>ENA-ORSX01000037-ORSX01000037.1-human-gut-metagenome-genome-assembly--contig:-NODE-37-length-181777-cov-4.544761_pt1 | contig 181777 bp, 179 predicted proteins | sample MGYA00241904_ERZ509172 | MGnify/ENA primary metagenome ERZ509172 (study PRJEB26280, sample SAMEA2338795) | human gut metagenome | biome: human gut; feature: human-associated habitat; material: faeces... | reverse complement strand
GGTCAACCGCAATGGCGATTCAGATGGGAGAGGCACGTTACCGCTATGGCTTGGAGGACAGCTTTGAAGAAGGAAAAATTGAAGGGGAGAAGATTGGTATACAGAAAGGTAGGATATCGCTGTTACTCAAGCTGTTAAAAAGTAAATATCATGAGGATTGCTCAGCCTGGCTGCTCTCTTTGAATGATGAACAGATGGAAGCCGTATCCAGCTTGATACTGGTCTGTAATTCTTTTCAGGAGCTGAAGAATCAGGTTACGATAATGAAGTAATACATACAATCCCAACTAAGAAAACTGTTTTATGAGCGCTTCTGATAAAACAGTTTTTTGTTCTTTTTCACTCTCAAACATATAAAGCCCTGTTCATACAGTTGAGCCAGTCCGCTTCACCTCAATCTGCTCATTATCCTGAGCTATACACGTATATCGCGTATGAAGAAAACAGCAGCGCCATTCGGCATCCCAATCCCTGAAGCAGCACAGGTCTTTTACAGGACTGCAGGGAGGACAGCCTATTTCTTAATTCATCAGCCTATATTGGTATACAGGAGTTAATAATCAACAATTCCATTGCTTAAAAGCTGGCTTTCCAGTAGGTGCCCGACACGAAAACCTATCGTACATGCAATAGAAATGGAAGCTGGTGTAAGCCAGATACAGAAGTAATCCTTATAAAACAGTATGAACCAAAAAATACATATCCAAAGCAGATATGTATTCAGAGTATTCTTGAAAATGCCAGGATCAGAAACAGAACTCCACTGACCCAGGACAGCCTGCATTCTTTCAGCGATAGCACTCTGCTGCCCAGAAAGGATCCCCCCAGAATTGCCAGTATACCGACGCAGAAACTGATGACCAGCACCGGCAGAGGCTGCACAATGCTGATACCCAGCGCAAAGCCGCTCGCCAGTGAATCAATCGACAGAGCCACAGCCAGATACAGTGCCTCCTTCAGGGAAAGCAGCTTGCTGTTATCCGCATCCGCCTTGGTTTCATCCAGATAGATGTCCAGAACAAACGATATTCCACTGTATTCAAAGCTCAGCTTTTTCCGTTTATAGGTGCCAAGAAACGACTTGATGGTTCCCTGAAACAGGGAGCTAAGACCAATCATAAAGAAAATCGTGAAGGATATCATGCGGCAGATATACGGCGGTATGAACTGCTGTATAAATGCTGCTGTATACAGGGAAAATGACAGAAACAGCACACCGATCAAGGAAATCAGAACCGCTGATTTCCAGGGTATGCGTATATGCTCGCCACCATAGGCAAGAGAGGCCAGAAAGCTGTCCAGACTCAGGGCAATGACAAGTAAAAAGGCATTCCACATGCTTATCAGACTCCTCTTTACTATCATATTGAATCTGAAAATTTATGTGACGAACGTTTTACGGAGCCTTATCCGACGGATTTCTGTTTCGGTTTCTTTCTAAGCTTTAATTCAGCAGGTATTTTAGCAGCGGCCTCCTGCAGCAGGGACGCAGCAAGCTCCGCTTTTTCCTTTCTTGTGTACGTATCCGTTTTTACTTCTGATAAACGTTGCATGACACCTCTCAGCTCCTTCAGCTCCAGCAGATTTACAGCAAGTGTAAACAGCGTTTTCCTTCTGCCATCATTATAATCTGATAAAAGCTCCTTTAGAATCTCAATTTTTTCCAGCTGTTCCTTGTGATATGCAGCGGCACCTATCGTATGCATGCGCATGAAATCCTGCATGCGGTTGCGGTGCGTGATAAAGGAATCATACGCATCCGGTTCTGCATACCGCTCACAAGGAAATTCAGAGCATGCAGAGCAATACATCGGTGTATCCTCCTTCTGCATAGCACACCGTGCAATCGCACACGCCTGATTTCCGGCACCTCCCCCGCACCCTGGACAATACCCGCCCAGATGCATACTGCAAAGTCCGCAGTTCAACCCGCATAGTGAAAACAGCTGATCCTCTCTTTCAAACCCCTTCATGCACACACCTCCGTTTTGATACAAATCTGCTTCTCTGTCTTCATTCTACCATCTCTATTTCAGAAAGTCATGACTTTTATCGGCATGTGTATATCAGAGCTTGGCTTGCAGGCAGGAGACGGTTAGAATATACAGCTGGCAATTACGAAAAAAAACAGGAAGCGAGCCATGTCGAAATTGCTCAATCCTCCTGTTCTATATATCAGGTGCTGTGTCGAAGCATGTATGCCGGATAGCGTATGCATGCCGGCAGAAGATTACAGCTCTGTAATATTACCTTTCTTATCAGCCAGAATCACACTCATATTCAGACTGTTTTTTACTGCCTTCGGAATTTCATTCCACTGTCTGCGATAGGAAACAGAGTCGTTAAATGCAATACTGTAATGTGTATTTGTATCCTCAATATGCTTTAAAACCTCGCTCAGCTTCACCGGCAGTGTCTGTTTTCTTCCCCGTTTGATCCCCTGTACATTGATCACCCAGCGCTGGCTCTCGTTGTGTGCTTCAATGAAATCCTTATTTTCGATGTATTCCCAGCCATGCTCACCCAGCCAGGATTTGATAAGATTGCATAAATCCTCTGTATTTCTCTTCATTTTTGCTTTTCTTGCGGCCAGCTTTTCTTCTTCACTCTTTGCCGGTCTTCCGCGTTTCTTATTCGGGAACATACGCTCTCTTTCCTCCAGCTGCTCTACATAAAAGCGTACCGTCAGATGAGAACCAAAGCCGGTATTTCCCTTTGGTCTTCTGAGAATCTCATCGCCTTCCAGCATCAGCTTGTAGATTGCCTGGCAGCAGGTTGGCATCGTTGCATGGTTTGGGCTCACGTTCGCATGCAGCTCCTTGGAGTTTACTTCTATAAATGCCTTGCCTTCTTTTTGTGCAGTCACCTTCATGTTTTCAATAACTTCCAAGTAATCTTTAATTCCTGGACCTTTCATTCTTTAACACTCTCCTTTTATTGCTTACATTGTAAATGTTTTGATTTGTCGAATACTATCACAATTTGACCAGTTAAAAAATTTTTTTAAAAAATATGTGTATAATAGAGTTAGGAAGTGGTGAAGACATGAGAAAAATGCTATTTAAGAAAATTTTGAGCATCCTGGATGCCATCGAGCTGCAGGGTGTTAGCTTACATGATGCCCCGTTGCGTGTATATGAGGAGATTGCAGGCGAGTATTATGCCATGAAGCTCAGTGAAATTCGGGATTTGATCGGCTTTCTGAATGAAAAGAAAATGCTGAAGACAACGCCGCGTGGAATTGATTTAACGCCTGCGGCAACAATCTATGCCAAAAGCAATCAGAATTCCGGTGTGGAGGCTCTGTCTATATTTGAAAGCTTTATCAAGGATCCTTTAATTTTCAGATACTATCATGAACAGATGCGGACAAATCCGTTTCGTGATAAACAGCTTGTCCTGGAATATGTCGACAGAGAAAGCCTTCAGCTCATGCTGCAGACAACTCTGTTTGAGGTCGTGGAGGAGAAGCTGCGCTTCCATCCGCGGCTGCTGAAGGGAATATCGGATATCCTGCAGGAATACAGTGATGAAAAAGTACCGCTGGTATCCATCACACTGACTGCGCTGTACACCTCCATTATCGTTGCTCACGAGGATATGCGTATTGACTATAAGAATACCAGCTACAGTATGATCGATTATAAATATAAGAATATCATACATGGCATCATTCCAAGAAAAGGGATCCCCCATGACCGGGATGAAACCAAGGCGCTGCAGGTATTTTATAAGGATACGCTGTTTCATGAGTTTGACCATAGCTGTCCAATCTGCGGTATCAATATACCACATATGCTGATTGCATCACACATCAAGCCGTTTCGTGACTGTGCGCATATTTATGAGGCAATCGACCACGACAATGGTTTGCTCTTATGCCGCAATCATGATTATCTCTTTGATCAGGGCTATTTTACATTTGATGAAAATGGCTATATCATCTTCAGTGAAGAGCTGCTGGAAAAAGATAATCTGGACAGTGCCTACAGTCTTCGTAAGAACTACAGGCTTGCAGAATGCTATCTGAGCGAAAACCGGATGAAGTTTATGGCATATCATCGGGAATTTATTTTTCACAGGAACAGGTAAGATATCCATTCCTTATTATAGAGATAAAATATAAAGTAAATATTAACAGAACATAAAATAGTATGTGAAATTGTCGAAGAAATGATACCTGCAGATCCTAAGAAATATACCATGAAGGAAGCTCACTGCTTCCTTTTTATATGGCAGGTTACAATACGTGGCAGCTTAGGATAAAAAAGATGTTCAAAAATCTAGGGCAGGATGATCGACTATTCTAACTGTAACTTTTACACTTACAGTAAAAGGAGGTATTGTATGAAAAAAATAGCTTTGTTTACCGTATTTGCCTGTATCATGGTCATACTGCAGGGCTGCGCAAAGGATATGCCGACGGAGGAGAATAAGGAAGCTGTACAGGAAAACAGCAATGCCTATCACAAAATTGACGCGAAGAAAGCAAAAGAAATGATGGATGCCGGAAAGGTCACGATCGTTGATGTAAGAACACAGCAGGAGTATAGGGAAAAACTTATACCGGATGCCGTCCTTGTACCGAATGAAACGATTGAGGACGAAGCGAAGGACAAGCTTCCGGATACGGATGCTGTTTTGATTGTACATTGCCGAACGGGAGTCCGCAGTAAACAGGCAAGCGACAAGCTGGTACAGATGGGATATAGGAATGTGTATGATTTTGGTGGTATCAATGACTGGCCGTATGATACCGTAAGCGAATAAGCTTATGAATAGCGAATTTATTATTGCTCTGCATGCACTTGCCTATCTAAGGCATCGCAATACAAAGGTTTCCAGCGAGGAGCTGGCGAAAAGTATATGTACAAATCCGGCACGCATCCGCAAGGTGATGGCCAAGCTGAAGAAAGCAGGACTGCTGGAAACAAGAGAGGGTAACAGTGGCGGCTATGAGCTGCATGGCGATGCTGCCGCAATCAGGCTTTCCGATCTTGCACAGGCGTTACAGCAGCCGCTAACGAAATCCGGCTGGAGAAGCGGTACACTGAATACCTATTGTATGATAGCTACGGGTATGGGTACTGTTGTGGACACACTGGAAGCTTCCCTGAATGAGGTGTGTATGCAATCCCTTTCTCAAATCACGATTGAAGATATCAGCCAACAGCTGATTGCTATTGAAAACCATAAAAATAAGGAGGAATGAAGTATGGCACTCGTAACAGCAAACAATGAGAATTTTTATGAACTAATTGAAAAAGAAGGAACCGTTGTGGAATTCTGGGCACCGTGGTGCGGATACTGTAGGCGTCTGTCACCGGTATTGAAACAGATTGCAGGGGAGTATCCTGATCTGACACTGGTACAGGTGAACATTGATGATTATGAAGAACTTTCTGATCGCTATGGTGTGGAAACGATCCCTTGCATGATGGTGTTCCATGATGAAAAGCCATCCACTCCTTTGATTGCACCGCAGGCAAAAGCGCAGGTAATCACTTGGATGAAGGAACAAAAAGCTGCAGGAATCGAATAGAAGGTGAGGTATTCACATGAACAAGCAGATATATGATGTGGCGATTATCGGCGGCGGTCCGGCTGGCTATAGTGCAGCTTTATACTGTGCGAGGAGTGCATTATCGGTTCTCGTACTGGAAAAGCTATCAGCGGGAGGCCAGATGGCAACCACTGGAATCGTAGAGAATTATCCAGGCTTTGAGGAAGGCATCGACGGCTTTGACCTTGGAGAAAAGATGCAGCAGCAGGCAGAACGCTTTGGCGCAAAAACCGTTTATGCCGGTGTTGAAGGTGCGGATTTAACAGCGCAGCCAAAGCTTTTACATACGGATGAAGGCGATATGGAAGCGAAGACGGTTATCATTGCCACAGGAGCCTATCCAAGAGAGCTTGGTCTGCCAAATGAATCCAGTCTGCGAGGGCGCGGTGTCGCTTATTGTGCAGCCTGTGACGGCATGATGTATAAAGGGAAGGATGTCATTATTGTCGGTGGCGGAAACAGCGCCATTGCGGATGCTCTGTATCTGGAAAAGATATGCAAAAGTGTTACTCTGATTCATCGTCGCGAGGAGCTCAGAGCAAGTAAGGTGTATGCGAGACAGCTGGAAAACAGTACCATCCGGTTTGTCTGGAACAGCCGTGTAAAAGAAATTCTCGCAGATAAAAGGGTCAGCGGAGCCGTTATTGAAAACATGAAAACAAAGGAAACACAGGTCATAGCTGCACAGGGGCTGTTTGTCGCTATCGGTCGCATTCCGGATACAGCAGTCTTTGAGGGACAACTGGAAGTAAACAAGGCAGGCTATATCGTTGCGGATGAAACAACACGCACCAGTATTCCCGGTGTATTCGCCATTGGAGATGTTCGTGATAAGCCTCTGCGTCAGATCGTTACTGCGGTAAGTGATGGAGCTGTCGCTTCTAAGTTTGTAGACGAATTCCTTGCAGGATTGCCGCAATAAAGTTACAATGAAACAAACATAGCAGGATGTGACGGCATTCGGGGAGGAAAGCGTATGATACAGGAATTGTTTGATTTTATAACACAGCGTTGGGATTTTCTATTGCCGCTTATTTATGAGCATTTGCAGATATCCGCAATCGCTATTGTCTTTGCTACCATAGTAGGTGTCAGTATCGGTATTCTCATTGCAGAGAAACGAAAGGCTTCTTCTCTGACACTTGGAATCATCAGCTTCCTGTATACGATTCCTTCCATTTCCATGCTGGGCTTTCTGATTCCGGTAACAGGAATCGGTAATACGAGCGCCATCATCGCATTGAGCATTTATGCACTGCTTCCTATCATACGTAGCACCTATACTGGTATCACCGGTGTGGAAGAGGATATTCTGGAGGCTGCCCGCGGTATGGGAAGTACCGCTGCACAGATTCTCTGGCGCATTAAGCTTCCGCTTGCCATGCCGGTTATATTATCCGGCTTTAAAAATATGGTGGTGATGACGATTGCCCTGGCGGGTATTGCTTCCTTTATCGGTGCTGGCGGTCTGGGTGTCGCCATTTACCGCGGTATCACAACCAATAATTTAACGATGACGCTGGCAGGAAGTCTGGCAGTTGCCGTACTTGCCTTTGTCTTTGATATTCTGATGAATATTCTGGAATCCTTTTTCACAAAACGGAAGCATTCCAGAAAACAGAAGCGCGCCGTGGCTGTTGTGCTTCTCTGCATTCTGCTTGCGGGATGCACGACCATGCTTACGATTCCTTCAAAAAAGGATACCATTCATATCGCCACAAAACCAATGACAGAGGAATTTATCATCGGAGAAATGTTGAAGCAGCTGATTGAAGATCGAACAGACCTTTCCGTTGAAATAACCAAAGGAGTCGGCGGAGGTACAAGCAATATTCATCCGGCAATGGTTAAGGGTGATTTTGACATGTATCCGGAATATACCGGAACCTCTTGGAGCTTTGTATTAAAGAAAAAAGAAATACCTGAACACGATATCCTGTACAAGGAGCTTGTCAGAGAATATAAGCAGCAGTATCATCTGGAATGGACAGGCTTATACGGCTTCAATAACACCTATGGTATCGCGGTCACAAAAGAAACAGCACAGCGCTATCACTTAAAGACCTATGCTGATTTGGCCAGCGTATCCAGTCGAATGTCCTTTGGTGCAGAATATGACTATTATGAACGTGATGACGGATATGATGCTATGGTCAAAGCAAATGATTTTCATTTCAAGAAAAGCATTGATCTGGATATCGGTCTGAAATATGATGCCCTGTTGAAGAAAGAGGTGGATGCCATTCTGGTTTTCACAACCGATGGAAGAATCAGTGATCCCGATATCGTTGTGCTGCAGGATGAAAACAATTATTTTGAGAAATATTATGCAGGAACTGTTGTTCGTGAGGAGACACTTGCCACATATCCCCAGCTACGCAGTGTTCTGGAGCTGTTAAATGGACAGATCACTGAAAAGGAAATGGCGGAGATGAACAATGATGTTGAAACCAAAGGCAGAAATGAGGCAGATGTCGCAAGAGATTTCCTTGTGAAGAAGCAGCTTCTGGAGGTGACAAAATGAGCAGCATAAGAATGGAGCATATCGTCCACTCCTATGGAGAGCATACTGTCCTGAAGGATTTCAGTATGGATATTCAGGACGGGGAGTTTATCAGTGTAATCGGTGGAAGCGGAAGCGGGAAGACAACCGTTCTGAAGCTGATCAATGGTCTTCTGATTCCGGATCAAGGCGAAATCTATGTGCAGGATAAGGCTATTCGCAAGGTGGATCAGAATGAGCTGCGCCGCAATATCGGCTATGTCATTCAAAGTATCGGTCTGTTTCCGCATATGACGATTGAGGAAAACATCGGTTATGTACTATCTCTGACGAAACAGGATTCCGCTTTGATTCAGGAGCGTGTCAAGGAAATGATGGATATCATGAAGCTGGAGAAGCAGTTGCTGACCCGCTATCCCGACGAGCTGAGCGGCGGTCAGAAGCAGCGTGTCGGCATTGCCCGTGCACTTGCTTCCCATCCGAAAATTTTGTTAATGGATGAGCCGTTTGGTGCCGTGGATGAAATTACCCGCCACTCTCTTCAGGATGAAATTCTCAGGATTTATCATGAATTGCACATCACAATTTTCTTCATCACGCATGATATCCGTGAGGCACTGCGTCTTGGAACACGCGTCATGATTATGAAGGATGGCAACATCGAACAGTTTGATACACCGGATATTGTGAAAAAACAGCCGCAGACAGAATTTGTCCGACAGCTGTTATCTTACCTGAATGAGTAAACCTAGGTATATGGAACTGTATCAAATACCTTATACATATCATAATGAAAACGGAGAGATGATGCCTGAATCAAAACAGCATACATACTCTCCATTTTCTATCTGAAAAGCAGGCAGAATACCCCACCTCAGTGGTATACAAAGGAGAAGCGGCAGGGATCAGAGTCGTGGTCTGTGAAGAAGCAATACAATCGAAGGCTAGTTCCATTGACGAGGATCAAATACCAGTCTATGGAAACGATGTAACGCACACCTTCACAGGGAAAAGAATCAAGCGAGGATTGTACAGAAGCAAAAACGGCATTCTAATGAATGCCGATATCAATGGAGCAAGCAATATCATACGAAAAGTATATCCATGTATGCCAAAGCGAGAGCGATGGAGTAGAGGTACGGTGAACGTACCAGTTACGTGTATCTGAACACGAACAAAACGTTTTGATGAATGTGCAAGCATTCATTAGAAGCCGCTTGCTCTTTAGCTGGCGGTAGTTCACATCGGTATTACAAACTCTTAAGAATCCAGGGGATGCACCAGGTCAGGTCTGTCCCCTTTCTTAATGCCTAGAATTTTTGAAGATCATGTGAAATTTACGACCTTCATCGTACTTCTTCTATACCATCCTAATTCTGTGATTGCACATTTGTAGATATCTTCTTTTCTAAATTTACTCTTACATGCAATATTTAATTTCATTGGATTCGTTTTAATTTCTTCCATTGTTTATCATGACACTTCTTATCCTGTGGCGTAACCATTGTCCAAACTTACTAAGGAATATTTTCATGCTTCCTGTTTTGAAATAGTTTATCCATCCCCGCCAACCTGATTTACTCTTGTAATGTCTTTGCTAATGGTTCGGAACCGGCATGTTTTCTTTTGAAAGCCTTTTTAATTATAGTATATAACCGTTTTTTCTGTCTTTTGTAGGCTTGCACTTTCATCCTTGTTCTCACGGGTTAGATATATGCCATGCCCGACACACTGTAAAAAAGACAATCTTCTCTGAGATTGTCTTTTTTGATAATCAGTGTACAGAATTGATGATTGCCCGGGAAAGCAATGGCACAATCTGATTTTTTCTGGATAATATATCCTCCTGAAAGCTATGCTCTTCTTCAAAGTGGTTTGGAAACGCCTCAGCGACCACATCCGCAATATCACCAGCAGCATAGAAGACAGAGCCGTTCTCCAATATACTCGTAAATGCAACAACCAGAAGATCAAGTCCTTTTTCCTGTGCAAATTTCACCATTTCGCTTTGCAGAGTATCCTCGATTTCCTTGGCTTCACTTACCTGATAGGCAATCACCTGTGAGATCATGACAGTTCTGCCGTCGATTTCAAATTTTTTGATATCCTGATTCAACAGCTCACGCGGTGTCTTGTTACTGATATTGGAGCTTACCTTGAACATCTCTTTCGCAAATACATCGATATCCAGCTCCGCAATTTCTGCCAGCATTCTGGCAAGTCCCTTATCCTTTGCGGTTGTTGTCGGTGATTTGAATTTCAGCGTATCGGAGAGTATTGCGCCAAGCAGCAGACCGGCAATATCCTTAGGTATACTCATCTGATTTTCCAGATATATGGAAGTTATGATGGATGCCGTACTGCCTATGATTTCATTACGGAAGGAAATTGGCCGGTTAGTGGAAATATCACATACACGGTGATGATCCACAACCTCCAGTAAGTCAGCCTTTTCTATACTTTTCACTGATTGTGCATATTCATTGTGATCCACCAGAATAACCTTCTTGTTATGCTGATTCAAAATGTGATAGCGTGAAACATAGCCAATCAGATGGTTTTCATCATCAATCACCGGATAGCTGCGGTATCTTGATTTCAGCATTTTCTTTCCCACCTCATCAACAAATTCATTTTTGTTAAAGCTGACGAGATCGGTTTTCATAAGCAGCTTGACCGGCGGAGAAAAGAACAGATAACGGGAGGTATTCATTGTTCCATGCCCAGAGAGGATGATGGGACAGTGATATTCCTTCGCAAGTGCAATCACGCTGTCTTCAATATGCTCCGTCCATACCGCAACCAGGATTCCCGCTCCCTTGCGAATTGCTGCTTCCTGTGCTTCCGAGTCATTCCCTACAATGACAAGACGGTCCTGCAGTTCATAGTTGTTAAGCTTTGTTTCCGCAATCGCAATGACGCTTGTCTTTCCGTTAAAATGATACGCTTTATCCATGTATATCATTTTCCCACTCACCGTTTTCGCGATATATTCCGGCGGAGTCTCCTGCAGAAGCTGAATAGCGACAGCAGTATCTCCCAGACCAACCGTAGCGAGGTCTGATTTGGTAACCATCCCCATCAGTTTTCCCTGTGCATTGATAACACCGTAGGACTGCTTGTTTTGTTCACTCATCAGCTCCAGTGTTTCCATAATGGTCGTCTGCGGACTGATTGCCAGCGGGCCGTCAATTTCAATTTCATCCAGAGTGGCGCGCGCATCCTCAAACAGCATAGGCAAATCCATGTGGAAGCGTTCAAGTAAATATTCAGTTTCCGCATTCACCGGACCAAGGCGGCAGGCAATTGCATGAAAGCCCTGACGCTGCTTGAGTTTTGCATAGGCGATGGCAGATGCGATGGAATCTGTATCCGGATGCCTGTGACCGGTGATATATATTTTTTCCTTGTTCAGCATAAGCTCCTCCTTTTCTATTACATTCATCCCTGACGTTATGATTATAAAACAGATTGGCGTAAATTCCTATAGAAAATCATTCACTTTTGTCAATGCTGCTTATATTATGGATGAATATAGATGAAAAAGAAATTAAAATGCCTGAATTTAGGGGATGCTTAGCCGACTATAAGTATAAGAATTGAAGCAATAATACTAATAATCATATTTTCATTTATTCCCAATATCGTTTTTTTAGCCTTTTCGATATCCTTTACTGTCTCAAAATCAAACCTCCATATACATCTGCTTGCGCGAATCAAGACCCAAAATTGAAAAACAGATACACCACACCATAACAAACTGAGAAAGAAAAATGAAATGAAATCAGTTGAATGAAACACACACCAAAACGAGGATAAAAAACAGCTTATAGAACCAATAATATAGCATACTATACGAACAAAGTCTTCCCATTTATATCTGCTTGCTTTTATGTATTCATTCAGGATACGCTCTTCTATCAAAGGGATTGCATTCAGTGTTTCATTTCCAAAAACAAGAAGATGCTTCCATGCACCTATTCGTTTCCAATCCAATTGCTTTGCCCTCAGTTCAAGCTCTCTGTCAAACATGTCAACCGGAATCAAACAGTAGGAATGCTGTACTCTATATCCTCTTTCAAAATAAAAAGAAGTATCTTTTACCTTTTTTAATCTCCAATTATCTTCAGCTAAAAGCTGCAGATATTCAAGAACATATTTATATTGAATTAAAAGAAAGCCAACAGATTCTTCTTTCATAACTTCCTGATTTTGCATAGTACCACCCCAAGTGCATAATAACAAAAAAACGTTATTTTAACTACTGTTTTGGTATCTAAGCACAAGTTTTGTCATTTAAACAAACATTATAAAAGGTGTCCTTCCTAGACACCTCTATATTTTAAGAAATGACAGTATCAGCTGAAATATAGCATTTTCTATATTGATTTCCATAGAGCCCTGATATTTCTCGCATAGCTCTTTTATATTTTTCAGTCCGTATCCGTGCTTATCTTTATCTTTTTTTGATGTTGATAATACATCATTATTCCATTTTATTCTTGCAGAGTCGCATGGATTTTCAATCTTAATAATGACCGTGTCTTCATAGCTCGCAATTTCCATATGAATCCATGCTTCCTTCACAAACTGCAGTGCCTCGATTGCATTATCCAATGCATTTCCCAATATGGATATTAAATCAAAATCATTAATAAATAAGAGAGCATCACTTATTTTATATTCAAATGGTATGTCCATTTGATGTGCTATTGCGGCCTTTGTATTCAGAATATAGTTCAGGATTTCATTGTTTGTATTTGCATACGTTACAATTTCCACATGGTCACTTAGCTGTTTAACATATTCCAATGCATATTCAGGATCTTCTTTAATTTTACTCTGAAGTACCGTAAAGTGATGCTTAAGGTCATGACGAAGCTTTTTGTTCTCTGTATTCGCATGTGTAAGCTCATCTCTTAATTTCAACTGAAATTCTTCACTTTGCAGCTTCAACTGTGTATTTAGAAGTTCCTGACTCTTTTTCCCCAAGATGATATGATATCTGCCAAACAGAAAGAATATCCCAACCATAAAACCAAGTTGAATGTAATCCATGGATACATACATGATACTGTTTTCCGGATCGATATATGGCACAACATTCTGGATATAATAGAAATATGCACATACAATAATTGCCAGTACGGCAAATAAAGGCCAGTCTTTTTCATCAATCTCATATTGTATTTTATTCTTGTGTCCAATAATCATATAGAAAATAAATAGCATACCAATTTCTAATATGTAAAGGATTGCCTCTTGATCAGTGGTCAATATGATATGAAAAATATATTGAAAGATAATAAAATCAACAATTGATCCTAATAGCTGCACTGACATTACAAACATATAACCAAAAACCGAATAGTATATGCTTTTCCATATATTTGTATGAAAAACAGCTATAATAATCAGCATCATGAGAATATCTTCTATGATATCCGGATAGTATCTAACTATACCAAACTCATCTTCCCATGAAATGAAAGCAAATATAGCCAGATTTCCTATGAATACAATTAAAAGAAATATTAGAAATAAGCACGTTTCTCTTTTTGATTTATAATATGTTTTTAATTCCATTATCTTATATAAAAAGAAATAAGAACATATGGATCTTAGCATATGCATAATTAGTAATGCATCAATATATTCCATGACTATCACCACTGCCATTATAACATGATTTAACTATATGATGATAGTATGCTTTGTCGTAATTATTTTATTATTAATACTATGAGTAATCGTAAAAGTGATTTTCTTTCCCTGCTCGCTTATAGAACAAGAAGTCCTTAAAATACTATACGTGTTATTCTTTGAAACTATTTTAGCGCTGCATTTCCCTGATGTAATTTTATTATTGGTCACTGTACAACTACCAGTAGCACTATAAACATTGTATCTGGTCTTTGTATAATAGACCTTCTGATTAGCCCATGTTTTTGATCTTCCTGAATAGTATGAAATAACACTTCCTAAGTCCTGTACACTTCTAACATATTCCATAAGGAAATCAGTGGTCTGATATTGATTCTTATAGAATTCATCCTTATACTGCATAACAAAACTGTTTAAATCATCACCATTGATATCCTGAAAAATATAGCGGTCCGGCTGTTGATAAAAGGAATCAAACATTTCAATTTCTTCTGTCAAATCTAAATCCTCTTCCAGTAATTCATCTTGCACATACTCTGATGCAAATACATTGATATTGCAAAGTATTGGAAAACAAAACAATACCATTAACAGCTTCTTCATCATATAAACACTCCCTCGTCTTTCTTCTATAGCATAATTATTTATTAAAAAGACCACAATATATTTGTCATTTAAAAACACTTTTTGTCATCTAAGTACAAAAAGTGCCTCTTTTTATGTATTGTTTTAAAAATTCTGCTTTATATTTTCTTGTTACTGTTAGGTGTACACCTTCCTGTATAAATAATACACCTGTTTTAGGATCATATTTTTTTACATGTCGCATGTTTACCCATAGACCTCTTTCTATAGGTATGAAAACCTCTGTCTTATAGCTATTCAAAAACTCCTTCACTTTGATTCTTTTACTAAACACATTTTTTTCTGTATTGAAATCCGTATAATTACCTTTTGCCAATAAACAGGTGATATCTTTAATCAGTAATGGCACAGTGGTATCATTTTCATCTTTTGCATATATCATCTGGTCATATTGTTCAAAATACTCTTTTAACGCTTTTAATACTCTGGGGAGCATACTATCAAGACGTAATTTACTTATAAATCGAAATGCCTGATATTGGTAGCCTTCCATGGAAAGCTCTTCATGTGTAGTCAAAAATACAATTAATGCCTCAGGATAACGATTATGAATTTTCTGTGCTAAATCAAAACCTGAGATACTAGGCATATCTATATCCAAAAAATAAATATCATATTGTGCATCAATATCAAAGCTTTGATCTGTTTCTGTCTGAATTTCATATAGAACAGGATACAAATCATCGATCATTTTCTTAATATCTTCAGCATATGACAATTCATCATCACATAATAACAGTTTTCTTTTCCCCATATGCTACACTCCCCTTCATATCCCTTATCATCTACATATTACTATACATATTTGATTTGTCAACGTGATATTTCATCCCCTTAGATGACAAGGAATGCTTTTAGATGACAAAGCTATTGCATTTATACTATAGAATACTATGATATGAGTGTACAAACGTTTGTAGCAAATGCAGAGATATGGTGATATATCAAAATTAAGGGGGGACTGACTATTATCTAAGTAATTCCTCAATATTTTAGTATTAACCTATAAATATTGAGCTTAGGAATTTTAATTATGAGTAATGCTGTTCTTTAAAAATCATTTTATAAATAATAGCGGAAACACTAACAAGCTTTATACTAACGTATTTAATGCATTGAATGAAATAAATGTAACCAATTGAAGAACTTATTAACTTATGAACGATACATTATCTATAACATTTTAGCAAGAATAGTTTTGTAAGCTTTATCGCAATGCTTCAAATTGAAAATACAGCACGATTACTACAATATATTGATACAGATTATCACATGAAGTCTTTATTATGTAATTATATTTTCATAGCAACATTTCTTAATTTGATTGCAATAAATTTTTTTGTATCTTTAAAGAGATAGAAATACAAATAGTCTTTACTATGTTCTCTATCGTTTATTTCTTGATACTCTATTCTTGTACTCGATAAAACAGTCTAGGTAGCTTCAGTTGTTACTTATTTATTTTCTAAACATTTTCATTAGAATCAGTCTATTTTATATCATAGTATCCTTATGTGTAAAATATCAATTTTGTAAATTACAAAAATTGTATTATAATGTCAGCATCATTGATTTCATATATTAAAGCATTATTATTCTATACAAACGTTTGTAGAATAGAAAGTAGAGGTTAGACAAATGAAGAATTCTAAAAAATTTTGGTTTTGCTTTTTATTGGTGTTAGGTATGTGCGCAACAACAATACATGGTTCTGTATACAACTCAGCAGAAAGTGTTGAAGTATTACAATACCAATATCACGGACATGTTCAAATAAAAGCCAGCTTTAATGATGGAGGTAAACATGCAAAAAGAGGCTATCTTCGCTATAAAAACAATAAGAAAGACTCTGGAAGACAATATACAGCAACAGCTAAGAGTAAAAAAGACTCTCAAATCTATCACAGATATTATATTTTCAAAGATACATTAAATCCTTTTGCACCTAAAACACAGTTCTATTATGGGTTTATTTGGTTTTAAATAATCATAGTAATTTATGAAAAAAACAAAAACCTTATATGTGTGTATCACATTTCTGCTCATGTTTACCGTTATCATGTTTTTATCTCTAATCACATGCAAAAACGGGGAGCTAGATGATATTTATAAGCTATATACTCCTTATAAAATTATACGAATCTATGAAACAGATAAAACGGAATCTATCACAGGGGAGCAATTATTTACTAAGTTGAAGCGATATCTTAACCGTACATCTGATATTCTAATCCTTGATAATATCGATGATATCGGTTTAGGGGTGTATGATCCTGCCCAGCTACTAGAAGAAGCTTACAAGCTTCCTAACAACACCTTTTCTTTGGAACAAAGAGTCTCCACTAATCGCTATTCATATACAAAAATAAATACTTATTTATCTGTGCATCCGGAATTATATAAAAAAGAAACAGGCACTGTTCTTAGAACGGTGAAGGAAATCCCCAGTGACCATTATCTTATATATAATCTGTTCTCCTACTCCAAGCTTCAGGGAAATCTCATTGTCAAGGGTTCGGATGAGCTGTTAAATATTATACGACAGAATCTGGATATACATCATTATGAATACACTGAAGAGACCTTTTCCTATTGGAGCAAATTATCCGGCATCATCAACAATCCATTTTTTGCCTATATGCTGTTTTCCTATGTATTTGTTTTCATTGGTCTCAGCTATTTCATATACCATTCCTTTGCATGTAAGAAAAGAGAATATTTTATAAAACAGGCGCTGGGAGCGTCCAGAAAAGCATTATTATTAGAAAATCTGCGTGAAATATTCTTTCTTGGCTTTATTGGCTGTATCCCCGCTCTTTTATTTCATCATTGGATTATACAACAGCTACAGCTGACTTTTATCCGTGAAAGCATCTGGATCAACCTGTTTGCAATGCTAATTTCCTTACTATTTCTAACAGCGGCGTGTATACTTATCCTTTTCAGGAACCTCAACAAGGAGGGCTACCTTTATGAATAAGCAAATTCACTTTGCATTAAAGGATATCAAATATCATAAGCTGCGCTCCTTCACTACGGCACTGTTTGTAATCATGATTGCGACATGCTGCGGCATCTTCAGCACTCAGATTTCAATCAGCTATCGTGAGTATCAGTTTTTCAATCATATACAGAAAGCGGCACCGGTGCAGTTTTCCTCTTTTCAGGTAGATGATAGTGAAAGCAACAGGGATACTCTGCAGTATCTTTCCACAGCTCTTCGATACAACGGGAATGCATATTCTTATATATCCGATTACTTTGATGAAGATGGAAATGAATATTTTATAGCCTTTGGTTCCTTTCCGGCTTTCTTTCAACTTACTGGAAAAGATATAAACGCGATCGGCATACTTGTTGGTAATGATAAGCAATCAGATCAGACAGGCTACCCCTTCCATGGAAAAGAAATACCGGTAATCGACAAGCTGAAAAAAGGAAGCAGCTATCTGGATAATGGTATGGGAAGGATATCCCTGGACAACAAGCTGGTTCTGATCTGTGATTTTAAGTCCTTTCACGCAATGGATAGCAGCTATGACATGGAAATACTGGATCACCTGACGATTACAAAAAATCAGAATGCAGAAATAAATCAATTACTTACTTCTCTTCCTGAATCCAGAACCATGGTTCCGCAAAATAATCTGGTTAAAAGCCGTCTCTATCAAAGTACTTATCAGGAGAACCTGTATTTTCTGCTTTATTATGCTGCCATGTTTATACTCTGCATAATCTTTCTCTTTTATATATTGAAGCTATTGATTCGAAATAATAGAAAAGAATATACAATTCACCTGATTTACGGCGCTTGCAGAAAGGATATATGGCTTCGGCTTTATTGGTACATAACATTCCTGTTCGGCCTTCCCTTCCTTCTGCTTTTTACCTTCAGTGCACAAGGTCTGTCCTTTGCACTGATTCTAATAACTGCTGTTATTCTCCTGCTCGTTCAGGGAGGTATTTGTTATTTTAGCATCCGCTCCATCGAGCTTGAACATTTACTTATTGAAATACGCGATAACTGAAAGGAAGGAATTTTATGGCACTCATACATTGTGAAGATTTAACAAAAAGATTTCATCAGGGAAAACAGGCAATTACAGCAGTTAATCATGTGAGCATGGATATCTGTCCGCATAAAATAACTGCAATTTGCGGTCCCAGCGGATGCGGGAAATCAACCCTGCTTCACATGCTCGGTCTGCTCATGAATCCGGATGAAGGAAAAATCATCATAAACGGACAGGAGGTGAAAGAAGGAAAAGATCTTCCGGCGATACGCAATGAAAGCTTCGGATATATATTTCAGGAATATGCGTTAATGGAACAGGACACAGTGATGGAAAATATTGCATTGCCATTCGTATATAGTAAGAAGAAAATCCCGCAGACGGAACAGCAAACGATACTATCATCTTTGAGCGAAGCACTGGGAATACAGCAGCTTTTAAAGAAAAAAGCCCATGATCTTTCAGGTGGTGAACGCCAAAGAACTGCAATCGCAAGAGCGCTAGTCAATAATCCGTCGATACTGCTGGCGGATGAACCCACAGGAGCGCTTGATGCCGAAAATTCTGAACGCGTTTTTCAGATACTCTTAGACTTAAGAAAGCAGGAGAAGGCAATTGTATTTGTGACTCATAATATGGAATTGGCAAAGCGCTGCGATACTGTCTATACCATGAGAGATGGCTGCATAGCGGGCATACATACGAATTAACTGCTTTATATTCTGTTAACCATTGATTCCCGCTATTATGCCATTCAATACCAAATACTGGTCATTTCATAGGTAAGGATATAGTATGAAAGTGATACAGAGATGCGTGTATGATAAAGAATTTACACACCTTGCTGTTTCTGAAACTTACAATAACAGGATGAATTTACAAATGCTTTACTTGTACAAAAAAACAAACAAGGAGGATGCTGTATGAAGCTGAAAAAATGGCATGTATGTCTGGCGATTGTATGCATTTTGTGCTTTGGTTATATAATGTACATTATGAATCCGGAATTCGATGATCTGAAAAGATTTATCAACCCTATTTATGAAGGAGATAAATCCTATAGAGTAGTAAATGAGGAAAATAAAGATGTTACAGAAGCCTTCATTCAAGATACAAGGCTATATCATACCTTTAAGTTTTACGGAAAAATTAAAGATTATATTTCTGATAACAATCTGACACTTTCCAAAGACTCCTGATCTGATCGTTTTAGCAGCAAAAAGGAAAGGATTTTATATGAAATTTGTAGAAGGAGAATTAGAATCAATATTTCAATTCCTTATGTTTCTTCCACTTCTCTTTAAGATTCCGGTATATGCCTCTGCATTTTCAAGATTGAAATCAAATTCAACGATCGGTTTTCATAAGATATATTTAGTTCTTACAAATTTATGTATCATAGTAAGCTTTGTTAACCTGCTAACGAAACTGCCTGTTTTTCTCTATTTGCTGTTGTTGTTATTAACTTCGATAGCACCACTCGTCATTTTGAATCTAACGAAACGATATTTATCAAATAAAAATATTTATGCACATTTTATATACATGGGATTTTTACAGCTGCTTTTTTGGATATCCTGTTACTATATTTTCATATGAATAACAATAGATAACAGCTATGATATAGAGAATTACGGAAGCAGCTAACTAGAATGTGCTTCATATTATATCGGATTACACGTTAACAGAAAGGTAAGGTTGAATACTACACAGTATGAATTATCTGAAGCATCTGCAATAACAGTTGAAAGGCTGTAAGAAGCTTCATAAAAAAGACATCTTTTAAGAGCTTTTAACCCCTTAGAAGTTGTCTTTTTCTTATCTTATCCACAATATCTTATCCACAATGCTATTTACAGATTGTCATGATTTTAGCTTTTAATACTTTCGCTGCATCATAGGGATTTTCCTGCTTCATAATGGCAGATACAACACAGATTCCCTTAATACCCGTTCCCTTTAGAATCTCACAATTCTCTGCATTCAAGCCACCGATAGCACCAACCGGAATAGAAACATGCGCACAGATATCCTGCAGTGTTTCCACGCTGGTCAATACAGTCTTCACCTTTGTCGTAGTCGGATAAATTGCGCCGACTCCCAGATAATCAGCACCATCTGCTTCTGCCTGCATGGCAGTATCCACACGCTTCGCTGTTGCACCTACAATTTTATCCGGCCCCATGAGTCTGCGTGCTTCTCTGACTGGCATATCCTCTGCACCGACATGGACGCCAGCCGCATCCACTGCAAGAGCAATATCCACACGATCGTCAATCATAAGCGGTACCCCATAAGCATCCGTCAGCTTTTTTACTTTGCGGGCAAGCTCATAGTATTCCAGCGTTGTTCTGTTTTTTTCTCTTAACTGCAATAGAGTAACACCGCCGCGTAACGCCTGTTCAAGTTGTCTAAGAAACTCCTCTTCTGATAAACCTGTTGAATCACTTACCAGATATAATGTTAAATCAAATCTCATAGCTCTCTCCTAATCCTTGCTTTCGCAAAATCCAGCGCATTTATTTCATATAAAGAATCAAACAGTGATGCATGAAAGCTGCCCGGTCCCTCTGTGATTGAAACACTTTTCTCCGCAGCCAGCTCAAAGGTTATACATGCTGCCAATGCTGCATCAAGCGCAGTCTCTGTAACGGATAAAAATGCTGCTGCAATCACATTCAGCATACAGCCTGTTCCTGTACAAAGCGTCATCATGGAATCCCCGTTCTCTACAAAATATATCTGCTTTCCATCCGTTAGAATATCCACCTCTCCACTGCACAAGACAGTAGTACCATATTTGCGTGCAAGCTCAGCCAGCCATTCAGCACTCTTTGCAGGAGCTTCCCGATCATCATCACCCACATCAATCCCCAGAGCATGACTGTCGCGGCCACTAACTGCCTTCAGCTCGGAAAGATTACCTTTTATGATAGAGAATTTACCTTCATGCAACAGCTTCTCTGCAAACGCTTCACGCAGGTCACTGCAGCCAGCACCAACCATATCAATAATAACCGGAATACCGTTCTCATTTGCACAATGAAGACTTTTCTTCATAGCAATCGCACGACTGTCATCAAAGTTACCAAGATTCAGTGCCAGTGCCTTACTGCATGCGGTAATCTGTTCACATTCCATCGGATGCTGTGCCATAATCGGCTTCGCTCCCAGTGCCAGTACAGCATTTGCACAATCGTTCATACTGATTGGATTGGTGATGCAGTGAATCAGATTATGACTGTGCTGCAGCTGTTTTCTCAGACTCCAGAGTTTCTCGTACATTCTGTTCTCCTCCCAGCTTTCTCTGCATCTTAAGCAGCATACCGCTGTGCTGCATGGATGTCAGAAATACGAATGCAATACTACCGCCGATAACTGTTCCCATAAAGAAGCTAGGAACGTAGAACATCCAGGTCAGACCGTTTCTTCCCCATAGCAACGCCATGACCGGATAGGAAACAATCGCCCCGATGATTCCTGTTCCGATAATCTCCCCCAGCACAGCTGCCCATATGTTTCCCTTACTGATTTTATAAAAGATACCTGACAATGCTGCACCAAATACAGCTCCCGTTAATGCTAGCGGCGGGATCCCCATGACTGCCATACGAATCACCCCGATCAGTACCGCACACAGAAACGAATACCAGGGGCCCATCAACACTGCCACTGTAATATTGATAAAGTGTGCCATCGGGCACATTCCCTCCACACGCAGAATTGGCGATATGACAACTCCGACGGCCACCATCATTGCCAGAAATACATGGTGGAAAACACGATTCTCATTTTTCATTTCTACTTACCTCCTGTTTGCTTTCCTTCGGGATATAAACAGGAAACACAAAGAAAACAGCTTTCCCGGTTGATATCCCAAGATCGGTCGAAGCCATACAGCTTCCTCTCAGCCTGTCTGGCAGGCTCCCTCGCTGAAGTTCTTTGTACGGTTGGAGCTCCCCTTCCGTATGCAGCAATAAAAAAGAGATACAGCAAACGCAGGCCATATCTCAATATGCAGTCACTCATATTGTACACAGTTCCCTACGTCGGCATTATCCGAATCAGGTTATGGGTCGAAGCGAGCGCTTCCTCTCAGCCGTTTCCAGCTCCCCTTTTTTATCACGATAAAATGTTACCACGGTTCAAAGGGAATTGCAATGCTGTATTTTCTGAAAGCTAAAGAACTCATAGAGTTTTCATTTTAACAGCATAAAATGACCGTTTCCACCCTGTAGAATACCGCTTGTCCCAGAAAGCTTGTTTTTTTCATAATATTCTTTATGATTAAGTACAGAGGTCAGTCCATCCGCAGCTGTTCCGCTGTCAAATGCTTTCTAACCTCTGTGATGAAAAGAAAGGAGGACAGTATGATGCAAAAGGAAGAATTCGAGAACTATAAGCATATGATTGTATCTGAGCAGCCTATTTTTCATGCCTACATCGATATGCGTTCAAATGTTCAATATCATATAAACGTATATGTTTCCCCCTGGTATAAAGCATACAATTATATTTTCTGGATTCAGAACACAACAAAGGATAAAAGCAGAGCCTTTCGTACAGAGCATGTTACACTCGATACATTCCTTGCGAATTATGTGTCCAATGATAAAAACACACACGAGCATCTGATTCGCGAGTATCTATCAGAATGGATAAAAACCGGTGTTCTTAATGCTGAGGAAAACAATTTCTAATGTTTTAACCTTCTGCCTGTCTGTAAAAACAAACAGGCTTTTCTTGACTGTATAGTGTATTGCGGTTATAATACACTTGAAGAGAGGTGAATGTGCATGAACTTACAGGATATACAGTTTAACAAGAAAGAACCGATGTATCCACAGCTCAGTCGCTATATCAAAAAGCTAATCCTTGCGGATGAGCTGAAGCATTATGAAGAGCTGCCAAGCCGCCGTGAGCTTGCACTTCAGCTCTCCATCAATCCTAACACGGTACAAAAAGCCTATAAACAGTTGGAAGATGAAGGTATTATAAAGACGATAAGCAATGTGAAAAGTGTAGTTATCGTCAATGAGAAAATTCTGGAAAAGCTGCGCAGTGAAATGATAGAGGAAACGATGAAGGAATTTGTAAAGGAGTGTCAGACAAGCGGCCTGGATTTTCAGCAGACGATTGTCTGGCTTACAAAGCTATGGAACACGTAATTTTTATTTCCATCAAGTGTATTGTGTACGCAATACAGAAAGGAGACTGCGATGAAAGAGATTCGCTTATTTATTGAAAATACCTCTGCGCCTTATGTGAATAAGATCATATTCCTGTACGTGGATATCTTCCTCGTTCAGGTCGCGCTATGCTTTATCGGAATTACTGAGGATATCAACGCTATTATGCTTCTGGCATTCTATCCAAGCTTTCTGCTCCTGTTTCTGATACACAGGAAGCGCTATAAAACCTTTATGAGTGAAGGAGGCTTAACCCGGGTTCGTCTTCTGCCAATCCGGAAATCCACTTTTCTTTACAGTGAACTGCTGTTTCAATTCATGACCTATCTCGGTTTGCTTTGCACGCATTTTCTGACATGGACTGCTCTTTACATCCTTATGGCAGATAAACAGCCGTTCCTAAGCAACACCTTTCTGTTTTTTCAGCTTTCTCAGGCAACCGCAGCTACCTATATGCCCTTTACTGCAGCTGTCATTCTTCTTGATTTATTAAAGCTGATCACGCTAACCTGTATCAGTACCCTTTTGTTAATCGGTATGGAAACATATAAAGGATTACAAACAGTCCTGCTGTATGTTGGTCTTCTGAGTATTTTCCTCTTTATTAAATTGATTCTGGCACAAATGATGCCGGATTTTCAGGCAATTGAGGACTGGTACGCAGTTGCTGCTATGCTGCTGCTTCTCCCTATACATGCAATACAATTGAAGGCTTTCTTCATGTGGAAAAGGAGGGTGATGAAATGAAAAAGACAACGAATTTTATGATTTTCATAGCTCTTGTTTCCATTTTATGTTTGAGCCTGCCTCTAATAATTGCCAGACAGGCAGCCTTTCCTTTACAGGATGTAATAGGAAATGCCTCCGCACTGCATGGTGTCAGCTTTGATGGTACCGTAAATCTGGAGGAGGCATCCATTTTGATATCCTATGATGAGCGTGCCAGAGAGTCTCATAAGATTACAAAACCACAGATTTATCCGGGCTCCTCCTATACATCCTTCACGTATGTATGTGAGGATGACTGCAAGGCGATCAGTGGCTGGGAGAAGGAAAAGGATCAAAATCGGACAGATGTAACCTCCTATAAACGGAAGCTGAATAAAGCATCCCTGTATGTATCCGTAATGCTGGCAGATACTCAACAGCTGGGGAATGATCTTGGCTTTATAAAAACCGAATTGTCTTATATCGCAGATCAAAAGCATATCCTTCTAGAAGACGGTATATATGATGCGGAGGAAAAAAAGTTAACTCCCGGATGGATTGAGCCGGAAAATATGGCAGAATCCGGTGGTACCACGCAGCCTGTTTATCATAATGGGTATTATTATATTCTTCCACCGAGTACCAAGGCGATGAGCGGTCAGAATTATATCTACCGTGCAAAAAAAATGAAATATCCTGAAAGCTATAGCATCAATGCAGATTCAGAGCATAGCTATTACGATATGAGCACATCTCTGAAGACAGAAAAGCTGACAAACGTAAACATGGACCGAAATTATCTTGCATTGCAGATTTCATCAGACCATATGTTCGTATTCAGCGAAAAATATCAAAAGCTGTATATTACAAAGTATGATCTTAACGGTAATTTGAAGGATGAAATCAGCATAAAGAACTTCTATTATTTTGATACCATTTATAAGAATGACAACTATCTTTGCTTCAGCTATGATGATACTATTCAGATATTGAATACGGATACCATGCAGCTCATCAGTGTTAAAAACAAGCAGCTTCTTTCAGATAGCGCTAATCAGGAGTATGTCAGCATTTATGATATTTTATATAAGAATGGCAGAATTTATGTTTCTATGAACGCAGATGCTGAATACTTTATGAACAAGGTCCTTGTTATAGAAAACGGTAAGACCCTGTATGTCGGTTCTCTGGATTTCTTAAAACTAAAGCCTTCTCTTACAGAACTGCCCGCAGACTGTTTTCCAGTTAAATTCAGGAGGTGAAGGAGCATGCTGAAACGTGAATTTATACAACATATACGCCGCCTTTGGAGAATTCTGCTGATAACCATTCTCGCCTATTTCATGGTCTCTGCCTTTATCATGCAGAGTATCGCATCAAATATCCGTTTGCTATACAGCAGCGATTCATGGATTGAGCTATTGCCGCTCGTCTATAACCTCTTTTATGGTGTTACGGTTTGTTTCTTTGTACTTATATTTTTCTACTATATCCTGCGGACACTGTTTGATTACCGTCAGGGCAAGACGCGATGGATGCTGCTGGCTTATACACAAAAGCCGCGCATTGTCGCAGATGCTCTCCTGTTGGCCATCCTATTGCTTGTCTTTTATCTGATTAGTCTAACAATTTTATATTTTGGATTTCAATATCACTTACAGCTGCTGGAAAATCAGCATCTGTTTCTCCCTGAGAAATATCAATCATTTACAACAATGCTCTCCATGCAGCTTGCTTTCCCCTTCTTATATCCTACCTCTGTTACATCTATACTGTTTCTAATCAGTTTTTATGTATCTGTTGTTACAGGCGGCACCTCTGTGATATATGCGTGCCGATCAGAAATATCCTGCATGAGTGGTTGGCTGTATCCGAGCTATCTGCTGTTGATGTATCTGAGCTACACCTCATGGAAATCATATCTACTCATGCTGTTTATTTCCTTATTGTACAGTGCAATATTTATCATACAACTCAAAAAATGCTGTGATTATAAACAGCCGGGAGGTTACAAATGCTGAAGCTGGAAAACGTAAAAAAGCTGTACTCCAATAACCGGGGTCTGCGCAATACCACTATTGAATTTCAAGAAGGTGAGATTACAGGCATTCTGGGAAGAAACGGCAGCGGTAAGACTACATTGCTGAAAGGTATTCTAAACCTTCTGCCGCTGGATGATGGAATCATTACATGGAATGATAAATCCGTAGAGGAGCAGTTTGACAAGGTTGCCTTCATTACAGAGGATGGCAGTTATTTCCCCTATATGTCTTCAAAGGAATACGGAGATTTTCTATCTCTGTATTATCCTGCTTTCTCCAAAGAACGCTATTTTGAATTACTCGATCAATTTGAGGTAAGCAAAACAGATACTATACGCACGCTTTCCAAGGGTCAGCAGCTAAAGGTGGAAATCAGTGCCGGATTTGCAATGAACGCAAAGCTCATTATTCTGGATGAACCGTTTACCACACTGGATATCTATGCCAAGGAGGATACTGTCAGACAATTGATCGAGCAGGTGAAAGAAGATGTCATCATTTTGATTTCCACGCATAACATAGAAGAGATTGAAGCTGTGATTGACCGCTGTGTTGTCCTAGATGATGGAATGATCAAAGAAGATATCACAATGGATGAACTAAATGAAAGTGGTAAGGATTTACGAGCTCTGCTGGATCCTTATCGACCAGCTGTAAAGAAATAAATATATGAGGAGGTCTGTCTGTGCAAGGTAAAATATTCGCAATCCCCTATGCAGCATGGATTGCTGCATTTGTATTTGATGTCCTGATCATTATTGACAGCTATCCTGCAGCGCTGCTCCTGTTCCTGCTTTTATCATATCATAGTTATAAAAAGTTTTTTCTGAAACAGGCAGGCACCTATAAAATACTGATCTGCCTTGCTGGAGAAATTTTCTTATCACTGTTATGTATTCTCACGATAAGCACATTAAATCACCCCTTATCCACAGACCAGACCACGTTATTATTCTTTCATCCAGCCGCTTGTTGCATATTGTCAGTTTCTGCCTATCTCATTCATAAAACCTTTAAAACCATGGATTACAGTCTTCTGAAAATCGTGAAATACAAGTAAGAATAAACTGTCGGAAATGTAAGAGAAAAGAAGAGTCATTCTGACAGCTCTTATATTTTAGTAAACGTATACAAAGCTAAAAAAGAAACAATTTCCTATAATCCTGGAGATTGTTTCTTCTTTCATTTTCCTTTTTCAATATCCTATTAAGTACCTTACTCACTCTTTTTTATGAATCGAAATAAGCATTAACTACTATATATTTTTACCATTACTTTGAATGACCTTTTTGTACCACTCAAATGAATGATGTTTTTTATATCGCTTAAAAGTTCCTTTTCCTTCATTGTCCATATCAACATAAATAAAACCGTATCTTTTATCAATAACTCCAGTTCCTGCTGATATAATGTCAATGGGTCCCCAATACAAATATCCCATTACTTCACATCCATCAGCAATTGCTTCTTTTATTTGTTTAAGATGTTCTTCAACATATTTTTGTCTAAAATCATCTTCAATAACTGAGTTTTTATCTAAAGATTCCTTTAAGCCGATTCCATTTTCAACAATAAACAATGGTAAATTATAATGATCATTCAAAAAGTTACATAAATACCGAAGTCCAATCGGATCAACTGGCCAACGCCATGGTTCAGGAGAATAGGTTGTGATATATTCATTGTTTGCACCATAAGCTCCTCCTGTATCCGTCCTCATTACTTCACCATCTTTTATTACACAACTTTTATAGTAACTAAATGCAATGAAATCAACAGTATAATTTCTAATCAAATCCATATCGCCATCTTCAATAATAGGCGTGAAACCTGATTCCTTCCATTCTCGTTTTACATAACCCGGATAGAATCCTTTGCAAAACAAATCCAAGAATAGCATTTGTTGATGTTGGAATTTCATAGCAGCCATCACATCCTTGGGATCACAAGTTTTCGGATATGTAACAAGACTAGATAAAGATAACATTGCACCTATTTGCGATTTAGAATCAACTTCACGTATCTTTTCCACTGTTCTTGCATTTGCTACAGCAATATAATGCGCGGCCTGATATAAATCAGCCTTTGTCAAATCCTGATTTACAATTTCAGTCCGTTTAGGTTGAATATCAAGTACCCCACCAGCTGCAAATGGAATTTTGAATAAATTATTGATTTCGTTAAAGGTTAGCCAGTATTTAACTTTTCCTTTATATCTTGAAAAAACAACAGTTACATAATTTAACCAAAAATCAATCATCTTTCGATTTAGCCAACCACCATATTCAATGAGTAAATGCAATGGCGTTTCATAATGACTTAGTGTAACTACCGGTTCAATGCCCAGTTTAATCATTTCATCAAACAGATTGTCATAAAACTGCAATCCTTCTTCATTTGGTTCTGATTCATCACCATTTGGAAATATTCTTGCCCATGATATACTAGTACGAAATGCTGTAAACCCCATTTCCGCCATGAAAGCTAAATCTTCTTTATAATGATGGTAAAAATCAACACCATCATGATTAAGAATAACTTCATTTTCAATATCGGGTTGCCATTTTGACCCGTCCCATTTCATTTTTGGAGGATTCAATAATCCTTTCGAAACATCTGAAACATTCAATTTTTTTCCATCTTTCAGATATGCTCCTTCACATTGGTTTGCTGATACTGCACCACCCCATAAAAAGTTATCTGAAAACTCTAATTTATTCACTTTTTCCTTCCTCCTTTTTTAAATGTAGCTTAAAATATTCAATGATTATACGTTTGATTTTATCTTGAAAAAACTCTTTTGATCCATGTCCTGCGTTTGCTACAATATAGAAATCAACTTTATTCTCCATTTTTTTCTCTTTTATTTTTTCATATAATTTTTCACTTTGCTGTAAAGGAACAATTGGATCATTATCTCCATGCAAAATCAAAAGATGAGCCATTCCTTCATTAATATGATTTATAGGAGATGCCAGGGCAGCATTTTCTAATACTGTTTCATCTGTTCCTCCTGCAAATCTACCTCCCAATGTGTCAATTGCCGTTACAGCACTTGAGAATGTATGGCTATAAATTTCATGCTGAATCCATAGAGGTAAATCAGCAATTCCATACATAGAACATGCTGCTTTTATAGCATAACAAGTTTTAACATTCATACCGGCCATTAAAGATAGACATCCGCCTGCTGATCGTCCCAATACACCAATTTGATTAGCATCAATATGATATTGCTCGGCATGGGACTTTAAAAAATCGATTGCTGAATAAACATCTTCCATTTGAGCAGGATAATTTGCCGTTGAGCTCAGACGATAATCAATCGAAGCTATCAGAAATCCTTCCTCAGCTAAAAATTGAACTTCCGGAAGTATTCTATTTCTCTCACAATGGGTAAATCCACCACCGGGAATACAAAGAATTATTGGGTATTTTTCATTATCATGAGACTCAGTCATAACGATTTTTCTTTCTACATTAACATTTTGAATAAGCATAGACATATATAAATTTATAGAATTCCCTTGATTATCTATCGTTTGTGAGTAAACAATATCATCAATCAAAGAAATAGATTTTCTTTGATTGACTATTTCAATTATCTTTTTCATTACAGTTTCTACACTCTATATTGCAGCGACACTATTCTTATCAACAAGTGTCCATTCAATCTTCCTGTTTTTTATTTCCGGGAAAACAAGGATTGTGGTAACATCATATCCTTTCTTTTTTAAGTATTCAAAATCTACTTCAGCAATTATGTCACCTGCCATCACTTTTTGATTCGTTTCTACCAGTGAAGTAAAACCTTCACCATTAGCAGAAACTGTATCTAAACCGATATGTATGATTGCTTCCAATCCATCATTCCGTTTAACACCGTAAGCATGTTTTGTAGGAAACACTGTTACGATAGTTCCGTCAAATGGTGCATAGATTTGATTGCCATTTGGTATAAATGCAATGCCTTCACCCATTAATTTTTTAGAAAACACTTGATCATTTACATCTTCAATAGAAATTCTTTGACCTTCTGCAATGGACTTTATGATATTGTCCTTTGTCAAACTTTTTCCATTCTTCGTATGTTTATCCTTGTAAAGGATGTATGTAACAATAAAAGAAATTGTTATCGTCGTAATACATGCTATTGCTGCTGCAACTATCATATCTTGGAAAACCGGCAAAGCCAAAATTGTGTTTTTGGTCATAACAAACGCTTTTATTCCAAGTAGTCCGCCAGTAATCCCCCCAACGAATGCTCCTATCGTACAACCAATCATCGCAGATTTGTATTTCATATTGACACCAAATATTCCAGGCTCTGTAATCCCTGCAACAATCGCTGAAACTCCAATTGAAACCATATCTACTCGTTTGGATTTTTCTTTTTGTCTAAATGCAACACCAAATGCTGCTCCACCTACCGCCAACAATTGAAGTAATAGAGCCGGTCTGAATAATGGATCAAAACCTAAAGAACTAAAATTTTCAAGCATAAAAGGCGCAACCAAAGTATGAACACCTGCCATGATCATAAATGGCAAGAGTGCTGCAAGAACGCCTAGTGACAATGGAGCTGCAAAACTGTTTAGCCATACCAATCCATTGACAACGTAATTTCCTATTGTATTTCCTAAAGGTGCCAAGAAAACTATAGTGATTATAAATGAAACTAGGAAGGTCAAAGGTAACGACATTACATTTTTAATAATCCCAGGCACGATTTGATTGAAGAATTTTTCAACATAGTATACAACAAACGTTGATAACATTGCCGGAATAACAGTGGTAGAATAGCTTAATAACGGCACATCTAATCCAAAAAGGTTTTGGTTTCCCTCTAATGCAATAAAACTTGGATCAATAAGTGTACAAGCTAATATCATTGGTAAAACAGGAGAACAATCCAACTTTCTACTGGCACCATATGCTACCAGGATAGGCATAAAATAAAATGGTGTATTTGCAATTATTGAAATCAGTACATATGTAGAGTTTTCTTCAATACCAGAAAATAGCATAGTAGCGAAGTATAAGAATAATTTTAAGATACCACCTGCCATCAACCCTGTAATAACTGGACTAACTGAACCGGACATATAATCAATGATTGCTTTACCGATAGTTTTGAAATTCAATGGTTGTTTTATCTTTTTCACTGTATTTTCTGAATCAGCATCTTCAAAATCATAATTTTTCATTAATTCCTCAAATACTTTATCTAAATGTTTTCCTAAAACGATTTGATACTGACCTGCCCCAAACGTACTTCCTATTACCCCATCAATTTTCTCAATTTCTTCCCTTTCAACTTTTTCTTCATTCAATAATACGAATCTCAATCGTGTCATACAATGAGAGACGTTAGCAACATTACCGGTTCCTCCGATATGCGATAATATCTGGTTTACCATTTCCTTATAGTTCATTTATTTAATCCTCCTCATACTGTTATGAATTGGCCTATTCACATTCATATTATAAAATATTTCAATATATTTGAATAACAGTTATTTCATGTATATAATATGTGTAATACAGATATTAAGGAGGATTATATGAATATAGATGAAATTATCACATTTATTAAAGTTATTGAATTACAAAGTATCTCAGCTGCAGCTAATCAGTTATTTATCAGCCAAAGCTCAGCAAGTAATCGGATTAAGCACTTAGAAGAAACATTAAATGTGCAACTGATTCATCGTGCTAGAGGCTATAAACGTATCAGTTTAACAGAAGAAGGCGAATATTTTCTGCCTATTGCTCAACAATGGTTGGCTCTTTATAACGATGTGAAAAACATTTCCAATTTTCAGCGGATGCAGACATTCAAAATAACTGCAAATAGCATTTTAAATTATTATTTATTACCCTGTATCTATACGGGTTTTGCAAAAAAATATAAAAATATCATGATACATTCTCAAACAGAGCATTCTACAGAAGCCCATCAGCATGTCGCCAATCACACTACAGATTTAGCTATTGTGTACACGGAGCATCATGAGCCAAATGTGATCTCCAAGCCGTTATTTGAGGAAAATATGGTTTTTATCTGCCATAAAAATTCTCTATTTGCTAAGTCACATCAAATCAACGATTTAATAGATACGAATGAAATATACGCAAAATGGTCCTCCGAATTTGAAAATTGGCATCAAAGTTATTTCCCCTATTTTCATCGTTATAAAATTATTATAGGTAGCGCTATTATGTTTGATCAATTTCTAACTGAAAAAGAAGACTGGGCTATTGTATCAAGAATTGTTGGTGATCATATTCATTTAATAAAGCAAGATTTCATCACAATCGATCACCTTGATTTACCAAAAAGGAAAACATTTTTATTATCTCACAAGTATCCTAAACCAGGTTCAAAAAAGTTAGTAATGTGTTTCGAACAAGAACTTCTTAAACATCTTAGAAATAACTCTAGTCTTTCTGTGATAAATCATAATTATTTACAAGACGATAAATATATAAACCTACAGGAAAAGGTTGAATAAATAAGCTATGAAAAAATAATTTCTGAAATATCTACTATATATCAATTCACATGACTGTAGAAAGTGAATAAATTAGATAATTACTCTCTTAAGTATAGGTGAAGATATAAAAGGCTTAAAAAGAAGAAAAGTGACAACGCCAGAAATGGTGTTATCACTCTTATTGTTACTCAATTATAAATTTTTTTATAATTTAATGCTTAAAGTGTCGTACTCCTGTATAAACCATCGCAATTCCATGCTCATTGCATACGTCAATGGATAGCTGATCCTTAATGGAACCACCAGGCTGAATGATAGCTGTAACGCCTGCTTTTACAGCCTCCTCAACGGTATCCGGCATTGGGAAGAACGCATCGGAGCTCATAATAGAGCCTTTTGCTTTTTCTCCTGCCTGTTCAATGGCAATCTTCGCAGCACCGACACGGTTCATCTGTCCGGCACCGACACCAATGGTCATATTGTCCTTTACAAGAACAATGGCATTGGATTTGACATGCTTAACCACCTTCCATGCGAACAACAGCTGTTCCAGCTCTTCCTCCGTTGGCTTGCGGTTTGTCACACAGCGAAGATCCTCTGCTGTAATTTTATGATCATCAATATCCTGCACAAGCAGACCGTCATTTACATTGGTAACCTTGTATTTGGCATTTACCTCCAATGAGGTATCCAGCTGCATCAGACGGATATTCTTCTTCTTGGACAGAATTTCAAATGCATCTTCATCAAATGCAGGTGCGATAATAATTTCAAGGAAGATTTTAGACAGCTTTTCTGCCACTGACGCATGAATCGGTTCATTGAAGGCAACAATACCACCGAAGATAGAAACCGGATCGGCCTCATACGCCTTATCCCATGCTTCCTCAATCGTTTTTCCGATCCCGACACCGCAAGGATTCATATGCTTCAAGCCGACAACTGCCGGCTGCCCTTCAAAGTCCTTCAAAATTTCAATCGCTGCATTACCATCCTGTATATTATTATAGGAAAGCTCCTTGCCATGCAGCTGCTTTGCATTTGCCAGAGAATACTGTGGATTCATTCCCTTATAGAAAGCAGCACTCTGATGCGGGTTTTCTCCATAGCGAAGCTCCTGTACCTTGTCAAAGGTGATGGTAAACTTCTCCGGATATTTCTCGCCTGTTCTTTCTGTCAGATAGCTTGCGATCATCGTGTCATAGCTTGCGGTATGACGGAATACCTTCGCCGCAAGGTATTCTCTTGTTGTAAGAGAAGTTTCCCCGTTTTCACGCAGCTCCTTTACTACAGCATCATAATCTGACGGATCACAGAGAACCGGAATAAACTTATAATTTTTTGAAGCACTGCGCAGCATGCTTGGACCGCCGATATCGATATTCTCAATGATTTCCTCATGACTGACACCCGGCTTCTGTACGGTTTCCTTGAATGGATACAGATTCACACATACCAGATCGATATACTGGATTCCCAGTTCTTCAATCTGTCGTACATGATCAGGGTTATCCCTCACACAAAGCAATGCTCCGTGAACCTTTGGATGCAGTGTTTTTACACGCCCATCCATGATTTCCGGAAAATCCGTTACCTCAGAAATTCCGATTGTCTTGATACCCACAGCTTCCAGCGCTTTTTTTGTACCACCGGTAGAGATGATTTCATATCCCAGCTCTACCAGACTAGATACAAACGGAACCAGATTTGTTTTATCAGAAACACTGACTAATGCTCGCTTCATTATGCTTCCTCGCTTTCTATCATTTTACATACATGCTTTATTACTTTTGGAAACATGTCATACTCCAGGGCATGCACATGCTCTTCCAGGGTTTCCAGTGACCAGGTGGGATCGATCGTAATCTTTTCCTGATGGATGATTTCCCCAGTATCCACACCTTCATCCACAAAATGAACGGTAACCCCTGTGAAATCGACCTTTGCCTCATACGCATCCTGAATACTGTGGGCTCCCGGGAAATTGGGAAGATATGCCGGATGCAGATTGATGATGCGTCTTGGAAAGCTTTCCAGCAGGACCTTACCGATAAAACGCATATATCCGGCAAGAACAATCAGCTCCACCTGATGCTCCTTCAATATACTCAGAATTTTCTGTTCGTAAGGCTCCTTTCCTGCATATGCCTTCGGATTTACGTATACACAGGGTATATGCAGCTTTTCAGCACGCTCTTTCGCATAGGCATGCTCCTTATCGATAATCAGAACCTTGCAGACTGCATTGTTTACATGTCCGTTGTTTATTTCCTGAATAATATTCTCGAAATTGGAGCCGTTTCCGCTCGCAAAAATCGCAATATTTACCATTTTACATCCACGCTTCCACTATTTGTAACTTCACCGATGACATAGGATTCCTCATGAATTTCCTTCAACAGGCTCTGTACGGTGTCCACGTCTTTTTTATCGACAGCCATCATAAAGCCGATACCCATGTTGAATACATTGCACATTTCATTCATCGGAATATTTCCATATTTCGCAATCATATCAAAGATAGGCTTGTGAGGATAAGCTGTTGTATCAATGGTAACACCCTGTCCTTCCTTCAGCATTCTAGGCACATTTTCATAGAAGCCGCCTCCGGTGATGTGACTCATTCCCTTGATATCAACCTTACCTAGCAGATGCTTGATTGCCTTGACATAGATCTTCGTCGGTGTTAACAGCACATCTCCCAGCTTCTGATTTCCGATTTCTTCATACTCCTTATGCAGATCCAGCTTGGCATCCTTTAACAATACCTTGCGGATCAAAGAGAATCCATTAGAATGTACGCCGGTACTTGGAAGACCGATCAGTACATTGCCTTCCTCGATTTTCTGTCCGTCCAGCAGATTGCATTTATCCACGGCACCCACACAGAAGCCGGCAATATCATAATGCTTTACATCATACATATCCGGCATTTCGGCAGTTTCCCCGCCGATCAGGGCACACTCTGCCTGCACACAGCCATCCGCTACACCCTTTACCAGCTGTTCGATTTTCTTCGGTTCATTTTTGCCTACTGCCAGATAATCCAGGAAGAAGATCGGTGCTGCCCCCTGTACCAGAACATCATTGACGCACATTGCCACAGCATCAATACCAACTGTGTCATGCTTATCCATTTCAAATGCCACAAGTAGCTTTGTACCAACACCATCGGTTCCGCTTACCAGAACCGGTTCCTTCATGTTTAATACGGAAAGATCAAACATACCGCCAAAGGCACCGATGGAATCAATTGCTCCCTTCACCTTTGTTCTAGCGACATGACTCTTAATCAGACGAACGGATTCATATCCGGCTTCCAGATCGACTCCAGCTTCTCTATACTTATCACTCATACACGTTCTCGCTTTCTTCTTTTATATTTCCCAGGACATTTTATCATTGTCCGCTTTCTTTTCAACCGGTTTTTCCTCTACCGGCTTTACCGGTTTTTCAGGCTTTTTTTCATCCTGCTTCCTTACGCTGTCCGCTGCCTGTACCACAACATTTGTATCGTTATCACTGGCTGGGATTCCGGAGAAATTCACATTTCTTGTGACCTTGGCATCATATGTATTCGCTCTGACGATTTCACCAAGATCAATACCGGTCGTTTCCTTCATGGATTCAAACAGCTTCGTCATGACACCGGGAACATTTCCGGCCACAGAATCAATGCTGCTGGAATCATTTCCGGAACCGATAACGGTGATCTTATCAATCTGTGTTAACGGCTCAGCAATCTTACCTGCCACATCCGGAAGAACCTTGATCAGCATTTCCGCCACGGCAGCTCCGGTATATTTCTGGTAGGCCTCTGCTTTTTTATCCATTGCCTCTGCCTCGGCAATACCCTTTGCACGAATTGCTTCCGCCTCCGCTTCACCAACCAGCTGAATACCCTGTGCTTCCCGTTCACGGCTGTATCGGTCCGCATCCGCTTTTGCGCGCTGTGCTTCCGCTTCCTGCTGAATTTCAAACTTCTTTGCTTCTGCTTCCTTTTGACGCGTATACAGCTCTGCATCTGCTTTCTGCTGTACTGCGAATTTTTCAGCCTCCGCCTGTTTCTTGACCTCTGCCTCCAGTGCCTTTTCCTTAACCTCTGCCTCTTTTGACTTCAGAAGAACTTCCCGTTCCTGCTTCGCAATATTGGCATCCGCCGAGGTGACCTCAATCGTTTTTCTCTGATTTTCCTTTTCGATTTCATAAGCCGCATCTGCTGTCGCCTGCTTTACATCGGCAACCTTTTTCAGCTCTGCCTTCTGGATACTCAAATCATTGTTCTTGATTGCAATTTCACGCTCTGCCGCAACTCTGGCATCGTTTGCCTGACGATCGGCATCCGCCTTCGCAACAGCGATTTCCTTATCTGCTTCCGCCTTTGCGATTGCGGCTTTTTTCTTGATCTGTGAAATATTATCAATACCCAGATCGTCAATAACCCCGTTTGCATCTGTGAAATTCTGAACATTGAAGCTGACGATATTCAGACCCATGGCCGCTAAATCCGGCATCGCATTTTCCTTTACCAGCTCAGCGAATTTCTGGCGGTCACTCACCATTTCCTCCAGACGCATACGTCCGACGATTTCACGCATATTTCCCTCTAGAACCTCACGGGCAACGCGTGCCATGTAGTCACTGTTCTGATTCAGGAAGTTCTGTGCTGCAAGCTCCAGCTTATTGCTGTCACTGCCAACCTTAACATTTACTGCGGCATCTACCTGAATATTGATATAATCAGCGGTAGGTACCATACTGCTTGTTTTAACATCAATTGGAATCAGCTTTAGACTCAGCTTATCCAGACGCTCCAGAAACGGAATCTTGATACTTGCCTTTCCCACGATGATTTTCTTCCTCAAACCGGAAATGATATAGGCTGTGTCAGGCGGTGCCTTAACATAGCCTATTGTTACGATCAGAAGAAGCAAAATAATAACGATCGCCCCACCGATATAAGGCAGTAAGGATTGTATATCCATAATTGCTCCTCTTCTACGCATTTTGCGTTAACCTATATAGGTTTTGCTTCAATTGCTTCTCTTTTACGCATTTTGCCTATTCCTATATAGGTTTTGTTTTTATTTATTTCTGAAGTAGTTTACACCATTCTGGAAAATATTCTGATATTTATCCCCATCGATATTTTTAAACAGTCCGTCTTCATAACGCTCACTGTGTCCCATCTTACCGAAGATTCTGCCATCCAAGGAAGTAATACCTTCAATGGCATAGCTGGAACCGTTGATATTATAAGTACCATTCATCGTTGGATTGCCATCCAGATCCACATACTGTGTAGCGACCTGTCCGTTTTCAAACAGCTGCTTAGCAACCTCATCACTAACGACAAATTTACCTTCGCCATGTGACATTGCGATGGAATGTCCCTGTCCCGGTGTAAAGCTGGACAGCCATGGTGATTTGTTGGAGGTTATTTTCGTTGTCGCCATATGGGAAACATGACGATTGATATTGTTTCTGAACAGAGTTGGTGATTCCTCACTCAGCTTGGTAATATCTCCATATGGCAGCAGACCGGATTTGATCAGTGCCTGGAATCCATTACAGATACCGAGAATCAGACCATCATTTGCCAACAGTGTCTGCACAGCCTTGTTTACGGAAGGATTGCTTAAGACATTGGCGATAAATTTACCGCTTCCATCCGGTTCATCCCCACTGGAGAAGCCGCCGACAACCATCAGAATCTGAGCCGATGCAATTTTTTCACTCAGCTCCTTTAGACTGCGTTCTATGCTTTCTACATTCAGATTGTTAAAGACATAGATTTCAGCTTCCGCACCTGCGCGCTCAAACTGCTGTTTTGTATCATATTCACAGTTCTGTCCAGGGAATACCGGAATAATAACCTTAGGCTTGTCTATCGTCTTTTTCGCATGAACACGCTCGTTTGCAGTATACTCTGGTGTTTCAATAACATCCTTTTCCTGATCCACTGTCATTGGATACATGGTGTTGTAGCGCTCACACCATGCGGTGATAGCTTTATCGATTGTGATGCATTCCTCATTGATGCAGATCGTGTCAGCATCCGTCGTTTTCCCAAGCAATACAAAGGCTTCATCATAAATCGCTTCACTGCTCTCTACAACAATGCTTCCGATGCTGAGATCAAAGATATGTTCGCTTGTCTTCACCTCAACACCGATTTTATTACCGAAGCTCATCTTGCATAGTGCTTCCGCAAGTCCTCCGAATTTCACAGTTGCGGCTGAGCAGATCACACCTTTACGAATCAGATCACGCACCTTGGCAAAGTTTGCTTTCAGTTCTTCATAATTCGGTGTTTGATTATCGTTCGGTGTATGCTTTATGTAATAGATATGATGTCCGGCTTCCTTGAACTCCGGTGAAATAATATGCTCTGTTTTTTCCGTTGTGACCGCAAAGGTGATCAAGGTTGGCGGAACACTGATGTCGTTAAATGTTCCGGACATGGAATCCTTACCACCGATGGCTGGAGTTTCAAATACCATTTCCGCTTCAATCAGCCCCAGCAGTGCCTGCATTGGTTTTCCCCATTTTTCAGGATCTGTATGCAGTCGCTCAAAGTACTCCTGATTTGTCAGACGGCAGGTTTCATAGTTGCCACCCATGGCAGTAACACGGGCAAGTGCTTCAACAACAGAATAGCTGGCACCAAGATACGGAGAGTATAGCGACAGCTCCGGATGATAGCCGTGTGTCATGATGGAGCACGTATTGGTAAAGCCGAATACCGGCAGCTTCTGTACACTTCCTTCAGTTTCCGTTAACTGATATTTTCCGCCAAATGGCATGAGTACGGTTGATTTTCCAATGGAAGCATCAAACATTTCCGCAAGTCCGATCTGGGATGCCACATTGGGCTGCTTCAAGTTTTCTTCCACAGAGGTCACTTTGCTGTGGAATGGGTCGGTATCACTCAGGCCCTCACGGATCAGTACATCCTGGAGTCCGCGGACACCGTTGGTATCCAGAAAATCACGGGAGATGTTTACGATTTCTTCACCATGGAAGCTCATCACCAGACGGCGCTCCTCTGTAACGACTGCGACAATGCAGGAATCCAGATTCTCTTCATATGCAAGCTGCTTGAATTCCTCAAATTTATCCGCTTCAATCAAAACAGCCATACGCTCCTGTGATTCAGAAATGGCAAGCTCTGTACCGGATAAACCACTGTATTTTACAGGAACCTTATCCAGGTCAATTCTCAATCCATCCGCAATTTCTCCAACTGCGACACTCACACCGCCGGCACCGAAGTCATTTGCCTTTTTGATCAGTTTCGTTGCCTTCGGATTACGGAACAATCTCTGCAGCTTACGCTCGATTGGCGCATTTCCCTTCTGAACCTCACTGGAACATTTTGTAAGAGAGGTATCGTTATGCTCCTTACTGGAACCGGTTGCTCCACCGACACCGTCACGACCGGTTGCTCCACCAATCAGTACGACAATATCTCCGGTTTCCGGTTTTTTACGCACAACATTTTCTTTTGGTGCAGCACCTACGACTGCACCCACCTCCATACGTTTTGCGACATAGCCGTCATTGAAGATTTCCTTTACATAGGTAGTTGCCAGACCAATCTGGTTCCCGTAGGAGGAATATCCTGCGGCAGCCCCCTTTGATATGCGGCTCTGCGGCAGCTTGTTTGGAAGTGCTTCTTTAATATCCTTTGTAATGTCTCCGGCACCTGTGATACGCATTGCCTGATATACATAGCTTCTTCCGGACAGCGGATCACGAATTGCTCCGCCGATGCACGTGCTTGCACCGCCGAACGGTTCAATCTCCGTCGGATGATTGTGTGTTTCATTTTTAAACATCAACAGCCACTGCTGATCCTCACCATCTACATCCACGGTTACTTCAATGGAACATGCATTGATTTCATCGCTGATTTCCATATCATCTAGCTTACCTGTTTCCCGCAGATATTTCCCCGCGATGTTAGCCATATCCATCAGCGTCACAAATTTCTTATTATCATGTACATCTTTTCTCAGCTTCAGATACAGCTCATATGCCTTCTGTATGGTATCCTGCAGACTGCCTGCATCAATCTTTACATTCTGAAGGATCGTTTCAAAGGTTGTATGACGACAGTGATCAGACCAGTAGGTATCCAGTACCTTCAGCTCTGTCAGCGTCAGATCAAGCTCTTCCTCTTCCCTGAAGTATTTCTGAATATGCTGTACATCCGCCAGCGTCATAGCCAGCCCCTGTTCACTGCGCAATGCCTCCAGACCTGCTTCATCCAGATCACGGAAGCCACTTAAAACAGGTACCGGTTCAATCTCCACATCCTCCTCATACCCAAGTACGGCAAGATCCTTTTCTCTCATCTCTACCGGGTTGATCAGGTATTTCTTGACAGCCTGAATTTCTTCATCTGTAACACTGCCCTCCAGAATGACGATACGTCCGCTTTTGATTACAACATCCTGCTTGTTATTCAACAGCATCAGACACTGCTGTGCGCTGTCCGCACGCTGATCATACTGTCCTGGCAGGCATTCATATGCAATGAAGGTTTTTCCCTTCAGATCAATCTCATCAAAAACCTCATCCGTTACCTTCTCACTCAGAACCTTTTCTTTCAGAAGCTCCATGTCATGTTTATCCCCATGGAATACATCATATACGTTATACATCTGTACACCCTGCAATCCTGCAAGATTCAGATTCTGCTTCAGTTCATGAAACAAAGAAGCGGATTCCACCTGAAATGCTTCCTTTTTCTTCACAAATACGCGATAATTCATAGTATATTCACCTTTCCCTATTCCACTTCAATCACGGAATCTTTGATTACTTTTTCTGCCATGGAAGCCTTGAATGCGACCATTTTTTCAGCCATTGCTTCATCGCTTAACGCAAGCATCTGTGCTGCCAGAATAGCGGCATTCTTTGCGCCTGCTTTTCCGATTGCAACTGTTGCGACCGGGATTCCTCCAGGCATCTGGACAGTGGACAGCAAGGAATCCATTCCACCCAGTGCACTTGTTTGAATCGGAACGCCGATTACCGGCAGTGTTGTGCTGGATGCGATAACTCCACCCAAATGAGCAGCTCCGCCTGCAGCCGCAATAATAACCTTGATTCCACGATCCTTGGCACCTTCTGCCAGTTTGATAACTTCATTCGGTGTCCGATGGGCACTTAATGCATGTGCTTCAAAAGGAATACCGAATTCCTTCAGCTGGTTGAAACAGTTCTCCATTGTTGGCAAGTCGGAACGGCTTCCCATTAAAATACTGACGACAGGTTTGATTTCACTCATTTGTTTTTCCTCCTTGAAATAAAAAAATACATATCGTTTTCACCAATATGTACACTAAAAACCGTTAAATTGTGTAATTGTTATAGCGTATCTTCTTAAGACCATAAGTAAGACCTCCTATAAAAATTATAAAGACGCACCTGCCTGCAATATAAAAAGCAAACAAGTACGTCCCAGAACAAAAAGAAAGAGTAATTGTTTGCTTGTAGCCCGTTCGTTTACGGTGAACGGCTAGAAACTCCCTGACCTTATTACAGGGTATATACAAGCATGTATGTCAATACATGTCTATTTTACTAGAAACCTGATTTTATTACAATAGATAAAGTGAATTTTCTTATCTGATTTTCTCAATTTCGGATTCCTGAGGAAACTACGGGATATGTATGCGGTTTATTCAGAATATAGGCGTATTCTTTTTCATGCTTTGTAACTATATACTTTCAAAATTATCCTATCCAAATTATTTATCATATCGTATTATATCAACTCCATACGCATCCTATATCCATAAAAAGCATTTTCTTGCATCTTTATTCTGATAATTTTTGAATCATAAGACGCAATAAAGAGGTATCAGTAAACGTTATAATTTCGACAAACAAATAAGCGATGAAAAATAGCAAACAATTATTTAAAAAAACCGTGAAACCAGACTTTCTAGTTATCACAGCTTTTTTTAATGTAAAGCATTCAAATATCTTTCAAGGATGTAATTACACAGGACTTTTTATGGAATGCTATTCCATATCCTATAATATCTTCATAGCCATCTGCATACAATCCCTCTATATATTTCTGATTTTTGATTTGTTCACAAGCCTTTTCTGCCATCGGCTTTAGGGCCGCTACTGTAGATGCAACTTTTAATTCCAGTACGATACCTCTTGACAGCCTGCTTGGAGGAAGGACGGCAATATCACTTCGACCCAATCCTGTTTCATGATTTGATACAACGTGATATTGATTCAACAATCCAATCAAAACACCATGATAGAATTTTTCATCATAATCAAAATAACTGATGGATTGAAACAGGATTTGATCCAATATATCGTTCGCCTGTTTTACATCTTCTCTTATCAACGCTTCCATAAAGGATAAACCGTTATGCTCGAGTTGTTCATTAAACCACTCACTGAATATGGATACATAAATCCGTTTGATTTCTTTGTTGGGTATCATCAGTTGATACATATTTTGTTCTTCATCAACACATCTGACAGCTTTTAAATATCCGGTATATAATAGAAAACTGTAAACATTGTTGATTTGCCCCATTTCTCTGTATGTTATATCATCCTTGATTGTTTTTTCAATCATACCACCGGATGCCAGGATATCAAATTCATCACGCATTTTTGGATTTGCCTCTTTTATATAACGATAAATGATGTCATTACCGCTTGTATTTGCCCAAAAGGATTCCGGTGCTTTTCTACTTGTATTGATCAATTTGTCCATATACATCAGAGCACTCCATGGGTTATAGATATCACAGCCTCCAAACTGATATCCGTCACGCCATGGGTGGGCAGCGCCTACCATTCTTTCATTTGGCTTTGATACTCACTGGCATGATAGTCCTGTAGAAGAGAACCGATTTCATTTTGTGTAAAACCAAATCGCTGGTTGGATGCTTCATCAAAAATGGAATTGACCTTAAAATTATTCAAACCTGTAAAAAGGCTAAAGCCCACCATAGGTGTTGATTCTTTCGCAATTCTTAAACAACCTGTCAGAATACCTTTTTCTAAAGCATCATTTGTTTTAAGGGCTGCACTAAACACATTCCTGAGAAAGTCTACCATTTCATCATAATAGCCATTCAAATATGCCATCTGTAAAGGAACATCACGCCATGGGCGGGCAGCGCCTATTCATCAATCAGAATAATGACTTTTTTCTGAAAATACAGTTGCATACAAATACTGATTTTAAACAAAGCATCCATTAAGTTGCTTATGGTTGAGGTCTCATTTTGATACTGTGTCAACAAATTTTTCTGTGCAGTATTTAACATTGGACTATTCAGCAATTCGGGATTTGCATTAACAATGTCTGAAATTATAGAACCGAATTTCTCAATCTGCATCTTGTAATCAGCTCTTTTCATATCCTTTAAGGTGATGAATACCACTGGATATGCATGCTGATGAAGCAAAGCATCACAATCATTTGAAATTTCAAGATTATCAAAAAGATATGCATTCTCTTTCTCTTTCATAGAAAAGAAATAATATAGCACGCCTGGGCGGGCAGCGCCTACTCATATTTAATGTTTTTCCCGCTACTAGCGCGCCTCTTGTCGGATACCAAAGGTATCGATACTATTCGGTGAAACCGACGCGGTCTTGTGTACAGTACAACTTTTTCATTAAGCACATCCTTAATGAATAGGGTTTTATCAACATAATAATAACCTTCATCTATCATAGCTTTGAAGTTCTCTATACCAATTGGCAAACGATTCATATGATCAGCTCCCTTGTGTGTTTATTATACCACGCTATGAATCACGAACATAAGGAAAATGGCATGGATAGAACAAGTTATGCAATAGAAACTTCAATTTAGGATTTCCTTATCATACCTGAAAATGTTTTCGTCCTATAGCAGTGAAATCTGACGGATATGCTTATCCTCCCGTATCGTAATCTTGTCCTCTTCATCAAGATGTCCCAGCAGGACGCTGCTTTGCGGATCATGGAGCTTCATTCTTTCCGCAATCTGTTTTTCATTATAATTGGCATAGCAGTACCGACAGCCGTGTGGACAACAGTTATAATCACCGATATCAACCGTCGGCATGCAGCCACAGACAGATCGCACACCCTTTCCCTGAATATGATCCAAGGAATGCTGTACCAGTCTCTCAAGCTTTTTACGATCCATACAGCGTCCCTTGTGAATATGATAGGGGGAAAGATCAATATCCTCTGCACATGTTTGTATATGCACAGCATAGCGCTCAGCGACACTGCCCAGTGCCTTTCCGACATCCAGCATATCCTGTCGGCGCATTTCCTGTAGCTGCATTCGCTTTTGATTGCCTGCTGTATTCTTATACATATCCACAAATGAAATGATAATTGTATCCACATAACCCTCCAACTGACTGCATAGCTTTTCAAATGCCCGCAAATGATATTCCACGGTATACTTTGGGGTGAGTAGAATCGGGTCATAGCGAACGATTACACGATCCTTTCCCAGTCGCAGTGACATTTCTTTTACCGCATTTATAATTTCCTTTTTGGATGCTACATGCTCCTCGATATCCTCATGATAAGGTGTCAGCGTAATCTGAAACTGATAGGGAAAGGGTATTTCCTCCAGTCTGCTCATCATGGGAATCGGATTTTTTGTACAAAAAAGAATACCATCAATATTTTGTTCATTCAGATTAATACGACTGATTTGATGAGGATTGAACGGGTTTCTAACGTCCACAAAGCCTTCCTGAAGCCGGTTAAAAAACCATGTGCTGTAGAATGCCGGTATATCACAGCGTCCGCTTACAAAAAGTATCATGCTATCCCTCATTTCTTTTCTTATACTATACCATAACCTATATCCGAACTGCACGTATTTGGTTTACATGATGTTCACCGATTATATAATTATATTTTTTGAACTAGAATAGCTGAAAAATCGGTATACAAAGTGAATACATTAGATTATGGAAAACGTAAAAGCAGACCGCAATACCCGGTCTGCTTATCTATTTCATGCTAATGTAATCTGCTTCTATTTACATGTATCAAGTATTTCCTTCATGCGCTTCGCAAGCCCTCTGCATTTCTCACTGCTTAGGGAGCACACCGCAACACGAATGCCCTTATTTACCTTTACTGTATAAATATGCTGCTTCATCAGGCTTTCGTGGAAGACATCACGCAATGCATTGTCCTCGATTCTCACAGTTACGAAGAAGCCCTCTTTATAAGGATAGTAATCCAATCCGCAGGCATCTGCTTCTTCTGTAAAGATGTCACTTCTCTTTTTCAGAAGCTCCACATACATCGCCTTTTCCTTCATATACGCATCATAATTGGTTGTTGTAACATATGTGAAATTTTCCATAGCAGCATTCGGCACATTGCTCCAGGTAGCTCTGGCCGCCTTCTCAAATACGATTTCTACATCGCGTACAGCTTCCTTTGTCTGTGCCAACAGAATAGCGGCACCACAACGCAAGCCATAGGAGGTCAGCGCCTTGCTGCAGCTGAAGGCAATTACAGCCATAACATTTTCTGAAAAATCATTAAATGTCTTTATATAATTTCGGCAATGCTCTAAATCATAAGAAAAATCAATATAAGCAATGTCATTGAGAAGCACCACCGGCACTTCCTTTCCACATTCGTTCAGGAATGCCACAATCTCCTGCCATTCCTCCATACTCATAGAGTAACCAGTTGGATTATGACATGGATCATTGATCACCAGCAGCAGCTTCTTCTGCGTTTTCATAACCTCACGGCAGGCTTCCTTTAAGGACTCTACATTGAAATGATCTCCCTCAAACAGAGAATAGGTTTTCACCTTCAGATTATCCATGGTCGCCATCAGCCTATAGCTGCCCCATGCGATTTCAGGGAGAATAACCGTTTCCCCTTCATCCAGTATTTCCTGCATGGTGATCGCTACTGCCCCGGTTCCCCCCGGTGTGGCAATCACACTGTGTGCCAGAGTTGAGTCCGTGCCGCCTACGATCCATTCATAAACCTGCTTACGGAATGAATCATTGCCGACAAAGCTGGCCGCGTAGGCAGCCTTTGTTTCCTTTGCTATTTCGTTATAAGGTGTAAACACGCTGTCAAAGGCAACGATGTTCCCTTCTTCATTATATAAAGAGCCGATGGTCGCATCGACAACCTGCTCTGCACCGATGGCAGCCTTGGCTTCCTTTGCCTTTTTCACAATAGCGAATACTGTATCTTCGATTGGCGCCTTATTGACGTTCTGTTTTACAAAACTCATATTCATCCCTGCTTTCTTTCATCGTTTTGATATGCTCCGAGTATCTTTACCTCTTCACATGCTTCCTTTAAATCATGAATCAGATGCTGTTCCTTCGCATCCTTCAGATTTCCTTCTATTTCCACATAGAAATAGTATTCCCATGGACGTTCCTTTATTGACCTGGACTTAATACTCTGCATGTTAAATCCATACTGAGCGATAATATTCATCGCATGTACGAGTGCACCTGCCTTGTGGTGTGTGGTAAAAGCGAGCGAGAAGCGATTGCCCTGCTGTATCAGCTGTTTACTGATGATGATGAAGCGTGTCGTATTCTGTTCACTTGTATTGATATCCTCCGCAAGTATATCCAGACCATACAGCTCTGCATTTTCCTTCGCGGCAATGGCAGCCTTGGATTTATCATTTTCTTTCGCAACATACTCTGCCGCAAGCGCAGTGTTCGGATATGGAATCAGCTCATAGCCGCGTCCCTCCAGAAATTTCTTTGACTGATATATCGCCTGATCCTTGGAATACACCTGTTTGATATCCGCTAGAGATGCTCCCTTTACACCTAGCAGATTCTGTGATATCTGCAAATCATATATATCATTGATATATACATCATAACGCATCAGAAGATCCAGTACCTCTCCCACTTCACCAGTATATGAATTTTCAAACGGAATGACTCCATAGGCCACTTCCCGCTCCGTTACTGCATGAAATACATCTTCAAAGGAGGCATAGCTTTTCTTTCGGTGATCCAAAAACACCCGCTCAGCAGCAATATGGGAAAATGCTCCTTCTGTCCCGGAATAACCGATAAGATCCCGGTTGATGATCGATCGCTGATATTTTCTAGAGATTGCCATCATTTCACTGATAAATTCTATGTAGCTGTCCCTGTATTCCTCACGCTGAATAAATGCTGTATTATGTTCAATAACATGCTGTTCTCTTGATGTATCCAAAACCTTCATCTGATGCGCCTGTTTGTAACGGATAACATCTTCAACCGCCTGCATGCGCTGTTCAAAAAGTTTTGCCATTTCCTCATCAATCGCATTGATCCGTTTTCGGGCATCATCCAATAAACTCATAAACTCACCCCTGTTTCCTCAATATTATACAATATTTCCATTTAAGTTCCTATCATAAATCCAAAACTTACATAAATTTATGAAAAGTTTTACAAATTGTGTGCAAATAGTATCATCCAAAACTCATTGTGCTGTAACGGATAGCTGTATAGAGTCCTCCTATACCGTCTTAACTCTGTCATCAGCAATAGCGGCATCATGTTTTCATTACATTTTCATAAACTGAAATTATTTTCATAAATTTGTGTTTTTTTCTTGTAATTATGCATAAAGTATATTATCATATTGGTAATTGGAGTGATTTGACCATGATACAGAAAGCATACTTTTATTACTTTGAATAGCCCGTTATAAAGCCATTGAAGAAGTCATGGTTATTTTCACTTTATAACGAGCACACAAAAGCATCTGCGATACACACAGGATGCTTTTTTTTCATAAAAGGGAGGATATTGTTATGAAATTACACGTTGATTTAAAGGAGAACGGATATGACATCCTGATGGAACACGGGATACTGTATCGTTTAAATGACTATATTGATTTAAACCGCAAGGTGATGATTGTTACAGACAGCGGCGTACCGGAGGCCTATGCAAATATCGTACGGGAGCAATGTAAGAAAGGGTATGTGCATGTCATTGAACAGGGGGAGGATTCCAAGGACCTTGCCGTCTTCAAGGAAATCAATGAGGATCTGCTGGCACACAAGTTTTCCAGAAAGGATTGTGTAGTCGCTCTTGGAGGAGGAGTCGTCGGTGATCTGGCAGGTTATGTGGCAGCCTCCTATATGCGGGGAATCGACTTCATACAGATACCGACAACCACACTTTCACAGATAGACTCCAGTATCGGCGGAAAGGTTGCTATCAATCTGGATGAGGTTAAAAATATCGTCGGTGCCTTCTATCAGCCGAAAATGGTCTTTATCGATCCGGAAACATTGCATACGCTTCCCAGAAGACACTATATCAACGGCCTGATGGAAGCACTGAAAGCCGGACTGATCTATGATGCCTCTCTGTTTGCATTGTTTGAGCATGGAGATATTGAAAAAGATCTGGATACGATTATTGAAAAAGCTTTGTATGTGAAAAAGAGTGTTGTCGAGCAGGATGAACGGGAACAGGGACTGCGTAAGATTCTGAACTTCGGTCATACCATCGGACATGCCATTGAAAGCTATTATCACCTGAGTGAGTATCTGCACGGGGAATGTGTTGCTTTGGGAATGCTGTATTTTATCGAGGATGAACAGCTGAAGCAGCGTGTTATCAGCGTGTATGAGCGTCTGGGTATCCCCACACATGTGGACTTTGATCCGGAAGCGGTATATCAGCTTTTATGCAGAGATAAGAAAGCGGACGGTGATCATGTAACGATCGTTCATGTCCCAAAGGCAGGAACAGCGGAACTGATAGAAACCCCGCTTGATGAAGTACGTACTATATTGAAAGGAACACAAGCATGAAAAATACATTCGGACATAATTATTCTGTGACAATTTTTGGAGAAAGCCATGGAGAAGCCATCGGCTGCGTGATTGACGGTCTTGCGCCGGGAATTAAACTGGATATGGATTTTGTAGCCTCCGTCATGGAAAAGCGAAAAGCAAAGGGCAGAATATCCACACAGCGAAAAGAGGCAGATGAGCTGCATATCGTCAGTGGCTATTTCAATGGTCATACAACCGGTACACCGTTGACGATTCTCATTGAAAATACAAACACAAGAAGTCATGATTACGAAAAGACGAAATATCGGCTGCGCCCTTCTCATGCAGACTATACTGCCAATGAAAAGTATATGGGCTGGCAGGACTATCGCGGTGGCGGTCATTTCAGCGGCAGAATCACTGCACCGCTGGTAGCGGCAGGTGCAATCGCTATGCAGGTACTGAAGGAAAAGGGAATTCTGATAGGAAGCCATATTCAGAAAAGCAGAGCCATAGAGGATATTCCGTTTTCTGAGAATATAGAGGAATTACAGAAACAGATGGAACGTGTCAATACAATGGATTTTGCGGTACTGGATGATACAGCAGCTGCAGATATGAAAGCGATGATAGAGGAAGCGGCAAATGAAGGCGACAGTGTGGGCGGTATTCTGGAGAGCTGTATTCTGAACGTTCCGGCAGGTCTGGGAGAACCGTTCTTCGATTCGCTGGAAAGCACACTGAGTCATCTGTTATTCAGTGTTCCAGCGGTAAAGGGAATTGAATTCGGTCTGGGCTTTGGATTTTCGGATGTGTATGGAAGTGAAGCCAATGATCCGATCACCTATGACAAGGGATTTCATACCGCTACAAATAACAATGGTGGAATCAATGGCGGGATTTCCAATGGAATGCCGATTCGCATCCGTACGGTTATCAAGCCGACAGCGTCTATATATAAGGAACAGAATACGGTGGATTTAAAGACTCACGAAGCAGTGAAGCTTCAGATTCAGGGGCGTCATGATCCGGCAATTATTCATCGGGCAAGAATCGTCGTGGACAGTGTGCTTGCCATCGGCATTCTGGATCAGCTGATGGAGCGATCAGCAACCCTGACAATGAAATAAAAAAAACACCGGCACAGTAACATATATAAGAGGAGGAAGCAGATATGATTATCACAATGAAGAAAAGTGCAACAAAAGCAGATATTGAGCATGTCATGAAGCAGCTGAAGGATAAGGGGCTTCAGATTCATGAGAGTATTGGTGAAAACCTCAATGTCTTCGGCGTTGTTGGAGATACTTCACAGGTTGACCCGAAGCGCATTGAGGCGAACAAGCATGTGGAAAGTGTTGTCCGCGTATCATCCCCGTATAAGAAGGCAAGCCGGATGTTTCATCCGGAGGATACGATAGTAGAGGTAAACGGCATTCACATCGGCGGAAAGGAAAAAATCGTTGTCATTGGCGGTCCCTGCTCTGTTGAAGGGAAAGATATGATTTGTCATATCGCTCATGAGGTAAAGGATGCAGGAGGAGTGATGCTTCGTGGGGGAGCCTACAAGCCAAGAACAAGTCCGTATGCATTTCAGGGTATGGGAACAGAAGGAATTCTGGCGCTTGCACAGGCAAGAAAGCAAACCGGGCTTCCTGTTGTTACTGAGCTGATGAGTGCCGATAAGCTGGATGAATTTGTAGAGCATGTTGATGTCATTCAGATCGGTGCCAGAAATATGCAGAACTTTGACCTTTTAAAGGCTGTTGGAAAAACAAACAAGCCGGTACTGCTGAAACGTGGACTGGCCAATACGATTGAAGAATGGATCATGTCCGCAGAGTATATTCTTTCTGAAGGAAATACGAATGTCATGCTGTGTGAGCGCGGTATCCGCACCTTTGAACCTTATACACGAAATACCCTCGATTTGAGTGTAGTTCCTATTATCAAGAAAAAAACACATCTTCCGATTATCATTGATCCAAGTCATGCGACCGGTGATTGGGAGCTGGTGGAGGCAGCTTCGCTTGCAGCAATCGCAGCAGGGGCCGACGGACTGATTGTGGAGGTACACGATCATCCGGAATGCGCATGGAGTGATGGCGCACAGTCTCTCAAGCCGGATAACTTTAAAGAGCTGATCCGCAAGGGAAAGGCTATCGCAGGTGTAATCGGGAGGGCGATGTAAATGAAAGCCCATGTAGCACCATCCATCTGCAGTGGTCATGTTGTCATTCCGCCAAGTAAAAGCATGGCACATCGTGCGATTATCTGTGCCTCTCTAGCGAACGGCACCAGCGTCATAAAAAACGTTGCCTATTCGCAGGATATCAAAACCACGATTGCCGGCATGCAGCAGCTTGGTGCCGATATCCGCATGGAAGCAGATCAGGTTACTGTTACCGGAATCAAAGATTTTACAATAAAGAACAAAGAAGTGTTTTGCTGTGAATCCGGCTCCACTCTTCGTTTCTTCATTCCGATTTTCTCTCTCTGCAATCAGGAAATCACCTTCACCGGTCAGGGCAGACTGCTGCAGCGCCCGCAGAAGGTTTATGAGGATTTGTTCCACGCGCAGGGGCTCACCTTCCGACAGGATGCATCCGGTATCACGATCCGTGAATGTCTGAAATCCGGTGATATTACATTACAGGGTGATGTCAGCTCACAGTTTATCAGCGGATTGCTGTTCACACTGCCACTCCTGCAGGAGGATTCCACCATTCACATCCTTCCGCCCTTTGAATCCAGAAGCTATGTTGATCTCACGCTGCAAATGCTGAAAACCTATGGCATACAAGCTTCCTTCAAAGATGATCTGACCATTTATATTCCGGGCAATCAGCAGTATACAGCATGTGACTATACGATCGAAGGAGACTATTCCCAGCTTGCCTTCTTTGCTGTTCTTGCCGCATGCAATCATGATCTTACCATCACCGGTGTTCATCACGATTCCAGGCAGGGAGATAAAAAAATTCTCTCGATACTGAAGGACTTTGGTGTGCACATTGAAGAGGTAAAAAACGGCTACCATATTTATAAAAGCAGCCTGCATGGCTGTAGAATCGATCTTGCGGACTGCCCGGATCTCGGGCCGATTCTAACTGTCCTTGCTATGTATTCCCCGGGAAATACCAATATCTACAATGCAGGCAGACTGCGTATCAAGGAAAGTGACCGCATTGAGGCAATGGAACATGAGCTGCGCAAATTCGGTGTGGATATTCATTCCACAGAGGATGAAATCTTTATTACCGGCAACTCCTCCTATACCTGTACGAGCGAGCTTTCCTCCCATAATGATCACCGTATCGTTATGGCGCTCAGTGTCGCAGCGACCTGCAGCAATACCTCCTGCATCATTGATGGTGCTCAGGCAATCCAAAAAAGCTATCCTACATTCTTTGAAGATTTACAGTCCATTGGTGGAAAGGTGGAGCTGCTATGATACAGGAGAATACACGATTTCTTATTGTTGGATTAGGTCTGATCGGTGGCAGCTATGCCATGGGCTTAAAGAAAAACGGCTATCATGTTGATGCCATTGAAATCAACCAGCTCAGCATTGACTATGCAATCAAGCATAACATCATCGATCGCGGTTCAACATTCGATATTGACTATATAAAGGAAGCTGATATCATAATAAGCGGACTATATCCAAATATGACGGTAGACTGGATAACCACCTATCAGAAATATTTCAAGCCCGGTGCTCTGATTACAGATGTAAGCTCCGTGAAAACAGGTGTTGTAGACCCCATTCAGAAAATCATTCGCAGGGATGTGGAGTTCATAAGCTCTCATCCAATGGCAGGTAAGGAAGTCAGCGGAGTAAAATTCGCAGACGATTCCATCTTCCATATCGCCAACTTCATTATTCTGCCCACAGAAAGCAATACGAAGGAAGCAGTTGCGACTATGCGCCAGTTTGCCGAAATACTCGGATTCAGTAACATCTCCGAGCTGACCGTTGCACAGCATGATGAAATGATCGGCTTTGTTTCACATCTGACACATGCTATTGCGGTTTCTCTTATGAACACCAATGACAACACCCACCTGGTAGAATACACCGGTGACTCCTTTCGTGATCTGACAAGAATTGCGAAAATCAACGAGAATCTGTGGAGTGAGGTATTCTTTCTGAATAAAGAGAACCTGATTCGGGAAATTGATGATTTCATACAGGAGGTCAATCATCTGAAAGCAACCCTGGAGCAGGATGATGTGGACGGGCTAAAGGAGCTGTTTATTCAATCTACTGCAAGACGTAAGCTCTTTGACCGATAGGAGGTATCCGTATGGAACATGAGCCGTATCTGGAAGAGGAACATAAAGATCAGCTATGCAAAAAGGACTGTAAACGTATAGCCGGCTCTCTGCTTTTCTACTATATTTTCTTATTTGCCTGTGCCTTTACCTTAGGAATCATAAGCAGTGCATACATCATGTCAGGCGCTTCGCAAACAGAGCTTGAAACAATCACAAACATCTTCAGTATGATAGCAACCTGCTTTGTAACGATTTTAACGCTTGTAATATATAAAAAGAAGCTGCATGTAACAATACCGTACTCTCTATGCAAGGAATGGAATTTTCTTTCCATCCTGCGCTATACGATTATCGCTATGGGATTGTCTGGAGCAGCAGGAATCCTTATACAGCTGATAAATCAGATCCTCATCCATTTTGGCTGGGTCATGACAACGCCGGATTTCTCCATGAAGCCGGATATCACCTACAATCTAAGCATTGTACTCTCCGCCTGTATCATTGCGCCGATCATGGAAGAGCTTCTCTTTCGCGGATTGATACTGCAAACGCTGAAAAGATATGGAAATGTCTTCGCTATTCTTGTGACAAGTCTGCTGTTTGCATTGCTGCATGGAAATCTTCCGCAGAGTGTCCCTGTTTTTGCTCTCAGTATGATGATTTGCTATGTTGTTTTAACGTCGGGTAGTATCCTGCCAGGTATAGCGATTCATTTTCTGAATAACGCTTTCGCAATCATGGAAGTCTCACTGCTTTCAGACAACGGCCAGATTTCTACAGTCTTTCTTATACTGGAAGCGCTGTTTCTGCTGTATGCGATGTTTACTCTCTATCAGAAAAGACTGATCATACGGAATTATATAATTCATAACAGAGGTTCCCGTGTTCGTACCTTTTTCAGTAACTGGATATCAATCCTCTTTCTGGTCTTATGTGTTTTCATTATGATTACAAGCTTTCAACGTACATAAAACAAGGATGCGCCTGCCTGCACACTCACGGCAGAAAGGAGCATCCCTTTTATTTCTTTCTTCGCGGACATGTGTATAACAGAATTGATAGCCGCAGTATGCTGTTATGATTTGAGTTTCTCAAGTCTGCATGAACCATAAAGCGGGTATGCAGTTTATCAAGTGAAATCATGGAACGATCCCTATGTATCACAAGGGGGAACATACAGGAAGGAAAATTGCTAAGCAGTATGGAATACCTCCTGATTCAATACTGCTTCCAGTGAAAACACTTTTTCTATTGCAGTTTCATACTATCGTGTCCATACTATAGGCAGGAGGTGATCGCATGGAGAATTTTCTGAATGCGACGGCATGGACAATGGCTGAGCCAAAGCCCTATGGACTATTTCATATCGTTATGCTGCTAGGCGGTATCCCTGTATCTATTGCGCTGGCATGGAAGCTGCGCAGGGTGAGTGATCGCAGCTATCACCGTATATTGTTTGCTATTGCAGTTATTTTACTGCTTTCCGAACTATACAAGCAGCTCTTTCATTTTTATGTTATGGATAACAAAACCTATGACTGGTGGATTTTCCCTTTTCAGCTATGCAGTCTTCCCATGTATCTTTGTGCAATTCTTCCCTTTATGAAAAAAAGCAGATGGCTGATTCCTCTGGAAACCTTCCTGATGGATTTCAATCTGCTTGGCGGTCTTATGGCGCTGCTGGTTCCGGATGGCCTCATGCATCCTTATATCACCTTGACGCTGCATGCCTTTGTCTGGCACTTTCTTCTTCTGTTTGTCGGCTTTTTCATCGGCTTTTCAAGACACGGTGATACCTCTCTTTCAGGGTTTATAAAAACCCTTCCGATTTTACTTATCTGCATAGGAGCTGCCACACTGCTCAATGTTTTATTTCATTCCTACGGGGATATCAATATGTTTTATATCAGTCCTTACAAAATCACTACCCAGCCTGTATTCTCTCAAATTATGAAGCATACCGGCATATGGATAGGCAATCTCCTTTATATCACGGCAATGTGTATCACTGCCTTTCTCATTCACAGAATGTTTGCCACGATTCGTCGAAGCTGCGAGAAATGAGCCGATACCCTCCATCTGTACAAAGCTTCCACACCTCATCACTATTCAAACGGTTATGTAAGACACGCTGTACATTACAGCGATCACTTTTTTCATAAAAAACCTCTGCCTGCTCCTTGCTTAGCCCGCCGCGGCTTTTTCTGTCAATGAGTCTGTCACGCAGCAGGTTTTCCTCCGCTTGAATAAACACACAATAGTCGCATAGTGCAGAAAGGGAGCGATAGGGTTTCTCGTCCAACAGAAGATAATTACCTTCCACAAGAAGAATACTGCCTGTAATATGCAGCCTATGCTTCAGCGGCTCATGCAGATTACGGTCATATACCGGCCACCAGGTATCGCTTCCTTTTGTTTCCTTTATCAATGCATACATTGCTTCTGCATCAAATGTTTCCGGAGCACCTTTTAGTTCCTTTAGTTTTTTTCCATCCTGAAAATGGTTATCGAGCCAGGCATTCGTATAATGAAATCCATCCATACCGGCATACTGCATATCCATACAGCCCAATTCTCTGGCAAACTGACAGAGTGCTATCGCAAGTGTGGATTTCCCTGTTGCAGGAGGAGCCGCCAGAAAGACTATGAGTCTTTTTCCTGATTCCTTTTGCAGCTGTATGACATGTTGAAGAAATGGCATAAATACTGTTTTGATATCCTCTTCCCTGTATTTTGCCTGTATGTCATACCCATTCACGTTGATTGTTAACATTCGTATGCCCATCGTATCACCCTTTTTTCATTATAAGGGGTTTTTGATTATTTTCAAAGTAAATACTTAGATCTTTTTATATTGCATGGCAGCTCTCATTTTATGCAAAAAGACTTGCCTGAAACAATCTTAATAATGCTTAAATGGAGTTTAATCCCTATAGACGGTATGCTATGATGATTACACAGCTGTATACAATATATTTTCAGAGGCTGTAGATCGCAGTCAGGTATTCATAGAAAGGAAAATCATGAATTTAGAGAAAAAGTACCGTATTATTAAAATCTCTTTCATCCTCGTATCCTGCTTGTTTTTTACCGTGCTGTATGCCATAGGCACCTATGTCAGTGAACGCAAGGAAGATCATCGATTCGCAAAAGGTATTCGTGGAACCTATACCAGTGCCGATAGCTTTACGAATATCAGTCTGGATGATGAGGATCAGCTTTATTATTTATCTGGTGATCGTGTATCTCATGGTACATATAAAAAGCTTAATGAACAGGTTTTCAAGCTGCTATCCGGGCATTTGAAGGATGCCTACATCGTTAAGGATTCCAATGGCGATATCATTCTTATCGAACAGGATACGTCTGCCGCCAGATTTAAAAAATACGATAATCAAATTACCATTGTATCGGAATGAGAAATCTAAACTGCATGATTGCATGCGTATGTTTCCACAGACCGCATGCAGGAGGGAGATATCTCCTTTTTTGCTTACAGCTGTTTTTATACGATTTGGAATCAGTGGATATGAATTGTAAGCCGCTTCTAATTCGTGTATAATAATGCAGTATGCGAAACGGAGGGATTTTTGAATGGAAGTTATGAAGAAATTTATAAGCTATTATAAGCCATATAAGACTGTGTTCTTTCTTGATATGTTCTGTGCACTTGTGATCAGTGCGGTTGATCTTGCATTTCCGCAGATTCTGAGCTATCTGAATACTACATTTTATATTCAACCAAAGGAAATGATTATGGACAGTCTGCTTCTGCTTGGGGCAGGACTGCTTGTAATGTATATCGTTCGTGCAATCTGCCGGTATTATGTAACAGCGCAGGGACATATTATGGGAGCACGTATGGAGAGCGATATGCGTCAGGATCTGTTTGATCAGTTTGAGCGCCTGTCCTTCTCCTATTATGACCGTAACAATACCGGGGAAATGATGAGCAAGCTGGTTTCTGATTTGTTTGATATTTCAGAATTCGCGCATCACGGACCGGAAAATGTATTTATCTCGCTATTGAAAATTATCGGTTCCTTTCTGTTGCTGCTGTACATCCACGTACCGCTGACCCTGATTCTGATTGCAGTAACGCTGGTCATGCTGATTTTCAGTATGCTTCAGAATAAGAAAATGCAGGCAACCTTTATGGATAACCGCCGTAAGATTGCCGGTGTCAATGCAAGCCTGCAGGATTCTCTGGCCGGTATCCGTGTTGTCAAATCCTTCGCCAATGAAGACATTGAGCGTGATAAATTTTCTCACAGCAATCAGCTGTTTCTGCAATCCAAGACGAATAACTATTACCGGATGGGACTGTTTCATGCAGGAAATAATTTCTTTCAGGGGATGCTGTACCTGACGATTCTGGTTGCGGGTGGATATTTTATTGCCAACGGAACACTCGATCCAATTTCTCTTGCGACCTATGCCCTGTATATCAACATCTTTGTTGCCCCGATTGAGGTGCTCGTTGAATTTACAGAGATGTTTCAAAAGGGCTATTCCGGGTTTAAACGATTCCTTGAAGTCATTGAAACAGAGCCGGATATTCAGGATGCACCGGATGCACAGGAGCTGAAGAATGTTCAGGGTGTCATAGATTATGATCATGTGACCTTTTCTTATAATGAGGAAGAGCATGTTTTGGATGATGTTTCTATACATATCGAAGCAGGCCGTTCCATTGCTCTGGTTGGACCAAGCGGCGGAGGGAAAACGACAATCTGTTCCCTGCTTCCAAGGTTTTATGATGTGAAGAACGGAGCTGTTCGTGTGGATGGTCAGGATATTCGAACGCTGACACTGGAAAGCCTTCGCAAGGCAATCGGTATCGTTCAGCAGGATGTATATCTGTTTACCGGAAGTGTAAAAGAAAACATTGCATATGGAAAACCCGGATGCACGGATGAGGAAATCATCGAAGCAGCCAAAAAGGCAAATATTCATGATTTCATTATGGGACTGCCGGATGGCTATGATACCTATGTCGGTGAGCGTGGTACACGACTGTCCGGAGGACAGAAGCAGCGCATCAGCATTGCCCGCGTCTTCCTGAAGGATCCAAGAATATTGATTCTGGATGAGGCCACAAGTGCACTGGATAATGAAAGTGAACGGCATATTCAGAAAAGTCTGGAAGAGCTGGCAAAAAACAGAACCTGTATCACAATTGCGCACCGTCTTTCCACCATACGCAATGCAGATGAAATTATCGTTATCTCTGAAAACGGCATGGAAGAAAGAGGAACACACAATGAACTGCTTGCGAAGGGCGGCACCTATGCCAAGTATTATCATATGCAGTTTGAAGGTCTGGATTTTGATGAACAGACTCGTGAAACACTACATTCCAGACAATAGAAAAAGCACGGTTGTGAAAAATCGTGCTTTTTTCTTGTTCTGCTGTTCAGCAATCATGTCGATATATACGAATGTTCACAGGTGTTAACGCCATGCCTTACGGCAGTCTGGAATAATGCACATGTACCAGCTTTTTCCCCTGCGGATAGCTGCGGTAAATCTGTGTTTCCCTTCCCTTGTTCATGATAAGTTCCCCGCTGTCCTTCATCGTCGCATACAGCGTCCAGTAAAACCGTACGATTGTAATTTCACAGAATTCCTGAATCTTAACATCATCCTGTTGAAGGTCGCGCGTTTCATACTGAGCCATCGCTCCGTGATAAAAGGAAGCAAGGATAGCGTCCAGTCCTTCCACTTCCCCTTTTGGAAATATCATGGAGCATTCATCCTGATCACTCCACACCTCACGAATCAGCGAATCACTGCAGGTATTGACGGATTGTATATAGCTTTTTAATTCTTTCATAGTAACCACCTCACCATAAATCCTACACGCAGCTGAAAGGATTGCAAGAGCAAATATAAAAAGCTTATGCTTTTTGTTCGGTATCAAACAGATATTTTCTGATTTCTTCAAGACTGTTACAGCTTTTCAGCATGTGCGTCTGCTCATCATCAGAGACAATCCGTACAATGCGGCGAAATATTTTACTGTATTCCGTACTGATATCCTCACCGATGGCCGCAAAGAATACAAGATCAACAAGCTGATCATCCCATGTGATCGTATGATCGAGTTTGATGATTAAAATAACGGAATTCTTCACTGCTTTTTTCGTACCGTGAGGGACTGCAACACCACGTCCGATTGCTGTTGAGGAATACTGAATACGATCATAAACCGACGCCTCAAACGCTTCTGTGACATATCCGTTATCCTCCAGATATGTGCAGTATTTATGAATGAGACTTCTGCGATTTTCACAGCTGTCCTGAAAATAAGAAAGATAGCTGTCAAACTTTGTGCGAAGCTCCAGCGTATGCTTGATTTCTCTTGCAAAAATCCAATGACGAATCTGCGAACAGGATGCTTCTGTAAACAGGTGATCGATATTTATAATATTGGAAGTATGCAGACGGTTCGTTGTAGCATTCAGTATAAGATCATGCTGGTGCCCCGTTTCTTTTTTCATTTCATCACTGCCTATAATGTTCACAATTTCTATTTCACGAAAGGATGTTTCAACCATGCTTTTAATATAGGATTCAAAGGTGATTCCGGCGTCACAGATCAATAAACAGCGTATGGAACGGATATTCCTGGAGCGGTTTAAGGCTCCGACGATATGCAGACAGATAAAGCCAAGCTCATTGGCGTCAAAATAGATGTGTTCCCTTTCCTCTATCTTATCAATCGTTGTCATGATTGCGACATAGACCTCCGTGTATTTCGTTTTGATTGCTTCCAGCAGAGGATTCTCACTTGAGATACCATACTTCATTCTCCGGATTGCCGGCTTCATATGATTGCAAAGGTTTTGTTTGAGCTGTTTATCTTCTGACAGATCGACATTCAGACGTTCCGATACCAGATAAATAAATCTATCAAGCATGGCACTGTCCAGCTCCTGAAACTGCTCCTGGTTTTGCTGCTTGCGGGTTGAAAGAATCACCCGTTCCAGATAATATATTTCCTCTTCGGGTAGGCTTACATGAAATGTCTGCTCCATTTTCAGCTTCATGATGGTGGCTACATAATATTCCTGAAGATCGGTGCTGATGGTTGTCTGCTTTTGAACTGACCTGTCAATCTGACAGCGCGTAAGTAATATACAGCATTTGAGAATCAGCATACCGAAATCATAATCACAATAATGAGTATTCAGATTGATTTCCGATGATTTTACAATCGGGATAATCATTCGAATCATCTGAACATCAAATACCATTTTCATTTTTTCATATAATGCATCCGGCAGACGGACATCCAGATCATTATGCTGATATCCCTGCACCGGAAGAGTGTCTACAAAACGGTAAAAAAGATTTCGGATATCCTCTTCGTGTCCTTCCAGAGACAGACCATAGTTTGAACGTTTTCGAAGTCTGCAGTCATAGTTCTCAGCAAGTCTCTCAGCTTCCTCCAGAACAGTGGTCAGTGAGGACTTTGAACGGTATAATGCATCTGCAAGATCCTCCATACGGATCGCATCCCTATAAGTTAAAAGCATATGCAAAACCGTATGTAAATCATTTCCCTTTTCCAAGGGGACAGATGTCTCAAAGCGATTTTTTTGAAGCTGCCGGTAAATCGCCTCTCTCTGTTTTTGTGTACAGTGAAGACGTATTCCGATGTTCGGTTTTTTTATCAGCTCGGCACCATGAAGGAGCTGTAGAAAACTGGTATCCTGCAAATCGCTGTGTATCGTTCGCGAAGATACTGCGACCTGTTCTGCAAGCTCTGCCACAGTCTGAAAATTCTGTTCCTCTACAAGTATATTCAGAAGTTCCATCCACCTTTGTGTTTTTTTCATGATAAGCCTCCAGTTCACTGTCCTTTTTTTATCACCCATTATAGTATGCCAAGAGCCTTCCATACGGTATCTATCTCGATCCTGCGGAAAAGATACAGATTTAATTTCTGCTTTTCTTTCGGAACGCATACCGAAGGTGAGAGCTGTATGCCTAATATAAACAGCACCTGATATCCGCTTTCTTCCATAGAAATTATATCATAATTTCTATATACAGCTGTCTGGAAAAAATTGCAGGAATACCTGTAGATGTTGAAAAAAGGAAGTGCCGTGCTCTATTGATTGTTGAAGACAGCGGTTGATATAGTAGAGGTGCAAGGAGGAACAGCAATGAAGAAAACAGCACATTGTATTCATCATACACATTGGGATCTGATCTGGTATTTCACAGCACAGGATGCAACCGTTCAGCTGTGCTATAATATGAAGGAGATGCTGGAAGGCTTTCGAAGCGGAAGGATTACAGATTTCTTTTTCGACGGACAGAGTGCGCCGATGGATGAATACAGAAAGCTTCACCCGGAGGACGAAGCATACATACGAACTCTCGTAACGGAAAAAAAGCTCGTAATCGGACCCTTTCACTCGCAGCTTGACTGCTTTATCTGCAATGGTGAATCTGTCATTAACAACCTGAGACTCGGCATGCAGTCTGCCGAAAATCTCGGATATGTTTCCAGGGTTGCATATCTGCCGGATTCCTTTGGACATTCCTGGGATTTTCCCAAGATATTTCATCAGTTTGGAATTAAGGATTTTGTCATAACACGCGGTGTTGGAGATGATTATAAGCTTGGCAGCGAATTTTACATGAAATCAAATGACGGCAGTGAGCTGCTGGTATGCACAATGATTGCAGGCTATGGATACGGATGCTATGCATTCCGTAATGGTACATTGTTTGATGAATCAGCTCTTGACTACAATAAAATCAGTGTACAAAGTCTGATTGACCGGCTCCTGTCCTATTCCACACTGGATCACGAATTTGTATTTCCGCTGGGCTTTGATCAAAATCCGGCAATGCTGGATATACCAAAACGAATAGCAGAGTATAACGCACAGCAAACAGACATTGCATTTGTATCAACAACATGGCAGGACTTCTGCAATCGTGTAAGAGAGCATGGTCACAATTTAAAATGCCATGAGCATGAACTGTTCTCGACGCAGTATCATCGGGTTCACCGTTCCATTTTCTCCGCACGTGCAGATATCAAAGCACTGCAGGATGCCTGTGAGCGAAAGATCACATACGGTCTTCAGCCTCTTATGTCCATGCTGGATGCTCAGGGTATCCCGTATGACCACGGACTGATCGATGAAATATGGAATCGTCTGCTGCGCTGCCAGACACATTCCTCTGCGACACTGACAGATGAAACAAATGATTATATTCAGCAGGAAACACAGAATGCTTACAATCTGATAACCTCTCAAACGGTATTTCTGATGAAGCTGCTTTCTCTTTCTGTACAGAAGAGGGAGGATGGATATCCGCTGCTGGTATGCAATACGCTGCCATATACAAGAACACAGACACTGCATACAACTGTACAGACTGGAAAACCTGATTTCCGAATCCTTCTGGATGGAAAGGAGCTGCTGTATACGCGTGCAGGGACAGTAAAAAAGAACTGTGGTGTTTTACGTAAAGATATCCGTGATATGGATCCCAAGGGCTATTTCTATGAAACAGAAATCATATTGCAGATTGATCATATGAAGGGCTTTTCCTATCGCACATTGTATATTCAGGATATTGATCAGCCATCTGTCAGCTATGAACTGGCGCAGGTTCCTTATATTGAAAATAACCGTTTCCGTATTCACAAGGATGAAGAGGGTGTACATATCTTTGATTACAGGAGTCATAGGGAGCATCGCAGCGCTATCCATCTGGAGGAATCCGGGGATGAGGGAGACAGCTTTGACTATTCTCCTCCAGAATATGACTGGATCCTTACAGATTACTTTGAACATGCAGAAGTTTCCTGCGTACAGAATATGACTTACAGCTGTATGACCCTGACAGGTACCATGGAGATACCTCAGAATCTGAAGAATAGAAAAGATAGAATACGAAATTCCGGTATGCGATATAAAATTAAGCTTGAGCTGATAGATAAGAATAGTATCCGTATTTCGGGAACAATTGATAATCCTGCAATGGATCATCGTGTACGTCTGGTTTTCACCGGACAGGCACCGCATACGTATTCACTTGCAGGGACACAATACAGCTACATCAAACGCGAAAGCACTCCGGCAGCTTTAAAGAACTGGAAGGCGGATGGCTGGTTTGAAGAGCCCAGTCCAACATGGCCGTTATTGAATTATGTATCGGTAGAGGATGATGAAGTCATGACTGTTATGACGAAAAGCAGTAAGGAATATGAGCTGATAGATGAAGGTAACAAGGATATCGCTGTAGTATTGTTTCGTTCCTATGGTGCTATGGGCTATCCGGATCTGCATCGTCGTCCGGGCAGGCCCAGCGGTCTGGACTACATGATATTCCAAACACCGAAATGTCAGATGCTGAAAGAAAACAGCTTTGATCTGGCCTTAACGTGGTATGATAGCTATGACGGTAATCGTATCTGCCAAGACTACATTCAATATGCCTGCCCGCAGCTCTGTTTTGAAGGACAGCATTTTGATAAGTCCGTGCATCCGATATCCTATTTTCCTACCAATCCACCAGAGCAGAGACTTCCGGATTCCTGGAGCTTTCTGAATATGGATGAGCTACAGGGCTGCTTCGGATCACTGGTGAAGGAAAAAGATTACTGGCTGCTTCGTCTGTATAACAATGAAATAGAGCCGGTATCCTGCGGCATAATACATAGTGATGAAGCACTTGTTTACACACTGACGACACTGGATCATACAATACACAAACCGCTGTCCAATGAGCTGGAGCCTCTGCGTAAGGGTGAGCTCAGAATGATACAGATAGAAAGAACATAAAGGAGGACTTGTTTATGAAACGCATTATCGGAGTATGTGCCTGCCCGGCAGGAATTGCCCATACGTATATGGCCGCTGAGAATCTGGAGCGGCAGGGTAAGAAACTGGGCTTTCAGGTAAAAATTGAAACAAATGGTTCCGGAGGTGTAGAGAACCGATTACGTGAGGAAGATATTAAGGAAGCAGACTACGTTATCATTGCGGCAGATACCCGTGTGGAAATGGAGCGCTTCAGAGGGAAAAAGCTTCTGGAGGTTTCTGTAACAGATGCCGTTAGAAAAGTAGAAAGCGTATATGAAAAACTGAATGATGCACTAAAAGAATATTAAATGAAAAAGAGGAGAAAATTATGAATTGGAAAAAAAGCTATAATCATCTGATGTCCGGTGTTTCTTACTTCCTGCCATTTGTTGTAGGTGGTGGAATTATGCTGGCATGTGCCTATCTGTTCGATTTTCAGAATGCCAACACAGCGACCTTCGGCTCATCCAATGTTTTCGTTTCATGGCTGAATCAGATTGGCGGGCTGGCTATGGGGTATATGTTTCCGATTATGGGAGCTTATATTGCCTATTCCATAGCGGATCGGCCGGGACTGCTGACCGGTATGGTAGCCGGTGCTTTGGCAGCAAACGGCGGCTCCAGTTTTCTTGGCGCTGTGATCGGCGGCTTCGCAGCGGGTTATATCATTCTCGGTCTGAAAAAGTTGACTGCCGGGATACCTCGATCTCTGGAGGGAATCAAAACACTGCTGATATTCCCGATACTGGGTCTTGCATTAACAAGTCTTGCCATGCTAGCAATCAATTCCGTCGTTGCCCCTGTCAGCAATGCGCTTACAGATTTCCTGTCCGGTCTCAGCGGTACAAATGCTGCACTGCTTGGGGCAGTAATCGGCGGTATGCTGGCACTTGATCTTGGCGGTCCCATCAACAAAACTGCGTATCTGTTCTCTGTTGCAACACTGACTGCAGCAGATGGAGGAACCGTACCGTCTGTTGTCATGGCTTCCTGCGGCTGCAGTGCCATGGTAATTGCTACAAGCTGTGCTGTCGCCTGTACGCTGTTTCCTAAAAAGTTCAGCGAAAATTTACGGGGGGCAAAAATTGCTGCATATATTATGGGACTCAGTTTCTTTGTTGAAGGAGCCATTCCCTTTGTAGCAGACCGGCCTAAGAAAATTCTTCCTTCCTTATGTGTTGGAGCAGCAGTAACAGGAGCCTTGGTAGCCATGTTTGGAATTACACTATCTGCACCGATTGGCGGTCTGGAAACATTGCTTCTTGTCAGCAATATCCCATTATATCTGTTATCGTTTGCAGCAGGAACAGCAGTTGCTGTCTGTATGATATATTTCTTTATCAGAAATGAACCGGATCAGGAGTAAGACATGAAGTTGATCAATGAGAATCTGATTCTCCTTGATATGAATCTGCAGTCCAAGGATGATATTATTTCCTGCATTGCGGATACACTGGAGAATAATCAGCGGCTGTGTGATAAGCAGCAATATATAGACGATGTTTATTCAAGAGAGGACGAAATATCTACAGCCATGGGCTCCAGCATCGCTATACCGCATGCATTGTCATTGGGCGTCAGGCATACATCTCTGGTCTTTCTTCGACTACAAAATCCGATTCAATGGGATGATGATCAGGTTCAGATGGTATTCGGTATTGCTGTACGCAAAGAAAACAGCGGGAATGAGCATCTTAGAATCCTTTCCAACCTGGCAAGAAAGCTGATGGATTTGGGATTTACAAATGCGCTTCTTCATTCAGACAATCCGGACGGCTGTCTGCAGCTGCTGGAAGAATGCAGCATTAGCTGAAGATAAAACTACAGCTTTGCATGTTACATAATCAGTAAAAGATAGGAAGTAGCTTAGAAACAGGTCAACGGCACCTGTTTCTTTTTTTCAAAATGCTTCTCTTCTTTGTTCAGGAGCACAGGTGTAAACAGAAAAAAAGATCATAGCCATGATCCTTTTATAATGTTATCTGCACAATTTCCCCATCAGCCGTTTCTACATCAATGATGGTTAATCCCCTGTATTCCTTACTGAAATGCTTTAGAAGCCGCATCATCTTTCTTGTGGTCTCCTTATCCATTGTCCATGCTATTTCCGTATTCTCCTGTATTGTCTTTCTAATCACTGTACAGGTGAGCATATTATAAAGCATGCTATCGGGAATGCGAAGATTTAGACGGCAGGACTGTGCATGTATCCGTATCTTCATGCTATTCGACAATCACTTCGACATGATCTCCGTTTGCAGAATCGACTTCTACAAGCTTTCCGATCACACCACTCTCTATCAGCTGCATAATCATTCCCAGATCGATTTTCTGCATCATTGGATTGTCTGTCATCTGCGGGATGTCCATCCCCATATCTCTGGCCATTTTTGCCAGAGCCAGCGGCAGGTTGACACGTACTCTGTCTCCATTCTCTGAATCCACATACACTCTCAAAAACATCTGTTCGATATCCTTTCGCTTATCTTCCGGAAGCAGTTCGACTGTCTGCACCTTTTCTTTTAGAAAATCATCCAGAGAAATATGGAAGAATTCTGACAGCTCAATCAATACTGGAAGATCCGGCATAGAAAGATCATTCTCCCATTTTGATACAGCCTGCGGCGAAACTCCCATTTTATCTGCAAGCTCATCCTGTGTCATACCCCTTGCTTTTCTCAATTCACTTATTTTGGTTCCTAATGCTTTCATATAGTGTTCCACCTTTCTTCACACCCTCATTATAGAAATAATTCCTTCCTAAAGGAAGATAGGGCTGGTTGAATGTCACAACTGCTCGTTGTCTGCTTCTCAACCAATAGTAGAATTCCCCATATTTCCTTTTACAACAGCCTTTTACATTATATTCGTATCAACACACTTATCTGTCATGCAATCTATTCCTTAAAATCTTATGGAAGAACTTCCATTGCATATATGCAATCTTGCTGTACAGCTTCAGTGCCTGTATTGTTCACACATCAAAATAATTATCTATAAAGTTTTTTGTATAGAATGAAATTATAATAACAAGGGCACAAAGCATCTCCTTTGGAAAAAGGCATGCAATAATTAAGAACAGCCGCATTCCCTCTTCCTTTTGGCTCATATGACGCTGTTTGCAGTTTCACAGAGAATCGATGATTCAGCTATTCCTCTTATGCTATAGAAAGAGATAAAAGAAAGGATATGGTCATGCATTGATCATATCCTCTTCCTTCAGCTTCTGATTCTGTTCATCCTTTTCTGACAGGATGACACTGCCGCTCTGCAGTGATTTCTGTACATCGATGATTCTCTGATTCCGGCTTCCCTTAAAGACAAGACGGTAATCCTTCAACTCATTCACAAACTTACCATCAACCAGCACATCAAGTTGCACAAGCAGCCTTTTCCTACGCTCATCTGAAAGAAGCTCTTCATAGGTGAACCCGCTGTAAGCCCAGATGTTCAGCTGTTTTTCCTTTGCCGTTCTTACGATTTCCAGCAATGGCTCAACCTGCAAAAACGGCTCTCCGCCTGAAAGTGTCAGACCGCTCTGCAGCTGTGCATCACGAATCTGCTGCTGCAGCTGTTCTACGGAATACAGGGTGCCGCCTTCCGTATCCCAGGTTTGCGGATTGTGACAGTTTGGGCAGTGATGTCTGCACCCCTGCGTCCAGATAACCATACGAACACCGGGACCATCTACAAAGCTGTCCTCCTGCATAGGGGAAGCCAGTCGGATGGTTTTGTTATCCATGCTTTACACGATCCCGTTCTTCAGATGCCTTTGCATCATTGAAACGGTCTACCGTACCTACCAGATAACCGGTAATACGGCGGATTTTCTCAAACTTATATTCTTCCTCACGCTCGTCTCTTCCGCATTTTGGACAGACATGCCCTTCAATTACACCGCTGTAGCCGCAGCATGGATCACGGTCTACCGGATGGTTGATGCTGCCGTAACCGATTCCCGCATCCTTCATACAGCGAACGATGGATTCAAATGCTTCCAGATTATTGGTAGGATCTCCATCCACTTCCACATAGGAGATATGTCCGCCGTTTGTGAATTCATGATAAGGAGCTTCCTTCTGAATCTTCTTAAATGCTGTTATGTGATAGTATACCGGTACATGGAAGGAATTTGTATAGTAATCACGATCTGTAACACCCGGTATGATACCGTAGATTTTCTTATCAATCCGTGTAAATCTTCCAGACAGACCTTCTGCAGGAGTTGCAATAAGAGAGAAGTTCAGACCGTATTTCTCTGTAGCTTCATCACAGATTTCACGCATATGCCCTACAATTTTCAGACCGAGCTTCTGCGCTTCTTCACTTTCTCCGTGATGTTCTCCGATCAGCGCCTTTAAACATTCCGCCAGACCGATGAAACCAATCGTCAGCGTTCCCTGCTTGATGATTTCCTCCAGCGTATCCTCCCAGCTCAGATTCTCACTGCCGATCCAGACACCCTGTCCCATTAGGAACGGGAAGTTTTTCACTTTCTTTCTTCCCTGAATTTCCAGACGCTCCAGCAGCTGCTGAATAACGATTTCCATCTTTTCATCCAGCTCATTAAAGAAAGCAGCCTCATTGAAATCACCATTTACAGCAACTCCGTGCTTGATTCCAAGACGCGGCAGGTTGATGGAGGTAAAGGAGTTGTTTCCTCTTCCTGTCGCAATTTCCGGACCGTTGATATTTCCCATAACGCGGGTACGGCATCCCATATAGGTTGTTTCTGTTTCCGGATGTCCTTCCTTGTAATACTGTTTGTTGAACGGAGCATCCATAAAGCTGAAATTCGGAAACAGACGTTTTGCGGATACACGCATTGCCAGCTTAAACAGGTCGTAGTTAGGATCCTCAGGATTATAGTTAATGCCTTCCTTAACCTTGAAAATCAGAATCGGGAAAATCGGTGTTTCTCCGTTCCCTAAACCTGCTTCCTGTGCCAGCATCAGATTTTCACTGATCAGTCTACCCTCCGGTGTCATATCCGTACCGAAGTTTATACTGGAAAACGGTACCTGTGCACCGGCACGTGAATGCATGGTGTTCAGATTATGTACAAAGGCTTCCATTGCCTGATAGGTTTTTCTTCTTGTGGCAACGTTTGCTTCTTTATAAGCGAATTTATTGATCAGCTCGATTTGTTCCTCACCAAGACCGAAGGTTTCCTTCAGCATGGCATTCAGGCTGTTCAGGAAGCTGTCGTCCATGATCATAGCTGCAGTTTTTCCTGTTTCCTTCTCCACTGCCTTGAACGGTTCTCTCACATCGGCATCCAGATTGATAAACAGCTCCAGCGCTTTGTTGAGATTACTGATATATTCCTTGCGGAAGGTTTTTGCGACTCCCTTTGCCAGGTAGAAATCAAAGGCAGGTATACTCTGACCGCCATGCTGATCGTTCTGGTTACTCTGGATTGCGATTGCCGCAAGAGCTGCATAGCTGGTGATATCCTGCGGTTCACGCAGATGCCCGTGACCGGTTGAAAAACCGCCGTTAAACAGCTTTTCCAAATCAATCTGACAGCAGGTCAGCGTCCCCATATTCATAAAATCCATATCATGAATATGGATATCTCCGTTTTCATGAAGCGCCGCATGCTGCGGATTCATCAGCTGACTCATACAGAATTCCTTGGATACAGCACTTCCGTACTGCAGCATGGTACCCATTGCCGTATTTCCGTCAATATTGGCATTCTCACGCTTGATATCCGCATCGTTGCTGTCCGCAAACGTAATTTCCTCAATGGATTTCATCAGTCTTGTCTTCATGCTGCGGATTCTTGTACGTTCTGCACGATACAGGATATATGCTTCACTGGTTCTCGCATGACCGGTTTCAATCAATACCTTAATAACTGCATCCTGCACATTTTCCACGGTTGGTGTTGTGCCCTGGTATGTATTATTCAGAAGATTTACGACTTTCTCCGTCAGTATTTCCGCTGTTTCATAATCTGCTTTGCTGCCTTCCTCCTGTGCTACTCTGCTTGCTGCCAGGAAAATAGCTCTTGTGATTTTTTCCGGAGAGAAATGTATTTCACGTCCGTCCCTTTTCTTAATGCTAGTGATCATAGAATCCTCCTTAACCTAGAACAATGACAATAGAAAATACACGCGGCATTTACGTGTATTCAGATTGTTTATGTTGTAGATGAACCTTCATCTCTATTTGCTCTGACACTTATTATACCTCAATTTCAGTGTTTGTGGGACTGTAAATGCTTTTTTTTATTTACATGAAAAAGTGTAAGCATTTTTCCTGATATTTTTCTTCCATTTACGTAATGATTAATAAAAAATATCCATGAAATGTCATCCACAGATATTTTTATTCTATATGAATATGTATGGTATGTATTTTATAACGAGCACCCTTGTTTTGAGTCTGTACCTGCTGCTCCTCCCTGACATCGTTTTAAAACAGCTGTGTTTATTATCATAGTTTCTAGTGATTCAGCTTGATACAGACACTATCCATCCTCGTTTTGGCTTTTGCTGTAAGGCAGAGAGAACCAGAAGGTACTTCCTACTCCTTCTTCACTAAGTACGCCGTATTCAGCCTTATGAAGCTCCAGAACAGCTTTAACAATGCTCAGACCCAGACCGCTGCCAACCCGGGAGCGCACATGCGTCTTATCCACCTTGTAATACCGTTCCCAGATATACGCAAGCTTATCCTTTTCGATACCCGGACCATGATCGATTATTTCGATACGAACCCTTCCCTGTTCAAGAAGCTGCTTCACGATGACCTGATGATCCTCTCCGCTGTAGTTGATGGCATTGTTAATCAGATTATAGATAACCTGATCAAGCTTGATTACATCTCCCTGAATTATGACATCTTCTCTATATTCAAAGCGAATATCATACTCATCCTGCTTTAAAAGGGTTTCATAGCGTTCGATGATGCTGCGGATCTCGTCCGTCAGATTCATGGAAACCGCATGCAGCTCCTGTACACCTGCCTGCAGCTTGGATAGATCCAGCATATCGTTCACCAGATTGGTCAGACGTTTTGTCTCATCAATGATAATCTGTACATTCTCCGGTGTGTTCTCACCGGGGATATCCCGCATAACCTCCCCGTATCCGCTGATCATTGTCAGCGGTGTTCGCAGGTCATGGCTCATATTCGCAATCAGCTCACGCCGCAGATTCTCCACCTTCCTCAGCTCTCTGGAAGCATAGTTCAGCGTATTGCTCAGCTCCTCAATTTCCAGATATCCCTTACCGCTGAAGGCAACATCATACTGACCGGTCGCAAGCGTTTTCGCTCCGTTGTTAATGGAGATGATGGGACGTGCAATCTTTCTTGAAAGATAAAAGGCCAGCATAAGCGCCACTACAGTCAATATTGCCGCAATGATGATAAACTGTGTCTTGATTGTTTCAATCGTAGCATTTACCGGTGTCAGCTGTGCATTGATCACACTGATTTTCATATGGGAATTGCTTCCTGTGACCACACTGATGTAGGTCATATTCTGCACACCCTTGGAAATTTTCATATTCTGTTTATTTCTGCCGTTGTCTCTGATATCCGATGTAAGCCGTGATGGAAATGCCTCCGGACGCGGTATCATAAGACCTTCCTTTGTCAAAGAGAAACGAAAGGATTCAAAGGGCACCTCCACCTTGGCAGTATCCTCAATCAGTCTGGAAGCTATTCCATCCTTCTGTGACAGGGCTTCCCCCTTCAGTTCATCAATAACATCTGCATGGGCAGCATAGCTGGCAGATTTGCTGAGCATACATTTGCCATCGCTTTCATTGCCCATAATCGGATCCTTGCTCGTATCCTCATCATAAACGATGACACAGAAATCCCCATTGCGGGAAATGTTTGAAATTTTTGTTTTATAGGATTCCATATCCAGTGAGCCATCCAGCTTCTGCGTAATGACTTCATTTACTTCACTGGCGGCCTTTTTTACGGAATTGGATTTGATAAACATATAAAATTTTTCCAGAAAAAATACCTGAAAAAACCATAGTACTGCAATGATAATGACAATAAAGAACACCAGTGTGACAAAAATCTTCCACTTGACACTGATTGGTTTTCGCTCTTTTCTGTCGACGCCTGCCACCTGTTTATTTTTCAGCTTCAAAACGATACCCTACTCCGCGCAGTGTAATAATCAGGCGGCTGTAATCCTGCAGACTTTTTCTCAGCAGCTTGATATGCGTATCCAGCGTTCTGTCATCCCCATAGAAATCATACCCCCATACATCATGAATCAGCTGTTCTCTTGTCAGTGCGATTCCTTCATTGCGTACCAGATAAAATAATAGAACATATTCCTTTGGCGACATTTCCACCTCTTTATCATCAATAAAGACCTTGCGTGCCGTAAAATCGATTTTCAAGCCTTCATAGGTATAGATATCCTTTTTTCTGGTGTTTACATCACCATGATATCGCTTTAATATGGCACTGACACGCATCATCAGCTCCTTAGGAGAAAACGGTTTTACCACATAATCATCAACACCGATTTCAAAGCCGTGGATTCTATCATATTCCTCTCCTCTTGCGGAGAGCATAATGACAGGAGTCTGCACATCCTTACGGATTTCCTTTACCGCAGAAAAGCCGTCCAGATTCGGCATCATGATATCCATAATGATTAGATCATATTCCGCCTGCTTACACTTTTCGATGGCATCCATTCCATCCACTGCTTCCTCAATTTCATGTCCCTCAAATTCACCATACTTACGAATCATGCTTCTGATACGTTCCTCATCGTCCACAACCAGCAGTTTGCTCATGTTATCACCTCTATCTGTATTATAACTTGAATGCCATACCCTTATGTGATGATTTTATGAATATTCAGGGAAAATACCAGTAGGTAAGCTTTTCATCTGTAATCATCCCTGCTTTTTTCTGAAGCCGGATACTGGCAGTATTATCCTTTACAATCTCACCATAGGGCAGTCTGCCGCGCTCCAGCTGTTTGCCAATCATCACCTGCTCCAGAGCCACAGCAAGTCCTTTTCTCCGCCATTTGGGTTGAACCTCCAGAATTCCGATACTTTCCTGCTCATGTACTCCGATAAATCCGCATAGCTCACCTTTGTAAAATGCACCATACATACCATCCTGCAGACATTCACCGATATACTGTTCATTTGCCAGAGATTCCATTGAATGCCTGTATAATGCAATGATTTTCTGTGTATGTGATGCATCCAGCCTATTTATTACAAAGCCTTCCGGCAGGGCTACTGCAGGGGGTTCATCCTCAACATATACACAGTGAACACACTCCAGCTCGCTTTCCAGCTTTCGCATGGATTTCAGCCAGGGATCCGTATAGGTGTCATGGGCAACCAGTATGCCAAACTGCTTTGGCAGGTGCTCCACGATTTCTTTCCCTGCCTGATCATCTGCCGCAGCACTATATAAAATCTTTGAAATTCTTCCCTGTAAAAGCAGGGCTGTCTCTGTTTCATATAAAACTAACCCGCCTGCATTCCTGCACTGCAGCATATCCGCATACAGACAGGGTTCCTTTGTTAAATTCATGCTCTTCTCCTTTTAAAAAAGGATTAACTCCTGTTCCATACAGAAATCAATCCTTATTAACAGCTCAATAACGTAGTTCAAACAATTGATTCACTTACGTTCAGGTATTTTAACATAATCCGTGGTACTGCTTATATATTTCATTTTTACTGAGGCCGCGCTCTCTTGCGACACGCTTGATTGCTTCATTGGTAGTCAGTCCTTCTTTAATATAGGTATTGATCTGTTCATGAACAAGCGGCATTGCGGAATCTTCTCCCGGATCCTTGGTTTCTCTGGAGCCCTCCATAACAATTACCATTTCACCCTTAAGCTCCTCCGCAATTTCCAGAATTTCTTCGATAGTGCCTCTCAGAAACTCCTCATGCTTTTTTGTAAGCTCACGAGCCAGACAGATATTGCGGTTGCCCAGTACTTCAAGACAGGAAGCAAGCATTTTTTTCACACGGTGCGGTGCTTCATAAAAGACCATGGTAAACGGATAGTATTTTAATTCATACAATTCACGAATCCGTTCCTTTTCACCGGATTTCAAAAATCCGTAAAACAGAAAATGTCTGGTGTCCATGCCACTGGATACCAGGGCATTCAGCATCGCATTGCTTCCGGATATCGGAACGACATTAAAGCCCTCCTCGATTACCTTCTGTGTTACAACACAGCCCGGATCGCTAATCAAAGGATAGCCGGCATCACTCACAAGCGCGATATCCTGTCCCTGACGCAGCAGCTCCAAAAGACCGTTTGCACTTTGAGCCTCATTGTGCTGGTGATGGGAAATCAGTCTGGTATGAATACCGAAATGCGTTAACAGCTTCAGTGTGTTTCTGGTATCCTCTGCCGCAATTACATCGACAGACTCCAGCACTTTCAATGCTCTTGGTGTCATTTCCTGCAGATTCCCGATTGGCGTTGCCACCACATACAGGGTTGCTTTCTCGTTTTCGAAGCTCTTCTGACGATTCATTTTGTTCACCTACCGATCGGAGAAATCTATATCCGGCCACAATTCCTTAAAGGAAAGAAATTGTACATCCTCTTTATTTTCAATCTTTACCTGCTGAAGCAGTACATTCATACTGGTAATTCGATACCGGCTTCCCTTGTATTCAATCTGGGAATTCATTTTCGGCAGACCCTCACGCAGTCGCTTATACTGACTGTCTTCAAATTTCAGACAGCACATCAGCTTGCCGCACTGTCCGCTCAGCTTTTGAATATTCAATGCCAGCAGCTGATTCTTTGCCATATTGATAGATACGACATCAAAGTCATTCATAAATCTGGAACAGCAAGTTTCCATACCGCAGGTTCCCAGACCACCAATGATTTTTGATTTGTTACGGGGACCGATCTGACGAAGCTCAATGCGGCATTTAAAAATACTTGCCAGCTCCTTGAGAAGCTCACGGAAATCCACACGCTCATCCGCAACATAAACAAAGATGATTTTACTGCAATCCAGCGTATACTCCGCTTCAATCAGATTCATATCCAATCCAAGCTTACGGATACATTCCGCACATATCTCCATAGCCTTACCGGCCTTTTCAATATTTTCCTGTGCCTGCTTTAAATCACGCTCTGTTGCTTTGCGTGTGATTGGCTTGATTTCCATTCCGTTGGACAAAAAGGTTTCTGTTTCCTTAACGATTTTTCCAAGCTCCAGACCACGAATCGTTTCAACCACCACATCATCACCCACCCGGTACTCATCCACATCGGTACCGAAGGTATAGATTTTTTTTGAATCCTTAAAGGATACAAACGCGATGTATTTATAAACTCTGCCCTCCGGCTTGCGTTCATTGTGGTTTGCCTTCTTGTGCTCCGGCTTTTGTGCAGGCCTTTGTTCCTGCTTCATTTCCTTCTTTACTTCCTGTCGTGGTTCCTTTGCTTCCGACTTCATATTGGGTTTTCCATCATGCTTGGGATGATGCTTCATATCCCGTTTCTGTTCAAAGCCTCTGTCATGATGCTTCTTTTTATCCTGCTTCGGATTCGGATTTCCTTTTGAAATCCCGTTCCTGTCTTCCGACTGATTCATTCTGTCACCTCTTTCATTCTGTATAGCATCTGATCAACGAGCAGCTGCAGGTTGACCGAACGCAGTAATGTATCCTTCGTCTGCATGAGAATCTGCAGAATTGCTGCCATATCCATGTTTTTCTTCTGATATTCCTTCAGCATATTCTGATACCATGTATCCGATTGCCGACGACTGCCACGCAGACAGTCACGGAAGAATATAGTAAGCATATCAAGCAGATAGAGCATTGCCTGTTTTCCGTGCTTTTTCTGTTTTGAAGGAAAGCCTTCCAACTGCAGAAACAGCAAAGCATCATATGGTGAGGAAAGATAACGCTCCAGCATTCCCTTCATTAAAAAGCGGGCATGCTGATAATCCTCACTTTCCGAAGCCTCCAGAATTTCCGATTTCTGGCGGATCATGCTGCTGAGCAGATAGGCATCCAGCGCCTCCAGATCCTCCTGTACCGCCGCATGGCACTGTGAAGCGCTCAACGGGGTAAAGGGGATATTCTGACAGCGGGATATGATGGTGGGAAGAACTCTGTCCAGCTGTTCCACAATCAGTATTGCAATCATATCACTTCCCGGTTCCTCCAGAAATTTCAACAGGGAGTTTAATGCATCCGGTGTCGCATTTTCCGCATGATCCAGCACATATATTTTCTTTCCGGTTTTTTCAAGGCCGGTTTTTGCGAATGCATGCTGCAGCTTCAGAATATCGTCCTTCTTAATGGAAACACTTGTTCCATCCAGATATATCATATCGGCATATTCGTTGTGTGCAATACGCTCACACGTATCACATACCTCACAGGCGAAGCCTGATTCCCTGCAAACCAGACTCTGGGCCAGCAGATATGCAGTTTCTTTTTTGGGCGTACCGCTGGGACCGCTGAACATATAGGCATGCGCAAGACGGTTATGCTCCAGAGCATTTCGCAGAGTGTGATATACCACCGGCTGCTGTTCTCTCAGAATATCTTTAAACATGGTTTTCTATAATCTCCATAAGACAGGCTACTGTATTGTTCAAAACTGTATCCACATCCGGATTGGCATCCACAATATGCATACGTTCCTTAAATTTGTCTTTGATCAGCTCATAGCCCTGTGCAACCAGCTTATGGAACTCCATACTTTCATTGTCCAGTCGATCCTTATTGCCACGGCTTGTGACACGGGACAGTCCTGTTTCAAAATCAACAGAAAGAAATACCGTAGCATCTGGCAGATGCCCTTCAATTGCGAACTGATTGATAGCAAAGACCTCCTCAACACCGATACCTCTGGCAATTCCCTGATAAACCAGAGAGCTGTCCACGAAGCGGTCGCAGAGAACGATTTTTCCTTCCTTCAGCGCAGGCAGTACCTTTTCTATAAGATGCTGGCGGCGGCTTGCGGCATACAGCAATGCCTCACAGCGTTCATCCATTGCCGTATTGGCCGGGTCCAGTATGATGCTGCGAATCTGTTCCGCAATATCTATACCTCCCGGTTCTCTTGTATATAGTACAGGATACCCCATCGCTTTCAGCTTTTCATATGCAAGCTTACTGATGGTTGTTTTCCCGCTTCCGTCATTTCCTTCAAATGTGATAAACAATCCCTTGTTCATAGCCTGACACTCCTTTAACTAGACCCTATCATTATAGCATAATCAGCTATTGCACTACAAAGAGATTTCTCATGCTATTTACAGCATTGTGTACTGATAAGCTGCAGAATATGTTTTCAGGCATAATTATGAACTCATACTGAGGAGTAAGCTTTGAATTTTCCATCATAAGGAAAGCCTCACAGCTTTTCTATTAAGTTCTTTGCTCTGGTCTTATCTGTACCGGTTCCGATGAATAATTACTGGATACAATACACATGGATAATAAAAATACACGCATAGGCTTTTATATTGACAGTCACAGTACAGACTTAAGGATGCATAAAAATATGATAAGATTGTTCCTGCATTCTCTTTTTTCTTTATCGATCAAAATTTTCGTATAAAACACCAATCCCTGCATAAGATAGTGTTAGGGAACTTCATTCATTCCCTTCAACATACAGGCAGCATACCTGCCAGATGGACAGAGTCAATAGATTCTGTCTTTTCTGTTCTCTGATGTTCTCCTCTTCCTAATGTCTTTTGCCATTTCATATATTGAATTTTTCTTTGCAGTAAACATTCACTGCCTATCCTATACAAAATAACTGTAAAATAAAGGATTACTGCAGACGCGTATAAGCATAACATTTTGGTAATCCGATATCTAATTTCTTCTTCATTTCCCGCATATGAAACAGATTCTTTTCTATCTATACAAAATAGTGCTATAATATGATACAGGTGATGCAAAATGGATAAAAAGAAACTTCAGGAAATACAGAAACATCTTCCGGATCATGTTACACTGATCGCAGTAAGTAAAACACATACGAAAGAAGAAATTGATGAAGCCTATGCCTGCGGATGTCGGGTGTTTGGTGAAAATAAGGTACAGGAATTAAAAGAAAAATATGATGATCGCTATCAATGGCATATGATTGGTCATTTACAGCGCAATAAAGTAAAGGATGTTGTTCCTCTCGCTGATATGATCCAAAGTCTCGACAGTCTGCGTCTGGCTGAGGAAATAGAAAAGCAGTGTGCGAAAATCGATAAAATTATGCCGGTACTGATTGAAGTAAATATATCAAGAGAAGCAAACAAGACTGGTGTGTATATGGAAGAATGTCCTGCCTTTGTAAAACAGTGCATGCAGTATAAACACCTGGATGTTCAGGGACTGATGTGTGTTGGTCCACTGGATGCGGACCGTGACCGTATTGAGGAATGCTTTGAAAGGATGAATATCCTCTTTCACAAGCTGCAAAGTGAATATGGAAGTGAGCAGATCCGCTATCTGTCCATGGGGATGAGTGATGATTATCCGATTGCTTTGAAGCATGGTTCGAATATGATTCGCCTGGGTACTGTGATTTTCGGTAAGCGAAATTATTCTATATAAGCATATCATATTCATAAAGCCTGTTGATTATAATACTGATTGATCTCACGTAACCAGTAAAACAAATACTCCTGGGCATAAGTAATACAATTATAATAAAAACCAGAGAACATTCATTATGAATAAGCTCTGGTTTTTTCGTAAACACAAAGTAACAGATTATGAAGCATACTGCATCGCCTTAAGTGCTTTCCTGCTCCTTCTTTGCTGCATATAATTTCAGCGTGCATCTTATTAAAAACAGGAGTTCAAACAGCATAATACCGGAAATCAAAGAATATACAACAAGAAACCATGGATCTCTGTCAAACATTTGCAAAGCCTTCCACAGACCGGGAACTATGATAATAGAAAATATGATTGCACAAAACAAGGTAAGAAATACACTTCGCTTATAAATAGACTCACAATATTCCCGCCGCGTTTCACGATCACTGAAAATCTCCGAATTGTTTTCTTCCCCATTCTCTTTTCTGCGAAAATAATAGAAGGAATTAAACATCATGACATACTCCCAGCCGCAATCCTGAAACAGCTGAATATAAGCATTCAGATCCTCTACTTCATCACGATAATCCAGTTGATAAATCCAGTTTTCCGGTATGCATTTCTCAAAGACATACCCCCTGAACACCGTATAGCTTTTCAGCTTCCAGCCCTTTTGATGCATTTCTTCCAGAAACTTCTGTTCTTCGCCATATTCCGCAAGTGAGAAGAATCTAAAAATTCTCTTTGTTTCCATGATAGCATCCTCCTTTACTGTTGATATATAAGCGGTTAATACGTGCCAGCTCCAGCTGCAGTACCGTACTGCCAAGCTCTGTAATTTGATAATATTTTCTTTTTTCTTCCTCTCTTGTAAACCTGATCAGCTGATCCTTTTCCATTTTTGAAAGAGTTCCATACAAGGTTCCTGCACTTATAATGATTTCGTTATCTGTAATTTTTTTCACATATTGAATTACATGATAACCATGGCGTTCCTCCTGCAGGGAAAACAGAATATAAAAACCGGTTTCTGTCATCGGCACATAAACACGTCTTATTTTTTCATCCATAGATAACCTCCACTACATTGTATCTCTATATATCGAACCTCTATATATACTATATCGCAGTGCTATCTATATGTCAATAGAAACTGACTCTGCTGTCTCAAAGGCTGCTGCATATTTCATTCCTTTTATTCATTTATAGATACAGTCAGTGATCATAAGGCTTTTCTATAACAACAAGAAATTAAGCGAACATAATAAAAAGAATCTAATATCATAAACTGATAAATTTGATTCCTTATATGTTATATATTTACTATGACACAGAGTACCCTGCATCCTTAACAGCTGTTCCTCTTCTCATCTGCTATGGATCGCACTACTTGCAAAGCTTCTTTGACATTACAATAATATTGTCAGCTAATTTTTCCGTTCTGCTGTACCCATATTTTTCATATACCCAGTATGGATTGAATCCATCCCTCCATTCATAAATACCGATACCTTCGAGGTATTTCCGATGGAAGAGCGGATATACCTTTTCCAGGTTCTCCATCAGAGCATCCAGCATTTCAACCCGAGGAACACCATATCCAACCTCGTAGCAGCCTATTGTCAAATAGCTGTCGCTATTCCCTGCTGTTCCTGTCATATAGCCATATTTTTGTAAAATCTCTCTTGGCATTACCTCCAGTAAGCCAATTACCCTATCATCCAAAACTGCGAAAATTCCAGCAATATCTTCCTTTTGCCATACCTCTGAAAACACCTTGGATTTTAATGATATACAGCTTTGATGATATTGTTCAGAGGGATTACCAAAGGGATAATTGGTAAGACACATCGACATTTCTCTGAGATAATTTTGTTTTGTGATAGGTATGAATGAAATTTCATCCTTATGTAAACAATTTTTAAACTGCTCTGCTGTCAAACCATTCCACTTTGAGAATACAGGTTCTTCATCCTCTGCATTTCTTTCAATCTGCAGGGCTGCATACAGCTGTTGCTTATGCAACGGTACCGTGTCTATTTTTCGACCACGATCGTATACATCGATAAAGCAATTTTCACATTTTCGCAAATTTTTTTTATCCGATGGCAGCTGATGATACGGAATTAAATGGATTTGTATGTCTGTGCCCTCCAGCCAGATCCGAAGCTTTTCAATCATTGCAGCTGTAGCTTCACATATCGGTGAATAGACAACATCTATTTGTCTCATAATATCCTTTCCAAATAAAGTCTGTTAGCAATAAGACGTTATTTTCCTGTCCAGGCCTTTAAGGCTTCCTTTACACTTCTAGTCATTTCCTTACTGAAGGAGGCTCCCGTTTTTCTCGCATAGAACTGCTGTGCATAGTTTTTCGCTGCGTATTTATTCTGTGTCAGAAATTCCTTTTCCGCACGCTCGGCAAACATTTGCTCATATTCCTCTTTTTGCAGCTGCCGATAGGAATCCTCAAATACAACAAACCTTCTATCAAAGCGTTTTCTAAACACCTTTTTGTGCTCTTGTTTATAATGTCCGTAGCATAGCATTGCGATGGGGAAGGTCTCATCGGGAAGCTGAAGCAGTTCCTTTACCGTTTCATAATTTTCCAGTATATCACCAATATAACAGGAACCGATTCCCATAGATTCCGCAGCAATGACACTGTTTTGCGCAGCAGCCATCGCATCCTCCACCGCAAGCATTAAATCCCCCTCCGCAGGTGATGTAAATGATAATCCGTGCTTTTCCGCATACCTCTTTACGCCGTTCATGCGATAATAATCAAACCAGCGGTGATGATCTGCGACAAATACAATAACAAGCGGGGCATCCTGTATAAACATCTGATAGTCACAAAGCTTACTTAGCTTCTTTTTCTTTTCCTGATCACGGATGATGATCATGGAATACAGCATCTGATTTCCAGCAGTAGGGGCAAGAAGAGCACTCTCAATAATGGCGTTTTCTTCTTCCTCACGCAGCGGTTTCGCAGCATAGGTACGCAGGGATGTACGGCTACGAATAACCTTCAGGGTTTCATTGTCCATGGTGTTCTCCTTTCTCAAGCAGTATGCGCATAGCATAGGAAGCCGCTGCAAGACCGGCAGCACTCGGAACAAACGGTGAGCTGGCAGGCGGCATTTTCTGCTTTCTGGTAACACCGTTTTCATTTATGATTTTGGTTTGTACGCTGGGCTGTTCGCTGGAAAACACAACCGGAATCTTTCCTTTTATATGATGCTTCCGAATCAGATTTCGCATAATTTTCGCAACAGGGTCATAGCTTGTTTTCATAAGCTCACAGCACTCCACCTTTGTCGGATCCAGACGGTTTGCCATCCCCATGCTGCTGATAAAGGGTATTTTATGTTTCAGGCAGTATGTGATTAAGGAAAGCTTACTGCTCATGGTATCAATTGCGTCGATAACGAAATCCACCGGTTTATCAAAGAGGACTGCATTCTCCTCTTCCTTATAAAATATATCCTTGCAGATGATTGTACAGTCCCTGCGATAGCTTTCTATCCGTTCCTTCATAACCTCTGTTTTTGATCGACCGATGGTAGCATAGACGGCATGTATCTGACGGTTCAGATTGCTGGGTGCAACGGTATCACCATCAACAAGAATCAGGGTTCCGACTCCACTTCTTGCCAGTGCCTCAGCAGCATAGGAGCCAACACCTCCGACACCTACAACCATGACGGTGGAACGCTTTAATATTTCCAGATTGTTTTCTCCAATCAGAAGCTCCATTCTCTGTAAAGGTGTTTCCATCTCAGTTCTCCATCCATGCTTTTACATCTTCTAAAATCTTTTCGCGATAGTTCTCATCTTCAACATCATACCAGTGCACCTGCATCTGATTGCGGAACCATGTATACTGGCGTTTCGCAAAATTACGTGAATTTTTCTTAATACGTTCCACACAGGTGGCAACTGATTCCCTGTCCTCTATGTAAGCTTTCCATTCCTTATAGCCGATTCCCTGAAAGCTTTGCAGACTCCAGACATCCTCCTGCAGGGTATGGAGCTGTTCAATTTCCTGCAGCAGTCCCTGTTCCATCATGGTATCGACTCTTGCATTGATTCTCTCATACAGCCGCGAACGATCCATTGTAAGACCTATGATATAGGCATCGTAAACAGGACGGTGTTCCTGTGACTCAACGATTTCACTTTTTTTCTCTCCGGTATGTGCCATCGCAAGAGCACGAACGATTCTCTGCCTGTTATGCGGATGCAGATTCTCACAGGCTTTTGGATCGATGACTGACAGCATTCCCCATATTTCATCCGTACTTCGCTCTGCCAGAAAATTCATAAACTCCGTATCCTGCGGCTGATCGACAAACTGATAATCATACAGACAGGACTTTATATATAGCCCTGTTCCTCCACATATGATGGGAAGATGCCCATGTTTGGTGATTTCCGCTATGTATTCTCTGGCCTTCTCCTGAAAAATTTTAACATTGTATTCCTCTGTAAAGGAACAGAAATCAATCAGATAATGCGGTACCTCCTGCATTTCCTCCTTTGTTATTTTTGCTGTTCCGATACTCATTTCTTTATAAACCTGCATGGAATCTCCGCTGATAACCTCTCCATGACAGGCTTTTGCCAGCTCCACACTAAGGCTTGTTTTTCCTACGCCTGTGGGACCTGCAATCACCAGTACTTTTTCCATAATTAACTCCGTTCTCTCACAAGATATCCTCAGTATTCACAGTATCCGTTCTCACTGTAGCCAGAGGTATGCCATTTCTAAAGGCAGCGACTACAAGCAGCTATATGCTTGCAGGCTGTTTCCTCCTGCTACTTATCCACGTTCAAATTCATGGATCAATGCCTTATCCTCCATACAGATCATTGTCGGTCTTCCATGCGGGCAATGAAACGGCTGCTCACAATGTGCTAAATCCTCTATGACACGCTTCATTTCATCCAGTGTAAGACTGCGGTTAAAGCGTATGGAGCTGTGACATGCCATGGTAGCTATTGCATGCTTCCGCAGCTTATCCAGACTGATTTCCTTATCCTTTTCCCATATATCGATCATATCGCAGAGAAAAGCCTCTTCTTCAACATCCTTCATCCACAGCGGCAGCTGACGGCACACAAAGGTATGATCTCCAAAGACCTCAAGATGAATGCCGAGCTGTTCCAGCAAAGCGTTCAAATCATCTGCCTGCGAAACAGCAGAAATCGTAGATTCTATTGTTATAGGCAGCAGCAGCGGCTGGGTATCATTGTTTCCGTCAAGAATCTGCTTTCTGATAATTTCATAATGATAGCGCTCCTGTGCTGCATGCTGATCAATTATGTACAGGCCCTTTTCACCCTCTGCCAAGATATAGCAGCTGTGGAACTGACCAATCACACGAAGCTGTGGGAGACTCGGATTCAAAGGCTGTGACTGTTCCGCCTCTGCCTTTTTCTCATAGACAAGCTTCTCGGACTGACTGATTTCCTTGTATGCAACAGCTGCATCCGAAGAAATGTCTGGTTCTATAGCTTCTGTGTGTGTGTCAGACTCTGTGTCGGCAGCGGGCAGCACTTCTGTTTTGTCAGTGTCCTCATGCTGAACCTTAACATCTGCTTCCTCTGTCTCCGCCTTTACCCATGTTGAATCCTCAGACTCGTAGGATGCTGTTTCTTCCCGGATTTCAGGAAGAAGTTCCTTAGTCTTAGGCTGTATCGGAGCAGCTGATTCTTTTCTCCGGTTTTTATCTGCTTCGATTTTTCTACGAAGCTCTTCCATATCCAGAGAGGGTTTTTCATTCTTTTCCGGATGTATAAAGCTGTCGTTTACTTCCTCATGCAGTCTTGAAATGCTATCATCACGTTCATACGTAAACTGCAGCTCCTGCTCTTCCACCTTCTCTTTTACGGTTTCCTTTGTAATATTAACGCGTGGAACCTCAAGCTGTTCCTGCAGTGCTTTGCGAATGGTCTCATAGAGGAGCTTTTCCAGCTGCTTTTCCTTGGACAGACGAATTTCCCATTTGGACGGATGTACATTGACATCCACCAGCTGTGCATCCATCAGTAAATCAATGACAACGATGGGATATCTGTCCTTCGGCATATAAGGTGAGTATGCATCCAGTATTGCCTTCTGCAAATGGTAATTACGTATCATACGACCATTAATGTACAGCAGCATATAATATTTTGTTGCACGGTTAAACTGCGGCTGCATGATATAGCCTTTTATCTTATAATCCTGATCACTTCCATCCAGCGAAATCGCACTCTTCGCACTGTCTCTTCCATAAATCTGCATAAGTACTTCCAAAAGATTACCGCTGCCCTTGGTTTTAAAAACCGTTCTTCCATCATGAGACAGGCAGAATCCGATTTCCGGATGGGAAAGGGCAAACTTCTGAACTACATCCGAAATAAGAGAAAATTCATACTGCGGACTTTTCAGATGCTTGAAGCGTGCCGGTGTTTTCTGAAACAGATTCTGAATTTCTATCATGGTTCCCTTCGGAGTCCCGCATGGTCTGGCACTGATCAACTTGCCATAGTTGATTTCCACCTCGGTAGAGCTTGTGCCGTCATTTGTTCGCAGCAGTACATGAGAAACAGATGCGATGGAAGGCAGTGCCTCCCCGCGAAATCCCATTGTATGTATATTCCAGAGATCATTAACCTCTTTCAGCTTGCTTGTGGCATGCCGCTCAAATGCCAGCGTGGCATCCTCAGGATCCATACCGTCACCATCATCTATAATCGTAATGGTCGCAATACCACCCTGTGATATTTGTATTTCTATATTTGATGCGTGTGCATCGATACAGTTTTCAACCAGTTCCTTTACAATACCCTGCGGACGTTCCACGACCTCTCCAGCCGCAATCATATTGCTGAGATGTTCGTCCAGTCGATTGATTCTACCCATAAGTACACCTTCTTTCTTATAAAACAGAAAACCTGTAATCCGGGATTACAGAGTTCTCTTCTATGACATTTTTTCCTTCAGCTCATACAGAAACTGCATGGCTTCCATCGGTGTCATTTTATTTACATCTACCTGTTTAACCTGATTGATGATTTGCATGTGCTGTGGATTCTCTTTTTCTATGACGAGTGGTGGCTTCACCTCTTTTACCATATTCGGCTGCAGCTCCAGATTGTCCAGAATCTGCTTGGCACGCTCCAGCACGGAGGAAGGAAGATGTGCAAGACGTGCAACATTGATTCCATAGGATTTATCTGCTTTGCCGTCAAGCACGCGATATAAAAATGTAACCTTATCATCCTCTTCATGTACATCCACATGCACATTGCGGATACCTGCATTCTTTTCTGCCATTTCTGTCAGCTCATGGTAATGGGTAGAGAATAGCGTTTTCGCTTTGATATTTCGCATTATATATTCAATCATAGCCTGCGCCAGTGCCATACCGTCATATGTGGAGGTACCGCGCCCGATCTCATCGAATAAAATGAGTGAATTTGCTGTGGCATTCTGTAATGCATTGTTCGCTTCGATCATCTCCACCATAAAGGTTGACTGTCCCGACATGATATCATCACTTGCGCCGATCCGTGTGAATATCTGATCAAAGATTGGCATTTCCGCTTTTTTTGCAGGGACAAAGCAGCCTATCTGGGCCATGATGACAAGAAGAACGGTCTGTCGCATATAGGTGGATTTACCACCCATGTTCGGTCCGGTAATCATCAGAATGTCATTGTCCTCACCCATCTCCAGATCATTGGAAACATAACGTGTTGTTTTCATCATTCGATCCAGGATCGGATGTCTTGCCTCCTTCATGTGAATGGAATGACCGGTATGAAACTGTGGCCGTGTATATCCGTTTTCACTGGAAATCTCTGCAAGGGCATATAATGCATCAATTGTGGCCAATGCATGTGAAAGATCATGCAGCTTAGGCAGATATACCTTGATTTGATTCAGAAGGTGATTGAATAGCTCTGCTTCCAGACGGATACTTCTTTCCTGCGCATGTACAATCGCGTCCTCTTTATCCTTCAGCTCCTGCGTGATAAAGCGTTCTGCGTTGGTCAGTGTCTGCTTTCTGACATAACCAAATTCATCCTTTATAGAATCCAGATTGGTTTTTGTAACCTCAATATAATACCCGAATACACGGTTGTATCCGATTTTCAAAGACTTCACACCGGTTCTTTCCCGCTCCTTGTTTTCAAGCTCAAGAATCCAGTTCTTCCCGTTTTTACCGATTTCGCGCACCTGATCGAGCTCTTCATTATAGCCCTCCACAAACACACCGCCATCCTTTAATGTCAAAGGAGGATTATCAATGATGGCACCCTCGATCATATCGTACAGCTCCCGGCATGGATCGATACTCTGAAATTCCTCATAGGCACTGCAGTCATGAAATAATTCAAAAATCTGCGGTGTATGCTCCAGCGTTTTGATCAGTCGCAGGATATCCCGCGGATTTGCAGAACCATAGGCCACCCTGGCACTCAGTCTCTCCATATCATAGACAAAGCCCAGATGCTCACGCAGTTCATCCTTCGTAATGAAGTTATCATTCAAATATTCAACAGCATCCAGACGCCGGTTAATCATCGCTGTATCAACCAGCGGGGATTCAATCCATTTTTTTAATAACCGAGAGCCCATGGAGCTGCGGCATTTATCAAGAAAGCTCCATAATGTCTGTGAGCGTGAATTGCTGCGCAGACTGGAGGTCAGCTCCAGATTCTGCTTTGTCGAAAAATCCATCTGAAGAAAATCATTTTCATACACCATTTCAACAGCATTCAGATGAGCCATATTTCGCTTCTGTGTTTCATCCAGATAATTGGTGAGAACGCCAAAGGCAGTTTCCACACGATCATCTTCAATTCCATTCAGCAAATGACGGTATTCTTCCTTTAATGCGTTATCATTATGATAGGAAACGGTAATCGTCTGCATTTCTTCTATCATCTTCACGATTTTCTTATCAAACTTCTCCTGTATTACAATTTCTCGTACATTGTTTCCCAGCAGAACCTTCTGTATTGCCATGACATGCTTATCAATCAGCTGCGCACGCAGCTCTCCGGTTGTCATTTCACAGAGTATGACGGCAAGACCGAATTGAAAGTCATGCAGAGAAGCAATATAGACAGTTGTTTTCTCATCACTTACTTCATCCATGATGGTTCCAGGTGTAACGATTTTGATGACATCCCGCTTCACCAGTCCCTTTGCCAGTGCCGGATCCTCCAGCTGCTCAACAATTGCGACTTTATATCCTTTTTGAATCAGTCGCTGTATATATCCCTTTGCGGCATGATGTGGAATTCCACACATCGGTACCCGTTCTTCAACACCGGCATTTCTTCCTGTCAGAACCAGATCAAGCTCACTGGATGCCGTCTTTGCATCTTCGAAAAACATTTCATAAAAATCACCGAGACGATAGAATATGATTGCATCCTCATGCTGTTCTTTTAATTCCAGATAATGCTTCATCATCGGTGTATAGGTAGCTTTTTTAGTCATTTTATCAACTCCACTCACTGCTTATTATTATAACATGACCATTGGGTATAATCCTATATGCTTTTGTTTTTTCATACAATCATCCTAACCTGCTGTGTATGCTTCTTCTCATTTCTTAATAGAAATTCAGAAAATAATTGACCATGCTGCAACATAAGAAATATAAACCGTGTTATAATAAGTACAACCTTGTTTCAAAAAGGTTTTTGTCTGGAGTGGTGCAAATGAAAGTAGGATTATCCAGGGCAAAGAGTCCGGATAAGTTCGATTTTGTTTTAGTTACATATTTGATTTTAATGATTGGCATGAGTCTTCTGTCCATCTATTCCGCTTTTGGTATTATCGGTCAGGCTGCCGGTATAGACTATATGATGAAGCAGGCAATGTGGTTTATTATCGGATCAATCGCGATCGGTGTGATTATGTATCTCGGTAATGATTCTATGCTGCAGTTCGCAAAAATAGGATACTGGTTTCTTATGGTTTGTCTTGTGGTGCTGCTGATTGGTAAGGTATACAATATGTTGACCGGAGGCAGTCTGCTGGGAATGATCATCACAACAAACGGTGCCACATCCTGGTTTAAGCTGGGGCCGTTCGGTTCTTTTCAGCCCAGTGAGTTTATGAAAATCGTTTTGATTTTAATAACTGCCGGTGTGATTGATGAGCATAACAATAACAAATTAACAGAGTCCTATGAAATGGATTTCTCTTTGTTTATGAATGTAGCGAAATGGGCAGTTCCCCCTATCCTTCTGATTCTTGCTCAGCCAGATACCGGAGTGGTATTGATTATCGCTATTTCACTGGTAGCGATGATCGTATGTTCCGGTATAAAAAAACAATGGTTTGTCATCATAGGTATCCTGATTGTCATTGTGCTGGTATTATTCTTCTATATGTATTACTATCATTTCAATGTTCTGAATGAGCTGATTGGTGGTGAAGGAGGATATCGTCTGAAACGAATAACAGCATGGCTGAATCCGGAAACAGATATCAATGGAGAGGGGCATCAGCTGTATATGGCCTTGCTTGCTCTTGGCTCGGCCGGCCTTACAGGTCATGGTATGGGAATCGAGCTGGTATCCATACCGGAAGCACAGACCGACTTTATCTTTGCTGTTATTGGACAAAGCTGGGGCTTGATCGGAACATTATTCATAGTGGTTCTGTGTCTTGGGCTTGATATTCATTTATGCCGTATTGCCAGCATGTCAAAGAATATGTTTGAAAAGTATTTCATTCTGGGTATTCTGGGGATGCTGCTGTATCAACAGATACAAAATATCGGGATGATAATCGGTTTATTGCCGATTACCGGAATCACGCTTCCTATGATATCGTATGGCGGTTCATCATTACTGTCATATCTGATTGCATTTGGAATCATTATGAATGCCAGTGCAAAAGCAAAAAAGCTCTCTGATTATGTATATGAATAAGCCAATCATAAGTTTTGTGATTGGTTTTATTTTGCTTGCTTTTTTTATAACGGATGAAATGCGCATGCTACTTCAATTTGTTGATATTTGATACATTTCTCAAAAGTAAATAATGGTGATACATGAATAAACGGATATAAAAAACAGATTCCACGCGTATCTGTTTTTTTACTTTTCATTATGCGATAATCTACGTTCTCCCTGCAGCTGAATAGACTAATGAAGTAGCTTATGACTAAATCATATCTCTTCATTCATACTATCTGTCAGTATAAATTCTTTAATCTTCTCAAATAACTGTAATGACGATAACGTGCGAATCTAACCTTCCGATCAGACATCTCGCAATAGATTTCTTTGGTGGCTTCCAACGGCACATTCAAATGATCATAGCAGAGTATTGCTGTATCAAAGGTTTCACTTTTCATTGTTACATGACGGTTCTCCATCATGATATACGGATTTCCGAGGGAGCGGTGCTTGGAGTGCTGAATAGCTGTTATTTCCGCCAGCTGCATAAGAGATAATCCACAGTCTATAACTGCTCCTCCAAGAGATCGATTATATGCAGTGGAGCCTGCCTGAGTGGATAAACAGATGCCGGAGCCTCTGCAGGTTTCAAAAAACTCACCGTCTACATATATATCCATGATTTGAGATTTCACAATATTCTCAACACGCATCTCATTTAATGCATAATAAGGGTTTGGATTATTATCCAGCTTTATTTTCAATAAACCGGATTCAAATATCACAGGCTCCTTTTCCAATACATCATGCAGGCATTCCTCCAGCTCCTCTTCCGTATAGTCCGTGAAAAAGCCAAGGGTTCCTGTATGAATGCCAAGGAAGTTTACTTCGCTGATTCGATGCAGATACTGATGCACGCCATACAGCAGTGTACCGTCCCCTCCCACACAGATAACAAGCTGTGGTTCTGCTTTGTCATAAATCCAGCCAGAAGACTGCAGACGCTCTTTGATTTTCTCCTCTACTGCATGTGATTTTGCATCTTTTTTCGCAACTACTGAATATTTCATCACAAATCACTTCCTTTTGTTATGGTACTATTGTATCATATCCTATAAGGTGATGAAAGATGAATAAACATGTTGAAAAAGAATATAAAATGCTTGTGAACAAGGAACAGTTTGATAAGCTGTGTAGTTTGTATGAAAATCTGAATTTTATAACCCAGACCAATACCTATTATGATACGGTAAACGGGGACATTCAGAAAAAGAAGGGTGCAATGCGTATACGGGAGCGAAATGGAAGGTTTCTGTTTACATTAAAGATGCGGCAGGAAAATCTTGATGGGCTGTGCGAGTGTGAGTGTGAAGTATCTGAAAACAGTGTTCATGCTCTACAATCAGAGGAAATTGTTCAGCTATTGCATGAGTATCAAATTGAAGCTGCAATCATTCCGTTAACTACTCTGGTGACAAAAAGAGCTGTTGTAGAAACAGAGAATGCTGAACTATGCTTTGATATCAGCACCTATGGAAGTCATACAGATTATGAAATTGAATATGAATATAAGCAGCCACATGACGGGCTTTCTGTTTTTCAGAAGCTTCTTTCTCATGTGCAGCTTGTTTATGAAAAAAACTGCACATCTAAGATTCAGCGTGCTTTGCAGGCAGTGGAGGAATGATCTACTTCGTCTTCTGGAACGTGATTTCTTTTTGTATGATGGGAATTGATAAATGGAAAGCCATCCATAAGCGTTATCGAATACCTGAGCGATTTCTGTTACTGTATGCATTCCTTGGAGGAGCTTTTGGGATTGGTCTTGGAATGATTGCTTTTCGACACAAAATAAGGAAAACAAAATTCATTCTTATGGTCCCTTTCTTTTGTATTCTTCAGGTAATAGCTATAAGGCTAGTCCTCTTCGACTAGCCTTTCTTCATATTCTATCTTTAAATAGCTGAGAGCAAGTCTCCAATTACTGTGGATTTTTTGGTTGAACAATAGTTTGATGGAAATCTGATCAGCATATTCACTTTGATTTATATATACTTTAAATAGCTGATAATGACCAATGCTATACTGCATTTTACTTTCAGCATCTATAAAGTTTAAGAGGCATGGAAGTAGAATCATTATTTTTCCATCGCGTTTTGTCCAATACTCTGTTTTACTGTTTCTAATTGACTGTATATTTGCATCCTGAAGTTTTTGTATATAATGACGTATTTTTGATTCTTCATATTCTGAATAGAAGCTAGTCTCTATATGTCTGCTCAGGTTCTCCAGTATTTGAAGTACAGCATCCTCCTGCATATTCTTTTCCTTTGTAATAACAGTACTGTTCACCCACATATCCGTACCAATAGAGGATGCCAGATGCAGTAGTCTTCCTGTATTTTGTATATCCTCTTTATCTATATAGAAAAAGCTTTCAATATTATTGGAAATTTTCATACCGATTTCACTTAGGTAAATCGGATATTGAAAATAGATAACATTTTCTAATTCCATGCAGGAAAGTAGCTCAGGTACTTCCTCCTGTTTTGTAATTTTGCAGATTGCCTGCTTTAATGATTCCTTATCCGGATAGCCACTCAGAGTTTTATATACATTCCACATTTGTGTAAACCCCATGTTTTGTTGCTTTCGAAGATGACCGTATCCAAGTATTCCCTTTTCTCTTTTTTTCCCACGCTCTGTCCCCTTTGTCAAGAAAAACAGCATGTCTCCCTTTTTAAAATCAGTAATACTTTTGATACTTGGTTTCCAGAAATTGATAACAGAGTTACCATGAAGTCTATGGTACTCCATCATATTTTTATCAGTAATATAAGCAATTGAGCCCATATGATCACCTTCTTCCTATATATCCATTTTACTATGATAGCGCTTGGAGTAAAATGAAAATATTTCTTTTTTATATATGTAAGGTGCTGGTGATTTTGGATTTATACAATTAGTTCATATAGAGATGATGCTTTTTCTGTGTATCGCCTATTTTGCTGTTGCTGTAGGAGGTTGTTCCCTTTTTCATATTCTTAATTTAAACGCTATTTAAACATCCATACATTTGAAAGCATGGTATTCCTGTCCTTCCTCATTTACTATATACTTCTTACGTTTTATAATACAGTAAAGAAAAGAACCAACATTATGGTTCCATTTTCTTTCTTCCTTCAATTGCTTTAATCAAGGTTAATTCATCCGCATAGTCCAAATGTCCGCCCATTGGAAGACCATGTGCAATCCTTGTTACAGTAACCGGATATTTTTCCAGCAGCTTTGATAAGTACAATGCTGTAGTTTCACCTTCGACTGTCGGATTGGTTGCAATAATAATTTCCTCGGTTTCCTCACTGATTCTGTTTAATAGAGAGTCTATGTTGATGTCCTCAGGCAGTATACCTTTTGATGTTGAGATTACACCGTTCAACACATGATATACTCCAGAGTATTCTTTTGTTTTCTCCATTGCGATAACATCCTTTGGACTTTGTACAACACATATAATCTGACTATTTCTACTTTGATCTCCACAAATATCACATGTGTCATCTTCCGATAAGTTGCCGCATACCGCGCATTTTTTTAAGCCTTCTTTTGCGTTTTGAAATGCATGAATCCAAGAGTCCATAGTTTCATCATCCCATTCGAGCGTCTGAAATGCATAGCGTTCTGCAGTTTTTATTCCTACACCCGGTAGTCTCCGATAGCATTCAACAAGTGCTTCAAATTTCTTAGGATACATTAGAAGCCACCTGGCATATTCACTCCGCCTGTAATTTTATTCATATTTTTTTCTTTATCCTCGACTGCTTTAGCGAATGCATCATTCAAGGCAGATTTCAGCATATCCTCTAAATCTTCTTTGTTATCTTTCTCCAGCAAGCTTTCATAGATTGAGATACTTTCTACAGACATGCTTCCTTTTACTTCTACCTTGATAACGCCACCACCCATTGTTGTTTCATATACTTTTTCATTTAATTCATCTTCAAGCTTAGTAAGTTCCTTTTGCATTTTCTGTGCCTGTTTTAATAATCCCTGCATATTCATAATCTTATTCCTCCGTTATTATTATATTTTCCTGACCGAACAAATCCAATACAGCTTCTTCCTGTGTTAATTCTTTTACTTCATTTTTTTCAATCGTCACAGCTTCAATCTGTATAGGCTCCGGCAATGTACCTGCAATCATACGGTCTTTAAACTCTTTGATAACATATTTCTGCTGATCAGCAGAAATAGCAAATATTTTTTTATTTTTTTCCATCAATTCAGTAATGAAATCATGAAATTCATTTTTACTGTCCATCTCATTTATTTCATTTGCTACTGCCTGATTATCGACACATACCACTATATAGGTATTACCACTGCCTACAATACCTGCATTCTTTAAAAGACTTCCATATTTAGCATATTTAAAATCGAGCATGAATTCAGGTATTTTCTGAAAATACTGACTATCCTTTGCTTTTTCAGGTTTATTTGCCCCGGCAAGAAGTCCAAGAACAAATTCATTGTCCAATGGTTTTAAAGCTTTTATTGAAACAGCAGTAATTTCCTTGCTTACTATATTTTCCGGTATATGTGAAGACTTCGCACTCTTTGTTACTGGTGAATCGAATACTGGTGTATCATATGGTGTAAATGGTTCATCATCCATAGGAACCTCAAGTATAGGTTTCTTCTTAGATGTTTCACGTGAAACATTATTAACAGTGCTTACTGGTTTTTGTTCCTGCCTAGGAGTCTCCAATGGATGTGATGTCGTTGTCACCACAGTTGCCTTTACATCCAGCATTTGCAGTAAACAGACCTCAAAATAAGATCCTGCATTTGCTGCACTTCTATATTTATCATATGTTTCCATTAGAAGATGTATCATTTGAAACCTCTCTGCAATAGATTTTCCATCAATCAGAGTTAAAACCTCTTCACTATTTAGAATATGCAGCAGAGATGCATCCTTTGTATACTCGAAAATGATACTCTCCTTTAATATTTCAATTAAATCAACAGTCAGCCTTTTGATATCAATACCTTTTTCAATAAGCTGATCTATCGCATTTAACAGGGATACTGCATCTTTTCCATAGATATAACGATACAAATCTAATTTTTCCTGTATGGTTGTAATGCCATAAATTTCATTAATATGATGCACCTGGATATGATTCTGTGCATACGCAATACATTGATCAAGAATAGATAAAGCATCACGCAATCCGCCATCAGCAAGCTGTGCAATAATCCGAATTACTTCCTCTTCACACGTAATCTGTTCCCTCTCCAGAATAGTATGTATCCTCTGAACGATTTCTTCACGTGGAACTTTAGTAAAATCAAATCGCTGACAACGTGAAATAATCGTAGGCAGCACCTTATGCGGCTCTGTCGTAGCTAAAATAAAAATAACATGTTCCGGTGGTTCCTCAATCGTCTTTAACAGCGCATTAAATGCACCCGTTGACATCATATGGACCTCATCAATAATATAAATTTTATATTTACCCTTCAATGGCGCATACTTGACTTTTTCTATCAGTGTACGTACTTCTTCTACACCATTATTGCTGGCAGCATCTATCTCAATAATATCCGGATGGCTTCCATCCTGTACTGCCCTACAGTTATCACATTCCAAACATGGTTTATGATTTGGATTCTCACAATTTATTGTTTTCGCAAAGATTTTCGCAATTGATGTTTTTCCTGTACCACGGGGGCCGCAGAACAAATAAGCATGTGCAATCTTATGCTGTTCCACTGCATGCTGCAAGGTTTGTACAACGTGCTTTTGTCCTGCTACTTCATCAAAACTGTTTGGACGATAAGTACGATATAACGCTTTATATGCCATACTTCACCTGCTTTCTCCACTGTCAATTATATCATGCTGACAATGAATTTTACATAAGAAAAGCAAATACTTTTCTTTCTTACAGTATTTGCTTTTATTTCTTTTTTAGTCTTTTTTCTTTAAAGAAATTCTTTAAGAGCTGTGAACATTCATTCTGAAGAACACCGGCTTCAACTTTCGGATAATGGTTATATCCCGGCTGTTCATACATATGCAAGGTACTTTCAATGCTTCCACCCTTTGGATCAGCAGTTCCATAGATAACTGTTCTGATACGTGATTGCAGAATAGCACCGGCACACATGCAACAGGGCTCCAGAGTAACATATAAATCACAATCCTCAAGACGCCAGCTTCCTACCTTTTTACAAGCTTTTTGAATTGCAATGATTTCAGCATGGTTTATTGACTGCTGCTTTGTTTCTCTGAGATTATGACCTCTTGCTATAATTTTATCATCCTTAACAATAACACAGCCAATGGGTACCTCATCTATTTTTTCAGCCTTCTCTGCCTCTCTTAAAGCAGCCCGCATATATTCTTCTTTCATAAAATTACCTCAGATATAAAAAAGGGCTACCACACATGATAGAGCTCCCTTAAGGCTGCTTTGTTCCCAATCTGACCTAATTCAGTAGATACCATTGTAGTAGCTTATATATTATAGCATATTCTCTGATTTTTTCAACAGTTAATTTGCTTTCACATATTTTATAATTGCCATTTTGACTTTTACAAGTGATGAACAAGTCTATCCTGTATTTCATAAAAGGAAACTCCTTTATCCTTAAGATTAACACTATTTTTTTATCTGAGCTATTAACAAGATAGTAATATGAATTGTATTTCGAATACAATATATTGTAATGAAACGGAATACTTTATATCCTCTTTAAGAAAAGTGAGCAGGCTAATTTTCTAAACAGTTCATAAACTCAGGTTGATCATAACTACATTGAGTACTTATCACCATTATATTATTCAACAGGATTTGATTCTTCCTTTTCTCAAACACGATACAACTGAAGGAAGCTTTCTTATTTTATTATTAGAAAATAATTAGTGCATACATAAGAAAGTTTGAAATTGTCTTAACATTGGATTTGCGCCTACTTCGTATAAAAATAATTTTCATATATAAGGTTACCTTTTTATGTATAGCATCATTATAACTTATCTTCTATTTGCTTACACATTTTTTATTATCTCTTTTAAATCATTATGAAACAAGCATAAGTAACAGCTGAAATTTCTTGATTTATCCTTAATTGTTTCACGTGAAACAAAAATGCCTAAAAAAGCTGTGCAATCATTTGCAACGACATGACCAATTGTCCAATTATTCAAATATCGATGTAAATCAGAGAGTCACAATATCGTATTATTTATCCAAATAATACGATAAATAAAGGCTTTTCTGCTATTTTTAACCAACAAATAATAAGCTGTTTTAGATACTAAAAAAGGTGAAATTTATATGAAAATCACCTTTTCAATACTGCTTAATTTTTTGGCATCAATATTTTTGTGCCTCCCATATATGGCTGCAATTTTTCCGGAATATTCACACTGCCGTCCTTGTTCAGATTATTCTCTAAAAATGCAATCAACATTCGAGGTGGAGCTACCACCGTATTATTCAAAGTATGAGCAAAATATTTTCCATTCTCACCCTTTACGCGAATGCCAAGACGTCTTGCCTGTGCATCTGTCAAATTAGAGCAGCTTCCCACTTCAAAATATTTTTTCTGACGTGGACTCCATGCTTCGACATCAACAGACTTATTCTTCAAATCAGCAAGATCACCGGAACAGCACTCTAAGGTTCTCACTGGTATATCCAGACTTCTGAATAAATCAACAGTATTCGTATACAGCTTTACAAACCAGTCTGCACTTTCTTCCGGTTTGCAAACAACAATCATTTCCTGTTTCTCAAACTGGTGAATGCGGTAAACTCCTCTTTCTTCAATACCGTGTGCACCTTTTTCTTTACGGAAGCAAGGAGAATAGCTTGTATAAGTATAAGGAAGTTTTTTCTCATCAAGAATTGTATCAATAAATTTTCCAATCATAGAATGCTCACTGGTACCGATCAGATACAAATCCTCCCCCTCAATCTTATACATCATGCCTTCCATTTCCGCAAAGCTCATAACCCCTGTCACAACATTACTACGAATCATAAAAGGCGGTACAACATATGTAAATCCTCTATCAATCATAAAATCACGTGCATATGAAATGACAGCAGAATGAAGTCGTGCAATATCTCCCATCAGATAATAAAACCCGTTCCCTGCAACTTTTCTTGCACTATCCAGATCAATACCTTCAAACCGTTCCATAATATCTGTATGATATGGAATTTCAAAATCAGGAATCACAGGCTCGCCGTACTTCTGCAGTTCAACATTTTCTGAATCATCCTTACCTACCGGAACCGTAGGATGAATGATATTTGGAATCTGCATCATCATTTCCTTGATTTTCTCAGCAAGTTCAGTTTCCTTAACCTCTGTTTCCTTCATTTCATCTACCATAGCCTGAACCTTGGCTTTAATAGCATTTGCCTCATCCTTTAAACCTTTGGCCATCAGACCGCCGATTTCCTTGCTCATAGCATTTCTCTTGCTTCGCAGCTCATCCCCTCGTTGTTTAAGAGAGCGATTTTCTTTATCCATAGCAATCACTTTATCTACAAGCTCAATCTTGTGATCCTGAAACTTCTTTTTTATGTTTTCTTTTACAATTTCAGGATTTTCGCGTAAAAATTTCATATCAAGCATAATCATAACCTCCTAGAATATAAAAAAGAGGTATGTCCATAAAGGGACGATACCTCGTGTTGCCACCCTTTTTGATATACCTATAAAGATATACCCTCTCATAGCTATAACGGTGCTACCGTAATCAACTACTAATAGTTCATTGATTCACTCAAAGGCGGATTTCATAAGCAGCTATTATAACTCACACCTACCGTTATATCTCTGAAAGTAGCCTGCTTTCTTACTTGACCTTTTCAACGTTTTATTATTTTATATCATTCTTCTACAGGATTGTCAATTATCTGTTCCGTAGTTTCTTCATTATTTTCCAAAGCTTCACCAGCTGCAGATTCTTCCGGCTCCTCTTCTTCCTTTTCAACAATAGCCACCTTGGCAACAGATTCTTCATCTGCCACGTTGATCAGCTTAACACCCTGAGTATTACGGCTGTAAATACCAATATCATCAACAGATATTCGGATAATAATACCGGAGTTTGTAACAATCATGGCATCCTCATCACCATTTACAGCGCGAACGGAAACAAGCTCACCGGTTTTATTGGTAACATTGATTGTCTTTACACCCTTCGCTCCACGTGTTGTCAGACGGTATTCCTCAATAGCGGTACGCTTACCATAACCATTTTCACTAACAGCCAGCAGATGTGTTCCCTCTTTAGAAGTGGCAGCACCTACTACGATTGAGCCATCAACATTAAAGCCCTTCACACCGCTTGCCGTACGTCCCATAGCACGAATATCATCTTCATGGAATCGAACTGCCTTACCATTGGAGCCTGCGATAATAATTTCATCATCTCCGGTTGTTTCCTTCACACCAACCAGCTCATCAAATTCACGTAGTGTAATGGCGATTTTACCATTCTGACGAATGGAATCGAATTCACTCATCGGTGTTCGCTTAACCAGTCCGTTCTTTGTGACGAACAGCAGGAAGGAGGATTCACTATCCGGACGAACAGGAACAAGTGCACGCACCTTCTCCTCCTTGTCCAGATTTAACAGATTCACGACCGGAAGGCCCTTAGCCGTTCTACCAGAATTCGGCACCTTATACCCCTTGATACGGTAAACCTTGCCAAGATTGGTAAACAGCATCAGATAGTCGTGAGTGGACATTGTAATCAGCAGATCAACAATATCATCCTCATTTACAGACATACCCTTCACACCGCGGCCTCCACGGTTCTGTGTACGATAAGTATCTGTCGGCATACGCTTGATATAACCGTTTGTTGTCATTGTGATAACAACATCCTCAACAGGAATTAAATCTTCATCCTGCATATCGTAATCTGCCTCACTGATTTCTGTACGACGCTCATCACCAAAGCGATTTTTAACCTCAGTCAGCTCATCACGGATAATCCCGAGAACACGATCATGGTTTGCAAGAATATCACGTAAATCTGCTATCGTATTCATCAGCTCTCGATATTCATTTTCAATCTTATCGCGTTCCAAGCCTGTTAAACGACGCAAACGCATCTCCAGGATTGCATTTGCCTGAATCTCCGTCAGTTTAAACTGCTCCATCAGACCAGTTCTTGCTTCCGCATCATTCTGACTGGAGCGAATCAGACGAATAATTTCATCAATGTGATCCAGTGCGATACGCAAACCTTCCAATATATGAGCACGATCCTCAGCTTTTTTCAATTCAAATTTTGTACGGCGTACCGTAACGTCAATCTGATGATTCACATAATGCTGAAGTGCCTCACGAATTCCCATCTGCTTCGGTGTTTTCTCTACCAGTGCCAGCATGTTGACACCGAAAGAGGTCTGAAGCTGTGTCATACGATACAGCTGATTCAAAATAACATCCGGTTGAGCATCCTTACGCAGCTCAATCACGATTCGAATACCCTCACGGTTTGATTCGTCATTCAGATAGGTGATACCTTCAATCTGCTTTTCTCTTACCAGGTCTGCGATTTTGGTAATCAGATTCGCTTTATTCACCTGATACGGGATTTCAGTCACAACAATTCTTGTCTTACCGTTGCCCATATCCTCCAGATGATGCTTACTGCGTACCATGATGGAGCCGCGGCCTGTTTCAAATGCCTGTCGAATTCCGGCTCTTCCCAGAATGATACCGCCTGTTGGAAAATCAGGACCCTTGATATAATTGTCCATCAGCTCCACAACGGAAATTTCCGGATTATCCATAATGGCAAAGGTTGCGTCTATTGTTTCTGTAAGATTATGCGGCGGTATATTGGTCGCCATACCTACCGCAATACCGACAGAACCGTTTACCAGCAGATTCGGAAATCTGGCAGGCAGCACAGCCGGCTCAGTTTCCTCATTGTCATAGTTGGGTATGAAATCAACGGTATCCTTATTGATATCCTTCATCATTTCCATAGCGATTTTAGACATACGGGCTTCGGTATAACGCATTGCCGCCGCACCGTCACCATCCATGGAACCGAAGTTACCATGTCCCTGTACCAGCATGTAGCGGTAGCTGAAGTCCTGTGCCATACGAACCATGGCGTCATATACGGCTATATCACCGTGCGGATGATACTTACCGATTACTTCACCAACGATACGCGCTGACTTTTTAAACGGCTTGCTTGCCACAATTCCCAGCTCATTCATCGCATGCAGAATACGGCGATGAACAGGCTTCATTCCATCACGAACATCAGGCAGTGCACGATCTACGATTACAGACATTGAATAGTCCAGAAAGGAGGTTTTCATTTCTTTTGAAATATCTACCTGAATCAGTTTTTCCTTATTTAAATCCATGTTCCCTTACACCTCCTTAGATATCCAGTGTTGCATAGATTGCATTTTCCTGAATAAAGTCACGTCTTGGTTCAACCTCTTCTCCCATCAGCATTTCAAAAATACTGTCAGCTTCCATAGCATCATCAATATTTACCTGCTTCAGCGTACGGAATGCTGGATCCATGGTTGTCTCCCACAGCTGCTCCGGATTCATCTCTCCCAGACCTTTATATCGCTGTACGTTTACATTCTCACCCATAGAAGCACGTACCGTTTCCACTTCTTCTTCTTTATATACATATTCCACACGGTTTCCCTTGGCAACCTTGAACAGCGGTGGCATGGCGATATATACATAGCCACCCTCAATGATCGGACGCAGGTAACGGTAGAAGAATGTCAGCATCAGTGTACAGATATGCGCACCATCGACATCGGCATCGGTCATGATAATAATTTTATGATAACGCAGCTTACTGACATCCATTTCCTCTCCGATTCCACAGCCGAATGCTGTGATCATAGAGCGAATTTCATTATTTTCGAAGATTCTCTGCAAACGCGCCTTCTCGACGTTCAATATCTTACCACGCAGTGGCAGAATTGCCTGAAACTTGGAATTTCTTCCCTGCTTTGCACTTCCGCCGGCGGAATCACCCTCGACGATATAGATTTCACATTCCGAGGCATCCTTGCTGGAACAATCCGCAAGCTTACCGGGCAGTGATGTGATTTCCAGGGCGGATTTTCTTCTTGTCAGCTCTCTTGCCTTTTTTGCCGCAAGACGCGCCTTGCTCGCAAGAATCGCCTTATCTACAATAATCTTTGCTGTTTCCGGATTCTCCATGAAGAAACGATCCAGCTGTTCACCCAGTATACTGGAAACAATTTTTCGTACCTCTGAGTTTCCCAGCTTCGTCTTTGTCTGTCCTTCATACTGCGGATCGGGGTGCTTTACCGAGATAATTGCCGTTAATCCCTCACGCACATCATCTCCAGCCAGTGTCTCGTCTTTTTTTATCATTCCCTGCTCTCTCGCATAGGCATTGATAATCCTTGTCAGAGCGAGTCGGAAGCCATCCTCATGCGTTCCGCCTTCCATCGTGTTGATGTTGTTACAGAAGGAATAGATGCTTGGAATGTAGCCATCGTTATACTGCATGGCGATTTCCGCAAGAATCCCGTCCTCTATCCCTTCCACATACACAACCTCTTCATGCAGCGGCGTCTTGTTCTTGTTCAGATATTCCACATACTGGCGGATACCGCCATCGTATTTATATTCAATTCGTTTCGGCTCCGCTTCCCGTTCATCACAAAGCACCAGACGAATGCTTTTGTTCAGGAAAGCCAGCTGACGAATACGTGCATTCAAAGTATCAAAATCATATTCCTGTGTTTCCTGGAAGATTTCAGGATCTGCCTTGAAACGCACAATTGAACCATGCTTTTCGCTGTCATTGATGATTTTCAAAGGTCCTGTTGCCTTGCCTCCGTCTTCAAATCGAAGGAAAAACTCATGTCCGTTCTGATGTACGTTAACCTCCAGCCATTCACTCAATGCATTAACGACACTGGCACCGACACCATGCAGACCTCCGGAAACCTTATAAGCACCACCGCCGAATTTACCACCGGCATGCAGTACAGTAAAAATCGTTTCCACACCGGATATTCCTGTCTTTTCAACGATTCCCGTCGGCATTCCTCGACCATTATCCTCAACACGGATGATGTTATTTTTTTCAATCGTTATTTCAATATCCGTAGCGAATCCGGCAAGAGCCTCATCGATCGAGTTATCAACGATTTCCCAGACAAGGTGATGAAGACCTCTCTCACTGGTAGAACCGATATACATACCAGGTCGTTTCCGTACAGCTTCCAGTCCTTCCAGGACCTGAATATCATCAGCCGTATAAGAATGATCAACCTTATCTTCCATTTCTTCGATTTCTTTCATCTGATTCTCATCCATAGTTCATCCTCCTAACATCTCTCGATTGTACCGTTGCTTACATTCCACAACGTGACTCTGCGATCACTTTTCATATCATCCATTTCCACAAAATCTGTTGTGGAGATGAAAATCTGCACCTCTTTGGGCAGAGATTTTAATAATTCCTGTTTCCGATAGCTGTCCAGCTCCGAAAATACATCATCCAGCAATAACACCGGATATTCCTGTATGATTTCATGGATCATATGAATCATACCGATTTTCAATGCCAGTAATACACTTCGCTTCTGTCCCTGGGAAGCAAAGCTGACAAGCTCGTGCCCGTTCATTTCAAAGATAAAATCCTCTTTATGAATACCGGCCGTCGTCTGTTTCAACAGCAGGTCACGATCCTGATGCTTTTGATATTTCTTCAGCAGAGCTTCCTTCAGCGCTTCCTCACTGTCCGAGAAAGGAACACAGCTGAGATAGCGTACCGTTATATCCGTATCATCATTGGAAAGCTGGCGGTAAAATGTCCTGCATTTGTCCAGCAGCTCCTCCAGAAAGAAATGCCGCTGCTTCATGATGACAACAGATGCATCCACAAGCTGTGAGGTTAAGACCTCGAGATAGGAGCGGTCCACCCGTTCCTGCTTCAGATAAGCATTCCGCTCTTTTAAGAGCCGTGTAGCGACGTAAAGCGTCGATACATACTTCTTACTTATCTTACTCAGCTCCATGTCCACAAAGCGTCTTCTGACGCGGGGAGAGGCCTGAAACAAATTCATATCATCCGGACAGAACATAACGGAGTTAAATTCACCTATGAAGTCACTGACGCGATTCACGGGATTCTGATAAATAAAAAGATTTTTCCCCTTTTCATTTACTGTCACACGGATTTCCTCCGTTTTCTGTTCCTTTGCAATCAAGGCTTTAATAAAGAAGGCCTGCTCACCTTCTTTGATTAGATCTTTATCTTCACTGGTTCGATGGGATCTGGTCGTTGATAAATAAAGGATAGATTCCAGCAGGTTGGTCTTTCCCTGTGCATTCTTTCCTGTCAGAATATGAATGCCGTCGGTAAAACTGACATTTACATCTGCATAATTGCGAAAATCATGAAGACGAAGTGATTCCAGTCTCATGACAAAGAAAATACGCTGCCCTCAATTTCAATGACATCACCTGCATACAGCTTGCGTCCTCTGCGGTTTTCCTGTTCCCCGTTCACTTTGATTTTCAGGGATTTTACCGCAAATTTTGCTTCACCGCCGCTCTGGATAAAATCCGTCATTTTAAGCAGCTGACCTAATGTTATGTATTCACCGGTTATCTTTATATCCATTATAAAACCTCTTTCACATTCCTATATATTATATCATATTTAAAGGTTTTTTGTTAGTTTTTCCTATGGTTTTCAAACTTTTCTGCATCATTTTTCACATGTAAATTTATTCGCTTTTCAAACGCTGCGTTCCAGTCCTGAAAAAGGTCTACTTTTGTTAAAATACATAGAAAAAGGCAGCAGGATGTTCCCCTTACTGCCTGTTGTTTATGCATAGGTTCTGACTGGAAGTACCAGCTGTAAAACATTATCATCATCCACAGATTTAATAATAAACGGCTTCATTTCTCCACAGAGGCGGAAGGTTACCAGACTCCCGCTCAATGCCTTGATTGCATCAAAGACATATCGTCCGTTACAGCTGATTTCCAGAGAGCTTCCTGTGAAGCTGGCACTGCTTAAAACCTCAGTGGAGGATCCTACTTCCACAGACTTGCTGGAAAGCACGCATTCCTGCTCACTCAGACTGAATTTAATAACGGAAACCCCGTCATTTTTAATAAAGCTTGCACGGTCAATAGCATTGAGAAGATCACGGGAATCGATTGTCAGCTCGTAGTCAAACTGTAAAGGAATCAGTCGGCTTGTTTCCGGATATACACCGTCAATCAGTCGCGTCTGTACGATTGTGTCATGAATGATAAACTGCGCTTTTTTATCATTGACTGCAATTTCCACCTCTCCTTCACCTTCCAGTGTTTTAACAACCTCGGACAGGGATTTGGCAGGTATGGTGATATTGAAGTTCAGGGATTCGCTGATATCAATCGTTTTCTTTGCAAGACGATAGGAATCGGTAGCGACACAGTGCAGCGTATTGCCTTCACAGTGGAAATTCACACCGGTCAGTACCGGACGTGTTTCTTTATCACTTGTCGCAAAGCTGGTCTGCAAAATCACTTTCTTCAGTGTTTCCTCTTTTAATGCAAAGCATTCCTTCGGTTTGGAGAAGTCGATAGCCGGATACTCATTTGCACGCATTCCATTGATTCTGAACTCTGCAGTGTTCCCACTGATTTTAGTCAGAGAACCGTCAATCATTTCAAATTCGATTTCATCTGCATCAATCTTACGAACGATTTCCAGAATATACTTGGCTTCAATAACGATTGATCCCATATCACGAATCTCAAGAACACATTCTTCCGATTTTGTCAGTTTCGTCTGAATGGATACATCCGAATCACTTCCGGTCAGAATCAGACAATCTTCTTTTGCGTCAATCTTAATACCGGAGAACGCAGGAAGTGGTGAAAATGTAGAGATGGCACGGGATGCCACGGATAGTGCATTGTAGAATTCTTTTTTAGACACCTTAAAGTACATGGGTGATGCTCCCTTCTTTTATGTTTTATAAGTAAATAAACAATAATAAGTATGTGGAAAGTGTGGAAAAGCTATAAAAACACTTTGAACATAGGCTTATTTTAACAAATTTTGCTGTGGATGAAAAGTTTAAACATGTGGATATCTTAGCTATTTTATCCCCAGATTACTTTCAATCTGCATGACTGCCTGTTGAAATGTTTCCTTTTCCTTTAACAGCTTCATCATTTTTTCATACGAGGACATGATCGTGGAATGATCACGGTTTCCAAATTCAAAACCGATTTTGGCAAACGGCATTTCCAGATGCGTCCTGCACAGGTATATTGCGATATGACGCGCATTGGCGATATTTTTGGTTCTTGATTTTGATTCGATCTGGGTTCTGGTCAGACCATAGTATTCGCATACCGCATTCTTTATCCTCTTCGGCGTTAGTTCATCCTCCTGCTTTACAACAATCGGATTTTCTTTGAATATTTCTTTCGCGAAGGTGATATCAATCCGCTCGGGATTATATAATATTGCTTTAAAGAACAGCTCGTTGAGCGTTCCCTCCAGTTTTCTGACATCACTTGCAAAGCGGGTTGCCAGATAATCGAGAACCTCGTCATCAATCATGATTTCATCGCTGCGGCCTTCCATTTTTTTCTGCAGAATAGCTTTCGCAGTTTCAAATTCCGGAGACCCTACCGATACGGACAGACCGCTGGAAAAGCGGGATATCAGACGGTTTTCAATTCCCTTCAGCTCTGTAGGATGAATATCACTGGTAATGACAATCTGTTTGTTGTCGGAAATGAGCTTGTTATACATATTGAAGAAGATTTCCTGTGAGGTGCTCTGCTTCAGACGCTGGATATCATCGATCAGCAGATAGTCCACCGAACAGATCATTTCCTTTACATCCTCAACCGTCTTGTTTTTCATCGCCTCAATCAGCAGGGTGACGAAGTCCTCACTGTAAATGTATAAAACCTTTTCATCCGCCTTGTTTGCCTTGACGTAATTGCCGATGGCATGCAGCAGATGGGTTTTCCCCAGGCCTGAATTTCCGAATATAAACAGCGGATTGTTGAATTTACCGGGATAATAACATACGGACAATGCCGCAGCGTGAGCCTCCCGGTTGTTTTTCCCTACGACAAAGCTGTCGAAGGTGTACTCTTTTTTTACTTTGTCTTCAAATAAAATTTCATTTCTTCTTTTAATGACAGATGATGGCTGAAGCATATCCACTTCGCTCTTGAGCAGGATTTGACAGGAGACCTTCATATCCAGAACATCAGACAGCTTTTGCTGAATCAGATCGATGGAATCCATCATGATCTGCTTGTTGATCTTATAAGGAACAACAATGGTCGCAAAATCATCCTCTATATCAAAGAGATGAGAATCTTCTTTATACCATGCGTTGAATACGGCATCATCGAAATGTGCACTTTCATTTATGAGCTGAAGTGTCTTCTGCCAGATCTGCTCAAGCTGTACCTTGGCAAAATTAGACATAAACGACTCCTTTTTCATGCACCTTATATTTTACTATAGATTGTGGAAAAATACCACGGCTATTCTGATTAAGATAAAGGGAATCACAGCATATGTAAAAAAGTGCTGCTGTCATGTAGAAAAAATGGAAATAATTTGTTTATGGAAAGTGAAGGAGAACACTGATTCAGTTTTCCACCGGACAGAACACGTTTTCTGAAGGATTTCCGGTGGATTCAGTTTACACACATTGGTTATCCACAGGAAAACATGCTTAAAACAGGATAAATAAAGGAGTTTCTCCACTTTCCACAGCTTTCCATATGGAAAAAATGGGGAAACAGGAAGTGTGGAATCCCGTATTTTGTGGAAAAGTGGAAAACAATGGATATCAACAGATGCTTTTCCATCATTGTATACACATGAAAAGTATGATAAATAAAGGATATGAGAAGCTTTTCTACAGTTTCCACATATGGTGGAAAACTATGATATGTATTCTTGTGGAAGAATCGTGGAAAATCTCTTGCATCGGGATAAACAGCTGATATCCTCTACTTCATATTATAAATTGGGGTTGAAAGCCAAGTTTTCCACCGTAAACGGAGTGTTTTGTTGAAAACCCTCTGAATGATAATATACAGGACAATTTGCGAAGTGAATTGTGTTCTTTTTCAACTTCCTATATAATAGATGAGATGATTATATAGGATGTGATGATATGAACTGGTTTGAAAAAAGTACAAAACGCATGATTCAGCACCGTCTTGCCTCTACCTATCAGATGAGTCTGCTGCTGGAGCTGTTTCTGGCACTGCTTTCATTTGTTTTGATTGCGGATAAGCTTTCTTCCCTATCCGTTTTCTTCGGAATTCTCGCTGTGGTTGTAGCGGCAAGAATTATCTTCCTGTACGCAGTCATGAGTCTGCGTGTGGAAACCAGAATTGTTTACAGCATCATGCTGCTGCTTCAGGCACTGATCTCCACCGTTTTATTTTTTTATGCAAGTATCTTTATATTTATAGTGGTTTCTGCTTTTATCGTGCTGCTGTTCCCTATTTTTACACATGCCTTCTGTCGAAAAATGGCATGGATTGACAAATAAACGTATTTTCAAATATTTTTAATGAATTATTGACTTTGACAGAGTTTTTATGTATAATTTTAAAGCAATGCTCAATTTGTATAAAATGATAAAGAAGAAGTGGAGGTGGCTCTTGTGAAAAGAACATATCAACCGAGCAAAAGAAAACACCAGAAAACTCATGGATTCAGAGCCCGTATGGCTACAGTAGGAGGACGTAAAGTATTAGCGCGTCGTCGTGCCAAAGGTAGAAAAGTGTTATCAGCATAAAAAATCACCCTGTGGTGATTTTTTTTCGCCTTGTTAAAGTGAAGGCTTCCTCTGTTTCAGGTGCTTTCCTGCCGTACGTTATTGCTTTTTCCCCTGATTTAGGCTATGATTAAGCGTATGATGCTGTGAAAGCGTATAGCAGGCAGAAAACGGCATCAGGGAAGCGGAAGACAGAAAGGAAGAACTGCATGAAAAAGGAATATCGTGTGAAAAAAAGCCAGGAATTCGCCGAGATTATGAATTACAAAAAATTTTACACCTGTCCTTCCTTTGCTATTTATGTGAAGCCGCGAAAAGAAGATCATGCAAGAGTAGGAATTTCCGTTGGTAAGAAAATGGGAAAAGCAGTTGTACGTAATAAAATCAAGCGTCAGGTACGCATGATGGTACAGGATATTTACAGTTTTGAAGAGAAATTTGATACGATTATACTCGTTCGCGTAAAATATCATGAAGAAAATTATATAAACAACAAAAAACTCTTGGAAAGATTGGTTAAAAAAGTTAAAATATAAAGGTAGGCAAACTTAGCGAGGAGACAAAAAGATGAAAGATTTTTTTAGAAACAAAAAGAAGTTTCTTCTGGTCGTTATGCTGATGGTCGTGACACTGACCGGATGTAGTGTTCCGCGTGGGCAGAATGGTAAGACATATGTCAATTCCATTTACACGAACAATGACGTTCAGGTGAAACGCGGAGATGTTGACATTCCAGATGACAAAGAACTTCAAAAGAAGTATAAGGATTATAAAGCAGATGATTTGATTACAATCGAAAAAACAACATTCTCGGATGCAATGGATGAGGGATGGTTCAATGGGCTGATCGTATGGCCGATTGCATTCCTGATTAACTTTGTAGCAGATTTCAGTGATGCAGGTATCGGTATCATTGCAGCGACCTTCCTGATTCAGCTGCTGATCTTCCTGTTCTCAATCAAATCACAGGTAGCATCACAGCGTATGCAGTCCATTCAGCCGGAAATGAATAAGATTCAGGCGAAATATGCAGGCAAAACCGATGACCGCTCCAAGATGCAGCAGGCACAGGAAATGCAGGCGCTCTACAGCAAATACAAAATCAATCCGTTTGGAACACTGCTGGTAACGTTTATACAGTTCCCGGTAATTTTGGGTATGTATCAGGCGACGATGCGTGCGTACAGCGTGGTTACAGGTTCCTTCCAGGGAATCAACCTGGCTAAGACGCCGATCGAAGGCTTTAACTTAGGTGATTACTGGTATATTGTCATCTTTGTTCTGATGGTAGCCTTCCAGCTGTTGTCCTTCAAAATGCCGCAGTGGCTGCAGGAACACAGAAAGAAAAAGATGCATGTCAAAGAGAAAAAATATGCAGAGCCTAAGAAAAAGGGCGGAAATGGTATGATGGGCTCCATGAACATGATGATGTACATGAGTACCGGTATGATTGCCATCTTTGCAATCAACTGGCCGCTGGGTATGTCCTTCTACTGGCTGGTAAACTCTCTTGCAAGAGTTATCCAAAATATTGTAATCCACAAATTCTTTATCAAAGATTAGGAGGATAACAGGATGAAATCGTATACTGGCAAAAATCTGGAAGATGTATTGAAGCAGGCTGCCGAGGATAAGGGAGTAAGCGTAGAAGAGCTCACTTATAATGTGACAGAAGAAACCTCAGGCTTTCTGGGTCTTGGCAGCAAAACAACCATAACGGCTTACTGTAGAAATGATATTCGTGAATTCATGAAAGCATATCTGCAGACCTATTTCGAAGGTATTCATATGGAAGTGTCCATTGATGTGGTGGATGACGGTGAATATTTCCGTGTTAATCTGGACGCTGAGAACAACGCTATTCTGATTGGAAAGAACGGACAGACATTACAGGCGATCAATACTGTTCTGAAATCTGCTTCTTCCAGTGAGTTTAAGCGCCGGATTGGTGTACTGATTGATATCAACGGATATAAGGAAGAGAAATATCAGAAAGTTTGTTCATTGGCTCTTCGAGTTGCGAAAAGCGTACAGCGGACAAAAACTGATGCAACACTGGATCCTATGCCGGCCGATGAAAGAAAGGCTATTCACAACTATTTAGCCAATATGAAGCATATTGCTACCGTCAGTGAAGGTGAAGGTAATCAGCGGCGTCTGAAAATCGTTTATAGCGAAGATAATGCATAAAAAACAGGGAGTCATGCAAGACAGCATGGCTCCCTTTCCATATGCGAAATTTGTCGAATGTGAGTTTTTTTAATTATAGAAAAGAGGATGAGCATGGAAGTTTATAAAAAAGAAGCTTCAGAGCTTGAAGAACAGCTTCTTATACTGCGCAAACAGGGGAGACCGGAGGAGATTCTTCAAAAGGCTTCCCGGCTACTGGAAATTGCGCAGCTTCATCAGGATCCCTACTACATTGCAGCTGCATTGTATTTTCAGGCATATTATGAATTTTCAAGAGGAAATTACAAAGAATGTCTTCAGCACTGCTTTCAAAGTGAGGAATACTGTGAAAAAAATGAATATCTGAAAATTCTTGCATACATACATAATCTACAGGGAATCGTTTATTCTGATCTGGGGGATTTTCTCACCTCCCTGCATTTTCTTCTAAAGGCTTATTATCTCACAATGGATCATCCGGAATTCGAATATCATTATGCGATTATTAACAATCTGGGAACTTTGTTCCATGATATCGATTGTGAACAAAGAGGAATTGAATACTTCATACGGGCATTTCAGGAACGAAGAAAAATGCATCTTGAATTTTCACTGAATGACGGTATTATATTAACGAATATTCTGATGGTATATATGAAAATGAACCGTGCAGCAGAGGCAGCTCCCTGGTATGAAACATTCTTACGCTATTTCAAAGACAATGACCATGTGGTACTGACAGAGAATAGAATCATGATCAGCATATTCGAATTGTGGCACAGAAAGGATATAGCGAAATTAAAGCAAAGATTATATGATTTTCTGGAGGCAGCTCCCCATACATCTGATTATAAAAATACAGTGAGAAACTATATGGATTGTATTCACATCTGCATTTCATTAAAATTAAAGGATCAGGCATATCTGCTATATCGCAATCTTGAAAAAATGGAATCTCATCATCCAAACTCTATCAATTCCGCAAGACTAGCAGATATTAAGGTGGAGCTGGCAATGCAATTTTGCTCCAAAGAGGAACTATTTCTCCATCTGCTGGAAGCCTATCGTCTCAACCGAAAGGCCAGAGAGCAGGAAAAACGCAATAATCTGCAAAGTATGATGAATAAAATGGATTTGGAAAACGCACTCTACGAACAACATATTATCTTGCAGCGAAATGAAGAGCTTCTTCGCAGCAACAAACTGGATCCCTTTACCGAGGTATTGAATAAAACTGCCTTTCGCAACCATGTGCTGGAGGCGATTCGTGGTAAAAGAGCAGACGAAAAGGGTGCTTTCTTTATACTGGATATTGATAATTTCAAAATTATCAATGATACCTGTGGACATCTTGTGGGTGATCAGGTAATCATGAAGGTCGCAGCTAATCTTCAGAATAATCTAAGAGAGGAAGATCTAGTCGGCAGAATCGGCGGTGATGAATTTTGTATGTATCTGAATCATATCTCATGTATTGAGGATATTGAAAAGAATGCTTTACGTATTATAGATAATATACGCAATCTGAATATCAGTAAGCTGCAGAAGCAGCTAACTGTCAGTATGGGAATTTGTATTGTGGATACAGAAAAGGATTTTGAAGATATCTTTATGAAAGCGGATTATGCTCTTTATGAAGCTAAGGCAAATGGGCGTGACCAGTTTGTTGTCTATAAAAATGACTATTTCAGTCAGATCATGCAGAAAAAAAGAAAAGCGCAAGGACCGCCATGAGGTCACTGTCAATGATATTCTGCCAAAGGTATTTGAAATGCTGAATGTATTCGATAAACGGGATGAGCTGCTGGCACAGACGATGGAATTTATCTGCCGTTCCATGAATGTGAAAAATATATTTCTGCTTCGTTTTGAAAATGAAGCATATTCCATGGGCAGAGTTTATATATATATGACCTGGAAAGGAATAAGGCATCCAAGCATGTTCATATTCAGACGGATCCAGCATACCTAAAGGCTTTTGATGACAGACACCTTTACTATCAGAATCAGATTAACGTAAATGATATCCGTTATATAAATGCGTATGAACAATATCAAATTCAGGCAACACTGCAGCATCAGATTTTGTATGATCATAGAATGATTGGTGTACTTGGTATGAATGATCGAAGGATTCATGAATGGAATGAAGATGATTTATCGCTGATTCGTAATCTTTCCTATGCATTTGCGACCTACCTGATTGCAATTGAAAAATAGGGATAAGATAAATCTGAGAAATATAATAAAAACATGGAGTCTAAACAATTTGCAGTTCTGATTGAACGAAAAACAGACGCATTTCATCCAATGTAAGAATAGGAAGAGGGAGTACGCAGCAATGTCTTCTTCTTTTCTTTATGTATTGGAAATTATTTTAGTTTTTTAATTACATAGTGCTATATTGCTTGTGAATAAATAAACAAGGTGTTATAATCAAGATGTTGAAGTGAGCGGAAAGTGGTACTGACCGTAAACATCAAACATCGATCGCTGACGATCTGCTTCTAAAGGAACAGCCTGAGGAAAAAGACGGGAATGCAAATAGTTTTTTACTGTATTCTTGTTTTTTCATAGGACAAGAATTTTTTTAATGGAGGAGGATGTTATGGAAACTAGAGTCGCTGTTATCGGTATCATTGTCGAAAATACGGAGTCTGCTGAAAAAATCAATTCCATACTTCATGAATATGCACAATATATTCTTGGTCGTATGGGAGTGCCGTATCAGAAAAGAGGGATTTCTGTTATCAGTATTATCATGGATGCCCCTCAGCCTGTCATTTCTGCATTATCCGGTAAACTGGGGAAATTAGAGGGTGTCAGTACAAAGGCACTGTATTCCAATGTGATGGAGAATATAGATGGATAATGTTTCTTTTCTGATCGAAAAGCTGTATATGGAAGGCTGGCTAAGAGATGAAGAATTTCTTGAGGTACTTATACATCATGGTGAGAATGAAATAAGAAATCTGCTTGCGGAGTATGCAAGAAAAACAGCGCACAGATACTATGGAAATAAGGTGTATACCCGTGGATTGATAGAGTTTAGCAACTACTGTCGCAATGACTGCTATTACTGCGGTATCCGCTGCAGCAATTCCCATGCGCAAAGATACCGTCTGAAAAAAGAGGATATCCTTACCTGCTGTGATGAAGGCTATAATCTTGGATTTCGTACCTTTGTCCTGCAGTCCGGGGAGGATGGATATTATACGGATGAGCTTCTGATTGAAATCATAACTGATATAAAACGGCAATATCCGGATTGTGCTATCACATTATCACTTGGAGAAAAAGAGAAGGAGAGCTATCAGCGCTATTATGATGCAGGTGCAGATCGTTACCTGCTGCGTCATGAAACAAGCAATGCACAGCATTATCGTTGTCTGCATCCAAAAGAGCTTACCAGTGAGCATCGCAAGCAGTGCTTAAAGGATTTGAAGGCAATCGGTTTTCAGACCGGCTGCGGAATCATGGTCGGTTCTCCCTCACAGACGCTGAAGCATATTGTAGAGGATTTGCATTTCATGAAGGAGCTTCAGCCGGAAATGGTGGGAATCGGGCCTTTTCTTCCGCATCATGATACACCGTTTTACAATGAACCGGCCGGCAGCTTCACGCTGACACTGACACTGCTTTCCATTATCCGTCTGATCCTGCCGGATGTACTTCTTCCGGCGACTACAGCTCTGGGTACGATTGATCCACAGGGAAGAGAACAGGGGATTTTAGCAGGTGCCAACGTTGTGATGCCCAATCTCAGTCCGATAGCTGTGAGAAAGAAATACATGCTGTATGATGATAAAATCTGTACCGGTGATGAAGCAGCCGAATGCAGAGTATGTCTTTCCAATCGTATGAAGCGTATTGGATATGAACTCGTAACAGATCGCGGCGACAGTATAAGAAAGTTAGAGGAAAAACGTATATGTACAATAAACATTCACTGAAAGCAACGGAATTTATTGACGATGAGGAAATCAAAGAAACACTGCGCTTTGCACAGGAAAACAAACACAATAAGGAATTGATCAGCTCCCTGATTGAGCGAGCCGCAGATTGTAAGGGGCTTACACACAGAGAGGCTGCGGTGTTATTGGAATGTGATCTTCCTGAGGAAAATGAAAAGATGTTTACGCTGGCAAAACAGATCAAGCAGAAGCTGTATGGCAATCGCATTGTTATGTTTGCTCCGCTGTATCTTTCCAACTACTGTGTTAACGGCTGTGTATACTGTCCCTATCATTATAAGAATAAGCATATTCGAAGGAAAAAGCTGACGCAGGAAGAAATAAGGCAGGAGGTTATTGCCCTGCAGGATATGGGACACAAGCGACTTGCTCTGGAAACAGGAGAGGATCCTGTTCACTCACCGATTGAATATGTGCTTGAGAGTATTAAAACGATTTACGGCATCAAGCATAAGAATGGAGCTATTCGCCGAGTGAATGTAAATATCGCGGCAACAACTGTGGATAATTACCGAAAGCTGAAGGAAGCAGGAATCGGTACGTATATCCTGTTTCAGGAAACCTACAACAAGCAATCATATGAACAGCTGCATCCGAACGGACCGAAATCAAACTATGCCTACCACACGGAGGCAATGGATCGTGCCATGGAGGGCGGTATTGATGATGTCGGCTGTGGGGTATTGTTTGGATTGAATATGTATCGTTATGACTTTGTAGGACTTTTAATGCATGCAGAGCATCTGGAGGCGGTTCACGGCGTCGGTCCGCATACAATCAGTGTTCCACGTATCTGTCCTGCTGACGATATAAATCCGAATGAATTTTCAAATGCCATCAGTGATGAGATATTTACAAAAATTGTTGCTGTATTGCGAATTGCTGTACCATATACCGGTATGATTATCTCTACAAGAGAATCACAGAAAACAAGAGAAAAGGTTCTTGATCTCGGTATTTCTCAGATATCCGGAGCTTCTTCCACCAGTGTCGGCGGCTATGCAGTACCGGAAAAGGAAGAGGAAAACAGTGCGCAGTTTGATGTGAGTGATAACCGTACCCTGGATGAGGTGGTTAACTGGTTGTTGAAGCTGGGCTATATACCGAGCTTCTGTACGGCATGCTATCGGGAAGGAAGAACAGGGGACCGCTTTATGAGTCTGGTGAAATCCGGACAGATTGCCAACTGCTGTCATCCAAACGCATTATTGACACTGCGGGAGTATCTGGATGATTATGCAAAAGAGGATACAAAAAAGCTTGGCAGTGCCATAATAGATCGGGAGCTGTTACATATTCCAAATGAGAAAGCAAGAGAAAGCTGTGCCTCCTATCTGCATTCCATGGATAATGGAAAACGGGATTTCCGGTTTTAATATGAGTCTTCAGGGCACACCCAATGCAGTACGTCTGCACATTGGCATATTTGGAAAACGAAACAGCGGGAAGTCCACACTGTTAAATGCCATTACGAAGCAGAAGGTCTCTACCGTTTCTCCTGTGGCGGGGACAACCACGGATCCTGTAGTAAAAGCGATGGAGCTTCATGGTCTTGGACCGGTGGTATTTTATGACACTGCAGGCTTTGATGATGAAGGGGAGCTGGGGAATCTGCGTGTTGAAAAAACAGTGGAAGTCACTCAGAAAACAGATATGGCAATTCTGGTATTCCGTGACTTGGATATTTCCTGGGAAATGACATGGTATAAGAAGTTAAAAGAAAAACAGATTCCTGTTCTTTGCATATGGAATCAGGAAGCTGAAGATGAGAATGCATATGCGGATGTGGTTACACAGATTGAGAAGAAAACAGGTAGTGATGTACTTATTGCAAATGTGAAGGAGCTGGTGACGGATGATGTTCGTCAGGCTTTGATTCGTCTGCTTCCCTCTGATTTTACAGAAGAAACGATCACCGGACATCTGGTACAGGAAAATGATCTTGTTCTGCTTGTTATGCCACAGGCTATACAGGCTCCAAAGGGAAGATTGATCCTGCCGCAGGTACAGACAATTCGCGATCTGCTGGATCACAAATGTATTATTCAAAGCTGTACAAGCGATACGATAGATGCGGCTCTTTCAGCTTTGTCAAAGCCGCCGAAGCTGATTATCACAGACTCACAGGTGTTTCCGCTTGTATATGGAAAAAAGCCGGAGGAAAGTCTGTTGACCTCATTCTCCGTACTATTCGCAAAATACAAAGGGGACATCCAATATTTCATAAAAAGTGCAAAGGCTATTGATCAGCTGACTGTAAACAGCAGAGTTCTAATTGCCGAAGCCTGTACACATGCCCCACTTGCGGAGGATATCGGCAGGGTTAAGATTCCTGCTATGCTGAAGAAAAAATACGGAGACGGCTTGCAGGTGGATATTGTTAGCGGTACGGACTTTCCGAAAGAACTGCAGGACTATGATTTCATCATTCATTGCGGTGCCTGCATGTTTAATAAAAAATATGTTCAATTCAGAGTGGAACAGGCAAAAAAGGAAGGAATACCGATGACGAATTACGGTATTGCTATCGCATATATGAAAGGGATACTGGAGCATATTATATATTGATAAGCAAAATAAAAAGTGAATGCTCAACTCATTTACTTGATTCATTACAATGAAAGAGTAACACAGCTGTTTCATAAGTACAGACTTATGGAGCAGCCTTTTGTTATATGTTCCTTTTTAAAAACATCATATGGCTTATGCCTTCTTTTTTATAACTGAAACCGAATCTGCAGGATTGGGAAACAACGAATACTATAGAGTTTTCATAGATGAAAGATACCACATAGGAGTAGATAAATACAGCAGTATGCAGAGGCTCTTTTTCGGTCATAGATAAAGCTAAAAAAGCAAAGAGGAAAGAAAATCTGAATCGTGGAATTGATGGGGTGATTACAAAAAAGAGAATTCAAATTATTGATCTATACAATCATGCTGAATTCTCTATACCTTGTATTTACTTTCAATCAGGTAAAAATTGGATTTTTTTCATTTCTGTATATACTCCGATATGAGTTAGAACCTATACAGAACCCCTGATGTTTTCCTGTTTCGAAATATCAATGAAATAATCACAGATTCTTCGTACAGCTGCCCTCTGCTTCTTCATATCGGTACCGGTGGCTTCATTAAACCATAAAATTTTGAATTTTTCGTTTCCGAAGCTCAGAATAACACTGCTTTTCAATACACCCTTTTTCACAGTGGCTCCTTGTATATCCTGTAATGGAATACGGAAATATCCGGTAGCCCTTGTCACATCCAGAGAATGCAGTGTAACAATATGAAGACTCGTTTCCGTTAAGCCCACATAGCAGTATATATTACGGAATCCGATATTCGGACGTTTATCTGCATCAACAGCATAGGATAACAGCCTCGGTGTTGTGGATACGATATTTCCCCAAGTTGTTGCCCTGTACTTCTCCTGCTCACAAAGCAGCTTTTTTAATTCCATATTTTTGCTTTCCTCATTCATAGTCAATGCCATTTGAATTTCCTCCTGCAATGATGGCCTGTTCGAGAAGCACGATGCTTTCATCAATGGAATGCTTATGATTACATAAGCCGGAGGTTCCTCCTGTAAACATCGTTGCACCCGCCTTTGCACATTTCTGTATGGTCCCTGTATGAATATTTCCATCAACTTCGATCACCCTGTCAAGCCCTGCTGTCATAAGAAGCTGATGCATTTTTTCTATATGGCAAACTGCCTCCTCTTGAAAGGTCTGTCCTGAAAAACCGGGTTGGACACTTAGTTTCAAAATCCACTCCGCATGCTCAGAGACTTTAATGAAATCTTCTGGTACCGGTGTATCACAGCGAAAGGCAAGGACAGGCTTTGCTCCAAAATCACGTACTGTTTGAAAAGCTTTTTCAATATCGATATCCGCCTCATAATGAATCGCAATATAATCTGCTCCGTTTGCTATACAGGGCTTAATATATGGAATCGGGTTTCTACAGGCCAGATGCACCGTAATCGGCAATTGAGTATAGCTGCGAAATACCTTCAGCATGAGATCGCCGAAAATGAAGCATTCATTAAACTGGCCATCCACCATATCATAGTGAAGACTTTTAATACGAGATTGATTGATTTCCTCCATACTCTCAGCAATATGTCCAAGATCAATACAGGACAAGGATGCATTAAAACTGAATTCTGTTGTCGTCAGCTTCATGGTCATGCCTTTAACAGCTTTTTGATCTCATACTCATAGGGTGTATTCCGGCAGTTTTTCAGTGCGGAGGTCAAATAGGTTTTGCTTAATTTTTTATTACAGAGATACGTATACTGCAGACCAAGCAGATATTCAAAAATACCGATTCGTACACGCTTTGCATCATTGGTAAAGGCGTCCGGCATTTTCTTCATCGGTTCCAGCCGCTCTCTGATTTCCTCTATATACTCACTCTTTTTCAGTGCGAGAATACTGTACATCATTTCCATCGTATGAAGCTCTGCAGTATTTTTATCAGCCTTTCGACAGATATGCAGCATGCTTTCTGCTTTCTTAAACTTCTGATTTTCCATATAGAAATAAAATCCCTGTCTGGCAGCGGCTGCCTTTTGCTGATCCCTCATTTTCATTTTACTGAAAATAGTATCGAGCTGTGCCTCAATTTTCCTTTTATCACACTGCATGAAATAGGAATTTAACCGCATGTACTCCCGATTGTAGGGCTTGAAGGAAAATGTACAGGCGAATCCGTCCAGCAGCTTTTCAAATCGTTCATAATCTCTTTCTGACAGATATCCTGTCAATTTTTTATATACGATTCGTTTCATTATCTGCGGAATAATCAGCAGTATGATAAGAACAGCAGCGGTAATCAGAAATGTAAATGTCATATGATGCTCCTCCTATAATATATGCGATTTCAGATTTTCTTCACATATCCGTTTGAAATCATCGTAATCCTTAACAGACAGTATTTCCTGTTTGAATTCATTATTGAACAGTAAGGGAGAAAGATAATCCCAGGCACGAAAGGCTTCCAGATTATTTTTCTGAATACATACCAGAAAAATAAGATTCACATGATTCCCTTCAGTATCCCAGACAGCCGGCTTTTTGAGGATGATTTCGCCGATAAAGGAATCATCCGTCAGCAGATGCATGGGATGAAGGATTGCGATTCCATTGCCGAAGTAGGTGGAACCAAATTCCTCCCGCAGTTCGATTTCCTCAGCGAGATTGTCCAGCTTATACAAGTCAGATGCCGCATGGACAAGACACGTTTGAATTTCTTCCTTTTCTGTGAAATCTTTTACAAAAAACAGCTTGGGATCAAACAGCTTCATGATATCCTCAACATTTTTAAAGCCTTCTATACGTACCTTGATTTTCTCCAGCTCATTGGAATCGGGAAAGAATGCAATTTTTGTCGCCAGTCCGGATTCAGTCGCCCTGTTATCCTCGGTTGAGAAGAACAAATCGTATGCATCCAAATCGAGATCATCCAATTCATTCGAGGAAACGAAGGTGATGGATACGATATATTTCTGAAATTTATCATACAGAAACTGTTCCAGAAGGAAATATTCAGAACGCTTCAGATTCGTTATGATACATACTCGTTTGTTGCCCTTTAAGACAGAATACTCATTGATGCTTTTATTGAAATAGATGGCAAGAAAGGCAGTTTCGCTTTCTTTGATTTTACATGTATAGCGCTCTGATAACAGGTAGGAGAAATATGTGGCAATATCAAATGCATAGGGAAAGCTCTGCTTGATATAATCCAGCATTTCATTCTTGATCTGTACATTGTTGCGTGCTCTGGATATCAGGGGAACACAATGCAAAGCCAGTGAAATTCGCAGGTTTACATCATGTGTGAAATCCGTCGGATAGGATTCATGTATTCTCTGCAGTGCATGCAGAATAAATGTATTCAGATCCTCTGATATATAATCAGTATTGCTGAAATTACTGTGATTGTTAATATACATTGCCAGAAAATTGATTTCTGTCTGTGGTACACGGATCAGATATTTTGTTTCAATCCGCTCAAAGATATTCCCTGCGATTTTAATTTCCGTGTCATAGGTACCCTCGCCGTCAATATCCTCATCATTCAGATAAAAGAAGTTGGTGATTCTCCGTATGGATATATTCAGCCAGATAATAATATTCTGAAACTCAACATCGGAAATCGGATACTGTTTCTCCAGCAGCTCCTTCATCAAAGTCTTTCTTATGAATTCCACATGAACAGCCTCCGTATCGGATATCAGCTTGCTTGGTATCATGGGATGGTATGCATAGCTGACATCCATCAGACAGATGCGCTTATCCCGTTCCAGCCCGTCAATCCATATATATCCCTTTGTCTGAATCAGACGTAAGGAGAATTTGGACAATGTTTTTTCCAGCTCTTTTAAATCACTGGTCAGTGTGGATTTTGACACATAGATATAATCTGCACATTTTGTCAGGGAAATGCTTTTTCTCTGGCTCAGCAGAAAGTTTAACAGCTTATAAATACGATCATCTCTGTAATTGATATTGTATTCATCCGACTGCATTTTCAAATCATTGAGATAGTGAGCAAAACGCTCTCGGTCCAGAATCTTAATTCTGGTACCGAAGGGTACTCTGGAATCAATTATGAATATATCAGATAAAGAAGCAGTGTCCTCTTTTATTGCCTTGATATCATTTTGGATGGTACGCAGACTGATGTTAAATTTATCCGAAAAATAGTTTGCTTTATAGTATTCACCAACTTTTTCGCAAAGCTCTAAAAAAATACTGGATTGTCTTTTTGTTAGCATTCTTATCACTATGAAACCCAAACTGTCTAAAGGATTTCACTTCTCCTTTCCTTGTGTATTCAAAACAAATTGAAACATAGTCCCCACCCTATGCAAGCAAGTACATCATACCGTATTATCAATTACGAAAAAAATTGTCTTTTGCGTAATTGATACGCAAGAATACCCTGTGGATGACTTCATAATTACTCCGCAATTATCCGAAACCTACGCATTTGAATTTATTTATAATGGAATTGTAAGACAGACGGTAAGGCTTTTTGAATTATAAAAAATGCCTGCCGAGAAAAAGGAGGAAATATGAAAGCTTGTGTGTTAGAGAAACCGTATGATGTTCGTATCAAAGAACTTCCCATTCCTGAACCAAAAGACGATGAAGTGTTACTGAGAGTTACTGTCGCTGGAATTTGTACAAATGATGTCCGGGATTACAAAGGCTCCAGATATACGTATCCGCGTATTGGCGGGCATGAATATGCCGGGGTGATTGAAAAGCTTGGAAAAGATGTTGATAACGGAATATTCCATATTGGTCAAAAAGTGGTGAATTACATTATAGACGAATGCGGTGTCTGCTACAACTGTAAGCACGAACATGAAAATATCTGTGATTCAGCGGAAAGCGGAAAAACCTTTTATAACGAAGGAGGTATTTCCGGATACTTCGGATTTGCCGAATACATTGCGGTAAAAGCACGTCATCTGCATATGGTACCAAATGATACGCCGGATGAACTGGCAGCATTTACAGAACCGCTTGCCTGTGTGATCAACAGCATCAATAAAACCGGAATACGCATGGGGGATGATGTTGTGATTATCGGTGGCGGAGTCATGGGACTGCTTCATGTTCTGTGTGCAAAGCGGCAGGGTGCAAGCGTCATTGTCAGCGAGACAAGTGCAGATCGTCGAAAGCTTGCACTTGAACTTGGGGCAGATGCAGTGATTGACCCTGTGGAAAGTGATCCTGTGGAGAAGATAAAGCAGATGACAAACGGACGTGGTGCAAATGTTGTATACAATACTACAGCAATACCCGCAGTAGCCAAACAGGCAATAAATATGTGTGCCAAGAGCGGTCTTGTTAACATGTTCAGCTCGAATCATCCCAATGAACCGATTCTTGTGGATGCGGGGCGTCTGCATTCTCAGGAAATCCGGATTACCGGTACGGTCAGTCCGACGGTACGCTCCTTTGCACAGGCGGTAGACTGCATTGCCAAAGGAATCATAGATGTAAAACCGCTGATTGAAAAGGTGTATGACTATACTGACATTAAGGAAGCGCTGGAAGCTGCCATGCGTCCGGAAACCTTTAAGGTATTAGTGAAATTTTCAGAATAAGGGAGGAACGAATATGAAAATTGTAAATGGTTTTGATCTGCTAGCATACGCAAAGGAAAAAAAGCTTCTTCTGCCGGCATTCAACACGACGAATCTGGAAATGACAAAGGCGATTATAAAGGGATTGAATGCTGTTCACCTCCCGGGTATGGTACAGATATCCTCTAACAACCTGCATTTATCAAATCCGGAAGTGATTGCTTATATGATGAGAGAGTTTTTAAAGGGGACAGATACACCAGTCGGGCTGCATCTGGATCATGGAAAAAGCTTTGATGATGTTAAGGCATGTGTGGATGCGGGCTTTACCTCCATCATGGTGGATGCCTCCCATCTGAATTTCGAAGAAAATATAAAAGAGGTACAGAAAACAGTGGAATACTGTCATTTCTATCATGTTCCGGTGGAGGCAGAGCTGGGAGCTATCATGGGAAAAGAGGATGATGATGTAAATGAGGCAGACTGTAAAACGGATCCTGCACTGGTAAAAGAATTTGTGGAGCGCTCCGGGTGTGATATTCTGGCCGTTTCCATCGGAAATGTACATGGTCTTGATGCTGTGGCGAAGATTGATCTTGCACTGCTGAAAAGGATCGCGGAAGTATCACCTGTTCCACTTGTGCTGCATGGAGGCTCCGGTATTCCGTTTGATCAGGTAAAACAGATGCGTAACTATAACATGATCAAGGTGAATTACGGTTCGGATCTGCGCAGGGCATTCATTCAGACATTTGGAGAGGCTTATGAAAAGAATCATAACGAAGCTAATCTGTATGGTCTCAGTGCAAAGGCAGTGGAGAATGTCAGCAAAACAGCCGCTGATCTCGTTTTGATCATCAACGGGCTGAAGGAATCATAGGAAGGGATTGATTCTGTGTATTATATAGGACTTGATATAGGTACATCCGCATTAAAAACTACACTGATGGATGCCCGTCGGTCAATCGTATACGAAAACAGCTATGGTTATACAATCCTGCAGCCGCAGGAGGGCTGGCGGGAAATTGATCCAGACGTATGGATGCAGGCTGTAATGAAGGGACTGCATGATATCTTTGCCAGATGTAATCCGCAGGAGGTTTCCGTAATCGGTGTTACGGGACAGATGCATACGACTGTATTTCTGGATAAAAACGGAGAAGCTGTGCGCAATGCCATCATGTGGACAGATTTACGAACGGCCGGTATGGTTGAGGAACTGCGTACGGAATGCTCACAAAGGGAGGAAACACGCCATATCGCTGAAATATTGTCACCGGGAAGTCCGGCAGTGAATACACTCTGGATCAAAGAGCATGAGCCGCAAAGCTTTGCGCGTATTCATAAAATCATGACACCGTATGCATATATCGTATATAAATTAACGGGGCAGTACAGTATGGATTACTGTGAAGCATCCACAAGCTCATTATATGATATTGCCACAAAGAAATGGTCAGTGTATATGCTGGATAGGCTTGGTATTGAAGAAAGCTGTCTGGGACCGCTGTATGCCAGCTGCGATGTGGTTGGGACACTTCAACAGACACTCTGTGAACAGCTGAAGGTGAATCATGACATCCGTGTCATTGCCGGAACGGGAGATAATCCGGCAAATGCAGTGGCTATGGGGATACTGAACCGGAAGGAACCGGTTATTTCGCTGGGAACATCCGGAGTTGTAATTATGCCGAAAAGGGATATGGACTTCGAAGGAAAAGGTAAGAATGTTCTATTCAATGCGGATCATACACAGTTTGTCAATATCGTACAGGGAACGGTTCGTTCAGCAGGGGGAACTCATAAATGGTGGGTGGAAAATATCGTGAAGACAGATGATATGGCTGTGGATCAGCAGCTTATTTCATCTGATCGCTTCGGAAAGAACAGTGTATTGTTTTTCCCGCACATCACAGGGGATAAACTTATGTATCATGATCTTTGCGTAAGGGGAGCATTTGTCGGGCTGAGTTTTGAAACAAGGCGGGAGGATATGACACAGGCTGTTTTCGAGGGGGTAAGCTACGCTATCCGTGAGGTTCTTGAAAGTATGAAGCTTGCACAATGGCCTTCCCGCATACAAATCAATGGCGGGGGTACAAGAAGTCCTGTCTGGATGCAGATTATGGCGAATATTCTCCATACAGAGCTAAAGGTCGTTACCGAAAGTGCAACCCCGGGATATGGAGCGGCACTTCTGGCTGCGCTGGCAGACGGTGTATCGGAAAAGGAAGCCTGTATCGGACAGGGGAAGGTGTATGCTGCGGAAAAAGTACTCACTGACGCATACGATCGGCAATATAAAAAATATAAGCGTATGTACAGTGCACTGAAGAATATTATGCAGGAGTGAATTAAAAAATTATAAAATTGCATAATCAATATGAACTCCGTAAAAAAATCGGTTACGTAATGATTACGCATAACATAATAAAAAACGTTGCAGGAAATAGTATAGAATATAACTAGATGGTGGAACCGCTTCCAGAGCAGTGCTTTCACCTGTTGGAAATGAGTAGAGAAAGGAGGGTATTATGAAGGTTATCTTAGTATCTCATGGTTCTTTTTCCAAGGGATTATTTGAGACAATGGAAATGGTATTAGGCGAACAGCAGAATCTGTCATATGTCGGTCTGTATCCTCATCAGGGAGTGGATATCCTGAAAGAAAATATTGAGAAGGAATTTACAAAAGCAGATGAGGGAGAAGAAATTCTGGTGCTTACCGATTTGTTCTACGGAAGTCCGTTCAATGCGGTTGTACAGCTGATGAACACATATGATGTATACCATTTAACAGGAATCAATGTTCCCCTGCTAATGGAAATCCTACTGATGAGAGGAAACGGAAAAAGCGCTGCGGAAATATGTGACGAGGCTATGAAGCTGGCAGGCAGTACCGTACAGGATGTAAAAAAATACTTAGCAGACATGCTTGATAATGAGGAGGATGAAAAATGCGAAACATCGTTTTAGCACGTGTGGATGATCGTTTGATTCATGGTGAGGTCGTAACAGCCTGGACACCGAGTCTGAGTGCAAACAGAATTGTCATTGTAGACGATACTGTTGCTGCGGATAAATTCAACAAACGGGTACTGATGGCTCTGGCACCACAAGGGACCAAGGTTGCCGTATTATCTGTTGAAGGTGCAACTAAGGCACTTCAGAAGCCGGATCCGGGAAATGAACGCGTTATCGTTCTGACAAAAACACCGATCGTTTTTGAACAGCTGCTGGATGGCGGCGTGGAAATCAAAGAGGTATGCCTTGGCGGTATGGGTATCCGAGGAGACCGCAAGCCGTTCATCAACAATGTTTCTGCGAGTCCGGATGAGGTGGATTCCATTCGCCGCATTAAAAACGAGAAGGGTGTAAATGTATATTATCAGTTAGTACCTGAGCAGAAGGTAGTCGATATATCAAACCTGTTATAAGACAGATTCTGCTGGACATAAAAACTAACAGAGAGGAGAGAAATTTATGTCAATAGTACAAGCGATTCTATTGGGGGTCCTGTATTGGATTGGTGAAGCAAACCTGCCGTTTGTCGGATTATGGACGGTACAAAGACCGCTGGTCTGCGGATGGATTGCGGGCATCATCCTTGGGGACGCATTAACGGGAGCTATGGTTGGAGCATCCATCAACCTCGTTTATTTAGGATTCATTTCAGCCGGAGGGTCCATGCCTGCCGATATGGCACTGGCAGGAACACTGGGGGCTGCATTTGCCATAACCGGTAATCTGGATGCCGATACAGCTCTTGCACTGGCTGTTCCAATCGGTCTTCTGGGTACACTGGTATGGTATTGCCGTATGACCTTTGACTCCATCTTCGTTCACATCGGTGACAGATTTGTTGAAAAAGAACAATACAATAAAATCTGGATTGCCAACGTACTGCTGCCGCAGATCATGGCTGCGGTTATCTGTATTGTTCCTTGCTCTCTGGCTGCATATTTCGGAGCCACCTATATTCAGGGCTTCATCACGATGCTTGCCGGAACACCTTTGAAAATTTTCCAGATCATCGGCGGTCCGATGCCTGCCTTGGGTATCGCAATCACACTGCAGTATATCTTTAAAGGGGAAAGCCGTGTATTTCTGTTCATCGGATTTGTTGTCGCTGTTTATTCCGGACTTGCACTGCTGCCGCTTGGTGTATTGTCCTTATTATGCGCATTGGTTTATGTACAGGTTCGCTACAGAGAGGGCAGCGGAAAAGGTAACATCGCTGAAGAATCTGAGTTAGAGGAGGATTTCTAAAATGGCAGAACAAAAAGCAAGACACGTTATTCCTAAGAAACACTTATACCGTGCAGCCTTTAACTGGGAAACCTGGGTTCAGTGCTGCTATAACTATGAACGAATGATGGGTATGGCCTGCGGGCACACCTTTGTACCTGTGATTGATGATTTATATAAGGATGATCCGGACGGAGCCGCAAAACGGAAAGAGGTCATGGAGCGTGAAATGGAATTCTTCAATGTCCATATCGAATTCGGTTCCTGTATTCTGGGTATGGCAATCGCACTGGAGGAACAGAAATCACTGGGAGAACCGATTCCGGGTGAATTTATCACATCCTTAAAAACATCCCTGATGGGACCTCTGGCAGGTATTGGAGATACGATTTATCAGGGGGTACTGATTCCGATCCTTCTGGCAATCTGTATTGATATCACGCTGACCGGTACCGTCTGGGGGGCAATCGTATATCTGATTCTGATGCTTGCCATCAGTTATATCTTCAGCTTCGCAAACTTCTTCTTCGGTTACCAGCAGGGCTCCGAGGCTATCATGGATTTTCTGGAAAAGGGTCTGCTCGACAAGCTGCTGCTGGGAGCACAGGTCATGGGCTGTATGGTTATGGGTGGCCTGATTGCCAATTATGTAAAAGTTTCCTGCGGTCTGGAGCTTGTCACATCGGGGTCAAAATTCAATGTGCAAACGCAGCTGTTTGATGCTGTCATGCCGGGCATTCTGCCATTTGGATTCACGATGTTAGTTTACTGGCTGATGAAGAAAAGATGGACTTCCATCAAGATTATTATTCTGATTGTAATCATCGGTATCATTGGCGGATTAACTGGAATCTTAGCTTAGCAACCAACATGAAAGGGACCAGTTCTTGTTTACTGGTCCCTGCTTTTATAAAAAGCAGACAGGAATTGTTTCTGTGTGCGATATGTAACTTTATAATCGGTAAGCGAAAATAGGAGGACTGACAATTATGAAAGCCTGTGTATTAGAAGGACCTAAAAATTATCAAATCAAGGACATACCGGTACCGGAAATGAAAGAGGATGAGGTACTGGTTCGTGTTTTGACATCCGGAATCTGCGTAAATGATGTCAGAGATTATCAGGGCTGTAAATGGTCATATCCGCGTATTGGCGGACATGAATACAGTGCGGTAATAGAACATATAGGAACAGGTGTGGATCCCAATCTGTTTCATATAGGTGATAAGGTTATCAACTATATTATTGATGATTGCGGGGTCTGTCCGGACTGTAAGCATCATCATGAAAATATATGCAGTAATTTCACAAAGGGAACTGCTTATTTTAATGAAAACGGCTTTTCGGGCTTTTATGGCTTTTCAGAATATGCAGTGGTAAAGGCACGCCATCTGTATGTGTATCCTAAGGAAACACCGGATGATGAAGCCGCATTCACAGAACCGCTGGCATGTGTTATTAACAGTATCAATCGTTCCCATATCAAAATGGGAGATGATGTTGTCGTTATCGGAGGCGGTGTTATGGGACTGCTGCATGTACTGTGTGCGAAGCGACAGGGGGCACGCGTTATCTTGAGTGAAACGGACGCAAAGCGGCGCGCATTTGGATTGAAGCTGGGTGCTGATAATGTAATTGATCCGCTGGAATCCGATCCTGTTGAGCAGGTTAAAAAGCTGACAAACGGCCGAGGGGCAAATGTTGTTGAGAATACGACAGCAATCCCTTCCGTAGCAGCACAGGCAATTCAGATGACTGCAAAAAGCGGGTTGTGCAATATGTTCAGCTCCATTCATCCCAACGAGCCGATTCTTGTGGATGCGGGACGTCTTCACTCTCAGGAGATTGTGGTAACCGGTACCCAGAATGGAACCATTGAGACCTTTGCACAGGCAATTGATTGTATTTCCAAAGGAATCATTGATGTGAAGCCGTTGATTGAGGCTGTGTACGATTATGAGGATGTTGTGGAAGCAATGGAATGTGCAAGCCGTCCGGATACCTATAAAGTTATGCTGCGTTTCTCAAAATAATAGCGTCAAACACCCTGAGAATATCTCTTTTACAGACCGTAGGAATGCGTATTGTATAAGCTTGATGAAAAAGCAGCTGAATCATAAAGGAGGAGAAAATTTATGTTAGCAAATCTGAATGAGGTATGGAAGCTTGCCGATGAGAAGAAAATCGCCATCGGTGCTTTCAATATCGTGAATTTTGAAAATATACTGGCTGTACTGGATACAGCAGAGAAACTGAATATGCCGGTAATTCTTGCGTTTGCACAGACGCATGAGGAGAATAATGTCATGAATCTGGATACGATCGGACCTGTTATGGTACTGATGGCACAGCGCGCAAAGGTGCCTGTGGTCGTTCATCTGGATCATGGTGTAAATCTGGATTACATTGAAAAATCTCTGAAAATGGGATTCACCTCTGTCATGTTTGACGGTTCCGCACTGACCTATGAAGAGAATATCAGGCAGACAAAGGAAGCTGTTGCCTTAGCTCGTAAATATGGAGTGTCCATAGAGGCTGAAATCGGTAAAATGGCAGGGATCACCTTAAATAATGAAGGTGTTACAGAAAACCGTGCATCAGATCGCAGGAATTACACAGATCCTGCAGAGGCGAAGGATTTTGTCGAGACGACGGGAGTGGACTGTCTGGCATGTTCATTCGGAACGGTGCACGGCGAATATTTTTCAGAGCCGAAGCTTGACTTTGAACTGGTAAAGGAATTAAAGGAGGCAGCTGGTGTGCCCATTGTCATGCATGGAGGAAGCGGTGTAAGTCATGCGGATTACAAGAAGGTTATCGCAAACGGTGTTCGTAAAATCAATTACTTTACGTATATGGACAAAGCAGGAGGAGAAGGCGTAAATGCTGCATCTCCCGTGAAATATTTTCATGATGCCGCTAAAGCAGGACAGGATGCTATGCAGAAGGATATAGAGTCTACAATGCGCTGTTTTGTGAATATGGATTAGGGTGATCTTATGAAAATGAAGGTAGCAACATTTGAAATCAATGATTACCTTGGTCATGCGTTTACATGTGATTGCGGAAAGCAGCATACCACCCGTCTGGAGCATGTCCGTGTTTGTGATCATGTGAAGGAGGATATCCTGAAGTATTTGCAGGAGCATGCATATCATACAGTCTATATGATTGAGGACGAAAATACCTGCCGTGTATATGGGGAAGAGCTTGAGGCTTATTTAAACGCTAATGGAATCGCCAGCGATCGTGTCATCCTTGAAGCGGATGTTGTTCCGAATGAAGCCTCTGTATTTCGTATTCTGGTGAATATGAAGCGTCAATATGATTACATTTTAGGCGTCGGATCCGGAACTTTAAACGACTTGTGCAAATTCATTTCCTATAAGCTTTCACTGAACTATGGAATTGCGGCAACCGCTCCGAGTATGGACGGCTTTGCTTCTGTTGGCGCCGCACTGATTACTGATAATCTTAAAACAACCTATGACTGTCATGTGCCGACTGCAATTTTTGGTGATCTGGATGTACTGGCAAATGCACCGCTGGATATGATTAAGGCAGGTCTTGGAGATATTGTAGGAAAGTATAACTGTCTGGTTGACTGGAAAATTGCACATATGATCAACGGGGAATATTACTGTCAGACAATTGTTGATATGGTTTATAAATCTATCAAGGAGGTTGTAGCGCACGCAGATGGAGTAATGACACGCGATAAAGCGGCGGTTAAGGCAATTACAGAGGCATTGATTGAAACCGGTATGGCTATGGGATTCGTCGGCAATTCACGTCCGGCATCCGGCAGTGAGCATCATGTTTCGCATTACTGGGAAATGAAATTTTTATTTGCTCATCATGCACCGGTATTCCATGGAACTAAGGTGGGGCTGGCAACACCGGGAGTAATCGCCATGTGGAAGAAGCTTGCCCGGGACGGTATCGATTTTGCGGCATGTAGGAAGCGTGTAAAGGCATTTGATAAAGCTGCATGGGAAGCAATGGTGCTTGACCGCTTTGAAGCAGCCGCACCCGGAGTTCTTGCTTTGGAGGAAAAAGCCGGTAAGAATGATATAGAAGCAGCTTTGAAACGTATTGATATCATGGAAGAAAAATGGCCGGATATTCAGGCAGTCATTGAACAGGAGCTGCCGCAGCCGGAAGAGGTGACAGCGATTCTGAAATCGGTGGAGGCACCATATCGTCCAATGCAGGTTGTTATTGATGAAGCAATGACTAGGGATGGTGTGATACTGGCAAAGGAAGTACGTGTGCGTTACGGTCTTTTACAGCTGCTGTGGGACCTTGGGCTGCTGGAAGATTATAGTACCGCGTATGTAGCGTATTATCGGAATAATTAGAGGCAAGGGGAGTTATATGATAACAGATAAAAAAATGATTCAGAAGAAGATGGAAGCAATCCGCGTCTTTATTCTGGATATGGATGGAACGATCTATCTGGGGAAGAATTTATTTCCATACACACATGATTTTCTCAATACGGTGAAGGCTACCGAAAGAGAGTATTATTTCTTTACCAACAATTCCTCCAGAGATTTAGCTGCGTATATAGATAAGCTGCATGGTATGGGAATTGATATCGATAAAAAACAGATGATGGTATCAACCCATGTAATTCTTCGCTGGTTAAAAAAACATCATGACGGCATGCGTGTGTATGTGGTAGGGACACCTGCATTGCGCAAAGAGTTTGAAGCTCACGGCTGGATACTGGATGAAGAAAAACCGGATATCGTGATTCTGGGCTTTGATACAACACTGACCTATGAAAAACTCTCCAAGGCATGCACCTTTATCAGAGAAGGCGCATTGTATTACGGAATCAATCCGGATTTAAACTGTCCAATGGAGCATGATACCTTTATTCCTGATTGCGGAAGTATGGCAAAGCTGATAGAAGCAAGTACCGGAAAATATCCTGAGTTCTTCGGAAAACCAAGTGGGAAGACACTGGACTATATCGTCGAGGAAACCGGATGTTCACCCGATCAGATTGCTATTATCGGTGATCGTCTGTATACGGATATCAAGGTAGCGGATGGCAGTGAGGTTACCAGTATTCTTGTATTGAGTGGAGAAACAAAGACTGAGGACATTGATACAAGTGATGTAAAGCCGGATATCGTTATTGAACATATCGGAGAGCTGGCAAAGCTGCTGTAGGAATATCTTAAATAGTAATAAAGAGTAAAGCACAGAAATGTAAAATGAAAAAGGCTTTGCTCTTTTTTTATGGACTTTCTCACTTTAGGGTGTATGCAAAAGGAAGAATTCGACTTTTATTGATAAATATATCAGTGTTGAATTCTCCCTGTTTTAAGTCCCCCGTAATCGAGATAGAACCTTTTTTATAAATATCTGTTTCTTTGATTGATTATCTTTGATATAGAAGTATAATAAAGTCGTGAGTAAAGTCGTGAGAAGCTAACAAAACATCAATACCTTATGAGATAAGTTAGATTTTTTTCAATAAGCACAGGCATAATCCTGAACTATGTCCGGATGAGGTTGAAACACTGTTTGTGACAGAATAAGATAGAAAGAAGATGCCAGTATGATACGATACCAAGGGAACAAAGTAAAAAAGTATTTTTATTTTCTGTTAGTAATTCTTTTTACAGCTAATGTATTCGGTTGTACAAAACAGATAGGCAATGACTCCGTAACAGACAGGAAAATACAGGAAGATGGCAAGGAATCGATTTATAAACGGCTTTATCATATAGGTGAAGCGCTATGTAAATATGTACCAAAGGAATACAGCTATTTTTATAACGGGGAAGGCACAATTCGCATGCAGACCTTTCAAATGCACAAAAAAATACTGACGGGATTTGATGATTCCGGTTCTGCACATCCAACATATGCGAATGAAACCTATGCATGGGAGTATACAAAGAATAGTCTGAAAACAGCTGCTCTATTTGCAAATTACGACTATGTAACATGTGATGCCAATCAGCGGTAAAAACGGATGCAAATGGTAAAAGAACTGTGATATATCAGGGAAACGGCTATGGTAACATCTGGATTGTGAATGAGCGTATGTATCTGTATCGAAATAACAGCAAAGAGAATAAGGAACGGGAACTGTTTTCATTAAATATGCAGGGAAAAGACGAGCACGCCTATGGTGACTACGAAGTACATGCAGTGTATGATAAATATCTTGTTCTCACCAACAGTGAAGAAACTGAAATTCATGTTATGGATACAGAAACTGAGGATATACAGCTGCTGGAGGCGGACGCACAATATTTATATACAGATGATGATACCGTTTATTTCACAGAGCATCCGAAGGATACAGACGAGCATATAGTGCTTGCAAGCGTAAAACTTGATGCTACAGAGCGTTGCAGACTGGCAGATGTAAGGAAAGAAGATGTAAACCAGATAATACAGACAAGTGCAAATTTATATATTAACTGTGTACAGGCTGTACAGGATACGGTTTATTTCTCCTGCGGGACATATGGAGGCTCAGCGTCTGTATATCAGGGCGGCGTGCTTGCCAAGGTAAAAAAAGATGGTTCAAATTTCAAGGTCTTGGGGGAAGCTCCCATTAACTTTACGGTATATGAAACCGGGGAAATCATGAAGTATGGAAGAATAAATCAGCCCTTTCAGGATGATAACGGGAATATCTGGATTTATAGAAACAATGCCAGAGAGAAGCTAATCGTCAATGGTGAGGACTATAACAGGCGTTCTACTGTAGATGAATATGTTGATATCCGCAATGTAGATGTGCAAAAAGATGTCGTTTATTTCAGCGTGAATTACAGTGTACCCGATAAATCTGTATCCATAGGGTGGAGAACAGGATACAGGCTGCAGTCCTCTGTTTACTACAGAAAGAATTTAAAAACAGGGATATCAGAAAAGCTGTATGAGCTTCAATTTTAAGGGTGGATTTTGTTGAAGTAGTAAGAGAAAGGAGATTTTCATGGCAGATAAAAAATTAAAGCGGCCTGATTTTATATTACAAAAGGATTTTTTTGTAAAGAATGATGCGAACGAGCAGGAAACAGGTCCAAAAAAAACAAAAGCAGAAGAGTTCAAAAAGAAATCAAGAGACGGAAGCAAGCTGTAAGGAAAATAATAAAATATAAAGCAGAACATCACAGCGCATATATGCTGCATTTTGACTGATCTTTTCAAGCAGGTATATAAAAAAACAGCATTCATACAGACGCACATATCCGAATGAATACAAGCAAAAAGCGAGCCTGTACGAAAACAGGCTTTTTAGGATGTAATTCTCTGCTTTTTTGGTATAATATAGAAAGCGAAACTGAGGTGATTGCATGAAATTAATTGTAGGACTGGGAAATCCCGGTAAGGAATATGAAATGACGCGTCATAACTCCGGCTTCTGCGTACTGGATGCCATTGCAGAGGAATGCCGTGTTGATATTACACAGAAAAAGTTTAAGGCACTGATTGCAAATACGAGAATCAGTGGTGAGGCGGTTGTTTTAATGAAGCCGCAGACCTTTATGAATCTATCGGGGGAAGCGGTTCGTGCAGCTATGGATTTTTATAAGCTGTCAGCACAGGATTTGCTTGTGATCTATGATGATCTTGATTTGCCGGTAGGAAAAATACGTCTGCGAGCACAGGGAAGTGCCGGCGGACAAAATGGAATGAAAAATATCATCCGCCATATCGGAACACAGGAATTTGACAGAATTCGTGTCGGTATAGGCAAGGACGCACGTATTCCGGTAATTGACTGGGTGCTCGGCAGAATACGCAGGGAAGAACTGGAAGATTACAGACAGGCAGTTGAACTGGCCAGAGATGCAGCTATTTACAGCTGTTCTCATTCCTTTATGGATACCATGAGCCACTTCAACAGGAAATAGGGAAATACATATGGATATTCTATTGAAGGAGCTTCAGCAGAATGAAGCGGTTTTGAGTATTCAGAAAAAAGAGAGTGTTCTGGGTAATCTTTCGTATATGGAGGAGGCTCTTCTACTTGCGGCAGATTATCGCCAAAAACCGCAGAAGCTGTTGATTATCAAGAATAACGCCTATACAGCACAGAAGCTTTACGAGCGCCTGCAGGCCCTCCTTGGGGATGAAGTGCTGCTTTTCTCATTGGAGGAATCACTACGCGTAGAAGCAATCGCAGCTTCACCGGAAAACAAAGCGATACAGATGGAGGCAATGGCAAAGCTGCAGCAGCAGGATGCTTTTGTGGCGGTTTTAAATACAGCTGCAGCCATTCGCTTTCTACCCTCTCCTGAGGTATTCAAAAATCACTGTATTACGTTAAAGCAGGATCAGGAAATTGAATATGAGGATTTGAAGCAGCTTCTCTTTGAAGCAGGCTATACGCATGTCAGCCGTGTTGATCAGCCACTGTGCTATGCGGCACGCGGTGGAATCATTGATGTGTATTCCATGAATTATGACCATCCGCTGCGTATAGAGTTTTTCGATAATATCGTGGAAAGCATCCGCTTCTTTGATATTGCGACACAGCGGACAATTGAAATCGTACAGGAAGCCATGATTATCCCGGCCAGTGATCTGCTGTTTACAGATGCACAGGTTGCCGAACTGGTGGAGCAGGCGAATAAGGCGCTGAAAAATCAGCTGTCTCAGCACGATACCGCTATGCAGAAGCTGCTGCAGGAGCATGTGAATGAAGATCTGGATCTCATCAGCAATCACATGATGGAAAGCCGGTTCTATAAATATTATGCCTTTTTGAAAAACAGAAGCACGGTCTTTGATTATGCCCCGGACGCACAGATTATTCTGTCCAGCACAGAGGAAGTGCAGGACAGCGTCAAGCATATGCACGAGGAAATGGTTTCCTATCTTCAGGAGCTTTTTCAGGAGGGAATCAGTCTGCACAGCTTTGATGTGTTCACAGATTTGTACAGCTCCATCAAAAAGCACAGCTATATGGAATTTCATCAGTTTGTCGATTATAAAAAACCGATAACCTCACAGATCATGACCATGTCACTGGGAGATATCAATCTGGAGCGTACCATGCAGGAGGTACAGCATCAGGCAAGAGAACGAAGGGTTCTGCTCTGCTTGAACCAAAAGGAGCAGGAACAGGTGAAAGGGCTGCTGGAGGAAGCAAATATATCCTGGCGCAATGTAACGTCCACGGATACGCTGGAACCGGGAATCCAGTTTCTGAATGCCAGTCTTCCCGAAGGCTTTACCTGCCTGAAGGAACAAATCTGTGTCTATACCGGAAAGGAACTGTTTCACAGTATCAAAAAAGCAGCCCGCTACAGCAATAAATTCAAAGAGGCGGAGGTTCTGCATGATTATCAGGAGCTGAATGTCGGAGATTATGTAGTACACAACCAGCATGGTATCGGTAAATATCTTGGGATTGTGAATAAGAAAATAGATGGTGTACATAAGGATTTTCTGCATATCGCCTATAAGGGAGATGATGTTCTGCTTGTACCGCTTGAACAGTTTAAGCTTATCCGGAAATTTGTATCCAAGGAAGGTGCAAGTCCGAAACTGAATAAGCTGGGCAGCGGAGAATGGGAGAAGACAAAGAAAAAGGTCAGCGCAAAGATTGCAGAGCTGGCGGATCGTCTGGTGAAGCTGTATGCATCCAGAGATGAGAATATCGGACATGCATTCGCAAAGGACACCCCTTTGCAGAAGCAGTTTGAAGAGGATTTTGAATATGAGCTGACCCCGGATCAGGCAAGAGCGGTACAGGAAATCAAGCAGGACATGGAATCTGCGAAGCCGATGGATCGTCTGCTATGCGGAGATGTAGGCTTTGGTAAGACAGAGGTTGCGGCCCGTGCGGCATTTAAGGCAGTTGCGGATGGCCGGCAGGTGGCATTCCTGTGTCCGACGACGATCTTATCCCTTCAGCATTATAAAACCTTTATGAAGAGGTTCCGCAATTTTCCTGTGAATATTGCCGTTGTAAATCGGTTTATCAAGCCCTCGGATCAAAAGCATATCATCCATGATCTGAAGGAAGGAAACGTGGATATCCTGATAGGAACACACCGTCTGCTTTCCAAGGATATCGTATTTAAGGATTTGGGACTGCTTGTCATTGACGAGGAACAGCGCTTTGGTGTGGAGCATAAGGAAAAAATCAAGGAGCTGAAAAACAGTGTGGATGTCTTATCGTTAAGTGCAACACCGATTCCGCGTACCCTGCAGATGTCGCTGATTGGTATTCGATCCCTGTCGCAGCTGGAAACCCCGCCGATGAACCGTATGCCGGTACAGACCTATGTCATTGAAAAGAACTTTCAGATGGTGAAGGAAATCATACAGCGTGAGCTTGCCAGAAACGGACAGGTGTTCTATCTGTACAATAATGTAAAGGAAATTTATAATGTGGCCAGAAAGCTTCGGGATGCCATGCCGGAGGTGGAAATCGGTGTTGCGCACGGACAGATGACACGGGAGGATATCGAGGATGTCATGCTGCAGTTTACAGATAATAAATATCAGGTGCTTGTCTGTACGACCATCATTGAAACCGGTATTGATATTCCCAATGCCAACACGATTTTGATTGAAGATGCTGACCACTTCGGATTGAGTCAGCTATATCAGATCAAGGGAAGAGTCGGCAGAAGCGATCGTCTTGCCTATGCGTATCTGATGTATTCCCCGCAAAAGCAATTAAGTGAGATTGCCATGAAGCGCTTAAAATCCATCAAGGAATTCACGCAGCTGGGCAGCGGTTATAAAATTGCCATGCGCGATCTGACCATACGTGGTGCCGGAGATATGCTGGGGCCGCAGCAGGCCGGCTTTATTGATACGGTCGGTATTGATATGTATATCGAAATGCTAAACAGTGCCATCATGGAGAAAAAAGGCATCAAGCCGGAGGTGAAACCGGAAATGACGAAGGCGAATGTCAAGGTTGACGCATACATTCCAAGCAGCTTTGCGACCGAGGATTATGAAAAAATCACATTGTACCAGCGTATGGAGGATATCCATACCAAAAAGGAACTGCTTGCCATGATGGATGAAATCAAGGATAATTACGGAAAGCTGCCGAAGGCTGTACAGCTGTTATTTGAAAAGAAGCGGCTGGATATCTGTATCAATGAGCCGCATGTGGATGCCTTCCGTGAACTGCCAAAGGCGGTTGAGCTGACGTTTACTAGTGCATGGTCAAACAGCATTGACGGTGTTGCATTATTCGAAATGATGACAACCATATCAAAAAATATAACGATACGCTATACGAACGGCAAGATTACCATGAAGCTGCCAAAGCTTAAGGACTGGCTCTATACCGTGATTGAGGTGCTGGAACGCACAGAGCCAATGGGGGAGGAACAAACAGCTTCCTGAAAATAAGGTAGGATATGAACTGTAGAGGTATAGGAATTTTACTATGTACTGCCGCTGTCCTTTGCGGCTGCAGTATGCAGAAGGATCATGCAAAGGAAGAAAATATACGATTGGAAGTTCTTGCGAAAATTGATATGCTGAAAGATACAAACGGTTTACATATTGAAGATAGCCAAAGTATAAGCAGTACACAGCAATACTTTAAAGATGAAATAATAATGGATGAAAAACGCAATCATGATATAGATGCCATACAGATGAATATTGCATTTCATAATAAAGAGCTGAAGCAGTATCAGGTGCGCATCCACCCGGATACCGGTGAATCTGGCAGGATAGATACTGTTTTGCAGTTGAAGAATGACGTGCTGCACGTATATATTGTGAACGTTGACAATACCTATGAGAAAATGCAGGAAACACCTGTGACATCCAAGGATAAAGAAAATTTTCTATCCTCTCTGCATTTTCAGAAATATAGAAAAGAGGCGAAGGATTACTTCCGCTATCAGAAGCAGGAGCAGGATGCAACCACAATATATACAGTAGAGCTGACGAATAATGAGAAGTTCAGTGAGTATATAAATAAACAGATAACAAGCGGGGGGATATCCATTTTGAAGAGCTGAAGCTGTCTTATACAATAGATGGAAAACAATTTTGAAAACAGACATGAATCAGCGCTATCGTACATTTCAGGATATTCAGGAGCAGGAATATAACCGGTTATCGACAGAGATAACATTGCATAAAACACAGCGTATAGCTGCATCAAAGCAATCATCTGAATTTCTAAAGCTGAAGTAAATTGCTGAAAGGCTATAAGAAGATATAGAAGGATACCTGCTTCCATATCCATGCAGACTCTTTCGTGCTACACCTTTAAAAGGGCTGTCGTATCAGGCATTGTACAAATGCGAAAAGTAACTTCCCCATGTTGTGCTTGTTTAGCAATAGGGAAAGATGTAAAATAAGAATGATGGTAATTAGTGAAAAGAAAGGAAACGATTATGTTAAATAAACAGTTTTTTACTTCCGAATCTGTGACGGAAGGACATCCTGATAAAATCTGTGATCAGATCAGTGATGCTGTTCTGGATGCGATTCTGGCACAGGATCCGGATGCGAGAGTTGCCTGTGAAACCTGCTGTACAACCGGTATGGTCATGATCATGGGAGAAATTTCTACCAGCTGTTATGTCGATATCCCAAGCATTGCACGAAATGTAGTTCTGGAAATCGGATATGACAGAGCAAAATACGGCTTTGACGGAACCACCTGTTCGGTTCTGACCTCCATTGATGAGCAGTCCAAGGATATTGCACTCGGTGTTGATCACTCGCTGGAAACCAAAGAGGGTGGGGAGGAAAACAACGGTGCAGGAGATCAGGGAATGATGTTTGGCTACGCCTGTGATGAAACACCGGAATATATGCCGATGCCAATATCCCTTGCACACCGTCTTGCACGCCGTTTGACAGAGGTAAGAAAAGACGGCACACTGGACTATCTTCGTCCGGATGGGAAGACACAGGTAACCGTTGAATATGAGAATGACCGTCCAAAGCGTGTCGATACGATTGTTATCTCCACACAGCATTCCGATACGGTTTCTCTGGACACGATTCGCGAGGATTTAAAGAAGCATGTCATTGATGTGATTGTAGATGCGGATATGATGGATGCTGAAACAAAAGTATACATAAATCCGACAGGACGCTTTGTAATCGGCGGGCCGCAGGGAGACAGCGGTCTGACAGGAAGAAAGATAATTGTCGATACATACGGCGGTATGGCCCGTCATGGCGGAGGAGCTTTCTCCGGAAAGGATCCTACCAAGGTTGACCGCAGTGCGGCATATGCGGCACGCTATGTTGCCAAGAATATTGTTGCGGCAGGTCTTGCACGCAAATGTGAAATACAGCTTGCCTATGCCATCGGTGTGGCACAGCCGGTCAGCGTCCTTGCGGATACCTTTGGAACCGGAGTTCTTCCGGATGAAGAAATCGCAGAAATCGTAAGGAAGGAATTCGATCTGCGTCCTACTGCAATTATCAGGACACTGGAGCTTCGCATGCCGATTTACAGAAATCTGGCAGCCTATGGTCACTTTGGCCGTGATGATCTGCAGGTGAAGTGGGAAAGCACAGAACCGGCTGAACGACTGAAGGCATATGTAAAATAAAAACAGGTAAATAAAAAAACTGTTATGGGATTGCATGAATAGTTCCCATAACAGTTTTTTTTCAGGCTGACAAACAGCTTATTTAATTTCCTGATCCAGATTTTTGAATACGTCTGTATCAAAAAATTCCACAAGCGTGATATCCAGACCGTCACAGATTTTTTTGATCGTGGAAACGGTTGGATTCTTGCTTCTGCCTGATGTGATGTTGCTCAGCGTTGACTGCGTCATTCCGCACATGATACTGAGTTTGTTCAGAGAAATTTTTCTCTCGTCGCACAGATCATGAATCCGCTCACAACATACTTGTCCCATTGTCATGTCAGATCACTCCTATTTCTATTGACAACTACATTCTAAATGTTTTTATGTATAAAAGGTTAATTTAATATAGTTATATTTGTTATAACAATTAGTTTTGTAAAAAAATACCTTCATTTATGATAATTTATATGCAATTTATGTCTGAATTTGAATGAAATTTCAATCAGAGGAAATGTCTTTCCTCTTTGCCGTCAGGTATAAAGCGATTGTCATATGTCCATACTATTGAAAGAAAAGGAGTGTCTATAAATGAAAGCAACAGGAATTGTAAGACGTCTTGACGACCTTGGAAGACTGGTTATACCAAAAGAAATTAGAAAGCAGTACCGCATGAAAGAAGGAGATTCCATTGAATTCTTTATCGATAATGACAGAATTGTAATTCAGAAATTTGATGTCATGTCCAAACACATGGAAGAAATCATGATTATGTGCGATACCCTGCGTGCCATATATCAGAATACTGTATTTTTTGTGAAGGATGAATGTATGGTGAAAACAGATCATAAGATACATGATCATTTTCTTATGATCGCACAAACACATCGTTTGAAGGATTTTGATAATGAGCGTATCTATGAGGACAGTGCACAGCGTTATAAGGGTCTGATTTATCCGGTCACCGCATTTGGAGACTGGTATGGTTCCTTTATTATCGTATTTGATAAGAAGGAGCTGGAAAAGTCCGAGCTTTATGCAGTAGAGGCATTTGTACAACTTTTATCTCGCCAACAGCAGCAATAAATGGTAAACTTATTTGTAGAGGTGAGTATATGCGTCTTGATAAATATCTGAAAACAGCGCGTATTCTGAAACGTCGTACCGTATCAAAGGAGCTGGCGGATCAGGAACGTGTCTATGTAAACGGAAAAATTGCAAAGCCTTCTACAGATGTAAAAGTGGGAGATACCATCAAGGTTATTTTCGGATACCGTGAGCTGACTGTTAATGTAACCATGATACAGAAGCAGGCAAATAAAAATGATGCTTCCCTGATGTTTGAGGTTGTGGAAGAAAAGCTGATTAAGAAAGAAGAAGTAAAAGATATTCTGGCAGAAGACTGAGGCCGGGATATTTTTTGTTTTGTGCTGCTGCTGTTCTATTCCCCGCTCTACAGACATAGATTGTAATGAACTAGAAATAAGGAGGAGTTTGTATGGAAGATAACATTAGCAATCCGCTTCGTTTTGAAACGAACCCATATCATAACGTAATTATTAAGGACCGCAAGGTGATGGAGCTGACCGGCGTCAAACAGATTGACAGCTTTGATTCCAGTGAGTTTTTGCTGGAGACCGCACAGGGATGGATGGTGATTCAGGGAAAGGATCTGACCTTGGGCAAGCTGGATACAGAACGCGGGGATGTTGTAATACGCGGTGTCATTGAAGCTCTATCCTATGTATCCAATAAAAAGGGAAACGGAAAGGAATCAGTGATTTCAAAAATCTTTAAATAATGCTGCTGCCTACACAGATTCAGGCAATACTCTATCATTTTCTGATGGGATGGGTATATGCTTTCGGCTTCAGTTTTTTAATCAGCTTTGTAAAGTATCTCCGTTTTCCGATTTTTAAAGGAATCGTAGAGATCCTGTATCATATTCTGTTTACATCCCTTATGTTTATTGCATTGTATAAGATCAATGGCGGTATAACGAATATCTATCTCATCTGTTTTTTTATTCTAGGTGCTTTTATCTATTTTACATGGTATCTCAGCGTGTTTCTGCAGCTTTTCACAGCCATCCGCAGGCTGCTGCATCCGTTTAAAGTGAAACTTCTCGTTGCCAAATCGAAAATTATTGCTATAATTAGATTACCAGGCAAAATCAGGAAGAGGAGGAAAGCGAATGCAAAACGAAAAAAAAGCAGCCGTAAAAAAAAGAAAAAGAAAAAAGCATCCGATGAAAATCCTGATTAGTCTTCTCGCAATAGGGGTTTCATGTTATCTGATTTATGCAGCAAGCACGGATGTTATTGTCATGCTGAATCTGAAGCAGGAAATCTCAGCAAACAACAGTGAAATCAATAAGCTGTCTTCACAGAAAAAAGAGCTGTCTGCACAGAAGGAAAAGCTGAAGGACCCGGAGTATGTAAAACGTTATGCAAGGGGTAAATTTCTTGTCATAAAAAAGGGTGAACAGGTTTTTAAACTTCCCGGTGGCAGCAGCGAAGATACAAATGGCGAATAACTCTGCTTAATTCTTTCTGAAGAACAAGCAGAGTTTTTTTATGCCATATGAATCGTTTCTATAATAAAGGACGATGAATTCAAATTGTGACTCTGAATTTTGTGAAGGGAATCGAAGAAGGTATAATAACCCCCTCATATAAGTAAACGGTCTGTATATTGTGAAGACTTAGACACCTTCCGATAGGATACTGCTTATGCGTAAGCATCAAACGTATCATGATGCTATGTCGTTCTGCAGTCCTGCGTCTGTAAGTATGCATATGCTGATACTTCTTTAAAGCCCTTCATGAAGCTTATGCAAAAAATAATGCTGAATAAGGTATGAAAGCCATCTGCTGCAGATAGTATATCTCAAAATGCAGTCTTTATGAAACTTTATATAAAACTATTTAAACCCAGATTATAAAGCAGGAAAAAAGCCTTGTCAAAATTCTGTTCTCTGCTTATAATATGGTTACAGCTAATAAGGAGGATGTGCATGGCAAAGGATAAAAAGAAAAAAAGAAATAAGCTTAAGACGTTTTTGAGTCTTGCTGCCATCTTCATTGCATGCTTCCTGATTTATGCCGCAAGCTCCGATTTGATGATGACAATGAAGCTGAAGGATGAAATCACTTCTTCTGAAGAGATGATTAACTCTCTGGAAAATCAAAAGGATGATCTTTCCAAGGAAAAGCAGAATCTGGAAAATCCTGAATATGTGAAGCGGTTTGCCAGAGGTAAGTACATGGTCAGCAAGCCTGGAGAACAGGTGTTTAAGCTGCCGGCTAAAAATAATGACGATGATGATTAAGTCCCTATAGACAGCTATAGGGCTTTTTGATGTGGAGGAAAAGCTATGAGAAACTGGAAAGCGATAATTTTTGATATGGATGGTACACTCTTTGATACAGAAACTATTTCCATGAAGGCATGGAAAAGGGTGGGAGAAACCCTTCAGCTTCCTACAAGCGATGAATTTATTTTATCTCTAATTGGAAGAACGAGAAAGGATCAGCAGGTTGTATTTGATTCCTATATGCCCAAGGACTGGCCGCAGGAAGAAGCATGTAGTCTTCATACACAGTTCAAAAAAGAAGAGAAGCTGAAAAATGGTGTACCACTCATGGGGGATGTAAAGGGACTTCTGGATACCGTGAAGGCAAAAGGCTATACGATTGCAATGGCAACCAGTGCTTCAGCGGAGGATGTGGAATTTAATTTGAACAATGCGGGTATTCAGCATTATTTTGAAGCTATCATCAGTGATGAAATGATTACACACGGAAAACCGGCTCCTGATGTATATCTAAAGACTGCACAGCAGCTGAATCTTTCACCGCAGGAATGCCTTGTAGTGGAGGACAGCCTAAACGGTGTTCGGGCAGCGTTTGGTGCAGGTACCACAGTGGTTATGATTCCGGATAAAGTACAGCCTACTAAGGAAATAAAGGCAATGTGCAATTATATACTGAAAAGTCTTGACGATTTGAAAGAAATCGTATAAATATAAAGATGTACAGAGAAACGCAATAAAAACGAATACGGACAGGGAAGAAGCAGCGGCAGCCGATATACAGGGGCAGGCTGCTTTTTTGTTTCTTTCTGTGTATTGATTATCAGCATGCAGCCACAGCCTTCTATGCATAATTATACATAGTTTTACAATATTTCCTCTTGCAGCTGAAGTAAAAGAAAACAAAGAAATTCCGGCGGTGCTATACTGAACATGAAAGGAGGCATAGCAATGGAAGAATTAGAAATTTCCCTGATGCAGATCATTTCCTATAGCGGGGAAGCAAGATCGCTGTGCTTTGAAGCATTGCAAAGCTATCGTGATGGTGATAAAGAAGCTGGCAGAAAGCAGTACAAGGATGCCGAGGAAAATCTCTATACAGCAAAGCGGGCACACAGTAGGATTCTGAAGCAATCTGCAAATGGGGAATTCGATCAGATCAGTCTGTTAATGGTTCATGCGGAGGATCAGATGATGGCGAGTGAAATCATTTATCAGATGACAAGAGAGTTATTTCACTGTATGAGTGAAACGAAAGGATGATACTTCATGTTAAAGATTATTCTGGTTTGTAACAATGGCATGTCCACAGCAATGATGGCAAAAAAAATGAATGAGAAATCCGATGGTTACTGTTATGTTGAGGCATACGGTGATGGCGATTTCATGAACTACCTGGAGGGGTGTGATCTGATTCTGGTTGGACCGCAAATACGTCATGAAATCCCGCGAATCAAAAAGTTTGTTGATGCGTCGGTTCCGGTTGTAAGCATGAATCCGTCACATTACGGATTGATGAATGCAAAGGGTGTAATTGATGATGTTAAAAAAATTATGAAAGAGAGAAAATAAAAATGGAAAGTATGAAGGACAGAATAGAGGCGAAAGTACTTGAATTTTCTGGAAAGCTAAGCACACAGATACATTTGCTTGCACTGCGTAATACGTTTATGACAATCCTTCCAATCATGGTGTTCGGCGGCTTGTCAGCTGTTATTTCCGCAGCACCTGTCACAAAAGAGACAACGAACGGTTTTCTGCTCGCATGGGCTGGCTTTGTGGCAGATTACAGCTATGTGTTCTCATGGATTTCAGTTTTAAGTCTTGGTTTTATCACACTGTATGTTGCACTTGGTATTACACATTATCTGTGTAAGAATTATAAAATTGAGGAATTGATTCCAAACTTTATTACTGTATTCGGAGTATTCATGCTGGCAGTGAGAATTGAAAAACTGCAGTATGGGCTATCTCTTACCGTTTTGAACTTTCTGGATGGAAAAGGTCTTCTGGTAGGAATCTTTGTTTCCATTGTGACGGTTGAAATTTACAGATTTCTTAAATCAAAAAACTTTGGGCGCATCAAGCTGCCGGACAGTGTTCCTGCATCCCTATCCGAAACCTTTGCCTCCTTATCCATCGCAATCCTGATCATGTCGTTGTATCTGGTAATGTTTACCATCTTCCATAACATGGATACCACCTTTGCCATGTGGCTCAGCTCTGTTATAGCGCCGCAAATCAAAGCGACTGACAGCTTGTGGTTTATTCTCCTTATGACCTTTATTATCAATGCAGCATGGTTCTTTGGAATCCATAATGCAACCTTCTGGGGACTGATGGGACCGATTATGATGATGAACATATCAGAGAATGCTGCACAGCTTGCGGCAGGAATAGCGCCTACAGCAATATTGACCGAAGCCTTCTGGGTATATTTCATCTGCATTGGAGGTGTCGGTTCCTGTCTCTCGCTTGCTATTATCCTGTGTTTCTCCAAATCGAAGCTTTTAAAAGTCGTTGGTAAGGTGGGAATCATACCGGCATTCTTTGGAATATCTGAGCCAATTACATTTGGTCTTCCGATTATGCTGAATCCTATCTTCTTCATACCATGTTCTCTGGTATCTGTTGTTAATGCAGTTATAGCATTCCTTTGTCTGAATACAGGATTGATTGGAAAAACCTATGCGATGCTTTCTTTCAATATGCCAAGTATCTTCGGCGCCTATTTCTCCACCGGGGATTTCAAGGCTGTCTTTCTTGTAGCTATTCTGATTGTCATAGATATGCTGTTATATTTTCCGTTTATGAAAATGTATGAAAAACAGCAGCTGCTGATTGAACAGCAGGACGAAATGCAGGAATAACCATGCTTGCGTTTCAACCAAAGGATACAAAACGGCTTATTGCAGCGGCTTTGGGAAATGTAGAGAATGATCTGGCTATTGAGGGGTGCCGCATCTTCAACGTATTTACAAAAGAATTCCTGGAAGCAACTGTCTACATCTGCGACGGGTTTATATCCCATGTGGAATATAATAAAAAGAATTCAGCACTGCCTTCAAAGCAGCGATTACTGCTGAACGGAATTTTGTGCCCGGGCTTCATTGATGCACATACACATATTGAAAGCTCGCTCCTTGTACCGGAACATTATGCTGCTATGGTTCTGCCGCACGGGACAACGACTGTACTGGAGGATGCCCATGAAATAACAAATGTAATGGGAGTGGAAGGTATTCAGTATATGCTTGCTGCTTCACAGGATCTCCCTATGCGTATGCTGCTGACACTTCCATCCTGTGTTCCAAGCCTTCCGGGGTTTGAATCTTCCAATGCTGAACTGTTCGCAAAGGATTATACAGCACTCTTTCAGCATCCGCGTGTAGCCGGACTGGGTGAGGTGATGGATTATGAGGGAGTTTTGCAGGGAGAACAGCGTATACATGATTTGCTGCTTGCTGCTAAAAAGCATGCAGGCTATCTGCAGGGACATGCACCTCTTATGGAGGGGAACCGTCTCAGTGCGTATGTAAATGCAGGACCGCAATCCGATCATGAGGTGAAAACGAAACAGGAGGCTCTTGATAAATACAGAAAGGGTATGTGGATCGATATCAGAGAGGCAAACACACAGGGGCGTATGAAAGAGATTCTGGATGTCTGCAAAGAATTTAATGATTACAGCCGCACATGCTTCTGTACGGATGACCGACGCTGTAATGTCACCGGAAAATACGGACATCTGGATCATGTGGTAAGAAAAGCCGTATCTCTTGGAATGCCTGTGGAGGAAGCCCTGTTATCAGCGAGCTACCGTGTGGCACAGGAAAGCGGATGTAAGCATCTGGGTGCGATTGCTCCGGGATATGCAGCCGATCTGGTGCTGTTGAATAATGTGGAGGATCTGCAGGTGCATGCAGTATTCTTTGAAGGGAAGCTTGTCAGCAAGAAGGAACAGCTGACATCGCCAATTGTTTTATCCTCTTATACCCGCGAGCTGAACAGCAGAAATACTATCCAAATGCAGGCCCTGAAGCAGGAGGATTTCCTTATCAAAGCAAAGGGTCCGTATGCACAGCTGAATATCCTAAGCTTTGCATCTGAATATATAGCTACATCCCATCTGAAAACACGTATATGCCCGATACAGGATGGAAGGGTTTTGCTTCAAAAGGATAAAAAACAAATGTATGCCGCAGTATTCAACCGCTATGGACGCGCACAAAGGGTGGTTTGTATCGTCGAGAATTTCGGTATTGACCATGGTGCTGTTGCCAGCAGTATCTCTCATGACAGTCATAATGTATGTGTGGTTTATGATACACCTGAAAACGGGTATCTGGCCGTACAGGAGGTTATGAATATGCATGGAGGCTTCTGTGCAGTTTCACAGGGTAATATTCTTGCATCTCTGGCTCTTCCTGTTGCCGGACTGATGAGCACGGAATGCATGGAAACAGTATCACAAAACGTGGATCTAATGGCAGAGGCCTTTCATAAGCTGGGGAACAGCTATTTGGAAAATCCGGTATCCAGAATCACAATATTGAATTTGCTTGTATGTCCGTACGTGAAGCTTTCTGACCACGGACTTGTTATGACAGAAGAGAAAAAAATAATACCAGTCGTGAAAAAGGAGGGAATCACCATGGATAAGCGTTATGAAAACGTAGTTTTAGATAAAATTCCGTTTCCGAAGGAGGAGACAGGAGAACCGGTACTGCTCAGTGATGAAACCATGCAGGAAAGACGGCAAAAGATTCTTCACCGAATGCAGGAGAAAAAACTGGACTGTATTGCCGTATATGCAGATGTGGAGCACGGTGGCAATTTTGAATACCTTACCGGTTTTATACCGCGTTTTGAAGAAGCCTTACTGATTCTTCATAAAAATGAAGATGCATATCTTCTACTGGGGAATGAGGTCCTTTCATTATCCAAGCATGCAAGAATACCTGCAAAGGGTCTGCATATGTCTTATTTCTCACTGCCTGACCAGCCGCTTCAGGAGGAAGAGGATCTAAAAAGTGTGTTAGCTAAGGCAGGCGTTAAGAACGGTATGCATCTCGGTGTGGTTGGATGGAAAGGCTTCTACCGTTTACAGAAAGAGCTGTTTGACATACCCTATTACATTCTTGAAGCATTGAAAGCTTGTGAAGTGAAGATAAGCAATGCAACGGATATATTCATCTCTCCAAAGGATGGTGCAAGAACGGTCAATAATGCAAATGAAATTGCACGTTATGAGTATGGGCAGATCCTTGCAGCAAGAGGTCTTCAGCGGGCGATGCTTGCTCTGAAGCCGGGAAAAACAGAAGCTGAAATCGGAGGATTGCTGGAATCCGAAGGTCAGATACACAATGTTGTGACCATCTGTTCCAGCGGGACACGCTTTGAAAAAGCCAATCTGTATCCTATGAACAAGCCGATACAGACAGGAGAGAGAATATCACTAACCGTCGGGTATAAAGGTGGTCTTGCCAGCAGAGCAGCGTTTGCCGCCTATAAACGAGAAGACCTTGATTCCGCAGTAAGAGATTATGAAGAGAAAATCGCAAAACCATATTTCGCAGCTGTTTGCACATGGCTTGAGCATCTCCATATCGGTATGGAGGGGAAAGAGGTATATGCGTTGGTTGATGATATTCTGCCGAAGGATATTTTCCGCTGGAAGTTGAATCCCGGACACCTCACTGCGGATGAGGAATGGCTAAGCAGCCCGATTTACGAAGGTTCAAGGCTGAAGCTGAAAAGCGGTATGCTTTTGCAGATTGATATCATTCCGTCTGTAGAAGGATATCCGGGCTGCTGCTGTGAAAACGGCGTTGTTCTTGCGGATGCGGTATTGAAAGAGGAAATCAAAAAGCAGTATCCAAACAGCTGGGAGCGCATGCTGGAAAGAAGAAGATATATACAGGATGTTCTCGGTATTCAGTTGCATGAGGATATCCTGCCGTTATCCAGTATGGTTGCCTATTATACACCATATCTGATGAATCACGATTACGCATTTACCTGGAAACAATAACATGGAAAGGGAGAGATATCATGGAGATCAGTCTGTCGAAACGACAAATGAAGATGGTTGATATACTACTGAAGGAATCCGAATATTGTACTGCAGCGACACTTGCCAATCTTTTAAAGGTCAGTGAGAAAACAATACACGGAGAAATAGCAGAAATCAATAGGAAATCAAAAGCCTGCATGATATCTTCTCTGAAAGGAAAAGGGTATATAGTGCGTGATAAGGATGCCTGGATCAGGCAGAAGTATATCGTTGGTGATGAGGGGAGAAGAGATATAAAAATACTGAAGGAAATTCTATTCAATGAGCATGTGGATTACTATGAGCTTGCGGATAGATTTTATATCAGCCCCTCTACACTGAATAAGGATATACGGATATTGAATGAACGCATACAGAAGGAATTTCGGACACTGAGGATTACAAGAAAACAAAATCATCTCTTTCTGAATTGTGATGATATAGAAAAACGAAGGGTTTTGACTTATTTCCTATTGGAGGAAAGTGAGGATCAGCGCTTTGATGTTGGAATATTGGATCGTTATTTTGAAAATGTGGATGTCTATAGGCTTTCTGAGATACTGATGGAATTTATCCACAGGCAGCAGCTTGCTGTTTCTGATTTTAATCTGTTTTCCATCCTGCTGCATATGCTGATGTATATCAGTAACACCTCTTATATATGCATGGAAGAGGAGCGTGCTTCGATATGTGATCAGGACTGTAGGCCGTTACTTGAAGCGATAAGGGAAAGAATGCGTATTCAATTCACTGCAGAGGGTACACAGCAGATTTGTGCATTGTTCAAAAAACGAAATGCAGGACAGGATGATGTGAGAATTATGCAGTTTCTGCATGAAGTATTGAGGGAAATTTATGATATTTACAGTATCAATTTTACTGAAAATCAGGATCTTATGGATAATCTGGCATTGCATCTTCAAAATTTGAGAAACCGCTGTAAGCATGGTATGCTGATAAAAAATCCATTATTGTCAGAGCTGAAGCAGAGCTTTGTTCTTATATATGATATCGCAGCATATATAGCGATACGCTTTCAGGAACAAACAGGCTATGTTCTGGATGAAAACGAAATCAGCTTTATCGCCTTGCATATTATGAACGGTATCAAAAGTATAAAGACCTCCATTGTCCGTATTGCATTGATCAATCCGTATGGAAATTCTGTAACACATATCATACAGCAGAGATTACAGGCTTTAACAGATGTCGAGATGATCGGCTGCTTCTCCATGTTTGATTTTAAAACGCTTTATACCGAGAAGCCGGATATTATAGTGACAATGGTCTCAACCAGTGAGCAAATGGGAGTACCTGTCTTTCAGCTTGATAATTATCTTCAGGATGAAGAATATGAGAAAATTGAGCGTATTGTAAAGAGTGTCCGCGTTAAAAAGTCTTATGAAAATATCATGATCCATAATTATTTCATGGAGGATCTGTTTTGTATTCCCTCACAGCTTACTACCAAGGATGAGGTGATTACCTATCTTTGCAGCTTACTCGAGGAACAGGGGTATGTGGACGCCGATTTTCAGGAACAGATTTATGAAAGAGAAGCAATTGCACCTACCTGCTTTGGTGCAAGATATGCAATTCCGCATACAACGAAAAAAACAGCAAAGAAAAACGGCATCGCTGTCGCACTGCTGAGGAAGCCCGTTATATGGGATGGCTTTGAAGTGAACATTGTATTGATGTTTGCTTTGCACAAGAGCTTTGATCAGGTTCCAAAGCTGTATGATCTGATACTGAATGTATTTGATGATCCTGTTCGATTTGCACAGGTATTGGAATGTGACAGCTATACAGCATTTATGAAGAAAATACATATTACATGAGAGGAGAGATATAATGAAAAAAGATAAACAATTTCCGGAAGGGTTTTTATGGGGTGGCGCAACCAGTGCCTATCAGTTTGAGGGGGCATGGAATGAGGATGGCAAGGGTGTAAACATTGTGGATATTCTTCCGCATGGCAGCAGAGAGGCGGTACCAAAGGATCATAAGATTCTGCCGGATGTATTTTATCCTTCCCATGGCGGTATTGATTTCTATCACACCTATAAGGAGGATATCAGACTGTTTAAGGAGATGGGTATGAAGTGCTTCCGCATGTCGATTGCATGGACAAGAATTTATCCAACCGGAGTGGAGGAGGAGCCCAATGAAAAGGGTCTGCAGTTTTATGACAATGTGATTGATGAGCTTCTGAAAAATGGTATCGAGCCGCTGATCACCATTTCACATGACGAATTTCCACTGCATCTGGTAGAGGCATATGGCGGATGGAGAAATCGTATTCTGATTGATCTTTATGTAAAGTATGCGAAAACACTGTTTGAACGCTATAAAGGAAAAGTAAAATACTGGATCACGTTTAATGAAATCAATTTCTGCAGTGTTATTCCATGGTATGCGGCAGGTCTTGAATTCGAAGAAGGGGAGCATAAGGAACAGATCATGTTTCAGGCAGCACATCATCAGATGGTTGCAAGCGCATTGACAGTAAAGCTGGCACGCAGCATCGATCCGGAAATGAAAATCGGTTGTATGATCAATGCGATTCCAAGCTATGCCAATACATGCAAACCAGAGGATGTTATGGAAAGCATTGAAGCGAACCATGAGATTTTCCTTTATACCGATGTATGTGTACGTGGAGCATACCCATCCTATGCAAATCGTTTCTTTGAAGAAAAGGGAGTTAAAATTGTTATGGAGGACGGTGATGCTGAAGTACTTGCACAGGGAAGCGTTGATTTCTGCTCCTTCAGCTACTATTATTCAAGAGTGACTCCGTTAAATCCGGAAAAGGTCAGTGATCTGACAGAGGATGAGCGTATGCTGGGAGTTCTCCGTAATCCTTATCTGAAAGCCAGCGACTGGGGCTGGGTGATTGATCCGGTTGGCCTGCGTATTATTCTGAATCAGCTTTATGAGCGCTATCAGATTCCACTGATGATTGTAGAAAACGGTCTTGGTGCGCATGATGAGCTGGTTGATGGAAAGATACATGATGATTACCGTATAGAATACTTTAAAAATCATTTGATTCAGGTGCGAGAAGCAATCAAAGACGGGGTGGATGTTATGGGTTACACATCCTGGGGCTGTATTGATATTACAGCCGCCAGCACCGGTCAGATGAGCAAGCGCTATGGCTTTATTTATGTGGATATCAATGATGATGGAAGCGGCAGCAAAAAACGCTATAAAAAAGATTCCTTTGCATGGTATAAGCGTGTAATGGAATCCAATGGGGAAGAGGGACTTGACGAATCATAAATAAAAGCTTAGGCTAATGAAATAGCTTCAGAAATATGAAGAAGCTATAGAGTATAATAAAGGAAGCCATCCATAAGGATCTTCATCTGAAGTAGTCAGAAGAAGGCGATTGGATGGCTTTTTATATTCAGAAAATACAAGTTAATCCACGATAGCTTCTGTATGCGGCTGTATACATACAAGTACCTTACCCTTGCGGAACCATTTCCGCGTTTGCAGTTCTTCCACTATTTCCTCCAACTCCAATATTTTGCTTATTATTGCATCGCAGTCGATAGCTCCACAAGCCAGCAGATTGATTGCACGCTGTGTCGTATGCGGATTGACAAAGCTTGTTTTAATAGTAAGCTCTTTCTGAAAAGCACTGTACTGATCAAAAGCAGCAGGCTGCTGCGGGTCACCCAGCCCAAACAGAACAACCGTAGCACATTTACCGGCATACTGGAACGCATTTTCAATCGTTGTCTTTAATCCCACACATTCCATGACCCTGTTGATATGAAGCCGCTGCTTCTGCAGGATACCCTTTACATCATCATCCGGCGATAAAAACATGGTAGCGCCCAAGGCTTCTGCCAGTTCTTTTTTTTCGCTCTGCGGCTCGACTACAACGATTTGAGCAGCTCCGGCAAGACGGCAAAGCTGCACCATCATGGAACCGATTGCCCCCATACCGACAATGAGAACATGATCTCCCAGATGTACATCCAGCAAATCCATGCCATGCAGACAGCAGGATAAAGGCTCTGCAAGCGCTGCATGCTTCAATGAAAGAGTATCCGGTAAAGGGTAGACATTTTCCTGTGGAGGGCATATATACTCTGCAAAGCCCTTTACAACACCGCGGCTGTTTTCACACATATGCGGCATTCCTGTCTGACAGTAGGTACAATGTCCGCAGCTCCAGTTCGGATCGACGCATACGCGGTCTCCGATATGAAAGCCGCTTACGTTTCTTCCTGTTTCAACAACAATTCCACTTGCTTCATGTCCAAGAACCACGGGAGGTATAACCGGACGTGATCCACCCAATCCATCGTATTTATGTAGATCGGTACCACACAGACCGCAATAGGATACGGCAACCTTTACCCCTGTATCTGTTAAAGGCGGCTCCTGAAAATCAATGATTCTTACATCATGTCGTCCGAAATAAACTGCCGCTCTCATATTACTGCTCCTTATGATGCGCAAAAATACGAAGAGCTTCCTCCACATTGCTGCGCATAGCTGCTATTGCTGCATTTGCTAAATCATGAAAGTAGACAGGCTCGCTAGCGGCTGCATATTCTCTTGCAGCTTCTCCCCCGCTTTTTGCCATATAGGTATAGTAATTTACCTTGCGTACACCATTTTCGATTACGATATCATAATCTGCTTCACTGACACCGCTTCCCCCATGCATAACGATTGGTACACCAATGGCTGCATCCAGTTCTTTTACCAGCTCATAATCCAGACAGGGCTTTGTCGCATATAGTCCATGCACCGTGCCAAACGCACAAGCCAGACAATCCACACCTGTCTTTTCTACGAAATCCTGTGCAATCAGCGGATCGGTAAACATACTTCTGTCAATCTTACGGTTTTCTGTTATTTTCTGATCATTGAGGGTTACACCAGCCATCTGACCGATTTCCGCCTCCACACTGGCACCATACTCCTTTGCCATACTGACAGCCATTCTCGTATATGCGATATTTTCTCCATAGGGCAGGGAGGAGCCGTCATACATGATAGAGGTGAAGCCCATATCCAGAGCTTTCTTGAGAATATGAAGATCCACGCCATGATCAAGATGGACGGCTACAGGTACGGTTGCCTGATCTGCCATCATGACCATTATGGGACCAATGATATCCAGACTCATAATATGCTCCTCCTCATGAACCTGTGCAAATTGAAGAATGACAGGCTCTTTTTTGCTTTCCGCTGCCTGTAACACCGCCTGCAGGGTTTCCAATCCGGTAATATTAAAGGCACCGATTGCCTTATTCTCTGCGTTTGCGACACAGAGCAGTTCTTTTGTTGTAACCAGCATAATTTCCTCCTTATAGCTCCTCGCTGAATGTAATAATGTTTCGGAATGTGTTTCCCTGACAGGATGATGCCAATGCGCTGGATACCTCTTCGACAGGGTAAACACCGCTGATAAATGGCTTAACATCGATAATCCCCTCTGAAATCATGCATGCAGCACGCATAAAATCGCGGTCATTGGAATTCGCTGTTCCCAGAATCTGAATGCTTCCCTTATGAATCCAGTGTGCATCCATCTGAACTGGTTTATTCGGATAAATACCGCTGTAAATCATCAGTTTTCCCATATTACCGACGTAACGGCATGCTTCTTCTACAACACTAGCTGCCGGTGTTGTATCGAACACCGCCTGCGCTTTCCTTCCGTGTGTTATCTTCATAATTCTTTTCTCAGCATGTTCCTTATGCGGGTTTATCGTGTAATGTGCCCCCATGGATGCCGCCATTTCTAAACGTTCTTCATTCATGTCAACGACAATTACAAGACAGCCTTTTTTTACGCAGAGCTGCGTATGCAGAAGTCCCATAATGCCAGCCCCGATAATGACACAGGCATCGCCAAACTGCGGATTTACTGTTTCCACACTATGGATGACACAGGAAACCGGTTCACAGATACAGGCCTCCTGCGGTGTTACATTGATATAGGGGAACACACTGTAGGGGACAGCCATCATATACTCACTAAATCCTCCGGTACCGGGATATGGCTGACCGCTGAGCACCTGTGCGGTGTTGAAATTCTGGCAGCTTTGTTCCTCATGCGTTTTACAGAAATAACAGGAACGACAAGGAAGCGTTACACCTACAATAACTCTTTGTCCAACCTCCCAGTCGCCGTGCACATCCTTTCCGATTGCCTCGATTCGTCCTGCCGCCTCATGTCCGCCAATCAGCGGATAATCAGTATTGATACTTCCTGTAAACACGCGTTGTTCCCATGTACAGATTCCACATGCTTCGATTTTAACAAGTATTTTATCATCATCCACTTCAGGAATCGGAAACCGCTGAAGCTCAACTGCTCTTTGTCCTGTAAATACCGCGCAGCGCATTTCTTTTTTCATATGCTACCTCCTTTTATACTTTCAGTATAGTGCCTGATGGTCTGAAATTGTTTTCAGATGTAACAGGAATACCGTATTATCTGAAAAGCTTTTCGAGATGCATGGAAAAGAAAAAAGCGCTGCACCAGATGCAGCGAATTAAAGTGTCAGATATTCCACAATCGTACGAGTGATGATATACAGGGGTATACGTGAGATTACGGTAATGGTCTTGTTACTGGTTATGGTTTCTGCATAACCGATAATGCTTACATCAGAATAACGCTCCAGCGGTGTGCCCTCCTTGCAGCAGCAGGTAACCACCCTTGCTCCTGTTCGCTTTGCCATTCGCGCACTTATAGCAAGCTCCGGTGTCGTATTCATAACAGACAGAATGATAACAAGGTCATTGGAATTCACCAGCTTATCGGTTTTTACCATCCAGGTAACATCCTTGACGACAAGCGCGTTATAGCCAAGCAGCTGCAACTGCATGCATAGCTCATCAGCAACCAGAGCGGTAAATCCGCGCGCATAAATGAAAATCTTTTCAGCAGTTTTGATATAATCAATAATTTTGAGTATATTCGTAACGCAAATATTATTAATCGTTTTCACACATTCCTTATAGGACTTATTTAACACCTTGTTCACTACATAAGAATCATCTGTGTGCTCTGCACGCTTGCTGATCTTATAACGAAGCTCAGAAATTCCGCGAAATCCGCATTTCTGAATGGTTCGAGAAACCGTTGCCGGAGAGGTAAACGGTTTCTCAGCTATCGTCGTGATTGACATGAGTGGAATGCTGCTCTCATTTTCATTCAGATAATTGATTACCTGCTGCTCTGAATCCGATAGACTATCATATACTTCTTTGCTTATTTGTATAATCATTCATATCCCTTTCTTTCTTTTTTACCATTATAACAACTACGTTTCAGCCTTTCCAGTTAATTTTAGATAAAACGATGCTGTAACAGCACTGAAAATCTTTACAGACAGCGCAGCCCCTTTATTTATCATGTATTTTATGAACACGTAAATCAGATTTACAGAAGCACCGTAAAATCAGTAAAGCTTTCCAATCCAAATCCATTGCCTTGTGGCAGAAGAGAGGATAAAATCGGAATCGTAAACGTGATGTAAACGTTTTCGTTTCTGGCTGTATGTGTCAGAAGAAGGAAGGCAGGTGAATCTACGGTACTGACGGGGGCATATGGGTATCGGATGAGAACGACATCCGTCGATTACGATTATACATTCATTTTGAAAAAGGGAGGCATTACAAATGCTAATTAAAGCGATTTTAGTAGCACTGCTGGCAACCGGCAGTCAGTGGTGGTTTTCACACCTTATTACAAGAACCTGGCTATATCCGATCTGGTCCGGTTTCCTTACCGGGGTAATCATGGGAGAGCCTGTTTTGGGTATGCAGGCAGCTGCATACATTCAGCTGACCTATCTTGGCTGGATCACAGCCGGAGGCTCCATGCCGGGCAATCTGATGGTCGCAGGTATTTACGGTACGGCCTTGACTGTTCTGTCTGGTGCGGATCCAAAGCTGGCTGTCAGCTTTGCGGTAACATTATCTCTGCTGGGAATCCTGATCAATCAGGCATATATGACCTTAAACTCTGTCTGGGTACACCGTGCAGATAAATATCTGGAGGAGGGAAATCTGAAGGGTGTACGTCTGATGAACTATGTTCCTTCCGGTATTCTGTCTTTTGTATTGTATGGTATTCCGGTGATGCTGATGATTCTGTATGGAGCACAATGGGCACAGGATACTCTGGCAATGATTCCACAGTGGCTTGTTGATGCATTGAATCTTGTCGGTGCGATCATGCCGGCTCTTGGTATTGCGATGCTGTTAAACTACCTTGGAAAGAAAAAGCTGATTGCGTTCTTCTTCTTTGGCTTCTTTGCAACGGTTTATCTGAAACTGGATACGATGTCACTGTTTATTTTCTCTGCCGTAATCGCAGCTGTCATGTACTTCTTTAGCAGAGATCGTGAAGAAGGAGGAGCATAATCATGAGCAATGCAGTTATGAATAAAAAGGAACTGAGCAAAAAGGATCTGGTCAAGGCGTGGGCACTGGTTTACTCCAGCGAAACCTGCTACAACTATGAACGTCTGCAGGCACTCGGCAACACGAACATGATGATGAGCGTTGTTAAAAAGCTGTATGACACCAAGGAAGAACAGGTGGAAGCACTGAAAACCTATATGGAGTTCTTTAATACAGAGCCTTCCTGGATCGGTACGGTGATTCACGGTATCACTGTTTCCATGGAGGAACAGAAAGCAAACGGTGCGGATATCAGCGGAGAGGATATCAATGCGCTTCGTACCGGTCTGATGGGTCCGATGGCCGGCATCGGGGATACGGTATCACAGGCTGTCGTTTATCCGATTCTTGCCGGTATCTGCTGTAGTCTGGCACTGGATGGCAATTTTGCAGGTCCGATTCTGTTTGAAGTTGTGTATAAGGTTTTGATGATCGGCTGCGGCTATACCTGCTTTATGCTTGGCTACAAACAGGGAAAACAGGCAATCTTCAAGCTGCTGCAAAGCGGTACGCTGAATAAAATCACAGAAGCATTTTCCATCATTGGACTGACTGTTGTCGGGAATATGGCATATTCCAGAATCAATGTGATCTGTCCTGCCAAGTTCAGAGTGGGAGAGGTTAAAATCGTAGTTCAGGATATCTTCAATCAGCTGCTGCCGGGCGCAATTCCGCTGATTATCGCATTGTTTGTATGGTGGATGGTTAAGAAGAAAATGAATCCAACCCTTATCATTGCCGTAATCTTTGTAATCGGAATAGCGGCATCCCTGCTGGGACTGCTGAGTGTAGCAGCTTAAAAAGTTGGATCGTGCAATACACAGGATGACAGTTTCCTGCTGTATTGCACACGTATATGTAGAAAGGAAAACGTTTATGGATATAAAAATATCACCATCTATCATGTGCTGTAAAGTAGAGGAATACAAGCCGTATCTGGAGCTGTTTGAAAAGGTACAGCTGGATTCCGTGCATTTCGATATCATGGATGGAGCCTATGTAAAAAATGTCATGCTGGGAACGCCGATTTATAAAGATATCAAGCGGTTGAGCAAGCTTCCCGTGGATGTACATATCATGTCATATCGTCCGGAGGAGTATATGGAATATTATGATATTCAGCCGGGGGATCGTATCAGCTTCCATCCCGAAACAACAGCACAGCCGTATAAGCTCCTGCAGACAATTCGAGACAAGGGCTGTAAGGCAGGGCTTGTATTGAATCCGGGAACACCGGTATCTTATTTGGAGGAATGCATGGATCTGCTTGATTATGTCACTCTCATGACGGTGAATCCGGGCTTTGCAGGCCAGAAAATGGTACCGGACGCACCGCAGAAAATACGACGTGTGCGGCAGCTTCTGGATGCATATGAAAAAGAAATCGACATCGTTGTAGATGGAAACACAACAATAGAAAACAGCAGGCTCATGAGGGATGCAGGAGCCAATGCATTCGTCGTGGGAACATCGAGTATTATCCGCAGTTTGGATACCTTTGAGGAAATGTACAACGCATATGTTCAGGAATTGGAAAAATAAAGTGAGGGAAAATCATGGTTGGAATAGTTATCGCAAGTCATGGTGTATTTTGTGAAGGCTTGAAAAGCAGTACGGAAATGATTGGCGGGACCATTGCACAATGTATTGCGGTCGCTCTGCAGCCCGGGGAGGATCCCGATGCCTATGGTGAACGTTTGTGCAAAGCGGTTGATCAGATGGATGACGGACATGGTGTGCTTATGCTGATTGACCTTCGCGGCGGAACACCGTTCAATCGTTCTATCATGCTGACCAGAGAGAAGCATATTATGCTTACGGTCGGTGCAAATCTTCCGATGCTGCTTAGCGTAGCTCTGGGCAGACATGAGGATTCCACTGTAGAGGAGCTCGCTGCTCTGGCAGAAAAGGAAGCTAAGGAAAGTATCGGTACCATTTGTTTTAACAGACAATAAAAAAGGAGCTGTATTATGGAAAATTTACTACTGGTTCGCATTGACGACCGATTGATACACGGACAGGTTATGACCGCATGGATGAAAACATTACCGGCAAAGCAGATTATCGTAATCGATGATAAGGTTGCAAAGGATGATTTTATGCTGTTTGTACTGCAGAATGCAGCCCCGAGTGGAATCAAGGTGATTGCGCTCACGGAAGAGGAAGCACTGCATAAGCTGCAGAGCGGATTGGATACGCCAAGCTTTGTATTGGCAAAATCACCGCTCAGTCTGAAAAAGCTGGTAGATGGCGGCATTGAAATCAAGGCGGTTAATATCGGCGGTATGGGTATGAAGGCAGGAAGAACGACGGTATATAAAAACGTATCCGCAACAGATGAGGAACGTCAGTGTATCAAAGATTTTCTGGATCGGGGTATTGATGTAGCGATTCAGATCATTCCAAGTGAAAAACGTTTTGAGCTGAATAACATTCTTGCAAAGTAATAAGGTAGATAGAAAAGGAAAGAGGAATATCGAATGAAAGTAATGAGATTGCATGCAATCAATGATTTCCGTCTGGAGGAAATAGAAACACCGGTTCCAAAAGGAGATGAAATTCTTGTAAGGATTGGTGCGTGCGGAATCTGTGGGTCAGATATACCGAGAGTATATCAGCTGGGTACCAGAGTATATCCGGTTGTAATCGGGCATGAATTCAGCGGAACCGTCTGCGCCGTAGGGAATCCGAAGGATGAAGCGCTGATTGGAAAAAAGGCTGCTATATTTCCATTGATTCCATGTCGGGAATGTGAGCCTTGTGAAATCGGACAGTTCTGTCAGTGTGAGAATTATGATTATCTCGGTTCCCGCAGCAATGGCGGTTTTGCAGAATATTGTCTGCTGCCGTCCCGCTGGCATCTGGTTTTGGCACAAGATGAGAATATCGACCTGGAAGCACTGAGTATGTGTGAGCCTGCCTGTGTTGCTCAGCATGCCCTGCGCAGAGGAAATGTTACTGCCGGACAAACGATAGCGATTCTCGGTGCCGGACCCATTGGCATTATGACAGCCCGCTGGGCATCATTGTTTGGTGCTTCGCAAATCATCCTGACAGATATCGATGAAGCCAAGCAGAAATTTGCACAGGAACGCGGCTTTACGGTTATCAATTCCAGAAAGGAAAATCTGAAGGAACGTATTGATGTCATAACAAACGGGCGCGGCGTTGACGTTGTGATTGAAGGAACCGGATGCTCTGCCGGAATCAATGATGCCATACAAATCGTAAGAGTTGGCGGTACCATCGTATGGCTGGGAAATCCCCATGCGGATACAACAATACAGCTGAATGTACATTCCCTGCTTCTTCGTAAGGAGCTGGAAATGCATGGTGTATGGAATTCCTTCTATGCGCAGACACCAATCAATGAATGGGAATATACTGTGCAAATGATTGAAGAAGGAAAGCTGGAGGTTTCCGATTTGATTACACATCGAGCCGGGCTGAAGGATCTCAAGCAGCTGTTTGATGATATACACAATCACAGCGTTACAATTTGCAAGGCGATGTACAGTGCGGCACTGGATGTATGATGCAGTCACGAAAATCGATTGATTTTGTACAGTTCATACAGGATCATGAAGGAGAAATATTCGGAAAGAAACGGAGAATAACCGGACAGAGCTATTGCAGCACATATCGTAAGCAAATCGTAGCACTGGATATGAAATTGAATGAATTTATCAGCAGGGACGATGCCAGAGCAAAAGACATTACCTTCCTGCTTGGACTTTTCGCGTTTTCCATATCCCAGTTCTCTGTTCAGATAAAAACTGATGTGAATCGTTATGAGGCGGCATTTTATGCGCTGTTTGAAGAGGGTGATGTGCAATGAAGTATAGAGAAGCAAGGGATACTGTTTTGCAGGAGCTGCAGACGGTATTTACATATGTAAAGGAAGATGAAGTTGTGGCTTTGGCTGAAGCAATCTGTGAGGCTGAAACCGTGTTTGTTGTCGGGGTTGGACGTGTATTGCTGATGCTGCAGGCATTTGTCAAACGCCTAAACCACCTTGGTATCGAAGCAACCTATGTTGGGGCGATTGATGAACCTGCGATTACAGAGCATGACCTTCTGCTTGTAGGCAGTGGCTCCGGAGAAAGTGCCGTGCCGTTGGCTATTGTAAAAATCGCACAGCGGTATCATGCGAAAATTGCACATATCGGAAGCAATGCATCCAGCTCTATGACACCGTATGAGAATATCTTTATCCGTATTCCCTGCAGTACAAAGCTGCAGCTGGAGGATGAAATTTCATCTTCACAGGTCATGAGCAGCCTCTTTGAACAAAGTCTGCTTTTGCTTGCAGATATGGTCGCACTACTTATTGTTGATAAAAAGCATATCACCAATCTGCACGCATTATGGAAAAAGCATGCAAATCTCGAATAGAAAGGAAGGCATATGGAAGGAAAAATGAAAGCAGCAGTCCTGCATGGAATCAATGATCTTCGGATCGAAGAAGTTGAAATACCGAGACTTGATGAACATGATGTATTGGTCAGGGTTTCCGCCTGTGGTGTCTGTGGCTCCGATTTGCCTAGAATTCTTACACAGGGGACCTATCATTTCCCGACGATTCCCGGTCATGAATTTGGAGGAGAGGTAGTTGCTATAGGCAGCTGTGTCAAACAGAACCTGCTGCATAAAAATGTAGCCGTAATTCCTTTGATTCCCTGCAGAACATGTAAATCGTGCGAGGTTGGAGATTTCGCTCAATGTGAAAATTATGATTTTCTAGGTTCACGCAGCGATGGAGGATTTGCAGAATACGTAAAGGTTCCTGAGGAAAATCTGGTTATTATGCCGGATCAGGTAAAGCCTGAAACTGCAGCATTTCTGGAACCAATCAGTGTTGCACTGCATGTGGTATCGAATACAGGTGTGAATTTTGGGGACGATGTTGTCGTATTCGGTTTGGGGGCAATCGGAATATTTGTAGCACAGTGGGCAAAGGCATTTGGGGCATCTCATGTATTTGCCGTAGATCTGGATCCGAAAAAGGTGGAGATAGCCAGACAGCTTGGCTTAACGGATGCCGTCTGCGGTTCGATAGATGAGGTACGTGAAATCGTGGAAAAAGCTACCAGCCATGCAGGCTGTGATGTAGTATTTGAAGCTAGCGGTGCGCCTGTTGTCTTCAATCAGGCAATGCAGCTTTTAAAGCAGAACGGGCGTTTTGGTCCTGTTGGAAGACCGGTGAGGGATTTAACCGTCTCCGTGAAGACATATGAAACGATTCTACGCAGGCAGCTGACCATCAAAGGAACATGGAGCTTTGAATTCAAGCGGTTTCCACATAATGCCTGGGATATTTCTCTGGAGGCATTGCAGAAAGGAATCATACAGACAGATGCCATAATTTCTCATCGCTTCCCGCTATCAAAGACGAAGGAAGCGGTTGAAGTAATGGCAGAGAAAAAGGAGTTCTTTTATAAAATCCTGATAGTACCGGAAATGAAACCATGAACATGAGGACATTTACGATAAGGATGCCAGCTGATGTGTGTAAATCAGCTGGTTTTTTCATGTAGTGAAGTTATGAAATTTTTAAAGTTAATCCTGTATATTTATAGGCACCTGTGATACACTTATGTTACGAAATAAAGGAGGGGCAGTCCTATGAAAAAACATATACAAACCATAATGATGATGTATGCATCTCAATCACAAAAGCCCCGGCCTTTCTGCATGTCAGTCTGAGCGATATTTTTTTTTGGCGTTCCTATAGAATTTCAACACAAGGCACCTTTTTCTATATCATAATGTACAAGTCTGTCAATTATCGGCGGATACTGTAGCGACTACTTGATATGCCATAAAAATAACAGTGACAGAGGACCACCTGATCATATTCCTGAAGCAAAACATGAAAAAAGGAAAGAAGGGATATGACCATGCGTGAAACAATAAATTGATATATTCAAAATAAAAACAGTCAGCATAGTGAGATATACCAATTATATGCCCATTTGCAATAACTTCGTTCTTTATTTTTCAATGCAGTTTAAACAGGATAGTATACTTCGGCTTAACTGGGAATGTAGCAAGGTTGTGTAAACAAGCTGAAATGAATCTTCTTTAAGCCAAAAAATACCTGCCCTTTCTTATGAAGATTTATACAGAGGTATTGCGTAAAAGCGTTAAATATACTATAATTGCGTTATATCGCATTTAGAAAGATACCTAGGCAATATCAAAGCGATAGAAATAGAAGTGGAGTCTTTTATAGAATTCACTTCTTTTTGTATTCACTATTCTTAAAATAGCAGTTCCATCATATATTCCGAAAGGATATAAGTATTGAGTAAGCTCGATTATGTCAATAAGTGGTAAATAGGTGACTGCTTTTATTTTTTACCTCATGAAGAAATCCAGCTTGCAACCCGGGAGTTTATTCATTCATGACAATTTCATTTCACTGTGTTAGAATGAAGCTAGTCATAGGAGGAATGAATTATGGATAGAGCAGTAACCACCTTGTTTATGCTGATGTCAGTAGACGGGAAAATCAGTACCGGGTCATCGGATGAATTGGATGTCGATAAAGACTTTCCTAATATAACCGGCGTTAAGGAGGGACTTCATCAATATTATGAATTTGAACAAATGAGTGATCTATGGTCCTTTAATACCGGTCGAGTTCAGCAGAAAATGGGAGTAAATGAAGAGGATTTCCCGGCAAAATCGCCTGTATCCTTTGTGTTGCTGGATAATCATCATCTAACGGAGCACGGCATTCGGTATTTCTGTCAGTTGTCCAAGGAATTTGTGTTGATTACACAAAACCCCGCACATCCGGCATTTTTAGTAAAGGAAGATAATTTACACATCATCATGCAGGATACATTGGATCTGGCAGGCGCTTTGGAAATTTTAAAAGAGGATTATGGATGCAGTCGATTAACGGTACAGTCAGGAGGTACCTTGAACGGACTTTTTTTGAGGAAGAAATTGCTGGACTATATAGATATTGTTGTTGCCCCGATATTGATTGGCGGAAAAGATACTGCGACACTGATTGACGGAGCTTCCATCACATCTGTAGATGATTTGCATGCATTGGGAGTACTGAAGCTGGAAGCGTGTGATGTACTGAAAAATTCGTATATTCGCCTAAGATATAAAGTGATCAATTGAAAAGCTGATTGGTTTAAAATGTCAGTATTTTGGTATATAGGCGCTCTGGCGATAAGACGGCACACTTTCTTTTATGGATACTGTAACAGCATATGCAATAGGAGGGCTGTTTCACCTGCCTGTATTGGTTAGGCAGTGCTTGTTGTTGATGGTACTTTGACAGCATAAAATATTTTAGAATTATGGAGGATAACAAAATGAAAATCATGGAAGCAATAGATAGAAATCCAACACTGACAGGGCAGCTGCTAGAGGTGTGGGAAAGCTCTGTAAAAGCAACCCATCTCTTCCTGTCAGAGGAAGAAATAGAAAATATTAAGAACTATGTGCCACAGGCAATACAGGAAATACCGTATTTGATTATCGCGGTAAATGAACATCAGGTTCCCGTAGGATTCATGGGAATTGCAGAGCAGCATCTTGAAATGCTCTTCATTTCTGACGTAGAAAGAGGAAAAGGCTTGGGCAGAGAATTGCTTACATTCGGAATAGAAAAATATTCAGTGAATGATCTGGCAGTAAATGAACAAAATCCTCTAGCAAAAGGGTTTTATGAATACATGGGATTTAAAGTGTATAAAAGGACAGAGTGTGATGAACAAGGCAATCCATACCCACTTTTATATATGAAATTGAATTGATCTGTACGATTACACAAACGAAGCTGCTAGAATATTCACATGGTATGGAAAGGCTGTATGTATAGGTCTGAGCCTCCTGATCAAAGATATGGTTCATTCTTATATATAATAGAAAAGGCAATAGAAGAAGATTTTGTGCAATCAAGCTTTTGTAGATACCATTGGTCATCAGAATTTTCTGAAACAGGCTTGTAATATGAATGTTATCAAAGGTAGGTGCACAGTTCCCACTGGAGAATCCATTACCTACCCATTTGTTGATATCAGGACTACAAGGAACTCATAGATGAGCATGAATAAATAAGCAGAATATGCGCAGGAGGATGATGGTGAAAAACAGGAAAAACAGAAAATCCAGTTCTAATGATAAAATCGCATGGGGCCTGATTTTGGGATTTATGGGCGGACTATTATTGGATAATATAGCACTTGGTTTAGTGGTTGGGCTGTTGATTGGCAGCTTGCCTGAATGTATAGAAAAGGGAAAGAAATAAACCAGAATGAAAGAAGGATAACATGGATGAATTTACGATCAATGAAATGAAAGAAATGCAGCTGATTTTGCAAGAGAAATATAAAGATAAATGGGAAGGTATTTCTGTTCTAGCAGGCAGGAACAAGCTGCTTTGGATGATTGGAGAATTAGGCGAAGTAATAGACATCGTAAAAAAGCATGGGGATTTTGAAGCGGCTCATCAGGAAGATATAAGGAAAGATCTAATTGAAGAATTAGCTGATGTTCTAATGTATTATAACGATATTTTATTGTGCTATGATATATCTTCCGAAGAGTTAAAGACAGCATATAAAGAAAAATTCGAAGGAAACATGAAACGCTGGTAAGGGTATGTACTGCACGGCCTCTATACAAGTGCTGTGATAAAGCTAAACAGGAGGAGCAATTTGAAAACACGTATGGAATACACCTGTCCTCTGGAGCTGACGCATGATGTTACTAAAGGTAAATGGAAACCGATTATCCTGTGGCAGCTTGGAAAAGGGCGCCGCTCATTATCTTCCTTGAAAAAAGAAATACTGGGCATCACACAGAAAATGCTGATGGAACAGCTGAAGGAGCTTTTGGAATACGGTATGGTTGAAAAGCATACGTATGCCGGTTATCCGCTGCATGTTGAATATTATCTTACCGAGCGCGGAGAGCATATGCTGGAGGCGATTGCAATCATGCAGGAAATCGGAGTGGAAATGATGCTGGAAGATAACCGTGAGGAATTTTTGAAGGAAAAGGGACTTATATAGTCACAAAAAAGTGGGTAATGTACAAATGCTTCCGATCAGACTACAATGGAGGAAAGGTTGGTGAGTGATATGATGAAAGATTGTGAAGCAACGATTGGCAGGCTGATAGATAAACAGACAACAGCATTTGTCAGCTCCGTGGATCCGGACGGCTTTCCAAACACGAAGGCAATGCTTTCTCCGAGAAAGAGGATCGGTATTCAAACATTTTATTTTACGACAAACACATCCTCCATGCGGGCAGCACAGTATCGAGAAAACCCGAAGGCATGTATTTATTTCTGTGATAAACGCTATTTTCGAGGTGTTATGCTGATAGGAACTGCAGAAATTCTGGAGGATACTAAAAGCAGGGAAATGATATGGAGAGAAGGGGATACCATGTATTATCCTGAGGGAGTAACGGATCCGGATTATTGTGTTTTAAAGATTACTGTAACAAAGGGCAGATATTATTCCAACTTTCATTCGGAAACGTTTGCTGTACCTGCTGTGAAACCGATAACTCCTGAATAATCGATTTCCTGCTGAAATGCAATGGATAAAAGCATATGCCACAGGGAAATGAAATTCATGGTTGGAAAAGCAGAAGGATATTGCAGGCTGTTTCCTACATATGCCTTCAAAGAGCAGAAGCTTCTGTTTCTTCAGCATCAGTAAATGTAATTGCTTTATGTGGATATATTGATCAGGAGGTTGGCTGCCTGCTGGAAACCGGACAAGCGAAATAAAAGGAAAAACCATGTAATGCATTCGGATTTTATGTATGCCTTTCACAGGAATCGGATATCCGCAGACAATTATGGAAAGGGCTTTGTGCAGATTAGACTGTACATTCCCTTTTTTGTTAAGTATAATCTACATAACAGGCTTTATTGACACAAATGGTCTAGCCTCTCCTGAGGCTAGTGGATCTAAATCTTTTCACGGAGTGATATATCATTACGGTTCCCGTCTAGCCTCTCCCTGAGGTAAATGGTTCTTAATTCAAGGTCGGTACATCTAAATATGAATACAAAGCTTTGTGTTTGCAGTAGCTTTACATAGAATCACCATCTTTGTACCACCCTGATCCGTGGGATGACCAGCTATATCTATTTTATATCCATAACAAAAAGTCATGGATGAGTTACACAAAGAGCTGTTAAAAGATGCAGGAAGTTCTGGAAAGCTTTTGCTTCAGCTGAAAAAACGGTATAGAACGATATGCGTTGAATATAACTCAGCGTAAACCTGTGAAAGTGATTGTTCTTCATGGAAGGGGAAATGGACATGGAGCAGAATTCAAAAGACAGTATAGAGAAAACAAAACAAGGATTCGAAGAAAGCTTCAAAAAAGCAGCATATTATGATATGCAAACACAGGACGCATCACACCTAGAAGCAATCCTGAGTTTTCTACCGATACGTCCGGGCATGAAAATACTGGATCTGGGAACAGGAACAGGTTATCTTTCCTTTGCAATTGCGAAGCGATATCCGGACTGTGAAATATATGGGCTGGATATCGTTGCGGAAACATTATGCAGGAATCGTGATAAAGCAAATGCTTTACATAGGAGGAATCTGCATTTTATATGCTATGAAGGTATAGACTTTCCATTCGAAGCTGTAACCTTTGATATGGTCATAACCCGCTATGCTCTGCATCATTTTCCCGCAATTACGCAAACATTTCAGGAAGTATATCGTGTATTGCGGCAAAAAGGCTGTTTCTTTCTCTGTGATCCAGCACCCAATGAAGATGATGAAAAACGATTTGTCGATGCTTATATGCAGATGAAAAAGGATGGACATATCAAATTTTATACGCTGGATGAATGGCGGCAGCTTGCAGAGACTGCCGGTTTTACATACCATGATTCTTTTGAAACACAGATCAGATTTCCCAGAAAAATGGATGCTGCGTTCGGATTTGAATGCATTATGAAATCCTTTGCTGAAAAGACGGTCAGCGGATATGATATTGAAATACTGCAGGATGAAATCTGGATTACAGAAAAGGTTCAGAATGTGATGTTTTTGAAATAGTGCGCATGCAAAACGCAAGGCGCATTGTATAGCAGGCAGTAGGGAAGATCATAAACAGGAGGCGATAACGATGGCAACTGAAAATAACATAGATTATGATGGAAAAAGCTTCATTCCAAAGCTTAACAGTGTGAATGGTGAGGTCAGTGAGCAGACTGTATTTCATTACCATCAAAAGGATACTGTCATATGGGCAGAATATGCAGGCGGAGATATCATGAAGGGATTTCTGATTGGAACTGTGGATGAAGCAGGAATGCTGGACTTTACCTATCAGCACCTGAATATAAAGAAAGAAATCAAAATCGGGAAGTGCCACAGCATACCAGTTGTTCTAAAGGATAACTGCATAGAATTACATGAGCAGTGGCAGTGGCTCAATGGTGACCACAGTAAGGGAACCTCCATTCTCATAGAAATATAAGAAGCATATGGATAACAGGACGAAAAGGAGAAGGTGAATTATGAATTACGAAAATACGGAGGGCTGCAGAATCATTCAGGCAGGATTCCAAGAACAGACATTGCAGGTGGTACGTACGATCACCAGAGAAACGATACAGGAAATCTATCCTCACTATTATCCGAAGGGCGCAGTAGATTTTTTTCTCTCACACCATAATGACGCAGGAATTCGTCAGGACTTGGAAGCCGGCAGTGTTTATCTTTTATTGAATGAGAAGCAGCTTGCCGTCGGTACTGTCACGCTGAAGAATCATGAGATATGCAGGCTGTTTGTTCTGCCGGCACACCAGAAAAAGGGATATGGCCGCAGGCTAATGGATTTTGCAGAGCAGAAAATATTCGAATGTACAGATATCTGTAGACTCGATGCATCACTGCCGGCAAAGGCAATCTATATCAAACGTGGCTACAGGGAAAGTGCATATCATATCATACCTACAGAAAACGGTGATTTCCTATGCTATGATGTGATGCAGAAAACAAAGAATAAAGATAAATAAACAGGTGTCGATCGGCATCCTCCACACAATCGTACAGCATGTCATGCAGAAAGCGAATGTGTGGATATACAATTCTGGAATGTATGCAGAACAGATGTGCTGGCACTGGTACATATGGGGAATGCGACTCCATATAGATGCGGCCGTTTAAAAGAAGAACCGCAAAATGCATAAAACTGTCTCTTATACAAACCCCCTTTGATTCATATTACAGAACAACTCTGATTTCGTATATTCGTAGAAAGGATACATAAAACAGATACAAAACAGAGAACATATGCAAATGTTAAAAATCTTTGACAGACTTCCAAACAGCTTTGCTGGAGTAGAAGAAGCCCATATCGTATAATCATTCATGAAAGGAGTCAACATGGAATTAGGAACAAATATATGGAGAGCAAGAAAACAGCTTCAGCTGTCACAGGAGCAGCTTGGCGCGATAGTTGGTGTCACCAGACAGACAATATCAAACTGGGAATTAAATGAAACCGTACCGGATGCGAAACAGCTGCTGGCAAGAATCGCTGTACAGCTGCGTAAAACAGAAATTTCAGAAGCTGCTTCCTGTCTTATTTATGATGATATCCGGCTGGATCCAAAAACGCATACAACGCATGTGCAGGATAAGGTGGTTTCGCTGACAAGAACGGAATATGCAATTTTGAAGCTGCTGATGCAGCGCCCCGATCAGGTCATTACAAAATCGTTACTGCTGGAACAGATTAGTGAGGATACACCGGACGTACAGAAAGCTCATTGAAAATGCATATCAGTAATCTGAGGAGAAAGCTGCGTGATGTAAGCAACAAGGATTATATCGAGGCAGTATGGGGCATTGGCTTTAAGATATCCGCAACCGTGTGGATCAGATGATACAGCTAAGCGAGGAACTGTTTCAATACTCGCTCACAGAAATAACGGAACATGACGATAGACTGGAACCGGTTGCTTTGAATGATGTTCTGGAGGAAAGCATAGCTGGCTTTTATGCTGTTTTAAAAAGACGAGGCATTGAACCGGTTGTTCATATGCCGCAAAGAAAGATTGTGCGCAGCTTGAATGCAGCAATGCTCACTCGCGTACTGGCGAATCTTATGAACAATGCTTTAAAATACAGTGATGGTGATTTGGAAATCTGTTTGAAGGATACGGGGGATATTCTGTTTATCAATACGGCATCCGGATTGGATCAGGTACAGGTTGCCCGTCTATTTGACCGCTTTTACACGGTGCATCATGCGGATAACGCAACAGGCCTCGGCTTGGAAATTGCACGGAGTCTACTGGAGCGCATGCATGGCAGCATCTCTGCAGAATATGTGCAAAACAGGCTGTGCATCTGTATACGGCTGCCAAATACTGCAGAGAAAACACATACTGTGTGAGAGTTTAGCAACAGGGGAAAGCACATGCCGCGGATTCCAAAAAAGGTGCTGTAAGACTTGATAAAGACAACGCGTATGGCAGTAAGGCTTACCGTCAAACAGATAGTGACTGTCATCATGCCTCACAGCTGCATGACGACAGCAGAAGCTGGAATGGTGGAAAGGTCTGTGCTTAACAGATTTTGAATGCAGCATATTTACAGCGGGGCTTCTCTCATCCGCCATGCGTCCAAGCGTTAAAGCCTGTAGCATACGAAATATAACAGGAAAAGGTGGTAATGCAGCGTATTTGCTGTACATTACCTCTTTTGTTTACTATAATTTAGATTAAGGTAGGAATAAACGAGAGCGGTGGATATCATACCGGCAAATGGTGGAAAAGGATTCGGTGTCAAAAAGGTTCTGGACTATGTTCCGTTCACCAAAGAGGAAGCCATCGCCTTTGGAGATGATACCAATGACATTGAAATGCTGCAGGCAGTTGGAACCGGCATCGCCATGGACAATGCCAGTCAGAATGTAAAGGCCGTGGCGGATGTAATCTGCGGCAGTGTCAGGGAGGAAGAAATCTACTGTATTGTAAGGAAAATCACCTAATCTGACAGGCCATCTGCATGATGATTGATTGAATATCAAGGAAAAAAGGAAGTGAAGCTTATGGATGCTTATATACGTGTAGGAATCGGTGTTTTGATTCTTCAAAACGGAAGGCTGCTACTGGGACACCGCGTATGCAGTGCAGCGGATACCGGTGGGATTTATGAACCGGATTCCTGGTGTCTTCCGGGTGGAAAGCAGGAGTATGGGGAGACGATTTTAGAGGGTGCCGTAAGGGAAACAAAAGAGGAAACCAATCTGGATATCAATGACTTACAGGTGTATAGTGCCGTTGATGATCTGCAGCCGGGTAAGCATTATGTCACCATTCAGGTGATAGCCCGTGCCTGCAGCGGGACGCTTTGTGTTATGGAGCCGGAAAAGCAGGATGAATGGAAATGGTTTCCAGTCGATCAGCTTCCAAAGAACATATACACGCCTTCAAAAAAATTCATTGATGCTTATTTGAGGACACAGAAACAAGACTATTTACAAGAGGTTCGCAGGAAGGAGACCCTATGAAACAATATGAATATGGTAATGTTGCTTACATAATGAAGGATGTGGTTTTGGCAGTCACGATGGAGCATCGCGATATCATAAATGACTATGCCGTAAAGGGTTACCGGTATGCTGGAATGATACCGACAGAAATCAGTGCAAACGGCTGTATCCGCAGAATGGATCTGATATTTGAAAAGGATGGGATCTTATGAGTGTATACTTTTCGATATGCGTCAGTTTATCCGTAGGTCTGATCCTAGGTGCCGTGGGCGGCGGTGTAAAAAAGAAGCTGATAAAAAAGGACTATACGCAGAAACAAATCGCAAGAAATATCAAATTCATCAGTAAAGCGGCAGGGCTGCTCAAGTATGTCACCTGCCTTGTTCTTTTGCTGGGGCTGCTCTGGTGCAGCTATTATCTCATACTTGGCATTATGGAGCCAAAGATGGCAGAATATGCAAACAACATGTCGGAGTTGATTGTTGCTGTTCTGAGCGTTATTTCCGTCATGTTTGCCTTTGTGGAATTTATCAGAAGAAAAGAGTGAGGGTGTTACTGACAGCCTGTAAAGAAAGGAAGAAGATGTGTGCAGCTACTGTGGGGGCAGGGATGCATATCGGAAGGTAAGGTTTATGATAAAGCAGATTAGAATGCTTCTGGTTGCTCTGTCGGTCATATTTTTTATGACGGCATGTAAGGATACTGCCGGATATACTGCAGTACAAAGCATGTGGCATAAGGATATGCTGCTCTCTTTGAAGCAGGCATTGCTTGAAAAGGCGATAGCTTCGTATTACGGGGGAGATGGTACGGCAGCGGCTATGGCATTTATGAAGCATAAGAGTGTGCAGCGATTCATGGCGATGTGGGTTCACGAAGAAACAAAGGATATCGATCAGCCGATTTGGAATTATGACAGCTTTGCCAGAGTTTCTATACGCAATCATGAGCTGAAGGAGTTGTACACAGATAAGCAATTCTACTCCTGTACATTTACGGATGGACACGGCCGCTGGGGGTACTGTATTTTCCAGTATGACGAAAAGGAATCCGCAGTATCAAACTGGGAGGTGAAGGAAACCACACCGTATCAATATGATTTGCGGGTGAATATGAAAGAGATTGTTGATCGTATTATGAAAACCGACTTGGACATCCTCACCACTTCCGCATCAAGTGTTTATTTATATGATGAAGAAAAGAAACAGGCGGAGCAGGTTATCTTGTTTCATGATGAAAATGCTGCCTATATCTGTTATTATGGGGATGCTGTCCTTCGTATGGAAAAGGTGTAAGGGACAGTAAAGGAATCTCCTATATAGGAATGAAAGCAGCAAGCTTTGATTGAATTTATAAGTGGTCGCTGTGTGCGTTTAAATTCAACAAACTATCATGGAATGATTCATCAAAATATACTGTATAATTGAAAACGCAGCTGCAAAGACAGCTCTTTTTCATGTTTTATTCTTATCTCAAAAACCCACGGTATCCAATTTGGTTCTTTCTCGATTGTAGGGAAACTCAAAACAGGGAGACTTCAACACGATTGTATTTATCAATAGAAGTTGAAGTCTTCCTTTTGCAAACACCTTAAAGTAAGAAAGACCCTCCAATATATGCGCAGCTTTCGATATTGTATGCCATTCTGTGTATAGCAAAGCTGCAGCACTGCTATGTTCCGGTTTGAAAAGGACGTTAAGCAAAAAACAAGCATCCGGTTATCATGAGATGCGGTAGAAGCGGGAGTGCGAAAGATTGAAATACGAAGGGTAGGTCTTTTCCTGTTTTGTGTATAATTTCTTTGGTAACGAGTTTCTTTACGGATACTGCAATTTTGCAGAAGTTTGTTATAATGGTTAAAGAATGTTAACGAAAGGAGTCCGTTATGAACAGACATGAAATACAAATAAATCCTTCCTTGTGCATCGGTTGTGGTCAGTGTGCGAAAGACTGCCCCACCAGCAATATACAACTAAAAGATAAAAAGGCAGAGATACTGGAAGCAGAGTGTATCATGTGCGGACACTGTGCTGCAATCTGTCCGAAGAAAGCCGTCACGATCAGCGGCTAGGGAGGAGCAGCCGTTGAGCAGGCATCCAGCGTACGCCTTGATCCTCAAAAGGTGCTGGAGGTGATTCGTTTCCGTCGAACCATCCGTCAGTTTCAGGAAACGGAAATCCCTGCCGAAGTGATTTCTCAGATTCTGGAAGCCGGCAGACTGACACATACAGCAGAAAACAAACAGGATGTGACATATATCGTTATCGATAAAGAAAAGGCTTCTTTGGAGCAGCAGGCAGTGAAATTCTTTCGAAGATTGAAGCCGGTTGCAAATCTGTTCAGCTCCATGGCCAGGAGAACCGTCATTGATGATCACTTTTTCTTTTTTCAGGCACCGGTTGCCATCGTTATAGCAGCAAAAGAGGACATTAACGGGGCACTGGCTGCACAGAATATGGAATTTGTTGCGGAGGCAAACGGCTTGGGGGTACTGTACAGCGGATTCTTCACCATGGTGGTGAACCATTCGCGACGCTTGCGGACAGCATTGCACATACCAAAAGGAAAAAAAGCGGTCACAACGCTGGTTCTGGGGTATCCTAAGATACGATATCAGCGAAGTGCACAGCGGGATACAGCCGATATCCGCTATATGTAGGGAGGGACTTTCATGGATAAGGAATGTCAGAAGCGCATTGCGCATATCACCAGCGGCTTTCATACATGTAAAACGGCATTCACTGCCATTGGTGATGAAACAAGGCAGGTCATTTTGTTGATACTGATCCAAAGCGAGCGATCGGGAATCCGTGTCAATGAAATAGCTGAAAGGGCTCATTTGACCAGACCCTCTGTATCGCATCATCTGCAGATTCTAAAGGAAGCAGGTATTGTTGATATGCGGAAGGAGGGGACAAAAAACTATTATTATATCAGTGCGGACAACACCCAGTGGAAACAGGTCAAGCAGCTGATTGACCTCATCTATGACAGTGTGATTCATTTACAGAAGGAAGAGGAGGAGAGACATCTATGATTGTATATTTTTCAGGAACCGGAAACAGTGCCTATGTGGCAAAACGATTACAGAGGGAGTTGCAGGATGAAGGCTTTGATCTGTTTTCTTCCATACGACAGAGGAAGAAGGATGCACTGTATGCAAAGCAGCCCTGGGTGATTGTTGCTCCAACCTATGCATGGCGGATTCCGCGTGTTGTTCAAGAATGGCTGAAAGCAGTGGAGCTGACGGGAAGCAGGGAACTGTATTTTGTAATGACCTGCGGCGGATCGATTGGAAATGCCGGTGCTTATCTTGAACGGCTCTGCAAAGAAAAAGGATGGAGCTATCAGGGATGCATGCAAATCGTCATGCCGGAAAACTATATCGCACTCTATGATGCTCCCAAAAAGCAGGAGGCTTTAACCATCATCCATAACGCAGAAAAGCAGATTGCAGAGGCAGCTGAGTATATACGGACAAATCGCAGAATACCAAAACCGGAAATAAGTGTGAGGGATTTTGTGAACAGTGCCTGGATCAATCCTTTATTTTATCCTTTGATCGTACATGCGGATAAATTTTACGCAACGGATGCATGTATTTCCTGCGGAAAATGTGAACAGGTCTGTCCGCTGGGCAATATTCAACTGAAGCAGGGGGTACCGGACTGGGGGAAAAGCTGCACCCACTGCATGGCATGTATCTGCAGCTGTCCGAAAGAAGCGATTGAATATGGAAACAGCAGTAAGGGGAAGGTTCGCTATCTCTGCTCACATGTGGTTTCAAAGGAAGAATGATGATATACAGGCAGAAAAGTAAGGACAGCTTTTCTGCCTTTACGCTATGCAATCCAAAGAATCATCAGTATGATGAAGGATAGCTGACTGAACATCAAGACAGTGCTCGGTGATACAGCCTTCCATCAGATAGAAGCAGGCTGTATGTAAACAGAGGTGATGCAGAAACGGTATAGGAATCATCTTTGCTTTAACAACTCACCTGCTTTTGGATGTTATGATTGTGCATCATGCTTTTTTTTATGCAACAGGTGTTCTTCAACATGCAGATAAACCCTACAGTCTGATAAGAGACAGCGAAGCTATGGAGGAAAATCTGCGCTTCGTATATTTTCAGTAGACAATTACAGAAGAAGCCTTGTTTTGATTATGAAAATATGCAGTGATGTAGTATTTTTTTATCTTTTATCGCCAAATTATGATAATCAGCGCAATTTCTATACAAAAATGAAAGAAATGAATGACTTTTTAGCGTATTTGAGATAGAATTTAAGTTGATAGCAGGCGATTGTGGTGGAATCGCCCTTACTGGAGGAATACATATGTACAATGATCATGATGATTTTGAAGTAAATGACTATGATGAGGACATTCGGCGCAGAGAGGCGTTGATTGAAGAAGCGAAGAATATTGAAATATCTTCCGACTGGAACACGGTGTTCCGTGAAATTTCAGATTTAAAGAGGAGATGGAAACGCATTTCTTATTGGGACAGTGCCTATGAAGAAACGCTGAACGAAGAATTTGACAGCTATATGGATGCCTTTTATGCGAAGCGTAGAGAGGGGTATCAGAGCAATCAGGCCATTAAGCAGGAGCTGATTGACCGTGCGGAAAAGGTTGCTGCTTCCGATGACTGGAATCAGGCAACAGAGGAAATGAATGAGTTGATGCAGCAATGGAAGGCATCGGGAACAGCAGGAAAAGAAACAGATGATGAATTATGGGATGCCTTCAATGCGGCTCGTCAGAAATTTTTTGACCGCAAGCATGAGCACTGGGAAAATCTGCAGACGAAGTTCTCGAATGCAAAAGAAATAAAGGAAGGGCTGATCAAAGAGGCAGCAGCACTGGCGGATTCTGTTGAATGGAACAAGACAGGAGAAAAATTCCGTGCGATGATGGATCAGTGGAAGGCGGCAGGAAGTGCGGGCCGTGAGCATGAGGATCGTCTGTGGAATGCCTTTAATGAAAGCCGTCAGAAATTCTATGATCGAAGAGGCGAATACTATGATCAGCTGCACGAACAGCAGGATGGGAAATACGAGGAAAAACGCAGGCTGGTAGAGCAGGCAAATGAAATTGCACAGCGTGGGGAATATACCCGGGAGCATACGGATGTTATGAAAAATCTAAGCAAGGAATGGAAAAGCATCGGTTCCTGCGGCAGAGAAAGAGAAGATGACATCTGGAAGGAATTCCGTACGGCAATGGATTCCTATTTTGAAGGGCTGCGCAACTGGAATGAACAGCGGCATGCGCAGTGGCGTCAGAGAATGCAGGAGGCACGTGCACGCAAGCAGGAGCTGATTCTGGATCAGCAGCGTCAGATCAAGCGTATGCAGAATGATATTATCGGATTGATTGGAGAACGGGCAATCAATGATATGGAGGAACAGATAGCGGATAAGAAGGAATTTATCCGTGAGCTGGAAGAAGAGCTGGCGGATATCGATAAAACGCTGGCAAAATAGAAGCAGATATCAAATGATAAAAAAAGAGTGATTTTGTCGATGTCACTCTTTTTTCATTTTTAAGTATCCGTATTCACAGGAAGCTTACTTCATGTTCAACGAGTCAAATGCTTTGGTGATGCTGCCGGAAACAGCGCCTCCAGACTGGTACGCTTGAGAATCGTGATCTTTCCATAGGAAGCTGTCACAATGCCTTTTTTCTTCCACTCACTGAGTACCCGGTTTACCGTTACCCGGTTGAGATTCAGGATCAGTGCCAGGTCCTCCTGGGTATAGGGGATGCTGGAAGAAGTGATACCGCGGTCATAATCAGGTGCAGCTGTTTCCGACAGCAGCAGGCTGGCAATACGCTGATAGCGGTCATACAGCGTGATACGGCGCAGCTGTGCGGTCAAATGATTACAGGTATTGGACAGCAGCTGCAGCATGATCTGCATAAGTCCGGGGGATTGCTCCATATACACATACAGCTGATTCAGATCGCAGGCCATCAGCTCAACCTGTGTAACTGCTGCCACGCAGACCGGTCTGGCACATTGTGAAAGAAAGGAGGATTCACCGAATATCCTGCCCTTTTCAATAATTTCATACGTTAATTCACGCCCCTGAGAGGTCACATAATAGGCACGTACACGTCCTTTCCTGATAAAGTAAATACGTCCCGCATCATCTCCCTGCATATAGATATCCTCATTGGCCTCATAGTGCTGCCGATAGCCTGCCGCTTCAAAGCAGTGGTACAGCTCCTCTGGAATTTTAATCTGACGCATATCCATCTCCCCTTAAAATTTTTCTCTCTGAATTGTAACATAGGCTACAGAATATGGGAAGAGCTGCCTTTACAATAAGAACAAGAAAAATGAGGAGAGATTTTATGAAACACACCGCATCACTTACACAGGGAAATATTTTGCAGGTACTGCTGCGCTTTTCGATACCGTTTCTGCTTGCCAATCTGCTGCAGGCACTGTACGGGGCGGCTGACCTGATGATTATCGGAGCTTATTGTCCGGCGGAAAGCATTGCGGCGGTATCCACCGGCACACAGGTCACACAGATAATCACAAGCGTGATTTCCGGACTGACACTGGGAGCTACCATTCTTGTCGCAAAATATGCAGGCAGGCAGCAGCCTGATAAAATCGAAAAGACGATCGGTACCACGATTACCTTTTTTGCACTGTTCTCTATTATCCTGAGCCTGATACTGGCCTTCAGCACAGGGATGATTCTTCAGCTGCTGCAGGTACCGCAGGCATCTATGGCACAGGCCTATCAGTATGTCTTTATCTGCATAACCGGTATTTTCTTCATTTGTGAATATAATGCTTTCAGCGCACTCCTGCGCGGCTATGGGGATTCCATAAGCCCGTTGTTGTTTGTGGCTGCTGCCTGTGTCTGCAATATTGCAGGCGATCTGTTTACTGTGGGTGTTCTTCATATGGGAGTAGCAGGAACGGCGATATCCACGGTTGCCTCACAGGGAATCAGCATGCTGATCGCGATATGGTATATGCGACGTCAGGGTTCAGCCCTTCACTTTTCAAGACGCTGTCTGAAGCTGGATACAGCAGTGCTGAAGGAATTGATTGCCATTGGTATTCCTGTTTCCTTTCAGGAATGCATGGTGCGCTTCTCCTTTCTGTATCTGACTGCCATCACAAATGGTTTTGGAGTGTATGCAGCTTCCGCCGTTGGGATTGCCAGTAAATTTGATATTTTTGCCATGCTTCCGGCAACCTCTGTCTCCAATGCCCTGACAGCGTTGACTGCACAGAATCTGGCAGCCGGTAAAAAAGAGCGTGCTGTCGGCTTCGTCCGCTATGGAATCTGCGTATCCATGCTTTGTTCCTCTCTGTTCTTTTTATGGGCACAGCTGTCCCCGCAATCCATGATTTCTCTGTTTTCCAGGGATGCAGCAGTCATCCGTGCAGGAATCCCCTTTTTAAGAGGCTGCAGTCTGGATTATCTTGCTGTTTCCATCCTGTTCTGTATGAACGGATATCTGAATGGAAGTGAAAAAACCGTATTTACCATGCTGAACTGCTGTGGTGGCGCATTGGTGATCCGCGTACCGGCTTCCGCATCCTGCTGCATGGTGCATATCGCTGGATGAAATTCCAAATCACTGCTTCCTCCAATGAAGAGCTGACGGATACCTGTCTCTGTATGATAGATACGATGTCAGAGGAGCTTCCAAATCCCGCAGCCGGACAGGATTACAAGCCTCATTACGATGAGCTTACCAGGCTGTATGGGAAAACGACCTTTGAACGACTTGCTCAGGAACGCCTTATGCAGGATGTTCATCAGGAGTATGGTCTTGTAGATATCGATATCGAGCATTTTAAGCTGTTCAATGACTGGTATGGTATACAGGAGGGGGATCATCTGCTGATGTATATCTCCTATCAGATACGTAAAAAGGTGCAGGAGTTAAATGGCATTGCAACACGCATAGGCGGCGATGAGTTCGTCATGCTGCTGCCGCAGGCTGCCTGTGATGTAAAAAAGCTGGAGCCCGAGATCATCGGCTGGATACAGAACTACGATGCTTCCATCAAATTTCTTCCCACGGTAGGTATTTATATGATTCAGGATAAAACGCTTCCGATTGCTCAGATGTGTGATCGGGCGGCAATTGCCGCAGCCAGCAGAAAAGGCAATTATGCGAGCCGCGTTGCTGTGTATCAGGATTCGATGAAAAAACTGATTGAAAACCGTCAGGAGGTACTGTTCGGTGTGAAAAACGGACTGGATAACCGGGAATTCGTTGTCTATTATCAGCCGCAGGTCAGTGCCAGAACGAATCGTATACTCGCA
>ENA-ORSX01000027-ORSX01000027.1-human-gut-metagenome-genome-assembly--contig:-NODE-27-length-210227-cov-7.519275_pt1 | contig 210227 bp, 213 predicted proteins | sample MGYA00241904_ERZ509172 | MGnify/ENA primary metagenome ERZ509172 (study PRJEB26280, sample SAMEA2338795) | human gut metagenome | biome: human gut; feature: human-associated habitat; material: faeces... | reverse complement strand
AGAGGACTGAAAATCCTCGTGTCGCTGGTTCGATTCCGGCTCTGGGCATTTTGTTATGTCCAATTTTGAACTGTAGATATCATGATATATTTAGATAAAACAGTTTTATATTGTTACGGAGCACTAGCTCAGTCGGTAGAGCACCTGACTTTTAATCAGGTTGTCGGGGGTTCGAATCCCCCGTGCTTCATGTGAAAGACGCTGTTATTTGCAGCGTCTTTTTTTCTTAAGATTATGTAAAGTGTATTGAGTATTGAAAAAAATCAAATTATAATATGTTCATATAATTTGATTGAAAAGGGGAGGAATTTTATGTATCAGATTTCAAATTTTACAGATAACGATGATGTGAAGATTCTTTCTGAGCTGGGGGCTTTTAAAATTATTGAATATCAACGTGACTTGAGCGTATCGCCGCAGACTGCGGTTACCGCCTTTTTCAGCGCACAGATGAATATCAAGAAACGGCAGCTTGTATGTGACCTGAGTAAGGCAAAGGTGACGATTCAGGCCGGAAGTATGCAGTGGATGTTGGGAAATGTGAATGCAACGACAGGGATCAAGGGCGTGGGAGATTTTCTGGGAAAAGCAGTTCGGGGGAAAGTGAGCGGAGAATCTGCGATAAAGCCGGAATATACTGGAGACGGTATTCTTGTACTGGAGCCGACCTATAAATATCTGATATTGATGAATGCCGCAGACTGGGGCGGCGGGGTCGTTCTGGATGACGGGCTCTTTCTTGCATGTGAATCAAGTCTGCAGCACAAAGCCGTAATGCGTTCCAATCTGTCATCTGCTGTGGCAGGTGGAGAGGGGCTGTTCAATCTGAGCCTGAATGGAAGCGGCGTATTTTGCATTGAATCGGAGTGTCCCAGAGAAGAGCTGATAGAGATATCTCTTCAGAATGATGTGCTGAAGGTTGATGGAAATTATGCGATAGCATGGAGTAGGAGCCTTGATTTTACAGTAGAACGTTCAGGAAAGAGCCTCATTGGTTCTGCGGCGTCCGGCGAGGGACTCGTCAACGTATATCGTGGAACGGGTAAAGTTTTGATGATGCCTACAGCGAAGATGCCGAATATATGATTAACTGAAAACGCCGGGTATATCTGACAGGATATATCCGGCGTTATACAGTAAAAAACATATATTTTTGAATAGCGTGATATTTTCATTATCCTGCGCGGGTGGCGGCCACAGCGTTTTCAAAATCGAGCAGGGTATGCCAACGGATTGCCCGGCAGCATGCAAATTCCGAACTTTCGGAATCTGCATATAACAGTTCTGCTGCAAGACAGCGCTTTTTTGAGACAGTGCAGGAACATTGCTCGGAAGCCTTTAAAAAGATGATGCAGATAGCGTCATCATGCGAAAGCAGCTGACCGAGAGCATGTGCGATAAGAATTTTGCGATGGCAGGAAGGAAGGTTGCTGTTGATATACAGGAATTGCTGGCCGCATAGCTTTAAAGTACAGGCATGTATTTTACCAAGCGGTCCTTCCTGAATATGGATGTTCAAAAATTTTGCTAGTTCGTACGGATTTCTTGTTCCGTAGCGGGCAGCCAATTTTTCGGCAATTTCTTTTGTATCGCTCATTTCCCCCTCCTGATATACAATTGATGTGCTGAAGTTTTGAATCAGTTCCAGTTTTTTTCAATCAGTGCTAAAGAGATTTCGACCTGTTTGAGAAGCAGATCGATACTTTCTTCTGCCGCCGGTTTCCCGTCAAAAAAGAGGGGCTCTGTGTCCCCGCTTTGCAGGAGCATTTTAATTTCCTCGTATTTTTTTTTAATATCACGAGGATTTGTGTTAAATGTTATGCCGGACTGCGGAAGAGAAAACTTTCCGGTCATGACATAATCGATGCTGACATCAAAATATCGGGCGATCGTGTCAGCGAGTTTGAAAGAACATTTTGTTCCCTTTTTTTTCCATGTGCTGATGGTAGAGGAATTGATGCCGGTATCTTTGCAGAAACGATAGGGTGTAATTCCTTTTTCCTCACATAACTTTTTGAAAATCTCGTACATTTCGGACCCTTTCCTAAAAGTATCTCGAAGATGCGAAATAGAGCATCAGTACACAAAGCTGTTTTGCCGACTGAGCCGGTATATGAAATTATTTCGTATCAGCAAGTGAAAGTATATCATTAAAGCGAGATAGTGACAAGGGATTAGGCGGAATTAGTTTTAGAAGTCAGACAGCAGGTACAGATGAGTGTAAAAAGGCGTGTGCATAATAAAAAACAGCCTTTCAGACAGGGCGGGAATGTGATAAGCTTGAAAGAAGAAAAGATGAGGCAGAAAGGGCTTAAATAAGGCGGGCAGGAAAGAAATGAACGAAACGATTAAAATCGAGCTGCCGGAGGCAGTCAGGAATATTATCCATACATTACAGAACGCGGGGTATGAAGCCTGGGCAGTAGGCGGCTGTGTACGAGACAGTATTTTAGGGAGAGTGCCGGATGACTGGGATATTACAACATCGGCGCGTCCGGAGCAGGTAAAGGCGATATTTAAAAAGACGGTCGATACCGGGATTCAGCACGGGACGGTGACTGTGCTGTGGAACAGAGCAGGCTATGAGGTGACGACATATCGGATAGATGGGGAATATGAGGACTCCAGACATCCGAAAGAGGTACAGTTTACAGCATCCCTGCGGGAGGATCTGCGCCGCCGCGATTTTACGATCAATGCGATGGCTTATAATGAAGAAGCGGGGCTGGTAGATATTTTTGGAGGGATGGAGGATATCCGGGCAAAAAAAATCCGGTGCGTGGGAGATCCGATGGAGCGTTTTTCCGAAGATGCTCTGCGGATGATGAGGGCAGTGCGCTTTTCGGCACAGCTTGGATATGAAATTGAGGAAGAAACGGAAGAGGCGATATGCAGACTCAGCCGGACCCTGCAAAAAATCAGTGCCGAACGGATAAGGACAGAGCTGGTAAAGCTTTTGATAAGTTCACATCCGGAGCTTTTGGAGGCATGCTGGAAAACCGGTATGACAGCAGTATTTCTGCCGGAATTTGACCGGATGATGGAAACTTCACAAAATAATCCGCATCATTGCTATAATGTGGGAGAGCATACGATACGGGCGATGAAGGCGGCAGCGCCGGAAAAGACGCTGCGGCTGGCACTTTTATTCCATGATATGGGAAAGCCTGAAACAAAGACGACGGACGGGGAAGGAATCGATCATTTCCGTGGGCATGAAATAAAAAGTTCAGACATGGCGCGGACAGTGATGAAGCGTTTGAAATTTGATAATAATACGATTGACAGGGTGGTGCGCCTTGTGCGGGCACATGATATAAAGATAGAGCCGGGACAAAAATATATGCGCCGGGCGCTGAATCGTCTGGGAGAGGATATTTTTCCGGAGCTTTTTGAGGTGAAGGAAGCGGATCTGGCCGCGCAGAGCGCATACCTGAGAGAAGAAAAAAAGGCAGAACTTCTTGGCATGAGGAAGGATTATGAGGCAGTGCTTAAGAGTAAGGCATGCGTTTCTTTAAAAGATCTGGCGGTAAACGGAAAAGACCTTATTGCGGAAGGAGCTGCGCCGGGAAAGGGGCTTGGTGAAATGCTGCAGAAGCTTTTGGAGGAAGTGCTGGAGGAGCCGGAGCGGAATACGAGGGAGTATCTGCTGAGTCGGGTAAAGAAGATGAAGGAAAATGAATGATCAGGAGCACGAATCTTCTGAGGTACAGGACAGAAATTATAAAGTATGAAGTATAAAAATACCCTCAGTGGATAAAGGAATCAGGATTCCTTTTTCACAGAGGGTATTTTTGGAACTATATATCAGGTTTAGTGTACGTTACCCTTTACAGCAGGAGCAATGGAGAGGCTCGGAGCGTAGAACGGGATGAGCGTTGCCTGAACAGCATGGTACAGATCGGACTTGCCGGGCCATACGGTACCGATAAGATTGTTGTTCTGGTCAAGCTGGTGGAACCAGGAGCCATGTACATGGTCCAGAACCTTCTCATCGAGATACTGCATAAATTCAGCGAAGTCGTCGGCATATTTCTGTTTGCCGGTTATATGGGCAAGGACTGCGGAGGTATTGATTGCTTCCGCCAGAGTCCAGTGCATCCTGTCATGAACGACCGGCTTGCCTTCCCAGTCTGTTGTATAAGCGATGCCGGGAGCGCCGTCAGCATTCCATGCATCTTCAATCGCACGATTGTACAGGTTTTCGCAGACGGTGATATATTTTGCAGCGCCTTCCTTATCCTCTTTAAAAGTGGAAAGTGTCCACTGTGCTATCAGACGGGACCACTCAATGCCATGACCGGGAGTTGCGCCGTAAGGTTTAAACTGATCGTCGGGACGGTCTTTATTGCATTCCAGGTCAGCAATCCACTCTTTGGTGAAATGTTCAGGAATCCGCCAGTTGTTTGCAGAAGCCCATCCGACTACGTGGTCGATGATACGGCCCGCTCTTACACGGTATTTCTCATCGCCTGTCACATCTGCAGCAGCAAGGAACGCTTCTACTGTGTGCATGTTTGCATTTAAACCTCTGTAATCATCCAGAACGGTAAATTCGGTATTCCATGTGTCACAGGAAAGTCCTTCTTCCTCGTTCCAGAAACGCAGGTCATATAAAGCCAGCGCGTCATCCAGCAGTTCTTTTGCTCCGGGAATGTCGGCAAGGACGCCGGAGGAAGCAGCCAGGATAACGAAAGCGTGCGCATAGCACTGCTTGTTCGGCAGGATATCGCCGTTTGCGGTCAGACCTGCATACCAGCCGCCGTTCGCATCATCGTGAAGCTCACCGCGCAGACCTTTGATAGCTGCAGCAGCCAGTTCCTTGCTGCCAGGGTGACCAAGGAAGGAAGCGAGGCTGTAAACGTGCGCCATACGGCTTGTTATCCATGTCTCGCGGTTGCGGTCTGTCCAGGGAGTGCCGTCATCTCCAAGATAATAAGAACTTCCTCCGGGGGAGGGGAACTTGTGGCCGAAAGAGAAGAGCGTTTCGCGGACTTCCGTCAGGAATGCTTCGTTTTCTTTTGTGCCGAGCAGGTATTTGTTGTTGATATCGCTCATTTGAAAATCCTTTCTTCGGCGTATGATCTGCGCCGATCTATATTATCCGGGTACAGGTGCTTATGTACCGGCTGTAAAGAGCCGGCTTATCAGCCAATCGTCATTTTGCGCCCGAATGCTGCCTTTATTGTATCAGAACGGCGACGAAAATGGAATATTATTTTAGGGAACTGTTGCCGATTATGGCAATATAGTATTGCTCACATCAGCCTCAAATGCTCGCCGTTTGAGGCGTGAGAACGTGATTCAGGGGTGAGCGGGTCTTTTTTACGCAGTAAAACTTTCAACAGACCCGCGAATGCTGCTGTTCACTGGCAAGCCGGTGAACAGCAGCTAACATAGCCGGGAATGGCATAACTGAGGATCTGCGTTCATAGGATGGTAGTATCTTAGACACGGGAGGGAACGACGGTGAATGACAGATCAGTAAGTGTACTGGAAAATTATGATTTTGAAGTGATTCGTACGCAAAAAAGCAGAAACGCGATTTTATGTGAAACGAATAAAGGCTGGATGATACTGAAAGAATATAAAGGACCGGTATTTCGTCTGGAGCAGATGGAAAAGCTTCTGAATGCAGTAGAGGAAAATGATTTTGACGGTGCAGAGAAGCTGGTACGGACAAAAGAGGGAGAGCTTTTTTGCATCGATCAGGAGCAGAACCGTTGTATTGTAAAAATATGGCCTGGGGGGAGGGAATGCAGCCTGCGGGATGGACAGGAGTGCCGTCAGGCGATGCATCTTCTGGCGGGGCTTCATCGGGCGATGCGATGTCCGAAGCTGCAGGAGGAGTTTGGTTTTCGGGCGACAGGGCTTTTGGAAGAGTATGAAAAGCGGAATCGGGAGCTGCGGAAGGTGAGGAGGTTTTTGCGGGACAAGGGACAGAAGACACCGTTTGAGATTTATCTGCAGCAGAATTTCGATCCGTTTTTAGAAGAAGCCGTGCAGGTAACGGAAGAGGTGCGGGCATATGGGAAGGTGCTGGATACACAGGAGTGCGAGATGACCGGAAGCTTTTGCCACGGAGATTATCAGCACCATAATATCTTGTGTGCGGGAACCCTTTCGGCAGTCAATTTTGAAAAATTCACACTGGACAGTCAGATGCGCGACCTGTACCTGTTTTTGCGGAAACTGCTTGAAAAAACGAACTGGTCTGCGCCGCAGGTAAGGGGGCTTTTGGACGTTTACGGACGTGAAAATCCGCTGTCGGCGGCGGACTGGCTGCAGCTTTATTACAGGTTTGCATACCCTGAAAAATTCTGGAAGATAGTCAATTTTTACTATAACAGCGGCAAGGCATGGATACCGGGAAAAAATGCCGAAAAATTGGAACGTTTGATTGCTCAGAAAAGTGTTAAAAAAGCGTTTCTGGAACAGACATTTTCCCTGTAAGTATTGACAAACAAAGGAAGTGCGGTTATAAATAGAATATAATGTTCCCAGGGGAGAAGCCTTTCGGACATTTCGAATTCACATTGAGAGAGAATTACAGGAGGAGTTCATAATGAACAAAACAGAATTAGTTACAGCAATTGCTGAACAGGCTGAGATTTCCAAAAAGGATGCGGAAAAGGCTCTGAAGGCTTTCACAGATGTAGTAGCAGAAGGTTTAAAGAACGGTGACAAAATTCAGTTAGTTGGCTTCGGTACTTTTGAAGTGTCCGAGAGAGCAGCAAGAGAGGGCAGAAACCCTCAGACTGGCGAGTCCATGACGATTGCAGCTTCCAAGACACCTAAGTTCAAAGCTGGTAAAGCATTAAAGGATTTCATCAACTGATATAGATATACCGAATGACCGGGCGGCTGCGTTTTGAACGCGCCGCCTTTATTATACGCATATTTTTTATATGATAGGAGAGAAAATAATGAGACTGGATAAATATTTAAAGGTTTCCCGGTTGATAAAGCGCAGGACGGTAGCGAACGAGGCGTGCGATGCGGGACGAGTGCTGTTGAATGATAAGGTCGCAAGAGCTTCGGCAGAGGTAAAGGCAGGCGACACCATTACCATACAGTTCGGTAATAAGGATGTAAAGGTGGAAGTGCTGACCGTGCAGGAGACTGTCCGCAAGGAAGAAGCAAAAGAGATGTTCCGATATCTGTAAGAGCAGGGCATATTTTGGAAGGCGCGCGCGTATCTTTATAGAAGAAAGAAGCGGTCCGGGGACAGGATCGTTAAGGCGGGAGGGCGCGCTATGGAAGAATTAAACGGCAGCAGGGCAAAACAGCACAGGGTTAGTCTGGTAAACCGGCAGACCTGTGCGGTGAACGGCGTATCGGATGTGCTTTCCTTTGATGTGGGGGAGGTGCTTCTGGAAACGGAGCAGGGAATGCTGATGATACGAGGCAGCGATCTGCATGTAAGCCGCCTTACTCTGGAAAAAGGGGAAGTTGATATAGACGGCAAGATTGACAGCCTGACCTATTCGGAAAATACGGGAATATCCGGGAAGACAGAGTCGCTTTTATCCCGGCTCTTCAGGTAGCTCATGAGCAGCCTGATAGCGCAGGAGGGGTGGCTCTGGCTGCATTCGGTTCTGCTTGGGGTAGCGGTGACCTTCGTATATGACGGGCTGAGGATATGGCGGCGTGTATTTGAGCACAGCATGTTCTGGATATCGGCAGAGGATCTGCTGTATTGGGCGTTTGTGGCATACAGCTTTTTTTATCTTCTTTATATGGAAAATAATGGGGCATTCCGGTGGTTCTGCGTATTCGGGGCAGCAGTGGGGATGCTGCTTTATCAAAAGAGCGTAAGTCCTTTTTGGGTAAAGTATATGTCCCGTTTTCTATGTGCGTTGAAAAAGTTTTTGGGGACTGCAGCCGGATTTTTATGCAGGCCGTTCCGGGCAGCAAAATGCGCAGGAACAGCGTATGCCAAAAGGCAGGGAAAGCGCATAAAAAGACTTGTGCGGATTTGTAAAAAGCGGTTGACGGTTTGGATAAAACTGTCTAAAATATTTTTTAACAAGAGGAAATCGCGGCGGGGCAGGGAAAATGGTAAAACGTAAGATCGTATTTCGCCAGAAGAAGCGGCAGAACCGTTTCAGTATGATGCTGGTGATGATAGCGGTCCTGATGGTGCTGGTAGTCGTATCTTTGCGTAGCGTAGATTTAAGGCGTAAGCAGGAATATTACGGAGCGCAGATAGAGCAGCTGGAGCGGCGCATCGAGGAAGAGAACCAGAGGACGGCGGAAATAGAAGAATATGGGAAGTATACCAAGACGAGAAAGTACGTGGAAGAGGTTGCAAAGGATAAGCTCGGGCTGGTATATGAAGGAGAGATAATTTTTAAGCCGGAAGAATGAGCGGTTTTCAGAAAAGATGAAAGAGCAGATCGTTCAGGCTGCCCGATGGATATGTGGGAGATAGAACACTTTATACCCTCAGCGGAACAGGAAAAACTTGTTCCCTGAGGGTATTTTAGTCTGAAAAAATATAAGCGGGGCAGTGCCGATTTGACAAATCCTGCGCATTTCATGCGTTATAATGGAAGAAATTCATCCTCTTGTTCTGTACGTACGAGGGTAATCGCACGAGCTGGCGTTTTGCACATACGGACATGGGCGGAAAGGAAAAATGAAAAGGAGGCGGCCGTGAAAACGAAATATCTGGATTTTGAGGCGCAGCAGTCGGCATATTTACTGGATTATGACAGAAGGCGTATTTTGAACTGCGCCGACACGTTTCAGGAGCTTGCGGCGGTAATGGGGGAGATGGACCGCGGAGCGGATGCCGGCAGCAGCAACCGGGAAGAACTTTTGAAACTGAAACATGCGAAAGATACGAGAAAGCAGTACGCATCACATATGAGGCAGATGGCGGGACTGATGCAGGCGGTGGCGGATACGTCGGTGCAGCTCATCCGTCTGGGAGGAAGACAGGAAAAGCAGATTGTGCGCGCGCTGGCGGGAGAGGGCATTATCGTACAGGATATTTACCTTCTGCGGGGCCAGGAGGACAGGCTTGAAATTTCACTTTCGGCATATATGCGTCGGGAAAGAAATATGACGGTAATGCAGATAGCGGGATACCTGTCGGTGTTGATGGATATCCGGCTTATGCCGGAAAAGAGAAATCCGTATTTTATCGGATGTGAGCCCGTGAGTCTTTATTTTGAGGAAGAACCGGTATTTTGCTGTATGACGGCGGCTGCGACGGCAGTGGAGGAAAATGAGGTGGTTTCGGGAGACAGCTACTCTTTTCTGGAAGAAGACGGAGGGCTGACGATAATACTTTCCGATGGTGTGGGGTCGGGAGAGAGCGCACAGAAGGACAGCAGCCGTATCGTGGATCTGACGGAGAGGATATTGGATGCGGGGCTTGGACTTCAGATGGCAGTCCAGCTTCTGGATACGATGGCTGATGCAGAAGGCGATGAGAGCCGCATGGCAACGTTGGATTTGTGCAGGATAGATTTAAAAAGAGCTGAGTGCGAGATAGTAAAGGCGGGAGGCGCGGCGACATTTATAAAGCGCGGTGACCAGGTGGAAAAGATAAGCGGTATGCGGCTTCCGCTGGGAATGTCTGTGGGCGGACAGCCTGTTTCTCAGACGCGAAAGCTGCAGAGCGGTGATATGGTCGTGATGATTTCGGATGGTGTGTTGGAAAACTGGGGCTGCGACGGAGAATTTTTGTTCGCGCGCAGACTGGAGGAACTCATGATATCTTCTCCGGTGGATATGGCAAACCGCCTTTTGCAGTGTGCCATCAGTCAGTGCGGGGGAAAGATACGGGATGATATGACAGTCCTTGCAGCGGGCGTCTGGAAGGAAGAGGAGAGGGAAGTTGATTGAAAAAAAGGGAGGGACATGGTAGAGTGTAGGAAGAACGAGTAAATTACGGAAAGTAAAAAAGCGGTTATGAACAGAAAAATTTTATCCTACATTCAAAAATATGAAATGCTCCCGGATAACGGAAATATCGTTGTAGGCGTATCAGGCGGGCCGGATTCGGTCTGCCTGCTTTATATGCTCGTAAAGCTGCGGGAGGAGCTGGCGGCGGAAAGATGCCTGAAGCTGTATGCGGTCCATATCAATCACGGGCTGCGCAAAGAGGCGGAAGGCGATGAAGCATTTGTAAAGGAGCTTTGTGAAGCATGGGATGTGCCCTTGGAGGTGCGGCATGTCGATGTGGGCAGGCTGGCGGAAAGGCTGGGACAAAGCTGCGAAGAGGCGGGACGCAGAGCGCGATATGAGGCGTTTGAAGAGTGTTTAAAGAAGCTGGACGAAGGGACGGAAGGTTTCGGCTGCATTGCAGTGGCGCATCACAGAGACGACCGGGCAGAGACCTTTTTATTTAATTTGTTTCGGGGAACCGGGCTGGACGGAATGGCGGGAATACGCCCTGTGCGGTTATCGGAAAGCGGAGCGCGGGTCATCCGGCCGCTTTTGGATTGTCCGAGAGCGGAAATAGAAGCCTTTTTAAAAAAGGAAGGGATAGAATGGTGCACGGATGCGACGAACGCTCAGGATATGTATGCGAGAAACCGTATCCGGAATCGGATACTGCCGTATGCAGAGCAGGAAATCTGTACCGGAGCGGCAGCGCATCTGGCGCAGGAGGCGGAGCTTTTGGCGCGGACAGGGGATTTCGTGAGGGAATGTACCAGACAGGCGCTGGAGCGATGTATGGAAGGGGGAGGTGCCGGGGAGAATGGCACAGCCTGTATTATTATTTCTGTTCAGAAGCTTTGCAAAGAGGCAGAGCTTTTGCGGGAGCTGTGCGTCAGGGAATGTCTTTTGCGTATCGGAACCGGACGGGATTTGACGGCGGCGCATATCAGGGCGGCGCTGGCTTTGGCAGAGCCTTCCTGCCAAAGCGGGAAAAAGCTTTGTATCCCGGCATGCCGGGCAGAGGCAGTTCGGGATTTTAACCGTCTTGTGTTTCGGAGAATCGGGAGCGATGAAGCAAAGGCAACAGGGAAAATAAGGAAAGACCAGCCCGGTACGCCGCCGGATGGCGAAGAGGTTTTCAGGATACCGGACAGAGATGGGGAGTTTTTCGTACCGGGCCTGGGAACGGTCGGCGTGAGGTTTTGGCAGAGCAGGGGAAAAAGCGGAGAAAAAGGCGCGGAAAATGCGGACTTTTTCAAAAATATCCCGCAAAAGAAGTATACGAAATGGTTTGACTATGATAAAATAATACAATCCGCCGTATTTCGCACACGGCGCATCGGGGATTATCTGACGATAGATGATGACTTTTCAAAAAAAAGTCTGAAAAAGTATATGATAGAGCAGAAAATCCCGGCACAGGAGCGCGGAAGTCTGCCGCTCCTTGCGGACGGGCAGCATATTATATGGATTCCGGGATACCGGATGAGCGCGGCATACCGGGTAAGCGAAAATACGGCTGTTGTGATGGAAATTAAGATTAAAGATACCAAGGAGGAAAACAAAAATGGCTGAAAGAATTGAAGTGCTGTTAACAGAAAAAGAGGTAGACGACCGCATTCAGGCTATCGGAGAGCAGATAAGCAGAGATTATGAGGGCAGACAGGTGCATCTCGTATGCGTGTTAAAGGGCGGAAGCTTTTTTATGTGTGAGCTGGCAAAGCGTATCACCGTGCCCGTATCCCTGGATTTTATGTCCGTATCCAGCTACGGCAGCGACACAAAGTCAAGCGGTGTTATCAAGATTGTAAAGGATTTGGATGACTCCATCAAAGATAAGGATGTACTTGTTGTGGAGGATATTGTGGATTCCGGACGTACGCTCAGCTATCTTCTGGAGCTGTTAAAGAACAGAGGACCTAAGAGTATGGCGCTGTGCACGCTGCTTGATAAGCCGGATCGCCGCGTAGTCGATGTGAACGTGGATTACACAGGATTTCAGATACCGGATGAATTTGTGGTAGGCTATGGTCTGGATTATGACCAGCGCTACCGTAACCTTCCTTATATAGGAGTAGTCAAATTTGACTGATCGGACAGTTATAAAAAGTAATGCAGGCTTATGCCGAAGGAGGATGCAGTGAGCAAAAACGGCAGAGGATTCAATATGGTGTTTTCCCTTCTGCTCGTCATTCTTCTGATATTCTGGTTCTCGGGAACACTGCAGAGGATGGAGGATACCTGCACGCAGGAAGAATTTCATCAGCTGCTGGATGAGGGACAGATTTCAGGAGCGGTGGTGAGGCAGAACCGGGAAGTGCCTACCGGCTCTATCCAGATAAATTTAAAATCGGGCGATGAAAAGATTCTGGTGGTATCGGATATCAATCCGGTGTTGGCAGAGCTGACGGATGCCGGAGTCAGCGCGATTATCCGGGATGTGCCGGGCGAAAACGTGTTTATGACGTCTATATTGCCTGCGCTCATCATGGTGGGCGGTGTGTTCCTGATATTTATGATGATGAATGCGCAGAACGCTCAGGCAAACGGCGGCGGTAAAATGATGAACTTCGGGAAGAGCCGTGCGCGGATGAGCATGGCGGGAGATACGAAGATAACGCTGAAGGACGTTGCAGGACTGAAAGAGGAAAAAGAAGACCTGCAGGAAATAGTCGATTTTCTGCGTGACCCTGAAAAATTTACGAAGATAGGTGCAAGGATTCCGAAGGGCGTGCTTTTGGAGGGACCTCCGGGAACGGGTAAGACTCTTCTGGCAAAGGCGATAGCAGGAGAAGCGAACGTGCCTTTCTTCTCGATCTCCGGTTCGGATTTTGTGGAAATGTTCGTTGGCGTAGGCGCGTCCCGCGTACGCGACCTGTTCGCAGATGCAAAGCGGAATGCTCCATGTATCGTTTTTATCGATGAGATAGATGCAGTCGCAAGACGCCGCGGGACAGGAATGGGCGGCGGTCATGATGAACGCGAGCAGACGCTGAACCAGATGCTTGTGGAGATGGACGGTTTTGGTGTCAACGAAGGCATCATCGTGATGGCGGCGACAAACCGGGTGGATATCCTTGATCCCGCGATCATGCGTCCCGGACGTTTTGACAGAAAGATAAGCGTCGGTCTGCCGGATGTGGGCGGTCGTGAAGCAATATTGAAAGTCCATGCCAAAAACAAGCCTTTAGGAGATGATGTGGATTTAAAACAGGTGGCGCAGACTACAGCGGGCTTTACCGGCGCCGATCTGGAGAATCTGCTGAATGAGGCGGCCATTATGGCGGCAAAAGAAGAGCGCAGCTTTATCAGCCAGGAAGATATCAAATGCGCCTTTGTAAAGGTCGGTATCGGCACGGAGAAAAAGAGCAGGATAATTTCCGATAAGGAAAAGAAGATTACGGCATATCACGAGTCCGGTCATGCGATATTATTCCATGTGCTGCCCGATGTGGGACCGGTCTACTCTGTCTCTATCATTCCGACAGGACCCGGGGCGGCGGGCTATACGATGCCGCTGCCTGAACGTGATGAGATGTTTATGACAAAAGGCCAGATGGAGCAGGAGATAATGGTATCTCTCGGCGGGCGTATCGCAGAGGAGCTGATATTTGATGATATCACGACAGGAGCGTCCAGCGATATCAAGAAAGCGACCCAGATAGCGAGAAAGATGGTAACGCGCTATGGGATGTCAGAAAATGTGGGCGTGATATGTTATGATGACGATGATGATGAGGTGTTCATCGGGCGCGATCTGGCTCATGCAAAGGCGCACAGCGAGCTGATGAGCGGTGAGATAGACCGCGAGGTACGTCGTATCATTGACAATTGCTATGCGAAAGCAAAAGGGCTGATTCTGCAGCATATGGATGTGCTCCACAGGAGTTCGGAGCTGCTTCTGAAAAAGGAAAAGCTGAATCGTACAGAATTTGAGTCACTTTTTGAAAAAACGCCGGAATCATTCTTTGAAAACGTATAAATAAATTCTAAAAAACGAAGAAAATGCAAAAGCTTGGTCAAAATGTACAAGAAAATGCAATAGCTTTTGTAATATTCGTGATTTTCAGGTATATACAAATGGGGGCGGTTCTGGTATTATACTACTTGTAACCCCCCCCCAATACATTATATAGTTTTTGCTATACCCCATAAGAAGAAATACCTTCTCTGAAAGAGACAGTCGAAAGGCTGTCTTTTTTTCGTTATGTGCATTCGCACGAAAGGAAGATATTGCCTGGCGGAAATTGCGCTCGGCGCGGGTGTACGACAAGGCGCGCACTTTTTTACTTGCCATCCGAAGAGTTCTAGTATAAACTTATTGAAGTAAGGAGTTGAAGGAATGGCATATAATCGTTTATTCAGAGATCAACAGTATTTAAACGAGATGAGACCCGTATTCAGTAAGCGGGCGCTTTTCAGCGATACAACAGAAAATTTCGTAACACCGGCCGAGCCAGCAGCGTACAGCAGAGTGAAGATATCTTTCCGCTCCAAGAGAAGCAACATCGACCGGGTTTTTTTAGTGTGCAGAGGACAGAGGCATTTAATGTTCAAGGAGTCCTCGGACGAAGAATTTGACTATTATGAGGTAAAGATCCAGCTGGATAATGAAAAAATAAGCTGGTATTTTGAGATTCAGGCGGGCGCGATCGTATGTTATTACGATTTCCGGGGCGTGGTAAAAAAGCCGGATGAGCATTATAATTTTGTGCTAATCCCTGATTTTGATACTCCGGACTGGGCGAAGGGCGCGGTGATGTATCAGATTTATGTGGACCGGTTCTGCAACGGAGATCCTTCGAACGATGTGGTAAACGACGAGTATCATTATATCGGGCAGAAGGTGCGTCATGTGGACGATTGGTACAGCTATCCGGAGAATATGGACGTGAGAAATTTTTACGGCGGCGATCTGCAGGGCGTGCTGGATAAGATGGATTATCTGGAAAGTCTGGGTGTGGAGGTTATTTATTTCAACCCGCTGTTCGTGTCTCCATCAAACCATAAGTATGATATTCAGGATTATGACCATATCGACCCGCATTATGGGAAGATTGTAAAGGATGGCGGAAGGACTCTTGAAAACTGGGAGACGGATAATACGCATGCGGAGCGCTTTATCCGCAGAGTGACGGACCCGGCGAATCTTGAGGCGAGCGATGAGATGCTCGCAAAGGTCATCAGCGAGGCACATCGGCGCGGGATGAAGGTTATTCTGGATGGAGTGTTCAATCATTGCGGTTCCTTTAATAAGTGGATAGACAGGGAACGGATCTATGAAGGGCAGGAGGGCTATGAAAAAGGCGCATATGTAGCGGCAGACAGCCCGTATCATGGATATTTTAAGTTCCATGATGAAAACCGATTCCCGTATAACCAGACATATGACGGCTGGTGGGGACATGATACGCTGCCGAAGCTTAATTATGAAGGATCAAGACAGCTGGAGGATTATATTTTATACATTGCAAAAAAATGGGTTTCTCCGCCCTTTTGCGCAGATGGCTGGCGGCTCGACGTGGCTGCGGATTTGGGACATTCTCCGGAGTATAATCACTGTTTCTGGAAAAAATTCCGTGAAGCGGTGCGTGAGGCCAATCCGAATGCGATTATTTTAGCCGAGCACTATGGGGATCCGTCCGGGTGGCTGCAGGGAGACCAGTGGGATACCGTGATGAATTATGACGCGTTCATGGAGCCGGTGAGCTGGTTTTTGACCGGAATGGAGAAGCACAGCGATGATTTCCGTCAGGACCTTCTGGGGAATGCGGACAGTTTCTGGGGAGCGATGGCCTATCACGGGGCGAATATGGCAATGCCCTCATGGCTGACGGCAATGAACGAGCTCTCGAATCATGACCATTCACGCTTTTTGACGAGAACGAACCACCGTGTGGGGCGGACGAACAGCTTAGGACCTGAGGCGGCAAACCATGACGTGAATTTGGCGGTGTTTATGGAAGCAGTCATGATGCAGATGACATGGCCGGGCGCGCCCACGGTATATTATGGGGACGAGGCAGGTGTATGCGGTTTTACAGATCCTGACAACAGGCGGACATATCCTTGGGGCAGAGAAAATCAAAAGCTTATCGATTTTCATCGGGAGATAATCAGGATACATACGAAAAATCCCGAATTTAAAACAGGTTCTACAAAATGGCTTGGTTCAGATTATAATTTTATCGCGTATGGCCGGTTTACCAAAAGACAACACAGTGCGGTGTTTATCAATAATAATGATCATGAAGTGACAAAGGAAGTGTCTGTGTGGGAGCTGGGTGTCCCGATGAACGGTACGATGAAGCGTCTTATCCTGACCGGGGAAAAGGGCTTTGATATCCGGGAAGAGGAGATTGCAGTAACAGCGGGCAGGGTGCGTGTGACGATGCCGAAAACTTCTGCAATGATACTGCAGCATGTGGATTCGGAAGAGCGTTACTGGGAAAAGCAGAAGACGCACAGAAGCTTTTTCTATTGACAGCAGGACCGTGAGGAGATGAGGAAAGAGATGGAGAGACTGATCCGGTATTTTAAAAGGATAGGATGGCGGCGGTTTGCCGTCATGGTTGCGGGAAATGTTTTTCTCGGAATGGGAATCAGTATATTTAAGCTGTCAGGGATGGGGACAGATCCGAACAGCAGCATGGTAATGGCCCTTGCGGATTGTGCCGGTATCGCATATCAGCATTTTCTGGTGCTGGTCAATATCGGTCTGTTTCTGGTGGAGCTGGCTTTCGGACGATATCTGATTGGAGCGGGAACTGTTGTGAACGCATGTCTGCTTGGTTATATTGTGACATTTTTCTACGGACTGTGGGAAAAGCTGTGGGGAGTACCGGGCGGATTCGGGACAAAGCTTGTGCTGGTATGTATCGGGGTGATCATAATCAGCCTTGGAGTATCCATGTATCAGACTGCAGATGCAGGCGTGGCGCCATGGGACAGCCTTTCCCTCATTATGACAAAGCGCGTGCCTCGGATTTCCTATTTCTGGCACAGGATTTTTACAGATGTGATGGCTGTGACGGTTGCCCTGATCGCAGGAGGCGTTGTGGGGATTGGAACAGCGGTGTGCGCGCTGGGACTGGGACCTGTGGTACAGTTTTTTGATCGGACCGTTTCCGGGAGACTTGTAGGAAAGACCGGCAATGAGCAATGATGTCCGCTTTACAAAAGATAGAAAAAGAATTGCCTATAAAAGGAGCTGCAATGATAAAACTGGTAGCAAGCGATATCGACGGAACGCTTTTGCGGGACGGTAATACGGAAATTAGTAAAGAAGTATTTGAGCATATCCGAAGATTGAAGGAGTCCGGCGTCCTTTTTGCAGCGGCGAGCGGGAGGCAATATACGAGTATGCGCAGGCTGTTTGCGCCTGTGGCGGACGATATTGTTTATTTATGCGAAAACGGGGCCATTCTTTATCAGGACGGACAGGTCCTCGGAAAGCTTCCTATGGACCGCGCGGGAGCGGAGAAGCTGATCGGGCAGATTCTGGCGCATGAGGACATGGAGGTATTGATATCCGGGGCGGATACGAGCTATATGATGCCGAAGAGTCAGGACTATCTGGATCACATCAGGTATTTTGTAGGAAATAACATTACTCTGGTGGAGAGCGCCGAAGAGATATCGGAGGATATCCTGAAGGTGTCGGCGTACTGCAGGAGTGGAGCGGCGGTGTATGACAAACCATTTGGAGATATATGGAGAGGAATGTTCCGGGTGGCGGTCTCCGGAGAGAAGTGGCTGGATATTACGGAGGCGGATAAGGGCCGGGGACTGACGCAGATGTGTCGCACACTTGGGATAAGCCTGTCGGAAACGGCTGTTTTCGGGGATAATTTCAACGACCTGGCAATGCTGGAAAAAGCGGGATACCCGTGGATAATCAGAAATTCTGTGCTGGACAGGGCGGGATATGGCGGGAAAGCCGGAATCTGCGTAACCGACAGAGTGGAAGCTGTTCTGGCGAAGCTGTAGGAGCGCGTTTGAGGCGGGCGTGAGTAATAACCAGGCGTAACAACTGCTACGCAAAATTTACAGTTTTTCCGTGGTAACGGAGCAAAGAGTGTGTTATACTATAAAAGATAGAAGGTATGTATTATCCGGATGATATAAACCGGAACAGACCGGAAAGCAGGAGGCACGGCAGATGAAGGGAAAGACGCTGGGCGGATGCCTGACGGAATACGCCGACGGCGGATATTATCCTTATCATATGCCGGGGCACAAGCGTATGGGCACGCTGGGAGGGAGTTTTTCAGAGGCACTCGCGGCGTCCGTGAGATATGACATTACAGAGATAGACGGTTTTGACGATCTGCATGACCCGGAAGGCGTTTTGCGGGAAGCACAGCTGCGTGCGGCAGCGCTCTACGGCGCAGATGCCTGCTACTACAGTGTAAACGGCAGTACGGCAGGGATATTGACTGCAGTTTCGGCAGCTGTACCGGAGGGCGGCAAGATCATCATGGCGCGCAACTGTCACAAGGCGGCGTATCACAGCGTATATCTGCGGCGTCTGGAACCGGTATATCTGTATCCGGGGACGGTCGGGGATACGCAGCTGGCGGCTCCGGTGACGGCAGAGCAGGTGGAAGAGGCGTTGAAGGATAACCCTGATGCAAAAGCGGTCCTGATCGTTTCCCCCACTTATGACGGCGTTACAGCGGATGTGGAGAGAATTTCGGAAGCAGTGCACCGCAGGAACATTCCGTTGATAGTGGATGCTGCGCATGGTGCACATTTCGGTCTTCATCCGGGATTTCCAGAGAGTCCGGTGAGGCTGGGAGCCGACCTGACTGTAGTGAGCCTGCATAAGACGATGCCATGCCCGACACAGACGGCGCTTCTGCTTTCGCGGGGCAGCAGAGTTCCGGAAGAGAGGATAAGGCTGTTTGAAAGAATATATCAGACGAGCTCTCCTTCTTATCTTTTGATGGCTGCGATGGATGAATGTATTTCGGAAGTACAGCGGAAAGGGGCTGCGATGTGGGATGTCTTTTTCAGGGAGAGAGAGGCATTTTTGGAACGATGCAGCGGTCTTTTAAATCTTCGTATTCTGACGGACGGCACGTTTGAACTGGGAAAAACAGGAGAACAACTAAAGTTTTTAATGGATCCCGGCAAAATTTTAATAGAAACTTCAAAAACATGTTTGACCGGAAAGCGATTTTACGATATTCTTTTAGAGCGATATCATTTACAGATGGAAATGGCGGCGGGAAATTATGTGACCGCGATCATGACCTGCTGCGACAGCCATGAGGGTTGGCAAAGGCTGGCAGAGGCGCTTCTTCTGACAGACCGGTCCGGGATAGGCTCGGACAGGCAGGAAGAAAGATATCGGGAATATCCGCTTCTGGAAAAAGCCGTTTCTCTGGCGGAAGCACTGGATGCTCCGAAGGACTGTATAGCTCTGGAGGATGCGGAAGGTATGATTTCCGGCAGTTTTATCAATTTATATCCGCCGGGCATACCGATAGTTGTGCCGGGGGAGAGGATCAGCCGAGAGGCTGTGGACATTATTATGCGTTACCGGCAGCAGAATCTGCCCCTTCAGGGGGTGGATGAGGGTGCCATAACAATACTCAAATACAATTCTAAAGGAGAACTACAATGAGAAGAACCAAAATTATCTGCACAATTGGTCCGTCGTCTCAGGATGAGGAAATGCTTCGCAAGATTATTGAAGCTGGTATGAACGTGGCGAGATTTAACTTTTCCCACGGTGACCATGAAGAGCATGGCATGAAGCTGGAGAGAGTAAGAAGAATCAGCCGTGAGCTGAATCTGCCTGTAGCAGTCCTGCTTGATACAAGAGGTCCTGAAATCCGTCTGCGTGACTTTGAGAATGGCAAAGAGCAGCTCAAGGCAGGTCAGAAGTTTACTCTGACAACAGAGGAAATCATGGGTACCAACGAGCGCGCTACAATTACCTACAAGAGCCTTCCCGGTGATGTTAAGCCCGGCGATTCCATCCTGCTGGATGACGGTCTGGTTGGTCTGAAGGTAGATGAGGTTGTAAACGGCACAGAGATCGTCTGCACAGTTCAGAACGATGGTCCTGTTTCCAATCACAAGGGTGTAAACGTTCCCGGCGTTAAGTTAAACCTTCCCTTCATCGATGAGAAGGACAGAGCGGATATCGTTTACGCATGCGAGAAGGGCTTTGACTTCATCGCAGCTTCTTTCGTAAGAAGCAAAGAGGACGTTTTAGAGCTGCGCGAGATCTTAAAGGAGCATAACTCCAAGATTCAGATCATCTCTAAGATCGAGAGCGTACAGGGTATCCAGAACCTTGACGAAATCATCGAGGTTTCTGACGGTATCATGGTAGCCCGCGGTGACATGGGCGTTGAGATCCCGATGGAAGAGGTTCCCAGCGTGCAGAAGATGATCATCAAGAAGACTATCGCAGCAGGCAAGAACGTTATTACAGCAACACAGATGCTGGATTCCATGATGAAGAATCCCCGTCCTACCCGTGCGGAGGCAACAGACGTTGCAAATGCGATCTACGACGGCACAACAGGCATCATGCTTTCCGGCGAGAGCGCAAACGGATCTTATCCTCTGGAGGCTGTTCAGACGATGGTTCGTATTGCAGAGCGTACAGAGCAGGATATCGACTATACCGGCCGTATGCGTAAGGCAGAGGGCAAGCTGTTAAAGAATGACATCACATCCTCTATCAGCCATGCAACCTGTACGATTGCAGCAGATCTGAATGCAGCAGCAATCATCCCCGTATCCATGTCCGGCTTTACTTCCGCAATGGTTGCGCGTTTCAAACCCAGCTGCCCGATCATTGCATGCACCACAAGCCGTCTGGTATGGCGTCAGATGAACCTTCAGTGGGGCGTACAGCCTCTGCTGATCGCAGAAGAGAACACCGCAGAGGACCTGTTCCGCGAGGCGGTAAAGGCAGCAGTAGAAGCAGGCTATGTGAAGAAGGGCGATAAGGTTGTCCTGACTGCAGGTATGCCTCTGGGTGTTTCCGGCAGAACCAACATGCTGCGTGTAGTAGAAGTTTAAATTATGCAGATAGGCGGTCCGGAATGGAGATAAATCTTTCCGGCTGAGGCCTGTATTGTTTGACGGATGGCATGCAGTGCATGTCATCCGTCATTTTTTTAGTGGGGTATCAGGGGTATGAAAAAATATGTGATGGCGCTGGATCAGGGAACGACCAGTTCCCGATGTATTTTATTTGACCGCAGGGGGCATATTTGTTCGGTTGCGCAGAAGGAATTTGCGCAGTATTATCCCCAGTCCGGCTGGGTAGAGCATAATCCGATGGAAATATGGTCTTCACAGCTTTCCGTGGCGGTGGAGGCAATGGGGCAGATTGGAGCAGATGCAACGGAAATCTGTGCGGTTGGAATCACCAATCAGAGGGAAACGACAATCTGTTTTTCCAGAAAGACGGGAAAGCCGGTTTATCCGGCAATTGTATGGCAATGCCGCCGGACGGCGGAAATGATCGACGCGTTGAAAGCGGATGGGTTTGACAAAGTGATCCGTGAGCGCACGGGGCTGATTCCTGATGCTTATTTTTCAGCGACAAAGATCAAATGGATTTTAGATCATGTGGAAGGGGCGCGGCAGATGGCGGAAAGCGGGGAGCTTGCCTTCGGCACCGTGGACACATGGCTGATGTGGAATCTGACAAAGGGCAGAGTGTTTGCAACCGATTATACCAATGCATCACGCACAATGCTTTTTGATATTCATAAAAGACAATGGGATAAGGAAATACTGGATTATTTCGGAATCCCGGAGAGCATGCTTCCGAAGGTACAGGCATCCAGCAGCCTGTTTGGTATGACGGAAGAATCTGTGATAGGAGGAGAGATACCTATCGCGGGAGCTGCGGGCGACCAGCAGGCGGCACTGTTTGGACAGTGCTGTTTTGAAGCGGGAGAGGCAAAAAATACTTACGGGACGGGCTGTTTTCTGCTGATGAATACGGGCGATAAGCCGATTTCTTCAAAGAACGGGCTTTTGACGACAATAGCGGCAGGAGCAGAGGATGAAGTGCGCTATGCACTGGAAGGCAGCGTGTTCGTAGCGGGAGCGACGCTCCAGTGGCTGCGGGATGAGATGCGGATGATAAAGAGTGCGCCCCAGTCGGAGGAATACGCTTCAGCAGTCCCCGACACAGGCGGGGTGTATGTGGTTCCGGCGTTTACCGGGTTGGGAGCTCCATACTGGAATCCTTATGCGAGAGGCATCGTGACGGGACTGACAAGAGGAACGTCAAAGGAGCATTTTATCAGGGCGGCATTGGAGTCCCTCGCCTATCAGACGGAAGAAGTGATAGAGGCGATGGAAAAAGATGCCGGGATAAAGCTGCGTTCCCTGAAGGTGGACGGAGGCGCCAGCGCCAACAATTTCCTTTTGCAGTTTCAGGCGGATATTCTTGAAAAGCATGTAGTCCGTCCCGAATGTATCGAGACGACTGCTCTCGGAGCGGCATATCTGGCAGGACTTCAGACGGGTTTCTGGAAGGATAAGGCGGATATCCGCGCCAACTGGGAGCTGGAGAGAAGCTTTGTGCCTCTGCTGGAAAAAGAAGACAGGGATAAGCGCCTGAAGGGCTGGAAGAGAGCGGTCAGGGCGGCGCTGTTTCTGGCGCAGGAAGATGAGTGACAGCATACATATGGGAAAAATTTTTTATATCATGGGAAAGAGCGCGTCCGGTAAGGATACGATATACCGGCGTCTGATAGGAGAAAAGGAGTTCGGTCTGCGCACCCTGATTCCGTATACGACAAGACCAATGCGGAGCGGGGAAGAGAACGGGAAGGATTACTTTTTTACGGATGAAGCAGGCCTGCGGAGGCTGCAGAACGAAAAAAAGGTGATCGAGCTGCGGACATATCAGACGGTTTTAGGGCCCTGGCATTATTTTACGGTAGACGACGGGCAGGTAAATCTGGCAGAATATGATTATCTCATGGTCGGAACGCTGGAATCGTATCGTACGCTCAGGGATTATTATTCGGCAGAAAATGTTGTCCCCATCTATATTGTGGTGGACGACGGACTGAGGCTGCAGCGCGCTCTTGACAGGGAACGGGCACAGGACGAGCCGAAATATGCGGAGCTGTGCCGGCGCTTTCTGGCAGATGAAGCTGACTTTTCGGAGGAAAAGCTGGCGGAGGCAGGAATAGAGAAGAGATTTGAAAACACGGCGCTTGAAAAATGTCTGGAAGAGATACGGGCGTTTGTGAGAGGCGCATAGAATATTTTGGTTACTTTATGTCGCGCAGGCGGCGGAACGGGAGGCAGCATGGCAGGATTTCAGGATATCATCGGACAGGAACAGATCAGAGAGCATCTGGAGACTGCGCTCAAATTAAAAAAGGTGTCCCATGCCTATATCATCAACGGGGAGCGCAATTCCGGCAAGGAATTTATCGCAAGGATATTCGCCATGGCGCTGCAGTGCGAAAGCGACGGGGACAGACCGTGTCAGCAGTGCCGTTCCTGTAAACAGGCGCTTTCCAAAAACCATCCGGATATTATCAGGCTTACACATGAGAAGCCGAATACGATCAGCGTGGAGGATATCAGGACACAGGTCAATAACGACATTGGTATCAAGCCCTATCAGGGACCTTACAAGGTATATCTTATACCGGAGGCGGAAAAGATGACCGTACAGGCGCAGAATGCGCTGTTAAAAACACTGGAGGAGCCGCCGGAATATGCGGTGATACTCATTTTGACATCCAGTGTGGAGTCGCTTTTGCCGACGATCCTGAGCCGCTGCATCGTGCTGAATATGCGTCCCGTTAAGGATGAGCTTGTAACGAGATATCTTATGGAAACGCTGGAAATACCGGATTATAAGGCGAAGCTGTGTACTGCATTTTCACGCGGAAATGTGGGGCAGGCAAAGCTTCTGGCATCCAGTGAGGAATTTGACCATGTCAAAGAGGAAGCAGTGATGCTTCTGAAATACATCAATGAGATGGAGATTTCAGAAATCGCTGCGGCGGTAAAAAAGATTACGGAGCATCAGCTGGATGTGACGGATTATCTGGATATTCTGGCAGTATGGTATCGGGACGTCCTGATGTTTAAAGCGATGAACGATGCAAACCGCTTGATTTTCAAAGAGGAAATACAGTATATTAAAAGGGTGGCTGACAGAAGTTCCTACGAAGGGCTGGAAAAAATACTGGACGCGCTGGAAAAGGCGAAGATCCGGCTTTCGGCAAACGTCAGCTTTGATCTGACGATGGAGCTTTTATTTTTGACGATTCAGGAAAATACCTGAACACGGAGGTTGATAGATGGCAAGAATAATCGGAGTGAGATTCCGCACGGCGGGAAAGATATATTATTTTGACCCGCTGCGCTTTTCAGTAAAAAGAGGCGATCATGTAATCGTAGAGACGGCGCGCGGCGTTGAGTACGGCACGGTAGTGGGAGAGCCCAGAGAGGTGGACGATAAAAAAGTCGTTCAGCCCTTAAAACCGGTGCTGCGTGTGGCGACAGAGCGCGACGACGAGCAGGAGGCAGGCAACAAACTTAAAGAAAAAGAGGCCTTTCGTATTTGTCAGGAGAAGATCCGTAAGCATGGTCTGGACATGAAGCTGATCGATGCGGAGTATACTTTTGATAACAACAAAGTATTGTTTTATTTTACAGCGGACGGAAGGGTGGATTTCCGCGAGCTTGTAAAGGATTTGGCGAGCGTTTTCAAGACAAGGATAGAGCTGCGTCAGATAGGAGTGAGGGATGAGACGAAGATTCTGGGAGGAATCGGTATCTGCGGACGCGTGCTGTGCTGTCACAGCCATTTGTCAGAGTTTATCCCCGTTTCCATTAAGATGGCAAAGGAGCAGAATCTTTCGCTGAATCCGGGTAAGATTTCCGGCGTGTGCGGCAGGCTGATGTGCTGCTTAAAGCATGAGGAAGAGACTTATGAGGAATTGAACCGCAGACTGCCCAACACCGGGGATTATGTGACGACAGATGACGGGTTGCGCGGAGAGGTTGCTTCCATTAATGTTCTGCGCCAGCAGGTGAAGGTTATCGTTGAAATCGGTGATGAAAAGGAAATCCGTGAGTACAAGGTGGATCAGCTCAAGTTCAAGCGCCGTCAGCATGGACGCAGCCGGAAAAACGGCGAGGCGGACGAGAAGGAATTAAAGGAGCTGGAAAAGCTGGAACGCGAGGAGAAAAAGGAAGGAAAGTCGAAGCTGGATGACTGAGCATAAACAAGAGGCTTTGGTATTGCCCGGAGAAAGAGTGGATGACCTGCAGCGGAACGGGCTGCGGGTTATCCAGGACCCGGAACGGTTTTGTTTCGGAATGGATGCGGTCCTGCTTTCCGGTTTTGCGGCAGAAGGGATACGGACAGGGGCGCGGGTGCTGGACATGGGTACCGGGACGGGAATTATCCCGATACTTTTGTCAGCACGCACAAAGGCGTCGCACCTGACCGGACTCGAGATTCAGCCGGACAGCGCGGACATGGCAAAAAGGAGCGTTGCCTTAAACAGGCTGGAAGAGCGCGTTTCCATTATAGAAGGGGATATCAGGGAAGCAGATAAGCTTTTTGCGGCTGCTTCTTTTGACGTTGTAACGTCCAATCCGCCGTATATGATAGGGCAGCATGGATTGAAAAATCCTGATGCGCCAAAGGCAATCGCGCGGCATGAGGTGTTGTGTACCTTTGAGGATATCGCAGCACAGGCGGCGAGGGCGCTTGTGTCCGGAGGAAGTTTTTTTCTGGTACACAGACCATTTCGGCTGGCAGAGCTGATGGTGACGCTTTCAGCGCATAAACTGGAGCCGAAGCGGATGCGTCTGATATATCCTTATGCGGACAGGGAACCGAATATGGTGCTCCTTCAGGCGGTGCGCGGCGGCAGACCGAGACTGCAGGTGGATAAGCCGCTCATCATTTACAAGGAGCCGGGGGTATATACGGATGAGATTTACGAAATTTACGGATATTAAAGAGGGCGCTGTCCGTCAGCCGTTTACCGGACAGCACAGAAAAGGCTGCGGTGCGCAGGACAGAAAAAAAGTTGCTGCTGCAGCGCTGGCGGTTTCGCTCGGTCTGGGAGCGGCAGTTTCAGGCTGCGGCAATGCCGTGTCCGCAGGAGCGTTTGAGGAGACGGCTGTTGTGGCAGAGAATTTGGAAGTCGCCGGAACGGAGACCGGGGACGAATATGATGCTGACGGCGCGGTTTCGGCAAATGACAGTATCGGCGGTGAGGTTCCGGAAGATAAAACGGAGACCGTTTCCGAAAAAGAACGGGAACGCGTGAAGGTGCGCGGCATTTATGTGAGCGGCCCGATGGCGGGGAACGCAGGAATGGATAAGCTGATAGAGCTGGTGGACGAAACGGAGCTGAATGCGCTTGTCATAGATATCAAGAATGACGACGGTTATCTGACCTGTGATCTGAACGTGCCGTTTGCAGAACAGATAGGAGCGGAAAAGCATTATATAAAGGATGTGCCGGCTCTTGTGCAGAAATGTAAGGAAAAGGGCATTTATCTTATCGCGCGCATTGTGGCGTTCAAGGATCCGGATTTGGCGCGGGCTGTGCCGGAGCTTTCGCTGCATAAGACGGACGGGAGTATTTTTTATGATAAGAGCGGTCTGGCATGGGTAGACCCGTATCGGGCGGAGGTTTGGGATTACCTTGTTTCTGTAGGAGCTGCGGCGGTGCAGATAGGGTTTGACGAAGTACAGTATGATTATGTCCGCTTTTCAACCGACAGCGGGATGAAGCAGGTGGATTTTAGCGGCAGCGCGGAAGGAAGGACAAAAACGGAGGCAATCACGGGCTTTACGGAATATGCGTCGGAAAGGCTCCGCGGTATGGGTGCGGCGGTTTCGGCAGACGTGTACGGAGTGGTGATAGACAGCAGAGTCGATCAGGAAATCGTAGGACAGGATTATGCAGAGCTGTGCAGGTCGCTGGATGCGATCAGTCCGATGGTCTATCCTTCCCATTACGGACCGTATAATTATAATATCCCGATACCGGATGCACAGCCCTATGATACGGTGCTGGCGGCGATGCAGGCATCGAGAAAGGTTCTGGCGGGGCTGGACCCGAAAACAGGATTAAGGGCTGCAGCAGATGGAACAAAAAAGGATGATGTGAGTGGTAATGATGCAGCAAACGGAAACGCAGAGGTTGTGGAAGCTGTCAGTGGGAACGGCGCTGGCGGGAACACGATGGCTGCGGAAGCTGTGAGCGGGAACGATGCAGCGGGTAGCGTAGGTGTGAGCGAAAACAGTGTCCCGACAGCCATGAGCGATGAAGAAATTGCAGCGCTGGAGCCGGAAGATGGCGTGAGAGCTTCTGTAAGACCGTGGCTGCAGGATTTTACCGCGACGTGGGTAAAAGGACATATCCCGTATGGCGCGGCGGAGATACGGGCGCAGATACAGGCGGTATATGATGCGGGCTATGAGGAATGGATTTTGTGGAACGCAGCAAACCGCTATACGGAGGAAGGTTTGTACGGACCGGACGGAAAGCCGGAAGAACCGGCGGGAGCGGCGAGCGGCATGGAAGCGGCAGAGCCGATAGAAAGTGCTGTTTCGGAAACGACGGGAGGTTAATGATGGCGGGAACTTTATATTTATGCGCAACGCCGATCGGGAATCTGGGCGATATGACGCCGAGAGTGGTGGAAACGCTGCGGAATGTGGATATCATCGCGGCGGAGGATACGCGCAACAGCCTGAAGCTTTTGACACATTTTGAGATACATACTCCGATGACGAGCTATCACGAGTACAATAAGGTGGAAAAAGCGCATGCGCTCATCGCAAAAATGGCGCAGGGACAGGATGTGGCGCTGATAACGGATGCAGGGACTCCTGCGATATCCGACCCGGGAGAGGTGCTCGTAAAGCTGTGCCATGAGGCGGGCATCCATGTGACGAGCCTGCCGGGAGCGGCGGCATGTATCACGGCACTGACGCTGTCAGGGCTTTCTACGAGACGGTTTAGCTTTGAGGGCTTTCTGCCTCCGGATAAAAAAGAGCGGGCAGGGGTGCTGGAGGAGTGCAGGGATGAGAGCCGCACGATGATTTTTTATGAAGCGCCGCACCATCTGAAAAAAACGCTGCAGGAGCTGTATACAGCGCTGGGAGACAGGCATGTGACGCTCTGTCGCGAGCTGACGAAAAAATTCGAGACGGTGATGCCGACGACACTTCAGGGCGCGTTGGATTTTTACGAAGCGAATGAGCCGCGCGGCGAGTATGTGCTCGTCATCGAAGGAAGAAGCCAGGAGGAAAAGCGTCAGGAGGCGCGGGAAAACTGGCTGGAAATGCCTGTGGAGGAGCATGTGGCGCTCTATGAAAGGCAGGGGATGGACCGAAAAGATGCGATGAAGCAGGCGGCGAAGGACAGGGGCGTGAGCAAGCGGGATATTTATCAGGCGCTGCTGTAAAAAAATCCCTTAAAGTAGTTGACAACTTATAAGAGGGATAATATACTTTGAAATGTCATTCAACGAAATATGATTTGGAATTAAAGGAGATAGCATTATGTTGGAGAAAATCGCAGACATTATCCGCGAGCAGTTAAATATGGACGACATGGAGATTACAGAGGATACCTCTTTTAAGGATGACCTGGGCGCAGATTCCCTGGATCTGTTTGAGCTGGTTATGGCGTTTGAAGAAGAGTACGGCATCGAAATCCCTTCTGAGGATTTGGAGAAGCTTGCTACTGTCGGCGACGTTATGGAATATATCAAGGAACAGGATATTGAGTAATTGACACTTCTGCTCAAAGGATAAGAGCAGGAATGATGATTTTAGGATGTATGGTCCCGGAAGACCTTGCTGCGGCAGGGGATTCCGGGATTTTTTGTTCCGGCATTTGGGATGACCTGTCTTGCGGTCATTGCCTTAACACGGAAGGACTGATGAGCTTCCATGAAAAAAATGGTGTGCGCCAAGCTGCAAAGGAGTAGTTTTATATAAAAAGCTGAATCAAAAAAATGACGAAAAGGTGCGCCGGATAATAGAGGTAGAAAAACCATTTTGAATATTGCAGCAAGCGCACACCGATTGTGCATTTTAGCACATTAAAAAGGAGATGTCATCCCCGCAGAAGCTACTTTTTGCAAGATTTCGTATCAGAAAGGAGCTGGAAATAAGGTGCTTTTGCCATTATACTGACCCTATGGAGCTGCGGCAAAGGGAAAATGCCGGGCAGATGCACAAGGAAAGGGGTTATTTGAATATGAAAATCGCACTGATCAATGAAAACAGCCAGGCGGCAAAGAACGCCCAGATTGAAGAGGTTTTGAAAAAAGTCGTGGAGCCGAAGGGACACGAGGTATTTAACTACGGCATGTACAGCGCAGAGGATGAGCATCAGCTCACCTATGTCCAGAACGGCATTCTTGCGGCGATTTTGTTAAATTCCGGCGCGGCGGACTATGTTGTGACGGGCTGCGGCACGGGCGAGGGCGCGATGCTGGCGTGCAACGCATTTCCGGGCGTGCTGTGCGGGCATATCGTCGATCCTTCCGATGCGTATATGTTTGCGCAGATCAACGACGGCAACGCCATCGCGCTTCCGTTTGCAAAGGGCTTCGGCTGGGGCGCGGAGCTGAATTTACAGTATATTTTTGAAAAGCTGTTCGAGGGCGAGAGCGGACAGGGCTATCCGAAGGAGAGGGTTGTGCCCGAGCAGCGCAACAAGAAGATCCTTGACGAGGTAAAAAAGGTAACTCACAATGACCTTTGCACAATACTGAAAAATCTTGACCGCGAGCTGGTAAAGGGAGCCATCGCCGGCGAGCATTTTCAGGAATATTTCTTTGCAAGCTGCAAAGACGAGAAGATCGCGGCTTGTGTGAAGGAGCTGCTGGAGGCGTAAGGAGATACGCAGGCAGAGGATTTGAATTGAACGGAACATAAGAGAAAAAAGCGGGCGGCACGGCTTCAGGACGCGGGGGAAATACCCGGCGGCAGGGAGCGTGCCGCCTGTCTGCTTTTGAATCGCGTCCGCATGCTTCGGACGCAATAGTGGACATCTGAGCATTTATTGAAAACCCCGGGCTTCTATGATACGATAAAATAAATCATCATCGGAATACGGAGTAGAAAAGACATGCGTTTTATATACGGAAAAGCGGATTGGAAAAATGCGGAAAGAGGGATTGAAAACGGATTTTTGCTGACAAACGGGCTGGGCGGCTTTTGCGCCCAGACGGTCACGGGGGCGAATGCGAGAAACGACCAGGCGGTGCTCATGGGGTGTACGGAGGCTCCCACTAAAAGGATAAATCTCGTGAACCGGATAGAGGAAGAGCTGTGGATAGATAATGGGGAAAGCTGTGGAAAAGTGAGCCTTTCCTCTCAGCAGTATGTGGACTACACCAAAAATGCAGCAGGTGAAAAATATCTGCAGTCTTTTGTATATGATATTTTTCCGGAATGGGTCTATCAGGCCGGGGGCGTCGAGGTTGTGAAAACAATGGCGATGGCTTACGGGGAAAATACGGTAGCGGTGCGTTACCGCGTGTCGAACAGGGGGAGAAGTGCAGCGCGTGTTGTACTGACGCCGTTATTTCAGTTTACGGAAAAAGGGGCGCGGGTTCCGGAAGGAAAGCGTTTTTCCCTGCAGTGCAGCGAGCAAAAGGAGGGGTGCTGCGGTGCGGTATCGTCAGAAGGGGTGAAGCTTTATTTCGGGACGGACTTTTCAGCGGAGGCAATCGTGCCCGTCTGGACGGAGGATTTTTATTACGCGCATGACAGTCGCGACGGGAGGAATGCGGTCGGCAGGGCATTTTCCAATCACCGGCTGACGGCTGAGGTCGCGGCGGGGGAAAGCCGCGAGCTGGAAGTGGCGTACAGCCTGGAGCGGAATTTTTTGAAAGAAGGGAAGAGAGGGAGGATTACAGACGAGCTGCAAAAGCAGGAGAGGGAGAGACTTGAAAAGCTTTTGGAGCAGGCCGGTCTGAAAAATGAATGTGCCAGGGAGCTGGTGCGGGGAGCGGACCAGTTTGTGGTAGGGCGCGATTCCACAAAGGGAAAGACTATCATTGCGGGATATCCTTTTTTTGCGGACTGGGGACGCGATACGATGATAGCGCTGACGGGCTGCTGTCTGTCAACGGGCAGATTTGAGGATGCGAAAAATATTTTCCGCACCTTCATGAAGCATTGCCGCAGAGGGCTGATGCCCAATATGTTCCCGGAAAACGGGAAGCCTCCGATTTATAATACGGCTGACGCGTCGCTCTTATTTATCGGAGCGGTATATGAATATTTTTTGAGGACGGAGGATGTTGATTTTATAAAAGAAGCGTTTCCGGTCATAGAAGATATTATAAACTGGTATAAAAAGGGAACGGACTTCCATATTTTTATGGATGGGGACGGGCTTATCAGTGCGGGCGCAGATATGGAGCAGGTAACGTGGATGGATGTGCGCTGCGGCGATATTCTTCCAACGCCGAGACACGGAAAAGCGGTGGAAATCAACGCATACTGGTACAATGCGCTTTGCGTGGCAGCAGAGCTGGCACAGCGTCTGGGGCAGGACGGATTCGAGTGGAAAAAGCTGTCAGATCGGGTTAAAAAGAGTTTCTGCGCAAGCTTTTGGAACGAGGAGGAAAACTGTCTGTATGATGTACTTCCGACCAAAGAAGCAAATCTTTGTGAAAAGGAACGTCAGCGCCGTCAGAGGGCGAAGTCTCAGGTGCGGTGCAATCAGATATGGGCGGTTTCCCAGCGGTTTTGTATGCTGGAGGCATGGCAGGAAAAGGCAGTGACAGACAGGGTATTTGAAAGTCTTTATACGCCGTGGGGACTGCGCTCGTTGGCTCAGGATGATATAGAATTTCATCCGCATTACGGCGGAAGCATGAAGCAGAGGGATATGGCTTACCATCAGGGGACAGTGTGGGCGTTCCCGTTGGGTGCCTATTATCTGGCGTATCTGAAGGTGAACGGTCACAGCATTGAGGCAAAGGAAACGGTATACCGTCAGCTTGCAGGGCTGGAGGGTGCGCTGCGGGAGGGATGCGCCGGGCAGCTTGCGGAAGTATATGACGGCGAAGACCCGAATGAATCGGAAGGGTGCTTCGCACAGGCATGGAGCACGGCAGAGCTCCTGCGGGTATATGAGGCTCTGGAAAAAGAGAAGCCGGCAAAAAAGCGGCGCGGACGCAGAACGAAGCGGAAGGAAGCGGTAGAAAGACAGCAGGCCGGAAAGCCGGAGCCCAAGGCAGAAGCCGAGGAAAAAACAGAGATTGAGACAAAATCAGAGGTTGGGGCGAAAACAGAGGAAGAAGGAGCTGCACAGTCTGAAGGAAAAGAAAACAACGGCAACCTGGAGCTCTCGATTGCTCCGGACGGACAGCTTTACTGCTGCTTGTAAAGGACGGTTTTGTGTGATAACATAATAAAGTAAGGGTTGCTTTCTCATCCGGAGAAAACAGACTTTTATAAAAAAGTGTGCGCCTTGGCGCACACTCTGCGTCGAGCGCGGTCGCGTCAGCGACAATTTCGTCGCGCGCGAGTACGCATAATAGTGTTTTTTGTTCGAGAGGAAAGCTCCTTTCCTATCGAATAAAAAAAGTGTATTCTGACCGGTTCAGGATATACTTAAAAACATGGAACACCATGATATAAAAGGAGGATTTACACATGGAATTAAAGGGAAGCAAGACAGAAACAAATCTGCTGGCGGCGTTTGCGGGCGAATCCGAGGCGCGCAACAAGTACACCTATTTTGCATCGAAGGCAAAAAAGGACGGCTATGTGCAGATTGCAAAGATTTTTGAGGAAACCGCAAATAACGAGAAGGAGCATGCAAAGATATGGTTCAAGCTGTTAAACGGCGGTATCGGCAGCACAGAGGAGAATCTGAAGGCGGCTGCCGCAGGCGAAAATTATGAGTGGACCGATATGTATGCGACTTTCGCAAAGGAGGCGCGGGAAGAAGGGTTTGACGATATTGCGCGTCTGTTCGAGCAGGTTGCTGAGATTGAGAAGGAGCATGAGGCAAGATATTTGAAGCTGCTTGCAAATGTGGAGAACGGGCTTGTATTTTCAAAGGATGGGGATACTGTATGGCAGTGCTCTAACTGCGGGCATGTTGTGATAGGGAAAAAAGCTCCGGAAATCTGTCCGGTGTGCGCGCATCCTCAGGCATATTTTGAGGTAAAAGCAGAGAATTATTAAGGGATTGCACAGATAAAAATGGAAACAAAAGAGAAACTGACTTTGCTCTACGGTACGGGAAATGCCGCAAAGCTGGAAATTATGAAGCGCTATCTGGCCGGATTTGACAAAATCCGGCTGGTTGGCTTAAAGGACATGAACTGTGAATGGGAAGAGCCGGAGGAGTGCGGAAACGATCCGATGGAAAATGCGAGGCAGAAGGCGCTCGCCTATTATCGGATATGTTGCCGGCCTGTTTTTTCCGGGGACAGCGGGCTTTATATCGAAGGACTTTCAGAAGAGGAGCAGCCGGGAGTTCATGTGCGCCGGGTCGGAGGGAAAAATCTGACCGATGAAGAGATGCGCGGATATTATAAAGGCATCGCTGCGCGATTTGGCGGGCGGTGTGTTGCGCGGTATCACAATGCGCTGTGCCTTGTATTTTCAGAGGATGAAATTTATGAAAGTCAGGCAGAGGAATTGAGCTGGGACAGTTTTTATCTGACGACAGATGAAAGGCCGCAGAAGCTGGCAGGCTTTCCATTGGACGCGATCAGTGCGGATCGACGCACGGGTCGCCATTATTATGACCAGAAGCAGGAGCTTGAGGAGGACGGCAGCGGATATATCCGCTTTTTTGAGGAAGCCCTGGCGGCTCATGAGGAAAGGGAACGAAAGAAATGACAAGACGTTTGTACTATGAAGATGCTTATCTTACGGAATTTGAAGCGGTGGTGACAGAATGCAGACAGTCGGACGGCGGTTGGGAGGTATTTCTGGATCAGACCGCTTTTTATCCGGAAGGCGGCGGTCAGCCTTGCGATTTTGGGATGCTGGGAGATGTGTCCGTCGTAGACGTACAGGAAAAAGACGGCGCAGTATGTCATCTGTGCAGCGCCCCCCTGGAAGCAGGCGTGCGTGTGCATGGCAGAATAGACCGGGACAGACGTCTGACCCATATGCGGGAGCATTCGGGGGAGCATATCATTTCCGGCATCATCTGTAAAAACCACGGTTGCTCCAACGTGGGATTCCATATGGGAAAAGATTTTGTGACCATTGATTTTTCGTGCCTTCTTACGGAAGAGGACATCGCAGAGGCGGAAAGGCTGGCGAATGAAAAGGTGCTGGAAAATGTGGAGATAATTGCAGAGTACCCGGACGAGCAGACATTGCGTTCGCTGGATTATCGAAGCAAGAAGGAGCTGACGGGAGCCATCCGCATCGTAACAGTCCCGGGGGCGGATGTGTGCGCGTGCTGCGGAACGCATGTGGCGCGGACGGGCGAGATAGGACCGGTCAAGGTGATTTCCGCGGAACGTTTTAAGGGCGGCAGCAGACTTGCGATTGTGATAGGCAAAAAGGCGCTGGACGATTACCGGATACGGTTTGAAAACGTGCAGAAAATTTCGGCGCTTTTATCTGCGAAGCCTGAAGATGTGGCTGAGGCGGTAGAAAAGCAGCTTCAGGCGGCAAATGCGCTGAAGCTGGAGCTTGGTGCGCTAAAGATGCGGATGCTGGAGGAAAAGGCAGATGCTATAGAGGAAGGAAGTCCTTTCTGCGTGATGTTTGAGCAGGGGCTTTCACCGGTGGATGTACGGAAGCTTTCGGATAAGCTGTCTGAAAAGACAGATTTCGCAGCGGTATTCTGCGGGGATGATAAAGCCGGCTATCAGTATGTGATATGTGCGAGGAATATGGATGTCGCTTTGTTTGGAAAAGAGCTAAACGGCGCGCTGCAGGGGAGAGGAGGCGGAAAAAATCCGATGATTCAAGGCTTTTTGGGGGCAAAAAAGGAGGAAATCCTGCAATTTTTACACGAAAAGGAGCTTTGGACAGATGAACAGCAATGAACGCAAGATAGTATTTTTTGATGTGGACGGGACGATTTTGGACGGACCGACCCATACGATACCGGAGAGCACGGCAGAGGCGATAAGGCAGCTGCGCGCGAACGGACATCTGGCATTTTTGAATACGGGGCGCACATTGGCGAGCATCGAAAAGCAGATACGGGACATCGGTTTTGACGGTTATGTATGCGGCTGCGGCACGCATATTTATTATAAGGGGGAAACGCTTTATTCCCGGAGCATCTCCCATGAAAAATGTGTGGAGATCATTTATGAGCTGAGAAGGCTCGGGATTCCCACTTTTTTTGAGGCACAGGACGCAGTATATTACGACAGCCGGTGCATGAGTCCGGAGCTGGGACAGTCGGTGTCGAATTTTCAGAATGTGGGTTCGGCAGTGAGTGATTTTCCGGAAAAGCCGGAGGAGACGGATATTGTATTTGATAAGTTTTTCTGTATGGTGCGGGAAAATGATGACGTGGAAGGTTTGAGAGCATACATAAACGGGGACTTTACGGCAACGCCGCAGGGACCGCGTTATCTGGAAATGGTACCTGCGGGAAGCGATAAAGCGGAAGGAATCCGTTTTCTGCAAAAGATGTTCGGTATTCCCGATGACAACTGTTATGCCATCGGGGACTCTGAAAATGACCTTGCAATGTTAAAAGCCGTGCCTCATGCCATCGCGATGGGCGTGTGTGCACCGGCGATCTTGCCGTACTGCAGCTACCAGACGGACAAGGTGCTGGATGACGGGATTTATAAGGCGTTGAAGCATTATGGGCTTATCTGAGACAGGGACAGCGTTCAGCTTTTGCTGATGCTGTCAATTTTTGCCAGCTCCTCTGCAGAGAATGAGGTATTTTTGAGCGCGCCGATGTTATTGAGAATCTGGGAGGGCCTGGATGCACCGATAAGGACGCTCGTTACGACGCCGTCGCGCAAAATCCATGCCAGTGCCATTTCAGCCAGCGTTTGTCCGCGCTGCTGTGCGATTTCATTGAGGGAGCGGATTTGGGCGAGCCGCTCATCAGTCAGGGCGTTTTCCTGTAAAAAGCGTCCGTCGGTGCGGATGCGGCTGTCCTGAGGAATGCCGTTTAAATAGCGGTCCGTGAGCATGCCCTGTGCCAGCGGGCTGAAGCAGATGATTCCTTTGTTCAGGCGCTGCGCTGTGTCTTTTAAGCCGTTTTGTTCGATAGAGCGGTCGAAAATGGAGTAACGATTCTGATTGATGACAAAGGGGCAGTGCAGACTGTCCAGAATCGTGCAGGCTTTTTCAAGAGTGGCTCCGTCGTAGTTGGACAGACCGGCATAGAGCGCTTTTCCGCTTTTTACAGCCTGAGCGAGTGCACCCATGGTTTCTTCAAGCGGAGTATCCGGGTCCATCCGGTGATGGTAAAAAATATCCACATAGTCAAGTCCCATGCGGCGAAGGCTCTGGTCGAGGCTTGCCAGCAGATATTTGCGGCTGCCCCAGTTTCCGTAAGGGCCGTCCCACATTTCATATCCGGCTTTTGTGCTGATGAGCAGCTCGTCGCGGTAGGCGCCGAGTCCATCTTTTAAAATGCTGCCGAAATTTTTCTCGGCACTGCCGGGGGCGGGACCATAGTTATTTGCCAGGTCAAAATGGGTGATACCATTGTCGAAGGCGGTGAAGCAGAGCTGCTTCATGTTTTCATAGGATGCAGTATCGCCGAAGTTGTGCCATAAGCCCAGGGACACTGCAGGGAGCATGAGTCCGCTTTTGCCGCAACGGTTATATTGCATGGATGAGTAGCGCTTGTCGGATGCCTGATACATGGGGAAGTCCTCCTTAAAAATAGTTATGAATGAAGTCAGCCGCGCTGGAATGCGATGCGCGGCGAGCCGTCTTCGGTGTAAATGATACCGCAGCGCAGAAAGCCGTTGCGGGCAAATACGTTCTGCATCGGCAGATTGTCCTGATGGGTGTCGCCGCGCAGGGATGCATTTTGAAGAGCGCACTGTGCTGCACACCAGTCGATGCAGGTATCCGCAAGCTTCGGGATCCGTCCGGCAGAGGCGAGACGGTGGATGGTACCGTAGGGCTTGTCATTTTTCCAGCTGCCATCTTCGATATGTGAATAGGTGGGATCGTCTCCGATCCAGAACATGAAAACGGCTTCGATGAGGTCGTTTTTTTCGCATATAAAAAGCCTGTTCTGAGCGATGTCATCTTCCAGAACAGCCCGGGAAGGGTAGCCGTTCACCCATTGGGCGGGATTGCCGTTCTGCGCCATGAAGGAACGGGCGTTTTCATAAATGGATAGTATGTGCGGCAGATCGGAAAGCTGTGCGGGTCGAATGTGCATGGGAAATGCTCCTTTTTTGATTTTTATTGTACATGGGCGGGGGGAGAATGTACAGTGGAAAAAATATTGAAATAGTTTGAAGGAAGGAGAGATGAACATGGCACAGTCGGTTAATGTAAATTTTAAACTCGATGCAGATGTAAAAAAGAGTATGGAACAGGTTTGCAATGAATTGGGGCTTTCTATGAGCGCGGCGTTCACTGTATTTGCAAAGAAGGTCGGCAGAGAAAAAAGAATCCCTTTTGATGTTGCCATTGATCCGTTTTATTCTGAAAGTAATATTCGTTATTTAGAATAAAAAATGGCAGATTATAAAGCGGGAAAAATTAAATTTGTGGAACATGAATTGTTAGAGGAGTGATTATACTGTCTATGGTAATATAATGGGACCTGGATGCATGGCAGGATTATACGCACCCGCGCGAAGAAGAAATTGTATTTCTCCCGGAAGATATTACCGTGCAGTAATTGCCGGTGAGCCGTGCAGCTAAACCCGGTGCACGCAGTAATGCAGGGTGCCAAGCAGAAGGATAAAGCAACTTTGATAAAAGGTGCGGGCAATCATACAGAGCGTAACGTGAAGTGAATTCTGCAGTATCGTAATTACCCACAACTGGGATGAGGCGTGTATGAGATTACAGGAAACGTAGAAATGATGGTGCAGAAAATACTGCTGTTTGCGGCGTCAGCGGATAAATATTATGCGGGCGGGGCAGCGTGATTTGGATTGAGGGCTGTTCTACTAAGTTCTCTGAGAGGTTTTTTATATGCATCATCTAAGATAAATAATGGTATAATCTATATAGATTTATATTTTTGTTATTAAAGCCGGTTTTCCTGTTCTCTGGAAAATCGGCAAATAACAGATATGAATTTGTGTCACCAGTGGTGACACAAATGTACGAAAAGGAGAGAAGCAAATGGGAGACGAACTTTTTTTGTCCGGAAAGTTGATAAAAATTATAGAAACTTCAAGAAATAATGCCTTGAGAAAAGTAAATGAAGAACTTATTCATATGTATTGGTTGGTAGGAGAGTATTTAAGTGTTGAATCAAAGAATGCAGCCTTTGGTGATAAGTATATAGATGCGATATCTAAAGAAATCCAAGAAATGTTTCCGGGAATTAGAGGATTTAATCGTCGGGGGTTATATAGAATGAAACAGTTCTATGAACTTTATCGAGATAACGCAATTGTGTCACCACTATTGACACAATTAAGTTGGTCAAATCATTTGCTGATTATATCTGGATGTAAATCAGATGTTGAACGGGAATTTTATATGAGACTATGCATCAGAGAGGGTTATTCCAAAAGAGAATTGGAACGCCAGATCAATAGCGGATACTACGAGAGATATATGCTTTCAAAAGAAAAACTTTTACCTGAATCGGTAAAGGGATTAAAAGAAAATCCATTTTTGGATTCATATATTATTGAGTTTCTGGATTTGCCAAAGAATTTTAAAGAGTCGGATTTGAGAAAAGGTCTGATTCAGAATATGAAAGATTTTATTCTTGAGGTAGGCAAGGATTTTACGTTTATTGATGAAGAATATAGAGTACAAGTAGGCGGAGAAGATTTTCGGATTGATTTATTATTTTTTCACAGGGGATTACAATGTTTGGTGGCCTTTGAGTTGAAGATTGGAAAATTCAAGCCGGAATATATTTCCAAAATGGATTTCTATTTGGAGGCGTTAGATCGTCAAAAGAAAAAAGAGAATGAAAATCCGAGTGTGGGAATGATTCTTTGTGCCTCTAAAGATGATGAAGTTGTAGAGTATGCCATGAGCAGAACTATGTCTCCAATGATGGTTGCTGAATACAAGTTGCAATTGCCGGATAAAACTGTATTACAGAAAAAATTGCAGGAATTAATCAATATGCCTTTGTTGGAGGAATAAATATAATTCTGTCTATAAGGTGTTCTGAGGAGTAATGAGAAGCCCTGCGTTTATAATGCTGTCAAACCGCATTCTGGATGAAGAGTAGGAGGCATCATATAAAGACCAAAAAGGAAACGAAGAAATGATGGTGCAGAAAATACTGTTGTTTGCGGCGGCAGCGGATAAATATTACGCGGGCAGTGTAGCATAATACGGATTGCGGGCTGTCCCACTAAGTGATCAGTGGGCGGCTTTTTCGTTTTTGGAATGATTGAAAATGGCTGGAATAAGATGCAATCCGTCCCCAAATAAGCCAAAGATAAAGCCTTATATACTAATTTGAATATAAATATTAACTAAGTGTGTAGATAATAAATAAAAATCAAATAAACAGTTACTCTTCTTATTGTCTGATTGAAAGTATTATATATATTACCAGATTATATGAGGAGGAAACGTACCATGGCGGACGAACTGTACGTTGAAATTGGCGAACGACTCCGGAAACAGCGTAAGAAAATGGGACTGACACAGGAAGAGGTCGCAGAACTTCTTGGGATGTCTACGACGTATTATGGGGAGATCGAACGCGGCAACCGCAAGCTGACGATATCGCGGGTGCTGGCAGTATACGAAAAAATGAGCCTTGAGCCGACTTATCTTTTGACAGGGGAGACACTGACGGATAAGGTATATTATGAGATATTCCGGGCATGCCCCAAGGAAAAAGAAAAGGTTCTGGAACAGGTACTCAGAAGTATCGCACAGCTCTATTAGGCAGAGCAGCCGAAAGAGAGGGAAGAACATGGAGGGGAAAAAGCCAACATTCAACGGTTATGAGGAGATGTATAAAACCTTCTATCCGGTTATATACAGATATGTGGCGCGCATCATACGCAATAATGAAGCCGCTGCAGAAGATGTGACGCAGGAAGTCTTTTTTGTCGCTTATCAAAAATGGGAAATCTTAAAGCTGCACCCGAATATACCGGGATTTCTGATGCTTGCAGCGCAAAACAAAATCAAAAAATGGTTTGAAAAACAAAAATGGTTCTGTATGGATGAAGAAGAGGAATTAGATCAGCTGATACAGGAAAAATGCGGGGATGCACAGGATGCCTACCGGATGGTGGATTTTTATTCATCAGTGGAAAATATGCTGTCCGGCAAGGAACTGGAAATTCTGCGCCATTACTATGAATATGGATATTCATCGGCGGAAATGGCACAGAAGCTGGGAATTTCGGAATCCTGCTTTAAAGTTCGGGTTTCGCGGATGAAAAAGAAGCTGAAGAGGAGCATGAAGCTGACATGCGCGTTTGCGTTGATGTGCGGCGCATGGATGCTCTGTTATTTGGGCTGACGGCATAGCATGGGAGTTTTACGGATAAAAAGCCGATTGTGCGGCGGAATGAGAGGGAGATATGAAAAGCCCACAGGATGAAAAGCTGGTAAAAGACCTGTATGAAAAATTGAACTGGTTTACTTTTCAGGCGGGGGACGAAGAGTTTGACGAAAAGCAGGTAAGGGCGATACTGCAGCTTTTGGATACGCTCGACCCGATTGATTTTGCAGGTGTGGAAAAGGAATGTATGCAGAAGGAAAAGAGCGTTTCCGGTATGCAAAAAAAGACGGCTCATTCGGTGGAAAAGAGAAGGCTGTACAGTGTTGGAAAGTCGGATAAGCCTCAAAATCAGATGTCTGCGGATGATGTCGATGCGGCGTTCGAGCGTTTTAAGAAAAAATATGAAATCACAGAGGCTGACCTGGAGAAAAAAGACCGGGCAAAGATAATTCCTTTTGCGGGCACAGAAGAAGCTTCGGAAGAGCTTGCGCCGGATTTGGGGAAAGTCGCTGAGATGGAAGGGATAGGGCAGCAGGCAGAAACGGAGGAAGTGCACGGGAAAAAGGAGCATACCCGGGGCAGTCGCAAAGACCGCGGAAAGAGCCGCAGATTCTGGAATACTGCCGGCGGCAGGGTGGCTATTGCTTTTCTGAGTGTGTTTTCAGTGCTTGCGGCGACTGGAATCTGTACCAGCGCAGTACAGCAGAAGCCTTTTTTTGAAATCGTGCGTGACGGCATGAACAGCATGAAGATAACCGTGACGGGGAATGAGATGGAGAGCCAGACGGAGCTGGCAATGGAAAGCAGCGAAAAAGTTTATTACGAGTCATGGGATGAGATAAAGGCGGAAAATCCGGAGGTGGTCGTGCCGGGGTATATACCGGAAGGGCTGGAATTGGTGGAGCTGTATGGGGAGGATATGGGAAGTTATGTAATGTATAATGGGATTTACAGGGATGATTTACAGGATAAAATGATTGTGGGGATAAGGTGTTTTGAGTATGATTATGCACAAAATGTAATAAGCAATGAGGCAAACTACTTAGAAAAGGAAGGAAAGTTCTTATATTATTTAGAAGAAAAGGGATTTCGTGGATACGGGAAACAAGGAAGATGTGCATACTCGGTTCTATGGAAGGACTTGGGTGTTTTAAAAAAAATTATGGAAAAAATAGGATAAGGTAGATTAAATATAGAAGAGACTGCATGATTTAAAATGCAGTCTCTTTTTGTAACGAAGTTATCTGCAAATAGGATAAGTGTTATGAAGGCACAAATTCTTTTTATGGAAAACTAAGTTACGATATGAGAAAAAGAATTATATTTTTGTTATCATTAGCGATGCTAATATTTTTTTCAAAACCTGCGTATGCAGCGGAGGTGGGGTCATTAGGAAACTGTAATATTGGACTGAGCGTTGCATCAAATGGTATTCGTATTTCATGTGATACTAACTCATCAACTCGGGCAGATGAAATTGGTGTAAAGGACGTTGTTTTAGAAGAAAAGGTAAACGGAGTTTGGAAAAGTATCAACATTGCAGGTGGTTCTGAAAGTAATTCATACAGTTACGGCGGCAGCGTTGTCTACACCAACGCCGTCAAAGGCAGATCTTACCGCGCTCACTGCACGCACTATGCAAAGTACGGAAGCACCACAAAAACATTATACGGTGAGGTAGGTCCCATCGTATACAATTGATTAAAAATGATTTAGAAATCAGAATATGTCTTCAAAAAATTAAGAAAGGGAGTTTTCTGTAAAGAGAATCGCAGCAACAGCCGTCCGGGGAAATCCGGGCGGCTGTTGTATTTCCTTATTCTTCCTTATATAATTCCCCTAAAATTCTTTGACAACGCATAGAGGCTATGTTAAACTTAGGAAAGTAAAAAGTGGGATATTCTGCCCTAAAATACTACAGAATATTTGGTTCAAACGGCAAGCCCTCTGACACATATGACAGTATGATGTTGGGGCAAAAAGTCCCCAACTATGATATTTACGGATTGTTCCGCATTTTATGTTCCTGCAATCCGTCCCGACATCCGGATACTGCGGAGCTTGCGCTCTATTTTTATCTTTATATAGGGACGGGGAGATCGGTCGGAGAACGACGCTCGGACAGGCATGTTGAGTTTCACGACTTTTGGCCGGATATCATCGTAATATAGTAGGAACCAGATTGCTGCGATAGGATAAATTTATGAGGTGAGTACCTTGGATAAGTACGAATACAAGCTGCGGCTTGAAGAGATAAAGTCGCTTAATAAAAAGGGCCGTTTTCAGGAATCTGCGCAGGTTGCGGATACGATCGACTGGAAAAAGGTGCGAAATACATCAACGCTGGGAATCATCAGCGACGTTTACAAAATAAACAGAAGATTCGACGATGCAAAAGAAATCTTGCTGCTGGCGAATGAGAAGAGCCCGCAGAACCGCCGGATCATTTACGCACTGTGCGACCTGACTGTGAAGATGGGACAGGTTGTCGAAGCGGTCGAATATTATAAGGAATTTGTACAGCTTGCTCCGAACGATAACAGCAAGTATATTTTGCTTTACAAAATTTATGAGGCGCAGGATATCAGCCTTGAAGAGCGCATCGCTGTTTTAAAAGAGTACAAGAAGCGGGAATACAGCGAAAAGTGGGCATATGAGCTGGCATTTCTGTATCATCGGGTCGGGCTTGCCACAGAGTGTGTGGAAGAGTGTGACCAGCTGATATTGTGGTTTGGCGAAGGTAAATATGTGCTGAAGGCAATGGAGCTGAAGCGGCTCTATGTGGCGCTGTCACCTGCGCAGCAGCAGCTTTATGACCGGCAGTACGGTCGTCAGGCAGAGCCTGAGGAAACACAGAAAAAGCCTGCGGAAGAACAGGCGGCGCAGGGGGAAGACCTTGATTTTGAAGTGAAGCCTATGGATATGGGGCAGTATAATACGATAAATCTGCAGGCGGCACTGGCAGAGAGTATGAAAGAGGTACTCGGCCATGATAAAAAGGAGCAGGAGAGCGCAGCGTTTGATGAGCAGGCGGCAGACCAGCTCAGGCAGGTTTCCGCTGCAGCCCCGATGGCCCTGCAGCATTCCTATGGCGGTGATGATACGGAGTATCAGGAGGATGTGAGCCGTTTCCTGAGAGATTCTGACGATTGGGACGTGCAGGCGACAGGACAGCTTGACACGGATGAAACGGAAAAAGCGGTGTCATCCGCATATGATGGCGTATCTGCGGCGGCGCTGGAAAGCCGCAGGATGGTAATGGCGCAGATGCAGAGAGGAAGCGCGGCAGCGCTTGAGGAGCCTGTGCCCGAGCAGGAGGAACGGGTTGCAGAGCCTGCCATTACAGTTGCGGCAGCTCCCGCAGAACAGCCTGCGGCAGAGCCGGTACAGACGGAAGCTTTTACAGAGCGGAGAGAGCCTGTTTTGGAAAGAACGGAGGTGCAGCCCGCTTTTGCAGAAAGGCGCGAGCCTGCTCCGGCAAGAACGAAGGAGTATCAGGAGCCGATAAAGCTGGAACGTCAGACCACCGGACAGATGAATATCGAGGCGGTTTTGGAAGAGTGGGAACGTCTCAAAAAAGAGAACGAGGAAAAAAGAAAGCAGGAAACAAGGCAGTGGATGCTGCAGCAGACTGGTTCCCTGTTTGCAGATTTTGATCAGAGTTCGAGAAACGGGGTTCTGGAGATGCTGCAGCGCGAGGAATCTCTTCCCGTTGAGACGATGCAGCGTGAAAAGATGGAAGACGCGTCGCGCATAAGCGAAGTAGAAGAGCTGGAAGAGATTGCAGAGCCTGATACAGAGGAGTCTGTGGAGCAGGATATGGTTCCGGAGATTTCTGTGCAGACAGCGGCGGTTTCTGATGTGGCTGTGGAAGCTGAGACGGCAAAAGCGGTATACGAGGCGGAGCGTCAGACAGCGCCGGAGGAAGAGGTGCAGCAGGAGCAGCCTGTGGAGGAAGCTCCTTTACAGTATGAGCCGGAAGTGCAGAAGGAAACAAAAAAAGCTGCAAAAGTCGTTGCAGGCGTTGATTTTTCTTCAGCGAGGGAGCAGGCGGTGCGTCAGCAGGCACAGGGATCTGTCCGCGGCATGACGAAGGAAGAAAAGAAGCTGTTTGCACCGTTTGTACATACGAAAAAGGCGATGCGCCAGCTTGTTACAGCGCTGGATGCGGTCAGCCTGTCGGCTTATACCGGCAATATGATCATTACAGGAGCGCCCGGCTCCAACATGATGAAGCTTGCGAAAAATGTGATTCGTGAGATCCGGGCAATGGATGATAATTTTTCCGGCAGAGTGGCGAAGGTTACGGCGGATACTATCAATCAGAAGGATGCGGCATCTATTGTGGCACAGGTGGCAAACGGCGCCCTGATCATCGAGAAGGCGGGAAAGCTTTCCGGCGAGGGAGCGGAAAATCTGATGAAAGCGCTGAATCAGGAGCATACGGGTATCATCGTATTTGCGCTGGATGAAAAGCGTGCGATGGACAGGCTCTTTGACCGTGCGCCGGAGCTGATGGATATGTTTACGGCAAGATTCGACATCGTGGCGCTGGACAGCGCGACGCTTGTAAAATACGGCTGCCAGTATGCTTACAATCAGGAATATTCCATTGACGAGCTGGGAAGACTGGCTCTTCATACGAGAATAGAGGATATGCAGACAAGCACTCATGCGGTGACGGTAAAAGAAGTGCGTGAGATAGTGGATGAGGCGATAGAGCATGCAAACCGCAAAACTCTGCGTCATTTTATGGATATCCTGTTCAGAAAGCGGTATGATGAGGACGATATGATCGTTCTGAGAGAAAGAGATTTTATTTAATGGAATGCCTGCTTCACCGGCGTTTTTGAAAAATAAATCAGGGGAGAAGCGTGGAAAATGGACCGGAGGTTTATTTTCCACGCTCTGTTTACGGAGAACTTTGTAAACGGAAGAATGGAGGTTAGTATGGGAAAAACAGTGGAAAAAGTATTTATTTCAGAGGCGGATCAGTACCTGTTCGCGCAGGGAACGCATTATGACATTTATAAGAAGCTGGGCGCTCATCTGTCTGTGGAGAACGGGGAAAAGGGCATGATGTTTGCCGTATGGGCTCCTCATGCGGCACAGGTCCATGTGATAGGCAGTTTCAATGAGTGGGATGAAACTGCTGATCCGATGGAAAAGCTGGGACCGGGCGGAATTTATAAGACATTTATTCCGGGAGTCGGTCTGGGCGAGATGTACAAGTTTTTAATTACGACGCAGGACGGGCGCAAGCTTTATAAGGCGGACCCGTTTGCGAATTATTCGGAGATGCGTCCGGGGACGGCATCTGTTACAACGGATATCACAAATTTTAAATGGTCCGACAGTAAGTGGATGGAAGCGAGGGATGCAGCAGACCCGATGAAGCAGCCCGTGGCGATTTATGAGTGCCATATTGGGTCTTGGATGAAGCATCCGGACAATGAGGACGGGTTTTATAATTACCGGGAATTTGCAGACAAGATTGTGGAATATTTGAAGCGCCTGAAATATACTCATGTGGAGCTGATGGGAATCGCAGAGCATCCTTTCGATGGTTCCTGGGGATATCAGGTAACGGGGTATTATGCGCCGACATCCCGCTATGGTACGCCTGAGGATTTTGCATATCTTGTAAATACGCTGCACCGCAATAAGATAGGCGTTATCCTGGATTGGGTTCCCGCACATTTCCCCAAGGACGCTCACGGTCTTGCGGAGTTTGACGGCGAAGCGCTGTTTGAGCATGCTGATCCGAGAATGGGAGAGCATCCCGACTGGGGTACAAAAATTTTCAATTATGGCAAAAATGAAGTCAAATGCTTCCTGATAACAAATGCGTTATTCTGGATAAAGGAGTTCCATGTGGACGGTCTGCGTGTGGATGCTGTGGCGTCCATGCTTTATCTGGATTATGGCAAGAAGGATGGAGAGTGGGTTGCCAACAAATATGGCGAGAACAAAAATCTCGAGGCGATTGAATTTTTCAAGCATTTTAATTCGGTGATACGCGGGACATATCCGGGTATCATGACGATAGCGGAGGAATCTACCGCATGGCCGAATGTGACGGGAAATATCGGAGGGGACAGTCTGGGCTTTTCCTTTAAGTGGAATATGGGCTGGATGCACGATTTCTGCGAATACATGAAGCTTGATCCATATTTCCGCAAGAACAATCATTATTCCATGACATTTGCAATGTCGTATAATGATTCCGAAAATTATATCCTGCCGCTGTCCCATGATGAAGTAGTTCATCTGAAATGCTCGATGGTAAACAAGATGCCGGGCTATCAGGTGGATAAATATGCGAATCTGCGTGTGGGATATACATATATGTTTGGACATTCCGGTAAAAAGCTTCTGTTTATGGGACAGGAATTCGGACAGGAGCGTGAATGGAGTGAGGCGCGCGAGCTTGACTGGTTCCTGCTGGATAATGAGCTGAACAGAGGAATGCAGGAGTATGTGGCAGAGCTTCTTAGCCTGTACCGTAAAAATCCGTGCCTGTATGAGATAGACAACAGCTGGGACGGTTTTGAATGGGTAAATGCGGACGATGCGGAGCGCAGCACATACAGCTTTATCCGCAAGGGTTCTGAAAGCCGCCGGAGAAATCTTTTGTTTGTGTTGAACATGACGCCTGTAGAGCGTAAAGATTATTGCGTCGGCGTTCCCAAAAAGAAAAAGTACAATCTGGTTTTGAACAGCTGTGAAAAACGGTTTGGCGGGAACGGGGAGACTGTGCCGGCGTCTATCACGGCAAAGGCGGAGCCCTGCGATAACAGGCCGTACAGGATTACATTTGACCTTCCTGCATACGGCGCACTGGTATTTGCGTTTTAAATAAGAGATAAAAGGACAGAGAGATGCCATGCGGCATTTCCCTGTCCTTTTAGTTTACCAAAGCACACATTTTTTCAGAGCTATAGGAGCGGCTGCAGTATTGCTTCGCGGGACGCACCGGAATCTTCCACACTGCCACAGGTATCCAGAGTGCTTTTGCGGAGGGCGGAAAATTTTTCACTGAGATATTTGTAGCGTTTCATGGCGGCGTTCAGTTCAAAAATGTAGCAGTCTATGAGGTCGGGGTCGGTGACATAGTCGAAACCGGCATATGCATTTTCCAGCTCCCATGCGGCGAGCTTTAAGTCCCTTCGGAGACTTTCTTCATAAGTAGGGAATGTTCCGGGACTTTCCGGACGGCGGTTGTTCCTGAAAATGGATTTCATAGAAAACTCCTTTTACAGCAGGGAGGCACCGGAAAGAGTGCCGTCCCTATATTGTTATTTTACAGTATAGGCAGGGCTGGAAAGAATATACATTAAATCCCGGAGAATAAGGCGGGAGGATGAAGAATACAATGGAAAAAAGAGAGTTTGGGAGAGTTTATGAAAAGCGGTGCAGAGCTGGTGATGGATTTTATGCTGCGGGCAGTGTTTGGGATGATCGCGATACGGATGATAAATATATTCTTTGCAGAGCAGGGCGTGGCAGCGGCTGTGGGGATGAATCTTCTCAGCTTTGTGACTGCGGGAACGCTGGGGCTTCCCGGGGTGGCGCTTTTATATGGGATATGTTTTTACTTGTAATGCGGGGAGAGTTTTCACGGCGTTTCCTTTGGGAGTGCTGAAAAACATGCCGGAATTTTGGTACATTGTCACAAGTAGCGTATATGGTACCAATCTTTGCTGGACAAAACCATACAGTAAGAGTATACTTTGTCTTACCATCAGGCGGGACGATGCAGAGGCATTTCGTTCCGGTCAATACCGCAGATGCGGTTCTTTCAATTTCAAATTTTAATTTCACGATTTCGTTTTACACATTCATGATTTACCACAGGAGGGACAATTGAAGAGGAACATATTGGCGATATGCGACCCTGAGCAGGAGTACGCGTACCGTTTAATGGACGCGCTGGGAAGCCGGGATGATTTTCCGTTTGAAATCCTTGCGTTTACCAGCGTGGACAGGCTGCACAGGGCGATTGAAGAGAAGCCGGTGCAGATATTGCTGATAGCGCAGTCTGCATTTTGTGCGGGGATGGAGGCGTGGGCTCCGCAGATAATTCTGTTAAGGGAAGATGAGGCAGGATATCGGGAGGGAATGCCGGAGGTCAGCAAGTACAGCAGTGCTACGCGGATAATGAAAAAAGTGATGGAGGCGGCGCTGAATGAAGGGAGCCTGCGCGCGTTTGTCCAGACGGACCACAGAGTAGAGGTATACGGTTTTTATACACCGGTAGGGCGATGCCTGCAGACCACGTTTGCACTGACGATGGGACAGCTTTTGGCGCGGCAGAAAAGGGTTCTGTATCTGAATTTTGAGAGTTGCGCGGGGCTGGCGGAAATGCTTGCACGAAAAGGGGAGGCAGAGTTTTTGCAGGTGCTCTATTACCTTCAGGAAGAACCGGAAGAATTTTTAAAGCGTTTGTATCAGGCGGTGGAAAGGGTCAATGGGATGGATATGGTACTTCCTGCGTCATGCGGTTTTGATCTGTATGAGATAGGGAGGGAGGAATGGCAGCGCCTTTTGGAGCTTTTGGCGGGAAGCCGGTATGAAGTCATTCTTCTGGATCTGTCGGAGGGCATCAGGGGACTGTTTGAAATCCTGAACCGGTGCGGGAGGATATATACTATCGTGCGGGAGGACGGATTTGCAGAGGCAAAACTGGAGCAGTATGAGGAAGCGCTGGAAAGGTCGGGATACCGGGATGTGCGGGAGCGCATGAGAAAGGTGCGCCTGCCCGTATTTTCGCAGCTTCCCAGGGATATGAACCATCTGGACAGCGGAGAGCTGGCGGAGTTTACGGGAAAGGTGCTGGAGGCAGATGAACGGGCAGGCATATGAGCAGTACAAGGCGTCGATAAAGAAAGAAATACTGGAAAAGCTGGACTGCGGGAGGGATTTTTCAGACGGTGAGGTCCGGGATATCATCGATGGAAGGCTGTGTGGCGGAGATTGTGCCGGGAGGCTTGACGTGGCGGGACGGCGCAGGATGGGAAAAGAGCTGTTTGCATCGATACGGGGACTGGATGTGCTTCAGGAGCTTTTGGAGGATAAGAGCATTACAGAGATAATGATCAATGGTCCGGAGCGGATTTTTGTGGAGCGTGCGGGACGGCTGCAGCGATGGAAGGGGCATTTTGAAAGCCTGTCGCGCCTTCAGGATGTGATACAGCAGATAGCGGCAGGATGCAATCGAGTAGTAAACGAGGCGTCGCCGATTCTGGACGCGCGGTTAGAAGACGGCTCCCGTGTCAATGTGGTGCTTGCTCCGGTAGCATTAAACGGTCCGGTAATGACGATAAGGAGATTCCCGGAGGAAGGGATGACGCTGGACAGGCTTGTGGCGATAGGCTCTCTGGATACGGAGTGCAGGCGTTTTCTGGAATTGCTCGTAAAGAGCAGATACAATATTTTTATAAGCGGAGGGACGGGAAGCGGCAAAACAACCTTTTTAAATGCGCTGTCGCAGGCGATACCGCCGGAGGAACGGATTATCACGATAGAGGATTCGGCGGAATTGCAGCTGAAATATGCAGAGAACCTTGTTTCCCTGGAAACAAGGAATGCGAATACGGAGGGCTGTAAGCCGGTGACGGTGCGGGATCTTATCCGAAGCAGTCTGCGCATGAGGCCGGATAGTCGCAAAATGAAAACGTGAGCTTTAGAATGTAATGAAAAGAGTCTCGCCATTCCAGACGCACTCCTTGATGACGCTTATTGCAATTTCATTTCGTTCGTTTGGGGTAAAATCGTCAAAATGCTCTATCAAATGAATAATTTTGTTTCTGGTATTCCGGGCGTTCTGCTGTGCCAAGGCTGCCTTGCGGTCAAGAGCGTTGGCACTTAAAAGCTTTTTGCGGAGAGAGTTATATTCCAGATCGAGTCGTTCTATTTCTCCCACTATATATTTGGCGGCAGCTGAATCGGAATTGAGAGCCAGGGTAGCAGTTAGTTTTTCGATTTTGCTTTGGCATCGGGATATTGAGTCCCGTATGGTGGCGGCAGAATCGTGCTGCTTTGGGTTTATGTCTTTGAGGTATTTGTTAATGGCAGCGGGATTATGACTGATCTCACGAAAAATTTCGAGGACCTTATTATCTAATTTTTCTGCTTTGATTTCCGACATATCGCAGGCATCTCCGCCTTGTCGATTGCGTCTGGGGCACGAGTACCATGTAGATACGCCGTGCAGACGTTTCCGGCGGCTTAGGCTCATCAATCTACCACATTTGCAGCGCAATACACCTTTAAGGAGCGGCCGGTCATATTTTGCTTTTTTAGAAAAAACGTTGTGGGTAAATTGGTTCTGCAGTGCAAAATAGAGCTCATCGGCTAGATATGGTTTGTGATACCCAATGCTTACACGCCAGTTTTCGGGAGGGGCAAGCTGGTGTTTCTTTTTGCCGTTGACTTTTTTCTCGGTTGTTCTGCCTATAACGATGATTCCATGAGTGCCATCCCATTTTTCGCGCGGAGAGCGAGGGCTCATGTAGCATCCTTTTGCGGCAAAGTAATCATACATAGCCGGAGTGTTTGCAACGCATTGCGGTGCATTGAACATGGAGTAAAGTTGAGTGGTTGACAGAAAATTGCCATTGAGTGATAAAATTCCGTGTGTTCTGCAATATGTCTCCATCCCCTGAAGAGAAAAATGATTTGCGAGGAAGATATCAATTAAATTATTTTTGAAACAAATTTCTTCCTCGTTAAACACGAGAGTTTTATGAGATTTTGCCCCAAGGTTGACAGATTCTATATCATAGCCGATTGGGGGCCTTCCGCCACACCAGAACCCTTCTTCTGCGAGGTGGCGCATATTATCAGTGAGTCGGATGGAATCAGTCTGAACCTCCATTCCGGAAAAAATAACTGCGAGATACATCATGGCTTCTCCGAGCGGTGTAGTTGTGTCAATGCCGTCTTTGATCACTACAAATTTGATGTTGTTATCTTTTAAGAATGCGTAAAATGGCACGAAATCGGTGAGGTCGGAACAGAGCCGGTCTATTTTATATACGACAACGACATCGATTAGTTTTGCGATGATATCCTCGCGGAGCTGATTGAGCGCAGGACGATCCATATTGGAGCGAATCCATCCATCATCTTCATAATGTGTAATTGATTCGACTTCATCCAATGTAAAGTGTGCAGAGATATATTTTTCAGAAACTGAGAATTGCATTTTGGTGCTGTCAGATGTGTCGTCAAAATAAGATTTACGTGCATAAATTCCAAAATTCATAATAGCCTCCTTCAAAAATGGGTATAAAAAATACACCTATACAGGTGCAAGAGGCTGTGATATAATTTTCTTGCTTAGGGATAATTATATCACGGTCTCTTGACTGGTATAGTTTTCTGGAAATTGCTCCGGTGCTGGTAACACTGGGGCTTTTTCTTTTGATTAAATCATATCTGCGATGCAAATTGCAAGTTCCGGGAATATGCCGACGGAAATTGTCTGATTAAAAGCAAAGATGGTCGGTGCATCTCCGGCTTCGAGGTGGTAAACGGTAGTGCGCTGTCGGGGTGGATCAACAATCCAGTATTCCCGAACGCCCGCAGCCATATAGAGGTTTAATTTGATGATATAGTCCATTCGACTGCTGGAGGGCGAAACCACTTCGATTACAAGGTCCGGTGCGCCGCTGCATCCTCTGTCTGTGAGCTTGTTCTTGTCGCAGATTACGGATATATCCGGTTCGACGTAAGTTTTATCATCTGCGTTTAAATTGACAGCAAACGGGGCGGGATAGACTTCGCAGGAGCCTCCTTTGGAGTCGATATGTTGCTGGATGGAAGCGGACAGCTTCATGACAAGTTTCTGATGAATCCGGCTTGGTGGAGCCATGTTATAAAGCTGTCCATCAATCAGTTCCGCGCGTTCGTCATTCGGCAGGTTCCAGTAGTCTTCGGATGTATAGGTGTGCTGTTTGGGTAATGGCATAAAAACCTCCTTTCGGGATGTCTTGACTTTAATAAAACGTTTCTTCTTCAAACTTTTTCATAACTGACAAATAGGGTTCAAAGAATATAATATAATTATCGACTTCAACGCGGAGTCCGTATTTCCTTCGATAGGATTCCAGAGCGTCATGGAGAAATTTTTCGGTGACTCCTAAATGCTCTGCCATATCATATAGAGACCGGCATCCGGCATTAAAAGAATCAATGATACCCAAAAGTCCAACGCATTCATTATACGCCCATGTTCTGGCGTGGAGTTCCTGTTTTTTGTTAAGTAGATTTTTCTGATCAAGAATATTTCCCACAGTTGTGAAATGATGACCGAGCTCCTCGGCCAATACGCAGGCCTTTTTAGCAGATGTCAAAATATCTTTGCGGATGGCTATACGGTTTCCACTGATACGTCCATCGTTGTTAATCAGTTGCTTTTCTTTAACGATAAGATTTTCTGTATCCGCTTCTAATAATAAATTTTCGTATAACAAAGGATCACTCCCATTCGGAATCGTTATTCATAATATTATCATCGTGCGTCTGACCATCCACAGTCTGTTGGATATCAGACCTTGCGTGCGCAGCTTCGGTTTTGGGGGCGGTAGCTGCAGGAGGAAAAGGCTGGATAGCCTGATTGGTGTATTTTTTATCTAAAGTAAGAAGCCTGACATGTTCAGTGGCAGTTTCTTTACCGATGGCATTTAATTGGTTGTAGTAGGCCATTATTTCTGGTTTATAATCAGAAATGGGGGTAGATGTGGTTGATACCTTTTCGTGTTTAGGGACATCAAAACCCATAAGCCAGATAGGATTCACTTGAAAATAGCTTGCCATAAGTTGAATGGTGGTAACTTTAGCAGCCATCTGTCCGCTCATGTATCTGGAGATAGTAGGAGAACTTAAAGAAAATCTTTCCGCCATAGAATAAGTAGTTTCATTGTACTCTTCCATGAGCTGGGTCAGTCTGTTTCCAAATTTCTCTTTATTTACAGTCTTTTTTGTCATTGCGCACCACCTTTCTAAATTGAATATATCATATTGTGTTACGAAAAGCAATAACAATAATGTGAAAATAAATAAAAACGTTACGAAACGTATTGACAGACGGCAAATACGGTGCTATATTCAAGGTGTTACGAAACGCAACAAAGAAGGAAGGTGATAGGTTGAAAAAGAAGAAAAAATATCCTGTGCTTTATGACCTAAAGGGATTGATTAGAAGTCGAGGTAAAACGTATAGATCGTTAAGTGAAGAGACGGGAATGAGCGTTGATTCACTGAATAATAAGCTTAATGGATATTCGCCGGTTGATTCAGATGATGTGGAGGTATTGGTTCGCGCATTAGAAATTAAACCTGATACAGAGAATATCATTAAATTTTTTTTGCCAAACTTGTTGCGAAACGCATCAAACAACGATTTGGATTAAGCGTAAAGGAGGCATTGCGGATGAATGAAACAGAAGATGCCGAAAAAATGTCTAATGAGTTTTCGGAGAGAGAGAAGCTGTTAGATGGAGTATGTAGGAATGAGATTGTATCCGGGAAATTTACAAAGCACCTAATGGAGAAGAGTGGGTTGCTTAAATATGCCGGATTAAAAGGGAAAACCCGTATCGTGATAGAGTATAACAACGATACGGGAGAAGGGTGGCGGAGAATAGTTACGGAAGATGCGACAACCGTTGCCACTCTGACAGATCGATAGGAGGATTAGCAGACAAAAAGAGAAAATCCCAATCATTGCATCCGGTGGTAAAAGTGCAAACATCGTCTGCGGCCGCTGCTGGAGAGGAATAAAATATATCAATTATACGCAAGCGGGTATGTGAGCACAAGGTGTGGAGTCTAAGAAAACTGAATAGAGAAAAAAGAGGGAGCGGGACCTCTTAAAAACCCAGGTCTGATGGAGCCGACGCAGATAAATCCATTCGGCAGCTGAAAAGCTGATGCCTGCAGCAGGCTGTCGTAATAGGGGTGGGGAGCACAGACCCTAGTAAAAAACTCCTGGCTCGGAGGCAGATGAGAACACCAGAGAGAGAACATCCGGAGCGTGGACTGGTGGGCGCGAAGTAATCCCGGATGGTTGGCCTGAAATGGTCAGCACTGCAGGCAACGGCTAAGCAGCTACCCCAAACACACTCAGGGAGCATGATAGGCGGCAGGTTTTCCAGAACATGGAGAACCTGTCCGACAGACAGACCCAACAGCCTAGAGAGCATATAGAAATCTTGGCAAGAGGTCAACACTTTAGAGAAAGGAGACCTTATGAAAAGAGAAGTTGATGTGAAGGTAGAAGTTACATTTACAGAAGGGTATGAGGAACGATTTACAGCGGCTTGCATCAAGGTTGCAAAAAAACGAATAGAAAACGAAGAGACCATGATGCGTGATAGCCAGGAGCAAAAAGTAGGATAAAAGGAGATGAAAGTGAAGATGGACAAGTCAGATATGTGCATGATGGTAGGCTCAACGCTGGTCATGGCAGCCCTGATCATGTGGGAAACGTTTGGGATGATGATAACGCCAGCGGTGCTGACGGTTGCAGCAGGAGGCTGCTTCGTGGCAGCAGGGCTGTGCTCGGCAGAGGAAGATCGGCGCAGGGAGCGCAATTACAAAAGAAAAAGGCGCTGATTACCTTTGCAGAGGTCAGCGCCACTAACGAAACATTACGTTTTAATTGTAAAGCAGAAAGAAGGAAATGTAAATGGTTAAGGTCATTGTTTTTGAAGATGGGCAAGAAGTTTTTCGGGGAGATAACGACTGCGCGCTTGTTATTTTGGATGGATCAAAGGAAAAAAGCGCCTTGTTAAAAGGAAACATAAACCGGGAAGGAATGATAAAAACGATAGGTAAGGGTATAGCAAGAGTGCTTGTCTGGACATGTCCGGGTGATGAATATGATGCGACACGGGAAATTGAGCAGCTGATCAAAGGAGTCAAGATAGAAGGAGCGTTCGAAGAGTATAAAAAATACGCGGATGGTAAAAGATGCTGACAGAAAAGGAAGCTGAACAGAAGCTCAGGGAATTGGCAGAAGAGTTCAGAAGCCTGATGAAGCAGCATCAATATGTCAAGGCAAAGCAGCGCTATGAAACGGCCAGAAGCGTGGCCGTGACAATGGAATTATCGGAGGATATCCGTGAGGAGCTGTTTGGGGTACGCGGCGGAAAGGGAGAGATCTTGAGAAAGGGAGCCTTTCCGGAAGAATTGGTGCAAAGAGCGTTTTATGAAGTGTCAGTCAGAAAAACATAAAAAAGAAGGGCATGCGTTGGCGCGCATGCCCTGAACGTCCGGAGACGTTTGCCCGCACCCGATATTAGGTGCTCGGAAATTAAAGTTATAGATATGGTATCACTCCGGTCGTGAAAAAGCAAGAGAAAATATGGGTTTCCCCCGTTTTTTCGACTTGATAAAGATATTAAGGATAGGGGCTTGGAGTATGGCCAGAGTGAAAAAGACCACCAGCACGCGGATGGGGATGGTGGTAGAAGAATACCAGCATGGAAGATATGGAGCGCCAGGGAATAAACGGGAGCAGAAGCGAGCTTTGACACCGGAGGAGATGCAGAGGCAGAATCAGTGGCAGAAGGAAAAGAGAACGTGGGTTCGGTTGATGCATTATTTTGAAAAAAACGATTATTTTATGACATTGACCTATCATAAAGAGGAGCGCCCGGCTGATATGAAGGAGGCAAAAGAGCACTTCCGGCGTTTCCGGGAAAAGGTCAGGAAAGAATATAAAAAAAGGGGATATGAACTGCGCTGGATCAGGAACATCGAAGTCGGATCGAAAGGGGCGTGGCATATCCATGTGATAGTGAACCGGATTCCGGATGCGGACATTATCCTGAGGGCAGCATGGCCATATGGGAAAATGGTTAGTCAATTGATGTATGAGCAGGGGTCTTTTCGGGATCTGGCAGCATATATCACAAAAACGCCGAGGACAGACCGGCGATTGAAGGAGTCGGATTTTGACTGCGGCCGCAATATGCCATTACCGGAACCGGATAAAAAGGTATATAAGCATTGGCGCAAAGAGATTCTGATTCCGAGAGGCTATTATCTGGACAAAGATTCATTGAGAGAAGGACGAAACCCAGTGACAGATTATCCGTACCGCATATATGCGCTGATTAGGATAGGACCGGGAGAAAAGAAAGGAGGAGGAATCCGTGGAGAGTAATCCTCAAGTGAACCTATACATAGAGACCACAGCGCACGGACCCCGCCAGCAGGGAGGTAGATGGATGTATCTGTTGGAGTTCGTAACGCGCCGGGGTGACCCTGTGACCATTTGGGATGTCGGGGAATGGAAAATGGAAAAGGAAAATGCGCTGGTTCTGCAGGCAATGTCTGCAGCGCTGGACCGCCTGAGGCTGCCCTGCGTGATCGATACATATACAGGCAGCGGACAGGTCAGGGCAGCTATCGAAAACGGATGGCTGGAGGAGTGGAAAGCGCGGGGATGGAAGACAGCAAAAGGGAAGGATATAAAGCACAAGGATTTATGGCAGGAGATTGCGCCGAAAATGGCTCCGCATTTAGTTTTTATGCGGGCTGGCGGTCATTCGTACCAGATGTGGATGCAAGGAATTTTGGGGAAAATGGTTGAAACACCTTAAGAAACAAGTAGATGACAACAATGCTATATATCACGGAATACTCTGCGGGGCTATATGCCCCGAAAGGAGGGGTCGAGATATTGAGGCAGATGGACCATAGGAGGAGAAGATGAAGACGCTGTCGATAATTAACCTGAAGGGTGGAGTGGCAAAAACAATATCTGCAGTGACGATGGGGTATATTCTCGCGGCAGAGCGGGGGTATAAGGTGCTGCTGATAGATAATGACAAACAAGGGAACGCATCGAAGATGCTGGGAAGGCACAGTTATGAGCGCAGCGGGATTGAACATATCATGACAGAGCGACTTCCGAATATGGCTGCGGTGATACAGCAGACAGAGTATGAGGGGCTGGATATCATCCCTGCGAACATGACTCTGATCGAAGCGAATGCATCCGTAATGATTGACCAGAAACGCCCACAACATGACCGAATCAAGAAGGCATTGGCGCGGGTGTCGGGAAAATATGATTTTTGTATCATTGATAACGCGCCGGATATCAATATCAGCACAGTTAATGCACTGGTTGCGTCGAATTATGTCATGATTCCGGTGACGATAGATGATTTTGCGCTGGACGGGCTGCAGGAGCTTATGGAACAGGTCGAGAACACGCGGGAGGATATGAACACGGAGCTTGTAATGCTGGGGTGCTTTACAACTCAGTATATTAAGCGCGAGGAAGCAGATCAGCAGGGAGATGAGCTGATGAGGGAGATGGGATTCCCGATATTTGAAACCCGCATCCGACGGACGCCGAAAGTCAAGGAATCCACATTTGCACATGTTCCGGTTCCGATCTATTCTGACCGATGCGCGGCAGCAGTGGATTATCGAAAACTGGTGGATGAATTTCTGGAAAGGAGCGGCTGTGAAAAAGAAAAGTGCATTTAATTTAAAATCTATGCTCAGTGAGCGGTCGAAGCAGACAGAAAAAGAGCAGATAGAGGGACAGATAACTCTTCAGGACTGGCTGGAGTGGAAAGAGGACATCAGGAATAGACTAGAGGAGACGGCAGAAAACTTTGTGGTCATCGGATACCGGCTGAAACAGATTCGTGATTCAAAGGTCTATCAGCGGGAGTACGGTAGCCTTGCTGATTTTGCCCAGAAAGAATATAACCTGTCATCGACGGTGGTATACCGGCTCATAAAGATAAACGATGAATTTTCGGAGAATGGTAACAGTATGCAGATCGCCGGGAAATACCGGGGATATGGATACTCAAAACTGCAGGAGATGCTGTATCTGACGGAAGAGCAGCGGGAAGAGGTTACGGAAGAAATGACCGTGAAAGAAATCCGGCAGATGAGACAGGCAGAAAACCCGTCAGATAGAGTAAATACTCAATTGGAAGCAGTGGCGACACCGCCAAAAAATGAGAGCATGGAAGGTGACTCGGAAGTGCTGGAGCAGGAAGATATCGGGGAGGATTTGGAGGAAGAAAAGGCAGCAGGAAGACGGGAATACCAGAAAGAGGACCGGAAAGAAAAGAAAGAGCAGGGAGAAGCGTGGAAAGAGCCAGCTCCAGAGAAAAAAGACATTAAGCTGCCGCCGACGGATGCTGTATACCGGGAGAGGATGGGGAAAACCATGCTGGAAGAGATTACCGGAGGCAGCAGGCGCTATGTGCTCATAAAAGCGAAGCATAGATTTCGTGTCGGGAATACGGTCATCCTGCGAGAATGCGAAAAAGGGAAGCCGACGGGAAAAATCGTGTCATTTAAGGTGGAACACATGACGGACGATTCCGGAGGGCTGATACCGGGGTACTGCATTCTGGGATTTTTAGAGTTTGAAGAATCGGAAGAGGAGGTAAGAGAGGATGAAGAGTGAAACAGGGATATGTATTTATTGCGGCCAGGTCAATGCCTTTGAGATAGAGGATGGCATAGCATTGTCTGAAGAGGAGAGGGATAAGATTGCCACAAAAGAGTGCAGCTGTGAGAATGCAAAAAACGCGAGAGAACAGGAAGCGGCATACGAAAAGGCAGAATGGGAAATTGATAAAATTTTTCGGGAAGATGATGAGAAAGTGAAAGACATCATGCGGAAAGGGATGCGGGCGATACAAAACGATGAAATCAAATCCATGACGATAGACACGGGATTGAATGTGAAATGCAAAGTGTCAATATCCGTAACTGGGTGCATAAAGGTGGAACGGAAAGAAACAAAGAAAAAGGCAGCAGAGATTTGAGGAAAAAATGAAACTGGCGAGGAAAACCGAATTTACGGTAAAGGCTCGGAAAGCGATACATAAACGAGATCAGGAAACATGCGTTTTTTGTGCGGCGGGGTATGAGCTGCCGGAAGACCCGGCATACTGCCGGACGGCGTTGCAGATCATGCACATCGTCCCGCGCTCACAGCTTGGGATGGGGGTGGAGCAGAACGGGGCACTGGGGTGCGTTTGGCATCATCAGATGCTGGACAACGGCAACCGAGAAAACAGGAAAGAGATGCTGACGATGTTGGAGGACCGGATGCGGCGGATATATCCCGGATGGACGCGGGAGCAGGTCATATACAATAAAAATCAAGAATCAATAGAAATGAAATCTTGGGATAGCCCGGAGCGAGAGATACAAAACGGCAGCAGGACAGCGCTGCCAGAAGGATTCATAATTTTGAAAACAGAGGAGGAAGAGGGATGTTACCAGTAAGAAAATTAAATCCAGGAGATAAGATCATTGTGCGTGAAACGTGGTCGCAGAAAGATGACAATGAAAAGACCGCACCTCGTCGAAAGGTCACTGTAATAAAGCAGTATCCGCATCATGTGATGATCGTGAATTCAAAAGGCTCTCGATTTTGCGTTACAAATGCAGAAATATATCAGATGGAAGCAGGGAGATTGGACAAGCAAGAATGCGCAGAAATGCGTGACGGCAATGGGAACGTCATTGCAGTTAAGGAAAGCAAACGTTGGTTTCCGGCTCTTAATTTTGGAAAGGCGAAGAAATGAGAGGAATGGCATGTGCATACAAAGTATATAAGCGAGGCAGGTATATGGGAGTATACCTTGCCTCTGGAGTGGAAACTGTCACGGGGATGCCAAAAGCACGGGTAAATCGCTATGCACGGGAACGGATGAAATGGAAGGGAGTGTACCGGATCGTGTTGGCAGGGGAGGCGAAACGAGCATGAATCTGAGAGATGCGGTGGTCGTGATTCTGGCAGCAATCGTGGTAGGAGTTTTTTTGTTTGTCTTATTTGGCAAAGCGGAATGGTTAATTGGACACGATGATGGACAGGCATATGAGCGGTACATGGACACGATGATGGAAAACGGGATGTATCCGGATATCTACGGGTACGGATGGGGGCGGCAATGAAAACATGGAAAGTGATACTGATTGTCGCAGCTATGATGACACTGTTTTTTATGATGCAGTTCTGGGCAATCGCCAATTACGGGCTGGACGGCGGCGGGAACATGATGTTTATGAGATAGGAGATTTTGGGAAAAGATGGAACAAAAGAAAATGAGCAAGGTATATGCAGTGGACTTTGACGGGACGCTGTGTGAAAACAGGTGGCCGGAAATTGGAGAACCGAATAAGGGGCTGCTCGGTTATCTGGTCGGATGCAGGCAGCAGGGAGAAAAGGTAATCCTGTGGACATGCCGGAGCGGGGAGCTGCTTCAGAAGGCGGTAGAGTGGTGTCAGGGACATGGTTTGGAATTTGACGCCGTGAATGAAAATCTTCCGGAAAAAATTGAATTTTTTGGAGGGGACTGCCGGAAGGTAGGAGCAGATGTCTATATCGATGATAGAGCGTGGAATCCGATAACAGGTGGAGATATATCAAACATGGCAGCAGGCGAAAGAGAAAGTCGTGAAGGATTGGAACCAGCGGGAGAACTTGCAGGGTGGAAGAAACAAATGATGAGGACATTTATGGGAGAAGAAAGATTATGAACAAAGTAAAAGCAATGGCAGCAGTTGCAATGACGACATTTTTATGCGGATGCTATGATCCGGGGCAGGATATTACCCTGATTTGTCCGGTAACGGATTATATGGCTGTGAACGGCGGAGCAATCGCTATATACGAGATGGACGGGGAACGCAGGGAAAAAGATTTTTTGGAAGAGGATGTTTACGCCTGTGATGAAACAAGCCGGGTCATTGCAGTGGGAAAGGAGTACGAGGACGGCTCGCGAACATTGAGATTATATCTGTATCTCAGTGAGGCGGATTATGCTCAGTACACGAGAGAAAGGTTTGGACTGAATTAAGTGAATGCGAAAGAATTAGAGAATATAAAGTTTTTGGAGCAGGAAATAAAGATGTGGAATGAGTACCTTCAGACCTTGAAGAAGAGAAGCTTGGAAAAGGTACGAACTGAAAAGCAGGCAACATCTGTAGAAGAAACAGAAGAAATCATAAACGATTTGGTGTCAAAGCTGGAAAAGCAAAAAAAAGAGGCAATAGAGTTTATTGCAAAAATTCCATATAGCTATATAAGAATGGGAATTGTTTATAAATACGAAGAAGGGCTTACATGGAGAGAAGCTGCACAAAGAATGGGATTTATGAACGAAGATTCTTTGAGGACGGCGGTGAGGAGGTATTTAAAAGAGTATGGATAAAATGAGGAGATGGTATGAGTTTGAATAGAACTATCAAATCCGGGAAAGAGCGCCGGAAGCAGTATACCGGCGCAAAGGCTGTGGATGCAACCTGCCGGAATCATGGCATCTGCAAACAATGCCTCAGCAACAGGACTCATAAAAATGACAAAAGAAGAAACACGATGGAGCAGCAATTAAATGAGGTTTGAAGGTAAATGATATGGCAGCAATTAAGGCTTTATTGGTTTCGTGTGCAATATCGGCTGTGTGGTATGTTTTGGAATTCGAGCAGTTTGGTGAGTTGCAGTGGAACAGAAAATGTGACGGAATAGTATGGTGGCTGTACTTCTTTGTGATGTGGCATTTATTTGCACAACAGAAGTAATAAGAAAGTGGATATGATCGATTAAATGAGCATTTAGAGGAGGAAAGAATAAATGGCAGAGAAAAAAGAAAATCTGATTAGGAATGAGAGAGAGGCTATTGAATGCATTACCAAAAACAGACCCTCAAGCGGATATGATATGTTGAAAGAAGCTCTGGATATGGCGGTTGTGGCACTTGAAAAGCAGACCCCGAAGAAACCAGATGTTGAAGGAGACGGTTACGATAAGGACGGAAATATTATTTATGATACATGGCGTTGCCCTTGTTGCAGAAGTCGTTACGAAGTTGAGTATGATGATTATGATTATTGTCCAGTGTGTGGGCAAAAATTGGACATGTCAGATGTGAGCATTTAAGGGAGGAATAATAGAAATGGAAAAAACAATTAGATGTGCGGAGTGTGAATACTGTAAAGAATTTAGACCAGAGGGCAACACGAGAAGCAATTTTACCTGTGAACATCCTGATACATCGTATATTCGTGAATTCTACAAGAAGAACAAAATATCAAGCATGGAAGGGTTTATTGGTTTTGGAAAGAGATACTCGTCGGACGTGCCGATTAAGACATCTCCCAAATGGTGTCCTAAGAAGCAAATTGTTGATTGATGTAAGCTGATAGTTTGTCACCGACATTTATGTCGGTAGCAAGCTAAACTGAGCATTTAGCGGAGGAATAAAATGTGTCAAGAAAAAATCTAAATTTAAAATTTAAAGACTTTGTAAGTGGAAAACCAGATAAAAGCGGGAACTACGTGATTAAAAATAAATACGGAATGATAGGAACTGATGATTACACGACTTCTGGAGGTGGTCATTGGTGGAATGAACCGAACGATGGGAGTACATTGTATTCTCCGGCGTCATTTAAACAATTAGGAGAGTGAGCATTTATAGGAGGTTGGAGTGGAAAAGACGAACGATATTGCACAAGTGCATGATTGGTGCCTTGAGTATGAGTTGGAAATTTTAAGTGCGGTTGACTCACTTACGGAACGGCGGATTGCTGCAACAAGAAAAAAGAGTATTGGGGATTTTAAAAACATTGTGCCGTTGTTAAATACAATTATTGAAAATGTTGAAATTTATAAGGAGCATTCCTGTAATTCATTAAAAGCGCCAATTGAATAAAAAAGAACCTCAAGGTATGATTGAGTTGCATCTTGGCGGATGTAAACAAAACAATCAAACACTGGAGGTTCCAAATGAATTATACACAGAATGAAAAGATTGAGCAAGTAACAGATTCAACAATGGTTGTCGGAGTTGATATCGGAAGCCAGATACATTATGCAAGAGCTTTTGATAACAGAGGACGCGAACTTACAAAACGTATTTTTTCTTTTCATAACGATCGGGAAGGGTTCAATTCTTTCAACCTTTGGGCTGAGACACTTAAGACTGAGAATAAAAAGACTGCAGTTCTGATCGGCTGCGAGCCAACAGGTCATTACTGGTTTGCGTTTGCGAAGTATGTAAATGATCATCAGAAAAGATTAGTAATGGTCAATCCATTCTCGGTTAAGAAGATCAAGGAACTTGATGATAACAGTCCAAAGAAAACAGATTCAAAAGATCCAAAAACAATCGCAAAAATAGTTGTGGATGGGAGATATTTAATCCCTTACATGCCAGAAGGCATTTATGCCGAAATAAGAGACCTGGTATACAGCCGTGACAGGATCATGAAGCAGCACAACATATCTGCAAACAGGATCCAGAGATGGCTTGCAATACATTTCCCGGAATATCTGGGATTATACACACGATTTGATGCAATAAGCGGCCTGGCAGTGCTTGAAAAAGCACCATTGCCAAAAGATGTGATCGCGCTTGGAGTAAATGGGATCCGAAAGATCTGGCATGATAAAAAGATGCGAGGCAGAGGAGTTACTGAAGATAGGGCAAAGACCCTGGTTGAAGCTGCGCACAACAGTGTTGGACTTGACGGAGGGATTGGAACAAAAAGTGAATTATATATGCTGCTTGAAGAGCATCGCTTATGGACTTCGCAGTTAGAAGCCGTCAATAAAGTACTTGAGGAAATGATCCTAAAAGTACCACATGTGGAGAAGTTACTCGCCATTAAAGGAGTAGGGAGCATCACAATAGCAGGATTCATAGCTGAGGTAGGTGATATCAGACGCTTTGATTCACCGAAACAGATCCAGAAGTATGCAGGACTGGAACTGGTAGAAAATAGTTCAGGAAAGCATAAAGGAAGGACGAGGATCAGCAAACGCGGGAGAAGGAAACTCAGAAAGATCCTGTACCAGGTAATGGTACCGCTGCTTGCAAGAAACAAGGAGTTCCGTGGAATCTATGATTACTATGTAACCCGTGTAAAGAATCCGCTGAAACGAAGGCAGGCAATGGTTGCCGTCAGCTGTAAGTTGATCCGAGTGTTTTATGCGGTATTAACAAAAGGTGTGGAGTATGACAGATTTAAAATGATGTCAGATATCCACCGAAAAAGCGACATAATAGCTGCCTGAGCAAAAAGTACTGTAAACAGAAAAGCGTCCGCCATCAATGGTGCTGTGAAACAGGAATGCAAAATATATAAGACAAAGTAGAGCCAGTAGCTGCATTGACATTTTCTATAGGGCAACGACCCTGCTAAAGGAGCATGAGCAGCACCCAACTATGGATAAGCAGAACGAAGGAATTTAGGACCCGTCAGAGGATGGTGATCCTGGTAGACATGAGAGGTTAGTTACTGTAGGTGGATTTGGGAAACAGGAAGGCCTTCATAAGAAGAAACAAAGACGTTTTATTTCTTGTACCTAAAATCATCAGAAATGGACTCCATGAAGTCACTTCATATCCAGAAAACTCTATTTTGTAGATATATGTAACTTATTAACTGTTCAGCAAAGTCAGTAAAATCAAGGATTTTTGTTGAACATGCACTAAAAAGAATAGAGAGTATTTGGAGGAAGATATTTAAACTGATATTTAGAACAATAGATTATGGAGGTAAATCATGCAAGTTGATTTGAGCAGGTTCAAGGTGGTGCATGGCGATAAGGTATTAAATGCTGTGGCTATTGTAGATATAGGGGTGACGGAGGGATTTGATTTTAGTAACAGAGCGACTATCGTAAAACCCGCAAGGATAGAGATACTGGCAATCAATGAGGACGGGAATTTGGTCTCTATTATGGATGAGGCGTGGAAGTTTCAATTCTTGCCGATTGTACATGGCTGATATTTAATGGAGGAAAAGGATATGTTGACCATAAATACAAACACAAAAAGATTTGTATTAAAGGAAGAGGATGAAATATGTGAAAAAATCTTTAAGAGAATAATTGGGATGCTTATTGGAGCAGAGGATGGGGACGAGAATCTCGAAAGTAGTAAAGGGATAATGACTCCGGAAAATGATGTAAAGAGGATAGAGCCGAAATCAGCACAGGTGCATAGAGAATATAAAGGTTTTTTGTACATAAAATGTCCAGAATGCGGAAATGAAAAAGGGCAGTGTTCAGCGAAGGGGATGCATAGTATTCATTGCAATGAGTGTGGGTGTAACGATGAATTTGCAGAACCGCTTATTCCGATGTGGGTAAATTGTGAATGTGGGAAAAGATTCCGGTATATGACGAATATAAAAACAGATATGTTTGATATGACTTGTTTAGAATGTGGATCGCCAGTGCCTGTGAAATATAATGAAAAGAAAAATGTATATGAAACCATTCCATCGAAGTAGATTTTTAGACGAAACGGAGGGGAAGCCGCGGGATATACACCTAACCGGTCAGCTTCGGCGTCCGACTTGTGTGTCAGTCCCCTCTGTTGCGTCTAATCATATATTCCAGAAAAAGATTAGAAGGTTACAAAGGGGATGAGAAAATGCAAAATATTCCAAAAGATAGTTGGAGCATGATCCAACAAGTAATAAGGAGGTATCCAGAGAGCAAAGAGATATATGATAATAAAATCGAAGAGTTAATAGAGGGGTCTCCTTCACAGGATGGACAGCCGAGGGGAAATTATCCGACGAACAGGATGGAAGAGATTGTCCTCCAAATGGATTCGCCGTATATGCAGCGAATGAAGAGAGAGATTGAGGCTGTAGAGAGCGCATACAATCAGCTGATAGAGGATTACAAAAAAATAATCAGAATCCGCTTTTGGTCAGATAGATATAAGAATATGCCGTATATGTGGATGACGAGATGCACGAGTTATTCAGAGAGACAAATCAGACGCGTGTGTAAGATATTTGTCCGAGAAGTTGGGAAAAATCTTGGTGAATTATAAAAGATGGCCGTTTTTTTCATGTCAAATGTGATATTATAGTATCATCGAAAGACGAGAAAAAGGAACATAGATTCTTCATCTACAAAGAAAGGCGCTTATTTGGCGCTTTTCTTTGTTGGTAAAAAAGCACATCTTTTTACAAATAAACGTTGACATAACGTGTACGTTATAGTATAATATATTTGTAAGGAGGTGAGAGACAAATGAGCAAAAAGAGAAAGAAAAAAAGAGCTCGAATCAATTTGAAAGACATCATAAAGCTTCTGATTGCGGCAGGAACGTTTATGACAGGTCTTGCAAGTTTGATACAAGCTCTCAGAGGGTAAGGGGCGCAAGCCCCTCCCTTAAAAATATTATAGCTCATTTGATATAAAATGAAAAGGTTTAGCATTTATTTTCTGATTGCGGCATGGGTTATTTTTATAGCATCAGATAAGGGAGTACTTCCGAGCATCTTTTTGATGTGTGCCGGAGCGTATGCGTTGGCAGAAATCATTCCAGCAATCTGGAGGGGGTGGAAGCGATGCCAGTAGAGAAGAAATCTACACAGGCGGCGGCGACCCGGAAGTATGAGCAGAAGGTTGGATTGATATCTAAGTCATATAAGCTCAGAAAAGAACTGGTAGAAGAATATGCAGAGGCTTGCGCGAAAGAAGGCGTGAGTGCATCAGGACAGCTCTCAAAGATGATGAGAGCATTCATAGAGGAAGTAAACGAGAGGCATCCGGATTGACCGGGTGCCTTTTGCGTTCAAGGGTATAGGCTTAGGTACTACTGAGCCCCCACCCCGTATGCGGGGCGGGGAAGGTCCGGTGCTTGCCTGGATATAGTGTAAATAAAAATGAGCATTTCGTTACGCGGTGAATATGGAGAAAAGAAAATGAACACAGAAATGAACATGGAAGTCAGGAAATTAAGCGAATTAAATCCTGCAGCATATAATCCGAGGGTGGAATTAAGGCCCGAAGATAAGGAATATCAAGATATTAAGCGGAGCATTCAGACGTTTGGATATGTGGACCCGATTATTGTAAATCAGGATGGCACCATTATTGGAGGCCATCAGAGATATAATGTGTTGCTCGAACTGGGATATGATACAGCACATGTAGTGGTCGTTAATCTGGATAAAAATGCTGAAAAAGCGTTGAACATAGCGCTGAATAAAATTACGGGAGAATGGGATAACGAGAAGCTTTATGCTCTGCTGAGCGATCTCGATCTTAATAATTATGATTTTTCCGTAACAGGATTTTCACAGTCTGAATTTGAGGAACTTGAAATTAAGCTGGATATTGAACAGGCCGTGGAAGATGAAGAGTTTGATATAGATCAGGCTCTGAAAGATGCAGAGGAGCCTATAACCAAAAAAGGGGACTTGTGGATACTCGGCAAACATAGATTGCTCTGCGGAGATGCGACAAGCGTGACAGATGTTGAGAAACTGATGGGTGGAGAAAAGGCGGATTTGTATTTGACAGATCCGCCGTACAATGTCGATTATACTGGAAAAACAAAAGATGCGCTGAAAATTGAAAACGACAAAATGTCGGATGAAGGATTTAGAAATTTTTTGAGAGATACATTTGGAGCTGTCAAGGGGTCGCTTAAAGCAGGAGCGGCCTTTTATATTTGGCATGCAGATTCCGAAGGGTACAATTTTCGCGGAGCATGTCACGATATAGGGTGGCAAGTAAGAGAATGTTTGATTTGGTGCAAGGATGTTTTTGTGTTGGGACGACAGGATTATCAGTGGCAGCATGAACCATGTTTGTACGGATGGAACGATGGTGGAGGTCATGCATGGTATTCTGATCGTAGGCAGACTACATTGCTGAATTTTGATAGACCCAAAAGGAATGAAGAGCATCCAACGATGAAGCCAATTCCGCTGTGGGGATATTTGATTCAAAACAGCACGAAGCCGGGAGATATCATATTGGATACATTTACTGGGTCAGGGACAAGCATCATTGCTGCAGAGCAATTGAATCGTTCGGCATATTGCATGGAAATTGATGAGCGATACTGTGATGTAATTATAAAAAGATGGGAAGCTCAGACAGGAGAAAAAGCAATTTTGAGCGAATGAGGAAAGGAGAAGGGGCAAATGTCAGACAATAGTTTGAATAGTCTGATTTTTAAGGGGGGGGTGGACCTGATGAGTGAAGGTGGCACAGGGCAAAACCTCTATGAGTCGAGAGTTATAGCACAGTTGTTTGGATTTTCTGGAACAAGAAGAATTGAGCAATTGACTCAGGATGGAGTAATCGATGCAATTGTTGTGACAGTGGATGGACATAAAGTGAGACGATATGATCTCGTGCCGACGGTGCAAAAATATATATCATATCTATCCGATAAGGCATATGGAAAATCTGGAAAAACAGAAAAGGAATTGGAATTACGTGAACAGAAATTGCAGGCGGATATCGCACTGAAAGAAAGCCAAGGAGAATTACATCGACTGAAAACGGATATAGCGGCAGGAAAGTATATCAGCATCGAAGAGGTGCAGATGGATTACTCGAAATTCTTTGTCACATTCAAAAAATTTGCGCTGTCAATACCGGCCAGGATTGTAGGCATGTTTTCCGGGCAATTAGAACCTGCAGAAGCGAGAAAGGTGGAGAAAGAAATGGCCAGCGAGGTAAACCGTCTGTTAGATGCCTTTGTAATAGCAGGCATTGTCAGCCGGAAGGATGTGGAAAATGGAACTCGTAAGAAAAAGGATTCAGATACGAAGGTATGAAATATCGCAGTATCAAAAAGAGGCACTTCGTTACCTAAAGCCGCCGGAGGAAATTTCGGTATCCGAATGGTCGGAAAAATATCGAATGTTGGATTCAAAAACCTCTGCAATACCAGGACCGTGGAGAAATGACAAGACGCCGTATCTGAAGGATGTCATGGATGAGTTTCAGAATTATGAAACAGAAGAAATTATATTTTGCAAATGTACTCAGGTTGGCGGGACGGAGGCTATGCAGAATATGTTGGGATATGTAATCCAACAAGATCCTGCTCCGACAATGATTGTATATCCCACTGATAAGCTGGCAGAGAGTATTTCAGACAATCGTATCCAACCTATGATTATGGCGAGCAAAACTCTGAAAAGATTATATCGCAAGAATGAGTCATCAAAACTTGAGCTGCAATTTGACGGAATGTATCTGACTCTGGCAGGAAGTAATTCCCCGTCATCTTTGGCAAGTAAGGCGATTAAATATCTTTTACTTGATGAGGTGGACAAGTATCCAGGAGCGGTAAAAAAGGAAGCTGATCCGATTAGCTTGGCACGCGAGAGAACAAAGACATTCCGAAATAGAAAGATATATATAACAAGCACGCCAACATTGAAAAATGGGCACATATGGAGAGCGCTGGAGGGGGCTGATGTTGAAAAGCATTACTTTGTACCGTGTCCGCATTGCGGTGAATATATAGAGCTTAAATTTAAGCAAATCAGATGGCCAGAGGATGAGGGACTTAGCAATGCAGAGCGAGCTGATATGGCAGTGTATGTGTGTCAGGAATGCGGTTGCACGATATCAGACCAGTATAAGGATCGGATGCTACGATACGGGAAGTGGGAAAATGTAAGAGAAAATGACGGAAGAAAAAGGAGAGTGGCTTTTTGGATAAACACGCTTTATTCTCCGTTCGTAAGGTTTTCGGAGATTGCAAAAGAATTTATGGATTCTAAAGACGATCCTGAAAAGCTACAGAATTTTGTGAATTCATGGCTTGCAGAACCGTGGGAAGATACAAAATTGAAAACAACATCAGACACAGTGCTGGAAAGGCAGTCGGACATTCGGGAATTTATAATTCCAGAATGGGCAAGATTCTTGACGGCAGGGGTTGACGTGCAGGAGACGAGCTTATATTGGACGATACGGGCATGGGGACCGTATATTACGAGTCAAAACATTGCGCATGGGCAGGCGTTATCATTTTCCGACATTGAAAGGATTATGAATTTGTCTTATGAAACAGAAAGTAAGGAGAAGATGATCGTATCACTTTGTCTGGTAGATTCCGGATATGAATCTGACTCGACATACGATTTTTGTGCATCGAATTCTGATTGGGCGTTACCTGTAAAGGGAAGCAACAATCCGATGTTGTCACATTTTAAGATTTCGAAAGTTAATAATCCGAGTAGTAAGGCGCATGGAATGACTCTCGTGATGGTTGATGGTGATAAATACAAAGATATGATTGCGGCCAGAATGAAGAAAGAAAATGGACGTGGCTCATGGATGGTGTATGCCGGATGTGATAGAGAGTATGCCGATCAGGTTACGGCAGAGCATAAGGTCAATGTCAAAAAGGGAACTAAGGTTATACAGAAATGGGAACAGAAGAGGTCACATAATGATAACCATTATCTGGACGCAGAAGTGTATGCAATGGCAGCAGCAGATATAATGGGCGTGAGAACAATCCATTTAAACGATGAGCCGATTGCTGAAAAGAAACATGAACAACATGCCCCGGAAGAGGAGTGGATTAAAGCGAATGAAAACTGGATTTGAAGAAATGACACCAGAAAAGCGTCTGGTTGAAGTGAACACTGCAATTAGTAACATTCTGGTTGGCGGTCAGTCATATAAAATCGGAACCAGAAGTTTGACGAGGGCTGATCTGGGAAAGCTGCTGGAAATGCAGAGGGATCTGCAGGCGCAGTTATCAAATCAGGATAAAGGACTGATGGATAACACTTACCTCGCTGTATTTGAAGGGAGGTAAGGAAGAAATTGAACTGGATTGACGGAGCAATATCCTATATTTGGCCGGAATGGGGAGCAAAGCGGGAAGCGTGGAGAAGATACGCGGAAGAGATGCGCAACTACGATGCGGCTGGATATGGGAATGGGAGCGCAAACTGGAGGACGGTAAACCAGTCTGCAGAATATACGGATCGATACAGCAGGGACGTTGTCCGGGCGCGTGCACGAGATTTAGAACGAAATTCAGATATGATGAATTCTGTTGTCGGAGCATTTAAACGGAATGTGTATGGAAGTGGTTTTTCCCTGCGTCCAAAAACGGGAAATGACGTGCTGGATCAGGAGCTATCAAAGGCGTGGAAGCGCTGGTGTAAAAAACAGAATTGTGATGTGACGGGAATGCAGAGTTTCAACCAGATCATGAGGATGTGTGTGCGCCGAAAGAAAGTGGATGGAGGCATATTGATCCTAAAGCGCTATACTGCGCAGGGATTTATCCCGTTCCAGATTCAGACAATGGAAGTGGATGAGCTGGACCTTGCGCAGATCATTCCGAAATATGAAAAGAATCGGGTCGTGGGCGGGATTGAATATAACAGATGGAATCGGCCGGAAGGATACTGGTTTAAGCAGTATGATATTGACGGCACGATACCGATAAATTCTGTATATGTGGATGCAAAAGATGTAATCTTTTATTTTTCAAAAATAAGGCCTTCGCAGATTAGGGAGATATCGGATTTGAGTCCGACTTTAACGCGCATCCGTGATGCAAATGAGTTTATGGTGGCCGTATCTGTAAAAGAGAGGATTGCGGCATGTTTGTCCGTATTCATCAAAAAAATGAATCCATCGAATACGCTGGGGCGGGGAAGGCAGATCAATGAGGAGGGAAAGGTCTCATACGAGGGAAAAACGATCGCTCCGGGAATGATTCGAGAACTTGAGCCGGGAGATGATATCCAGGTGGTGAACCCAAACGGACAAGGGACGGATGCGGCAACCTACATAAAACTGATGCAGCATATGATCGGGGCAGGGCAGGGATTGTCGTATGAAGCAACAAGCCGCGACATGTCTGAAACCAATTATGCATCGGCGCGTCAGGGAATGATAGAGGACGGGTTGACATATGACGATGAAAAGGAGTTGCTTTTAGAAGTCATGGATGAGATATATGAAACATTTGTGATTTCGTGCGTCCTTGCAGGTGTGGTGTCCGTGCCGGATTTTTGGGAAGATAAAGAGAAGTACATGGGGCATATATGGACGGCGGCTCCGAAAAAATGGATTGATCCTGCGAAAGAGGCATCTGCAAACAAGGTGGCATTAAATACGGGCCAGAAAACATTCCAGCAGATTGCAGAAGAAAATGGTCGGGATTGGAGAGAACAGTTGGATGATACGCTGGAGGTTTTGGCGTATGCAAAAGAGAAAGGGTTAGAACTTGGAGGTGTGATATTTGGAAAAGATGGATTGTACCAAAATGAAAGTATGGGTGAGGGCAGCTCCTCAGGGAGAAAATGAGGTCAGACAATTAGTGACCGGATCCATCAGAGCGTTAGAAGGGGAAGGGAACGAGAGAAAGTTTGAAATCTCTTTTTCCAGCGAACTTCCGTATACGCGCTGGTGGGGAGTGGAGATATTAGACCACTCAGAAGGTTGTATGGACCTGTCGAGACTGAATGAGATTGGCTGTATGCTTTTTAATCATGATCGTAACCGGGTGGTGGGTAAAATTCTGCGCGCATGGGTGGAAAATGGGCGCGGAAAGGCAGAAATCGAATTTGATGAAGACGAAGAATCTGAAAAAATCTATCAGAAAGTAAAATCTGGGACATTAAAAGGGATTTCAGTCGGATACACGGTTGATTCGTGGGAAGATGTTATGGCGAATAAAACGTCTGCAGACGGGCGATTCAAGGGGCCGGCATCGATTGCGAGAAAATGGACTCCGCTTGAAATATCTGTGGTCAGTGTTCCAGCAGACCCGACGGTTGGAGTCGGAAGACAGGATGAAATCAGCAGCAGGCAGTCTTTTGATTTATTTGAAAGACAGCTTATTGTAAATCAAAATAAAGCAGGAGGAAAATAGGAACGTGGGAAAGAAAGAAAAACGTCAGAGAAAAATCCAGAGGCAGCAGGAAATTCTTAATGGAGCAAAGGCAGCACACAGAGAACTGAGCGAAGCGGAGCAGAGGGAATTTGATACGCTGCAGGGAGAGATTGAAGCGCTGGGGCGTGAAATCGAAGAAGAAGAGCGCCGGGCGGCAGGAGATGAAGGACAGCAGGGAAATCCTGATGATGGAAGTCGTGCGGTTTTAAACGAACGCAGCAGGATTTCGGAGATTGCGCAGCTCTGCAGGGAGTTTGGGATGGAAGATCAGATGGGCGGGTACATCAGCAACGGAACGCCAATTGAAGAAGTGAGGGGTGCAGTTATCGAGCATCTTCGGAGAGAAGGAGCGCCGCTTAATTCTGGAATTTCTGTGGAAACAGATGAACAGGATAAGTTCAGAAATGCAGCGGCAGATGCCCTTTTGATGCGTGGTGGAATTGAATTGAGAAATCCGGCAGAGGGAGCCAGAGAAATGCGCGGAATGTCGCTCAGAGATCTGGCGATTGAGTGTCTGGCAGCCGAAGGACAGGGCGGGATGAACAGAAGGAGTTCAGACGAGCTGTTTAAGCTGATGCAGCGCCAGTTTTTCAATCCATCGGCGGCATTCCCGGCGATTATGGATACTGCAATAAATAAGGCTTATGTGGAGGGACATAGGACTGCACCTGTGACGTTTGACAAATGGACGAAACGTGGAACATTAAAGGATTTCAAGACACATGATAACAATTATTTATCGGGACCGGCTGGCGAGTTTTTAGAAGTTCCCGAAAACGGGGAATTAAAGCATGATGTTTGGAAAGACCAGAAACGTCCTTCCAGAAAATTGAAAACATATGGCAGGCAGTTTACTTTATCCAGACAGGCATTCATCAATGATGATATTGGAATGATTGTTAAGATGCCTGCAAAATATGCTGCCTCCGCTAGAAAGACGCAGAATAAACAGTGCTACCAGATTCTGGTAGGAAATCAGAAAATCTACGATGGGGATACGCTTTTCAGCAAAGGGCACAGCAATCTTTTGGCAAAAGGAACAGGAATTACAAGGGAAGCAGTCCAGGGGATGATAATGGCGTTGTCAAACCAGAAAGATGAGTTTGGCGAAGTGTGCATCATCCGACCTGCAATGATCGTTGTTCCGAGCGGTTATCAGTTTGATGTATATTCTCTGTTCTACAGCCCGACAATCCACACAGAAGGAAACACGCAGGCAGTAAATCCCTTGTATCAGTATCGCGAAAGCATTCAGGTGGTAGAAGACCCTACAATCAATGCATTATGCGGTGGTTTTGGAAAACAGATGCCGTGGTGGATGTTTGGAGCAAAAGAGGATACTGACTGTATTGAGGTGGATTACCTGAATGGTCAGGATGTGCCGACGATCAGCAGATCAGAAGTTCCTGGGACATTGGGATATGTCTGGGATATTTATCTGGACTGGGGTATTTCTGTCATGGACTACCGTGGTGTAGTTAAAAATCCGGGTGTTGTAGTAGAGAATCCCGTGGAATTGGCATGAGCGGGCTGAAGACGCGAAAAGTTGCACCGATGCAACTGAAGGCGGGAAAGGAGAACATGATGAAAGCGACATACGTACAAAAAGGGGAGACGCTGGATTATAAAAATGCGTCGGAAGAAAAAATCGAAGCAGGGACAATCTTTGCAGTAGGTAAACGAATCGGAGTGGCTGGGTCTGATATCTTGCCAGGAGAAACAGGAAGCATCCATGTAGAAGGCGTATTCGAAGTAACAAAGGCTGATAAAGAAGAAATAGAGATGGGCACCGTATTATATATGACGGAATCTGGGCTTACGAAAACTGAGGATGCCAATGTATGTGCGGGATATGCTGCAGCAAAATCTGCAGCATCCGATACGACGATTTTGGTGAAAATCAATGCGTGAGGATACGTGATGACATTTAAAGATGTTATAAAAAATGATCTTAAATCCGTATTCTTGAATCTGGGAGAATTTGGCGAAATACATCTGCTGAATGGCCAGGAGATTCTCGTCATCATTGATGAAAATGAACTGACGGAGAGGGAAAAAAGAATCCGGCGGGAAGAAGGGGAGCTGCATAAAAAGCAGCTTCTCCTTTATGTGGCTGCGGAGGATTTTGGCCCGCTCCCGTTTCCGAACCGAATTTTAGATGTAGATGGAATCAAATATACGATCACAGATGCGGAAAATGAAGATGGGATTTATTCGATCAGTCTGGAGGCAGTAAAATCATGATTGTCCACATAGAACCGTACCAAGCATCTATAGATGCGATACAGGCACAACTGGATCGCCTTGGATACAGAAATGCGATGGAAGGTATTTTGAAAAGGGCGATCAATGAAACGGCAAGCGTCGGGAAAAAGAGATTGTACGAAGAAATGGCGTCAGAGTACGCTTTTAAAGATGGAGCCATTTCAAGAAAGGATGTCATCCGGAGGGGTGTCCGGTCAGGACGTTTGGAAGCTACGCTACGGGTAAAAGGCGGAACTCTGCAGGTATTCAAATCATATGAAAATGAGGAGAACAGCGGGAGTACTGCGGCGAAAGCTAAAATACTTCGCTCAGGAACTCTGAAAGAGTTGGAGTTGAGGTCTGGAAGGAAATCTTATAAAGCATTCGTGGCGACTATGAAAAACCAGTCAAAAGAAAATGGGGCTGTAACCCATCAGAGCATTTTTCAGAGAGTGCCTGGGAAAAAAATGAAAAATGATCCAAACAAGGAAGCAATCCGGGTAATCACGTCACTTTCAAAGGCCAAGGCGGCGGAAGTGGTCTATCTGAGAAAAGATATTGGATCAGAGCTGCAGTCTGAGATTGCATTCAGGATGTTGAAGCATATGAATGCAGTAATCGGAGGAAAGGAATGACAGCATTACAGTTACAGGACGAACTTGCAAAAGAAGTGGAACGGATTCTGGATGACATGCTTTTTGAGGATGTCAATGGGAATCCTGCCAAAATGAAGGCGTATCCGCAGGAATTACCGAAAAGGAAGCAGGAAGTAAAAAAGGGAGCAATCATGGACGAAGAGAGCGGAGAGGACCCATACCCGTACTGTATAGTCCGGATTGACTCTGGAAATTTGAGGATGTTGCAGGACACGCAGAAGGTCAAAACGGACATGGTGTTTGGAATCATCAACAATGATTTTGAACGGCAGGGGCACAGGGCTGTATTGAATATTATCCAGAAGATCACAGAGAGATTTGTGCAAGACCCGGTGCTTGTAAAACAGTATCGGATGGATGAAGAGAAGGGGATTGACTGGATATTAGATGATGAAGACAGGTATCCATATTATTTCGGAGCAATGGAAATGACATGGGATACCTTTTTTGTTACCAAAAAGGAGGACAGATATGCCTGAGAAAAAAGGAGCTGCAAAACAGGTGGCAGGGAAAATGGTCATGTATCTGGGACCGTCCATCGCGGAAGTGGCAGCGACAGGAACCGTATACAACAACGGTCTGACGCCGCAGATGCAGGCGGCAGCAGAAGAACTGCCTGCATTGAATACGTTGCTGGTGGAGATTGGCGGGATCGTGCAGGCAAGACACGACCTGCGGGATAAAAATTCCGGGATCAGCATTTGCTACCGGAAAGCAGAAGAATACGCAGAAGGGAGAAAAAGATGAGCGAGAAATATTATCACGGAGTCCGCGTCATCGAAGAGGGAACGGCTCTGCCGGAAACAGTAACAGGAACGGCAGGGATGCAGGTTGTAATCGGCACGGCTCCGGTCAATTTGGCGGACAACCCGGAGGCGGTGGTGAACGTGCCAGTGCTGTGCAACAATATGGATGATGCCCGTAAAAAAATGGGATACAGCGAGGACTTTGAGTCGTACACGCTCTGCCAGTCCATGTACGCCAGCTTTGAGCTGTTTGGCTTTGCCCCGGTGGTATTTATCAACGTGCTCGATCCGGCGAAACACAAGAAAGAAAATCAGGAAAAAGAGTATGGGATTGTGAACCGTCAGGTAAAGGTGGATGACGTGACCGGAATCCTGCGCAGCAGTGTTGTTGTAAAAAAAGAAGAAAGCGTGCTGCAGAATGAAAAGGATTATATCCTCTCATTTGATGATGATGGATATCTGATTATCACACTGATTTCTGACGCGACATCAGAAGCATCCTCTGTAAAAGTGACCTCTACAAGCATCGATGCGTCGAAGGTAACGGATGGGGATATAATCGGCGGATATGATGCTTTAACGGGAAAAGAGAGCGGTCTGGAAGTCATCCGGCAGGTATATCCCCGGACAGGCATTCCGGCGGCGCTGATCTCCGCGCCGGGCTGGAGCCACAAGAAAGAAGTGGCGGCGGTCATGATGGCAAAATGCGAAGGGATAAACGGCGTGTTCTCGGCGGAATGCCTGCTGGATCTGGATACGGAGAAAACAACCAGATACACGGAAGTGCCAGAATTAAAGACGGAGAGCGGATATCAGGACAGGCACGCTATTGCTTTGTGGCCGATGGCGCGCGTGGGCGAAAAGAAACTGTATTACTCAGCTATATATGGGGCGATGGTGGCGTATATGGACGCGACAAACGATGATGTTCCGAACCTGTATCCATCCAACCGGATGGCGAAGGTAGATGCGGCGATCTTAAAGGATGGCACGGAAATCTATATGGACCGGGAACAGGCGAATACCCTGAATGGCGCAGGCGTGGTCACGATTGTAAATGAGAGCGGCTGGCGTGCGTGGGGGAACAATACGTCGGCATATCCGGATGTGCAGGATACAAAAGACCGCTGGATCGCCTGCCGCCGGATGTTTACATGGATGTCAAACAGCCTGATCCAGATTTACCATGAAAAAGTAGATAGCCCTGCGAACTTTAGGCTGATTGAAAGCATCTGCGATTCAGAGAACATCCGTCTGAACAGCTATGTGGCAGCCGGGAAACTGGCAGGCGCGCGAATCGAATATAACGAGGATGAAAACACCGTGGAGAATGTGCTGACCGGACAGGTGATCTTTCACATTTACATGGCAGCCTTCACGCCCGCGGAAGATATTGTCTTTATCCTGAAATTTGATCCGAGCTTACTGACGGAGGCACTGACAGGAGGTAATGCATAATGGCAGAGAGAGGAAATATGACTTTTCCGGAAGTCATCAATAATTTTAACGTATACAACGGTGCAAATAAGTTGGTCGGCGTATCGGGCGAGGTAAGCCTTGCGGAGATGCAGGCGATGACGGCGGAGGTATCCGGGGCGGGAATAATGGGATCATACAATACGGCGGTGGTCGGCATGTTCCAGAGCATGTCACAGGAAATTCCGTTCCGGATGGTAAACAAAGAATTTTTTACCCTGATCGTTGCAAGCCGACAGGCAGAGATTGTATTGCGTTCATCAATCCAGAACGTGAACAAATCAACGGGTGGAACATTGAGCACGGCCGGGATGCGCGTTGTGATGCGCGGCAGACCGACGGCACATAAGCTTGGCACGGTAAAAGTGGCAGACATGATGAATGCATCCGTGACGCTGGAACTGACCTATATTCTGGTTGAGATAGGCGGGGAGACGATGCTGGAACTGGACAAACTGAATTCGGTGTACAAAGTAAACGGCGAAGACCTGATGGCAGAAATCAACCGCCAGTGCTAAGTGCTAAAGGAGGAAAATCATGGAAAAAGAAGAAATCGTATTAAACGAGGATAATGAAATCGAAGACGGCGCGCTTTTTATCACGCTGAAAAAGCCAATTCTTTTTGAAGGAAAGCAGTACAGCAGGATCGACTTGACAGGGCTGGAAAATATCCGGGCGGAAGACATGGTTGAGGTAAACCGGATGCTGAATCGGAGAGGAAACGTGGATTTTTTGCAGGAGATGACGCTGGAATATGCTCTGAATCTTGCAGCGGTGGCATGCCAGATGCCGGTAGAATTTTTTATGCAGCTTACACCGTGGGCGGCGATGCAGGTCAAGAACCGCGTGACGGGTTTTTTGTATCGGCAGGGGTAAAAACCCCCGATACCCGTGTGATGCGCCGGGTCTGCCTGCAGATGGCGATGATCACAAAGACAGGGCTGGACTATTTTATGAAACTGCCGGTTACGGAGCTGTTGGAGCTGGTAAAGGAGTTGAACGACATTGGCAAAAAACAAAGAGTATGAAATGGCGATCAAAATAGCCGGTGAGATCGAGAAATCCTTTTACGATGCCACGAAGCTCACCAAAAAAGAGCTGAGCGATATGGCAAAGCATGCGGCAAAGACCGTGCGAGCAGTTGAAGGTGCATCTGGCTCCTCCGAAAAGATGTCTCAGAAATTCCGAAAAAGCCTGTCTGATGCAGAACCGGTGTTTACCGGAATGGAAAGGGCAGCAGTATCATCATTTAAGGCGGTGGCATCAGCCGCCGCTGTAACGGGGACTGCTGTGGCGGCAGGGCTGGGAGTGTCCATTGTAAAAGGCTCGGAATTTGAAAGTGCCTTTGCGGGTGTCAAAAAGACGGTAAATGCAACGGATGCAGAGCTGGCACAGATGCGGGATGACATCCGGGAGATGGCAAAGGAGATGCCGACATCTGCAGCAGGACTTTCAGAAATCGCAGAATCTGCGGGACAGCTGGGAATCCAGACGGAGAATATCGCAGAGTTTACGAAAACGATGGCAGATTTGGAAGTTGCAACAAACCTGACGCGGGAAGAGGGCGCAGCCGACTTTGCGAAATTTGCAAACATCACAAAGATGCAGCAGGATCATTTTGACGAGCTGGGAAGCTCCGTTGTTGCCTTGGGCAATAACATGGCAACGACGGAAGTGGACACAGTGGCGATGGCGATGCGAATCGCGGCGGCAGGAACGCAGGTGCGGCTGTCGCAGGCGGACATCATGGCATATGCGGCGTCCTTATCGTCGGTCGGAATCGAAGCGGAAGCCGGAGGCAGCGCGTTTTCAAAGCTGCTCGTAAATATGCAGATGGCTGCGGAAACCGGAAAGAACCTCAAAGATTATGCCAAAGTAGCTGGAATGACCGGGGAGCAGTTCAAGGAAGCGTTCCAGCAGGATGCGACGGCAGCAATCAACGCATTTTTATCCGGTCTCAACGATACAGAGCGGAACGGGAAGAGCGCGATCGCAGTATTGGATGACATGGGGATTAAGGAAGTGCGCCTGCGCGATACCCTGTTGCGGGCGGCGAACGCAAGTGACATGTTTGCGGATGCGCTCCGGATCTCAAACACTGCATGGGAAGAAAATGTGGCGCTCTCCAATGAGGCAGAGCAGCGGTATGCTACATTTGAGAGCCAGATGGACATCCTTGGAAATAAGGTGACGGACGTTGGTATCAGCGTTTATGACGATTTAAAACCGGGGCTGACGGAGACTGTGAAGCTTGCAAACGAGTTTGTGGACAGCGTCGCCGGGGAAGAGGATGCCTTTGGGGACATGATCGAATCTGCGACGAAAAAGATGCCGACGATGGTGCGGCAGGTGCGTGAAGCCGGAGAAGCTGTCGGGGAGTTTGCGGAGCCGTTTCTGGCGGTGGGCGGATGGCTGGTGGATAACCCGGGACTGCTGGTGGGTACGATCGCGGGCGCCGGAACAGCGCTGACCACCTACAAGGTGGCGTCTGGCGTTATGAGCCTTGCCGGATCGCTGGCGGCGATGGGGCCGGCAGGCGCGACGATTCTGGGAATCGGCGGCGTGGCGGCCGTCGTTACCGGTATCGGCGTATCGGTAAAAAAGAGCGCGGACGCGGCGAAAAAGGCGAATCTGGACGCACACTTTGGCGATATCGCCTTGTCGCTGTCGGATCTGCAGGAGGTCGCCGGGTTTATAGTAAAAAGCAAATCGCTGGACAAGATCAATCAATCCGTGAAAGCAATGTCTGAGCTGGAAGGAATCTCCGAGCAGATACAGGATGCTTCGGAAGCTGTCAGCAAAATGAACTGGAAAGTGTCGATCGGAATGGAGCTGACAGATCAGGAGAAACAGGCGTATCAAGAACAGGTACAGTCCTTTGTGGAATCCACGCAGGAGTATGTTACCCAGCAGCAGTATGCGGTGAGTCTGTCAATCGGAACGCTTGTACAGGATGATCTGGAAAGCAGCAATATCGTTTCTCAGGTAAATCAGTTTTATGCGGATAAGCAGGGAGAGCTGGCAGCGCTGGGAACAGAGCTGAATGAAACGATTACAGAAGCGTTCAGGGATGGGCTGCTGGATATGGACGAAGTAGAGGAAATCTCAAAGCTTCAGGAACAGATCGCACATATCAAGTCGGCTCTGGCTGGAAGTGATTTTGAAGCAGGACTGGATCTGATTGCAACAAAGTACGGCGGGCAGCAATTGGATGCGGACTCTTTCCAGAATCTTCAGGCAGAGATTCAGGGGCAGATGGAAAAGGCAATCAGCTCCTATGATGAGGCATACACAACATCAATGTCACAGCTGCGGCTGATGCGGTCGGAAGGCGGGATGACGCAGGAAGAATTCCAGACGGCGGCAGACAGCGTACAGAGTGGATACCTGCAGCAAAAAACAGATCTGCAGGCAAAGGCGGTTCAGTTTCAGATGGATACAATCCGGCAGGCATATGGAGAAGAATTGGATAGCCTGATGGGACAGCTTGAAGCAGAAACGGCAGAAGAGCTGGGACAAATGCTCTCAAATGTCGCTTCCGGAAACGCACCGAACGTGCATTTGGATGAGATTGGAAAACAGGTGGTTTCTTCCGTTAAAGGAGATATTGATAAATCCACACAGGATGCGTTGGGCGATCTATATGAGCAGATGCAGCCACAGCTGGAGCAGATGAAACAACTGGCAGACCAGTACAGAGAAGCTGGAAAGGCAGTACCAGCGGCTTTGCAGAAGAGTATCAGCGACGCTTCGGCAATCGGAGGGCTTTCGGGGGATGCGGATGCCATGTGGGGAGTGATCGGTCAAACCGCACAGTCTGAAGAATATGCGCAGATGATCACGACGATTCAGGAGGCAGGTGGATATGTCCCGGAGGAGATTGCGAATGCGATTGCAGACAACCAAGACAAGATTGATACAGCGGTACAAAATTCCCATATCGCTACCCAGCGAATAATCAATGAAACCTTTGGAAAATGGAAGCTGAAAATCCCGATTGATATTTCCCCGAATGTGAGAAGCGCACCATATTCGCAGGAATACATAAAGCAGAACGTCAAGGAAGGTCATGCGGAGGGCGGAATCTTTGACCAGCCGCATGTGGCGTGGTTTGCCGAAAATGGTCCGGAGGCGGCTATCCCGTTGGATAGGTCTGCGAATGCGATTAGCCTGTGGCTGAAAACAGGGGAGCTGTTGGGGATGGATGGACTGACCGGCGGGAGCGAGCCGCTGTTGGCTGGCGTAGAGAATGCATCCTATATGGGTGCACCGGAAGTGAATATATCCTATAGCCCGCAGCTGTACTTTTCAGAATCGACGGCATCCCGCGAGAAAATTGAAGAAATTATGGAAAGCGAGCAGGACAAGTTTAATCGGATGATGAACCAGTGGGCAAAGGAAAATTTGCGGTTTAGTTTTGTAAGGTAGGTAGCAGTATGTATACAACACGTCAGGGCGAGTGCTGGGATGAGGCGGCAAAAGCGATATACGGGGATGAAAAATACACCGGGTACCTGATGGAACATAACATGCCACTTTTGGATACGGCTGTATTTTCGGAGGGAACCCGGTTGAATACGCCGGAGATTCCGACACAGGAGAAAAACATCCCGGAATGGAGGAAGCGGACATGAGCAGGGCAAGGCGCGCGGGCGTACAGATTGAATATGAGCATGTGGACATTACGGAGGACATTGCGGGAAGCATATCCTCCTTTTCTTATACCGATGTGGCTTCCGGAGCTACAGACCGCATTGCTTTGGGAGTTGAGGACCGGGAGCGGAAATGGCTGAGTGGATGGGCACCACAAAAAGGCGACCGTATCAGCGCTAACATGGTTTTCTATGACTGGCAAGGTGATGGAGACCATTGGGGAGCGTACTGTGGAAATTTTCAGATAGATGATGTTTCGATGAGTGGTCCGCCTGCCGGGTGCAATATTGGGGCGGTGTCAATTCCGCGGAAAGAAGCCTTTAATGAAGAGGAGCGCACCAAAAATTGGGAAGAGGTTACGGTCCGGGAGATTGCCGCAGAGATTGCAGGACGAGCAGGAATCGAACTGTACTATGAAGCGGATGAAATCCCGGTCAGAGCGTTGGAGCAGGACAAGCAGACGGACTGCAAGTTTTTATACTCTGTATGCGAAAAGTACGGGCTTGCCATGAAGGTATTTGGCGAAAAGATTATCATTTTTGATGAAGCACGGTATGAGGCTGCTCCTCCAGTGGTATTGTTGAGATTTGAGGATTTTGCGCGGTACACTTATAACAGCACGATGGCGGGGACGTACACTGGAGCAAAAGTATCCTATTCAGACCCTGGCAGCAGCGAAGATCATGTAGTAACGGTAGGCGGCGGTAGCCGAATCAAGGAAATAAATGTGGAGGCAGACAGCGCAGAAGACGCAAAGCGGAAGGCAGTTGCGGCGCTGAACAATGCCAATAAAAAATCGGTAACTTTTTCCGGAACGGTAATGGCGCGAAAAGAACTGATTGCAAGCCAGTGTATTGCAATCGCTGGATTTGGCGTGCCGGATGGAACTTATTATCTGGACGAAGTTACCACGAAAATCGGAGGAAATGGATCATCACAGCAGACCTTTAAGGCACACCGCGTCGGATACCGAATGGATGATGCAGTTGTCCAGATCGATCCGACAGAGGAAGAAAAGCCGTCTGGCGGCGGGATGATATACACTGTGCAGAAAGAGGATACCCTGTGGACGATTGCAGATGAGCTTCTGGGCTCGCCGCTGCGGTATGCAGAGATCTATGACTTGAACAGGGAAACGATTGAGGCTGCGGCGCAGGAGCGGGGGAAGAAAGATTCCAGCAATGGGCACTGGCTGTTCCCTGGTACGCAGCTGCAGATTCCGGTAGCAGGAGGCGAAGAGGATGGCGAATAGTGAAATCCGAATCGGGCGGGTATCCTCAATCAATTATGAGACGGGGATGGCGCGGGTAACGTACCGGGATAAGGATGAGACGGTAACAACAGAGTTTCCAATGCTGAATTTTAACGATGAATACCGGATGCCGAAGGTGGGGCAGGATGTCATGGTGGCACATCTGTCTAACGGGAGCAGCCGGGGCGTGGTCATGGGGACGATTTGGAACCGGAAATACGCTCCGGTGGAAACCGGCGCAGACCTGTACCGGAAAGACCTGTCAAGGAAAAAGGACGCGGCTTATGTGCGTTATGATGACAAGAGCGGTGAGTATTTGATCAAAGTGGCAAATCTGCACTTAAATGGCGTAAATGAAGCCGTTCTGGATGCTCCGAAAGTAGAGATTGCGGCAAACCTGTCCATTTTGCTGCAGACGGATCGGATGCATGCGGATGTCCCGGAATGGATTGTGACCGGCGGGGAATCCGGGGAGACAAATATAGAGATTGCGGCAAATATGAACGTTCGGCAGGAAGAGGGGAAACTGCAGGCAGTCATCATGAAAGCGGCGCTGGAATTTCTGGAAACGTTGGAACTGAAGGTCGGGATGTCGGCGTCAGTGGAAGCTGGAGAAGGGCTGGAACTGAAAGCTGGAGAACGTGCGCATCTGCAGGGAGAGGATGTGGAAATATCCGCAGGGAGCAGATTGAAACTGAAGGATGGGGAATACAGCACGACGCTGAAAGAGATAATGGAGCGTTTGGAAGCACTGGAGGGCGGATGAGATGGGCGTGATTGGAAATTTTGGATCAAAGATTGTGTTTGAGGTGTCAGATCGGAAGGTATTTACTTTTTACGGGATGACGCAGAAAGTATCCGGAAAGTATTCTAAGCACAGCGTCGTCGGTCAGAAAGACCGTCCGGAATTTACAGGACCAGGACGGCGGAGTATCTCTTTTAAAATGCTTCTGGATGTCAATCTGGGAATAAAGCCACGGGCAGTAATGGAACAGCTCGAAGAGGCAGTGGAGAACGGGGAAACAGAGTATCTTGTAATTGGCGGCAGGCCGGTCGGGAAATATAAATTCTGCATCACATCCGTGTCAGAGGCTATGGATGTGATATTGAGCGGGGGTGGAATTGCCCGCGCTACACTCAACGTAACAATGGAGGAATACCTGTGATTGATGTAAAAAGCGCGGTTATCAATATACATGGATTTTCAGAAAATGAGATAGAAAGTATCCGGAGGTGCCTTGAAACGCTGTATTCGATCCGTGAAGGAGAACAGCCGTTGAACCGGGGGCTGGGACTAAATATGGATTTTCTGGATCAGCCGGTGAACGTCGCTAAGAATATGTTTGCGCTGGAAATCATTGAAAAGACCCGTGCATACGAACCGCGCGCAGCAGTGGAGAAGGTGGAATTTGCTGTCGGCGGAGAGGGGCAGTTGATTCCGGTCATCCATGTGAAAAGAGGTGATGTGTGATGGGGCTGAAAGAACTTGAAAATTATCCGGATGTGGATTTTATTGAAAATAAATCCATAGATGAAATGAAAACAGATTTTTTGAAAGATATGAAGGAAGAATATCGGCGTCTCACTGGAAATGAATTGGTACTGCATGATGCGGACCCGGTCAAGCTGGTCAGTGAGGCATGCTGTCTGCAGCTTTACCAGATAGCACAGTACGCAAACCGCGCAGGAAAGGTGGCATTGTTAAAGTACAGTTTTGGAGATTACCTGGAAAATATCGGAGCATTAAAAGGTATACGGAGAATTGAAGGAAGCGCAGCCCGGACAAGGCTGCGTTTTACGTTGTCCATGAAGCGAAATCATGTAACGGCAATTCCGGCCGGAACTCGCGTTACAGCAAGCGATGGTGTGTATTTTGAAACGGAGGAACTGTTGGAGATTCCGGCAGGCGAAATGATTGGAGAAACTGGGGCTGTATGTAAGGAAAAGGGGAGCAAGGGGAACGGATACGTTCCAGGCATGCTAAGAACGATGGTGGACCCTGTGGCGTATGTGGACAATGTGGAAAACATCGTGGAAACAGAAGGCGGTGCTGACCGGGAGAGTGATGAGAACCTTGCAGAACGGATTTATCTTGCCCCGTCTTCGTGGAGTGTGGCAGGGCCGGATGATGCATATAAGTATTGGGTAAAAACCTATGACGTGGCGATCACGGATGTGCGGGTGTTTTCACCCGAGCCGGGAATCGTGGAAATCTATTTTCTTATGCAGGACGGAGAACTTCCAGACCAGGCAATCATTGACGGAGTGGAAAGTTTTCTGCGTCAGGAAGATGTGCGGCCGCTGACGGATTTTGTGATGGTAAAGCAGCCGGAAGAACGACATTATCAGATTGATGCGACGTATTACATCAACGAAAGCGACCGAAATAGGGCGGCGGTAATCGTAAAACAGGTAGATGCAGCAGTCCTTGAATATATCAAATGGCAGAGGCAGAAAATCGGACGGGACATCAATCCGGATGAGCTGCGGAAGGTTATGGTCATGGCTGGGGCAAAAAGGGTGCAGGTGAGGTCCCCCACTTTTGAAAAAATACCGAGAAACTGCGTAGCGGTACTGGATGGCGAGGCGCAGGTAATCTACGGAGGCGTGGAAGATGATTGATTTGAAGGAAATTGCACCGGTGCAACTGCTCCCGGAAGCGCTGCGGAAAGACCCGTGCATCCGGGCATTATCATATGCGCTGCAAAGGCAGACGGAGAAGCTGCTGGAGCAGATCGACCGAACGGCGGTGTATGCGGCAGTAGACATTCTGCCGGAGGATATTCTGGATATTCTGGCAGCAGAACTGCGGGCACAGTATTATGACGCGGAAATGGAAATTGAAATGAAGCGGACGACAGTAAAAAAGGCGCTGCTGTGGTATGAGAAAGCCGGAACCCTGAAAACGGTAAAAGAGCTGACACAGATTGTATGGGGAGAAAATGTTATATCAGAATGGTTTGAACATGATGGGAGACCATACACGTTCTGGATGGAAGTCATGGCTCTGGATGCGTGGATTACGGATCAGGGGATGGCGGATTTCATGGCGGCCCTGCAAAAAGTAAAAAACACGCGCTCCTTGCTGGACCGGATTATTTTTCACAGGCGTCTGGATACGCTGCTTCATTACGGCGCGGTGCAAGATTCCTACAAGCGGGAAGTAATCGTTGATTTCTTCCACGAAAGCCAGACAGATGAGTTTCGACTTCACGCCGGGGCTTATCAGGAAAATCATCTGAAAAGAGCTGTGGTTGATTTTTATGAAGAGCAGAAATCAGAAAGAGCCGTGGCACATGCCGGAGGTGCGCCGATTATCCTGCGTCGGCAGAGTATCGTACAGGAGGAATAATGAATGTCAATTTTTAACAGCGCAGTCCTTACCAAAAAGGGAAATGAACTGCTGGTCACAGCGGCAGCAGGAAAGCAGATCATTTTTACGCGATTGGTAACGGGGTGCGGAATCTATACAGAAGAGGAGAAGCAGCGCGCCGCGTTAGAGCAGGCAGAGGGATTGAAGGAACAGCGACAGCAGTTTCTGTTTTCAAAATACGAAAAGGCGAGCGAAACAAGCGTGCTTTTGACGGCGCTGATCACGAATAAGGAGCTGACGGAAGGCTACAAGATTACGGAGATCGGTGTATACGGAAAAGAGGTCGGTAGTGAGGAGGATTTTCTTTGTTCCATCGCGGTCACGCGGAGCATGGAAGAAACGGACTCATTCCCGCCATACAATGGCCTGAGAGAATGTCAGATTATACAGGATTACTACATCACAATTTCCCCAGATGCAGAGGTGACGGTCAACACGCAGGGAGCAGCGGCGTTGGCGGAGGACCTGGAAGCATTGCGGCAGGAAATCGGTGAGAAATTAGAGGAAGCATTGAATGGTAAGACGAATATTGTCATTACTCATGAAGATATTCCTCTGTCCCAGAGAAAGAAAAAGACGATTTATTTTGTGGTAAAAGACAGCCATGATATAAATCCGGGAGACTCGAGCTTGCGGGTAAGCCCCAATATGGGGATTAAAGTATTATAAGAAAGTGAGGAATAAAAAATGGATGGATTAAAAAAAGTACAGGTACAGCTGCTGGATGCGGAATCAGGAGAAGTGTTGGAAGATGTGAATCCACTGACAGATGCCGGCTGCGTGAGCTACAGCAATGATACGCCTATGGTATCAGCGCACGGAGGAATTCCGGCGGGAACAACCTTTGACAATGTGCCGATTAAAAAGGTGCTTGATGATATTTTATACCCTTACACAAAGCCTACAATTACATTTGCGGCGAATCCGGGCGGCGGCATCAAAGAAAAGGGCACTGTTTTGGAAAATGTTGCCCTCACAGCAAGTATCACAAAAAAATCCGAGGATATTAAAAAGGTGGAATTCCTGAACGGCGCCGCTGTATTGCATACGATCAGCGCGCCGAAAGCGGGCGGCGGGAAAGAAACCTATACATGGCCCGGCCCTTTAAAGGTGGATGCAACGCTGAAAGCGCGTGTGACAGATGCAAAGGGCAGCGCAGTGGACTCCAACTCTATCGGATATACATTTGTTTATCCTATCTATATCGGGGCACTGGATGCGGCAGCAGCAAACCCTACATCAGATCAGATCAAAGCACTGGAGAAGAGAGTGGTTGCGAAAAGTAACCAGCAGTATACCTATACGATTACGGACAAGCGTATGTGTATTGCGTGCCCTCCCGGAATGACGATCAGACAGGTGCTTGATCCGAATGGATTTGACAGCACGAGCGCATTCGAGGTAAAGAAAGTGTCTATTACTGGGCTGGATGGTACGGCACAGGAATACACAGTTCTGGTCGGCGCACCGACATCCCAGAGCAATTACAAGATGTCGTTTAACATCTGATGAGAAACTATAGGTAAATGCTGCAATAGGAAGAAAGGGAAACAAAATGGGACAGAAATATTCAGGAACAAACATTAACACGATTACAGGCTTTGAAGTTGCGGCGGAAAAGCCGATTGACCCCAGAATGCAGGTAGATACCAAAGCAGATTTGGAAAAAATTCAGTACAAGTGGGTCGGAATGACAGTATTTGTCGAAGATGAAGGCGAGGACTATCAGCTTAAAAGCAGTGGCTGGGTCAAGAAAAGTGTGCAGGGACCTAAGGGCGACAAGGGCGAAACCGGTGCCGCAGGTCCTAAAGGAGCAGATGGAAAATCAGCATATGAGGTATGGGTAGCTCAGCCGGGGAATGCCGGAAAGAGTGAGCAGGAATATCTGGCATCCTTAAAGGGCGCAAAGGGCGACAAGGGTGAGACTGGCGCAGCCGGCGCGAAAGGCGACAAAGGTGACAGAGGCGAGACTGGTGCTGTTGGACCGCAGGGAGCAGAAGGTGCACAGGGACCTGCAGGACAGAAGGGTGAAAAGGGCGATCCGTTTTCCATTGCGAAAGTGTACACGTCTGTAGCAGAAATGAACAGTGGATATGCGACGGATGGTGTGCCGCAAGGCGGTTTTGTAGTAATTAACACAGGAAATGTTGAAGATGAGGACAACGCAAAACTGTTTTATAAAGGGACAGCGAAGTACGAATACCTGACAGACCTTTCCGGTGCCCAGGGTATGACTGGTCCTAAAGGGGAAACAGGCGCGACTGGAAAGCAGGGACCGGTAGGACCTCAGGGTGAAGCCGGTGCAAAAGGCGACAAAGGAGAAAAAGGCGAGCCGGGCGATAATGTACGTGTCGGGACAGAATACGATACGGCAAAACAGACCAAGCTGTTTTTCAAGATTGTTAATTAAAGGAGATATGTCATGAGTACTGTAAACAACATGCAGATTCAGGATAATGAGGGAAATGTGTTCCATCCTGAGACATCGATTGAACAGATCGTAGGGGAAAATGGTACTCAGGTGTTTCCGGGCGGTAAGCCCGGAAACATGGAGTCAAGCGATATGACGGCTGCGTTTGATGAAGTGAAGATGCGGGAGAATATTAAGTCCGGGGAAAAACATAGAGTGCTCTTTGGAAAAATTCAGAAATTTTTCGCGGATTTGAAAACAGTGGCATTTTCAGGGAAGTACGGGGATTTGAGCGAGCGCCCCACTCTTGGTGGCGCGGCAGGGTACAAGGTCGCGGATAATGACACGACAAATAACTCAGAATTTCTTACGACGGCGAGAGTGGCATATGAACATGGGCAGGAGATTGATGCGTTAAGTAGGGATTTACAAAATAAAATGAGTAAATATTATGGCTCTGTAACTCTAAGTGAGGCAAATGAAAAGGCGGTATTAAAATACTTACTGCTGGATGTTGATTTAATGAGCAAATATGGTAATTGCAATTTTTCAGTAATCGTTAATAGCGCCCAGTTTTATTCCGGAACCATGTACTCTGATGGTGGTGTAACTGCATGGGGGCAAATCCAGCAGCGGAATTCCGACAATGCTCCGGGTAGTTTATATAGTTTCTACTATAACAGAGGTGCTGATCCAGTATTAAAAAAATTGGGTAGTGGCACTGTTTCCATTTCAAATTACATTTTTAATTTTAATGTAAGTACTTCCGGAAACGGATCTTCATCCGGCAACCAAGGACGTAGCGGAAAGTCAGAGTTCATTCTTAACACAGAAGATTATGAAACGCTTACCATCGGAAGTTACAAAATAGAAGGTGATGGTGCTCATGCTGCATGGAATCCTCGGGATTGCGTTGCGCTCAGCGTTACAATCAATGGAATAAAAACGACTGTTGGCGAAGGAGGTCACGCCTTTGATGTTAAAAGTGCTGATACTGCCATCATTATTGCCAGTTTTGGTACAAACGGGAATCCTGACTATGGGACATGGGCAACTCTTACAGTTTCAAGTATTATGCTTGTTTAACTACCACAACCGAATGTTGTGAATCGTTCCATAATTATAGGTTGTGCTATGAACTCGGATCATAATCTGATCATATAGAGCAACATCATAATATCCATCTGAACCTTTTGAAAGTTTTACATCCGATGCAGCTTTTCCGATAATATGTAACTCGCCAGGACCATTTTGTTGACCTATGGACAAGTGCTTATACTCGGATGAATCAATGATGAATTCTGAATTCCCACCATTCACTTGATAATACCAGGATGAAATTTCAATCGGTTTATTTTTTAACAGATACATTTCGTCTCCCTTCTGCAAATAATGACCATTTCCGTTTGAATGGAATGAGAAGCCGCCCAAATCCCTACTTAGTTGAGTAAGGGATGCAAAAAAACTATGTCAATAAGATCCGCAAGGGTCTTAATTTTTTACCCTCAAAATGAGGGAGAAAGGAATTTTATATGAAAGAAAAAGTTATTTTGGGAAACAAAGTGGAGCTGCCTTATGACAGCATCGGTTTTGGAGCTGGAACGCTTGCAATCAGCTTTAAGGCTGGTGATATTGCAGCTCTCGAAAAGTCTTTTAGAGATGCAGGTCAGAACAATCTGGAAGTGATCCAGCAGTGCGACGCCGAAGGGCATGTACAGGCGACACACGAACGCTACGACATCTTTAGAGAAGTCAGAAAGACAATTGGTGCAACTCCGGAGGAGGATGTTGTTACAGTGGTTCTGGAGCAGGAGAGCTTGATTGAAATGAGACTGCGCCATCTGGAAGCAGGTGAGGGTATTCAGAACGGAGCTATTAAAGACCTGGGCGAGATTGTGTCCGGTATGGCAGAAACACAGGCTATAAGCCTTTGAGTTGAAAAGAGAGGAAAACGATATGGTTAAATTTTACAAAGAAATGATCAAAAACGGTGGAATGACACTGGAAGAAGTGCCGAACCTCTGGAAGAAAAAGGTTGCGGAAGAACTGGCAAAAGAAAACAATTGAATAATGTATCTTGCCCCTGCCGTCTGATAACATGGCGGCAGGAGGTAAAAGATGATGAAAGACGAAATTGTAACAGCAATCCTGCAGGAAATGACACCTGTTTTGGATCAGGAGCAGCTCACCCGTTTAAAAAGCGTTGTCCGGGTACAGTTATGCGGATATGACATCAGCAAAAAAGAGACAGGGCTGATGTGTGCTGATCAGAATGGCAAAAATTATCTGCGGGTATTTTTGGATACGTTCCGGCAGAATGGAAAATCTGAGGGGACGATTGAGCAGTATCAACTGCATCTGGGCCGGATGTTATCCTACATCGGAAAGAATGTGGAGGATATTGACGATGATGATTTGATTAGTTACATGGAAAAATACAAGGCTCTTCGGCATGTGTCGAACCGATATATGAACAATATTCGCCTTGTGTTTAACAGTTTTTTCCGTTGGTTACAGCGCAAAAAAGTGATCTTGCGAAACCCTGTGGACGGGTTGGAGCCGATCAAGTACAAGCAGGCTGTAAAAAAGCCGTTATCTCCGGAGGAGATGGAAAAGGTACGCTGCGCTTGTGAGCAGGAGCGTGATCTGGCAATCGTCGAATTTTTATATTCCAGCGCGGTCAGGGTGTCAGAATTGTGCCGGCTGAATCGGGACGATATTTGCTGGGAGTCTGATGACGTCATGGTATTGGGGAAAGGCAATAAAGAGCGGGAGGTGTATCTTAACGCTCGGGCACATTTGCACTTGAAGCAGTATCTGGAAAGCAGGACAGATGACAATGAGGCCTTGTTTGTAGGGACGCGCGCACCGCACGAACGCCTGACAAAATCCGGAGTCAGAAATATCCTAAAAAAGATCGGGAGTGCAGCGGGGGTAAGCAAAGTGCATCCGCACAGGTTCCGGCGGACATCGGCAACAGATCTGCTCCGCATGGGTATGCCGATTGAGCAGGTGCAGGAGTTGCTTGGTCACGTTAAGATTGAGACGACGCGAATCTATTGTACAGTAACAAAAGAGCAAGTACGGGCATCGCATCGTCGCTTTATGTCAGCATAATTTGTGCGTATCATATGGGATTTTTTTAAGGCCGCCGCAAGACGGTCTAAGAGAGGTTGTAGGGGGAAGTTGCACCGATGCAACGGTGGCAGGGAGCAGGCCAGAGTATTAAGTAGGGATTTGAATACTCTCAACGATAGCGGCGCGATAAAGGGCATGGATGCCAGAGAGGACGGTGTGTACATAACCTATGTACCTACCTCTGGTGCTGATGCAGTCACAAAAAAATTGGGTAACATTGCATCTGGCATTTTTGTACAAGGCTCAAATAAAAACTCTGAAACAAAAGTGCTACCAAAAGGCGTTTATCGTCTTATGTATCAATCATCTTGTTACAGTAAACCCGAAAGATGCCCCATTATAAACGTGTATGTTAATGGGAAATTATATTGTTCTGAAAGAGCTGTTGTAAAACAAGACCATAATGATAGTACAGACTATTCCGTTTGTGCCGGCATAAAAGACATAAACCTTACAGCAGATTCTTCTGTTTATATCAACCTATCCGCAGGGCAATATTCAGAATATGCAAGCGCAGTTTTAAGTCAAATATCCGGTTGATTCATAATGCATCAGCTAGATGTAGATGCCGACAACATCAAAATAGTATGCTGTCCATCCGCTACTCCATTTACCGGCAGAAGATATTACAGTAAGCACTTTATTCGCATAATTACATCTTATAGGAGCTTCTTGTAAGTCTCCGTTTGAGTTGTATACGCGGATATTTGTGATGTATCCACCGACCGCCGTTTTACCATCTCTGTCAGGAATAGTTATTTTTATAGACTGTTCTGCATATGTGCTGACTGCCAATTCCCTCCCGGTACTTACCGTATAATACGTTAGCTTGTTGTTAAAAGGGAGAACTGAATCTGCACCTCCAGAATTTACAAAGTGGAGCTTGCCGTCGCTGCCGACGTATACATTCACACGCCCCAAATCCCTACTTAATACTGAAACTTGTAGACAATTCTTATGGAGGAAGGAAAAAATGAATGAATTTATTGAGATTTTCGGAGATATGAAGGTGGCTGCGGTGGTGATGATCATTGCAGCCATTGTATTTCTCTGGAAAATATACAAGGTTGTAGAGAAGCATTTTCGCAAAAAGTATGATGCTGAGGCTCAAAGAGCTGCGCAGATGAACGACATCCTGGAGCAGGTTAAGAAATATCCGGAATGGCGCCGTCAGAGCATTGAGTATCAGAAAAAATACGCAGAAGAAATTCAGAAGCTGCAGAAAACACAAACGGAGATTATAGGGGAATTGCGTGAAAATGAAGAAAAGCGCAAAAAAGTAAAAAGAAGCGAATTACGCGATAGGCTGCTACAGAGTTACAGGTATTACGCGAGTCCGGAAAAAAATCCGATGCAAGCATGGTCAGAAATGGAGGCTGATGCGTTCTGGGAAATCTTCGGGGACTACGAAAGAGTAGACGGTGACGGACATATACATACGGATGTGCAGCCGGCCATGCGGCGCTTGGATGTGGTCAAAATGGAAGACGCGGAAAAAATTGCAGAGCTCATGAAGAGCAGAAGATGAAGGAGAAAAAAGAGTATGGAAATTTTATTACAGAACCTAACTTTGATTATGGCAGTTGTTGGCGTATTGGCATTTGTTGTATCAGTCATCACGCAGGTATTTAAGGGCGTGGGAGCGCTGAAAAAAATCCCCACAGACATCCTTGTTTTTGTGCTGTCGATTGTGCTTACCGTGGTGACATACGTCGCCTATATGGATTATATCCAGCAAACTGTCATTTGGTATATGTTTATTGTTGCGGTCATTGCAGGATTTATGGTCGCGTTCGTATCGATGTATGGATGGGAAAAAATTTCGGAATTATGGAAGCGATTTTATAAATAATACGATGATTGGGGCGGCTTTTGCCGTCCTGTTTTTATTTGGAGGAAATCACATGAAAATTAACATACATGCAGGGCATAACCCAGATGGAATGACCGCCTGCGGTGCGATTGGATATATCAAAGAGTCAACAGAATCACGAGCGGTTAAGGAGCAGATTTTGCAGAAACTGACAGCTATGGGGCATGAGGTATATGACTGCACCTGCAACAATGGTAGCAATCAAAACGATGTGCTGAGAAAAATTGTAGCTGCATGCAATGCGCATGAGGTGGATTTGGACATATCGATCCATTTTAACGCTGGCGGGAATCGGGAGAGCGACGGTAACACCACGGGGACAGAAGTATATGTATACAGCACTGATTCTAAAGCGGCTTCATATGCGCAGGAGGTGGTAGATAATATTGCAGCACTTGGCTTAAGCAAACGCGGAGTGGAAGAGAATCCGAATCTATATGTCCTGCGGCATACAAAATCCCCTGCGATGCTGATAGAATGCTGTTTTGTTGACGATCCTGACGATGTGGCATTATACAATGCTGATCGGATGGCGGATGCAATCGTGGCAGGAATTACAGGACAGAGTATAGAAACTACTGCGGACGCCGCAAAGCTGGCGGCTATGTCTCAGACGGAGTTTGTGGACTGGATTGGACAGCTGGCATCAGAAGATATGAAAACCTCCGGCATTCTGGCCAGCGTTACGGCGGCACAAGCTATTTTGGAATCAGCATACGGAAAATCAGAGCTGGCGCTGGACGCCCTAAATCTGGGCGGCATGAAGGCGGAATTGTCCGGGAACACTTGGCCATCTGCATGGGACGGCAGAATCTATCAAAAAGAGACGGCAGAACAGTTAGATGATGGGAGCTACATATCAATTAAAGCGGATTTTAGAGCATATCCATCCGTGGCTGCATATCTGGCAGACCACTCTGCATATCTGCGTGGAGCGAAAAAGGGGACTGCGTTGAGGTATGAGGGGATAGTTGGATGTATGGATTACCGCACGGCATTCCAAATCCTGAAAAATGGAGGGTATGCCACTTCTCATAATTATGTAGATAACCTGTGTCGAGTAGTGGAGAAGTGGAATCTGACACGCTTTGATGGAAAAGAGAATCCCGGTGTGATTTGGTGCGTATCCATAGCCGACACATATGACAAGGCGGTGGCGGAGGCTGTTGCGGCAGCGTATCCAGGATGCAAAGTACATCGTGTACAGGCGTTGGACGCCGGAGGCATGGAAATGTGGGTAGCATCTGTGGCAGATGTTTGGACACGGGATGAGGCAGTGGTGGAGCAACGGCAGTACGCATCCGCCGGAATTACTGGGATTATTCATAAGGTTAAGATATTGGAGTAACGGAGAGGCCGGACACTTGAGGGTGTTCCGGCCTTTTTTTGTGCCGTCAGGCATGGTAATACCTGTTTTTAAAAACACTAAAAAAGATGTATAATTACTTTTTGAATATTGCTTTTTTGGTGGTGTCGATATATAATGTAGGCAAAACAAAAGTGAGGAGAAATCGAATGTTTAATTATAAAATAGATATACTCGGAGAATTGTCAAAGCGTGGATACACATGCACAAGGATGCGCCGTGAAAAGATAATGAGCGAAGCAACAATGCAGAATATAAGGAGGGGAAAGGGAATTACTACAGATACAATCAACACAATATGCGTGATATTAAGATGTCAGCCGTCCGATATAATAGAGATAATACCGACGGATGAAGAAAAAATCAAATACTTTTAACGAAACACTAAAATCAGTGTTGACAAACACTAAAAAAGATGTTACTATATACTTGTAAGGAGAACTTACAAGTAACCCGAAAGGGAGAAAGGAGAACTATGAATGAGATGACAAGCAAAGAAGTTGTAAATTTGATTGACTGGCTAAAGCAGCAAGGAATGGAAGCTGAAAAGATTCTTGATTGTATCGAATACATCGAGAAGCACGAGCCAGAAAAGAACTAAGTCAAAGGGGGGCGGGAAACCGCCCCAGTACATATCAGCAGAAATGTGACGAGAAAGTGCGGAAGGTAGGAGGGAAAGAACATGAAATACATTGATATTACAAATGCGGAAATTCTGGAAAGATTCTCCGAGAAATTAGAGCCGTTTCATCCTGATGCAGAAATCATCAATGAGTTGACATCGGGGAAACTGACCGTTGATGATAATGGAGATATCTTAGCAGTAACGGAAAACGGGCAATATTGGATTACCACAGAGCCACATATCTATAAGTTTAACAAATGCGGCAGATATGCAATTGATATCTGCTACAAAGTCCACGAAAAAAGCAAATATAACCCTGTGATTTGTGAGTTCACCAGATAAGGAGGGAAAAGAAAATGTTAAAAGAATTTAAACACTATGGAGTAACAGTTTTTTATCAGGTAGTGGAAGGGCAGACTTTTAAACAGGCACTGCGTAAAGCGGGCATTGATTATGTAGACCTTCCCATTATGCTTCCGGTTGGGGCTGAGGCGATTCGCTATGAAAAGGACGGCGCTGCAAGATACGCTTGTACAAAAGATGGAGATGATTGCCAGATGGTCTATATCACTGACCGGATACCGGATGACCTGGACTTTGTTCGCCTCATGTCTGATATTGACGGGCAGCGGGGTGGAGACGAGCCGGAGTGCATAGAGACAAAACTGCAAAAGCTTATTCGGGAGGCAACGCAAAGGCTTGCGGAGGAAAAGGGCAACCCTAACCCGTTTATGATGCCGGACGCTCCAGAACCGGAGGATGTCATGATGGCGATAACGGCTATGTTTGGATATGGCAAGAACGATTTGGAAGAGATGGATAGAAGTGGAATTGATAAAGAGTATTTTTCTGAATTGATTAAATAATAAGATTGGTAATGGGATGGTACTGTAAGTACCATCCCATTTTTGATGAATAAGAAAAACTTCACGTTTTCATTCTGCGACTGGACAGGATAATCGTCGGGGAGGTGCGCGGAGCGGAGATATGTGAGCTCCTGACGGCCTACAATTCCGGGCATGCGGGCAGTATGTCCACCGGACACGGAAATACGGCAAGGGATATGCTTTTGAGGATGGAGACGATGCTTTTGATGGGGATGGACATTCCATTGTCCGCGATACGAAGGCAGATAGCATCAGGAATTGATATTCTGGTGCATCTGGGCAGGCTGAGGGACAAGACGCGGAAGGTGCTGGAGGTCGCAGAAATAACCGGATTTTCGGAAGGAGAGATACTGACGGAAACATTATATGAATTTGAGGAGGATAAAAACAGTACGAAAGAGAAGGTTAGCGGAAGTCTGGTAAAGAAAGGGGAGCTGCGTCATGTACAAAAGCTGGAGGCGGCAGGATTTGGACGGAGGGCGGACGGATTATGACAGGTATGTCCTTTCCGGGAAGGAGCTGCTTATCTGTACGTTGAAAGCATTGCTTGTGACGGGAGGGATTTCGTATCTGTTTTACCGGTCATGGCTGGGATTTCTGGCGTTTCCGGCGGTGTGGGCAGTGATACGCAGACGGGAAATAAAGGGCAGGACTGCACTGAGAAAGCAGCGGCTGTCCGTACAGTTTAAGGATGCCATCCTGATGGTAACGGCAGGTATCCAGTCGGGAAGTTCGGTGGAAAACGCATTTCTGGAAGCCGAGCAGGAAATCCGGTCTTTGTACGGTGCAGACAGTGAAATGGGTCAGGAACTGGCGATGGTGCGAAAAGGTCTGACGAACAGGATCCCTCTGGAAAAAATGCTGCTGGATCTTGGAAGGCGCAGCAGCGTGGAGGAGATACGGGATTTTACGGAGGTGTTTGCGGCGGCCAAAAGACTTGGCGGAAATATGAGAGAAATAATCAAAAGGACGGCGGACCTGACCGGGCAGCGGATGGAAGTGGAACGGGAGATAACAACGCTTTTGGCGTCCCGGAAATACGAGCAGAGGGTGATGATGCTCATTCCGTTTCTCCTGTATGGATATATGGAGATTTCCTCGGATGGATTTTTTGACATCCTGTATCATAATCCGGCGGGGATAGCGGTAATGACGTTCTGTCTTGCGCTGTATCTGGGTTCGTGTGTGCTGGCAGAAAAAATCATGGACATTCGGGTATAAAGGAGCAGAAGGGCGGGAGTGCAGAAAAGAAAGAAAAAGAGTCTGTTGTACGGACCTGCAGCCTGGTGGTGGGAAACGCAGGAAAAGCTGGAAAAAAGGCGCGGAAAAGGCGGTGTGCCGGATAAGAAGGCGGAAGAAATACTCTGCCGGATATGGGGGCGTTCCGCAGGGAAAAAGCGTTACAGGGAATTTGAAATTGAAAAAAGAAAGAAGCTGATAGCCGTTTGCCTGATGGGGATGGGACTGGCGGCAATGCTTGGGATTTCCGTCCCGGCAGGGGGATGGACGATATCCTCTCTTCTAAAGCCGGAAAGCGGAAAGGGAGTAAAAACCTATGTGCTGGATGCAGCGATAGGGCAGGAGCGGGTAAAAGGAATGGAGGTATCCGTGCCGGAGCGGATTTTGTCGCAAAAGGAGCAGACAGAGCTGCTGGACCGGGCGCAGCAGGAATTGGAAACCTGGATTTCCGGGAAGGATATGGACCGGGTGGAGGAGGATTTGGATCTGCCGACGTCCTTTTGCGGCGGGCTGGCGGAAGGCGTCTGGCAGAGCAGTCGCTATGATCTGATGGACGCTTCGGGGACAATACGCAAAGACCCGGTGGCGGAGGAAGGGGAGCTGCTGACGCTCGGCGTCAGGATTTCCTGTATGGAAAAGCAGCGGGAATATGAATTTCCCGTGAGGGTTATGCCGAAAGGACAAGAAACCGCAGAACGGCTTTTGCGGAAAACGAAGCGCAGCATTCAGGAAGAGGAGGGCAAGCCGGGAAAAGAGGCGGAGCTTCCGAAAGAGCTGGACGGACAGACAGTGGTCTGGAAAGAGCACAGAGAGCCGTATGGGATTTGGACAGCGGCTTTGACGGTGCTGGGATGCATATTGCTGAATTATGCCTATGAGAGGGATGTCATGAAGGAGGGGCAGGAGCGGCAGGATGAGCTTTTAGCAGAATATCCGTCGTTTTTATCTAGGCTGACACTTTTGGCTCAGACGGGAATGCCGGTACGGCAGATTTTTGGAAGGCTGGCGCAGGAAGGGGCAAAGCCGGGAGCGGAACCGGTATATGAAGAGGTGCTGCGGACATTCCGGGAGATGGAAAGCGGGATGACCCAGCTGGAGGCATTTGAAAATTTTGGAAAACGCATTCGGCTGGCGCAGTACCGGAAATGTGCGTCTCTTTTGGCACAGAATGTCAGGAAAGGGACGGGAGAGCTGATAGCTGCTCTGGGGCATGAGGCGGAAAATGCGTTTGAGGAGCGCAAGGCGGCTGCAAAGCGGAAGGGAGAGGAGGCGCAGACGAGGCTTCTTATTCCGATGCTGATGATGCTGGGAGTTGTGATGATACTGATACTTGTACCCGCATGTTTTTCCTTTGGGGGAATGTAGCATGGCGGAGAGATGGAACAAAACGGATGGGAGGAACTGATATGATGTATATAAGACAGAGTATGAAGGCGGCATGGTGCCGTATGAAAAGGCGTATGCATGAAGCATTGGGAAATGAAGATGGAGTGGGGACGGTAGAGATAGTACTCCTGATTCTCGTTGCAGTCGGTCTGGTATTGATATTCAAGGATCGCATTACGGATTTGGTAACATCGATATTCGGAAAGATAACGTCTCAGGCGGGGAAAATATGAATCGGGAAACGACAGCCTGTATCCGTACGGAAAAAAGCAGGACGGACGGGAAGCGCTGCGGCGAAAGCCGCGGCGGTCAGCCCGGATATATGACGGTATATCTGGCATTGATAATGGGGATTTTGCTGTCTTTGATAATGGCGGTCATAACGGCAGCGAGGATTTCGACTGTCCGTATGCACATTGAATGCTGTGCGGATATGGCGCTGGATTCCGCTCTGGCGGAATATCACAGGGAAATGCTTCGGCAGTATGAATTGTTTTTTATCGACACCTCCTATGGAACGGGCGACCCGTCCTATCACCGTACAGAGGAGCATGTTTTTGACTATATGGAGAGAAATCTAAGACCGCAGGAGGAATTTAAGGTGATGGCGGGGGCGAAGGATATTACGGGGCTTTCTGCAGAGTCGGTTACGCTGCGGCAGGCCGGAGTCGCGACGGATGAGGAAGGAAGTGTGCTGAAATATCATGTAGTCCAGTATATGAAGGACATAAACGGAATTTCGCTGGCGGAGGAGCTGCTTGGCTTTGGCAGGGCTGCGGAGAAGTGGCAGGGTTACGATATGGAAGCGAAGTGGGATGCGGCGGAAGCGGCAATGAAGGAGGAAATCATCCATAAAAAAAGGCTGCAGGACGAGGAATGGGACGGGGAAATCCCGGAAACGCCTTCTGATGCTGTACAGGCAACGAGGGGGGAAGGGATTCTCGGAGCAGCGGCGCAGGGGATGAAGCTATCAGCTGCATCGATAGCGGAGGCGAGCAGACCATCTGTAAGAAAGCTGAATCAGGGAACCGGGCTTGCAGCAGACAAGGATAAGGCAGATGGACTTTTGGCAAACGGGATGCTGTATGCGTATATCCTGCAAAAATGCGGATATTTCGGTGCGGAAAAAGAAAGTGGGGCACTTGCGTATCAGGTGGAATATATTTTGCATCGGAATACGGGAGACCGGGAGAATCTGAAAAAAACGCTGAGGGAGATATTGCTCATACGGGAGGCGGCAAACGCCGCGTTTTTATTCGGCAGCGGACTCCGCAGTCAGGCGGGCGTCACGGCGAAGCTCATCGCGGGAGTGCTGGGGCTTCCGGAAATGGCGGATACGATAGAAACGGTCATTTTATTTGCCTGGGCATATGCGGAGAGCGTTAAGGATATCCGTATCCTGCTGAAAGGGGACAAAGTTCCGGTCATGAAGACGGAAGGAAGCTGGAATACGCCGTTTTCACAGCTTTTGACATATCGGGCGCATCTGGATTCGTACAAAAGCGCGGAAGGCGGGCTGTCATACAGGGACTATTTAGGGGCGCTGCTGTTCTGTCATGGCTCAAAGGACGCGGTAAAGGGACTGGCAGATATCATGGAGAGCGATATCAGGCTGACGCCGGGAAACGGGAGATTTCGGATAGACGGGCTGATAGACGGCATGGAGGCGTGCATCAGGGTGGTCAGCCGCTATACGGGAAGTTATGAGATAATACGCAGATATGAGTATGAATAGAGGGGAGGAACGGGCAGGATGTCTTTTTGGAAATCGGGAAAAAGAGCAGACGGATATTTTCTTCAGCCCACTCTCCGGGGCTGCAGGAAAAAAACAAACGGACAAAGCGTTCTCTGCGCGTATGGCTTCCGGGACTGCAGGGATGAAAAAAGGACGTCCTGCCGGGGCTTTCCCGGAAACATGACAGTGGAAGCAGCGCTGGTACTTCCGATTTTTTTGTTTGCGGCGGTCAATCTTTTATCTGTGCTGTTGATGTTTCAGACATATTCTGCTGAGGAGGCCAGGCTTCATCAGACGGGGCGGCAGATGGCGCTGTACGCATATGGTCAGGAGGACGGGGATTCGGAAATCCGGCTGGTGAATGTAAACCGCATCAAAGCTCCGTTCGGAATCGCCGCTTTCGCAGGAGGATATACGGTAAACGGCTGTGTAATGCACAAATGGATTGGCTATGATCTGAGCGGGGCGGGCAGCGAGCGTCCGGAGCAGGAAGAGGAGCTTGTATATATTACCCGGTCGGGCAGCGCATATCATCGGGAAAGAGGATGCCGATACTTAAATCCGGCGATACAGATGACAGACAGGGTGCATGCGGAGAAGATGGAGACAGAGGAGGGCGGTAAATATACGCCATGCCTTGCTTGCGGCGGAAAAAGCAGCGTCGTATATATCACGGAGGGCGGAAACCGGTATCACAGTACGGTGAACTGTACGGGGCTAAAGAGGGCGATAGAGAGCGTGACGCTGACAGAAGCAGTCGAATCGGGGCGGCATCCGTGTCCGTCATGCGGTTAGGAAGTAAAACAGGAGGACTATGATAAAAAATGGAAATAGGACTTGCGATAATATTCGGGACATGCTGTTCGGTGACGGACTGCATCAGACAGAAGATTACGGCATGGACATTGTGGGCGGGAGCGGTGTCAGGGGTTTTGGCAATGATGTTTCGGCTGATGCAGGGACAGGAAGATATGGGTTCGGCGCTTGCAGCCCTTGTTCCGGCGGGGATATTTTTGGCGTTAAACCTTTTGACAAGGGAAAAAGTGGGGAAGGGCGATGGATTAATGCTGTTAGTGCTGGGGCTTTTACTGGGATGGAGGCTGTGCCTGGCGGTTCTTTGTACAGCGTGTCTGTTGACAGGCATTCTGGCGGGTGTCGGGACTATGGCAGGAAGGCTGCATCGGGGCAGCAGACTGCCGTTTGCACCGTTTCTTCTCGCAGCAGTGATACTGGTCGGACTGTCAGGGAGAACAGGATGAGAAGTGGGAGCGCAGACGGATATGTGGTCGTGGAGGCGGCGGTTCTTTTGCCGCTTGCATCTCTTATAATGGTGCTCCTTGTCTGGCTCGGAAGTTATTTGTACCAGAGCTGTTTTTTGTCACAGGCAGCATATATTGCAGCGTTTCGGGGAAGCAGATTTCCAGAGCGGGGAGCAGGATATGTACAGAGGGAGCTGGAAGAACTCATGGACGGGGAGGTACTGCGCTTTTCGGAAGAGAGCTTCCGGGTGGATAGTGGTATCCTGAGTGTAACGGTAGTGATGATAAGGGAAACGCCTTTTTCGAGGCTGGGCGGTACGGTAAGACCGTTGTATGTGAAGCGAAGGGCTGCTGTGCGGGAGGCGGTGCCGTATATCAGAGGGAGGAGGCTGTTGGAGGGAATGCAGGATACTGGAGGAAATACAGGATGATAAAGCGGGAAGCGATATATAAAAGAGAACTCAATCATAGCTATATGGTTCTAAGGTGTAGTGGGACGGAGCTGACAGAGCGATATGATTATCGTATCCTGATGCATAACCGCATCAGGCGGCTTTTGCCGTGCAGCATGCGCCAGATGGATGGCGAAGATTTTTTATATTATGATATTTCTTCCAAGCAGCCTCTGGAACGGTTGTATGAGGGAGGAATGCTAAAGGCATCGGATCTTGCGGATATTATTCGGGAAATTGCAGCGGTTCAGGCAGATTTGGGAGAATATATGCTGGATGAGTCGGGACTTTTGCTGGAAGAGGGGATGATATTTGCTGATGTGGAGACAAAGGAGCTGCATTTTGCCTTTTATCCGGGAAATAAGGAGGCGGTCAGACAATATGAAGGGCTGGCGGATTTCTTCCTGGGGAATACGGACCATAGTCAGGAACAGGCGGTCGATTTGGCGTATGAGTTTTACCGGATGTCAAAAACAGATTATTTTGTCCTGTCCTCTTTTCTGCCCCTTTTGGAAAAAAAGCTGGCATCTGTAAAGACGGGCTGGGAAGAGGAGTCCCTGGCAGAAATGGAAAGGCTTGAAGGAGCGGCCTTAAAAGCGGATTTCGGAGACAGCCAGGATCGGGAAGAGAAAGAGGAAACGGGAGAAAAGGAAAGAAAGAAAGCAAAGAAGGAGGGAGCATTTCAGAGGCTGCTCTCATTTCTGAAAAGGGAGAAAAGGGCAAGAGCAGAGACGGATATTTCAGAGGAATGGTCCGATATGGTATGGGACAGCTATGAGCAGCAGCTTTATGAAAACGGAAGTCAGGAGACGGTATATTTTGCCGATTTGGATAAAAAAGAAAGACAGATACAAAAGGCTTTGTGTTTAAGGGCGGAGGAAGGGAACAGAAAGATTTTGCTGAGGGATTTTCCGATAACATTCGGCAAGATGAAGGGGAGGGTAACGGTCGTTTTGGAGGACCATTCCGTGAGCCGCATCCACGCGCAGATTGAGGCTGCGGAAGACGGGATGCGCATAAGAGATTTGAATTCCAGGAACGGAACGTGTATAAATGGGAAAAAGCTGCTTCCGAACGAGGCAGAGTCTTTGCAGGAGGGTGACACGGTCAGCTTTGGAAGGGAAAGGTTCCGGTGTGAAAGGGCGTAAGATGTAATGGGAAAGAGCGTTGACATCAGTGCACTGACGTGATAACCTCATGTACAGGAGGAAACAGCTATGGAGTACCGGGAAAGAATGGAGAACGGCAGATATGCAGGAGGTGCGGGCAGCGGTTTCAAAAGCGGGAAACTGCCGGTTTGCACAACGGCTCTTGTCTGTTTAAATGTCGGGATTTTTATAGCGGGGCTTATTGCGCCCGGTCTGGGGCGATGGATGGAAGCGAAGGGCTGTTTCAGCGTTGTATATCTGCTTTATGAAAAGAGCGGGTTTTACCGGTTGATAACGGCAGCGTTTTTCCACGCGGATATCGAGCATCTGCTCAATAATATGCTGCTTTTGTATTGTTGTGGGGATATTGTGGAGAGATGTCTTGGGAAGATGCGCTTTTTGCTTCTGTACGTTGGAACTGCCATATGCGGCAATCTGTTGTCTGCGGCATTTGAGCTTTCGACGGGAAGCTTTTATGATTCTATCGGGGCCAGCGGAGCGGTATTTGGCCTGACGGGGGCGTTGCTGTTTTTAGTTATCATGCGCCGGGGGGCTGCAGCGCAGATTTCACTGGGACGCGCGGTGTTCGCCGTATTTTTATCGCTGTATGCAGGATTTGGCAGCGCATATGTAAACAATGCCGCCCATATAGGCGGTTTGCTGAGCGGTTTTATTCTGGGATTTTTGCTGAGTGTGATACCGCCGATATTTCAAAAACATCAGAAAGAAGGGAACAGAGGATGAAAAAAGACGATTGTATTTTCTGTAAGATAGCAAATGGGGAGATTCCGTCCAATACAGTTTATGAGGATGATGAGTTTCGGGTGATACTCGATCTGGGACCTGCGACAGAGGGACATGCCCTTGTACTGCCCAAGGAGCATTTTTCGAATCTCTACGAGCTGCCGGAGGACTGGTGCGGCAGAGCATTTACATTGGCAAAGAAGGTGGCAGGGCAGATTACGGAAAAGCTCGGCTGCGACGGATTTAATATCGTTCAGAACAATGGGGAGGCGGCAGGTCAGACAGTACCGCATTTTCATATTCATCTGATACCGCGTTATGAAAACGACGGACAGAAGATAGGCTGGGAGCCTCAGAGCCCTTCAGCGGAGGAGCTTGCAGCTGTCCGGGAAAAGATATGCAGATAAACTACATCAGCTCGGACGAACACTGAGCGGATACAGAAGCAGCGCGGAGCAGGAGAGGTACTCAAATTCCTGTTTCGCGCTGTTTCATATTTGGTGTGTTTTTTCTCTATATTCTTTTTCTTTATACGCTTTTAGTCCTGATTTCTTCAAAAATATCAAGTATGGTCGGGATAGCATTTGTCTGGCGGCTTTTTTCCATTGCATCGATATAAGTCTGGCGGCTGCAGTAGAGCTCGTGTACTTTTTCCGTAAGAAGGTCGGGAGAAAGATAATCTTCATCGATAACGATGGAGAAGCCTTGCGCCTCGAAAGAGCGGGCGTTTACAATCTGGTCTCCGCGGCTTGCACCGGCAGAAAGAGGAATGAGCAGATTGGGTTTTTTTAAAGCGAGCAGCTCGCATATCGCATTTGCACCGGCTCTGGAAACGACCACGTCTGCGAGGGCAAACAGGTCTTTTAACTCCTCTTTTACATATTCAAACTGGCAGTAGCCCTTTTGATTGAGCAAAAGATTGTCTATCTTGTCTTTGCCGCAGATGTGGATTATCTGGAAATCTCTGAGCAAAGCGGGCAGGGCTTCACGAACAGACTGATTTATCACGGCGGAGCCAAGGGAACCGCCGACAACCATGAGCACCGGCTTTGAGGCATCGAAATTACAGAGTTTTCTTGCAGCCTGTTTATCGCCGGAAAGGAGCTCCTGACGGATTGGAGAACCGGTCAGGATACTTTTTTCCGGAGGAAGTGTTTTAAGTGTCTCCGGGAAATTGCAGCAGACTTTTCTGGCAGCAGGGATGCAGAGTTTGTTCGCGAGTCCGGGAGTCATATCAGATTCATGAATAACGCACGGAATCTTTAGGGACGCCGCGGCGCGGACGACCGGAACGGATACGAAGCCGCCCTTTGAAAATACAATGTCCGGCTGAATCTGTTTTAGCAGCTTGCGGGCCTCCGAGCAGCCTTTGATAACACGGAACGGGTCGGTAAAATTTTTCAGATCGAAGTAGCGGCGGAATTTTCCGGTAGAAATGCCGTAATAGGGGATGTCGAAATCAGCCATCAGGCGTTTCTCCATCCCGTCATAGGAACCGATATAAAACACCTCGTATCCGGCCTGCTTCAGTCCGGGGAGCAGGGCGATATTCGGGGTGATATGACCGGCAGTCCCGCCGCCGGTCAGAACGATTTTTTTACTCATTTTCAGGCTCTCCTAAACATCACTTTTCGCTGTGCCGCATCAGTTGGCGTGCAGCATTTCCTCCAGCGCGAGCGCGAGCTGGTCAGGACATGAGGTGGGCTTAAAGCCGCAGCGGATGCCCTTCAGGCGTTCGATGGCGTCCTGAGCCTTCATGCCGATCACGAGGCTGGATATCCCTTTCAGATTGCCGTTGCAGCCACCGGTAAAAGAAACAGATTTTATCGTGTCACCGTCCAATTCCAGCTGTATCGCAGTAGAGCAGGTTCCCTTTGTCTTGTATACCATGGTTTTATTTCCTCCTGTTGTCGAAAATCCGAAATTTTTGTTCTGTTACGGATTATAACAGCTTTCTTTTGAAAAAGAAAGGCGGAATTTGGAAATCGATTGTACGCCCAAAGGGATTGCGGCAGAGCGTGTGTGCGTCTTATACTGGAAGCAGGGCTGGCGGCCCGCAGTTTATGAGTCAGGACGACGGAACGGGGGAAATATGGTTACATTTCTGGAGGGACATTTTGTGTTTTTTGCACTGGCGGTCAGCTTTCTGCTATTAAGCATTGTATGCAGATTTTTGACGGGTATGCGGCTGAAAAAGCTGATACGCGATGCGGCAAAGCTGTCTGCGACTGAAAATATACTGCTGAAACAGTGCAGATTAAAATTTCAGAGTTGTTATGAATTGAACGGTGGTGTGGTAAATACCGGAGTCTTTGTGGAAAAATTTATACAGGGGATAAGGCTCGGGAGGTTCAGCCTGCGATTTTGGGAGATGGCGGCGGGGCAGTTTCTTTTACTGTCGGTTTTGGCGGACGGACTTGGGGCATGTATAGGAATAGCTGCGGGAGAGTCGTCAGGAGATGTGCTTCCTTTTTATCTGTTGGCGGTCGTATCGCTGTTTGCCTGTTTTTCGGCAGCGGGTATCATAGATACGGCTGGAAAACGGGAAATACTGAAAACAACGCTGGAAGATTTTCTGGAAAACAGGATGGCGGTACGTTTGGATGGAGTAAAGAAGGATAAGGTCTGTCTGGAAGAACAGGAGAAGAAAATCTCGCCGGCAGTTTCGGCGGCAGGGGAAGCAGGCAGAGAAGGCGAAGCGGAAAAAGACGAGCTGGAAAAGCTTTTGAGGGAATTTCTGGCTTGAAATTAGGTTGTATCTTTGCTACACTCTTAATGGGTTAAAGAGGCAAAGCGCAGGACAAGACATTGGGGATTTTAATGGTGCCTTCGGCAATGCGCGCCGAACAACATATGAGTCCTTCCTGACAGGAAGGAAAGATGAAACAGGAGGTTACAAGATGAAAAAAATAACATTCGACTATAGCAAAGCGGCATGTTTTGTTGCGGAGCATGAAGTTGAGAACATGAAAAAGCTGGCTCTGGATGCAAAGGAGCTGCTCGTATCCAGAGAGGGCGCGGGCAATGACTTTTTGGGCTGGATCGATCTTCCGGTAAACTATGATAAGGAAGAGTTTGCGCGAATCAAAAAAGCGGCAGAAAAGATTCAGGGCGATTCAGAGGTGCTGCTGGTGATCGGCATCGGAGGTTCTTACCTGGGTGCGCGCGCAGCGGTCGAATTTTTAAGACACAGCTTTTATAATACAGTGGATAAGAGCATCCGCAGGACTCCGGAGATTTATTTTGTCGGAAATTCCATCAGCTCTACCTATATCCGCCATCTGATGGATGTGATAGGAGACCGTGATTTTTCTATTAATATGATTTCTAAATCCGGTACTACAACAGAGCCCGCCATTGCGTTCCGCGTGTTTAAGGAAATGCTGGAAGCAAAATATGGAAAAGAAGAGGCTGCGAAGCGTATTTATGCGACGACCGACAAGGAAAAGGGTGCGCTGAAGAAAGTGGCGGATGAAGAAGGCTATGAAGAATTTGTTGTGCCGGATGATGTGGGAGGACGTTTCTCTGTGCTGACGGCAGTCGGACTTTTGCCGATAGCAGTAAGCGGTGCGGACATTGACAAACTGATGGAAGGCGCGGCTAGCGGCAGAGAGTTGGCACTGAACGCTCCGTTTGAAGAAAATGATGCGGTAAAATATGCCGCACTTCGTAACATCATGCTGAAAAAGGGCAAATCTGTTGAGGTTCTGGCAAATTATGAACCCAGCGTACATTATGTATCCGAGTGGTGGAAACAGCTTTATGGAGAGAGCGAGGGCAAGGATCAGAGAGGTCTGTTCCCGGCGAGCGTGGATCTGACCACAGACCTTCACTCGATGGGACAGTTTATTCAGGACGGAGCCCGCATCATGTTTGAGACCGTTATCAATGTGGAAGCTTCCCGTGAGGAGATCATTCTCAAAGAAGAGCCGGTGGATTTGGACGGACTGAATTATCTTGCCGGAAAAACAGTTGATTTTATCAACAAGAGCGCAATGAACGGTACTATTCTGGCGCATACGGACGGACAGGTTCCGAACTTTATGGTAAATGTGCCTGAGGTCAATGAATTTTATCTGGGACAGCTGTTCTATTTCTTTGAGTTCGCATGCGGTGTGAGCGGTTATCTTCTGGGTGTGAATCCGTTTAACCAGCCCGGTGTTGAGGATTATAAGAAGAATATGTTTGCTCTTCTGGGCAAGCCCGGGTATGAGGAGCAGAGAGAGGCTCTGATGAAGAGACTGTAATCGGGTATTGCTTTCATAGGAATAAAAAGACGGCAGGCTGCATTGGATTTTGCACCGCCCCCAAAAAGTTAGACTAAAATCTAACGATTGGAGGTCGGTACATTTTTCCGGTGCGGCCTGCCGTTTTCAGTTTTTGAAGGATGAGATCGGTTGCTCCTTTATAGCGTGACAGGAACTTTCTGTATGTTCTCCTTTCTCGGAATCCATTGAGCAGGATGGTATAAGTCCTTCTTTTTTCATGAGCGCGCTGCCCCATTTGTACATTGCTTCAAGGATAGGGAAAAGACTTTCTCCGAGCGGAGTAAGGGAGTAATCGACGTGCGGCGGTACGACCGGATAGACGGTGCGCAGGATGAGTCCGTCCTCCTCCAATTCGCGTAGCTGCTGGGTGAGCATTTTCGGAGTGGCTTCGGGGACGAGGCGGTGAAGCTGATTGAAGCGCAGTGTCTGTCCGGTCAGGTGCCATAAGAGCAGTGCCTTATATTTGCCGCCAATCAGCCGGATGGTAGCGGAGACAGGGCAGTTCTGGTTGACGCTTTCATGGGATTTTGAAGCTGTTTTATCTGACATATCGAAAGCTCCTCTCTGGCTTTAGCCGGAAATGTATTTTGCGGACAGAGCACAGTATCCTTTTGGGTAGTATATTACAAAATAGTGCATTCTTCTAATTTCCATAATAATTGTTATAATGGTAGCAAACGATATGAGAAAAGTCAAATAGAGGCGCTCTGGAATGGAGATTAGGATGAAGAAAGAAGTTTATGATATTACGGGAATGTCCTGTGCGGCGTGCTCGGCGCGGATAGAAAAGGGCATTTCCGGGATGGAAGGCATAGAACAGTGCAGCGTCAATCTGCTCAAAAACAGCATGACGGTCAGCTATGACGAGGACAGGCTGGATTCTGACGGGATTATCCATATGGTGGAGGACATCGGTTACGGAGCGGCAGTCCATGATGCGGGACCGAGGGCACAGGGAAATTCGCCGGCAAAAAAAACGGGTGCGGCAGCGCAGACTGAGCTGATGAAAAAGCGGCTTATGATTTCGATGATATTTACGGTTCAGCTGTTTTATATTTCTATGGGACATATGGCGGGCTGGCCTTTGCCGGGATTTCTGACCGGTATGGAAAATATCATGGTGTTTGCGTTTACGCAGTTTCTGCTGGTGCTTCCCGTACTGGAGGCAGGGGGACATTATTTTAAAAACGGATTTAAAAATCTCTGGCGGCGTTCTCCGAATATGGATTCTCTGATAGCGCTCGGATCGGGAGCGGCGTTTATATACGGCGTTTATGCGATATATAAGATTGCGTGGGGATACGGACATAATGAGATGGAACTTGTGCATAAGTTCGGCATGGATCTGTATTTTGAGTCCTCGGCAATGATACTGACGCTGATAACGCTGGGAAAATTTATGGAGGCTCGGGCAAAATCCAAAACGTCAGAAGCTATCACGAAGCTGATGGATCTTGCACCGAAGACGGCAAAGCTTTTGCGGGACGGAAAAGAGACTGAGATTTCTGTAGACGAGGTACAAAGCGGCGATATCCTGGCCGTGAGGGACGGCGATACGATTCCGGTGGACGGCAGGATCAGCAGCGGTTTTGCATCGGTGGATGAGTCGGCTATCACAGGAGAGAGCCTTCCGGTCGAGAAGCAGACGGGCGATAAGGTGACGGGCGGTACGGTAAACAAGGCAGGGTATTTTGAGATGGAAGCGACGGCAGTCGGGGAAAATACGACACTTGCGCGTATCATTCAGCTGGTGGATGATGCGACTTCCTCCAAAGCGCCTATCGCAAAGCTGGCGGATAAGGTCAGCGGCGTATTCGTTCCGGTCGTGATCGTAATAGCAGTCGTGGCGGCAATGGTGTGGCTGGCGGTAGGACAGGGATTTGAAACGGCGCTGTCCATCGCGATATCGGTACTCGTAATCTCTTGTCCCTGTGCATTGGGACTTGCAACGCCGACAGCGATCATGGTCGGGACGGGACGAGGAGCGGCGAACGGCATTCTGATAAAGTCAGCGGAAGCGCTTGAAATCACGCACAGTATCGATACGGTCGTGCTGGACAAAACCGGAACGGTTACGGAGGGAAAGCCGGTCGTAACGGATGTGCTTCCGACAGCAGCGGATGGAAAAGAAGCGGTGACGGCGCGGCAGGAGCTTCTGCGCACAGCGGCTTCGCTGGAGAAGCTTTCCAGCCATCCCCTTGCGGACGCGATTTTGAAAAAGGCAGAACAGGAAGGAATCGTGCCGGAAGCGGTGAGCGATTATGAGATGATACCCGGACAGGGGATTTCCGGGCAGATGAACGGGGAAAAATGTCTTGCGGGCAATCAAAAACTGATGGAATCTGAAAAAATCGACCTTTCGGCGGCAGAAGGCGTGCAGGAGCAGCTGGCGGATGAGGGAAAAACACCGCTGTATTTTGCAAGGGAAGGAAAGCTGCTCGGCGTGATAGCAGCGGCAGATGTGGTAAAGCCCACGAGCAGTGAGGCGGTCGCGCGGATGCGCGAGATGGGAATGGACGTTATCATGCTCACCGGAGATAATGCGCGCACGGCGGAGGTAATACGGAAACAGGTCGGAATAAAAACCGTCATAGCGGATGTCCTGCCACAGGATAAAGAAGAAAAGGTGCGTGAATTACAGCGGCAGGGCAGAAAGGTAGCGATGGTGGGAGACGGTATCAATGATGCTCCGGCGCTGGCGCGGGCAGATGTAGGGATTGCCATCGGAGCCGGTACGGATATTGCCATCGAATCGGCAGATATCGTTTTGATGAAGAGCGATTTGATGGATGTGCCGTCGGCGGTAAGCCTGAGCCATGCGGTCATGCGGAATATCAAACAGAATCTGTTCTGGGCATTTTTCTATAATGCGATAGGCATTCCGGTGGCGGCGGGTATTTTGTATCCGGCGTTCGGGATTTTATTAAACCCGATGATAGGCGCTGCGGCGATGAGTTTTTCGTCAGTATCAGTCGTATCGAACGCCCTGCGCCTGAGGTTTTTTACGCCGAAGTGGAAGCATGAGGCAGGAACGCCGGAAACAGTGCAGGAAGCTGAAGTGCGGGAAACACAAAATTATATAGAGGAAACACCAAAATATATAGAAGCAGAAAGAAAAGGAGAAACAGATATGAAGAAAACAGTGAAAATCGAAGGGATGATGTGTCAGCATTGCGTAAAAGCGGCAACGAAGGCGCTGGAGGCAGTTGAGGGAGTGACGGGCGTGACCGTAAGCCTGGAAGAAAAGCAGGCGGTCGTGGAAGGAACGGCATCCGATGAAGCGCTGACCGCAGCAGTTGTGGATGCAGGATATGAAGTGACCGGAATCGAATAAAGACCGGAAAACGGAATGGGCGAAGGAAGCAGAAGGTTGATAGGACCTGGTGCTTTCTTCGCCTTTTTTCATATATATAATAAGAAAAGAGAAAGATATTGGCCGGCAGTGATCGAGACCGGAGCAGGCGTACCGATTTACATCTTTTTTACAAAAGACTTACCTATTCGTGATTTTACGAATTCCTGTTATCGGCTACAATCTGTCATGTACTCAAGGAAATGGTACAGGAAAGAAACGTTACTCGCAGGTAACGAGGAGGAGATTATTATGAAAAAAAGAACACTGAGCAAATTAGCAGCACTTACAGCAGTATTGACCATGACAGGCGCCGCACTGGCAGGATGCGGAAACAGCACAGCTGAAACCGCAGGCGAGGCAAGCGCACCGGCAGACAGCGCAGTAGCTGAAGCTCCGGTAGAGGGGACGGCAGCGGCAGAGAGCTCTGCAGCAGACAGCGAAGCTTCTGCAGAAAACACAGACATTCCGGCAGATCTTTCCGGCAGCGTGACAATGGCAGGTTCCACTTCCATGGAAAAGCTTGCCAATGCCCTGGCTGAGAGCTTCATGGCAAAATATCCCGGCGTAACCGTAACTGCTGAGTTTACCGGTTCCGGTGCAGGCGTTGAAGCAGTGACGGGAGGCAGCGTAGATATCGGAAATGCTTCCAGAAATCTGGCAGAGGATGAAAAGGCAAACGGTGTTGTAGAAAATATTGTAGCCATCGATGGTATTGCAGTTGTGACAGATCCGGCAAATACGGCAGAGGGTCTGACAAAAGACCAGCTCATTCAGATTTACAAAGGTGAAGTAAAGAACTGGAGCGAAGTAGGCGGAGAAGATCAGGCAATCGTTGTAGTCGGCAGAGAGGCAGGTTCCGGCACCAGAGGCGCATTTGAGGAAATCCTTGGAGTAGAAGATCAGTGCGCATATGCAAACGAGCTGGACAGCACCGGCGCTGTTATGGCAAAGGTTGCTTCTACACCCGGCGCAATCGGCTATGTATCTCTGGACGTAATTGATGATACGGTAAAAACACTGAGCCTCGATGAAGTAGCTCCTACAGTAGAGAATATCAAGAGCGGCAGCTATTTCCTGAGCAGACCTTTCGTGATGGCAACAAAGGGTGAGGTTTCTGAGCAGAATGAAGCGGTACAGGCAATCTTTTCCTACCTTGCATCTGAGGAAGGTAAGGCTCTGGTTGAGAGCGTAGGCCTGATCGCAGTAGACTGATACGGTAAAACACAAAATCCAATATATTCGTGATGACATCAAAGGAAAAGGCTCTGTGCAAACAGAGTCTTTTGCCGGATAAGGGAGAACTATGAAAGAATCTTTTTCCGTAATGGGGGGAAAACAGTCAAAAAATGCAGTGGAGCTGTCAGCAAAGGTGATTTTTACAGTATGTTCCTTTTTTGCAGTTCTTGCTGTTTTTTCAATTACGATATATATGATCATCAATGGCACGCCGGCAATCTTTAAGGTGGGGCTGAAGGAAATTCTGTTTGGAACGGTGTGGAAGCCTACTGCAAAAGATCCGTCCTTTGGAATTCTTTATATTATTCTGACAAGTATTGTGGGAACAGGCCTGGCCATTCTGATCGGCGTTCCTATCGGCGTACTGACAGCGGTTTTTCTGGCGGAAGTTGCACCGAAAAGGCTGGCTGCGATCGTAAAACCTGCAGTTGAGCTGCTGGCAGGAATTCCGTCTGTAATCTATGGTCTGCTTGGCATTATGATTTTAAATCCGCTGATGTATAAGCTGGAAACAATCCTGTTTAAAAATTCGGAAACCCATCAGTTTACAGGAGGAGCAAATCTGATTTCCGCAGTTTTGGTACTTGCGATCATGATTTTACCGACAGTGATCAATATCAGTGAATCTGCGCTGAGAGCAGTTCCGGCGCAATATAAGGCAGCGTCTCTTGCACTGGGAGCATCGAGAATACAGACAATTTTTAAAGTAATCCTGCCTGCGGCAAAATCAGGTATCGTGACGGCAATCGTATTGGGCGTCGGTAGAGCGATCGGAGAGGCGATGGCGATCACGCTGGTATCCGGAAGCTCGGTCAATCTGCCTCTTCCGTTCAATTCCGTGCGTTTCCTGACAACGGCGATCGTCAGCGAAATGGGATATGCTTCCGGATTGCACAGGGAGGTATTATTTACAATCGGACTGGTTCTGTTTGTATTTATTATGATCATTAACGGCTGTCTGACACGCATCTTAAAATCCGGAGATCCTGAGGCACAGGAAAAGAGGGCGCTGAAAAAGAAGGCGGCGGAAGAAAAGAAGATGCGGAGAGTGAGGGAAGGAGCAGAGGCTGTATGAACCAGAGTATCCTGATGAAAAAGGTAAGGGTGTCTGACATCCTGATCACAATAGCAATCTATATGGCAGCGGGCGTTTCCATGCTGATTCTGGCAGGAATTGTATGTTATACGTTTGCAAAAGGAATTTCCAGTATTAACCGGGAGTTTTTAACAACGGTTCCAAGTACGATAAAGGGGACCTTTGGCATTGCCGGAAACCTGTTGAATACGCTTTATATTGTCGTGCTGACACTGCTGATCGCAACACCGATCGGGGTCGGCTCTGCCATTTATCTGAATGAATATGCCCGTCCGGGGAAAATTGTCAGAACGATTGAATTTACAACAGAAATCCTTTCCGGTATTCCTTCGATCATTTTTGGATTGTTCGGTATGGTATTTTTTGGAACTACGCTTGGGTTTGGATATTCGATTCTGACAGGAGCACTTACGCTTACGCTGATGGTACTTCCTCTGATTACGAGAAATACACAGGAGGCGCTAAAAACCGTTCCGCAAAGCTACCGCAGCGGAGCTCTGGGGATGGGAGCGACAAAGTGGTATATGATCCGTACGATTTTGCTGCCGTCTGCTATGCCGGGAATCATTACCGGAATCATTCTTGCAGTCGGAAGAATCGTAGGAGAATCGGCGGCGCTGTTGTTTACGGCAGGAAGCGGCTATCTTCTGCCCAGGACACCCGGCGGATTTTTGTCAAAAATTATGGAATCCGGCGGAACACTGACGATTCAGCTGTATCTGTGCATGTCGAAGGCACAGTATGGAGAAGCCTTTGGTATTGCGGTCGTCCTGCTTGTTCTTGTGCTGGGAATCAATATGCTGACACGATATTTATCAAAGAAGTTCAATGTGGAAAAGAGAGACTAGAAGCGACAGAAAGGGTTATAGATGAGTAACGCAAAGATCAGTACAAAAAAACTGAATTTACATTATGGAGCGAATCATGCGCTGAAGGATATCAATATGGATATCGCGCCGAATGAGATCACCGCGTTTATCGGTCCCTCCGGATGCGGAAAGTCCACATTCTTAAAGACGCTCAACAGGATGAACGATCTGGTGGATGGAGTAAAAATCGACGGAGAGGTATGTATCGACGGAGAAAATATTTATGATGAGAGAGTGGATACGACTCTTCTGAGAAAAAAGGTCGGGATGGTATTTCAGCAGCCTAATCCATTTCCGATGAGCATTTATGATAATATCGCATACGGACCGAGGATACACGGAATTAAAAATAAATCCGCACTGGATGAAATCGTGGAGGAAAGCCTGAGAGGAGCTGCCATTTTTGATGAAGTAAAGGATCGTCTCAAAAAATCGGCGCTTGGTCTGTCAGGCGGACAACAGCAGCGTCTCTGTATTGCCAGAGCGCTTGCAGTACAGCCGGAAATCCTGCTGATGGATGAGCCTACTTCGGCTCTGGATCCGATTTCTACATTAAAAATTGAGGATCTGATGGTTGAGCTGAAGAAAAAATACACCGTTGTGATCGTAACGCACAATATGCAGCAGGCTGCCAGAATTTCCGATAAAACAGCATTTTTCCTGCTGGGGGAAATGGTTGAATTCGATACAACGGATAAGATGTTCTCAATGCCGAAAGATAAGCGGACGGAGGACTATGTAAGCGGACGGTTTGGATGATCAATATTCTGTGTTTCGATGCAGAAAGAGGGAGGCGTAAATGCGCGATCAATATAATGAACAGCTGGAAGAGCTAAATGAAAGACTTTCCATGATGGGAGCACTTTGCGAAAGGTGTATCGACAGCGTGGCGGTAACGCTTTCGGGCGTAAATGCAGACGGATCCAAAAATGAAGAGGGTACGGAGCAGCGTGTTTTGAAAATTTACCGTACAGATTCGGAAATTGATGAAATGGAGCGCACGATTGAGGCGCAGTGCCTGCGGCTTTTGCTGAAACAGCAGCCGGTGGCCGGTGATCTGCGTTTTATTTCGGCGGCATTAAAAATGATCTCAGATATGGAACGGATTGGCGATCAGTGTGCGGATATCGCGGATATCGCACAGTTTCTGGATGGAGAAGCTGCATTTGCAGAGCTGGAGACGGCAGTTAATATCCGGGATATGGCGGCAGAAACGATGAAAATGGTTACAAAGGCCGTGGATTCTTTTATTGCCCGGGATCTGGAAATGGCAAGACAGGTCGTGAAAAATGATGACGTGGTGGATGAGATGTTCAATACGATACGGGAAAAGATAGCGGATCTTATTGCGGCACGTCAGGATAAGGGAATTTTGTTTCTGGATCTGCTCATGATAGCAAAGTATTTTGAGAGAATCGGAGATCATGCGACAAATGTGGCGGAGTGGGTGGAATTTGCCATCACCGGAGAACATGAAAAGAAGCTGAAATATCAGGATTTACTGTAAAAAGAAAGAGATTTATTAAGAAGAAATGATAAAAGGCTGCAGCAAAAGCGGGGAAAAGGACTGCTTTTGCTGCAGTTTTTGTTTTATTCACAGTAAGTTTGTTCTTTTGATGAAAAAGCGCATTTCTGCATACCCGCGTAAAATCGGAAGTTTTTTGGGGCGGTCATTTGTGTTGGAAATTCCGGCGCTGTTTATATTGAATGCACTGTTCCCTCTGTATGGGCTGGCTTACGCGCAGTTTGCGGCAGAGCTGATACTGGCGGCAGCGGCAGTGGTCGTGCTCGTGAGGCTGTTCAGATGGCTGGAGGCGGAGAAGGAAGCAGTATAAGATACGGCAGGGTACTACTGAAGAGGAAGGTACAAAGTGTATCTGGTGAGTAAGCTTCCCATTGGCATCTATGTAGTCCGCAGTGAACAAGCTTGTAACTTCCTTCGGAAGCCACAAGCTTGACGGCTGTCGCCGTATAATGCCAAAGTCATAAAGTGTATCTGGTGAGTAAACTCCCCATCTACACTTTATGGCTTTAGCATTGCACTGCTCATAGAGATAACAAAATGACAGCTCCAGTCAACATATAGGGATGTTGTGGGGCTGTTTTTATGTTACAATGATTTCAGAAGGTGTCCGCAAAAAGGAGCCGGAAGAAAAGCGGCAGGGATGCGGGCACGGCGGATGGTATGGGAAACGTATCAGAGAATAGCGCGGGAAATAGCCCTGACGGCTTATTTTAGCGCGGCTGTTTGTGGTGGAACGTCACAGACAGCGTTTGACGGCACGCGCCGTTGTTTATGCTGCAGAATGGAGGAGAAGGTTACATGAAAGAACAGCTTTTACAGAAATTTGGGGAAATTTTTGGCGGAACAGATGGTGCAAAGGTTTATTTTGCACCGGGTCGGGTAAATCTCATTGGAGAACATACCGACTATAACGGAGGTCATGTATTTCCTTGTGCCCTGACGATTGGCACATATGGGGTGGCAAGAAAGAGAGAGGATAAGGTACTGCGCTTTTATTCCATGAATTTTGAGCATCTGGGCGTTATCGAATCGAGCGTTGAAGGGCTTAAGCCGGAGAAAGAGGCAAACTGGACGAATTACCCGAAGGGTGTGATGTGGGCATTCGGTGAGAAGGGGATGGAAGTGACAAGCGGCATGGATTTGATGCTGTTTGGCAATATTCCGAATGGTTCCGGTCTGTCCTCATCGGCATCCGTTGAAGTTCTGACGGGGTATATCCTGCGCGATATGTATGGATTTGAAGTGACGAATCAGGATCTTGCTCTGATCGGGCAGTTTTCAGAAAATAATTTTAACGGTGTAAACTGCGGTATCATGGATCAGTTTGCTATCGCAATGGGTAAAAAGGATAATGCGATTTTCCTTGATACGGCCACGATGGAGTTTGAGTATGCTCCCATCTGCCTGGAGGGAGCCAAGGTTGTGATTTCCTGCAGCAACAAGAAGCGCGGTCTGGGAGATTCCAAATATAATGAGAGAAGAAGCGAATGCGAAACGGCTCTGGCAGAGCTTCAGCAGGTGATAGGAATCAATACGCTGGGCGACCTGACGGAGGAGCAGTTTGAGCTTTACAAGTCTGCCATCAAGGATGAGGTACGCGTGAAGCGCGCGCGCCATGCGGTTTATGAAAACCAGCGGACGATGAAGGCAGTTGCAGCGCTTAAAGCAAACGATATCGCAGAGTTTGGCAGACTGATGAACGCATCCCATGTTTCCCTGCGTGATGATTATGAAGTGACAGGCATCGAGCTGGATACGCTTGTTGAGGAAGCATGGAAGGTAGACGGCGTGGTCGGTTCCCGTATGACGGGCGCAGGTTTTGGCGGCTGTACTGTGAGCATCGTGAAGGACGAGGCGATAGAAGCTTTCAAAGAGCAGGTAGGGGAAGCTTACAAAAAGACAATCGGCTACGCAGCGGATTTTTATGTGGTAGAGATTGGCGACGGTCCGAAAGAGCTGTAAAGGGAAGGGGATTTTTCAGATGATTCAGGAAAATATCAGGGAACTGGTGCAGTATGGTCTGCTGACAGGACTGGTTGAAAAAGAGGATGAAATTTATACAACAAATAAACTTCTGGAGCTGTTCGGAGAGGAAGAGTACCCGTTTGAATTCGGAGAAGAGACGGAACGGACTGAGGAAGAGGAGGTAAAGCGTCTGCCGGAGCTTTTGACAGAAATGATGGACTATGCGGTAAACAAGGGCATCATGCAGGAGGACGGCGTTGTTTACAGAGACCTTTTTGATACAAAAATCATGAGCTGTCTGGTAGGACGTCCCGGCGAAATCATCCGTAAGTTCTGGGCAGAGTATGAGAAATCGCCTGAAGCGGCAACGGAATTTTTCTATAAATTCAGTCAGGATACAGATTATATCCGGCGTTACCGCGTATGCAAGGACGAGAAATGGATAGCGCCGACAAAATACGGCGATCTGGATATCACGATAAACCTTTCCAAGCCGGAGAAAGATCCGAAGGCGATCGCGGCGGCGAAGCTGGCAAAGCAGAGCGGTTATCCGAAATGTCTGCTCTGTGTGGAAAATGAGGGATATGCGGGACGAATCAACCATCCGGCGCGTCAGAATCACAGAATCATCCCGATAACGATAAACGACAGCAAGTGGGGGCTGCAGTATTCTCCCTACGTTTATTATAATGAGCATTGTATCGTGTTCAATTCGCAGCACATTCCGATGAAAATAGAGCACAATACGTTTGTGAAGCTGTTTGATTTTGTAAAGCAGTTTCCTCACTATATGCTCGGGTCCAATGCGGATCTGCCGATCGTGGGCGGTTCTATTTTGAGCCATGATCATTTTCAGGGCGGTCATTATGAGTTTCCGATGGCGAAAGCGGAAGTGGAGCGCACTTTTGTGGTAAAGGGCTTTGAGGATGTAAAGGCTGGTGTTGTGAACTGGCCTATGTCAGTCATCCGGATATGGGGAAAAGATACCGACAGACTGATCGCACTGGCAGATGTGATTCTGGATTCGTGGCGCGGCTACAGCGATGAAGCGTCGTTTGTTTTTGCGGAAACGGACGGGGAAAAGCACAACACTATCACGCCGATAGCCAGAAAGCGCGGAGAAGATTACGAACTGGATTTGGTGCTGAGAAATAATATCACTACCGAGGAGCATCCTCTGGGCGTATTCCATCCCCATGCGAATCTTCATCATATCAAAAAAGAAAATATCGGTCTGATAGAAGTTATGGGTCTGGCGGTACTGCCCGCCCGTCTGAAAAAAGAGATGGCGGATCTGGAAGATGCGATTTTGACCGGGGCTGATATCCGTAAGGATGAGATTCTGGAAAAGCATGCTGACTGGGTAGAGGAATTTTTGCCGAAATATCAGGATGTGAATGCAGAAAATATCCACAGCATCATCCAAAAGGAGATAGGGCTTGTATTCATGCAGGTGCTTGAGGATGCAGGCGTGTATAAGAGGACCGAAGAAGGCCAGGCTGGCTTTGACAGGTTTATTGAGAGTCTGAACGCATAAAGAAATGGATAAAGCTTTATAAATATACAAAAAGCTTCCTGTACAGTGTGTGAAAATGCTGTGCGGGAAGCCTTTTTTATTCGATAGGAAAGGAACTTCCCTGCGAATAAAAAATACGATTATGCGTACTTGTGCGAGGGAGAAGCAGCACTTCTCCCGGAAGAATTGCCGGAAGGCAGTGTTTACGTGTGACGCGAAAATTCGCTTTGACACACGCCTTTTTACGATACAGGAAAAGTATTTAATCGGACAGTCCGGCGTATTCAAGGAGCTCATAGAAACGCTCTTTGGTCAGCTCGGCTTTTTTCTGCCAGACGACAAGATCCTGCATAGAGCTGCCTGCATAAGAAGCGCCGGTGTCTGCTGCAGCCTGTTCTTTTTCAGATATCCAGATTTTCTGTTCGGCAGTAAGAGAGCGCATTGCTTCAGCGCTCAGGGTTTGTTTCAGGACGCCCCATGTGGCGTTGAGAGCATCGTCCCATGTCTGATAGAGCTCTTTTGCAGTTTCGTTCATCTCAAGCTGGGTCAGGGACTCGTTTGCGAGCGAGGTTTCCAGCTCGGCAGCCCGTGTTTGGGCCATGTCAAGGACTGCTTTCAGGTTGTCCCGGGAGTCGTAGCTGGAAAAGGCTGTCTGCTGCGTTTCATTTAAAAGGGCGAAAGAAGGAAGAAGGGTTACTTCTTCCGAAGAGGAAAGGTCATAAAAATGGAGCCAGTTCCGGTATTCTTCCGAAATATCCTCGAGGGGCGTGCCGGGAACAGAGATAAAAAGTTCGTCTCCTTCGGCAAGCCCGTAGCATTCGCTGTAAAGGACGCGGACATCGTTCATGATTTCTTCGGTACCCGGCTGGTTCGCGAATTTCATTTCCTCGACCTTGACGGAAAAGGTATTTTCATTGACGATAACAGGCTGCGAAAAGCTGCCGGTAAAATCGCACAGATACTGTGTGCCGTTTGGATAGGCATCACTATAGCTGCCGGCGTCTGAGTCGGAATACTGCCCGGAGAAGCTGCCGTCCTCCTGAATGGTCAGCGTCGTGCTCCATGCGCCGGCGCCGCTGGAAAAGACGAAGGTAAACGGTTTTAGCGACTCAAAGGAAAAGCACAGCGCCATATCATCGGAAGCTGCGGTTTCGGGAGGGGCAGAAGAGTCTTCGGGAACGGAAGTCTGTTCTTCGGAAGGGGAAACGACGATATCTTCCGCAGAGATAGTGACGCGCTCCAGCTGCGTCCCTGGACCGCAGGCAGCTGTGGAAAAAAGAAGCAGACCGGAGAGAAATAAGGAAAAGAATTTTTTATGCATAGTGCAGAGTCCTTTCTATCACGTTCTTATATTTCAATCAGTATAACAGATAATGAGGGGGCGGTATATAAAATATATGCAATTTAGAGAGCGTGTGTTATACTGATAATGTTGATATCAGGGTCAAAAGTCAAGAAACACGATGTGCCTGCACGGGAGTGGTTCTAAGACTTATTGATCCGCCCTGATGTCGTGGTTGGGGCTTTTCCCCAACATCATAATGTTTAAACACCATCCGTGTGTGGTAAGGAGAAGGATATTGACTTTAAAAAATAAACTTGGCATCACAAATTCTGCGGAGCTTGCACGGGAAGAAGAAAAGCTCAGTAAAAGAAAGGCAAAAGAATTGTTTGAAACAGGATTTTTGGACGGACTTGTGCCTGGAACCTATGAGGCGCTCGCGCAGATACATAAATATTTGTTTGATGGGATTTATGAATTTGCGGGGCAGATGAGGGACGTCAATATTGCAAAAGGGAATTTCCGTTTCGCGCCGCTGATGTATCTTATGGCCTCCCTTGAGAATATTGAAAAGATGCCGCAGTCAACTTTTGATGAAATAGTTGAAAAATATGTGGAGATGAATATCGCACATCCATTTGGGGAGGGCAATGGCCGCAGTATGCGGATTTGGCTGGACTTGATGTTCAAAAAAGAGATTCATCAGGTAGTAGACTGGAATCGTGTGGACCGAGAGGATTATCTTCTTGCAATGGAGCGCAGCCCGATTCGGGATATTGAGATTAAGCATGTGCTGAAAAATGCCCTGACAGATGAGATTAACGACCATAGCGTTTATATGAAGGGCATAGATAACAGCTATTATTATGAAGGATATGCGGCGTTCAAAACGGAAGAGCTTTAACAGAAAGGCACACCTATGAAATTTTTGCTTGCAGCATTAAATGCGAAATACATTCATTCCAATCCTGCACTCTACAGCCTGCGGGCGTATGCGGGAGAGCACAATGCAGAGCTTGCTCAGGATGTGGAGATTGCGGAATATACGATCAATCAGCCGCTGGAGGAGATTTTGGCTGATATTTACGAAAGAAAGCCGGATGCAGCGGCTTTTTCCTGTTATATCTGGAACTGGAAGATGATAAGCGAGCTGATAAGGGAGCTGCATCAGATTATGCCTGAGCTTCCGATATGGCTGGGCGGTCCGGAGGTGTCGTTTGATGCGGAACAGCTTTTGGAGGAATATCCGTTTTTAACAGGAATCATGGTCGGCGAGGGCGAGGCGACTTTTTCGGAGCTTTTGGGATTTTATGAAAAAAAGAACAGCGGGCGTTATTCCCAGCAGTTTCAGATGCAGATTGCGGCGTTCTGGCCGGGAGCGGTCAGCCAGGCAGGGCTGGACAGTATAAAGGGAATCGTATTCCGTGACCCGGTTTCAAAGAAAATTGTGCGGACGGAACCGAGAGAGCTGACGGTTATTGATTCGCAACCGTTTTTTTATCAGAATATGGAAGGCTTTGAGAATCGTATCGTGTATTATGAATCGAGCAGGGGATGCCCGTTCCGGTGCAGTTATTGCCTGTCGTCTATCGATAAAAAGGTGCGTCTTCGGGATATGGAGCTGGTCAAAAAGGAGCTTCAGTTTTTTCTGGATAAAAAAGTACCTCAGGTCAAATTTATTGACCGGACATTTAACTGCAATCACAGGCACGCGCAGGAAATATGGCGTTATATTCAGGAACACGATAACGGCGTGACAAATTTTCATTTTGAGATTTCGGCAGACATGTTAAACGGCGAGGAGCTGGCGATACTGGGGAAAATGCGTCCGGGACTGGTACAGCTGGAGATAGGCGTTCAGTCTACAAATCCCAAGACTCTTAAAGAAGTAAGGCGTTTTGCAGATCTGGATAAGCTGCGCCATGCGGTCGTGCGGATCCATGCGGAGCACAATATCCATGTGCATCTGGATTTGATCGCGGGACTGCCGTATGAGGATATGGACAGCTTTGTGCGGTCGTTCAATGATGTGTATGCGATGCGTCCGGAACAGCTCCAGCTTGGATTTTTAAAGGTGCTCAAGGGCTCTTATATGGAAGAGATGGCTTCGGAATACGGTCTCGTATATCGGAAGTGCCCTCCGTATGAGGTGCTTTATACGAAATGGCTTTCTTATGATGATGTGATACGACTGAAAAAAGTAGAGGAAATGGTCGAGCTGTATTATAACAGCGGGCAGTTCACCCATATTTTGCCGGTGCTCGTCCGCCGTTTCGGGAGCGCGTTTGAAATGTATGACAGATTGGCGCTGTTTTATCAGGAAAAGGGCTATTTTGTGAACAGCCCGGCGCGGTCGCGGCGCTATGAAGTGCTTCTGGAATTTGCAGAGCAGGAGGATGCAGAGCGCATCGGGCTGTACCGGGAGCTGGCGGTCTATGATATGTATCTGCGGGAAAATGCGAAGAGCAGACCGGCGTTTGCTTCGGACCAGCGCAGCTATTACGACCGGATAGCGGGATTTTACCGGGAAGAAGAGGAAAACAGGGCGTATCTGCCGGATTACGGAGAATATCAGGCAAAACAGCTGCAGCGCATGACGCATCTGGAGATTTTTGAGTGGCCGGTGGATAAGACCGCATGGGAGCTGTGGGAAATGTCCACGGAGGAAAAACGGCAGGAAGAGACGGCTCTTTTGTTCGATTACCGGCGGCGCGACCCGATGTATGGAAATGCTGCGGTGATGCGGGTGGAGCTGTAACGGAAAGGAGAGAGCACATTGAACGCACATACAAAAGCCATCCTCGACCAGCTGGACGCTCACTATGGACGGGAATATATCTGTTACTTAAACCATGAAAACGCATGGCAGCTTTTGATAGCGACGATATTGAGCGCCCAGTGTACGGATGCGCGGGTCAATATCGTGACAAAAGAGCTGTTTGTAAAATATCCGTCGGTGCGGGCGTTTGCGGAGGCTGATATCAGGGAGCTGGAACAGGATATCCGTCCGACCGGATTTTATCATAACAAAGCCAAAAATATCATCGGCTGTTGTCAGGAGCTGATGTCAAAGTACGGTGGGGAGGTTCCGTCCGGTTTGGATCAGCTTACTGCCCTGCCGGGCGTGGGAAGGAAAACTGCGAATGTTATCCGCGGAAATATCTTTCATGAGCCAAGCGTAGTGGTGGATACGCATGTAAAACGGATTTCAAAGAAGCTGGGTCTGACGAAAGAAGATGACCCGGTAAAGGTGGAAATGGAGCTGATGAAGGTACTTCCGAAGGAACACTGGATTTTATACAATATCCAGATAATCACCTTGGGAAGGACGATCTGCAAGGCGCCTACCCCGAAGTGTGAGGAGTGTTTTTTAACAGAATGGTGCAAGGATTATCAGAAACGGCAGAAGAAGGCAAAAAAATGATAGGGATGGAAGCTTATATCAGCGTTGACCTCGAAACGACGGGGCTTTGTCCTAAAGAGGATAAGATCATTGAGATAGGGGCGGTGCGCGTGGAAAATGGAAGGATAACAGGAGAATTTTCACGCTTTGTCAATCCGGGACGCACGCTGCCGGAGCGCATTGTGGAGCTGACAGGAATAGTGCAGGAACAGGTTGACGGCGCGGAGACGATAGCGGCGGTGCTGGATGATTTTCTGGGATTTGCCGGAGAGCTGCCGCTTCTGGGGCACAGGATATTGTTTGATTATTCATTTTTGAAACGGGCGGCGGTAAACGCGGGAAAAACCTTTGAGCGGAGCGGGGTGGATACTTTAAAGCTTTCACGGCAGTATCTGGCGGAGCTTCCCAGCAGGAGGCTATCCGAGCTGTGTGCGTATTTTAATATTCCGATTGAAGCGCACCGGGCTTTGGAGGACGCGCGGGCGGCGCATTTTCTGTATCAGGAGCTGTGCGCCAGATTTTATGAGGAAAAAAGCTTTTCACCGATACCGCTTTTGTATAAAGTAAAAAAAGAAGGGCCGGCATCGCCGAGACAGAAGGAAAGGCTGCGCCGCCTTCTGGAGGAGAGGGGGATAGTGCCGGATTATGATGTGGAGCTGCTGACCAAAAATGAGGCGAGCCGTCTGACGGATAAGCTTTTGGCGAAACCGTTACGACAGGCAAAAACGACTGATACCGCAGCTTGCAAAAGTGACCCGAGTGCTTTATAATGGGAGAAACCGCGCGGAGGCACGGGAGGAGGCAAAATATGATGAATTTTCATAACAAAAAGAACCAGAAGATAATTTCATCCGTCATCATCATTATTTTGGTGCTGGCGATGGTGATTCCCACGCTGGTATCCTTTTTATAAGCAAGGAAGGACTTAAAAGAATGAATCGATTGAAAACCGTATTTTTGATGGCTTTGACTGCGGCATGCCTGTTTCTGGGAGCGGGAGGGGAAGCTTATGCAGCTCCGAACGATACGATACGGGAAGGTGTGACAGCGGACGGGATCGACTTGTCCGGTATGACAAAGGATCAGGCGACAGCGGCGATTCAGGGCTATGTGAACGGATTGGGGCAGACGGAGATATCCCTGCAGGCGCAGGACGGGCAGAGTGTGTCCGTGACGGCGGGCGAGCTGGGGATTTCCTGGAAAAATACGGAGCTTGCGGCGGATGCGGTATCTATAGGCAAGAAGGGGAATATCGTAGCGCGTTACAAGGCGATGAAGGATTTGAAAAACCGGGGAATGGATTTTCATGTGGAGCTGGATTTTGACAGAGACGCTATTGCCCGGACAGTAGCAGAACGCTGCGAAAAGTTCAATGCGGAAGCGGTGGACGCGCATCTGAAGCGGGAAAACGGATCCTTTGTGGTGGAAGAAGGGCAGACAGGGTATGTGATCGATGAGACTTCTTCCGTAAACGCGGTCTACAGTTATCTGACAGAGCAATGGGAGCGCGGTCAGGGGAGTGTAGAGCTCGTGATGACCGTGGATGAGCCGCAGGGGAAAACAGAGGAGCTATTGAAGGTGAAAGATGTGCTCGGCACATTTACGACCAGCTATTCTTCCTCCGGGGCATCCCGCAGTCAGAACGTGGCAAATGGCTGTAAGCTGATAGACGGAACGACGGTATATCCGGGCGAGGCATTTTCCACATATGATGCGGTAAAACCCTTTTCTGCAGAGAACGGTTACGGGATGGCAGGCTCTTATCTGAACGGAAAGGTTGTAGACAGTATCGGAGGAGGCATTTGTCAGGTGTCTACGACGCTTTACAATGCTGTGCTGCGGGCAGAGCTGGAAGTGACAGAGCGTCATAATCATTCAATGATAGTAACGTATGTGGATCCCTCTGCGGACGCGGCGATAGCGGAGTCATCCGGTAAGGATTTTATTTTTGTCAATAATACGGATCATCCGATATATATCGAGGGATATACCAAAGACAAAAAGATAACATTTACAATCTATGGCGTGGAGGCGCGTCCTAAAAACAGGACGGTCGTTTATGAGAGCGAAGTGCTTGAGAAACATGTGCCGGAACAGGACAATATCGTAGCAGATCCGTCCCAGCCGGTCGGAGTGGTAAGCACGAGCAGCGCGCATATCGGTTATAAGGCGAAGCTGTGGAAGGTTGTAAAAGAAGACGGCGTGGAAGTGAGCCGCGAACAGGTGAACAGCAGCAATTATAAAATGAGCCCGAGAACGGCAGTGGTGGGGACAGCGACAGCCGACCCGAACGTGAGCGCCCAGATAAATGCGGCAATCGCGACGAGCAGCATCGATCAAGTAAAAGCGACTATCGCAAATATTCGGGCAGCTCAGGAGGCAGCGGCGTCCCTGACACAGGAGCAGCTGGAAGCCATCGCAGCCGCGCAGGCAGCGGCAGCTCAGGCGGCACAGGACGCAGCGGCAGGAAACTGACCGCAAGCATGGCGGGACCGTATGGATTCCGCCATGTTCATCAAGAGAGAAACGGATGGATTGTTATGAAGACAGGAAACGTAACGGGAGCCGTTTATGAGCGGAGTGTTCATCGAAAACTGAAAAATGAAAACGGATGGATAAGAGGCGCGGCGCACGGGGAAGACTGCGCCTTTTTTGAATGCGGCGGAGGAAAAACGTTCCTTTCTCAGAGCGGCGTTTATACGGGCGCGGATATGGCGGGATATGCGGTATACAGTGCGGTGAACCGGGCGGCGGCATGGGAAACGGAATACGCTTTGGAAGCGGGAAACCGAAATATGCAGTGCAGCGTGCAGGTGCAGATAATGCTCCCTGCCGAGGAAAAGGAACAGACGCTGCAGCGGATGGTATGCGATATCCGCAGTGCGGCAGAAAATTTATGCGCAGTGCCTGCGGATGTGAAGGTGTGTGTGACGGAGGCAGTGAGCGTTCCGGTAACGACGGCATCGGCAGTCATTCTGTCAGCAACAGCAGGGAACGCGGGTGCCGGAGCTGAAAAAGCAGCGTCGGCAGAAAGCGGAAACGCCAGAAAGACTTCTCTGACGGGAAGCCAGATAGTGATGACAAAGTGGGCAGGGACAGAAGGGACGGCACGTTTGACAAACCGGTGCAGGGAGCAGCTGTTAAAGCGTTATCCGGCGCATTTTCTGGATGAGGCGGCAGCTTTTGACAGGTATCTTTCAATCGTCCCGGAGGCCGCAGTCGCCCGGAAGTCCGGCGTCGGCGCAGTCTGTGCGGCGGGCGAGGGCGGCGTGTTCCATGCGCTCTGGACGCTGGCGGAGAGAGCCGGAACCGGACTTGAGGTTTTTTTGAAAAAGATACCTATCCGGCAGGAAACCGTAGAAGTCTGCAATATGCTGGATGTTAATCCGTATGAGATGGCGGCCAACGGCAGCCTTTTATGTGTGACACGTGAGGGCGAGGCGCTGGCGGAAAGCTTTCGCAGGGAAGGGATTCCCGCAGAGGTCATCGGATTTTTGACCGGAGAAAACGACCGCGTGATAATAAACGGCGAGGAACGGCGGTTTCTGGAGCCGGCGAAGGAAGACTCGGTCTACCGGATATTAAAGATATAAGGAATGGAGCAGAGAAAGTTATGAGAGAAGAACTGTTAAAAATAATTGAGAAGAACAGCCGTATCAATCTGAAAGAACTGGCTGTCATCCTTGGTGTTGAGGAGATAGATGTGGTAAACGAGATGGCGGCGATGGAGGCAGAGGGGATAATCTGCGGCTATCACACGCTCATCGACTGGGAAAAGACGAGCATTGAAAAGGTATCTGCACTGATAGAGGTGCGGGTGACGCCTCAGCGCGGTCAGGGCTTTGACAGCATTGCGGAACGGATTTATAAATATCCTGAGGTAAATGCGGTATTTTTGATATCCGGTGGTTTTGATCTGCTTGTAACGCTGGAAGGTAAATCTTTGAAGGAGGTGTCCGCTTTCGTATCTGACAAGCTTTCAACACTGGACAGCATCCTGAGCACCGCGACTCATTTTATCCTGAAAAAATATAAGGATCATGGGACTATCCTTGCAAAAAAATCTGAAGACCAGAGGGAGAAATTCATGCCATGAGAAATCCGTTATCCGATAAGATCATAACGATCAAGCCGTCGGGCATCCGAAAGTTTTTTGATATCGTAAGTGAGATGGACGACGCTATCTCGCTTGGCGTGGGAGAACCCGACTTTGATACACCGTGGCACATCCGCGATGAGGGTATTTATTCGCTGGAAAAAGGACGTACCTTTTATACATCCAATGCAGGCTTGAAAGAGCTGAAGCTTGAAATCTGCCGTTACTTAAACCGCCGTCTTGGACTGGAGTATGATTACCGGAATCAGGTGATCGTGACGGTAGGCGGTTCCGAAGCGATAGATATCGCCCTGCGTGCCATGATAAATCCGGGGGATGAAGTGCTCATTCCGCAGCCGTCTTATGTTTCTTACGAACCGTGTGCCGTGCTGGCAGATGCGGTTCCGGTTATCATTAACCTGAAGGCGGAAAACGAATTCCGTCTGACCGCGCAGGAGCTGCGCGATGCGATAACAGATAAAACAAAGGTACTCATCCTTCCTTTTCCGAATAATCCGACGGGCGCTATCATGGAGCGCAGGGATTTGGAGGAGATAGCCGAGGTGATCCGGGAAAAGGATCTGTTTGTTATCTCCGATGAAATTTATTCTGAACTCACTTATAAAGAAGAGCATGTGTCCATTGCCCAGATTCCGGGGATGCAGGAACGGACAATACTTATCAACGGTTTTTCAAAGGCGTATGCGATGACCGGCTGGCGGCTGGGCTATGCGTGCGGACCGGAGATGATTATTACGCAGATGATCAAGATACATCAGTTCGCCATCATGTGCGCGCCCACCACGAGTCAGTATGCGGCAGTGGAGGCACTGAAAAACGGCGACGGCGATGTGAAGGAGATGCGGGACGAGTATAACCAGCGCCGGCGCTATCTGATGCATGCATTTAAGGAGATGGGACTGCCGTGTTTTGAGCCATACGGTGCCTTTTATGTATTTCCGTGCATCGCAGAATTCGGGATGACGAGCGATGAGTTTGCGACCCGTTTTCTGCAGGAGGAAAAGGTGGCGGTTGTGCCGGGAACGGCGTTCGGTGACTGCGGCGAGGGATTTATTCGTATTTCCTATGCGTATTCTCTTGAAAAGCTGAAAATGGCAATCGGCAGACTGGCCCGTTTTGTAGAAAAGCTGAAAAAAGAAAGGGCAGAATAAAAGGACTATGCTGAACATCGTATTGCATCAGCCGGAAATCCCGGCAAATACTGGAAATATTGGAAGAACGTGCGTGGCAACGGGCGCGGTGCTGCATCTTATCGAGCCGCTTGGATTTTCTCTTGATGAAAAGCATCTAAAGCGCGCCGGAATGGATTACTGGCATCTGCTGGACGTGCGCCGTTACATCAATTTTGAAGATTTTCTGTCAAAAAACCCGTCGGTCGGAAACGGTGCGAAGCTGTGGCTGGCGACGACGAAGGCGCATCAGGTATACAGCGACGTAAGCTTTGGACCCGATGACTATATCATGTTCGGAAAAGAGAGCGCGGGCATCCCGGAAGAAATCCTTGTGGAACATGAGGAGGGATGTATCCGTATCCCGATGCGGGAGGACATCCGTTCCCTGAACCTTTCCAACTCTGCGGCTGTCGTGCTCTATGAGGCTTTGCGTCAGAATGCGTTTGCGGGCCTGCAGGAAAACGGGGAGCTGCATCGGCTTTCGTGGAAGGGATGATGCCGGATCTTGACGCATTGGTAAAATAGAAAAACCTCACGCCGCTTCAGGACCCGGGCAGGGTCTATACGATCGCGGACTACAAAAATAAGCAGTACCGGTATACGATGTCAGAGTATGCGGTCGAGATAGAGCGCCGGACCAAAGCGCTCTTCAGTAGAGAAATCTGCTGATGGAGGTCTGTATTGTCCCGGATAACATATCGTCCATGGTGCATGCCTACGGGCTGCGCCTGCTGACGGCAGAGGGAGGGCATCCGGCATACGAGTATTTCTGCTCACAGAAGGAGGCCTGCGTCATCACGATGGAAAATCTGAGGGGCGTTATCGGCGCGCGGGGTATCAGGAATAGGTTTTCATGATTTCTTCGGCAATGGTCCGTTTGGTAACGCAACGGTCCATTGCCTGTTTTTCAATGTATCGGTGGGCTTCCGGTTCACTCATGGAAAGCTGGCTGATCAGAAGCCATTTCGCCTTGTTGACGAGACGGATCTCAGCCATCTTTTCCTCAATAGTCAGGGATTTTTTTTCGAATTGCCGCAGTCGTTCCCGAGCGCTTTCCAGCCAGCTGAGAGCATAGGACATGGTTGTCTTTGACAATGGCTTGGACAGGGTAAATACGCCATATTCGGCAACCTGCTCATGGATTCCGTCATGAAGATCATTTTTTACCAGAAGAAGAACGGCGGACTGTCTGCCGGTACAGATGTCGATGGCAAAGTGGACTCCCATATCATCGCGTAAGGGGGAATTGATAATGACAAAGTCATAGGCTTTATCAGTAAGCTCCCGTCTGGCGGCGTTGATGCTAAAGACCGTGTGGACGGGGGAATATTTGGTCTGGGAAAGAACATCAGCAAAGGCAGAGGTGAAGGCGTCAGTTGCAGACACAATGAGGATGCTGTAGGAACGTTCTCTTAAAGCCATGTTCACCCCTCCTTTCCTGAATGGGATTATTGATTGCAATAGATATTTAAAATGGTTTCCGGAATATATTTTTTAATAAAATCGCTGGCGGCAGCAACGGTACAGGCAGAGCGGAAATCCTCCGGAAGGCGTTTGTAGCCGGTAAGGGAGGTATTGTCTGCCATGTATAAATTAAAATCCGCGGGCGGCGGCAATGCCGGTCTGTTCCGGATTCCTTCTAAAACCGCATAGATGATAAGTGTAAAGGCCAGATAAGCATTTGCGGCAGGATCCGGGGAGCGCAGCTCGACACGCCGGTATTCCCCCAGAGCTGCGGGAACCCGGATCAGCTGGGAGCGGTTTTCGCAGGACCAGGAAATATACCCGGGAGCTTTGCTGATGCCGAAGCGTTTGTAGGAATCCGGGAGCGGATTTAGAAATATGGTCATTTCAGAAATCTTATCCAGAATGCCTGCGATTATACAGTCCATATGGTCTGCACCGTCTGCAGCTTTTACGGACAGATTGATATGGAAGCCGTTTCCGGCTTCCTTTTCCAGAGGCTTGGGATTAAAATCCGCAAAAATACCGTTCAGTCCGGCAATCGTTTTTACAACCGTCTGGAAGGTCATGGAGTTGTCTGCGGCAGTCAGGGGATCGGAATAGCGGAAATCAATTTCATTTTGTCCCGGACCTTCTTCATGATGGGAGCTTTCCGGAAAAATTCCCATCTGCTCCAGCGTAAGGCAGACCTCACGCCTGATGTTTTCCCCCCGGTCTTCGGGAGCCATATCCATATAGCTTGCATTATCGTAGGGGATTTTTGTCGGATTCCCGCTGTCATCGAGCTGGAACAGATAGAATTCCTGCTCTGCTCCGAAAAAGAAGCAGTATCCGGCCTCTTTTGCTTCCTGAACTGCTTTTTTTAACAGGGAACGGGTGTCGCATTCAAATATGGTTCCATCCGGATAGGTAATGCTGCAGAACATCCGGACGACACGTCCGTGCTCCGGCCGCCAGGGCAGGGGCATCAGTGTGTCCGGATCCGGATGAAGAAAGAGGTCGGAATGGCTTTCGTCCCCAAAGCCGGCGATGGCCGATGCATCGATGGCGATACCGTGTTCAAAGGCCCGGGAGAGTTCCTGCGGCATGATGGAAATGTTTTTCTGTTTGCCGAACACATCGCAGAATGCCAGACGGATGAATTTGACATCCTCCTCCTGCATATACTGGAGCACCTCTTCTTTTGAATACTTCATAATCCCACCTGCTTTCTTTCTAATTTGCGACATACATCTGCTTATACGGATTTTTGCTGTCCGGTGTGATGACGGTAAAGGGTTCGGATAAAATTTCATCCAGGGAATAGCGGAAGTCTGCGCAGTATTCGGACAGGTATCCCCGGATCTCATCCAGATCCTCCGGGGCAGCGCGCCTTGCCGTTACCTGCTCTGAAAAACGCAGATCCTCACAGCTTCCGCGCAGGAATATTTTCCCCCCATGCATGCCGGTGCAGGGGAAGTTGCCGACGATGTGTCTGCCGTTTTTAAAAAGTCCGAGAACGATAATGATACCGCCTGCCTGATATTCGCCCAGAAAGCTTCCGGCGCAGCCTCCGATGATCATAACGGGAACCTTCTGCTGATAGGCTTTCATATGGATTCCGGCGCGGTAGCCGGCGTTGCCCTGTACGTAGATCCTGCCTCCGCGCATGGCGTAACCGGCAGCGTCTCCAATGCTGCCGAAGATCAGGATCTTTCCTTCATTCATCGTGTCCCCGACGGCATCCTGCGCATTGCCTTTTACGGTAATGCATGAATTGTTCAGGTATGCGCCCAGAGCGTTTCCGGGGATTCCGTGGATCGTAATATTTTTGCCGGACATACCGGAGCCGATAAAGCGCTGGCCGCAGCAGCCTTCGATGATACAGTCGCCGCCGGCCTTTCGGAGCGCTTCATTTAAAGCCTTATAGTCCAGATTTGCAGCGTCTATGATTTGCATATTATACCACACCTCCAAAAAAATGTTTACGCTTTTTCAGGGGAAAATTACTCGCCTGCATGGGAGATTCCAAGAATTTCAAGCTCCTTTGCGTTCAGACCGATCCCTCTGAGCATCAGACGGTTTCCGCGCAGGGCTTCAATGGAGTTGATTCCCATGCCGCCCATCAGTTCTTTGATCTCATGATTCCATGCGGTCATCAGGTTGACAAGGCGCGCCTGTCCTATTTCAGGATTCAGCCTTTTTACAAGCTCAGGTCTCTGGGTTGCGATTCCCCAGTTGCATTTGCCCGTCTGGCAGGTCCGGCATAGATGGCAGCCGAGTGCCAGAAGGGCGGCGGTGGCCACATAGCAGGCGTCCGCTCCGAGAGCAATGGCTTTTACGACGTCTGAGGCGCTGCGGATGCTCCCTCCGACTACAAGGGATACATTGTTGCGGATGCCTTCATCGCGAAGACGCTGATCGACGGCAGCAAGTGCGAGCTCGACAGGGATGCCCACGTTGTCCCGGATTCTTGTGGGAGCAGCTCCCGTGCCTCCGCGAAAACCGTCAATGGCAATGATATCGGCGCCGCTTCTTGCGATCCCGCTGGCGATGGCGGCGATATTATGTACGGCGGCAACCTTGACGATGACAGGTTTTTTATATTCGGTGGCTTCTTTTAAGGAGAAGACGAGCTGGCGCAGATCCTCGATGGAATAAATGTCATGGTGCGGAGCCGGGGAGATCGCATCGGAGCCCTCCGGAATCATGCGCGTGCGGGATACGTCGCCGACAATTTTTGTGCCGGGAAGATGGCCGCCGATGCCCGGCTTTGCACCCTGCCCCATTTTAATTTCAATGGCAGCGCCGGCATTCAGATATTGCTCATGAACGCCAAAGCGTCCGGAGGCTACCTGGACAATGGTGTTTTCGCCGTAGCAGTAAAAATCCTCATGGAGTCCGCCTTCGCCGGTGTTGTAGAAAATGCCGAGCGCTGTAGCTGCCAGGGCAAGGGATTTGTGGGCGTTATAGCTGATCGAGCCGTAGCTCATGGCGGAAAACATAACGGGCATGGAAAGCTCCAGCTGGGGCGGAAGACTGTAATCCAGGGAGCCGTCTGCCATACGGCTCACCTTCTGCGGTTTTTTGCCGAGATATACTCTTGTTTCCATCGGCTCGCGCAGCGGATCGATGGAAGGATTGGTTACCTGTGAGGCGTTGATCAGGAGCTTATCCCAGTAAACGGGGAAAGGCTTCGGATTGCCCATGGAGGATAACAGAACGCCGCCGCTGTTGGCCTGCTTATAGATTTCTCTGATGGTATCCCCCTGCCAGTTGGAGTTTTCGCGGAGAGAACAGTCTGTTTTTACGATTTTGAGCGCTCTTGTGGGACAGAAGGAGACGCATCGCTGGCAATTGACGCATTTTGATTCATCGCATTTCATGGTATGATGCTCTTCGTCATAGCTGTGAACTCCGTTGGCGCATTGCCGCTCGCAAAGGCGGCAGACAGTGCAACGTTCTTTGTTTCTGATCACTTCAAATTCCGGATAGATAAATTCGATTCCCATTAAAATGCCCCTTCCTTTACTTTTACAATGACAGGCTCGCCTCCGGCAGGAGCCCAGATATTTCCGGCATCCGGCGCCATTGTGCGGATGGCCGCCTCCTCACTGGCAATAAAGACTTTGTCGTCCTTTTCGCCAACGACCATGGAGCGAAGCTTGAGACGGTCGTTGAGCGCCATCAGTCCTCCCTCAAAGCCAAGAACGATAGAGAAGGGGCCGGTGACCAGCAGACTGGAGAACATGGTTCTCAGATAAGTATGTTTTTTCCGGTCGTCCGCATCTGTTTTGGAAGCGATGGTGCTCCAGAAGGGCGCTGCGATGACGGAGGCCGCTTCGCCCAGGGTAAGCTTTTGCACGCGGAGCAGATAATCCATAATATAGGTAATGACCTCGGTATCCGTCTGAAGCGTGCATTTATAACCGAACATTTCAATAAACCGGCGGTTGGCGTCGTAGGAAGAGATTTCCCCGTTGTGCACAACGGAATAGTCCAACAGCGTAAACGGGTGCGCGCCGCCCCACCAGCCCGGAGTATTGGTGGGATAGCGTCCATGGGCGGTCCAGGAATAGCCTTCATATTCCTCCAGCCTGTAAAAGGCGCCCACATCCTCAGGAAAGCCGACCGCCTTGAAGGTACCCATGTTTTTGCCGCTGGAAAAAACATACGCCCCGGAAAGGCCGGCATTGATGTTCATGACTGCCTGGGCGACAAATTCCTTTTCGTCCAGCTGCAGGGACGCCAGAACAGATTTAAGCGGAGCGACGAAGTATCGCCATATGATGGGCTCGTCCGTGATTGCCGGAAGCTTCCGGGTGGGAATGCGTTCCGACTGGATGATCTCAAAATGTTCCTTCAGGAAGGCTTCACACTGCTTGCGGGTATCGCGGGAATCAAAAAACAGGTGCAGCGCATAAAAATCTTTATATTCAGGATAAATACCATAACCGGCAAATCCGCCGCCCAGACCGTTGGAGCGGTCATGCATGGGCTTCATGGAATTGGTGATCATTTCGCCGGACATCCGCTTTCCATCCCTGGAGATTACTGCGGAGATTGCACAGCCGGAAGGAATCCTCACTTCGCCTTCAATTTTCATACAATATCAACCTTCCTTTCAGAATCAGATCAAAAAGTGTGAATAAAAAAGGCGTTCACTTTAAAGCAGAAAGAATCTGCTGTAAAAATGAACGCCTTTGCTCATAATCATTATTTATACAGCGCATGGAAGGGTTTGTCAAGAACTAAAAAAGGGGATTGACAAATAAATTTTCAGGGTGTATGATGCAACGCATAAAGGCAAAGGCGTCTTTGGGAGGAAGTTCTCAGAGACGCTTTTTCTTTTACGAAGCACATATAATATGTAATTAGATCCAAAGGGCAAGGGCGTCTTTCGGGGTATCGGACAATACCGCAAAAGATGTTCTTGTCCTTTTTGTTTCAGATTACAGCCGGAGGAGAGGAGTGACATATTATGAAAAACGTATCAGATTATTTTGGATGTAATGTATTTGATGACAGAGTAATGAAAGCAAAGCTGTCGTCGAAGGTGTACCAGTCACTGCGCAAAACAATTGACGAAGGGGCAAAGCTGGATATCAGCGTGGCCAATGCCGTTGCCGCCGCAATGAAGGACTGGGCGGTGGAAAAGGGAGCAACGCATTATACCCACTGGTTCCAGCCGCTTACAGGCGTGACGGCAGAAAAGCATGACAGCTTTATTTCTCCCTCTCCAGATGGAGGCGTGATTATGGAGTTTTCGGGAAAGGAGCTCATTAAGGGAGAACCGGACGCGTCCTCTTTTCCGTCCGGAGGTCTTCGGGCTACCTTTGAGGCAAGAGGATATACTGCCTGGGATCCTACATCATATGCATTTATTAAGGGAAAGACGCTTTGCATCCCTACTGCCTTTTGCTCTTACGGAGGAGAGGCACTGGATAAAAAAACGCCGCTGCTGCGTTCAATGGAAGCGTTAAACAAGCAGGCGATGCGTATTCTTCACCTGTTTGGGAATGAAAACGTAAAATGTGTCCGCACATCGGTGGGACCGGAGCAGGAATATTTCCTGATCACAAAGGAAATGTATGATCAGAGAAGGGATCTTCGCTTTACGGGACGCACTCTTTTCGGTGCAAAGCCTTCCAGGGGGCAGGAAATGGACGATCATTATTTCGGCGTGATCAAGCCGCGGGTAGCTGCCTATATGGAAGAGCTGAATGAAGAGCTCTGGAAGCTGGGGGTTCTGGCAAAAACAGAGCATAATGAGGTCGCACCGGCACAGCATGAGCTTGCCCCCATCTATACGACGACCAATATCGCGACGGATCATAACCAGCTGACGATGGAAATCATGCAGAAGGTGGCGGCAAAGCACGGTCTGGTGTGTCTGCTGCACGAAAAGCCCTTTGCGGGAGTAAACGGCAGCGGTAAACATAATAACTGGTCGCTGACAACGGATAAAGGGGTAAATCTTCTTTCTCCGGGGGAAACGCCTTATGAAAACGCGCAGTTTCTGCTGTTTTTGTGTGCGGTGATCAAGGCTGTGGACGATTATCAGGATCTTCTCCGGCTTTCTGTGGCAACCGCCGGAAACGACCACCGGCTCGGGGCAAATGAAGCGCCTCCCGCTGTGGTATCCATTTTCCTCGGGGATGAGTTAAACGGCGTACTGGAGGCGATCGAGACGGATACTCCTTATGCGGGAGCGGAAAAGACACAGATGAAGCTTGGCGTAAATGTGCTTCCCAAATTCAACAGGGATACGACGGACCGAAACCGTACCTCGCCCTTTGCATTTACCGGAAATAAATTTGAGTTCCGTATGCTTGGCTCCTCTAACAGCATTGCCTGCGCCAACATCATGTTAAACAGCGCGGTAGCGGAAAGCCTGAAAATTTATGCAGACAGACTGGAACAGGCAGAAAACTTTGAAAGCGCGCTACATGAAATGATCCGCAAGACGATCAAAGACCATAAGCATATTATTTTCAACGGAAACGGTTATGATGACACATGGATCAGGGAGGCTGTCGAAAAGAGAGGGCTTCTCAATTACCGGACAACGCCGGACTGCATGCCCCATCTTCTGGATGAAAAAAATGTGCGCATGCTGACGGCCCATAAGGTGTTTTCAGAGGCGGAATTAAAGTCCAGATGCGAGATTATGCTGGATAATTACTGCAAGACCGTGCTGATCGAGGCGAATACGATGGTCGATATGGCAAAAACGGAAATTGCACCGGCGGTAAGCGCATATGTGCTGGAGCTCGCAAATACGGCGGCCGCAAAAAGGGCGACAGAGGCTTCCCTTTCCTGCAGCTATGAGACCGGGCTGCTTAAGAAGCTGACGCTTTTGGAGGAGCAGATTATGATTAAGGCCGAGCAGCTGGAGGAGACGGTAATGAAGGCTCAGGAGCTTACGGATATCACGGAGGAGGCTGATATGATCCGGGATGTTGTTTTAAGTAAAATGGGTGAGCTCCGGGTTGCCTGTGACAGCGCGGAAACCCTGACAGCGAAGAAATACTGGCCGTTCCCGACCTACGGAGATCTGCTGTTTAGTGTAAAATGATCAAAGATTTGGAGGTGCATTCCTATGTGTTCCATTATGGGGTATTGCAGCCGCAGCGTGGAGCTGGGCAGTTTTATGGAAGCGTTTCAGAAGACCGTATCAAGAGGACCGGATGACAGCCGGGTGGTCGAAACGGGCGGAGGGATTCTTGGATTTCACAGACTGGCCATTATGGGACTGACTCCGTCCGGAATGCAGCCCTTCCGGCTGGAGAACAGCTTTGTCGTCTGCAATGGGGAAATTTACGGATTTGAGAAGCTGAAAAAAGAGCTGTCAGGGAAATATACATTTCAGAGCGATTCAGATTGCGAGATCATTTTACCGATGTACCGGGAATACGGAACGGATATGTTCGCGATGCTGGATGCGGAATTTGCCTGTATTATTTATGACGGGGAATCGAAGGAGTTTATAGCGGCGCGGGATCCGGTCGGGATCCGCCCGCTGTACTATGGCTATGACAAGGAAGGCGCCATCATATTTGCCAGTGAGCCTAAGAATCTGACGGGCCTGACAGACCGGATCATGCCGTTCCCGCCGGGATATTATTATAAAGGCGGCCGGTTTATCTGCTATTGCGATATTGCGAAAACAGATACGGTCTGCCCGGACGATCTGGAAACGGTCTGCAGAAAAATTCATGACAAGCTTATAGCCGGCGTGGAAAAGCGTCTGGTCGCGGATGCGAAGGTGGGATTTTTACTTTCCGGCGGACTGGACTCTTCTCTTGTATGCGCCATCGCAGCACGGAAGAGTAAAGAACCGATCAAAACGTTTGCCATTGGGATGAGCGGGGATGCCATCGATCTGAAATATGCAAGGCAGGCTGCGGATTATATCGGAAGCGACCACACGGAGGTTTACATGACACCGGAGGAAGTAACGGGATGTCTGGAAGACGTGATCGGGGCGTTGGGAACCTATGATATCACAACGATCCGCGCATCTGCCGGGATGTATCTGGTATGCAGGGCAATCCATGAGAAAACGGATATTCGTGTCCTTTTAACGGGCGAGATTTCGGATGAGCTGTTCGGTTATAAGTACACGGACTTTGCGCCGGATGCGAAGGCCTTTCAGGAGGAGTCGCAGAAACGGATACGGGAGCTGCACATGTATGATGTCCTTCGTGCGGACCGGTGTATTTCGGTGAATTCTCTGGAGGCAAGAGTCCCCTTCGGAGATCTGGACTTTGTGAAATATGTGATGTCGGTCAATCCCGCACTAAAGTTGAATACTTATGGAAAGGGCAAGTATCTGCTCCGTCATGCCTTTGAGCAGGAGGATTACCTGCCGGAGGAAATCCTGTGGAGAGAGAAGGCCGCCTTTTCAGATGCGGTGGGACATTCCATGGTGGACTATCTGAAGGAATATGCGGAAAAAATGTACACGGATGCAGAATTTGAAAACAAATGCAGGCGTTATGCCCATGCCAGGCCGTTTACAAAGGAGTCCTTATTATACAGGGAAATTTTTGAAAAATATTATCCCGGACAGGCGGAGATGGTAAAGGACTTCTGGATGCCCAACAGGGACTGGGAGGGGTGCGATGTAAACGATCCCTCCGCAAGAGTGCTTTCCAACTATGGTGACAGCGGAAAGTAGTGCACAGCATAAATAAACGAAAGGAAGTTATTTGATATTATTATGTCGAAATACATATTTGTGACAGGTGGCGTGGTGTCCGGTCTGGGGAAGGGAATTACAGCGGCTTCCCTGGGCCGGCTTTTAAAGGCGAGAGGCTTAAAGGTGGCGGCACAGAAGCTTGATCCGTATATTAACGTGGATCCGGGGACGATGAGCCCCTATCAGCACGGAGAGGTTTTTGTGACGGAAGATGGTGCGGAAACTGATCTGGATCTGGGACATTACGAAAGGTTTATTGATGAAAACCTGAACCAGTATTCCAATCTGACGACAGGGAAGGTTTACTGGAATGTTTTGAATAAAGAGCGCAGAGGGGAGTATCTGGGCTCCACAGTTCAGGTGATCCCTCATATTACCAATGAAATCAAGGAATTTGTGTATCGTGTGGGGAAAAAGACGGATGCGGATGTGGTGATCACGGAAATCGGGGGAACCATTGGCGATATTGAATCCCAGCCGTTTCTGGAGGCAGTACGTCAGATATCTCTGGAAGCAGGCAGGGAAAACAGTCTGTTTATCCATGTGACATTAGTGCCGTATCTGAGCGGCTCCGAGGAGCATAAGTCAAAGCCGACACAGCATTCGGTCAAGGAGCTCCGGGGAATGGGAATCAATCCGGATATTATCGTCCTGCGCGCGGACAAACCTCTGGAGGAATCTGTATTCCGGAAGATTTCACTGTTTTGTAATGTAAAGGAGGACTGTGTGATTGAAAACAGGACGCTCCCGAATTTATACGAGGCGCCGCTGATGCTGGAAAGCTCGGGTTTTTCGGACGTGGTGTGCAGAGAGCTTCATATAGAGGCTCCAGAGCCTGAGCTGAAAGAATGGAAGGAAATGGTGGAGCGCATCAGAAACCGTTCGGAGGAGGTGCAGATCGGACTGGTAGGAAAGTATGTAAAGCTTCACGATGCATATCTGTCTGTAGCGGAGGCGATGAGCCATGCGGGGTATGAGCTGAATGCCTTTATAAAAATCCGTTGGATCGATTCGGAAACGATCACAAAGGAAACTGCAGATGAGCTATTGGGCGGTCTGGATGGGATCATAGTTCCGGGCGGCTTCGGAAACAGAGGAATTGAGGGCATGATCCTCGCCGCAAAATATGCCCGTGAAAATCAGGTTCCCTACCTTGGAATCTGTCTGGGAATGCAGATTGCCGTGATTGAATTTGCAAGGACAATAGCCGGACTTGAGGATGCCAATTCAGGAGAGTTTGATGAGCAGTGCGCGCATAAGGTCATTGATTTTATGCCGGGACAGAGTGAGGAAATCGATAAGGGAGGAACTCTGCGGCTGGGAAGCTATCCCTGCAGTATTAAACCGGGAACCCGGCTGGAAGCATGCTACGGCACAGACCGGATCCATGAGCGTCATCGGCACCGGTATGAATTTAACAATGAATACCGGGAGAAGCTGACAGGGGCAGGACTTGTGATCAGCGGGACTTCTCCGGATGGAAGGCTGACAGAGACCGTCGAGCTTACGGGGCATCCTTTTTTTGTGGGTGTGCAGTTCCATCCGGAATTTAAGAGCCGGCCCAATCAGGCACATCCGTTGTTTAAAGGATTTATTGCAGCGTCGTTAAAGCGGGCAAAAAGAAAAGAGGGATAGAATCATGTGTGGAATTATTGGATTTGCAGGAAATACAGAAGCTATTCCCGTATTGCTGGACGGTTTGGAACGGCTGGAATACAGAGGTTATGACTCAGCCGGTGTTGCGGTTGTGTCAGCAGATGGGAATCTGCAGGTAAAAAAAAGCAAAGGCCGCCTTGCCGTATTGAGGGACGTGCTGGCCGCCCAGAATCCGTTGTCAGGAAAAATTGGCATTGGCCATACCAGATGGGCCACTCATGGAGAACCCAGTGATGTAAATGCCCATCCCCATGTAGGCATGGTAGGAAAATATGCATTGGAAAAGCTTCTCCGCATTCCGGCAGAGGCCTGCCTTGCATCAGAATTCCGGTACAGCGAACCGATACTGGGAGAGTCATCTCTTGTGATTGTAATCAGCCAGTCAGGAGAAACGCTGGATTCCATGGCGGCACTTCGGGAAGCAAAGAGAAAAGGCTCAAAAGTACTGTCTATTGTAAATGTGATGGGAAGTTCCATAGCAAGAGAATCGGATTATGTTCTTTATACATGGGCAGGACCGGAAATTGCCGTGGCAACTACAAAAGCATATACCACCCAGATGTTACTTCTTTTGATGCTGGGAGTCTGCATGGCTAAGCAGTTAAACAGGATTGAGAACCAGGAATATGGGAACATTGTAAGAGGACTCCAGGAACTGCCTGAAAAGATAGGAGTGGTTTTGAATAATCTGGATTATGCGTTAGGATTGGAAGGTTCTTTAAAGCTGAAGGAGATTTCTTATATTCATTCAGAATCGTATGCAGCAGGGGAACTGAAGCATGGAACCATTTCTTTGATCGAGCATGGAACACTGGTGCTTGCAATGACTACAGAACAGACCGAAGGTCTGATACAGGGCCAGACCTCAGAGATCTTTCTAATACCCAGGATACATCCACTTTTACAGCCGGTTCTTGGCGTGATCCCATTACAGCTTTTTGCCTATTATATAGCTCTGAACAGAGGGTGTGATATTGATAAACCCAGAAATCTGGCAAAATCGGTTACGGTAGAATGAGGAAACATTGGCAGGAGGAAATAACAGTATGGGTGTCCATGAAGAATGCGGTGTATTTGGAGTGATGAGTACAAAAAAGGAACAAGTGGCAGAGCTGGTTTATTACGGACTTTATGCCCTGCAGCACAGGGGGCAGGAGAGCTGTGGAATGGTTGTCAATGATGATGGCGTGTTTTCTTCCTACAAAGATCTGGGACTTGTAAGCGAAGTGTTTTCAAAAGATATTCTATCCCGTTTTCCAGAGGGAACTATGGCTGTCGGCCATGTGAGATATGGAACTACAGGAGGAAATACAAGGAGCAACTGCCAGCCCATTGAAGTCAACCACCAGAAGGGGAAGATGGCGCTGGCCCATAATGGGAATTTAAGCAACGCACTGGAGCTTCGTGACAGGCTGGAATTGTCGGGAGCTATTTTTCATACCACCAGCGATACGGAAACCATTGCATATATGATTACCAGAGAACGATTGACGGCTCCCAGCATTGAGGAGGCGGTAAGCAGGGCAATGAAGTTTCTGGAAGGTGCCTATTCGCTGGTGCTGATGTCTTCCACAAAGATGATTGCCGTCCGTGATCCCTATGGATTCAGGCCTTTGTGCTATGGAAAGATGCCGGATGGAGCTTATGTAGTGGCATCGGAAAGCTGTGCATTAGCTGCGGTTGGCGCAGAGCTTATCAGAGACATAGAGCCTGGAGAAATTCTGGTATTTCATCCATCTGGTGTGGAATCCAGAAGGGAGCATTGCGGAAAACAAAAGAAAAAGACCTGTATTTTTGAATATATCTATTTTGCAAGACCGGATTCTGTAATCGGCGGCGTGTCTGTCCATGAATCCAGGATAAAAGCAGGGGAGCTGCTGGCAGAGAAGTATCCGGCAGAGGCAGATATTGTAATCGGGGTTCCGGACAGCGGGCTGGACGCAGCTTTGGGTTTTGCGAAGAAATCCGGTATTCCATATGGCATTGGGCTGATTAAAAACAAGTATATTGGAAGAACCTTTATCTCTCCAGGACAAAGAGAACGGCTGGATCAGGTCAGGATCAAGCTTTCTCCTGTGAAAAGTGTCATAGACGGAAAACGGGTGGTGCTGATCGATGATTCCATTGTCAGGGGAACCACCAGCAGGCGTATTGTGAAGCTTTTGCGGGAGGCAGGGGCGAGGGAGATTCATATGCGGATTTCCGCTCCTCCATTTTTACACCCCTGCTATTATGGAACCGATATTGATTCGGAAGAAAATCTCATTGCCTGCCATCACAGCACAGAAGAAATCGCAGAGCTGATCGGAGCAGATTCTCTGGGCTATCTGGAGATAGGACAGCTGAGCAGGATGATTGAAAGCGATGATTATTGCGCTGCCTGCTTTCATGGAGAATATCCCACGAAAATACCGACTGATCTCCGAAAAGACCGGTTTGAACAGAAGCTGTCTGAACGAGAGCAGGGAAAGAGGATTTAAATGATGAAAAAATTTGACAGAAAGCTGATTTTGGAGGATGGAAGTGAGTATTATGGATATGGTTTTGGCGCTACAGATGATAGGGTTACAGAAATCGTATTTAATACTTCTCCCGTAGGATACCAAGAAATTATTTCGGATCCATCGTATACCTACCAGACTGTTGTAATGGCTTATCCGCTGATCGGCAATTATGGGATTGCAGAAGAGGACTTTGAAACAGAAACGCCGACAATCGGAGGGTTGGTCGTCAGAGATTATAACGATCTGCCATCCAATTTCCGCAGTAAATATACATTATCTGAAATTATGGAACAGTACGGGATTCCTGGAATTTACGGAATTGATACCAGGAAGCTGGTACGCTCGATCCGAGATCTGGGCAGCAGAAAAGCACTGATTACAGATGCAGATACTTCTTTACCGGATGGGCTTTCAAAACTGGCAGCTTATGAAATACCAAAAAATGCAGTGGAGCTGGTGAGCAGAAAAAAGATTCAGCAATACCAGACTCCTGGAGGAAGCTATCAAGTAGCTGCCATTGACTGCGGAATGAAGCAGAATATTGTAAGAAGTTTTAATAACAGAAATTGTAGTGTGACGGTGTTTCCATGGAATACTTCTGCAAAAGAAATAGAAAAAATAAAACCAGATGGAATTTTCCTGTCCAACGGTCCCGGAGACCCGACAGACGTCTACCCTGTCATAGAGCTGGTAAAACAGCTGCGGGGAAAATATCCTGTTTTCGGGATCTGCCTTGGACATCAGATCATTTCGCTGGCATACGGTGCAAAGACCTATAAGCTGAAATTTGGTCACAGGGGCGGAAATCATCCGGTAAAAAACCTGATAACAGGAAAGATCGAGATTACCTCACAGAACCATTCTTATGCAGTAGATAGGGAAAGCCTTGCAGATACAAGGCTGCAGGTAACGCATCTGAACCTGCTGGATCAGACAATAGAAGGGGTTGCCTGTAAGGAAGACAGGGTATTCAGCGTACAGTATCATCCGGAGAGCGCACCAGGGCCGCAGGACAGCGGCTATTTGTTTGATCAATTCATAGAAATGATGGAGGAGGCAAAGAATGGCAAAGCGAACTGATCTGAAAAAAATCCTTGTCATCGGTTCCGGACCGATCGTGATCGGTCAGGCGGCAGAGTTTGACTATGCGGGAACGCAGGCATGTCTTGCCCTGAAGGAAGAAGGATATGAAGTCGTGCTGTGTAATTCCAACCCGGCGACGATCATGACAGACGCCTACGTTGCGGATAAGGTATATATGGAGCCGTTGACGCTGGAATATGTGGCAAAAATCGTCCGCCATGAGCGTCCCGATGCAATCGTTCCGGGAATCGGCGGACAGACAGGGCTGAATCTTGCGATGCAGCTGGAGAAGAAGGGGATTTTAAAGGAATGTCGGACAGAGCTTTTGGGAACCGGAAGCGAGAGCATTGAGCGGGCGGAGGACAGGGAGCTTTTTAAGGAGCTTTGCGAAAGCCTGGGAGAGCCAGTGCTTCCTTCTGTTGTGGCAAATACGGTGGAAGAGGCCGCAGAGGCTGCAGAGCGCATAGGTTATCCGGTGGTGCTGCGTCCGGCCTTTACACTGGGAGGGACCGGGGGAGGCTTTGCGGACAATGAGGCAGAGTTTTTGGAGCTGATCCACAATGCGCTCGCCCTGTCGCCGGTGCATCAGGTCTTGATCGAAAAAAGCGTAAAGGGATTTAAGGAGATTGAATATGAGGTCATCCGCGATGCCAATGACACGGCTATCGTGGTCTGCAATATGGAAAATCTGGATCCTGTGGGAATCCATACAGGAGACTCCATAGTAGTCTGCCCGTCCCAGACATTGTGCAATAAGGAATATCAGATGCTGCGGGACAGCGCTCTGAAGATCATCCGTGCCCTGAAGGTAGAGGGCGGCTGTAATGTACAATTTGCATTGGATCCAGACTCCTTTCAGTATTATCTGATCGAGGTAAATCCGAGGGTTTCCCGGTCGTCTGCGCTGGCGTCCAAGGCAAGCGGCTATCCGATCGCGAGAGTATCGGCAAAAATCAGTGTGGGAATGACGCTGGATGAGATCATGCTGGTAAATACGCCGGCGGCCTTTGAACCCGCGCTGGATTATGTAGTAACCAAAATGCCGCGCTTTCCCTTTGATAAATTTACGGATGCAAACCAGCAGCTGGGCACGCAGATGAAGGCGACCGGAGAAGTTATGAGTGTGGGAAGGACATTTGAGGAAAGTCTTCTGAAGGCTGTCCGGTCTCTGGAAACGGGCGTTAGCCACCTGTATATGGAAAAATTTGAAAAAGAGGACAGGGAAGCCCTGATGGAATATATCCGTATCGGTACGGATGACAGGATATTTGCCATTGCCAGCCTGCTCCGGATGGGGGAACCGGTGTCGTCGATTGCAGGGCAGACGTGTATCGACCGATTTTTTCTGGACAAAATAAAAAAAATCATCGACATGGAGAAGGAGCTGAAAGCCTGTATCGGAGACAGAAGGCTTTTATATGAGGCAAAGAGAACCGGCTTTCTGGACCGGACGGTTGCGGCGCTGTGGGATATGACGGAGACGGAGGTATATGAAATGAGAAAAAGCTCCGGGATACTTCCTGTCTATAAGATGATTGATACGTGCGCGTCTGAATTTGAAAGCTATGTTCCGTATTTTTACTCCACCTATGAGGAGGAAAACGAATCTGTCATAGAAGACAGAAAGAAGATCGTTGTGCTTGGCTCCGGTCCGATCCGTATCGGACAGGGAGTGGAATTTGATTATTCCACCGTACATGCAGTTAAGACGATCAAAGAAGCCGGATATGAGGCGATCATTATCAATAATAATCCGGAAACGGTATCTACTGATTACACCACATCGGACAAGCTGTATTTTGAACCCCTGTGCGTGGAAGATGTGATGAATGTGATCGAAATGGAAAAACCGGAGGGCGTCATAGCCTCGCTGGGAGGACAGACAGCCATCAATCTGGCAAAGCCGTTGGAGGAAAGAGGCGTAAAGCTGATCGGTACCGGTTGTGCGGCAATCGAAAAAGCGGAGAACAGAGATGCCTTCGAGAGACTGCTGTCGCAGCTGAAAATCCCGCAGCCGAAGGGGCAGGCCGTAACAAATATTGAAGATGGCGTCAGGGCGGCGGAGGAGATCGGATATCCGGTGCTGGTACGTCCGAGCTTTGTCCTTGGAGGAAGAGCCATGCAGATCGTGGCAAAGCAGGAGCAGCTGCGGCATTATCTGAAAACAGCGGTGGAGATTGATGAGGACAAGCCGGTACTGGTAGATCATTATATTTGCGGACGGGAGGTGGAGATCGATGCCGTCTGCGATGGAAAAGACGTTTTTGTGCCGGGAATCATGGAACTGGTAGAGCGGACGGGAGTCCATTCCGGGGATTCCATCAGTGTGTACCCGGCCTTCAGCATTTCGGAAAAGGTAAAAGAAACGATACTGGACTATGCCGGAAAGCTGGGGATCGGCATTGGAATTGTGGGACTATACAATATACAGTTTATTGTGGATAAGGAAGAAAACGTATATATTATAGAGGTAAACCCGCGCTCCTCCAGAACGGTTCCGTTTTTGTCGAAGGCAACCGGTTATCCGTTGGCTGACATTGCGACAAAGGTGATTCTCGGAAGGACGTTGAAGGAGCAGGGAATCACGTGCATTTACCCGGAAGAAAAGGACTGGTGGTATGTGAAGGTACCGGCATTTTCTTTTTCCAAGCTAAAGGGAATGGATGCGTATCTTTCTCCGGAAATGAAATCGACAGGAGAGGCGATCGGGTATGACAGAAAGCTGCACAGGGCAATGTATAAAGCGATGATCGCATCAGGCATCCGAGTACAAAACTACGGAACCGTTATCGTGACGCTTGCAGACGAGGATAAGGAAGAGGCGGTTCCGCTGATCCGGCGCTTTTACGATATGGGATTTAATATAGAAGCGACATCCCTGACAGCAGACACGCTGAAAAAGCACGGCATTCGTACAAAAACGCTGGGGAAGCCGTCGGAGGGGAGTACTGAAATACTGGATGCCATACGCGCAGGCTATGTCAGCTATGTGATCAATACCCGCGCAATCCTTTCGGGCGTTCATTATGAGGATGGGATCGCTATCCGAAGCGCGGCGGCCCAGAACAACATCACGATGTTTACATCCCTTGATACGGTCAGGGTATTGCTGGATGTATTAGAGGAAATCACGATCGGGATTTCCCGGATATCATAAAAAATGAGGTGCAAAGCTGATGATACCGAATGAAAATTATAAGAATTTAAAGGAATCCTACCTGTTTTATAATATTGCGCAGAAGACAAAGGCCTATCTGGAGGAGCATCCGGACAGCCGCCTGTATCGGATGGGGATTGGAGACGTATCCCTGCCGCTCTGCGATGAAGTGATCAGGGCGCTTCACAAAGCGGTGGAGGATCAGGGAAAAAAAGATACGTTCCACGGTTATATGCCGGAATGCGGAGATCCGAAGCTGCGCAGGACGATTGCAGAGTACTACGGAGAAAGGGGCGTGGAGCTTTCACCGGAGGAGATATTTGTTTCCAGTGGGGCAAGCGATGAGCTGGGAGATATTCTGGATCTGTTCGGGAGAGATAAAACGGTTATGATCATGGAGCCGGCATATCCGGCTTATGTAGATGCGAATATCATAGCGGGAAACCGGATCATCCATATACCATCGGGAGAGGAGAACGGGTTTGTGCCGCAGCCGGACGAAAGCGCTGCGGCAGATGTGATATATATCTGTTCTCCCAACAACCCGACAGGAGCGGTTTTTGACCGGGAGAGCTTACGGAAATGGGTGGATTATGCTAATAGAAAGGATGCAATCCTCTTATTTGATGCGGCATACGAAGCGTTTATTGAAGAAGAGGAAGTCCCGCATAGTATTTTTGAGATAGAGGGCGCCCGGACCTGTGCCATTGAAATCTGCTCCCTGTCAAAGACCGCGGGCTTTACAGGAACCCGGCTGGGCTATACCGTAATCCCCAAAGCGCTGAAGCGTCAAGGAATGAGCTTAAATGAAATGTGGGTGCGCAACCGCACGACTAAAACAAACGGTGTATCCTACATTATCCAGCAGGGAGGCGCGGCTGTTTTTACGAAGGAGGGACAACGCCAGATTCATGAAAGGATAGCTGTTTATAAGGACAATGCAAGGGTATTGATGGAAGCCCTTGACAGGTTGGGAATCTGGTATTGCGGAGGCAAAAACGCGCCTTATATCTGGATGAAATGTCCGGATGGAATGGGGAGCTGGGAATTTTTTGATTATCTGCTGCAGGAAGTCCAGGTGGTTGGAACGCCGGGAGAAGGTTTTGGAGCCTGCGGGGAAGGCTACTTCCGGTTTTCAACCTTCGGCACGCCGGAGGATACAAAGGAAGCGGCCCGCAGACTTACGGAGCTGTTTTCCAAAAGAAAAATGAAATAATACAGAAGAATTGAGTCAGGGGACTATATGGGAATTCCGTACAGTCCCCTGATTTCATGGAAACCAAACAGAGCATGAACTCTTAAGAAAAAATATCAAAAGAAATTTGATTATGCCAGTGATATTTCATATGAAAGTATAATGAAAAGATTAAATGCTCTTATATTAGAGCTGTAAATTTTGGATATATTATTTATATTAGTGCGAAGGGAAGTGGGTGATGAAACAGAAGAACAGATGTTCACTTTTTCTGTACTTTTGAAAGAATCTATGATATACTAAAATGCAATGACGGAGTCTTTTTTTACGATAGATTCTGGAGGTGGATTTTATGAAAGATGAACAAAAAATCTTCAAATTACATTCCGAATACGCCCCCACCGGAGACCAGCCTCAGGCGATTGCCGAGCTTGTGGAGGGCTTTAAAAAGGGCAATCAGTTCCAGACACTGTTGGGCGTCACTGGCTCCGGCAAGACCTTTACGATGGCAAACGTCATTCAGCAGTTAAATAAGCCGACCCTGGTGATCGCGCATAATAAGACCCTCGCTGCCCAGCTCTACGGCGAGTTTAAGGAGTTCTTCCCGGAGAACGCGGTAGAATATTTTGTATCCTATTATGACTATTATCAGCCGGAGGCATATGTTCCTTCGACGGATACTTATATCGCAAAGGACTCCGCGATAAACGACGAGATAGATAAGCTGCGCCTGTCCGCGACGGCATCTCTTTCCGAGCGCAGGGACGTTGTTGTGGTTGCAAGCGTATCCTGCATTTTCGGACTGGGATCGCCGGAAGAATTTTCAGGGATGAGCGTATCGCTGCGCCCTGGTATGCAGAAGGACCGAGATGATGTGCTGCGGGCTCTCGTGGCGATACAGTATGACCGCAACGATATGGATTTAAACCGCGGCTGCTTCCGGGTGAGGGGAGATGTCATAGAGGTGAATCCGGCGCAGGGCGGGGACAGCCTGATAAGGATAGAATTTTTCGGGGACGAGATAGACCGGATTGCGGAGATTGACCCGTTAAACGGTCAGGTATTCAATACGCTGGAGCATGTGATCATTTTTCCGGCGTCGCATTATGTAGTGCCGCAGGAGCAGATAGACCGCGCCTGCGATGCAATAGAGAAGGAGCTTGAAGAGAGAGTCCGCTATTTCAAAGGAGAGGATAAGCTGCTGGAGGCACAGCGGATTTCGGAGCGGACAAATTTTGATATAGAGATGATGAGGGAGACGGGATTTTGTTCCGGTATTGAAAACTATTCCCGCCATTTAAACGGGATGCCGGCGGGGGCATCGCCGTTTACGCTGCTGGATTTCTTTAAAGATGATTACCTTATCATCATTGATGAGTCGCATATTACGATACCTCAGATACGCGGCATGTACGCGGGCGATCGTTCCAGAAAGCAGACACTGGTGGATTACGGCTTCCGCCTGCCCTCGGCGCTGGACAACAGGCCGCTGAACTTTGAAGAATTTGAAAGCCATATCGACCAGATGATGTTCGTTTCCGCGACCCCGAACGTATATGAGGCGGAGCATGAGCTTTTGCGGACAGAGCAGATAATCCGCCCGACGGGGCTTTTGGACCCGGAGATAGATGTCCGTCCGGTGGAGGGACAGATAGATGATCTGATAGCAGAGGTGCGTAAGGAGACGGCGAAGCACAACAAGATTTTGATAACGACGCTGACAAAGCGGATGGCGGAGGATCTGACGGATTACATGCGGGAAGTGGGGATACGTGTAAAATATCTTCACTCGGATATCGATACTTTGGAGCGTGCGGAAATCATCCGGGATATGCGGCTGGATGTATTCGATGTTCTGGTCGGCATCAATCTTTTGCGGGAGGGGCTGGATATTCCGGAGATTTCGCTTGTGGCGATACTGGATGCGGATAAAGAAGGCTTTTTAAGATCGGAGACGTCCCTTATCCAGACGGTAGGACGTGCTGCGCGTAATGCGGAGGGCCATGTCATCATGTACGCTGACATGGTTACTGATTCCATGCGCGCGGCGATAGACGAGACAAACCGCCGCCGCGCCATCCAGCAGCAGTATAATGAAGAGCATGGAATCACACCCCGGACGATCAAAAAAGCTGTGCGCGACCTTATCAGTATTACCAAAGAAGTCGCTAAGGCGGAGACGGAATTTGAAAAGGATCCGGAGTCGATGGACAGAAAAGAGCTGGAGAAACTGATAGCAGACGTGCAGAAGAAGATGAAGAAGGCGGCGGCGGATTTGAATTTCGAGGCGGCGGCAGAGCTGCGTGATAAGATGGTTCAGTTAAAAAAGACGCTGACGGATATGGACGAAGACTGACAGATACAGGGCAGAGGAGGAGCAGATGGAAACAGCAAAGAAGATACTTTCCCGGAAAAACAGCATCATCATCCGCGGAGCGAACGAGCATAACCTGAAAAATGTCGATGTGGATATTCCGCGGGATGCTCTCGTGGTATTTACAGGACTCTCAGGTTCGGGAAAGTCATCGCTGGCATTTGATACGATATATGCGGAAGGGCAGCGGCGTTATATGGAATCGCTGTCGTCTTATGCGAGACAGTTCCTTGGCCAGATGGAAAAGCCGAATGTGGAAAAGATAGAAGGGCTTTCCCCTGCGATATCTATCGACCAGAAATCGACGAACCGTAATCCGCGTTCAACAGTTGGAACAGTGACGGAAATCTATGATTATTTCCGTCTGCTCTATGCACGGATAGGTACGCCGCACTGCCCGGACTGCGGACGTGAGATTAAAAAACAGAGCGTTGACCAGATGGTTGACCAGATAATGGGGATGCCTGAGGGGACGAGGATACAGCTGCTTGCACCCGTAGTACGGGGAAGGAAAGGGCGCCATGAAAAGGTATTGGAGCGTGCTGCGCGAAGCGGCTATGTGCGTGTCCGGATCGACGGCAGCCTGTATGAGCTTTCGGAAGAGATATCCCTGGATAAAAATATCAAGCATAATATCGAAATCGTGGTGGACCGGCTTATCGTGAAGCCGGGAATCGAAAGAAGACTGACGGATTCCATTGAAAATGTGCTGAATCTGGCTGACGGTCTGCTTTTTGTGGACAGAGTTGGGACAGAAGAGGAGATGCTGACCTTTTCCCAGAGCTTTTCCTGCCCGGACTGCGGGATAAGCGTGGATGAGATAGAGCCTAGAAGCTTTTCTTTCAACAATCCGTTTGGCGCATGTCCGGAATGCTATGGGCTGGGATATAAGATGGAATTTGATCCTGAGCTGATGATACCTGACCGTACAAAGAGCATCAATGAGGGCGCTATCACTGTACTGGGATGGCAGAGCTGTCAGCAGCCGGGTTCTTTTGCGAACGCGATACTGCAGGCTCTGGCAAAGGAGTATAAGTTCGATCTGAATACTCCGTTTGAACAATACCCGGAGAAAATTCAGAACATCCTTCTATATGGAACGGGCGGAAAAGAAGTGATGGTATATTATGAAGGCCAGAGAGGCAGGGGAGAATATCCTGTCGCTTTTGAGGGACTTGTGAAAAATGTGGAGCGCCGTTACAGGGAAACAGGGTCTGATTATACGAAACAGGAATATGAGACGTTCATGCGTATCACACCGTGTAAGCTCTGCAAAGGACAGCGTTTGAAAAAAGAGTCTCTGGCGGTGACTGTCTGCGGGAAAAATATTTTTGAAGTGACGTCTATGTTCATCGGGGAGCTGCATGAATTTATGGATGAAATGCAGCTGACGGAACAGCAGCATCTGATAGGCGACCAGATTTTGAAGGAAATCCGTGCGAGGGTCGGATTTTTGGTAGATGTGGGACTGGATTACCTGTCGCTTTCGAGAGCGACGGCAACGCTGTCCGGCGGCGAGGCACAGCGGATACGTCTTGCAACGCAGATAGGCTCCGGACTGGTAGGGGTGTGCTATATTTTGGACGAGCCGAGCATCGGGCTGCATCAGCGCGATAATGATAAGCTGCTTGCAACGCTGAAAAATCTGAGAGACCTGGGCAATACGCTGATTGTGGTGGAGCATGATGAAGATACGATGCGTGCGGCGGATTATATCGTGGACGTAGGACCGGGAGCCGGATCACATGGCGGACAGATTGTTGCATGCGGTACGGTAGAGGACATCATGGACACTCCGGAGTCCATTACCGGGCAGTATTTAAGCGGTGCGGTAAAGATCCCGGTTCCGGAAAAACGTAGGAAGCCTGCAGGATGGCTGAAGGTGCGCGGGGCTGCGGAGAATAACCTGAAAAATATCGACGTGAAATTCCCGCTGGGCGTATTCACCTGTGTAACGGGCGTTTCAGGCTCCGGAAAATCATCTCTGGTCAATGAGATTTTATATAAGCATCTGGCAAGGGATTTGAACCGTGCCAGATGTATTCCGGGAAAGCATGCGGGCATTGACGGTATCGATCAGCTTGATAAGGTAATCGATATTGACCAGTCTCCTATCGGGCGTACACCGCGTTCCAATCCGGCAACCTATACGGGCGTATTCGATATGATACGGGATCTGTTTGCGTCGACTGCGGACGCCAAGGCGAAGGGCTATAAAAAAGGAAGGTTCAGCTTCAACGTCAAGGGAGGCCGTTGTGAAGCCTGCGGCGGCGACGGTATCATCAAGATAGAGATGCATTTTCTTCCGGATGTCTATGTGCCCTGCGAGGTATGCGGCGGCAAGCGCTACAACCGGGAGACGCTGGATGTAAAATATAAAGGGAAAAGCATTTTTGACGTACTGGATATGACGGTGGAGGAGGCGCTGGCCTTCTTTGAAAATGTTCCGAGCATTCAGCGCAAGATACAGACATTATATGATGTGGGACTTTCCTATGTGAAGCTGGGGCAGCCGTCCACAGAGCTGTCCGGAGGTGAGGCGCAGCGCATCAAGCTTGCGGCAGAGCTGTCAAAGCGGAGTACGGGAAGGACCATATATATTCTGGATGAGCCTACGACGGGGTTGCATTTTGCAGACGTACACAAGCTTATAGAAATCCTTCACAGGCTGGCGGAGGGCGGCAATACGGTCGTTGTCATCGAACACAATCTGGATGTGATAAAAACGGCAGATTATATTATCGATATCGGGCCTGAGGGTGGTCTTGGAGGCGGCAGAGTGATCGCGCAGGGAACGCCTGAGCAGGTGGCAGAATGCGAGCAGTCCTATACGGGTCATTATGTGAAAAAAATGCTTGTCTGAATAAAAAATCCCGTTATACAATGAGGGAATCAAAAGGACGAAGGGGGATATATCTCCCTTCGTCCTTTAAAAATATCCTTTAAAATGAGGAGTGCCCGGAGCCTTGCGGCACCCGGGCTATTATGAAAAAATTATCTGTGTTTCCATTGTTATGTCGAAACAGAAGTATTTCTCATCGACAAAATAAGTATACCGGACAAATATGAACAAATGATGAACACAATGTTAATATGTGGTTAATTAGCACAAAAAATAAGAAATATGGTGGATACGATAGTGCAAAACAGACAAAGCAAATTTGGGAGCCGGGAGGACATAGGCAAAAGATGCTGCTTGAAGGCGGCCTCAAATGTTTCCGGTTTTCGTGTTTTTTTGTCCTTGTGCCGTATGTATATTGATGTTAGAATAAAATAGATATATTAGACCGTTACGTTTTATAGAAGAATGGAATGGAGACTAAAATGCAGGATTTGGAAGCAAAACGCCTTCGGGATTCGCTCGTGGAATATGAAGGCTACCTGAATGAGATACGACAGGTGACATTAAAAAATGTGGAAACATTAGATGTTATCCAGCGTTATACGGATAAAAGCGCGGCGGGGATGCAGAAGCTGGCGGAGCAGAGCCTTGACGGCATTCAGAGAGTGACTGCGGAAAGTGCAGGCGGCTTGCGCCGCATTATCGAGACAGGAACAAGCAATTTGAGCCAGATGGCGCAGAGCGGTCACGACAGTCTGAGCAGGATGGTGACGCGCAGCGAGGAGAGCCTTAACCGGATGGTACAGGACAGTCAGGAAAGTCTGAGCGGCATGGCTCGTGACGGACAGCAAAGTCTGGGGCAGATGGCACAGGAATGTCAGGACAGTATCAGCCGCATGGCGCAGGATTGTCAGGAACATCTGAATTATACGGCGCAGGAATGCCTGAACCGGCTGCAGAGCTACACAGAGGCGGGGCTGGCGCAGATAGACGAGGCACAGCGTAAAAATATGGAGACTGCGGAGCAGGTGGAACATATCGAGCATGCGATACTGGAGCACATGGAGCTGATGAAGCAGCTTCTAAAACAGTCGGATGATTTTACGCATAAGGAAAACGTCAAGGTCTACCGCAATGTGCAGGCGGTCGTTGTAGATGAAGTCAAGAAGCAGATGGAAGCTATGTCCTCTCAGAATGAAGAGCTTGTGCGGCGCAATGAGGATATCCAGAAGCAGAGCAGGGGATTAAAGCCTTTGATGATTGTGACGCTGGGGGCCGCAATTGCGAATATTGCGCTTTTGGCAGCACAGATAGCGGGGGTATTTTGATGGGAAGGCAAAACTGGAAACCGGGGAATATGCTTTATCCGCTTCCGGCAGTGATGGTGTCCGTAGCGGATAAGGAAGGAAAGCCGAATATTTTTACGGTGGCGTGGGCGGGGACTGTGTGTACGAATCCGCCGATGGTGTCGATTTCTGTACGTCCGGAGCGCTATTCCTACCATTGTATACAGGAAACGGGAGAGTTCGTTATCAATCTGACGACAAAAGAGCTGGCATATGCGGCAGACTTTTGCGGCGTTAGGAGCGGACGGGATGTGGACAAGTTTGAAAAGCTGCATTTGACGCCTTATCCGGCGCAGAAGGTGTCAGTCCCGCTGATCGGGGAAAGTCCGGTCAGTATTGAGTGTAAGGTGCGTCAGGCGACTGAGCTTGGAAGCCACACGATGTTTGTGGCAGATGTGGTCGCAGTGAGTGTGGATGAACGCTGGATGGATGAAAAGGGAAGATTTCATCTGGAAAAGGCAGAGCCTGTTGTATATTCCCATGGGACATATTTTGATCTCGGGAAGGCGATAGGTACATTTGGTTATAGTGTGGCAAAGAAAAAGGTGAAGAAGAAATAACTGACCGGGTATAATGTCGAGCATGAAATTTTTAAAAAGATACAAAGGAACGATAAAGAGTGCATATTTTTTGACGACGGGTGTCATTCTCATGATGCTTTTGTTTTTTGCACCCACATTTCCGAAATTTGAGAGTGCCGGGGATAACTATTTTACGGTGAAGCTGAACGGGACGGAGATAGGAAGCTGTGCAGACCTCAAGGTGATAGACGAACTTATCGTACAGGCGCGGAGAGAGATTGCCGGGGACAGCGGGGAAATGGTCTATATTCCTGCAAAGGTGGAGGCAGAAGGCAAAGAGCTTCTGGCGGGATATGTGGACAGACGGAAGGATCTTCTGAAAAATATCCGCGCGGTCATGGAGGACAGCGTTTCTGAGACACTGAAGCATGCCTATACGTTAAAAATAAACCAGTATACGGTAAATCTGGGCAGCAGTGAGGATGTATTGAAGCTTTTGCAGACAGTTCTTGACCGGTATGATGCCGGGCAGGAATACGAAGTCGGGGTTGTGGTAGACCCGGACAGGCAGTTAAACGTACTGACGACTCGGGTAATGCGCCGCGGCGAAGAAAAGAAGAAGCGGACGGCAGGAGAGGGCGCAGGTGCAGAAGCGTTTTTTGATGAGCTGTTTGAAAAGATAGAACCGGATATGAAAGCAGTGGATTTTGAGAGTCTTGATTATGGGCTTGTAAATCTGGATTTTGGGGATACTGTGGAGATCGTGGACGCTTATCTTTTGGATAACAGGATAACGCCTCTGGAGACTGCCGTTTCCGAAGTGACGGCAGATCAGGCGAAGGAACAGATTTATGAGGTTCAGGCAGGCGATACACTCTCACGGATAGCGGAGGAGAATGGCCTTGCAGTGGAGGAGCTGGTGGCAATAAATCCGATGCTGGAAAATAAGGACTCCATGATACGTACAGGTGACGAGCTGAAGATAACGGTTCCGGAGCCGGAGCTTTCCGTAGTGCATCAGGAACAGGTATATACAGAAGACAGCTACGAGGCGGATGTCGTTTATGTGGACAACGACGCATGGTATACGACAGAATCGAAGGTGATACAGCAGCCTTCTGCCGGTTTTCGCCGCGCGGCGTCCCTTGTGACATATCGTAACGACACGGCGGAGAATGTGGAGATAGTCAAAGAAGAAGTCGTGGTGGAGGCACAGCCTAAAATAGTTGAGCGGGGAACGAAGGTACCGCCTACATTCGTTAAACCTATTTCAGGCGGACGGCTTACTTCGAGTTACGGCGGACGTAAGGCTCCTACAAAGGGAGCTTCGACAAATCATAAGGGCATCGACTGGGCAACTCCGATCGGAACGGCTGTCATGGCTTCCAGCGGCGGAACGGTAACGAGGGCCGGATGGGGAAGCGGCTATGGCTATGTGGTCTATATCCGGCATGCCGACGGACGGGAAACGAGATATGGCCATTTGAGTAAGGTACTTGTAAAGGCGGGACAGCAGGTTTCTCAGGGACAGAAGATCGCGCTGAGCGGAAATACCGGACGGAGTACGGGACCGCATCTTCATTTTGAGCTGCGGATAAACGGGGCTTCGGTAAACCCGCTGAAATATCTGGATTAAAAAAAGTTATTTACAAATCCGGCGGAATGTGCTATAACCCTAAAGACAGCAAAGAGAGTTCTTTTGCTTTTTTTAGCGTGTATAAATCAATCAGATTTGAACATAATAAATGTGTAACCATCAACCATGTATTCGATACATAGGCAGAGGTAGATATGGAACAGTATGCAATCTGCGGCGGGAATCCGCTTGTCGGAGAGGTGGAGATCGGCGGCGCAAAAAATGCGGCTCTCCCGATTCTGGCGGCATCTCTGATGACGGACGAAACCGTTTTAATAGAAAATATGCCCGATGTACGGGACACTAATATATTATTGAAAGCAATGGCAGGAATCGGCGCGCATGTGGAGCGCGTTGATCGCCATACAGTAAAGATTAACGGGTCTTTGATCCATGACCTGACGGTAAACGGGGATTCCGTAAAAAAAATCAGAGCTTCCTATTATTTTTTAGGGGCGCTTCTTGGAAAATATAAAAAGGCTACGGTTGTTCTGCCGGGCGGATGTGATATCGGCTGTCGTGCGATCGACCAGCATATCAAGGGATTTAAGGCGCTTGGAGCAGCGGTGGATATTGCGCATGGCATGATAACAGCGGAGGCTTCACGGCTTGTAGGTGCTCATATTTATCTGGATGTTGTGAGTGTAGGCGCGACGATTAATATCATGATGGCGGCAGTGCTGGCGGAAGGGCGCACCACCATTGAAAATGCGGCGAAAGAGCCTCATGTGGTGGATCTTGCCAACTTTTTAAACAGCATGGGAGCCAACATCAAAGGAGCGGGAACAGATGTTATCCGTATTCAGGGTGTGGAGAAGCTGCATAAGACGGAATATCCCATTATTCCCGACCAGATAGAAGCAGGTACGTTTATGTTTGCGGCAGCAGCGACAAGAGGCGATGTTACCGTGAAAAACGTGATTCCTAAACATTTGGAATCCATTACGGCAAAGCTTCTGGAAATGGGCTGCGAGGTATCGGAGTTTGATGATGCGGTGCGCGTTGTGGCGTCCCGTCCGTTAAAGCATACACAGGTAAAGACGCTTCCATATCCGGGTTTTCCGACTGATATGCAGCCGCAGATAGCGGTTACGCTGGGACTGTGCAGTGGGACGAGTATCGTTACCGAGAGCATTTTTGAAAATCGTTTCCGCTATGTGGATGAAATGATACGTATGGGCGCAAGTATTAAGGTGGAAAGCAATACCGCCATTATCGATGGCGTATCACGTTATACAGGTGCGAGTATTAATGCACCTGACCTGCGCGCGGGAGCTGCACTCGTTATTGCGGCGCTGGCGGCGGAGGGAGTTTCGACTGTGGACGATATCCGCTATATCGAACGCGGTTATGAGGATTTCCATTTGAAGCTTCAGAAGCTGGGCGCTCAGATAGATAAGGTGGAGACGGAGCGCGACCTGCAGAAGTTTAAGTTAAAGATTGGCTGAGGTTACAAATTCTGCAAATTGTCCTGTTGACAAATACGGAACGTTATAGTATCGTTAGTGCGTAACAGATAAGAAAATTCAATATTGTGCGTTCTCTTATTCAGAGTGGTGGAGATACATAGGATCAGTGAAGCCACGGCAACCCCGCAGAGCGGAAGGTGCCAGCCTGAGCGAGTGATAAACGGGAGTAATACTTCCGGCAGTTCGAACAATAAGAGGATTTGATTATCGAGATATCAGATCCGCTTTTGGGCGGGTCTTTTTATTTGTGTCACAAAGAGGTTTGTGAAAATCAAAGGAGGAACAACAGATGGATAAACGTTTATTTACTTCTGAGTCTGTAACAGAGGGACATCCCGACAAAATGTGCGATGCGATCTCCGATGCGATACTGGACGCGCTGATGGCAAAGGACCCGATGAGCCGCGTGGCATGTGAGACTGCGAGCTGCACAGGCTTTGTGCTCGTAACAGGCGAGATAACGACCAACGCATATGTGGATATTCCGAAGCTTGTTCGTGATACGGTGAAGGAGATAGGCTATGATAAGTCCGAATACGGCTTTGACGGCAACACCTGCGCGGTCATGGTTTCTATCGACGAGCAGTCTTCCGATATCGCGATGGGCGTAGACAAGGCTCTGGAGGCAAAAGAAAACCAGATGTCCGATGAGGAGCTGGAGGCGATAGGCGCAGGCGACCAGGGCATGATGTTCGGTTACGCGACCAACGAGACGGAAGAGTATATGCCCTATCCTATCTCACTTGCGCATAAGCTTGCAAAACAGCTTACCAAGGTGAGAAAAGACGGCACGCTGACCTATTTGAGACCGGACGGAAAGAGCCAGGTTTCTGTAGAATATGATGAGAATGATAAGCCCGTCCGTCTGGAGGCAGTCGTTCTTTCCACACAGCATGACCCCGATGTGACACAGGAACAGATTCATGAAGATATCAAAAAGTATGTATTTGATCCGATACTCCCGCAGGAGCTTATTGATGATAATACAAAATTCTTCATCAATCCGACCGGACGTTTCGTTATCGGCGGACCTCACGGCGATGCAGGTCTGACGGGACGTAAAATCATCGTAGACACCTATGGCGGTTATGCACGTCATGGCGGCGGCGCTTTCTCCGGTAAGGACTGCACGAAGGTTGACAGAAGTGCGGCTTACGCAGCGCGTTATGTTGCAAAGAATATCGTAGCGGCAGGTCTGGCTGACAAGTGTGAGATTCAGCTTTCTTATGCGATTGGCGTTGCACAGCCGACTTCCATTATGGTGGATACGTTCGGAACAGGAAAGATTTCTGATGAGAAGCTGGTAGAGATCATTCGTGAGAACTTTGATCTGCGTCCGGCAGGCATCATCAAGATGCTGGATCTGCGCCGCCCGATCTACAAGCAGACCGCAGCTTACGGCCACTTTGGCAGAAACGATCTGGATCTTCCCTGGGAGAAGCTGGATAAGGCGGAAGAACTGAAGAAATATCTGTAAGATATACAGGAATAAAAAGGAGCTGCAGCCGAGGGTTGCGGCTCTTTTTCATTTGATAGGAAAGTTTCCTTTCTGCCGTATCCAAAAACACAATTATGCGTACTCACAGGAAGGAGATTGGCTGAAGGCGATTATGTTCGGCGCGGGTGTGCTCCAGGGCGCACACCCTTTGGCCGGCGCAGGACTGAGCTGCCGTCCGCAACAGCCATTTGTCCCCAAAACCGCTTGCTTGCCCCAGTTATGTGTGATAACATGAAAAACAGACATGGTGAGGGGGTCAGGCGAGGACGCGGTGCTGGACCTTGTGATAGAGGTACGGGTTTCTGAGGAAGGAAAGCTCGTAAAAGAAATGAGTGCGCTGGAAAAAATGGACAGTGTTTCCTTGATTTCGCATGACGGGGAAACAACTTATTAAAAATATCGCAGTATCAGAATCCGGCCAGCGGTCAGGCAGCGCAGCAGGATTCTGAATCTGCTTACAGGAGGAAAAATGTACGTTATTGCAGGACTGGGAAATCCGAAAAAGGAATATGATAATACAAGGCATAATATCGGATTTTCCATCATAGATATGTTGGCAGAAAAGACCGGGATTTCGATCGGAACGGCAAAGCATAAGGGGCTTCTGGGCGCGGGCTACTGGAATGGACAGAAGCTGCTTCTGGTCAAGCCGCTGACTTATATGAACCTGAGCGGCGAGTGCATCCGCGAGGTGCTGGATTATTATAAGGTGGACGGCAGGGAGAATCTGATCGTCATCCATGATGATATCAGCCTTGAACCGGGAGTGATACGCATCCGCAAAAAGGGCAGCGCAGGCGGTCATAACGGTTTGAAAAATATTATTCAGCATCTGGGTCACGACCAGTTTATACGGATAAAGGTCGGCGTGGGCGAAAAGCCGGCGGGATACGATCTGGCAGATTATGTGCTGGGGCATTTCAGCGGCGATGAAAGGGCACTGATGAAACAGGTTTCTGAGGAGACGTGCGATGCGGTGCAAATGATTATGGAAAAGGGGCCCGATGCCGCCATGAATTATTTTAACGGGCGCAAACAGAAAGGGTAAAGATGAAAGTATTATCGGCTCCGCTATGGGAGCTGGCAGAATTTGAAGAGGGAAAAAAGCTTCTGGACAGAGAAAAGGCAAAGGTGGCTTTTTCTGGGCTTTATGACTCCCAGAAGCTTCATATGGTATCCGGACTGAGCGATGGTTTTGAACAGAAGATCATCGTTACTTTCAGTGACAGACAGGCACGGGAAATCGGGGCTGAATATGCCTTTTATGACCGGAATACGCTCGTATATCCGGGAAAGGACCTGATATTTTATCAGGCGGATGTGGCGGGCGGCGAGCTGGTGCGGGAGCGGATGCGGGTCGTGCGGGCGATACTGGAAAAGCGCCCGGTGACGGTTGTGACAACGATGGAAGCGCTCATGATGCCGCAGATGCCGCTGTCGGAAATCGTTTCCCGTGTGCTCCGTTTTGATCGAAGCTCGACAGTCGATGAGGAGAGGCTTTCCGAAGCACTCATCGAGATGGGATATGAAAAAAATTATCAGGTGGAGGCTCCGGGGCAGTTTTCGGTCCGGGGCGGCATTGTGGATATTTTTGACATGACGGAGGAAAATCCGTATCGTATCGAGCTGTGGGGAGACAGCGTGGATTCCATACGCAGTTTTGATGTTCTTTCCCAGCGCTCCGTAGAAAATCTGGACAGCATTTCGGTGTATCCGGCAACAGAGCTCATCCTTTCTGCAGGACGCAGACGGGACGGCTTTGAACGTATTAGAAAGGAAGCGAAGCAGCACGTCAAAAAGCTGCGGGATGCCGGGAATATTGAAGCTGCAGGACGGCTTGAGGCACAGGTAAGGGAGACGCTCGAGTCCGTGCAGGAGTTTGGCAGTGTGGTAAATCTGGAGAGCTTTGTCCACTATTTTTATCCGGCAACGGAATCATTTTTGCAGTTTTTTGATGAAGAGAGGGCGCTCGTGCTGTTGGATGAGCCTAAGAGGCTTTGCGAGACAGCGGATGCTTTGGAGATGGAATTTCGGGAAAGCATGTCGGGACGTCTGGAAAAGGGATATATCTTACCCGGTCAGGCGGGGATTTTGTATACTCAGAAGGAGATAGGCGCCCGGATTTCAGCGTTCAGGGCGGCAGCGCTGTCCGCGCTGGAAACAAAAAACGAGCTCTTTTTGCCGGAGCGTTCGTTCGGGGTAACAGTGCGGAGTATTTCTTCTTATAACAACAGCTTTGAGTCTCTGCTGAAGGACCTGAAACGCTATAAAAAGACAGGCAGCCGCGTGCTTTTACTGTGCGCGTCAAGAACGCGTGCGAAGCGTCTGGCGGCAGATCTGCGGGAACAGGAGCTGACGGCATTTTACAGTGAGGATCCGGACCGGGAGGTACAGCCGGGAGAGACGATGCTTTTTTACGGTCATGTGGAAAAAGGATTTGAGTATCCGTTGCTGAAGTTCGCGGTGATTTCGGAAGGCGATATCTTTGGCGCGCCCAAAAAGAAAAAGCGGAAGATAAAGCGCTACGAAGGGGCGAAGATACATGATTTCGCAGAGCTTAAGGTAGGGGACTATGTGGTGCATGAGACGCATGGTCTCGGTATTTATCAGGGTATCGAAAAAGTTGAGGTAGAGGGCACGATACGCGATTATATGAAGATATCCTATCGGGACGGCGGCAATCTGTACGTGCTGGCGACAGGGCTTGACGTGATACAGAAATATGCATCTGCGGACGCGGCGAAAAAGCCAAAGCTGAACAAGCTTGGTACGCAGGAATGGACGAAGACGAAAAGCCGCGTAAAAAGCGCCGTCAACGAGGTTGCAAAGGATCTGGTGGAGCTTTATGCCGTGCGGCAGCAGGAGAAGGGGTTTGCATTTTCCGAGGATACGGTATGGCAGAGAGAGTTTGAGGAAATGTTTCCCTTTGAGGAGACAGACGACCAGCTTTCCGCGATTTCTGCGACAAAGCGCGATATGGAAAGTACGAAGATAATGGATCGGCTCATCTGCGGAGACGTGGGGTACGGAAAGACCGAAATAGCGATACGCGCCGCATTCAAGGCAGTTCAGGACGGCAAGCAGGTTGTTTTTCTTGTGCCGACAACGATACTGGCGCAGCAGCACTATAACAACTTTGTGCAGAGGATGAAGGATTATCCGGTGAGGATAGATCAGATGTCGCGTTTCCGCACACCGGCTCAACAGAAAAAGACGATAGAGGATTTGAAAAAGGGGCTGGTGGACATTGTCATCGGTACTCACAGAGTCCTTTCCGCAGATATGAAATTCAAGGATTTGGGGCTTCTTATCATCGACGAAGAGCAGCGCTTCGGAGTGACGCATAAGGAGAAGATAAAGAAGATGAAGGAAAACGTGGACGTGCTGACGCTGAGTGCAACGCCGATACCGCGGACCCTTCATATGTCGCTGGTCGGGATCAGGGATATGAGCGTTCTGGAGGAAGCGCCTAACGAACGCCAGCCTATCCAGACGTATGTGATGGAATATAATGAAGAGATGGTACGCGAGGCGATACTGCGGGAGCTGTCCAGGGGCGGCCAGGTGTATTATGTCTACAACAGGGTCAATACGATAGCGGATATGGCGGCAAAGCTGCAGGAGCTTGCCCCGGAGGCAACGGTATCTTTTGTACACGGACAGATGTCAGAACGGGAGCTGGAACGTCTCATGTTCGATTTTATCAACGGGGAGATAGATGTGCTGGTAGCGACCACTATTATCGAGACGGGACTGGATATCTCCAATGTGAATACGATAATCATCCATGATTCCGACCGGATGGGACTGTCGCAGCTCTATCAGCTCCGCGGACGCGTGGGGCGGTCAAACCGTACGGCGTACGCCTTTTTGATGTACAAGCGGGATAAGGTGTTGAGAGAGGTGGCAGAAAAACGCCTTGCCGCCATTAAGGAATTTACCGACCTGGGGAGCGGATTTAAGATAGCGATGCGAGATCTGGAGATACGCGGAGCGGGCAATCTTCTGGGAGAACGCCAGCACGGGCATATGGAGGCGGTCGGCTACGACCTGTACTGCAAAATGCTGAACGAGGCGGTAAAGCACTTGAAAGGCGAAAGCGACGACGGGGATTTTTCCACGACGGTAGAGCTGGAGGTGGATGCATATATTCCCGGAAGCTATATCGTCAACGAGCAGCAGAAGCTGGATATTTATAAGCGGATAGCGGGTGTGGAAACGGAAAGTGAGAGCGAAGAGATGAAGGGAGAGCTGCTTGACAGGTTCGGCGAGGTGCCGAGATCGGTAGACAATCTTCTGCGTATCGCGCTCCTCAGAACGCAGGCACACAGGCTTTATATTATGGAGGTAAAGGGGCGGCCCGGCGAGCTGCGTTTCGTATATCGTCCTGACGCGAAGGTACACGGGGAAAATATCCCGAAACTGTTTGAGCTTTACGGGGAAAGCCTGAAATTTTTCCCGCAGGGAAATCCGGTCTTTACTTATCGGTACAAAAGGAGTAAGGTAATGGAGAAAAATGCGGAGGCGCTGCTGGAGCTGGCAGAACGCCTTATCGGTGATATGCAGCGCTGTCTTCTGTAGGAGATATGGCGCAGCGGCTGCCGCGGAAAGAGGGAAAATTTTGAAGATTATAACACAGGTTGGTATTATTTTTGGAGTATGCTGGGTGGCGCAGCTTATCGAACGGGCGCTCCCGTTTGCCTTTCCCGCCAGCGTGATAGGCATGATACTGTTGTTTTTACTGCTTATATCGCGGGCGCTGAAGGTAGAGCATATCCGTGAAAAATCGGATTTCCTGCTGGGGAACATGGCGTTCTTTTTTATCCCGGCGGGCGTGAGCATCATTAATTATTTTGATGTATTAAAAGACTGGGTATTCCAGCTCATTTTTATCTGTGCGGTGACAACTGTTATCACCTTTGCGGCCACAGCATACAGTATGAAATTTGTGATGTATCTGATGTCCCGGTTTTCCGGGAAGCGGGAGGTGAAGGAATGATGCAGGAACTGTTTGTTTCGCCGTTTTTTGGCATTGCTCTGAGCGCAGCAGCCTTCTGGGCAGGCGTGAAGCTCCGTAAAAAGACGGGGCTTGAGATATGCAATCCACTTGTGATCGCGATCGTTATCGTTTCCGGCGTACTGCTTATTTTTAAGATTCCGTATGAGTCCTATGAAAAGGGCGGCGGTATCATCAACATGTTTCTTGCTCCGGCAACGGCATGCCTTGCCGTTTCCATCTATACGAGGATAGAGCTGTTAAAGAAAAACTGGCTTCCGGTCGTTGTGGGAGCGGTGTGCGGAACGGCGGCTTCGATGGGGAGCGTGTACGCATTGTGCAGGCTGTTCCATATGGATGAGGCGATGACCGCGTCACTGATGCCGAAATCGGTGACGACTCCTATTGCGGTGAGTATTGCGGAGGGAAGCGGCGGAATTACGCCGATAACCGTTGTTGCCGTGATATTTACAGGGATTCTGGGAAGTATTTTTGCGCCGAAGCTTGTCAGGCTGTTTCGGATAAACGATCCCATGACGGCAGGCGTTGCCATCGGGGCGTGTTCCCATGCGGTCGGCACTTCCAAGGCGCTTGAGATGGGAGAAACGGAGGGGGCGATGAGCGGTCTTGCGATAGGCGTCTGCGGTATTATGACAGTGCTGTTTTCCATGCTGCTCTGATACGGCAGAGTGCAGCCCGATCGGATATGAGGATGTCGGAGAGGGGAGGGCTGAGGAACCAGGGAGGATATGAAAATGCAGCAGGACAAAGAATTTTTGGGGAAAGCCCCTATCGGGAAGCTTTTATTTCAGCTCGCGCTGCCTGCAATAGCAGCGCAGATAATCAACCTGTTATACAATCTGGTTGACAGGGTCTATATCGGGCACATACCCGGCGACGGCGCGGAAGCGCTGACGGGCGTGGGAGTGTGTATGCCGGTCATTATGGTTGTATCGGCATTTGCGGCGCTGATAAGCATGGGCGGAGCGCCGAGGGCTTCTATTTTTATGGGGAAAAAGGATAACGAAACAGCGGAAAAGATTCTCGGGAACTGTTTTATGCTCCAGATAATCATTTCAATTATCCTGACGACAGTCCTTTTGCTGTTCGGGCGTCCGCTTTTGTTAAAATTCGGGGCAAGCCCGGAGACAATAGAGTATGCGGTAGCATATATGAACATTTATGCGGTCGGTACGATATTTGTACAGCTTACGCTGGGGATGAACGCATTTATCACGGCGCAGGGATTTGCAAAGACAGGGATGCTGTCCGTATTGATAGGAGCGGTGACGAATATTGTGCTGGATCCGGTATTTATATACGGATTCGGGATGGGCGTGCGCGGCGCGGCGCTGGCTACAGTCATTTCGCAGGCATTGTCTACGATATGGGTGCTGTCCTTTTTACTGGGGAAAAAGACACAGTTAAAGCTGCGGCGCAGAAATATGAGATTGAATGGCAGCATTTTGCTCCCGTGCGTTGCGCTGGGCATATCTCCGTTTGTAATGCAGGCGAGCGAAAGCGTGATCATGGTGTGCTTTAACTCATCGCTGTTAAAATACGGCGGCAATATTGCGGTCGGCGCGATGACGATACTTTCATCCGTTATGCAGTTTTCCATGCTCCCTCTTCAGGGGCTCGGACAGGGCGCACAGCCGATTTCAAGCTACAATTACGGTGCGGGCAATGCGGAGCGCGTAAAAAAGACATTTAAGCTCCTTTTACTGTGCAGCATGATATATGCGGGGATACTTTGGGGCGCAGTCATGTGCTTTCCGGAGCTGTTTGCAAGAATATTTTCGCCGGATGCCGCATTGGTGGAATATACCGGAAAGGTACTGCGTGTATATATGGGATGTATGGTGCTGATGGGAGCGCAGATAGCGTGTCAGATGACGTTTATCTCCATGGGAAATGCGGCGTCATCCGTTATCGTTGCGGTCATGCGGAAATTTGTCCTGCTTCTGCCGCTGATATATCTGCTCCCGCATCTGATGTCTGACAAGACGATGGCGGTTTATACGGCAGAGCCCGTGGCGGATTTTCTCGCAGTGACATTTACAGTGTGTCTGTTTGCAGTGCAATTTAAGAAGGCGCTGAAAAAATTAAAGTGATCATTTGCGGACAGGCCGGTAAATGGCTGTTATGATACAAAGCGAAAAGGGAATTTTCTATGGAACAGAAGAAATCGGACAGACGCCGGATGACGGCAATTCTGGGGGCGGGCTTTTTACTGCGTCTCTGCTATGTGCTGTTTTCCACGATTTATGAAAGGCAGTACGACATCGGCATGATAGACCTGGATGCCGGGCATACGGTGACGGGCGGGCATCTGGCGTATATCCAGTATTTGTATGAAAACTGGAGGCTGCCTGATTTTGACCCGACTACGGTGTATCAGTTTAACCATCCGCCGCTCCATCATTATCTGTGCGCGCTGTGGATGAAATTCTGTTCCATTTTTATTTCGGATACGGCGGTGCTGGAGGAATCAATACAGGTTGTACCCTTTGTCTGTTCACTGCTTATCCTCTTTTTTCTGGCAAAGATTCTCGGACAACTGGCACTTACGGAGAAGGCGAAACGCTTTATAATGCTGCTGTTTGCCTTTCATCCGGCGCTGGTGCTTTTGTCCGGCAGCGTGAACAATGACTGTATGGCGCTTTTATTCACAGTGCTCTGTGTATATTATGTGATGCTGTGGGTGCGCTATCCGACGATACACAATATATTGAAGCTCGCGCTGGCGGTCGGGCTGGGAATGCTGACGAAGCAGAACGTGGCGCAGATGGCGTTTCCTATCGCCGGGGTATTTTTGTGGACATTGTGGAAAGAGTGGAAAAAGGGCGGATTTCCTAAAAGAATTTTCGTCCAGTACGGTCTGTTCGGGCTCATATCGGTTCCGCTGGGAATGTGCTTTTATATCCGGAATATGCTCCTGTATAAAATGCCCCTTGTGTGGATATATACGCTGCCGAAGGATTCCTGGCAGTATACCGGAAATGTTCCGGTACTGAACCGGTTTTTGTGGCCGGTGCCGTCGGAGGCCGTGGATAATCTGCTCCATTTCAGGCTCGGCTGTGGATATAATGTGTGGATGCAGATAATCCGTACATCGGTGCTGGGCGAATGGGATATGGCGGACGTGGGAAAAGGTGTGAAAGGGCTGGCTGTGCTTTTGATGGCGGCAGGAGCGGTGCTTGCGCTTGCGGGGATTTTGGCATTTCTGGATGTGTTTGTGATACGTCGGAAAAGGTACGATATCTCTACGCCGGTGCGGATACTGTTTGTGATGTCATATGCAGTGCATTTGCTGTTTTATTTAAAATTTGCCTATGACTATCCGCAGGAGTGCAGCATGCATTTCCGTTACATCGAGATAGAGCTGCTTTTCCCGGCGGCGGCGCTGGGGTTCTGGCTTCAGCAGACGGAAAAGAAATGGATGAGATATGCGCTGAATACAGTTTTGGCATTTTTTTGTCTGCTGAGCGTCGGGATGATAGGGGTATGGTGCGCCATGTGATGACAAAGCCCGGAAACGGGTAAAAATGAGATGCCGCTCATGCGGCGGAAATGAGGGAAATATGAAAAATAGTTGGCAGAAAAGCAGGAACATCCGGCGCTGTGTGACAGAGAGCGCGCTGTTTGCGGTAGCGCTTTTCTGCCTGCTTTTTTTATATAAAGGAATGTATCCATTCGGGGACGGCTCTGTTATGATGACCGACCTGTACTCCCAGTATATGCCGCTTCTGTACCGTTTTTATGATGTGGTCACGGGACAGAAAAATCTGTTTATGGAGCTGGCGGTGTCGGGCGGCGCAAACCTGTATGCAGATACGATAAATGAGGTGCTCAATCCGTTCAACTATGTGCTTTTGCTGTTCGGGCGCGAAAAGCTGTATCTGGGGCTCAATGTGGTCCTGCTCTTATATGGAGTCGGAGCGGCGGCTTCCTGCCGGTATTTTCTGGAAAAGATCATGAGACGGGAACAGAGGGAATTTAAATGGGGCAGCCCTGCGCTGGTCTTGAGCCTGTGCTATGCGTTTTCCGGGTATACTGCCTATAATTATCAGATCATCCGGTGGATGTACCTTCCGGTGATGTTTCCTTTGTTTGTACTGGCGCTTCTGCGACTTTTACGTGAAAAAAAGGGCGGTATGTATGGAAGCCTTCTGGCGTATCAGCTGATGCTGAGCGTACAGCTTGGATTTATGACATTACTGTTTACGCTGTTTGCGGGCGGGATTTATGTGTGTGTGTCGGGAAATGGCTGCGGAGGCTGCAGGACTCAGGATGCGGACGAAGGGCGTTATACGGGGCACAGAGCAGGGAATGAGCAACTTTCCTGTCTTGCAAAGTGGACATGTATCGGACTTTTGCTGTCGTCGGCTGTGCTCGTTCCGGCGCTGTCAGGGTTGTTCTCTTCGGCGCGGTCGGGAGAGACTTTGAGTTATTTCGGAGTGATGAAGCGGCACGGGCTGGACGATATCTTTGAGAGGGTATTTCAGATAGGACAGCCTGTGATGCTGGGGATTTTGTGCTGGGAAGCAATCCGTATATTTGCGGCATGCCGGAAAACGGGGCGGAAGCATTTTTGTGCTGTGACCGGGGGAACGAAATTCTGGCTGATAATGGGCACGTTTTTGTGGGTGACAGCGCTTTTGCAGCCGGCGAATCTTTTATGGCACCTGGGCTCGTATGTGTGCTTTCCTGTGCGGTACGGATATATGGCGCTTCTGTGCATGGCAGCGCTGGCGGATGGACTTTGGGATATGGCGGAAACAGAGCATATCGGCAGCAGAGCTTCGGGGTTCTGGTCTGCAGGTGCGTTTTTTTCCCTGATATGCTCGGCAGCAGTGGTCTTTTGGTGGGAAGACCGGATCGTGCAGGCATTTTCTTCGCTGGCGATCAGCAGCGTGTGTACAGCGGAGACTGCGGCGGTTTTTTTCATATGTGCGCTTCTGTTTATCGGAACGGTGTGCATGTGTGCGGCGCAGAGCAGACGGCGGAAGATACAAAGAGCATTTTCCTGCGGCGGTCTGACGCTCTGCGCGGCAGTGTGCGGATTTTTATGTTACACAATGATCTTTCTTCCGGAGGATTACGGCGTGCGGCAGGAAAATGAAAGAGCTTATGCGGAAATGACAAAGGAAGCAGCGGCGTATGAAACGGCAGTGCAGAAGGAGGGGGCGGACGCAGGGGAGGAATGGCTGCTGGCCCGGCAGAAGGATGAGGAAAGCTTTCCCATCAATGCAGCCCTCGTAAGCCGGAAGGGCTCACTGAGCGGATATTTTCCCACGGAGGATAAGCTGACCAAAGCAGCGATGGAGGGGCTGGGATATCTGGCGCCGTGGGTATCGGTGCGGTCTGTGGGAGGAACTCCGGTATCGGATGAGCTTTTGCGGCGGGTGATCGTCTTTGACGGGGAAATTCCGGCGTGTCACCCGGACAATGCATTTGGAACAACAGAAAGCGTGCTTGCTTTGCAGGAGCAGATGACAGCTCTTACGGGAGGGCGTTCTGTACTGGAACGGTTTTCCGGGGCAGAGCTTGCGCAGGAGGATGGAAGTCTGCTTTTGATGGTAGAAGAGGAAAGCGCTTTGTATCTGGATGCAGGACAGACGGCGGACAGTTTGCAGATATTTGTGAACGGTCGGGAGCTCAATATCCCGGAAAAAATGCAGGCGGCAAGTCCTGATCGCCTGATTGCCCTGGGAAGCTTTGCGGGAGAAAATGTGGAGATTACCGTTTTGAGCGGCGGCGCAGCAGTATTACCGGAGCAGATGGAGCTGGGTGTTCTGGATACAGCGATGTGGCAGGAGACGCTTTTGCTGCTGGATCAGGCGGATATGCAAAAAAGGTCTTCAAAGGATACAGGGCATTTAGGAAACAGGATGGACGGCACTCGGGCGTTGTCGCCGGAGTATTTTGAAATTTCCGAAAGGGAAGGGATAATCAGGGCGGCTGTAGACGGAAAAGAGGGCGATTTGCTGTTTGTTCCGTTCATGGCTCTGAATGGCTGGCGCTGTGTACAAAATGGACAGCTTGTGGATGTTATGCCGGTATTTGGCGGATTTCTGGGGATAAAACTTCTGGACGGTGAAAATGAAATCAGGTTTTCCTTCTGTCCGCCGGGATTGTACACAGGGCTGTGGATGACAGCGCTGGGAATTGCAGCGGCGATGTGGATGATTTTGCGGAAGGAGTGTGGAACAGGACGATTTGCGGCAAAGGCAGACCTGGCGCTGGGCGGTTTATACAGGGTATTGTTTGTTGGGGGAATCCTGGGAATTTATGTGATCCCTGCGCTGGGGCTGATTTTATATCTGGCAGGAAAGGTGCTGGGGAGAATCGGATAACAAAAAACCTGCTTTGTATGAAGAAAAGAAATAACCGGAAGGAAAAGCGATGGGGATTAAAATTGGCAATAACAATATTTTAACAAAATCGTTCCGTCTGATGTCGCTGGCGGCTTTGACGGTCGGTATGATGGCCGTTGGACAAAAGGGTGTGCCGGCTGAGTTTATCCGGCAGCCCGAATGGAGGATATGGACGGCGGAGTCTGAGGATAACGGCATCTATGTAAAAACGGTGGAACAAAATCTGCTGCTCTTACCCGGGGCGTCCCTGTCGGCGGACAGCGAGGAGAGCAGGGAGTTTGCGGCAGTCCTTGCCGCGGACGGGATAAGCGATGATGAGGGGCTCAGGTGGTCGTCGGCAAACGACTGGGAAAATCATGACCACTGGCTGCAGGCATCTTTTCGGGAGCCTGTAACGGTGGGGGCGGTACGGGTTTATTGGGAGCGCACGAATGCGGCTGCCTATGCGCTGGAATATTCGCAGGACGGAAAACAGTGGGAAACAGCGGCGCAGTTTTCAGAAGCGCCGCAAAGCGCTGTGCAGGATATTGTTCTGGATGAGCCGATAGAAGCTTCCTTCGTGCGTCTGCATGTGACAGACGTGAAAAAGGACGAATCTGATATGAGCCTGTATTACCAGAATGTGTCGGTTCTGGAGCTGGAGATATATGAAGGGATAGAAGATAGCTTTCTGGTGGAAACGCCCGAGATAAAAGCCGGAAGGAAGCGGACGCTCACAGTACCGGAGGCGGGAGAGTATGAGCTTTCTTTTGCGGGGGCGGATTATGAAAATCTGATAGGAAAAGACGGCAGGATAGCGGATACGATAGCGGATACGGAAGCGGAGATAGGTTTTGTGCTGGAAAAGGATGGGGAAGCGTTAGAGCTTCCCGGAATGTATGTAACGATACCGGCATCCGGAGGGGCGGATGGATTTGAAGCGAAAGTGGCGGACGGGGAAGCTGCTGAAAGGAGGCAGTCTCTCCCGGAGGGGTTTTCAGCGATGGAATGGCTGCCGGGAGGCGGCACCGTCAGGATAGGACAGGAGGAGCTTGCGGCAGCGGAAAATGCGCTGTATGAGCAGGGGACGATAAAAGGATCGAAGACCGCATACAGTAAAATGGAGATTTCTTCGGGACGCATCCGGATGAGTATAAAATCCGGGGAGGACGAATGGACGGATTCTCTGGGGCAGGAGGGCTTTGAGCTGGATATCGGGATGGAGAAAGACGGCGAGATACAGATTGAGGCGCGAACGCAGCAGGGGCTGTGCTGGGGACTGGAAAGCCTGCGGCAGCTGTGCGGGGTATCCGACGGAGAGATTCCGACAGGGCGGATACGGGACTATCCACGTTACAGCGTGCGGGGATTTGGCATTGATGTGGGACGAAGAGCGGTTTCGATGGAGCTTTTATATCGTATTGTGGACGCCCTGGCAGAGCAACGGATGAATACGCTCCTTGTGCATCTGAATGACAATCAGATTATTTCGCAGAGCAGCTATGACGGGACGACAGAAGGGGCGCGCAATCTTTATGCGGGCTTCCGTCTGGAATCTGATATCAGAAATGAGGCGGGAGAGCCGCTGACGTCGCAGGAGCTTTTTTATACGAAGGAAGATTTTTCGGAGCTGGTGGCATATGCGGCGCAGAGAGGCGTGGAAGTAGTTCCGGAAATCGATACGCCGGCACATAGCCTTGCGCTTACAAAGCTGTTTCCACAGCTGGGTCTGAAAAACCATCCGGAGGCAGCGGACCAGCTGGATCTGTCAAAGCCGGAGACCACAGAGCTGGTCAAACAGATTTGGGCGGAATATCTGACCGGGGAGGATGCGGTATTTGCCCAGACAGAGGCGATTCATATCGGAATGGATGAATATTTCGGGGATGCAGAAGATTATCTGAGCTACATGGAAACGATTTCGGAATATGTGCGGGAGCTTGCACCGGACAAAAGGATACGGATGTGGGGAAGTCTTTCAGGCATAGAGGGAGATATCAGCAATCTTTCAAGGGAGCTTGAGATGCATGTCTGGGATACGTCGTGGGCGGACCCGCGGGAAATGTATGAGGCGGGATTTCCAGTCGTCAATTCGCTCAGCAGCAGTCTGTATCTCATTCCCGGCGGTGGCTATGACTGGCTGGATAAGGATTTCCTGATAAAGGATTGGAAGCCGAATGTGTTTGAAACGGCGGAGCGCACCTGGGTATTGCCCGCTTATTCCCCCAGGATGTTGGGCGCATGCTACATGATGTGGAATGACTGGGCATTTTTAAACGGGGAAAGCATCACAGAGGACGGGCTGTTTGAGCGTTTTGCAGATCCGCTCCCGGTGATCGCGGAAAAACTTTGGGGAAGCAGCAGCTTTATCAATAAATAAAAAAAGCCGCAGGGGCGGCGGAAAGAGGTAAAAAATGGCGCTTTTACATGTGGAATTTTTTTCAGACGTACTTGGGATGTGCATGGGGATGGATGTGATATTGCCCCAGAAGACGAACGGCCAGATAGGAATGGAGGGAAAAGGGGCCGAGGGCAGATATAAAACGATGTATCTGCTGCACGGCATGAGCGACGACCAGACAATATGGCAGCGCAGGACTTCGATAGAGCGTTATGCGAGCCAGCTCGGGATAGCTGTGGTAATGCCTACGACCCATCTGGCGTTTTATACGGATACGACCTACGGGATGAAATACTGGACGTTTATCTCGGAGGAGCTGCCGAAGATATGCCGTGAATTTTTCCCGCAGATGTCTGACAAAAAAGAGGATACGCTGGCGGCGGGGCTGTCTATGGGCGGTTACGGCGCATGGAAGCTGGGGCTTGGCGCTTCGGAAACCTTCGGTGCGGCGGCATCCTTGTCCGGCGCATTGGATATCGTCGGGGATTATGAAAGGAACGTGCGGGAAAATTCACAGAATCTTCCGCTGTTTTCCGGGATATTCGGATCGGCTGAACAGCTGAGAGGCTCGAAGAACGACCTGCTCGCGCTGGCGGACGAGCTGGCGGCGTCCGGGAAGGAAAGACCCCGCCTGTATGCATGGTGCGGGACGGAGGACTTTTTATACGAAGGGAATCTGCTGGCATGGGAGCATCTGAATAATCTGGGCTTTGAGATGACGCTGGAGGAATCTGCCGGCGACCACCAGTGGAAATACTGGGATGCAAAGATTCAGGACGTGCTTCGCTGGTGGCTCGGTACGGATATGGATTTACAGTGAGCGGAGGCAATGACATGGAACAGGAGCATCTCGTTATTTGCAGCGGTTACGGCGCGGAGGGCACAAACGATATCATAACGGTCCGCATTTTCTGCAGCGGGGAAAAACAAAAAAACGGGGAAGATTTCATTTCAGAGGATGTAAAAACGGATATTTTATCGGGGATCGGGCAGGGAAACTGCCCGTCCTTCGGGCTTGTCCGCAGGAACGCTTTTTATGCGGTGGAAGAGCTTGCCGGGGAGGCATATATCCGAAAATATGAGCTTTGTACTGATGGGAGTCTTTCCGATACCGGCAGAAAGCTTTGTATCCCCGGCGGCGAGTTATGTCATCTGCATGCGGGAGAAAAAGCGCTGTATGCGAGCTGTTACGGGACCGGGGATTTCTGTGCGGTGGATTTTGAACTGGAAAAGGTGCTCTGGCATCGGGGGGCTCAACCGGGGCAAAAGCAGCCCCATGCCCATTGGGCGAGTGAAAAGGACGGGATTTTATATCTGGCAGATTTAGGGAGCGACAAGGTGTATCGTTACCGTCTGGAGGGCGGTCTGCCGTCGCAGGAGCTTTCAGCGCTGGAGCTGGAGGACGGTGCAGGCCCCCGTCAGGCTTTGCCGTTGGAAAAGGGGACGCTTTTGACAGTGCAGGAGCTGGATTCTACGCTCAGGTTCTGGAAAAACGGCGAGTGTGTGGAAACAGTGCGGACGACAGCCTTTGACGGGATAAATTATCCCGGAACCATCTGCATGGCGGATGAAAACACGGTACTTGTCTGCAACAGAGGCGCAAATACGGTGGCGGCATTCCGTTTGGAAACCGGGGAAAACCGCGGCGCAGGATCCGGGGCTCAGGTGCAGGTGCGTCTGGTTTACCTGGGAGAGTGGGCGACGGGCGATTGGCCGCGCCATCTGTATAAGGTTTCCGGCACAAATCTGTTTTTGAACGCCTGCAACAAGGAAGGCGCGCTGATCTTATTTGAGTGGACGGGGACAGAGCTTGTGCAGAGAGGAAGAATTGAACTGCCCGGAGCATCCTGCGCAGCGGAAATATGTGATGGCTGCCGCTGAGAATATGGAGTAAAGAGAAGATATGAATCAGAAGGAACGGATGTTAAAAAATCTGCCCTACAAGGCATGGCTGGACGGGCTTTCAGAGGAACGTCTGGAAAACAAGAAAAAGATATATGAATTTAACCGGTGCGAGCCGGAGGAATTGCAGAAGTCGCAGGAGCTTTTGAAGCAGATTCTTGGGAAAACAGGGGAAAATGTGTGGATAGAAGCGCCATTTCACTGCGACTATGGGTATAACATCGAAGTGGGAGAGAATTTTTTCGCAAATTACAATCTCGTCATACTGGATGTGGGAAAAGTAAAGATTGGCAAAAATGTACAGTTTGCGCCGAATGTGGCGATATATACGGCAGGACATCCGGTTCATCCGGACTCACGCAATTCCGGTTATGAATACGGAATAGATATTACCATCGGCGACAATGTGTGGCTGGGCGGAAATACGGTCGTGATGCCCGGCGTACATATCGGCAATAACGTGGTGATAGGCGGCGGGAGCGTAGTGACAAAGGATATCCCGGACGATGTGATAGCGGTTGGAAATCCCTGCCGCGTGCTCAGAAAGATTACGGAGGATGACCGGAGATATTATTTTAAAGACCGGGAATTTGATGTAGAGGATTATTGAGGGAAAGAGAAAAAGGACGGCGGGAATCATACCCGCAGTCCTTTTTTGGAAGCTGTAATTTATTTTATCAGGGCATTTTCCAGGTCCTGAAGCATCAGATCCAGCGCCTGAATGCCGCCTTCCGCAGTGTACCATACGGCGGGATGCTCCAGATAAACAATATTTCCATTTTTAAAAGCGGCTGTTCCCATGACGAGTTCATTTTCCATGATTTCCTGTGCGAGCTGGGCACCATCTGTGCCGATGGCTGCGTCCCTGTCCATGACAAAAATGTAGTCGGGATTTTTTTCGACAATGAATTCAAAGGAAGCCTCGTTGCCGTGGGAAGCGGTGTCGATTGCCGCGTCCGTTCCGATATTTTCAAAGCCGATCTCCCGTCCGATCAAAGAGCAGCGGCCGTCGTTTCCGAGCACGTTGAAGCTGCCGCTTGTAACCATGCCGATGATGGCGTTTTTGCCTTCGGAAAAAGCGGAAAGGGCGTCGATCCTTTCGCCAAACTGCGCCATGAGTCCATCCACATTTTCTTCCAGCCCAAAGAGGGAGGCGATGACGGAGGCATTTTTGCGGACGCTTTCCACTACTCCGATTTCGGTATCCGTGGACAGAAATATGACGGGAGCGATTTCTGAGAGCGCATCATAGGAGGAGGCGAGCCGCCCGCCGATAAAGATCACGTCAGGTTCGCTTTCCATGACGGCTTCCAGATCCGCCTCCTTGATCGTGCCGAGGTTTGCCACGGTTTCATCGGTCGCATACTGCTGGAGATAGTCAAGGGAGGTGTTGGAGGAGCCGACTACCCGATCACCCATGCCGAGTTTGTCCAGAATATCGAGGGAAGCCATATCCATGACGGCAATCCGTTCGGGATCATAGGGGACTTCCAGAGCGATTTCCTCGCGGTTTGCGTTGAGGGATGTGATGGTGATCGCTTCGGGAAGCTTTTGGGAGACAGAAGCGGATGCGGTCGGGTCTGCAGAAGAGTCTGCAGTTTCCGCTGTGGGTGCAGCCTCTGAGGAGGTCTCTGCTGCGGCAGGTGCCGGTCCCGCCGGAGCGTTGGAGGAAGCGCAGGCTGCGAGCCCTGCGGAAAGTGCCATGGTCAGTGTGAAAAGTGTTATTTTTTTCATAAGAATGTTTCTCCTTTAAAAATATTTTCAGATTAGGTTAATAGTAAATGGAAAGCGGTCTTCCCGCGATCTCCATGATTTCAAAGTCCACGCCGTAAATTTCGGAGAGGGTTTCTTTGGTGATGACCTCTTTTACCGTGCCGAAGCGCGCGATATTTCCGTTTTTAAAAGCGCATATATAATCGGAGTAAAAGGCGGCGTAATTGATCTCGTGAAGCACGAGGATAACGGTTTTTCCAAGCTCGTCGCAGAGCCGGCGGACGATCTTCATCATGTTGGTGGCATGATAGATGTCCAGATTGTTGGTGGGCTCGTCCAGCAGGATGTAGTCGGTATCCTGGGCGATGACCATTGCGATATAGGCGCGCTGGCGCTGACCTCCGGAAAGCTCGTCGATAAAGCGGCCGCGGAAAGAGTCCAGCTCCATATAGGAAATGGCGCGTTCGATCATTTCATGATCCTCTGCGGTCAGATGCCCGGCGGAGTAGGGAAATCTCCCAAATGCCACCAGCTCTTCCACGGTAAGCTTCATCTGGATATTGTTGTGCTGGGTCAGGATCGCAAGCCGTCTGGAAAGATCGCGGTTTTTCCAGCTTCCGATATCCTGACCTTCAAAATCGACCGAGCCGCTGTCTTTGGCAATGAGACGTGAGATCATCCCCATGACCGTCGATTTTCCGGCTCCGTTGGGGCCGATCAGGGATGTTACCTTTCCTTTCGGGAGCTCGAAGCTGACTGAGTTTACGACAGGCTTGCCGTCATATTTTTTAATAAGATGTCTGACTTTCATGATTTAAGCCTTTCTCCTTTCCTTCAGCAGAAGATATAAAAAGTAGATTCCGCCGAATACGGTAATAAATACGCTGACGGGAACCGAATAGGAATAAACGTGTTCCACAAATGTCTGGCCGCCTGCCAGCACGATCATCCCGAACAGGGCAGAGCCGGGGATGAGCAGGCTGTGGCGGTAGGGTTTTAAAAGCTGCCGGGAGAGGTTCGCGATGATCAGGCCGAGGAAAGAGATCGGGCCGACCATGGCGGTTGCCACGGCGATAAAGAGAGTTACGCCCAGCAAAAGCCGCCGGATCGTGCGGTCGTAATCCACGCCAAGATTGATCGCCTGTTGTCTGCCGAGGGTGATGACGTCCAGCAGGGCGAGTTCTTTTCGCAGAAAGAAGATAACGGCAGCCATCACAAGCAGAGAAAACAGGATGACCGATGAATTGACGTTGCTGAAGCTGGCGACGAGGGACGCCAGAAGGCTGTCATATTCGTTGGGATCCATTACCCTTGTCAGCGTTGTCTGGATGCTTCCGAAAAAAGAAGTCAGCACCGTTCCGATCAGGAGCACATACAGAATGTTGTGGTTCGTCTTTTGGAACAGCCAGCTGTAAATGAGGGTCGCGGCAGCGCCCATGAGCACAAGGTCCACGGCGAAGGCGGCATTTGCGTTGACGGCAAGGAAGCTTCCGGAGCCTGCGGCAAACACGACTGCCGTATGGATCAGGGTATAGAGGGAATTCATCCCGAGCAGGCAGGGAGTTACAATCGTGTTGTTGATGATCGACTGAAAGACGATCGAAGCCGCGCCGATGGCAGATGCAGTTATGAGCATGACGATCAGCTTTGGAGCGCGGATTTTCATGGCGTATAAAAAGAGCCTCCGGTTTCCGAAATTGACGTCCAGCGTCATGTAAAAAACTGCTGCGGCAAGCGCAAGGAGCGCCATCAGGACGAGCCTGCGCCGGTTTTTGCGGATGTTTTCATGAAAGAGCGGTTCAGCTTTTTTGACGGTCATATTCAGACGCACCTCCTTTGCGAAGCGTTGCCGGAAGGGAAAGCCGCAGCGATTTTCTGCCGTGCCTGAGACGGTACAGTAGCAAAAGGACGAACAGGATGCTTCCGAGCACGCCGATGATCAGTTCGATGGGGAGCTCGTAAGGAGCGATGATTATCCTGCCTGCCAGATCGCAGACGAGGACGAAAACGGCTCCGAAGAGCATCGTATCCGTCAGCGTACCCCGTATTTTATCGCCCTTGAACATGGAGACGATATTGGGGACGATCAGCCCGATATAGGAGATCGAGCCGACAACTACGACGACAGACGCCGTGATCATGGCGGCAATCGTCAGGCCGGCAAAAAGCACCACATTGTAGGGCACGCCGAGATTTTGCGAAAATTCTTTTCCCATGCCGACGATATTAAAGTGATTGGCAAATAAAAACGCAATAACGATCAGCGGGGCGACGAGCCAGACGATTTCATATCTTCCTTTGAGCACCATCGAAAAATGCCCTACCAGCCAGGAGGAAAGCGCCTGCGTCATTTCATATTTATAGGCGAGATAGCTGGTAACGCCGGAAATGATGTTTCCGAACATGATGCCCACAAGCGGAACCATCACGGGATCTTTAAACTGGATCTGCTGGATAAACCAGACAAAGAGCCAGGTTCCCAGAACGGCAGCTCCAAAGGAAAAGAGCGCGCGACTCCAGATTGTCGAGGACGGCAAAAAGAGGAGCGCGAGTAAAATGCCGAGCTGCGCGGATGAGATTGTTGCTCCTGTCGTGGGCGAAACAAATTTATTCATACAAAGCTGCTGCATAATGAGACCTGCGGCGCTCATCCCGGCCCCGGTACAGAGGATTGCCAGAAGGCGCGGAAGCCGGGAGACAATAAAGATCTCCAGCTGATGAAAATCGCCGGAAAGCAGGGAGGCCGGAGAAAGTTCGATGACTCCCACAAAAAGCGAGGCGGCTGACAGAATAAGAAGGATCAGTGTCAGCACAATCGTAGAGATATGTTCTTTCAAATCAGAACTCCTTTCTTACAATAATTAGTTACGACTAACCAATAGGGGAATAAAAAGCTTCCGACGGGCGGAAGAGCTTTTTGTTTTTGAAAAATTGTTCCCTTCAGTGTACAAAAAATCAAAAACCCAGAGAACGGTTCGCAGGAACCGGACTCTGGAGTTAGATTAAACTAATCATATGAATTTGTCAAGAAGAAAATTTTGGAATATCTTCCCGGTTTAAGTCATCCCTGTTTTGCCAGAGCAAAAACAGGGCGAGCAGACCTGCCATCAGGGAAGAGCCGGCAAAGTTGAGCCACAGCCCGGTAAGTCCGAGCGGCCAGAATACGACCACAAAAAGCACCGGGAAGATCAGGGCGATGGACAGCGAGATGATGGAGGCGGAGAGAGCTTTGCCGACGGCGAGCATATAGCTCTGCGCGGCAAAAGAGAGCCAGCGCGTTACATAGGTAAGTGCAAAAAGCTGCAGTGCGCCGACGCCGGGCAGGGATGCCTCATGGTTAGTACGGATTCGTACTGAACGATATAATACGAATCCGTACTAAAGTCAAAGAGGAAATAAAAAAAGACTCCTTCGAGATAAGGAATCTTTTTGAGAGGATGAAAAACCGATTTACAGCTCTTCCAGTCGGATTTCCATTCCCTTCCGGTAATATTTTTTGTCATCCTCGCTGATAGGACGCATGATGCGGCAAGGCGTGCCGTAAGCAACGACATCGGCGGGGATGTCCTTCGTAACGATGCTCCCGGCTCCTATCACAGAGTTATCTCCGATGGAAACGCCGGGCATGACGATGCAGTTTGCACCAATCCAGACGTTATTGCCTATCGAAATGGGAAGGTTATACTGTGCGACCTTTTCACGCATGTCGGGTGAAACAGGATGAGTTGCGGTGCAGAGCACGACATTGGGACCGAACATTACGCTGTTGCCGACAGTGATAGGGGCATCGTCCACCAGCGTCAGATTGAAGTTGGCATATACCTGATTGCCGAACGAACAGAATTTACCGCCCCAGTTGGCGTGAAAGGGCGTTTCGATATAGCAGTTTTTCCCCATGTGAGCGAACATTTTCTGAAGAAGCTCACCTTTTTCTTTTTGCTGACTGGGACGGAGCTGATTATATTCAAACAGCATGTCCAGATGCTTCAGCTGTTCGTCGGCAAGCTCCTGACTGTCACACAGATAGAGCCTGCCGCTGTGCATTCTTTCGTAGATTTCCTGTAATTCCATATTTGTTCCCCCTGTAGGTAAGTGCTTTTTTTCATCGTAGCAGAGTTCCGGGGAGAAAACAAGTATAACCGCCCGGCTTTCCGGTTGCGAAAACAATTCTGTTACTGTGCGCACCGGCCTCAAATGCCACGCCAGTGAGCATTAACACAATTCCTGCGTCGGGGCTGGCTTTTTTAGAAATTAAATGGTAGAATAGACAGCGAGACAGACAGTATTTTGAGAGACGGGAGGTTTTTTTCATGAAAGTGCTTGTGATAAACTGCGGCAGCTCATCGCTGAAATATCAGCTCATCGACAGCCAGAGCGAAGAGGTACTGGCTAAGGGGCTGTGCGAGAGAATCGGTATCGAGGGCAGCAGTGTGACGCATCAGAAGGCGGATTCCGGCAAGAAGACGGAAGAAGTCGCTATGAAAGATCATACCGATGCGGTAAAGGTCGTGATAGAGAAGCTTACGGATGCTGAGGATGGCGTGATAGCTTCCCTTAAAGAAATCGATGCGGTGGGACATCGTATCGTACACGGCGGGGAGCATTTCAAAGGCTCCGTTGTCATTGATGAAGACGTGATGAAGGCGATAGAGGAATGTAATGACCTGGCACCGCTGCATAATCCGGCGAACCTGATCGGTATCCGTTCCTGTCAGAGTGTGATGCCGGGCGTTCCCATGGTTGCGGTATTTGATACTGCATTTCACCAGACAATGCCGGGAAAGGCTTATCTGTATGGTCTTCCTTATGAATATTATGAAAAATACAAAATCCGCCGTTACGGTTTCCACGGAACGAGCCACGACTTCGTATCAAAGCGGGCGGCTGAAATCCTTGGCAAGGACAGGAGCGAGTTAAAGATAATCGTATGCCATCTGGGCAACGGCGCTTCGGTCTCCGCTGTGAAAAACGGCGAATCCGTTGATACTTCCATGGGACTGACTCCTCTGGAGGGACTGATGATGGGAACCAGAAGCGGAGATCTCGATCCCGCCATCATCGGATTTATTGCGGAAAAGGAGAATAAGACCGCGGCAGAAGTGATAGATATCTGCAACAAAAAATCAGGCGTTCTGGGGCTTTCCGGAATTTCCAGTGACTTCCGCGACCTGGTGGGCGCTGCGGCAGAAGGCAACGGTCATGCACAGACGACGCTGGAGGCATACGCTTATCGTGTTGGCAAATATATTGGCGCTTACGCGGCTGCGATGAACGGTGTGGACGTTATTGTGTTCACTGCCGGGATTGGTGAGAATAACGCACAGGTGCGCGGACTGGTCAGCCAGTATACGGGATTTTTAGGCTGCAGCATCGATCTTGAGAAAAATGCGGAAGCAGTCGGCGTGGAGAAGATCATTTCCACACCGGATTCCAAAGTAACGGCGATGGTCATCCCGACGGATGAAGAGCTGGCGATCGCAAGGGAGACAGTCCGCCTTGTAAACGCATAAGGTGTTTTTCGGCAGCAGACAGAGCTGACTTGCTTTAAGCCGATACTTTCCTGCTTGTTTTTGCGGCGGAAAGTATCGGTTTTTTTTACTTTGAGAAAGGAAAGTATGATGATATGTTGACATCTTTAGCCCTTATTTTTCTTGTAGGACTTTCCGTGGGAGCGGTCTGCCGGAGAATGAGATTACCGCGTATAATAGGAATGCTTATAACGGGAATCGTATTGGGACCTTATGTACTGGATATGCTCGACCCGTCGATTCTTGGAATTTCATCGGAATTGAGGCAGATAGCGCTCATCATTATTTTGCTCAAGGCGGGTTTGTCGCTGGATATTTCAGATTTGAAAAAAGTCGGTCGTCCTGCGGTGATGATGGCATTTGTTCCGGCATGCTTTGAAATTCTGGGATATGTTATCTTTGCGCCGGCCTTTTTTGGAATCACGAGGATAGAGGCGGCTGTTATGGGAGCTGTTCTGGCAGCGGTTTCACCGGCGGTGGTCGTTCCGAGGATGATAAAGCTGATAGAAGAAAAATGCGGAACCGCCAAAAGCATTCCTCAGCTTATCCTTGCGGGGGCATCCTGCGACGATATATTTGTAGTCGTGCTCTTTTCTGCTTTTGCGGCGATGGCTCAGGGTGGAAGGGTTGATGCCGCGGTTTTTATGGATATTCCTCTTTCCATAGTATCGGGGCTGCTGCTTGGAGCCTGTGCCGGGATTTTTCTGTCGGCGCTGTTTGAATCAGCGTATTCTCATGACCGTCTTATCCGAAACAGCATGAAGGTCATTATCATTCTGGGGACGGCATTTTTGCTGATGTCAGTTGAGATATGGATGAAGGATTTTATAGCCGTATCCGGGCTGCTGGCGGTGGTCAGTATGGCATGTATGCTGAAGATAAAAAGTATTCCGCGCGTAGCAGGAAGATTATCCGAAAAAATCGGCAAGCTTTGGCTGGCGGCAGAGGTAATGCTGTTTGTTCTGGTAGGAGCTGCGGTAGATATCAGATACACATTCAGCGCCGGAATTGCGGCAGCTGCGCTGATACTGTCGGCGCTGCTGTTCAGGGCGGTTGGTGTAATGGTCTGCCTGATAGGGACGTCATTGGATTTCAGGGAAAGAATGTTTTGTGTGATAGCATATTTGCCGAAAGCAACGGTGCAGGCTGCGATGGGAGCGGTCCCTCTTTCCATGGGAATGCCGTGCGGAAAACTGATACTTTCTGTTGCGGTCGTCGCGATTTTGCTGACAGCGCCTATCGGTGCGTTAGGAATCGACCGGAGCTATAAGAGGCTGCTTAAGGGGGCGGAGGGAAATATTTGAAAAAATATATCGAATTGAATGGAAAAGCTGTGGAATATGAACTTCAGATAAAAGATGTCAAACGTATAAATCTGCGTATCCGCAGGGACGGGTGTGTGTGCGTGTCGGCGAACCGATGGGTTCCGCAGAATCATATCGATGCCTTTTTGCGTGAAAATGCGGATTTTATCCTGCAGAATATGGAACGCGGAAAACGTATGAAAGAGGCCGGAGACGGTATGGCTTCCGGAAGGGACAGGGAGTATGCGGACGGGGACGTTTTGTATCTGGACGGGGAAGCGTATCGGCTGAGGGTGATTTCGGGGAGTAAGGAGTCGGTGGAAACGGTAGGAAGAGTGCTCATTGTGACACAGAAGCTGCCGGAAGACGGTGCGCGGAGAAAACGGATGTTGGAGAAATATCTGACGGAGAGATGCCGGAAAAAGATGGAGGCGCTGTGCAGAGAGGTTTATCCGATATTTGAAAAGATGGGGGTAGAGTGGCCTGAGATACGCATCCGCAGTATGGTATCCCGATGGGGGAGCTGTCAGCCTGCCAGCGGTATTCTGACTTTTGCAAGACAGTTAGTCGAGGTGCCGGGAAGCTGCGCGGAGTATGTGGCGGTACATGAATTTTCGCATTTTATCCACCCGGATCATTCGCCGCGTTTTCATACATTGATGACAAAGCTCATGCCCGGCTGGAAAGCGCAGAAGCAGCTTTTGAACAGCCGGGCATGGGTACAGGTGAACTCCACTGTTTTGTTTTGAAGGGAGATAGCTGGAAGATGCGTCCGGATTTTTTGGTACGCGTCTTATGCTTTGCTCAGGGCAGCACAGATTTCGGTTACGCTGTCAAAGACCCAGGTGGGCTTATGAGGGCCGTTTTGAATATCGTCAAGAGTCGCTTCGCCGGAGAGGACACATATCGTGTCTACTCCGGCATTTTTTCCGGCTGCAATGTCCGTGTAGAGCCGGTCCCCCACAATGAGAGCGTCTTCTTTGGAAACGCCGAGTTTTTTCAGGACGCAGTCTATCATGATAGGCTCCGGTTTCCCGATGAAAAACGGTGTTTTTCCGGTAGCGTTTTTGAGCATGATACTCATGGAACCGCAGTCCGGGATATAGCCGAAGCTGACCGGACAGACGAGATCGGGATTGGTGGCAAGATACGTCACGTCTTTGCCGAGCATGATGCAGGTGTCGCGTACCTTTTCGGAAGTATTTTCGGTGTCGAAGCCGATCAAAACGATTCCGGCAGAATCGTCGGGCTTTGTGACAACGGGGATGCCGTCTGCACGCAGCTCGTCCACGAGAGAGCGCGTGCCCATACAAAATACGGTCTGTCCGGGATAGTTTTCATTCAGATAAAAAGCGGTCGCCTGACTGGATGTGAAAAAATGCGATGCGTCGGCGCGGATACCCATTCCGTTTACCTTGTCCACATAGTCTGATACGGATTTGGAAGAGTTATTTGTTATAAAGATATAACGTCCCCCGTTTTCTTCGATACGGGACAAAAAGGCCAGCGTTCCGTCAAAAATCTTATCTTCGTTATAGATAGTGCCGTCCATGTCCAGAAGGAACAGTTTTTTGCGGCGAAGGGCCTCCGCATTTTTTCCGAGTTTGTCTGTGAGCATGAAAAATCTCCTGTCAATGATAGTGATAATAAAACATATATCCTGGTGGCGTCAGATTAAAGAGCATCTGCCGCTTTTGTCGCGATGACGGCGACACCTGTGCCTGCTGCGTTTTCAAGCAGCACATCCCCAATGTGTATGGGAGCGGGGACGCATATCGTACGGATGTCATTCATGACCGCTTCGATCTTTTCCTTTGGAATATCGGAAGCGGTTTTTACTGAAATGACAGGCATGCGTGCGCCTGTTACGCGAACGGTGGAGGTCACAGTCCGCATAGGGGCGGTCAGCTCCATCCGGGCGTATGCCTCGCCGCGGGGACAGGTGTTGCCGGAAACGGATGTCACCTGTCCGTTTTCAAGAGAGGCGGTGAGGGAACAGCCTAAAGGACAGCGAATGCATATCAGATGTTTTGTTTCCATGATGTTCCTCTTTCTGCCGCAGTGCGGCATGATTTCTGCATAAAAATGCGGGCATATCCTTGCAAAGGGAAGAGTCAGGCTTCGTCTGCACGGATAGTGATCGTTTTGGTGCCCGCAGGGATGAGCGATTTTTTCAAAAGGAGCTGTTCCATTTCGCCGGGGGCGAGCTTTTTCTTTTTCTGGGAAAAGATGCAGGTATCATCGGCATAAACAGAAAGAACAGCATTCGTATAGACCCGTCCGACGCGGAAGCGGACAAGAAGCGTATCTTCCATATGGGAAGGGCGCAGCAGCTGAGGTACAGTGTAGCGCACGCCGCCTGCAGCGATCAGAGAGACAGAGGGTTCAGACATGTCTGAATCGGCTGACTCTGTCGCAGAGCTTTCCTTCCTGCAGTAGGATTTTATATACGCAGCTGCCTGCTGTCCGGCGCGGGATGCTTCTTCGGAAACATAGTCGACCAGGTCGTGTACATGGAGTACATTTCCACAGGCGAATACGCCGGGAACATCGGTTTCAAGGCTTTCGTTGACAACAGGACCGGAGGTCACGGGCGAAAGGGTGACGCCCAGCTTGCCGGAAAGTTCATTTTCCGGGATAAGACCGCAGGAAAGCAGCAGGGTATCGCAGGAAATCTGTTCCTCTGTGCCCGGAATGGGCTTTCGGTCAGGCCCCACTTCTGCGAGCGTGATGCCGGTAACGCGGTCTTTTCCCTGAATGTCCACGACCGTATGGGAAAGCTTGAGGGGAATATCAAAATCCTCAAGACACTGGACGATATTTCTTTGCAGCCCGCCGGAATAGGGGAGAAGCTCTGCCACGACTTTGACGGAAGCGCCTTCCAGAGTCATGCGCCGCGCCATGATGAGCCCGATGTCACCGGAACCTAGGATGACGACCTCTTTGCCAGGCAGAAAGCCTTCCATATTTACGAGGCGCTGCGCCGTGCCTGCGGTATAGATTCCGGCAGGGCGAAATCCGGGGATATTGAGGGCGCCTCTGGGGCGTTCCCGGCAGCCCATGGCGAGGATGAGCGTCTTTGCACAAAGCTCAAGAAGCCCGTCTTCCCGGTTCATGGCAGTCACATGACGCAGCCCGTCTTCCGATGCGGAAAGGTCGAGCACCATTGTATTTAATTTGTACGGGATATGAAGCTCCTTTGCCTGATCGATAAATCGTGCGGCGTATTCCGGCCCGGTCAGCTCTTCGCGGAAGGTATGCAGGCCGAAGCCGTTGTGGATGCACTGGTTTAAAATTCCGCCCAGTTCGCCGTCGCGTTCCAGAATAAGGATATCGGAAATTCCTTCCCTGTATGCGGCGATGGCTGCGGCGAGCCCGGCAGGACCGCCGCCGATGATGATCATATCATAGATTTTCATAAGGAATCCTCCCTCGTATATCCGGTCAGAAGCTCTGAGCCTGCACCGTGCTTGGAGATGTCCATCGGGTCGGAAGAGAGCTCTTTTTCCAGAAGCTCCATAACCTTAGGAGAACAAAAGCCTGACTGGCAGCGTCCCATACCGGCTCGGGTACGTCTCTTGACGCCGTCTAAGGAGCGGGCGCCCAGAGGTCTGTGAATGGCATTTTTAATCTCGCCTTCCGTAACGGTTTCACAGCGGCATACCACGACGCCGTAGGAAGGATCCTGTGCGATAAGGCTGCGCAGCTCTTCGGGAGAGGCGGATGCGACGCAGGGGATACCCTTGCGGCGCGGTTCAAAATCAGTTTTTGCGGACAGAGAAAGCTTTTCGGCAATCTGTTCTGCCAGAAAAACGCCAATCGCAGGAGCGGAGGACAGACCGGGTGATTCGATGCCGGCACAGTCAAAAAATCCGGGTGCATCGGATACCTCGCCGATGATAAAATCGCCGCCTGCTTCGGAAGCCCGAAGGCCTGCAAAGGAGGTGATAGTCAGATTTTTGGGCAGGGAGGGGACGCTTAGGGCGCCTTTTTCCATAACTTCGGAAAGTCCCTCCTGAGTAGTATTTACCGCTTCTTTGTCGGAAAGATTTTGAGCGGTAGGTCCTACGAGCAGGTTGCCGTGGACGGTAGGCGTTACAAGGATGCCTTTTCCCATTTTGCCCGGAAGCTGAAAGATGGTGTGGGAAACGAGGGTTCCGGCTTTCTTGTCGAGAAGCTGGTATTCCCCGCGCCGGGGAGTAATGGAAAGCTTTTGTGCGCTCACCATATTATGGAGCTCGTCGGCATAAACGCCGGCGGCATTGACGATGCAGCGTGTTTCAAAGGTCTCTCCCGAGGAAGTCACGACACGCCAGCTTTCAGGCGCGGTGCCGGGCAGGATTTGCTGTACGGCTGTATCAAAAAGGAACTGCGCGCCGTTTTCAAAAGCGTTCTCCGCATAGGCGATGGTCATATTGAACGGGCAGACAATGCCTCCGGTGGGACATAGGAGGGCGGCGACCGCTTCATCGGAAACGGCGGGTTCGAGCTGTTTTAGCTCTTCCTGAGAAATGATTTTCAGGCCGGAAACGCCGTTTTGACGCCCTCTTTCGGCGAGCGCTTCCAGTTCGGGAAGCTGCTCCTTATCGAAGCAGAGGACAAGGGAGCCGTTTCGGGTAAAAGGAAAATCAAGTTCTTTGGAAAGCCGGTCCATCATAGCGTTTCCTTTTACGTTAAAGCGGGCTTTTAAGGAACCGGGGACAGCATCGTGTCCTGCGTGGATAATAGCGCTGTTTGCCTTGGAGGTTCCGCAGCAGACGTCCTCTTCCTTTTCGAGGACGAGCAGGTTAAGTTCATATCGGGAAAGCTCCCGCGCGATACTGCAGCCGGTGACACCTGCCCCTATGACGATGACATCATACATGGATAGTTTCCTCCTTTCAGGGAAGCATATGGCCTGCTGCCAGATAGAGCTGATACCATTCCTGGCGGGTCAGTGTGATATCGGCAGCGCGGCAGATGAGAGCCAGACGTTCCGGGCTGGTGGTGCCTGCGATAAGCTGCATATTTGCAGGATGGCGCAGTATCCATGCCGCAGCGATGGCTGTGGGCTCGGTGTCATAGCGTTCTGCGATTTCGGAAAGACAGCGGTTGAGCTCGGCGTATTTTTCGTTTCCGATATAAACGCCTTCAAAAAATCCATACTGGAAAGGCGACCAGGTCTGGATGGTGATGTCGTTTAAGCGGCAGTAGTTGAGTACATGTCCGTCGCGATCCATACTTCCGTCTGTCGTCATATTGACTTCCATGCCGCTCTGGATCATGGAAGAGTTGGGCAGGGAAAACTGGAGCTGATCTGTTACGATGGGCTGACGTACGCATTTTTTCAGAAGCTCTATCTGAGACGGGTTGTGATTGGAAACGCCGAAATGGCGTACCTTGCCGGAGCTTTCCAGCAGGTCGAAAGCTTCTGCTACCTCTTCCGGCTCCATGAGAGCATCCGGGCGGTGCAGGACGAGAACGTCCAGATAGTCCGTACGGAGCCGCTTTAAAATACCGTCTACGGAGGAAAGGATATGTTCTTTGGAAAAATCATACATTACGCCGGATACGATACCGCACTTTGACTGGAGGATGATTTTTTCCCGAACGGACGGAGACATGCGGATGGCGTCCGCAAAGGCCTCTTCACAGCGGCCGGCGCCGTAGATGTCGGCGTGGTCAAAAAAGTTGCAGCCAAGTTCCAGCGCAGTGTCTACGAGCTTCTGAGCCTGACCGGCGGAAACATCGCATATACGCATGCAGCCAAGCGCGACTGCGGGAACGGTAAGACCGCTTTTGCCAAGAGAAATGTGTTTCATATAGGTACCCCCTGAAATAATATTTGTGGTACAAAATCTGAGCTTTATTATACTCTATTTGAGGGAAAAAGAGAATACACAGAGAAAAGAAATCGTCCCGTCCACCGGGTTGTCAGTGAACGGGACGATTTGAAAAAAGTATTAAATTCAGGAATCGCATTTTGCAGAGAGAATATTATCCAGCAGCTTTTTGGAAAGCTTCTCGTGTATACGGCATTCCTCCGGAGTGAAGTTTTGGTACATCAAAGCAAGGAAATTCTGTTGTGTGAGCTGGATATCTTTTGTGAGGCCGTCAGCAGCGGGGAGGATGGAAAGATGCAGGATGCGCCTGTCATTTTTATCCTCACGGCTTTCCAGAAAACCCTGCCGGATAAGGGAGTCTACAGCCCGTGAAACGCAGGATTTTGGAAGCCCTCTCAGCTCTACGATATCTCTGGCAGTGTCCATGTCGGGACGATTTGCCAGAAACAGCAGAATATTCAGTTCAGTGGTGGTCAGCTGATAATGCTCCGCGGTATGGTTCATCTGTTTTTCATAGCATTTTAAAAACTGCTGAATGACGTAAAGCAGCTCAGATGGATTGGGCATCTGCAATCCCCTCCTGTTTTTTCAGAAGAATATTCATAAATTCATCACCGGTAATAGTCTCATGCTCATAAAGATATTTGGCGATCTCATGCAGCTTCGGGAGATTATCCTGTAAAATCTTTAATGCCTTTGCATGCTGGGTGCGGACGAGCTCTACTGTCTTTTTGTCGATATCTGTCTGCGTCTCGGGAGAGCAGGAAAGAGAGGTGTCGCCGCCCAGATACTGATTGCTCACATTTTCCATAGCGACCATGTCAAAATCCTCGTGCATGCCGAAGCGTGTTATCATGGCGCGGGCGAGACGGGTCGCCTGTTCGATGTCATTGGAGGCTCCGGTAGTAATGGAGTGGAAGATGAGCTCTTCCGCTGCGCGGCCGCCTGTAAAGGTAGCGATTTTGTTTTCCAGCTCCTCTTTGGACATCAGGAAGTGCTCACCGTCGTCTACCTGCATTGTGTATCCCAACGCGCCGCTGGTACGGGGGATGATCGTAATCTTATGCACCGGAGCGGAGTTGGTCTGCATGGCTGCGACGAGGGCGTGACCGACTTCATGATAGGAAACAATGAGCTTTTCCTTTTCGGAAAGGACGCGGCTCTTTTTCTGGTATCCGGCGATAACGACTTCGATGCTTTCCTCCAAATCTGCCTGTGTGGCAAAACGCCGTCCGTCGCGGACAGCCCGGAGGGCGGCCTCGTTTACGATATTGGCAAGTTCAGCGCCGGAAGCGCCGGAGGCGGCTTTGGCGATTTCATAAAAGTTGACGTTATCCGCAATCTTGATTTTTTTGGCATGTACCTTTAAGATATCCGCACGTCCCTGCAGGTCGGGCAGTTCAACGGGGATCCGGCGGTCGAATCGTCCGGGACGGGTCAGGGCAGGGTCAAGGGAATCGGGACGGTTGGTCGCCGCAAGGATAACGACGCCCTTGGAACCGTCGAAGCCGTCCATTTCGGTCAGCAGCTGGTTCAGCGTCTGTTCGCGTTCATCGTTGCCGCTGAAGTTGCCGTCACGCTTTTTGCCGATTGTATCTATCTCGTCGATGAAAACGATACAGGGCGCTTTTTCGTTTGCCTGCTTGAACAGGTCGCGCACCTTCGCCGCGCCCATGCCGACGAACATTTCTACAAATTCAGAGCCTGAGATAGAGAAAAACGGAACGTCTGCTTCTCCGGCAACCGCCTTTGCGAGCAGTGTTTTACCGGTTCCGGGAGGTCCTACGAGCAGGGCGCCTTTCGGCATGGAAGCACCGATTTCTCTGTATTTTTCCGGATTGTGGAGGAAGTCTACAATCTCGGAAAGAAGCTCTTTTGCCTCATCCTCGCCCGCTACATCGGCAAATTTGATACCGGTGGATGATTTTACATATACTTTGGCATTGCTCTTGCCGAATGCCATCGCGCCGCCGGGACCTCCGCCCATCATGTTCTGGTTCATCTTTCGGAAAAGAAGCTGTCCAAGGGCGACAAAAAGGATGGTAGGAAGGATGAAGCCGACCAGGATGCTCATGAGAGGGGACTGTTTCGTAGGGATCTCGCTGATAAGCTGCGCTCCCGAGCTTCGTATCTGTTCTACGAGTTCATTGCTCGTATTGATGAGGCCGGTTTTGCATACTTTGGTTTTGCCGCCTTCTTCGATGGTGTAGAGAATGACGTAGTCCTGCATGTCGATTTGGACTTCTTTTATCTGTCTGGAATCCAGACCGTCCAGAAAGTCGCTGTAGGTAGTCTCTACGACGCTGCGGCCCATCAGCCATGGCAAAACAAAGATATTGAGTAAGAACATGATGATGAGCGCTGCGACTGCATAGGTGGCAAGCATCTTTTGGGGTTTTTTGTTATCATCGGGATTGGTCGTCATAATTTTTTTCTCCTGTCCGCGCAGACCTGCCGCGCAATCTGACCTGAAAGTTCTTAGAAGAACTGTTTCTTATGGAACTATTATGACGCGAAACGGAACGGGTTACAATTAAAGAAGCGGAAACAATTTATAAAAGAATTATAAATGTTTATCGTCCTGAGCCCTCTTTTGCGGAATAGAGCTTTCAATAGTCTGTCAAATGTTGCTGTTTACGGGCAGGCCTGTGAACAATAACGATGAAGGCTGCCGTTTTTTTATAGAATAGAGCAGGGGATTTTAGTTGTCATCTGTAAATTCAAATAGTTCTTCAACAGAAACATGGAAGACCTTTGCGATGTCCATTGCCAGCTTTAGAGAGGGGTTGTAGCGTCCGTTTTCCAGATGGACGATAGTTTCCCGCCGCGCGCCGACAAGGTCTGCCAGTTCACTTTGCTTTAAACCCGCTTTTTCGCGGTATTCTTTGATTTTAGTGATAAGAGCCATATCAATCTCCATTCTGGAGCGTAAGCGATCGGGGTATAGCATCCCGGCTGTTTGTAACGCTCCGGTACAGACAGCCGTATGAAAATCAGACAGTAAGGCAGGATGCTTTTTTACATTAGATTCCTTTGCTGTCCATGATGGCGAACATCACAGTCCGAATGACGGACAAAGCTAAAAGAGACCAGACGATGATCCATCCGATGATCTCCGTATCGACTGTGCTGATATGTCCGAGGATAGCGCAGCTCCAGGCTGATATGATTGCGGCGGCGACCAGAAGCTTTAAACAAAACGAGTCGCACCGTTTCAGATTCCGCTCAGCCATTTCGTCGACGCCTTCTTTTTTGTATTTTTTAATCCTCGTATGCTGAAAGAAGAAAAAAGCGGCGAGGGTACAGCCGAGTAGAAATTGTACGGTCACATACCATTCTTTCCAATCTGTTCTTGCCCACATCCAGTAGTAAGTCAGGAGAATGATGGCATAGACTATTTTGGTTGCGACAATTTCTTTTAAGGATACCTTTTTATTCATGATTCGTTCCTCCTGTGTGATATATTTGTAACTTGATGTGATAAATATATCACTTTAAAAAACGGGAGTCAATACGCATGTGATATATTTTTAACTTTTCATAAAAACTGATAAAATAACAAAAAGACAGAATAATTAGAAAATTATCGGTAAAAAAGACTATATAAAACTTTAAAATACAAAATATGTGCATATAGCTGCAAAATAGTTGTATTACAATAGTAAAATTGTGCATATTTTTCTTAAAAAAATTTAAAAAAAGTATTGCAAAACCCATTTTCCTATAGTATACTATGTCTTGCGTTGAGCGATGAACAACAACGCAGACAACACAATACAGAATGGACCGCTAGCTCAGCTGGTAGAGCACCTGACTCTTAATCAGGGTGTCCAGGGTTCGAGCCCCTGGCGGTCCACTAAGAAGCACTGTTTTTGGAAGCTTGTACTTCCGGGGATGGTGCTTTTTTGTTGTTGCGTTCCTCCTAAAATATCTGTATCATGGAGATATGGTGATGAGCGGAGGAGGCGGCAAAAGGCAATGTATCTGGACTGGTTTACGTTCCCGGACGGGGAACAGGAGGTTGATTTCTTTTACGGTATCCAGCGGACGTGTTATGACAGCTATTATCCGTTTCAGGTATTATCCAAAAGGAAGTTTTGCCGGATAGATTTTGAAAGATAGCGACGGGAGGGTATTTGTATATGGAAGAAACGCGTGTAAAAGAGCAGGGGCAGCTGGAGCAGGTCCATGCAAAAATGCGGAGCAGGGGTAACGACGATGTAGAGGCGCCAGGCGTAAGCCCGTTAAACTGGGCGGTGCTGGGCTGCGGCGTCATAGCCAACGAGATGGCTGCAGCGTTAAAGAGGATGGGAAAAAGGCTGTACGCAGTCGGTAACCGGACTCATGAGAAGGCGGTAGAATTTGCCGAAACCTACGGCGTGGAAAAGGTATATGACAGACCGGAGGATATGTTTACAGACCCGGAGGTGGATATCATTTATCTGACGACACCGCATAATACCCATATGCCGTTTTTGCGGCAGGCGCTTGGGAACGGGAAGCATGTGCTATGTGAAAAATCTATCACTTTAAACAGTGCGGAGCTGGAGGAAGCGATGGAGCTGGCAGAAAAAAACGGCGTTATTCTGGCAGAGGCGATGACGATATGGCATATGCCTCTTTATAAGGAACTATGGCGGATGAAGGATGAACAACGTTTGGGAAAGGTTCAGATGATACAGGCGAATTTCGGCAGCTTTAAGGAATATGATATGCGAAACCGTTTTTTTAACAGGGAGCTGGCAGGAGGGGCGCTCTTAGACATCGGGGTATACGCCATCAGTCTCGTGAGAAGTTTCATGGAAAGCTGTCCGGATCAGGTAAAGAGTCAGGTAAAATATGCGCCGACCGGAGTGGATGAACAGGCGGGTATCCTTTTGATGAACCCGGAGGGGCAGATGGCGGGGATAACTTTGAGCCTTCACTCCAAACAGCCCAAGCGTGTTGTGATAAGCTGTGAGAAAGGTTATGTGGAGATAACGGAATATCCGAGAGCGGAGCGGGCGCTCATCGTGGATGCGGAAACGGGAAAAAAGCGGGAGCTGCTCGCGGGACATACGGCAGATGCTCTTCTTTATGAAATGAGGGATATGGAGAGCGCTGTATTGAAAAATGATCCCGGCGTAATGAAGCTGGCGATGACGGCAGATGTGATGAGACTGATGACGGGGCTACGGGAAGAATGGGGGATGAAATATCCGGAGGAGGAAAAAGAAAACTTCAGAAAACCATAAAATTTTTAGAAAATTTCCAGCCTTAGTATAGATATATTGCAGAGTTAGAGTTAAAATGGAGATATAAGGCACGAATGCCGACCTCTCTGAGCAAAATGTATATTTTTTGAAACATGGGGCAGAGGGGTGGTATTTTGTGCGCGCCGGAGTATAATAATCTCTGGTAACAGTTCCTATTTTAAATAGAAACCAAAGAACAGGAGGAACACAAATTGAGAACCAAGAAAAAGACAATGGATGGTAATCAGGCTGCCGCATATGTATCCTATGCGTACAGCGATGTTGCCGCTATCTATCCCATTACCCCGTCTTCACCGATGGCGGAAGTGACTGATAAATGGGCAACACAGAATCAGAAGAACATCTTCGGGCAGACCGTTAAGGTTACAGAGATGCAGTCCGAGGCAGGCGCTGCAGGCGCTGTGCACGGCTCTCTGGCAGCAGGTGCGCTGACAACCACCTTTACAGCATCCCAGGGTCTTCTGTTGATGATTCCCAACCTGTATAAGGTTGCAGGCGAGCAGCTTCCCGGCGTATTTAACGTTGCGGCAAGAGCACTGGCAAGCCATGCACTTTCTATTTTCGGAGATCACTCCGATATTTATGCATGCCGTCAGACAGGTGTTGCAATGTTCGCAACATCCAGCGTACAGGAGATCATGGATCTGACTCCCGTAGCTCATCTGGCAGCGATCAAGGGCAAGATGCCTTTTATGAACTTCTTCGACGGTTTCCGTACTTCTCATGAGATTCAGAAGGTTGATGTGTGGGATTACGAAGATCTGAAGGATATGGCTGATATGGATGCCATCATGGAGTTCAGAAAGAATGCGCTGAATCCCGAACATGCAAAAGAAATGGGTTCCGCTCAGAACCCTGACATCTTCTTCCAGGTAAGAGAAGCGTCCAACAAGCATTATGACGCTATCCCTGGTATTGTAGAAGAGTATATCAACAAGGTAAATGAGAAGCTTGGTACACATTACGGCCTGTTTGATTATTACGGCGCAGCAGACGCTGAGCATGTGATAATCGCAATGGGTTCCGTATGCGATGCTATCGAAGAGACCATCGATTATCTGAATGCAAACGGTCAGAAGGTTGGTATGGTGAAGGTACATCTGTATCGTCCGTTCTCCGCAGAGCATCTTATCGCAGCTATCCCGGATTCTGTAAAGCAGATTTCCGTTCTGGATCGTACAAAAGAGCCCGGTGCGATTGGCGAGCCTTTGTATCTGGATGTTGTTGCAGCGCTGCATGACAGCAAATTTGCAAATGTTCCGGTATTCTCCGGCAGATATGGCCTGGGCTCCAAGGATACAACTCCTTCCCAGATTGAAGCTGTTTATAAGAACACAGAGAAGAAGCTGTTTACAATCGGTATCAACGATGATGTGACATATCTGTCTCTGCCGGATGAGGCAAGCCTTGACACCTGTCCGGAAGGTACAGTACGCTGTAAGTTCTGGGGTCTGGGCGGCGACGGTACAGTAGGCGCAAACAAGAACTCCATCAAGATCATCGGCGACAACACCGACATGTTCGTACAGGCATACTTCTCCTATGACTCCAAGAAGTCCAACGGTATTACCGTTTCTCACCTGCGTTTCGGTAAGAAACCTATCCGTTCTTCGTATCTGATCAGCAAGGCTGACTTCGTTGCATGTCATAACCCGATGTACATCCGTCACTACGACGTTGTACAGGATCTGTGCGACGGCGGCACATTCCTGTTAAACTGCCCCTGGAGCGCAGAGGAGCTTGAAAAAGAGCTGCCCGGACAGGTTAAGCGCTATATCGCACAGCATCATATCAACTTCTATACGATTGACGGTTTCGCAATCGGCAGAGAAATCGGCTTAAAGAACAAGATCAACACTGTTCTGCAGTCCGCATTCTTCAAGCTTGCGAATATCATCCCCGTAGACGAGGCATGCAGACTGATGAAGGATGCAGCACAGAAGGCATACGGCATGAAGGGTGAGAAGATCGTACAGATGAACTTCGCAGCAATCGACCGCGGTGCAGAAGGCGTTGTGAAGGTTGAGGTTCCGGATAGCTGGGCAAATGCAGAGGACGACAACTTAAATCCTCCTACTTTCCAGGATCGTCCGGAGGTAATGAAGTTTGTTGAGAAGATTCAGGTTGAAGTAAACGCACAGAGAGGCGATAATCTGCCTGTATCCACATTTATGGATTATATCGACGGTTCCACTCCTTCCGGTACATCCGCTCATGAGAAGCGTGGTGTGGCAGAGGACCTGCCGAACTGGAATCCTGAGAACTGTATCCAGTGTAACCGCTGTGCACTCGTATGTCCTCATGCGGTTATCCGTCCTGTGGCAATGACTGCTGAGGAGAAGGCAAATGCTCCTGAGAGCGTTGTTACCATTCCGGCAGTAGGAGCTCCCGGTTATGAGTTTGCAATCACCATTTCTGCATTAGACTGTACCGGTTGCGGTTCCTGTGCTTCCGTATGTCCTGGCAAGATGGGGAACAAGGCTCTGGTAATGGCTCCTGCGGGCGATGATGTTGCAGTGAAGCAGGAAGGCTTCGACTACACATGCAAGCTGCCTGAGAAGACAGACCTGATCGAGAAGTTCAAAGAGAATACAGTAAAGGGCAGCCAGTTTAAACAGCCTCTGCTTGAGTTCTCCGGCGCCTGCGGCGGATGTGGCGAGACTCCTTATGCGAAGCTGGTAACACAGCTGTTCGGTAACAGAATGTATATCGCGAACGCTACAGGATGTTCTTCCATCTGGGCGAACTCTTCACCGTCCACACCTTATACTGTGAACGCTAAGGGTCAGGGTCCTGCATGGTCCAACTCCCTGTTTGAGGATGCGGCTGAGTTCGGTTATGGTATGCTGTTGGCTCAGAACGCAGTTCGCGGACGTCTGAAAGATGAAATCACAAAGCTGGCTGAGAACACCACGAGTGAAGGCTTCAAGGCTGCAGCTCAGGAATGGCTGGATACCTATACAAAGGGTGCTTTAAACGGCACTGCTACCGATAAGCTGGTTGACGAGCTGGGCAAGGAAGGCTCCGACGCATCCAAGGCTATTCTGGATGAGAAGGATTTCCTGGCGAAGAAGTCTCAGTGGATCTTCGGTGGTGACGGATGGGCTTACGATATCGGCTTTGGCGGCGTAGATCATGTGCTGGCAAGCGGCAAGGATGTAAACGTTCTGGTATTCGATACCGAGGTTTATTCCAATACTGGCGGCCAGTCCTCCAAGTCCACACCTACCGGTGCTGTAGCACAGTTTGCTTCCGGCGGTAAGAAGACCAAAAAGAAAGATCTTGCAAGCATCGCAATGAGCTATGGTTATGTATATGTTGCTCAGATTGCTATGGGTGCAGACTATAACCAGACTGTTAAGGCAATTGCTGAGGCAGAAGCTTATGACGGTCCTTCCCTGATCATCGCATATGCTCCTTGTATCAATCATGGTATCAAGGCTGGTATGGGCAGCACGATGCAGGAAGAAGAGAAGGCAGTTAAGTCCGGTTACTGGCATCTGTTCCGTTATAACCCTGAACTGAAGGGAACGGAGAAGGGCGCATTCACTCTGGACAGCAAGGCTCCTACACTTCCTTATCAGGATTTCTTAAACGGTGAGGTTCGTTACAACTCCCTGCGTAAGGTAAATCCTGAGATGGCAGACGCTCTGTTCGCTGAGAACGAGAAAGAAGCTGCGGAAAGATATGAGTATCTGAACAAGCTCGTTAAGCTGTACGGCAACGAGGAATAAAGAATCCGGCTTTTAAAAAGGGCTGTCCGTCTTTTGACGGACGGCTCTTTTGCTTGACAAACAGCGGCGAAATGTTTATACTTGAAACTACCATGCAGCCGGGGGAGCAGCGGTCCCCTGCACCTGCAATCCGCTATAGCAGGGGTGATGGCGGGCAGAGGGCTTTATGCCTGTATTGCTGCCCTTTATAAGTGGCGATGAAGTTTGGGTCTTGCGCAACGGGTGTCTGCGAACCGTGTCAGGTTGGGAACAAAGCAGCACTAAACAGAATTTCCCGTGTGCCGCAAGGGTGCCTGGCGGAGTTAACTGTAGAGGTAACGGATACGGGCGGCGGTTCGAAGTCCGCCGCATGGTCTTTGAAAATGAATGATGTATATGTGCCGGGGGAGGTTCAGGATATGTATGGGTCTGGACTTCCGTCGGTTTTTTTGTATACATTCACGCGAAGAGAAGGAATTGCCTGATGGCACTTGCGCCTGATGCGGGGATGAGCCAAGGTGCGTACTTTTTATTTGACAGGAAGAAAAAATGGAACAGGATATTAGAAAAAAGAATGCAGACCTGCAGAGTCTTTTGGCGGATTGTACGCTCTGCCCAAGAAACTGCCATGCAGACCGGCTGGCAGGGCAGACAGGGTACTGCGGACAGACGGCGCAGCTGAAAGCGGCGCGGGCGGCGCTGCATTACTGGGAGGAGCCGTGCATATCGGGAAGCGCAGGATCCGGTGCGGTATTTTTTTCGGGCTGCACGATGCGGTGCGTGTTCTGCCAGAATCATGAGATAGCGGCAGGACGTGCCGGAAAGGAGGTATCCGGGGAGCGTTTGGCAGAGATTTTTCTTGCGTTGCAGGAAAAAGGGGCAAACAATATCAATCTGGTGACAGCGACTCATTTTGTTCCGCTGCTCGTGCCGGCGTTGGAGCGGGCCAAGCGGGAAGGATTGCATATCCCGATTGTATATAATACGTCTTCCTACGAAAAGGTGAGTACGTTGAGTCTTCTGGACGGTCTGGTGGATATTTACCTTCCCGATTTTAAATATGCATCAAAGGAGCTTGCAGCATGGCTTTCAGGTGCGCCGGACTATTTTGAAACGGCGGCAGCCGCCGTGGAGGAGATGCTGCGTCAGGTTGGTGAGCCGCTGTTTGAAGCGCCGGACGGCAGACGTTTGAATGCGGAGCAGATGAACGATGCCTGCATGGAAGATGACATCGGTGAAGCGGCGGATTCCGTTTTTCTCATGAAAAAAGGGGTTATCGTGCGTCATCTGGCGCTTCCGGGGCAGGAGGAGGATTCGCGGCGCGTGCTCAGTTACCTTTTGAGAACGTTTGGAAACAGAATATATATCAGCCTGATGAACCAGTATACGCCAATGCCGGGATTTGTCCGCAGACTGCGGGAATCGGGCATAACGGCGGCGGACGGTCCGGGCGTGCGGGAACAGACGCTCTTGGGACTGACGGAAAGGCTTTCGGATGAGGCATATGAGCGGCTGATAGGATTTGCAATCAATGAGGGGATAGAAAACGGATTCATACAGGATGGAGAAACGGCGCAGGAAAGCTTTATTCCGGCGTTTGATGGAGAGGGCCTATGAAAAAGAAGAAAATTGGAAAATGGGTCGGAGCAATATTTTTAGCGCTGTTGCTGTATATTATGATAGGGGCAGTGGCTCCGTATATGAAAGCGCCTGAGGTAACGGAAGAGACGAGGAAAAAGGCGGAGAATGCTGAGTATCTGGGGAAAGGGCCGTCAGGAGAGCGGGCCCGTATCCTTGTAGAGAATAAGACGGCTCTGGCAGAGCGGATACGGCTGATCTCACAGGCAAAGGAAAGGGTTGTTTTGTCCACATTTGATTTCCGTGCGGATGAGAGTGGAAAAGATATGTTGGCAGCGCTTCAGGCCGCGGCGGACAGGGGCGTGTCCGTCAGAGTGATAGTGGACGGGATGAGCGGTTTTTTGCGTATAATCGGAAATGAATATTTCGGGACGCTTTCCGCGATGGATAATGTGGAGATCAAAATCTATAATCCGTTTAATTTTGCAAAACCGTGGCATCTGATGGCGCGTCTGCACGATAAATATCTTATCGTTGATCACAGCGCTTATATATTGGGTGGGCGCAATACGTTTTCTTATTTTTTGGGCGATTATGACAGCTATAAAAACTATGACTGGGATGTGCTCATTTATGAACAGGAGTACCAGGAGGGCTGCTCGATGGAACAGGTGGAGCAGTATTTTGAGAGTGTCTGGAAGCTGCCCGAGAGCCGCCTGCATCGTGTAAAGCATCCGGAAAAGCAGAAGTATGCCGATGCGGGCAAAGAGCTGCGGGAGCGTTATGAGAAAATGCAGGAAGAGCACCCGGACTGGTTTGAAACGGTGGACTATGTTGAAAAGACCGTTCCGGTAAATAAGGCGACATTATTATCCAATCCGGCAACGCTGTATGCAAAGGAGCCTGTTGTTTTTTACTCTGTGACGGAGCTGATGGCAAGAGCGCAGGAAAAGGTACGTTTTCATACACCTTATATTCTGTGCAACAAATGGATGCTGGAGCGTTTGGAAAACGTATGCGCTGCGGTTCCTGACGTGACGATGATGACGAATTCCATCGCCAATAACGGGAATCCATTCGGGTCGATGGACTACTGGAAAAATAAAAAGAAGATTCTGGATACGGGAGTTCATATCCTGGAATATGACGGCGGGATATCCTACCATGGAAAATGTTTTACGGCAGATGACAGAATAGTTGGGATAGGCTCGTTTAACTGGGACATGAGGAGTGTGTATATCGATACGGAACTGATGCTTGTGCTGGACAGCCCGGAGCTGAATACACACTTGCAGTGGATAATGGATGAATATGAAAAGGAAGCGCTGACGATACATGCGGACGGAACAGCGGAGGCTCCCGAAGGGATGGAGGCTCAGGAGGTTTCTCTGAAAAATAAGATTCAGATAGCGGTTTTGTATATGTTCGGGTACTGGGCAAGATTTTTGATGTAAACGGGAGTTAAAAAATGAAGGATGAACGTGGAGGGGAAATGGAACAGCAGGGAATCTTAAAATAAGGCGTATCTGTATCTGACGGATACATATTTTCAGGAAGGCCCGCATAGGTATGGGTAAAAACGGCGGGAATCTGAAATGCTGAATTATATTTGGGCGGCAATGATAATCATCGGCATCCTTTACGGGACGTTCACGGGGAATATCGAAGCGGTATCCAATGCGGCGCTCGATTCGGCGGGCGAGGCGGTGGAGCTGTGTCTGACGATGGCGGGAGTGACCGCATTGTGGACGGGACTGATGGAGGTTGCCAAAAATGCGGGGCTGATCGCCGGGATGACAAAGGGGGTCAGCCCTTTTGTGCGCTTTTTATTTCCGAAAATCCCGAAAGATCATCCGGCACGGGAATATATTTCCACGAATATCATCGCGAATATTCTGGGGCTTGGATGGGCGGCGACTCCGGCGGGGTTAAAGGCGATGGAAAAGCTTCAGGAGTTAAATGAAGAGGAGTGTGCGAAAAACCGCTTAAATGCAGGGAGCGGAAAAACGGAGGGACAAAACCGGGTAATGCCTGCGTGGAAAGGACGGGCGGGCTTTGATCCGGAGGTGGCGAGTAACGAGATGTGCACGTTCCTTATCCTGAACATTTCATCGCTGCAGCTTGTTCCGGTGAATATGATAGCGTACAGAAGCAGGTACGGGAGCGCTGCGCCGGCCGCCATCGTAGGGCCCGCTATTGCAGCCACTCTCGTGAGCACAGCGGCGGCAATTGTCTACTGCAAATGGATGGACCGGAGACGGTAGGCAGAATCTGTCTCCTTGCATAAGGCGGATAAAAGCCTGAATTTCCTGCTGACAAAAAAAGCCGGACGCGGTATACTGACATCAGAGACGGCAGATTTTTAAAATATGAGCCGTAGACAACAGGAGAGGAAAGAGGGCAGCTGTACGATGAAGTACGATTTTACATCAGTTATGGACAGAAGCGGAAAGGATTCGATAGCGATGGACCTTATCCCGGTTCCGGAGGCGGAAGTGGACGAAGGCTTTGACCGGATCCCTATGTGGGTGGCGGACATGAATTTCCCGACTGCACCGGTGATATGTGAACATATGACGGAGCGGATAAAGCATCCGGTATTCGGATATTTTGAAGCGTCGGACGCATATTTTGACAGTATCATCAACTGGCAGAGGACCAGAAACGGTGTGGAGGGGCTTGGTAAGGAGCATATCGGCTATGAAAACGGCGTGCTCGGCTGTGTGTGCGCGGCGCTGCAGGCGTTTTCTGCGCCGGGCGAGGCTGTCCTTGTACATGCGCCTACCTACGTGGGATTCACGAAGTCGCTGCATAATAACGGCAGAAAAATCGTTCACAGTAATCTGAAAAAAGATGCGGACGGAATATGGCGCATGGATTATGCGGATATGGATGCAAAGCTTAAGGAGCATCATATTCATCTGGCGATATTCTGCTCTCCCCATAATCCATGCGGAAGAGTATGGGAGCGGGAAGAGATAGAGGCGGCGATGGAGGTTTACCGCAGAAACGACTGCATCGTCATTTCGGATGAGATATGGTCGGATTTAACGCTCGGGGAATATCGGCATATTCCGACCCAGACAATTTCAGAGGATGCCAAAAACAGGACGATAGCTATTTATGCGCCGTCCAAAACGTTTAATCTGGCAGGGCTTGTGGGCTCCTATCACATAATTTATAATGCGTATCTGCGCGACCGGATGGAAAAACAGTCATCGCTGTCCCATTACAATTCGATGAACGTGCTGTCGATGCATGCGCTTATCGGCGCTTACGGAAAGGAAGGACAGGAGTGGCTGGATGAGCTAAAGCAGGTGCTGACCGGAAACGTGCGCTGGGCATGCGGGTTTATCGCAGAGCACTTTGAAGGAGTGGAGGTTTCTGAAGCGCAGGGTACCTATATGCTCTATCTGAATTGCGCGAAGTGGTGCGAAAGAACCGGAAAGACGATGGATGAGTTGATAAGGGCAGGTATCCGCGTCGGCGTGATATGGCAGGACGGACGCCCGTTTGGCTTTGACTATACGATACGCATGAATCTGGCGCTGCCTTTGTCGAGGGTTCAGGAAGCGTTTGAACGTCTGGAAAAATATGTATTTTAAAAGAGGACGCCGTGATGCAAAAAAGACATCACGGCGTCTGTTTTTTTCCATATGCAGGAAGCAGATGCGGCTCAGACCTTGCGGCCTGTTTCAAACAGGTAAACCTCGCGGCTTACGCGGTTTGCCAGGTCGGGGCATACTTTGGAGAACAGGTCGAGCTGGCGGGTCTGTATCTGCCGGTTTGCCTGGGAAAGCTCCCAGCCGATAGCGTCTGCGAGACGGTTTTTTTCATCGTCGGGCAGAGACAGATAGCGGTCACGCGCCTGAGAGAAGTTGTCGGGGTCGGAGATTTCCTTTCGGATGACCGTGCCGCCGGGATACGGCATACCGGGATAACAGGGCGCGTTTGCTTCGCAGGGCGTATTGTCGGCGAGGGAATTGGGCTTGTAGTTAATATTTCCGGGCGGATTGCAGTATGCCATATAACCGTCCTGCTGATGGTTTGCCACAGGCGAAAGAGGACGGTTGACCGGAAGCTGTGCGAAGTTCGTACCGACGCGGTAACGCTGGGTATCCGTATAGGAAAAAGTGCGTCCCTGAAGCATTTTATCCGCGGAAAATTCGATGCCGGGAACGATGTTTGCGGGGCAGAAGGCGGCCTGCTCGATGTCTGTGAAAAAGTTTTTCGGGTTTTCATTGACAGTCAGCATCCCGACTTTCATAAGCGGGAACTGGTCCTCGGGCCAGATTTTCGTGTCGTCCAGCGGGTCGAAGGGAAGGGTTCCGGCAGTAGCAGGGTCCATGAACTGTACGCAGAATTCGTAGCGGATGGGAGTGCCGGAAGCGAGGCGCGCGTGGAGATTGCGGACGGCGATATCAGGGTCCAGTCCTGCGAGCCGCTTTCCTTCACGGCGGTCGATAATGTCCCGGGGTTCCTGACCGAGAAAATGATATTTTACGAACAGACGCTTGCCGGCTTTATTGACCCATACGAAGGTGTTTACTCCGAAGCCGTCCATTCGGGCAAAATCTTTTACGATGCCCCTGTCGCTGTAGAGCCACATGAGCTGATGCAGGCTTTCCGGAGACAGGGAAAAAAAGTCCCAGACATGTCCGTAATTTTTGATATTGGTGCAGGGATCGGGTTTTTGGGAATGGATGAAATCAGGGAATTTGAGCGCATCGCGGATAAAAAAGACCGGGAGGCTCAAGCCGACTACGTCATAGTTTCCTTCGGAGGTGTAAAATTTGACGGCAAAGCCTCTCGGGTCACGATCAGTATCCGGCGAGCCTTTGGAGCCGATGACTGTCGAGAAGCGGATGAGAAAGCGTGTGGGTACGTTTGGATCGCGCAAAAATGCGGCGCTGGTGTATTCGGACATACTCCGGTAGGGGCGGAAGGTACCGAAGGCGCCGCTTCCTTTGGCGTGGACGACGCGTTCCGGGATGCGTTCCCGATCGAAATGTGCCATTTTTTCGATAAACTGCACGTCCTGTAAAAGGACGGGACCGCGTTCTCCGAGCGTTTCAGAGTTGGCGGTGTCATAGACGGGGGCGCCCTGCTCAAGCGTCAGTGTTGGTTTTTGAGACATAAAAATTCCTCATTTCCCGTTTTACTTTATCCTATGGGAAATGAGGAATTTTGGTTACTGTTTGCGGAAGGTGATGCTTCCGTTTTTTTGGATCCGTTCTTCCAAGAGCTTCATAACAGCATCTTCTTATTTGAATTTTTGGTAGTATCCCATGAAGAACACGAACAGGACGATAAGAGGCAGTATGTAGGAAACATAAATGCGGACCCATCTGGTGCGGGGGAACTTGATACCGATACCTGTGTCGGCTTCCTTTGTGAACTTATCCCATCCCCATCCATAGCGGCTCGTGCAGAAGAGCAGGTACACCATGCTGCCCAGCGGGAGCAGGTTGTTGGATACGATGAAGTCTTCCAAATCCTGGATAGTAGAGCCTGCGCCGATGGGCTGGATGCCGGACCAGAGGTTGAAGCCGAGCACACAGGGCAGGGAAAGCAGGATGATGAGGACTCCGTTTATCAGTACTGCCTTTTTGCGGGAGGCGCCGAAGAGGTCCATGGAAAAGCTGATGATGTTTTCAAATACTGCGATGATGGTGGACTGGGCGGCAAACGTCATAAATATGAAAAAGAGCGTGCCGAAAATCCATCCGCCGGTCATCTTGTTGAATACGTTCGGCAGAGTGACGAACACCAGCCCGGGACCTTCGCCTGGGTCGACGCCGAAGGCAAAGCAGGACGGGAAGATGATGAGTCCTGCAAGGAATGCCACCATCGTATCGAGTATGCAGATATTGAGCGTTTCCCCGGTAAGGGAGCGGTCTTTGCCGATGTAGCTGCCGAAGATAGCCATTGCGCCGATGCCGAGGCTTAATGTAAAGAACGCCTGCCCCATCGCAGCAAAAATGACTTCGCCGATGCCGTTTTCCATCATTTTGGAAAAGTCCGGTATCAGGTAGAAACGAAGACCCTCCGAGGCACCGGGAAGCGTCACGCTGCGGATACACAGAATGATAAGGATGAAAAACAGACAGCTCATCATGAACTTTGTGATGCGTTCAACACCTTTTTGCAATCCGAGACTGCATACGAAAAAGCTCGTGAGCACGATGAGTATCATCCAGAACGTCATATAACCGGGACGGGCGAGCATATCGGAAAATACCTGATTGACGCCGTTTGCATCAAGACCGTCGAATTCGCGAGTCAGCATTTTGAAAATGTATGCCGCCATCCATCCGCCGACGGTAGTATAAAACATCATGAGCAGGTAGTTGCCGGCCATGCAGGCATAGCTCTGGAAATGCCATTTGCTTCCTTTTGGCTCCAGGATATGGAAAGAGCGGGCTGCTGATTTCTGGCTGGCACGGCCGACGGAAAATTCCATGACCATGATAGGAAGCCCGAGGATGACTAAAAACAGCAGATAGATGAGCACAAAGGCGGCACCGCCGTACTTGCCTGTGA